>Ga0209571_1000112_pt1 | contig 185962 bp, 186 predicted proteins | sample EBPBio102011_DNA_FD_185866 | JGI IMG/M metagenome (GOLD analysis project Ga0209571, IMG submission 185866) | Wastewater treatment Type I Accumulibacter community from EBPR Bioreactor in Madison, WI, USA - Reactor 1_1/10/2011_ DNA (SPAdes)... | ecosystem: Engineered > Bioreactor > EBPR >...
GAGCGGGCCTCGGCCGTCAGGTCCGACCGATCCCAGTCGAAATAGACCACGAACTGACGCGGGGCCTGAACCTGCGGAGGAGGCGGCGGGGGAGGCGGCGGCGGGGGAGGCGGCGGCGGGGGCGGAGGCGGCGGGGGCGGAGGCGGCGGGGGCGGCGGGGGAGCCTCTTCGGCGCCGAACGCATAGCGCAGGCCCAGGGTCACGGTGTGGCTCTGGTCATAGTCGCCGACCAGCGTGCCCTGTCCGCCCGAGGTCGAGGTGTCGAACTCCACATCGCCGGTCAGGTAGCGGTAGGTCAGGTCGATGTTGGCGCGGTCGCTGACCTGCCAGCTCAGGCCCGCCAGGGCCTGGGCGGCGAACTTGGTCGACTGGTCGTCGATGGCGAAGCCGGTGGTGCGGGCGCCGCGCAGGGTGCCGACCGCATCGCCGTTGACGCGGTTCACGCCCATGCCCAGACCGACGAACGGACGGGCGCCGAACGCCTGCCAGTCGAAGTCATAGATGACGTTGGCCATCAGGGTGACGGAATCGAAATCGCCGTCCGGCGAATAGCAAGGACCGGTCGCCGGCGTGATGTTGCACAGGCCCGACGGAACGTTGTTGTTGGCCCGGCGAACCGTGCCGATATCGCCCGAGCGATAGCCGCCTTCCAGTTCGACGCGCCAGTTCGGGTTGAAGCGATAGCCCAGACGCGCGAAGGCGGCCCAGCCGTCGTTGATTTCCCAGTTCCAGTTCACGCCCGTGGTCTGGGACTCCAGGTTGATGTCGTCGATCACCTGATAGCCGGCGTCGACGGCGCCGTACCAACCCGGCGATTGCGCGGCGGCGGCGCCGGCGGTGAAGAGGCCCGCAGCGGCGACGCCGGCGAGAAGTTTGAGTTTCATATGACCCTCACTCAGAAAAAATTGCGCGACGCCGACGCGAATCCCGCATTGGCGCTCGGTGGACCGAACGGCGTATAGCCGGGTCGGTTCCGCCTTAAGACTGCTGATTGTGGCGACTGTGGCGCCGTTCCAACATAAAGTTTCGACAATCGTTGTTCGCCAAAAGAGCGGATTCTGCAAGGAGACCTCGGCATGACCCTTCGATTCGACGGCCAGGTGGCCATCGTCACAGGCGCGGGTGGAGGCCTGGGCCGCGAACACGCCCTGGCCCTGGCGGCGCGCGGCGCTGCGGTGGTGGTCAACGATCTGGGCGGCGCGCGCGACGGAACCGGCGGGTCGTCCGCCGCGGCCGAGGCGGTCGTCGCCGAGATCCAGGCTCTGGGCGGACAGGCCATGGCCGACGGCGCCTCGGTGACGGACCCTCAGGCCGTTCAGGCCATGGTCGACGCGGCCATGGCGCGCTGGGGGCGGATCGACATCCTGGTCAACAACGCCGGGGTGCTGCGCGACAAGACCTTCGCCAAGATGACGCTGGAGGATTTCCGCTTCGTCGTCGACGTGCACCTGATGGGGGCGGTCAACTGCACCAAGGCCGTCTGGGAGATCATGCGCGCCCAGACCTATGGCCGCATCGTCATGACCACGTCGTCGTCGGGCCTGTACGGCAATTTCGGCCAGGCCAACTACGGCGCGGCCAAGATGGCGCTGGTCGGGCTGATGCAGACCCTGGCCATCGAGGGTCGGAAGACCGACATTCGCGTCAACTGTCTGGCCCCGACCGCCCATACCCGAATGACCGAGGATCTGGGCGCGGCCCTGCCGCTGGAGGCCCTGGGACCCGAACTGGTGACGCCCGGTCTGTTGTATCTGGTCAGTCGGGACGCGCCGACGCGCTGTATCCTGGCGGCGGGGGCCGGCGGTTTTGAACAGGCCTATGTCACCCTGACCCAGGGCGTCCGCATCGTCGGCCCGGACGCGCCGGAACAGATCGCCGCCCGCTTCGCCGAGATCGGCGACCGCGCCGGCGAGATCGTGCCCGAAATGGGAGCCGTCCAGGGCATGATCGAACTGGCCAAGGCCCAGGCCGCAATCGGGGCCTGACCGTCCAGGTTCGGCCTGTCGGGGCCGCGCGCGGCTCCGACCCCTCGCATTGGCGCCATTGCACTGACGTCGCGTCAGGCGCCTAAGCTGCCCCTTCCCGCGCTCAAGCCGCGAGCAACCGTGTCGCGAGCGTTGACGCCACAAGAAATGGAGCATCGCCCATGCGCGAAGCCGTCATCGTCTCCACCGCCCGCACGCCGATCGGACGCGCCTATCGCGGCGCCTTCAACGACACCCAGGCCCAGTCGCTGGGCGGCCACGCCATCCGGCACGCGGTCGAACGCGCCGGGGTCGATCCGGCCGAGATCGAGGACGTGATCATGGGCGCGGCCCTGCAACAGGGATCGACCGGCACCAATGTCGGGCGCCAGGCGGCCCTTGCGGCGGGCCTGCCCGTGACCGTGGCCGGCATGAGCCTGGACCGTCAGTGCGCCTCGGGCCTGATGGCCATCGCCACGGCGGCCAAACAGGTGACCGTCGACGGCATGACGGTCGCCGTCGGCGGCGGGCTGGAATCGATCTCCCTGGTCCAGAACCAGCACATGAACCTGTACCGGATGAAGGACGAGGCGCTGCTGGCGCGGGTTCCGCACATCTATATGTCGATGCTGGAGACCGCCGAGGTGGTGGCCGCCCGCTATGGCGTCAGCCGCGAGGCCCAGGACGACTACGCCCTGCAATCCCAACGCCGCACCGCCGAGGCCCAGGCCGCCGGGCGGCTGGACGCCGAGATCGTTCCCGTGACCACCGTCATGCAGGTGGTGGACAAGGCCACCGGCCAGACGTCGCTGAAAGAGACGACCCTGTCCAAGGACGAGGGCAACCGGCCGGACACTTCGCTGGAGGGCCTTCAGTCGTTGAAGCCGGTCTTCGGCGGCGGCGAGGAGATCCAGCACGGCCGCTTCATCACCGCCGGCAACGCCTCGCAACTGTCGGACGGGGCCTCGGCCAGCGTCATCATGGAGGCCAAGGACGCCGAACGGCGGGGCCTGACGCCGCTGGGCGCCTATCGCGGCATGGCGGTGGCGGGCTGCGAACCAGACGAGATGGGCATCGGCCCGGTCTTCGCCGTGCCGAAACTGCTGGAGCGGCACGGACTGACGATCGACGACATCGGCATCTGGGAACTGAACGAGGCCTTCGCCGTCCAGGTTCTGTACTGCCGCGACCGGCTGGGCATTCCCAATGACCGGCTGAACGTTTCGGGCGGTGCCATCTCGATCGGCCATCCCTATGGCATGTCGGGCGCACGCATGACCGGCCATGTTCTGATCGAAGGCAAGCGGCGCGGCGCCAAATACGGCGTCGTCACCATGTGCGTCGGCGGCGGCATGGGCGCAGCGGGGCTGTTCGAGATTTTCTGACGCGGCCTGTCGAGGCGGTCAGCCGCGCCCATCTCCTGAACGTGTGGGCGTCGGATCCGCACCCGGCGCGCCAGGCCCAATCGGCGCCGTCTTCAGTGCGGACACGAAGGCGTCGCGCCAGCGGGCCACGTCGGTGTCGCGCACCACCGCCATCAGGGCTGCCCATCGGCGTCGCCGTTCGGCCAGCGGCATGGTCAGGGCCTTGAGGATCGCGTCCGACAGTTCCTCGCGGCTGAAAGGATTGATCAGCAGGGCCTCGCGCATCTGTTCAGCCGCCCCGGCGAAGCGCGACAGGATCAGGACGCCGGGATCCTGGGCGTCCTGGGCCGCGACATATTCCTTGGCCACCAGATTCATGCCGTCGCGCAGAGGCGTGACCAGGCCGACCCGGGCCGCCCGATACAGGCCCGCCAACTGATCGCGGCGATAGGTGCGGTTCAGATAACGGATCGGCTGCCAGTCCATTTCGGCGAACTCGCCATTGATCCGCCCGGCCAGGGCGTCCAGGCGCGCGCGCATCTCCTGATAGGTCTCGACCTCGTCACGGCTGATCGGCGTGACCTGCAACAGGAAGACGCCGCCGCGCCACGACGGATTGTCCTGCAAGAACTGCTCATACCCCAGCAGCCGCTCCTCCAACCCCTTGGAATAGTCGAGACGATCGACCCCCACGATCATTGCGCGCGAGGCCGAGGACGCCACCATCCGGTCGTAGGCGCGCATCCCCCCCGCCGAATTCCGCGCCTTCAGAAAGCCGTCCACGTCGATGCCGATGGGGAAGATTCCAGTCTGAAGTCGGCGGCCGAAACACTCCAGCCCGCCGCGCCCGTCCAACTCCCCGCCCGCCTCGGTGACCACATAGTCTCGAAACAGGTCCAGCCATTCCTCGGTCTGAAAGCCGATCAGGTCATAGGCGAACAGCGATTCCACCAGCCGCCGGTGATGCGGCAGGGTGACCAGCAACTGCCGCGCGGGCCACGGCGTATGCAGGAAGAAGCCGATCCGGTTGGCGATCCCCAACCGCCGCAGCTCCCACGCCAGGGGGATCATGTGATAGTCGTGAATCCAGATCAGGTCGTCCGGCTGGATCAACGGCGCCAGAACCTCGGCGAAGCGCCGGTTCACCCGCTCATAACCTTCGCCATACGACCGTTCGTAGGCGGTCAGATCGACCCGGTGATGAAGCAGCGGCCACAGGGTCTTGTTGGCGTAGCCGTTGTAATATTCGTCGACATCCTGGGCTTCCAGATCGACCAGGGCCGCCTTCACGCCTGCGCGGTTCTGAAAATTCGGCTCGCCGGTGAAGACCTCGACCGTTTCGCCGGACCAGCCGAACCACAGGCCGTCATAGGTCTTCAGCGCCGCCGACAGGGCCATGGCCAGCCCCCCGGCTGAACCGGCGGCCGGATCGGCGGGGGCCGAAACACGATTGGAGACGACGATCAGACGGCTCATCGCATGTCCGTCCAGGAGCGGCTCAAAAGGACGGCGCAGTTGATGATGCCGACCAGGGAATAGGTCTGGGGGTAGTTGCCCCACAGTTCGTCGGTCTCCACGGCGATGTCCTCGCTGAGCAGGCCCGCGTGGGTGCGACGGCCCAGCATCTGTTCGAAGATTTCGCGCGCCTCGTCGGTGCGACCGTTCTGGTGCAGGGCCTCGATGAACCAGAAGGTGCAGAAGTTGAAGGCCGTCTCCGGCTCGCCGAAGTCGTCCGGCTCGACGTAGCGGAACAGATAGGGTCCCTTCTTCAGATCGCGTTCGATGGCGTCGAAGGTGGCGACCTGGCGCGGATCCATCGGGTCCAGAAAGCCGAGATCGGTCAGTTGCAGAAGGCTGGCGTCCAGTTCGCGCCCGCCGAAACTGGCGGCGAAGCGGCCTTCATCGGGCAGATAGGCTTCAGCTTCGATCCGCGCACGAATGATATCCGCACGGCTACGCCAGACCTCGGCGCGTTCATGCAGGTTCAGGTGGTCCGCCGCCTTGGCCAGGCGATCGCAGGCCGCCCAGCACATGACCGAGGAGTAGGTGTGCACCCGGGCGATAGTGCGGAACTCCCACAGACCGGCGTCGACCTGGTCGTGCATGGCGAAGGCGCGCTGGCCGACCTTCTCCAGCGCATGATAGTCGGCCAAGGAGCCGGGCCGCAGCAGCCGATGGTCATAGAAGCTCTGAACCAGCGGCAGAACGATCTGTCCGTACACGTCATGTTGCAGATGCTCGCGCGCCTGATTGCCGATGCGAACCGGCTTCATGCCGCGGTAACCCTGAACGGTCTCGACGATGTATTCGTCGATGTCCTCTTCCAGACCCACGCCATAGACGGGCTGGACATGGCCGCCCGCCGAGGCGTCGACCAGGTTCCTCAGATAGCCAAGATAGTTCTCCAGGATATCCACGGCGCCCAGCCGGTTCAGGGCGCGCACGACGTAATAGGCGTCGCGAATCCAGCAGTAGCGATAGTCCCAGTTGCGGCCGCTTTCGGGAAATTCCGGCACCGAGGTGGTCATGGCCGCGACGATGGCGCCGGTCTCTTCGTGTGCGCAGAGCTTCAGGGTGATGGCGGCGCGGATCACCGCCTCCTGCCAGTCCAGCGGAAGGTAGAGCTTCCTGACCCAGTCCTGCCAATAGGCGACCGTGCGGTCCAGGGCGGCGGAAACGCCGGGACCGACATCCTGGTCGTAGCCCTCGTCGGGACCAAAGAAGAAGGCGTAGGGCCGCTCCAGTCGGAACAGCCGTTCTTCGGTAACATGCGACACCGGACAGTCCGTGGTCAGCCGAAAGATCGCCCCGGTGCACAGATAGCGCACATGGTTCGAGCCAGAGGTGCGCTCGGCCGGGCGCGCGCCCCAGTCCGCCGAAGGCCGCAGCCGCACGCGGATGCGCGGTGTTCCCCGCAGCGGCCGGATCAGCCGACCGAAGGCCAGGGGGCGATAGGTCCGGCTGTGCTGGGGATGACGCGGAGCGAAGTCGAGAATCTCGACCGCCGCCCCGTCGTCGGCGGTCAGGACGGTGCGCAGAACCGGAGTGTTGCGGACATAGGCCTGGGCGACGTGTTTCAGCCCTTCCACCCGCACGTCCCAGAAGCCGTGCTCGGGATCGTCGCCGTCCATCAGGGCCGAAAAGACGGGGTCGCCGTCGACGCGCGGGGCGCAGGCCCAGACATAGCGGCCGTCCCGGTCGATCAGGGCGCTGATCGCGCAGTTGCCGACGGGGGCGAGGTCGAGATTCGGCCGGGTCATGCCGGGGCCTCGATCAGGGATTCTAGCCAATCGAGCACTTGGCTCTGATCGGCGATGCGCCAGGTCGCGGCCGTCGGTCGCGACGGACCGACCAGCACCCCGTGACCGCCGAGGTCGGCGGCGGCGCGGAAGGCGTCTTCGTCGGTCAGGTCGTCGCCCAGCATGATCGGCGTCGCCCCCGCGAACGGCGCCAGGGCCATGAAGGTTCGCAGCGCCGCGCCCTTGTCGGCGCCGGGCGTGCGCAGTTCAACGACCATGTCGCCGCGCTGGAGCGTCAGCCCGGTGGCCGCCGCCAGGTCCTGGGCCAGGTCGAGGGCGGCGTGGGCGTGGTCGGGAACCTGGCGATAGTGCAATGCGGTCGACAGACCCTTGTCCTCGACCCGCGCACCGGGACGGGACCGAGCGAAATCGCGAAACGCCGCCACCGCGTCGCCCAGGGCGGGGTCGGCGACGCTGCGCCGGACCCGGCCGAACTCGCGCCGCTCCAGCCCGTGCACACCGGCGACCGAGGCCACGACGCCGTCGGCGATGCGGTCGATCTCGGTGATCGTCCGACCACTGAGGACGGCCAGCCGCCCCTCAAGCCTTCGCGTCAGGGCCGTCAGCACCGCCGTGCGGCGCGGATCGGCGACCACGGCCTCGGGCGTCGCCGCGATCGGGGCCAGAACCCCGTCCATGTCGAGAAACAGGGCGACGCCGTCCAAGTCAGGCGACGGCGGGGGCAAAAGGTCGGCGTGTCCGGCGGGCGTCGGCATGGTTCCTTCGATGATGCGGGGGTTCAGGGTGCGAAACGCACCAGAACGGCAAAGGTTGTCAGAAAATTCGCCCCGGTTGTGAATCCGGCCGCCCTGGTGCAATTCGCCGGCATGAACGGCGACATCCCCGCATCGAATCCCGAGACCCACGCGGCCATGACCGAGCACGCGCGCGACGTGGTGCGGTTGAACATCGCGGCGCTGGAGGCGCTGGAGCGGTCGATCGACGCCAGCCTGGCGCGGGCCTGCGACATCATCCTGGCCCGACCCGGCTATGTGGTCGTGACCGGCATGGGCAAGTCGGGCCACGTCGGCGGCAAGATCGCCGCCACCCTGGCCTCGACCGGCACCAACGCCTTCTTCGTCCATCCGGCCGAGATGAGCCACGGCGACTTGGGCATGCTGCGGTCGGACACGACCCTGCTGGCCATTTCGAACTCGGGCGAGAGCCGCGAGTTGCGCGATCCGCTGATCTTCTGCCAGCGAAACGGCATTCCGGTGATCGGCATGACCCAGAGGGGATCCAGCTTTCTGGCCCGTCACTCGGCCGTCACCCTGCTGATGCCCAGCGTGGCCGAGGCCTGCCCCAACGGTCTGGCGCCGACGACCTCGACCCTGATGACCCTGGCGCTGGGCGACGCCTTGGCCATGGTGCTGATGGAACGGCGCCAGTTCTCGGCCATGGACTTCGGCCTGCATCATCCGGGCGGGGCGCTGGGCATGAGCCTGCAAAGCGTGCGCGAATGGATGGGCGACAACCACGCCGCGCCGGCCAGCGTGCCGGCCTCGGCCAGTTTCGCCGAGGTCGTTTCGGCCATCACCGAAGGGCGCAAGGGCGCCGTGGCCGTGTTGCGCGGCGACGGGACCCTGGCCGGGATGATCACCGATGGCGACGTGCGCCGCGCCTTCGCCCAGGACATTTCGACCCTGACGGCGGCCGACATCATGAGTCCCAATCCGATCACCGTGGGTCCCGACGCGCGCATGAGCGACGTCGTCGACCGCTTGGCCGCCAACAGAATCAACAATCTGTTCGTCGTCGACGACGGACGCCCCGTGGCGATCGTCCATATTTCGGAGCTGATTCAGGCCGGCTACGTCGCCTGACGCGCGGTTGACCGCCTTCGGGCGCGGTGGGATACCGCCAGGGTCCGAAAGGGATGCGTGTCGAAGACCGGTTCTGTATGAAATCCATCTGCATAGACGGCTTCAACCTGGCCCTGACGAAGGGTTCGGGCATCGCCACCTACGGACGCAACCTGCTGATCAACGCCCAGGCGATCGGCCTGGGGACCCAGGTGCTGTACGGTCCCGCCGCGCCGTACCGGAAGAATCCGGTGCTGAACGAGATCACCCTGATCGACGCCGCCAAGGTGAAGAAACAGCCCTGGCTGACCCGCCACGCCCGGATCTATGACACGCGCTTCGGCCGCACGGCGCGGCCGATCCGACCAACCGGCGAAGTGATCTGGCCGCGCGCGGCGGGCGGAATGCCCAAGGCCGACTTTTTCTGGACCTCGCGCGACCTGTTCCGCCAGGCCAACGCCGCCTTCGCCCGTCATCGCACCTTCACGCCGCTGAGCTTCGACGGTCAGGGGGCTGGGCGCGCGATCGAGCGGGCGCCGGACGTGATGCACTGGACCGCGCCCCTGCCGCTTGAAGCCAGGGGCGTGCCCAACATCTACACCATCCATGACCTGATCCCCCTGCGCCTGCCGCACACGACGCTGGACAACAAGGCCGCCTTCATGGCCCAGTGCCGCCGGATCGCGCGGCGGGCCGACCACATCGCCGTGGTGTCCGAAAAGACGCGCGAGGACGTGATCCGCCTGCTGGGCGTGTCAGAGGACCGGGTAACCAACACCTATCAGGCCGTGAGCGTGCCGCCCGAGCTGGCCGAGCGGCCCCAGACGGAGGTCGCCCGCGAGCTGGAGGGGGTCTTCGGTCTGGGGTGGAAGAGCTATTTCCTGTATTTCGGCGCCATCGAGCCGAAGAAGAACCTGGGCCGGATCGTCGAGGCCTATCTGGCTTCGGGCGTCGACAGCCCCCTAGTCGTCATAGGCGGCCGGGCCTGGCTGGAGCAGGGCGAGACGGCCCTGATGACCCAGATCAAGGCGTCCGCCAGCATCGTGGCTAGCAAGCTGCTGCCCTATGAATATATGCCCTTCGCCATGCTGGTCAGCCTGATCCGCGGGGCCAAGGCGACCCTGTTCCCGTCTCTGTACGAAGGGTTCGGCTTGCCTGTGCTGGAATCCATGGCCCTGGACACCGCCGTCCTGACCTCGACCGGCGGCAGCCTGCCCGAAGTGGCGGGCGACGCGGCCCTGGTCGTCGATCCCTATGACGTCCCGGCGATCACGCGCGGCATTCGGGCGCTGGACGCCGACGAGGCGCTGCGCGACGATCTGATCCTGCGCGGCCGGGTTCAGGCGGCGAAATTCTCGCCCCAGATCTATCAGGCGCGACTGCGCGAACTGTACGCCAAAGTCGGGGCCTGATGCGCGGCGAGGTCCTGTTCGACGCCAGCCGCCTGCTCAGCCGAACCGAGCGAGCGGCGCCGACCGGCGTTGACCGGGTCTGCCTGGCCTATGCCGAATGGCTGTTGTCCCTGCCGGGGGTCAAGCTGACGCCGGTGCGCTCCAAACGCGACGCCCTGATCGTGGTCGATCCCGCGTGGTTCGCCGAAAGCGTGGCCGAGATGCGCGAGAAATGGGCCGGAGAGCACGCGGCCCGCGCCCTGACCGCCCATGAGCAGCGCCTGTTCGAGGTGCTGCGCGCGCCGACGCCGCCCGCCCATTCCCTGATCAGCCCGCCGCCCGAACCGGAGACCCAAGCCAAGGTCACGCGCCCGCGCCGGGTGTGGCGCCAGTTCCTGAACTCGCGGCCCATGCCCTGGGATCTGAAGGGCGAACTGTATTTCAACGTCGGCCACACCAGCCTGAACACGCCCGGCATCCTGACGGGCCTGGCCGCGCAAGGCGCCGAGCGGGTGGTGATGATCCACGACCTGATCCCGGTCACCCATCCCGAATTCTGCCGCCCCGGCGACAGCCTGAAGCACCGCCGCCGCGTGCGCATCGCCCTGGCCCACGCTTCGCGCATCCTGGTGAACTCGCAGTACACGGCCGACGCCGTGACGGCCTTCGCCGCCGCCGAGAGCCTGTACGCCCCGCCGATCACCGTGGCCCATCTGGGCATAGAGCCGGTCTTTCATCGCAACGGCGGACCCAAGGGCCTGCCGCCCTATTTCGTGCACATCGGCACCATCGAGGCGCGCAAGAACCTGGCCTTCCTGCTGACCGTCTGGCGGCGGCTGCGCGAGCGGATGGGACCGGACACGCCGCGCCTGGCCCTGATCGGCCGATATGGCTGGGAGAATGAAGCGGTGCTGGACCACCTGGGGCGCTCTCCGGCGATCCAGGGCCTGGTGCACCAGGCCTCGGACCTGCCCGACGCGGCGCTGGTCGAGCTGATGCGCGGGGCGCGGGCGGTTCTGGCCCCGTCAGAGGTCGAGGGGTTCGACCTGCCCGCCGTCGAGGCCAGCGCCCTGGGCGTGCCGCTGATCGCTTCGGACATCCCGGCGCATCGCGAACTGACGCCCCACGCCCAACTGATCGACCCCCTGGACGGTCCCGGCTGGATCCGCGCGCTGGAATCGGCCACCCGCCGCGCGCCCAAGCCGCCCCAGCCCCGCGCCGCCCCGACCTGGGACGAGCATTTCGAGACGGTGCGAACTGCGCTGAAGCGGCGGCGCTGAAACGAACCTTCGTCGCGCCACTGGTCCCTCGCCGGAAAGGCGATTAAGCAAGGGGCCGAGCCAACACCCGAGGCCGTATGTCGCGTTCCATCCTGACCTTGATGATCCTGGCCGCCCTGGGCGGCTGTTCCACCCTGCCGCGCGACGGACCGTCGGGCCGCGCCGTGGACCGGGGGGCTGCGACCCCCGACGCCCTGGGCGGCTACGCCCTGGTCGATCTGGACTATGCGGTCAGCGAGCGGATCAAGGCTGTCCCGCCCCGGTTCCTGGGCAGCCTGACCGAGGCGACCAGCGAGGCCCCGCTGGACATCATCGGCGTCGGCGACGTCCTGGCCGTGTCGGTGTTCGAACCCTCAGGCGCCTTGTTCGGCCGCGGATCTTCGTCCGGCGGCGCCACCGCCGGCGTGACCGGGGTGCAGGGCGCGTCCGGCAATCTGCCGGCCGTGGTGGTTGACCGCGACGGCTCGGTCGGCATCCCCTTCGCCGGACGCGTCCGCGTCGCGGGCATGACCCCGACCCAGGCATCGGAGACCATTCGCCGCGCCCTGCTGGGCAAGGTCGGCAATCCGCAGATCCTGGTCGCCGTACTCCAGAACAACTCCAACACCGTGACCGTTCTGGGCGAGGTGCGTCAGCCCGGCCGCGCCCCCCTGGGGGCCACCGGCGATCGCATTCTGGACGTGCTGGCCGCGACCGGCGGGGCGACCCGTCCGGTCGAGGACGCGGTGGTCAACATCCAGCGCGCCGGACGCACCTATTCGGCCCCGCTCAGCGTGGTTTCGACCGACTTCAACGAGAACGTCCGACTGACGCGCGGCGACGTGGTCAATGTCACCTACCGTCCGCGCCGCTATTCGACCTTCGGCGCCCTGGGCGCCGTGCGCCAGAACGACATGACGCCCGGTCCCCTGAGCCTGACCGGCGCCCTGGGCGGGGCCGGCGGACTGGATTCGAACCAGGCCGACGCCCGCCGGGTCATGGTCTTCCGCTTCGAACGGCCCGAAGTGGCCCAGGCCCTGGGGATCACCCAGGCGACGACCCCGCGCGGCGTGCCGGTGGTCTATCAGTTGAACCTGGCGGAGACGTCGGGCTTCTTCGTCGCCTCGAATTTCGTGATCCAGCCGGACGACATCGTCTACGCCCCCCGTTCGGGCACGGCCGAAGCGCGGAAGTTCTTCGAGTTCGTTCAGACCATCACCCGCGTCGTCTATGACATCTCGGTCACCAGCGCTCTGAACATCGACTAGGGCCATGACCGGGGGCTGGCGCGGCCTGTTCGGGCGACGACGGCGTGGGACCGCAGACGGTCCCCCAGCGTTCCCCCAGGCCGACCCCTTCGCCGACGCCGAACGCACGACGCCCGAGCCGGACGCCCTGTCGCTGCGTCTGGACCAGATCGAGACCCTGGCCCTGGCCGTCTATGCCGAGCACGGCCTGCCCACCCGGCGCGGCCATTATCGCAAGGGTCCCCGCGCCGCGCGCTGGCGCTGGGTGGCCGAACGATTGAGCGCCGAGGAACGCTTCGCCCTGGTCCTGGCCCGGCCGCCGGAAAAGGGCTGGCGGCACGCCGCCCTGGAAGACATCGGCGCGCACGAAACGCGCAAGCCCAGGCTGGTCGAGGCGGCGCGGCTGCTGGCGGGGGTCGCGGCGTTGCGGCGGCGGCTGCGCGAGGGCGCCATGGCCGGGGACATCGCCGCCGCCCTGATGCTGGGCGACGACTGGCGCGCCCTGCATGACGCCCAGACGCTGCGCGCGGCCTCGCGTCTGTCGTTGCGCCCGCCCGCGTCGACAGGGCGCGGACGAACCCCTAAAGCGCGCGCATGACCGAGTCCCTGCCCCAAGCCGTCGCGCCGCCTGATCTGCCTCAGGGCCACCCCGTCGGCCGCCTCATCGCCATGCCCGCCGACACCAACCCTGAGGGCGACATCTTCGGCGGCTGGCTCCTGGCCCATATGGACCTGGCCGGCGCGACCCCGGCCTTCGAACGGGCGCAGGGGCGCTGCGTCACCATTGCCCTGGACGGGATGGTCTTCCTCCAGCCAGTGGCGGTCGGAGACGAGGTGTCGATCTACGCCCGCGTCCTGAAGACCGGCCGCACCTCGATCCGCGTTCAGGTCGAGGCCTGGAAACGCTCGCGCAACCAGGCCAGCGCCGCGCCAGTGAAGGTCACCGAGGGGGTCTTCACCTATGTCGCCATCGATGAAGAGCGGCGCCCGCGACTCCTGCCCTGATCCGGCCCGCGCCTGGCCGCGACATCGGGAAATCTTGACCCTGACCGCGCCCGGCCCTACCTGACCGACCATGGCCATCCGTCGCATCCTGACCGTCGACAACGCCGCCGATACGGCGATCCTGAAGCAGGCATCCGCGCCTGTCGCGGACGTCGATGCGCCCTTGCGCGCCCTGATGGACGATATGCTGGAGACCATGTACGCCGCGCCCGGCATCGGCCTGGCCGCCGCCCAGATCGGCGAGCTGAAGCGCGTCATCGTCATGGATCTGGGCGACGGCGAGGTCGAGGGCGAGGTTCAGGAGAGCGCCGAGGACGATGAGCGGCGGCGCAACCCGCGCTATTTCGTCAATCCCGAGATCGTCTGGAAGTCCGACGAGCTGTTCTCGTATGAGGAAGGCTGTCTGTCGGTGCCGGAATATTATGACGCCGTCGAACGTCCGGCCCGGGTGCGGATTAAATATCTGAACTACGACGGCCAGACGGTCGAGGAAGAGGCCGAGGGCCTGTACGCCGTGTGCATCCAGCATGAGATGGATCACCTGGAGGGCGTACTTTTCATCGACCACCTGTCGCGTCTGAAGCGCGAACGCGCCGTCGCCAAGGTCAAGAAAAACGCCCGGATGGCCGCCTGATGCCGCGTCGTCGCATGAAGAAGGGCTTCAACCGCGTCATCGACGCCTCGGGCCGCCGCCGCCTGACGCGCGGCGAAAAGGTCGGCGTCGCCTCACTGGCGACCATGATCGGCGTCGCCGCCGTGGGCGTGATCGCCGGCATCCTGATCGACCGGCTGCTGGATTTCGACGATGTGCTGGACGCTGGCGGCGAATGGGATGAGGGCGGCGGCGTCTTCACCCGATGGGATTGAGCGTTTCGCGCGCCCCATCGCTCGCGACGCGGTCGCTCGCTTCTTGAGGGGCTGGTCTGCTTGCCCTATCGCTCGCGACACGGTCGCTCGCTTCTTGAGGGCGGCCCTGTAGCTCGGATCAGCCAATGCGCCTCGCCTTCATGGGCACTCCTGAATTCGCCGTCCCATCCCTGGCCGAACTGATCGCCGCCGGGCACGAGATCGCGGCCGTCTATTCCCAGCCGCCGCGCCCCAAGGGCCGGGGACAGAAGCTGACGCCCTCGCCCGTGCACGCCTTCGCCAAGACCATGGGCCTGCCGGTGTTCACGCCGGAATCGATGAAGGCGGCCCAGGCCGTCGAAACCTTCCAAAGCCTGGACCTCGACGCGGCCTGCGTCGTCGCCTACGGCCAGATTCTGAGGCGCGAGGTGCTGGAGGCGCCGCGTCTGGGCTGTTTCAACCTACATGGCTCGCTGTTGCCGCGCTGGCGAGGCGCCGCGCCGATCCAGCGGGCCATCATGGCCGGGGACGCCCAGACCGGGGTTCAGATCATGCGCATGAGCGAAGGGCTGGACGAAGGTCCGATCCTGCTGTCCGAGGTGCTGCCGATCCGCGCCGACGACACCGCCGCCTCGCTGGGCGACTGCATGGCGACGGTCGGCGCCGCCCTGTGGCCCCGCGCCCTGGCGGCCATCGAACGCGACGCGGCGACCGAGACGGAACAGACCGGTGAACCGACCTACGCCCGGAAGATCACCCCCGCCGAGGCCCGCATCGACTGGACCCGCCCGGCGGCCCAGGTCGACGCCCATATCCGGGGTCTCAGCCCCTTCCCCGGCGCCTGGTTCGAAGCGCCGTCGCCCGAAGGTCCAGTGCGGATCAAGGCATTGATGTCGGCCGTGACGGCCGGATCGGATGCGCCGGGAACGGTGTTGGACGACGCCCTGGCCGTGGCCTGCGGCCAGGACGGGGAAAAGGGCGCGGTGCGTCTGATCCGGGTCCAGCGGGCGGGCAAGGGCGCCCAGACGGCCGAGGAGATGCTGCGCGGCTTTCCCATCGCGCCGGGAACGGCTCTGGACTGATGCCGCGCTATCGCGCCACGGTCGAATACGACGGCTCGGCCTACAACGGCTTTCAGGCCCAGGCCGATCAGCCGACGGTTCAGGGCGCGATCGAGACGGCCGTCACCGCCTTCTGCGGCGAGGTCGTGCGCATCGCGGCGGCCGGGCGCACCGACGCCGGGGTCCACGCAACGGGTCAGGTGATCAGTTTCGACCTGGACAAGGACTGGCCCGCGCGCACGGTGATGAACGCCCTGAACGCCCATATGGTCGAGACGCCGACGGCCGTTCTGGACTGCGTGATCGTGGATGGCGACTGGCACGCGCGCTTCTCGGCCACCGGGCGACGCTACCTGTATCGCGTCCTGAACCGCCCCGGCCGCCCGGCGCTGGATCGCGGACGCGTCTGGCACGTGCGGGGCGACCTGGACGTGCCAGCCATGAACGCGGCGGCGGCGCATCTTGTGGGGCGGCACGACTTCACCACCTTCCGCGACGCCGGTTGTCAGTCGGCCAGCCCGGACAAGACCCTGGACGTGGCGCGGGTGGAACGCGCGGGCGCGGAGGTTCATCTGCATTTCGCCGCGCGCAGCTTCCTGCATCGCCAGGTTCGGTCGATGACCGGGTCGCTGGTTCAGGTGGGGCTGGGCCGCTGGACGCCCGACGATCTGAAGACGGCGCTGGACGCCCGCGACCGCGCCGCCTGCGGGCCGGTGGCGCCATCGGACGGCCTGTATCTGACGGGCGTCGCATACGACTGAGGCCCCGGATCGCTCCGGGGCCTCGTCATTTCGGATCGGGTCCGAAGCCTGAGATCAGGCTTCGTCGCCGGGGGTCTCGGCCTTGCCGGTTTCCGGCACCACCACGCCCTTGGGCGCGCGGGCGGTCTGACGCTCGGCGATACGGGCCGACTTACCGCGACGGTCGCGCAGGTAGTACAGCTTGGCGCGACGCACCACGCCGCGACGCTTGACCTCGATGGATTCGATGTTCGGGGACAGGATGGGGAATTTCCGCTCCACGCCCTCGCCGAAGGAAATCTTGCGGACCGTGAAGGTCTCGTTCACGCCGCCGCCGTCACGGGCGATGCAGACGCCCTCGAAGGCCTGAACGCGCTCGCGCTCGCCTTCCTTGATCTTGACGTTGACGCGCAGGGTGTCGCCCGGCTGGAATTCCGGGATCTTGCGGTCGCCCAGGACGCGGGCTTTTTCTTCGGCAGCGAGCTGCTGAACGATATTCATCTGTCTTCTCCTCGGGCTTTTCCGCCCTTTAGCTGTGAGTTGGCGGAATACGTCGCCCAGAGATCCGGCCGCCGTTCCCGCGTGGTCGTCTCCCGCTGTTCCTGGCGCCACCGTGCGACCTTTTGATGGTCGCCTGACAACAGGACCTCGGGAATGTCGCGCCCCTCGAACGTCCGCGGTCGCGTGTACTGCGGATGCTCCAGAAGCCCGTCCTCGAAACTCTCGGACGACAAGCTTTCGCCTGAGCCGAGCACTCCGGGGATCAGTCTTACGCACGCCTCGATCGCCACCATCGCCGCCGCCTCGCCGCCGGCGAGAACCGCGTCGCCAACGGCGACCTCCTCGAACCCGCGGGCGTCGAGCACCCGTTGATCCACCCCCTCGAACCGGCCGCACAAAACGACGACGCCGTCCGCCTTGGCCCAGTCCTTGACGCGCGCCTGGGTCAGGGGCCTGCCCCGGGCACTCATGTACAGAAGCGGCCGACTGGGACCCGACAGGCTGTCGACAGCCCGGGCCACCACGTCCGCTTTCAGCACAGCTCCAGGACCGCCCCCCGCAGGGGTGTCGTCCAGGAAGCCGCGCGTATCATTGGAAAAGGCCCGAATGTCAACCGTATCCAGGCTCCACAGCCCCTTCTCGCGCCACGCCGTGCCGATCAGGGACACGCCCAAAGGCCCCGGAAACGCCTCGGGGAACATGGTCAGGACGGTGACGGCGTATGTCATGGCGGCGGCTCATAGCGCATTTGCGCGCATGGGCGGACCTATTTCAGCGCTTCCGATTTCAGCGCCAACGTCACCTGTTTGATGTCGACGTATTCGTCGATGCCATGGATCGAGCCTTCACGGCCATAGCCCGACTGCTTCACTCCGCCGAACGGGGCTGTGGGGGTGGAGATGAGACCGGTGTTGACCCCGCACATCCCCGCCTCGATCCCGCGCGCCATCCGCATGGCCCGATCCAGGTCGCGGGTGAAGACATAGGAGGCCAGACCGAACTCGCTGTCATTGGCCTTGTCCAGCGCCTCAGTCTCGGTCTCGAACGGGAAGACCGGGATCAGGGGACCGAAGGTCTCTTCGTGTCGGAACAGGGCGTCGTCGCCGCCCAGGGTCACGGTCGGCTGGAAGAAACGGCCGCCCAGGGCGTGTCGGCCGCCGCCGGTCAGGACGCGCCCACCCGAGGCGACGACCCGTCGCAGATGCGCCTCGACCTTGTCCAACGCCTTGTCCTCGATCAGGGGGCCGACCTTGACGCCGGGTTCGAAGGCCGGTCCGACCGGGATCTTGGCCGTCTCGGCCGCCAGCTTTTCGGCATAGGTCTGGGCGACCGACGCCTGGACATAGACGCGATTTGGGCAGACGCAGGTCTGGCCCGAGTTCCTGAACTTGCCCTTGATGGTCTCGGCCACGGCCAGGTCCAGATCGGCGTCGGCGAAGACGATCAGGGGCGCGGCGCCGCCCAGCTCCATCGACACCCTCTTGAGCGTCGGGGCGCACTGTTCGGCCAGCAGACGGCCGACCGGGGTCGAGCCGGTGAAGCTGAGCTTGCGGATCAGGGGCGAGGCGGTCAGCACGCCGCCGATGACCGCCGCATCACCCGTGACGACGCTGAGCGCGCCCTTGGGCAAGCCCGCCCGATAGGCCAGTTCGGCCAGGGCCAGGGCGGTGAACGGCGTCTGGCTGGCGGGCTTGACCACCGCCGTGCAGCCGGCAGCGAAGGCCGGTCCCAGCTTGCGGGTCAGCATGGCGGCGGGAAAATTCCACGGCGTGATCAGGGCGCAGGGTCCCACCGCCTCGCGGAAGGTCAGGACGACATGGCCCAGGGGGCTGTCCTGGGTCTCGCCGATCAGGCGCTCGGCCTCGCCCGCGAACCATTTGACGAAGCCGTTGGCATAGGCGACCTCGCCCTTGGCCTCTTCGAACGGCTTGCCGTTCTCCATGGCGATCAGGGCGCCCAGACCCTCGACGTTTTCGTCGATCAGCCCGGCCCAGGCGCGCAGGAAGGCGGCGCGGGCGTGCGGATCGGATCGGGACCAGGCCGGAAAGGCGTCATGGGCGGCCTGGATAGCGCGTTCGACGGCGGCCGCGTCCAGGTCCGGCGCCTGGCCTATGGCCTCGCCCGTGGCCGGATCGATGACAGCGAAGGTCTTGTCGGAAGTCGCCGCCTCGCCTGCGATCCAGGCGTGTCGGCGAAGCAGGCCGAGGCCGGCGGTAAGGGGATCGGCCATGGAAAGCCTCCTTGAAGATCAAGCGGTCGCGTCTTCAACGCGCAGACGCAGCGGCGGCGCCCTGCCGTAGGTCAAGGTTCGCCACAGCCATTCGGCCGGGCCGAAACGAAACCGCGCCAGCCACCACAGACTGAACCCCATCTGGGCGCCGAAGACCGCCAGCGCCAGCGCCAGGGCGAAGACGGCTCCGTCGTATTTCAGCCAGCCCAGGCCGAAACCATAGAGGACGAACAGATAGACCAGACCCTGGGTCAGGTAATGGGTCAGCGCCATCCGGCCCATCGCCGCCAGTCCCCTTTCGGCCCCGCCGCGCGCCAGCCAGACGGCCGCCGCCGCCCAGGCCAGGGCCAGGACCAGTTGACCGATCTCGTCGATCAGAGCCAGGGCCGCGAGCTGAAGATCGTCGGCCGGCCAGCCGGTCGCCTCGACCAACGGCCATGCGCCGGCCAGGCCCAGGCCCAACGGCGCCATCCAGGCCAGATGTCGACGGGCCAGGGCGCGGGCGCGTTCAGGTTCGGCCAGCCAACCGGCGCGAAACATGGCCGCGCCCAGCAAGAACCGCCCCGGGGCCGCGGCCGTCAGCGCGGGGAAGAAGGGCGTGCTCAGATACTCGCGCCAATTGGCCTGGGCCGCCTGGGCGAGGAACCGGCCGTAGTCGGCGCCTTGCCAGACGGTCCATCGGGCGGCGCGTCCCCAGCGATCGGCCTGGGCCAGCCGTTCGTCGAGCGCCGGATGAAGGGCGAGCCACAGGTCGGCGGCCAGGAAGCTGAACAGCGACAGGATCAGGCCCAGACCGACCAGGATTCGGATCGGCGCGCGGCGCAGAAGCAACAGGCCGAACCCGGCCAGGGCGTAGACGTGCAGGATGTCGCCGCACCAGACGAGATAGAGGTTGGCGATCCCCACGACCAACAACACCAGAAGCCGCCGGACATAGATACGGCCCGCCGCCGCGCCGCGCCGCTCCAGCCGGTCGATCATCACCGCAAAACCGAAGCCGAACAGCAGGCTGAACAGACATTGGGCCTTGCCTTCCCAAAGCCACCGCAGGGCCGGGTCCAGCCAGGCGTCGATTTCGGCGGTCGGCAGCCGCGCCAGAACCCGACCAGGAACGGCGAAGTCGGCATTCCGCATCAGATTGATCAGCAGCACCCCGAACAGGGCCAGACCGCGCACCGTGTCGACGGCGGCGATGCGCCCGGTCGACGGCAGGGGCGCGGCCTGGCTCATCCGGGTCAGGTCCCGATGGCGTTCAGATCGCGGTCCTTGGTCTCGGGCAACCAGATCAGGCTGACGACGACGGCCACGGCGGTGAAGGCCACGGCGTACCACAGGCCGAAATAGATGTTGCCCGACCAGGCCACCAGGGCGAAGCTGGCGGCGGGCAGCAGGCCGCCGACCCAGCCGGTGCCGATGTTGTAGGGCAGGCTCAGCGCCGTATAGCGCACTCGCGTCGGGAACAGTTCGACCAGGGCCGCCGCCTGCGGACCATACAGGGCCGTGGCCGCGACGATGAAGACCATCAATATCGCGAACGTCAGCCAGACGTTCAGACGCGCCGGATCGGCCTTGGCGGGATAGCCCGCCTCGGCCAGGGCCGCCTTGATGCGCGCATCGACGTCGGCGCGGGCGGCCTTGAGCGCGGCGGGGTCCATGCCCGCCCCCTCGACCGAAGCGACCTCGGTCCGGCCGATGCGGACCAGAGCGACCGAACCCGGCTCAGCGGCGATGTTCGAATAGCCGACCCCGGCGTTGGACAGGACGCTCTTGGCGATATCGCAGGAACTGGAGAAGGCGGTCTTGCCGACCGGATCGAACTGAACCGAGCAGGTAGCGGGGTCGGCGATGACGGCGACGGGCGCCGAGACCTGCGCCTCGGCCAGGGCCGGATTGGCGGCGCGGGTCAGGGCGTGGAAGCCGGGGAAGAAGGCGACGAGGGCCAGGATCATGCCGAACAGCATCACCGGCTTGCGCCCCACCTTGTCCGACAGCCAGCCGAAGAAGACGTACAGGCCCGCCGAAGCCACGGTGACGGCCAGCACCAGTTGATCCACCGTCTCCACATCGACCTTCAGCACCCGCTCCATGAAGAAGCGGGTGTAGAAATAGCCGCAGTACCAGACCGCACCCTGGGCGATCATGATGCCGAACAGGGCGATCAGCACGAAGCGGGCGTTCTTCCAGGTCAGGAACGCCTCCTTGAAGGGCGCGCGACGCTCGTCGCTTTCCTCCTCCATGCGGCGGTAGGCGGGACTTTCGTTCAGCTTCAGCCGGATCCACAGCGAAATGGTCAACAGCAGGGCCGACACCAGGAAGGGGATGCGCCAACCCCAGGCGTCGAAGGCTTCGACGCCCAGAATCTGGCGCGTGATCAGAATGACCGACAGGGCGCCGATCAGGCCGAAAGCGGCGGTGGTCTGGATCCAGCCGGTCAGGAAGCCGCGCGCCTTGGGCGGCGCATGTTCGGCGACATAGATGGCCGCGCCGCCGTATTCCCCGCCCAGGGCGAAACCTTGCAGCACCCGCATGGTCAAAAGCAGGATCGGCGCGACGATGCCGATCTGGCCGTAGTCGGGCAGAAGGCCGATGGCCACGGTGGCCAGGCCCATCAGGGTGATGGTGACCAGGAAGGTGGTCTTGCGCCCGGTCTTGTCGCCGAACCAGCCGAACACCAGCGCGCCCAGCGGCCGCACTACGAAGCCGACCCCGAAGGTCAGCAGGGCCAGGATATAGGCGGTCGCCTCGCCCACATCGGCATAGAAATGCTTGGCGATGATCGTCGTCAGCGAGCCGAAGATGAAGAAGTCGTACCACTCGAAGGCGGTGCCGGCCGCCGAGGCTCCGACCACCGTTTTCAGGCCCGGAGCCTTCTTTTCCGCCTCGGCCATCTCGCCTCCCCGCGATGTCGCCCGCGCCTCTGACGGGCGCTATGACGGCGAGACTAGCGGCGGATCAAAAAAGCGAAAGCCCCGCCGGACGAACCGACGGGACCTTCGATGCCCCAGCCCGGAACAGGATCAGGTCTTGGCGTCCTCGGCCGCGCCAGTGACGGCCGAACCGACCGCCGAGGCGTCCCGGCCCAGGCCCGAAACCGTGTTGCAGGCGGCCGTCGTCAGGGCGGCGGCGGCGGCGAAGAGAACGAACAGCTTGCGCATCTTGAGGCTCCTGTCATCCGCGGGGGAGGCCACGTCCAAGACACAACGGCGCAGACGGATTCAGGTTCCAGCCTCGGAGCGGGCGATGTCCGACGGATCGGCCGGAACGACGGCCTCCGGCGTGGCGAAAACCATGCGCGCGATGACGCCGCCGCCCGGCGCGGGGACCAGTTCCGCCTCGCCCCGCAACTGTTTGGCGAAGGCCCCCATCAGGGTGCGCCCCACGCCCTGGGCCTGATCGTCGGAGACCCCCAGACCATCGTCCTCAACTTCCAGCACGCTGGTCTCGCCCTGGACGCGGAAACGCACTTGCAACCGCCCGCCGCGGCCGGCGAAGGCGTGCTTCTGGGCGTTGGATACGGCTTCGACCAGCCACAGGGCCAGGGGCGCCAGCTTGTCCGGGTCGATGATCAGGCTGTCGGCCTGGACCGAGCTGGTCACCAACGGCCCGCGCAGGGCCTCGCTCGCCACCAACTGCCCGACCAGGTCGCTCAGGAACACCTGCGCGTCGGCATAGCGCAGGTCGGCGCTCTGATAGAGGGTGCGGTAGATCAGGGCCAGGGCCGCGATCCGTTGGCGCGTATCGCCGATGGCCGCCTTGGCCGGTTCGTCCTTCAGCGCGCGCTGCTGCATCGACAGCAGCGACGAGATGATCTGAAGGTTGTTCTTAACCCGGTGATGGATCTCGCGCATCAGCGCGTCCTTTTCCGTCAGGGCGTCCAGCAGGGCCTTGTCGCGGGTGGTGATGGTTTCGGCCAGGTCGTCCAGGGTGTCGGCCAGCACGCGAATCTCGGTAGGGGCGTGGACGGCCTGCACGGGCCGGATGCTGAACCGGCCCCTGGCGTAGACCGCGGCGATGCGCTCCAGATAGTGTAGCCAGCGCACCACGACCCGTTCGGACACCAGCATGACGGCCGCGAAGGCGGTCAGCCAGGCTCCCAGCGGCAGCAACAGATTGCCGATCGGGTTCAGCACCGCCCACGACCAAAGCCCTGGCGACGGCGCCGACAGCACCACATAGACGTCGCGTCCGGTCAGAGGGGCGGCGCTGAAGACCCGACGCTCGCCCGAGGCGACCCTGGTCTTGAACAGGGCGGCGCCCGCGTTCTCGCTGCGGACATGATCAATCCAGCCGCCCAGCCGTCCGTTCTTCAGGGCGAAGGCCGCCGGGTCGGTCGAGACCAGGATGTTGCCCTGGGCGTCGGTCAGGGCGGCTTCGGCGCCGTCCGGCAGGGCGGGGTCGGCCACGTCGGGTTGCAGACTCCGCAGCGGGATGGACGCCGTCATGGCGCCGTCGAACCCGCCCATGGGCCGCTCCGCCCGCACCGCCACGATCACCGACGGGGCGTCCGTGGGCCGGGCCGACACGAAGCGGGCGATGACGGTATGTTCTCCGGCCCGCACTCGCCGGAACCAGGGGCGTGCGCGAATGGCGGCGGATGTGGTGGTCGCCAGCGGGGGGCGCGAGCTGCATATGATCGCCCCCGTCGCCGATATGCGATACAGGGCGATATAGTCGTCCAGGCGTTGAACCAGGGCGGCGAGACGCGGCCCGCAGTAGGGTCCCATGGCCTCGGGCGTCAGGGCGTCCAGCAGAACCACGGTGCTGTCCAGCCGCGCCTTGGCCGACAGGGAGGCGCGACTGGCCGCCAGCCGCAGCGACTGGGCGCGGGCCTCGGCCTGCTGGCGGAAACCGGTCTGCATCTGCACGACCGCCAGGATGATGACCGGCAACAGGGCGAAGGCCATGGCCACGCCGAGCCGGAAACGGATGCCCTGGAACCTGGGCCGCGCCAAGCCGCGGCCCAACGACCGCCCCAGACGGATCACGGATCAGCCCTGTCGACCGCTGAGCCGGTCCGCCTCGCCCAGAATGGCGCGCATGGCGTCGCTGGCCGACTTGCCGTCACGATCATAGCCCCCACGCTCCAGCGTCGCCGACAGCGCCTTGCGGGCGCGGCTGACGCGACTCTTCACCGTGCCGACGGCGCAGCCGCAAATCTCGGCCGCCTCTTCATAGGCGAAACCGCCGGCGCCCACCAGGATCAGGGCCTCGCGCTGTTCTTCCGGCAGGGTCTTCAATGCCTGTCGCAACTCGTCCAGAGCCACGGGCGCCTCGGGATCGTCGACGGCGACCAGGGTGCGTTCGGCGGCCTCCTGATCCAGTTGCGACTGGCGCCAGGAACGGCGTTTCTCCGAATAGAACTGGTTGCGCAGGATCATGAAGGTCCAGGCCTTCATATTGGTGCCCATCTGATAGCTGGCGCGAGCGTCCCAGGCCTTCATCATGGCGTCCTGCGCCAGGTCGTCGGCGGCGGTCGGGTCGCCGGTCAGGGTGCGCGCGAAGGCCCGCAAATGCGGGATCAGGGTCACCAGCTCGCGTTTGAAGCCTTCGTCGTCAGATGACGGCGGCTTGGCCGCGGGACCGTCGCTCATGCGCCGCCACCGCGCTTCTCGTCGGCGCGCCGCAGGATGTCCAGGAACTCGTCGGGCACCGGCTCGTTGACCACTTCGTCGAACAGGTGGCGCAATCTCACGCCGATCGCCTGTTGCCGTAGACGCGCCTCCTCCAACGCGGGGCCGCCTTCCGGCTTGCGCCGTCTCTCACTCTCGTTCGCCATCAGTCGGACGTCGCCACCCCAGATTGCTCCTTCATCCATAATCCGTGCCTGAAACGCCGAAAAGCGGCGGCGGTTCCTGGCCAAACGAAAAATACGCTCAAGCTTGCCAAGGCGTCGGGAACCGCGACAAGAACAGGGCGTTGAGCTTGACGGTAAGGCGCTCCGCGAAAACGGGGTACGGCCGCCTATGTCGGGGATGATCCATATGAGCCTTCTGGCCAGACTCGCACCGCATCTGCCCTATGTGCGCCGCTATGCGCGCGCGCTGACGGGGGACCAGACGTCGGGCGACACCTATGTCCGCGTCGCGCTGGAGGCCCTGGCGGCCGGAGATCGGCAATTGCCGCCGGACACGACGCCGCGCGTGGCCCTGTATCACGTCTTCCACGCCATCTGGGCCTCGACCGGCGCGCAACTGGAAGGGGTCGAAGGCGGCGACGGTCACGACGACGCCACGCGACGGCTGATGCGGATCGCGCCGCGCTCGCGCCAGGCCTTCCTGCTGACGGCGCTGGAGGGGTTCACCCCCACCGAAGCGAGCCAGATTCTGAACGCCGACCCGGCCGAGGTCGAACGCCTGATCGCCGAGGCTCAGGCCGAGATCGACGCCGAACTGGCCACCGACGTCCTGATCATCGAGGACGAGGCCATCATCTCAGCGGATATCGAAAGCCTGGTGCGTGAACTGGGCCATACCGTCTCCGCCACCGCCACCACCCACGACGAGGCCGTCGAGGCGGTGACCCAGCACCGCCCTGGTCTGGTGCTGGCCGACATCCAGTTGGCCGACGGATCGTCGGGCATCGACGCGGTCAAGGACATCCTGAAGCGGTTCGACGTGCCGGTCATCTTCATCACCGCCTTCCCCGAGCGGTTGCTGACCGGCGAACGCCCCGAGCCGACCTTCCTGATCACCAAGCCCTTCCAGCCGGAAACGGTCAAGGCGGCGATCAGTCAGGCCCTGTTCTTCCACCCGGCGGGACACAAACGGGCCGCCTGAGACCCGATCTCGAAAGCGGCGGAGCGTCGCGGCCAAGAATTTTTGCACCCCCCCGGAACCATCGCCCGGCCTGGCGGTTATCTGGTGCGCGGAGACGGCGACGCCCCCCGACTTGAGACCGGCCGCAGCCGGTCGGCCGACTCCGCGTCTTATTCTCGATGATGCCACTTCAAGGGGCGGGTTTCATGACCCGCCCTTTTTCTTCGTCCGCCCCTCGACATGGCCGCGCGCCTTCGGTCCTATGCGCGTCTAGAAAGAAAACGCCCAAAGCCAATTGCGGGAGGTCGCCATGAGCCGGATGAACCGTCAGTGGGTGCTGCGTCAGCGGCCGAGGGGCGACATACAGGACGGCGACCTGGAGCTGGTCGCATCGCCCCTGCCCGAGCTGAAGGACGGAGAGGTGCTGATCCGCACCGTCTATCTGTCGCTGGACCCGACAAACCGCACCTGGATGAACGATTCCGAGGGTTATCTGCCGCCCGTGGGCCTGGGCGACGTGATGCGCGGCCTGACCCTGGGCGTGGTCGAGCAGACGAAGTCCGGCCGCTGGGCCGTCGGCGATATCGTCTCGACCGCCGCAGGGGGATGGGCCGATTACGGCGTGGTCAACGAGGCGGCCGTGTCGCGCGTGCACCGCGCGCCGGGCCTGCCGCTGACGGCCAATATGTCGGTCTTGGGCATGACGGGTCTGACCGCCTATTTCGGCGTCACCGATGTGCTGCGGCCCCAGCCGGGCCAGACCATGGTCGTCTCGGCCGCTGCCGGGGCCGTCGGCTCCATCGCCGGTCAGGTCGCCAAACAGAAGGGCGCGCGCGTCATCGGCATCGCCGGCGGGGCCAGAAAATGCGCCTGGTTGACCGACGAACTCGGCTTCGACGCCGCCATCGACTACAAGAACGAGGACGTCGGCTCGGCCCTGGACCGGCTGGCCCCCGACGGGGTCGATCTGAATTTCGAAAACGTCGGCGGCGACATCATGATCGCCGTCTGGAACCGGCTGAACATCGGCGCGCGCATGGCCGTATGCGGCATGGTTTCGGCCTATAACGCCACGCGGATGCCGCCCTCGCCCAACTTCGCCCGGCTGATCACCCACCGGCTGAACGTCCAGGGCTTCCTGGTGCTGGACTACGCCCCGCGCGCCAGGGAGATGGTCGCCGAGATGGGTCCGTGGCTGGCCCAGGGAAAGGTGAAGTGGAAGGTCCACGTCGACGACGGGCTGGAGGGCGCCCTGACCTCGTTGAACCGCTTGTTCACCGGCGATCACGACGGCAAGCTGTTGGTGCGGGTCTCGGAAGAACCCGCCTGACGCGAGGCGGCGCATGAGCGAGTCCCTGAACATCCATTTCGAGGACCTGGGCGTCGGCCAGGTGGTGCCCCTGGGCGCCTGCGCCGTCGATGAGGCGGCGTTGGATGTGTTCATCGAACGGTTCTCGCCCGGCTGGGACCCGGCCTATGGGGCGCCGGACGCCATGGTCTATGCCTTGTGGAGCCGACTGGCGGCGGAAAGGGCGGCCGGCTGGGCGCAGACCAAGGTTCTGGCCGTCGACGGCCTGCGCTTCATGCGCAATCCACCCGTGGGCGAACTGCTGCGCGGCCGACTGACGGTGATGGGCAAGGACCCGGTCGGCGACGAAAAGGGCATCGTCATCGCCCAGCACGACCTGTTGGACGAGGGCGGCCGCCTGGTCTTTTCGTGTCTGATGCGGACGGTGCTGACGCGGCGATAAGGCCCGTCTTTCCAAAAGGGACCTAGGCCGCCGCCCGGCGCCGCAGACGCGCGATACGGCGCAGACGGCGCCAGAATTTGCCGCTTTCCGGTTCGGGATAAGGCTCCAGATTCTCGACGAACTGTTCAGCCGAGGCGCGCCAACTGAATTTCTCAGCATAGGCCCGCACGTCGGTCCTATCCATCTCCAGCGCCTTGAGGCAAGCCGTGCGCAAGTCGTCGTCGATGGCGCCCGCGTTCGACCCCGGAATGATATCGATCGGCCCGTGCGCCGGATAGGCCGCGACGGGCGTGCCCGTGGCCATGGCCTCCAGGATCACCAGGCCGAAGGTGTCGGTCCAACTGGGGAAGACGAAGACGTCGGCGTCGCGGAAACACCGCGCCAGGTCCTCGCCGAACTTGGCGCCGAGGAATTTCGCCTCGGGGTATTTCTCTTCCAGTTCGGCGCGGGCCGGGCCGTCGCCAACGACGATCTTGGTGCCCGGCAGGTCGGTCTCCAGGAAGGCCTCGATGTTCTTCTCCACCGCCACCCGGCCGACGTTCAGGAAGAAGGGCCGCGGCCAATCCTTTCCGCCCAGTTCGTCATAGATGCGCGGCAGGTCGGGGTTGAACTGTTCGGTGTCCACGCCCCGCGACCAGGGCGAGACGTTGCGGAAGCCGTGTTCGACCAGTTCGTCGCGCAGGGTCGGCGTGGCGACCATCAACCGACCCGACGGCTTGTGGAACCATTTCATATAGGCGTAGCCGACCCCCACGGGGATCGGAAAGCGGGCCGAGACATACTCGGGGAATTTGGTGTGATAGCTGGTCGTGAACGGCAGCTTCCATTCCACGCAGATGCGCCGCGTGGCGATGCCGATCGGGCCTTCGGTGGCGATATGAACGGCCTCGGGTTCGAAGGCGCGCAGCCGCTCGCGAATCTCCTCCTCGGCGCCCAGGGCCAGGCGAATTTCGGGATAGGTCGGGCAGGGAATGGTCTTGAACTGGCTGGGTTCGATGACCTCGACCTCGTGGCCCATGGCGCGGCATTCGCCCACGGTCTTGGTCAGGGTGCGGACGACGCCGTTGACCTGGGGCTCCCAGGCGTCAGTGGCCAGAACGATACGCATGGAGGGCGCAGAACCTCGCCGTTGATCAGCAGGATGCTCTAGCCGGTTGCGCGCGCGAAGGCGAGAGCGCTGAAACGCCTCTCCCGTTCCGTCACGGAAGGGTCTAAGAGGCGCGCCATGACCGCACACGTCGCCCCGCCTGTCGCCCTCACCCAGGACTGGGACGCGCTGGATCATGGCAAATTCGCCGACGAGCAGGCGACCGTGCGCGCCCTGCTGGGCAACGTCCCGCTGGACGGGAACGGCCGCAAGGCGGTGCTGGACCAGGCGATCAATCTGGTCGAGCGGGCGCGGGCCAGCGTCAAGAAACAGGGCGTGGTCGAAAGCTTCCTGCAAGAGTTCAGCCTGGGCACCCGCGAGGGCCTGGCCCTGATGTGTCTGGCCGAGGCCCTGTTGCGCACCCCCGACGAGGACACCCGCGACCGGCTGATCGCCGAAAAGATCGGTTCGGCCGACTGGGCCAGCCACCTGGGTCAGTCCGACAGCCTGTTCGTCAACGCCTCGACCTGGGGCCTGATGCTGACCGGCAAGCTGGTCGACGCCGACGACCAGGCCAAGACCGACCTGCCGGGCTTTCTGAAGCGCATCGCCGGTCGGCTGGGCGAGCCGGTGATCCGCCAGGCGGTCGCCACCGCCGTCAAGATCATGGGCGAACAGTTCGTGGTCGGCCGCACCATTGACGCCGCCCTGAAACGCGCCGACCGCGAAGGCTGGCTGTGCAGCTTCGACATGCTGGGCGAAGGCGCCCGCACCGCCGACGACGCCGAACGCTATGAGGCGATCTATGCCGGGGCGATCGAGGCGGTCGGCAGGACCGCCAAGGGCCAGGGACCCGAGGCCGGTCACGGGGTCTCGGTCAAGCTGTCGGCCCTGTCGCCGCGCTATGAGGCGACGCACGAGGACCGGGTCTGGAGCGAGCTTTATCCGCGCGTGAAGCGGCTGGCCCTGATCGCGGCGAAACACGACATCAACTTCACCATGGACGCCGAAGAGGCGGACCGTCTGGCCCTGTCGCTGAAACTGCTGGACGCCCTGGCGCAAGAGCCGGAACTGGGCGGCTGGACCGGTCTGGGCCTGGCCGTTCAGGCCTATCAGAAGCGCGGACCCGAGGTCATCGCCCGCGTCGCCGAACTGGCCAGGACCCGCCGTCGTCGGCTGATGGTGCGTCTGGTCAAGGGCGCCTATTGGGACACCGAGATCAAGCGCGCCCAGGTCGGCGGTCGCATCGATTATCCGGTCTTCACCACCAAGGCGGCGACGGATCTGAACTATCTGGTCTGCGCCAGGGCCATGATCGCGGCCTCGCCCCACCTCTACTCCCAGTTCGCCACCCACAACGCCCATTCGCTGGCCGCGGTGCACAAGATGGCGAAGGACGCCGGGGTCAAGATCGAGTTCCAGCGCCTGCATGGCATGGGCGAGGCCTTGTACGACGCCGCGCGCGACGCCTTCGGCCCCGTGACGGTGCGCGCCTACGCCCCGGTCGGCGGCCATGAGGACCTGTTGCCCTATCTGGTGCGACGCCTGCTGGAGAACGGCGCCAACTCCTCCTTCGTCCACGCCCTGCTGGACGAGCGGGTGCCGGCGTCCGCCGTCGCCGCCGATCCCATCACCGCCGTCGAGGCCCACCCCGACCGCCACGCCAAGATCCCCACGCCCAAGGACATCTACATGGACCGCCAGAACTCGCTGGGCCGCGACTACTCCCAGGCCGCCGACCGCGAGCGCCATGCCGCCGCCCTGTCGAAGGCGGATTCGGAGACCCTGACCTCGGGTCCGATCATCGGCGGCAAGCTGCGCGCCGGAGAGAACCCCCAGGAGGTCCGCAGCCCCTGGGACGGGCGTCTGCTGGGCCACGTGTCCGAGGCGTCCGCGGCCGACATCGACGCCGCCGCCGAGACGGCCCATCGCGCCCAGACCGCCTGGGACCGCAAGGGCGGCTCGGGCCGCGCGCCGGTGTTGCGCGCCATGGCCGACGCGTTGGAGGCCGACATGGACCGTCTGGTCGCCCTGCTCAGCCGCGAGGCGGGCAAGACGCTGAACGACGGCGTGGCCGAGGTGCGCGAGGCCGCCGACTTCTGCCGCTACTACGCCATGCTGGCTGAGCGCGACTTCGGCGGGCCGAAGACGCTGGACGGGCCGGTGGGCGAAATCAATCAACTGGTCCTGCACGGGCGCGGCGTCTTTGCGGCGATCAGCCCGTGGAACTTCCCGCTGGCCATCTTCACCGGCCAGATCGCCGCCGCCCTGGCCGCTGGAAACGGCGTCCTGGCCAAGCCCGCCGAACAGACGCCCCTGATCGCCGCCGAGGCCGTGCGCCTGTTCTACAAGGCCGGGCTGGACCCGGATCTTCTGGCCCTGGTTCCGGGGCGCGGCGAGACGGTGGGCGCGGCCCTGGTCTCGCACCCGCTGATCGACGGCGTGGCCTTCACCGGCGGCACGGACACGGCGACGGCGATCAATCGCGCCCTGGCCGCGCGGCCCGGCGCCATCATCCCCTTCATCGCCGAGACGGGCGGGCTGAACGGGATGTTCGTGGACACCACGGCGCTAAGGGAGCAGGTGATCGACGACGTCATCCTGTCGGCCTTCGGCTCGGCCGGGCAGCGCTGTTCGGCCCTGCGGCTGCTCTATGTGCCGCACGATTCCGCCGACGCCCTGATCGAGGGGCTGAAGGGCGCCCTGGCGGCCCAGGCGGTCGGCGACCCGGCCGATCCCGCGACCGATATCGGCCCGGTCATCGACGCCGACGCCAAGGCCATGCTCGACGCCCATCTGAAGCGGCTCGAAGGCGACGCCAAGATCATCGCCCGCGCCGCCTTGCCGGAAGGCTCTGACACTTCCGGCAAAGGGGGCCACCTCTTCGCCCCGACCATCGCCGAGGTGCCGACGGCCGACTATCTGGAGCGCGAGGTGTTCGGCCCGATCCTGCACATCTGCCGCTATCACCCGAAAGACCTCAAACAGACGGCGGCCAAGCTGGCCGCGCGCGGCTACGGCCTGACGCTGGGCGTGCACAGCCGGATCGAAGCCTTCGCCGAAGAGGTGACGCGCCTGGTTCCGGCCGGCAACGTCTATATCAACCGCTCGATCATCGGCGCGGTCGTCGGCGTCCAGCCCTTCGGCGGCGAGGGCCTGTCGGGCACGGGTCCCAAGGCGGGCGGTCCCTACAGCCTGATCCGCTTCGCGGCCGAAAAGGCGATCTCGAACAACATCTCCGCCCAGGGCGGCGACCCGGCGCTGCTGAACCTTTAGGGGTGAACCTTCGGCCACCCCCCAGAGCGGCTGAGGGCGCTGGGGGCTGGGCGGCCGATCTTTTGGCCGATCCAGCGCGCCGTGTCGATCAGGGCGTCCAGGTCGTAGCCGGTCTCGAAGCCCGCGCGCTCCAGCATATAGACCAGGTCCTCGGTGGCGATGTTGCCGGTGGCGCCGGGGGCGAAGGGGCAGCCGCCGATGCCGCCGACCGAGGCGTCCAGCACCGTCACCCCCGCCTGTACGCCCGCATAGGCGTTGGCCAGGCCGGTGTTGCGGGTGTCGTGGAAATGCAGACGCAACGTCGCCCCTGACCCCGCCTTCCGCGCCGCCTCGACCTTGCGCGTCACCGCCCAGGGGTCGCCCACGCCGATGGTGTCGGCCAGCGCGATTTCCCGAACGCCCATGGCCGCGATTCGGCCGACCAGATCGGCGACCTGATCCACGCCGACCTCGCCGTCGAAGGGACAGCCCCAGACGCAGGACAGCGTCGCCGACAGTTTCGGCGCGGCGCCCGAATCCGCCCCCGCATTGGCCCGTCCGGCCACGATCGACGCCAGCATCTCGACCTGTTGATCGACCGACAGGCCCTGGTTCTTCAGGCCGAAGCCGTCGGTGACGCTCATGGCCACATTCACCTCGTCCACCGCCGTACCCAGGGCGCGGTCATAGCCCTTGCCGTTCAGGACCAGGCCGATGCGGCTGCGGCCCTGGGCGGGCGGCAGGTCGGCCATGACCTCTTCGGCGCCCGCCATCTGGGGCACGTATTTGGGATGGACGAAGCTGACCGCCTCGATGCGGCGGGCGCCCGCCGCTTCCAGCCGCCGCACCAGCTCGGCGCGAACGCCAGGCTCCAGCACGACCTTCTCGTTCTGAAGGCCGTCGCGGGGACCGACTTCGACGATTTCGATGAAGGGCTTCATCGGTCGGCTCCGGGCGGGGCGTAGACGGTCAGGTCGACGTCGTCGCCGGTCGAATAGTTGTGGCCGCGCACCTGGCCCACGGCGCGGCCGGTCACGCCGCGCCCCGCAGCGGCCTGGCGAAAGGCCGTGTCGTCCGCGCTCTCGACGACGGCGGGGCGGCCTTCGGCCAGAGCCTGGGCGGCGCCTGCGGCGTCGGTCAACTGGGTCGTGGTTCCGGTCAGGAAGACGAAGCTAGGTTCGTGGAAACGGGTGATCGCCACAGGACCGGGCGTGCGACCCTGATCCGGGTGCAGATCGGCGGCGCGCAACACCTTCTCCAACTGGACCGAGACCGCCAGGGGCCGCAGTTGGCGGATGGTTCCGGCCAGGGCCGCGTGCGACACGATCCCGAAGGCCAGGGCGAACAGCACCGCCGTGACGGCCGCGCGGTTCAACAGCAGGAAGCCTCCGAACAGGGCCGCCCCCAGCGCGCCCAGCATGGTGATCGCCGCCCAGGTCTGGGCCGTCGAGGTGCCGAACTGGGTCAGGCCGTAGAGCACGATCAGACAGATCAGACCGGCCGCGAACAGACCCAGGGCGGCGCCGAGGCGTCGCGAGACCACGCCGATCGGCCGGGTCAGGGCGGCCGCGGACAGCAAGGCCAAGGCCCCGAAGGTCGGCAGGGTGTAATGGATCAGCTTTGTCGGGGTTAGTTCGAACATCAGCCAGGCCGGAACCAGCCAGCAGACCAGGAAGCGGATCGCCGGTTCGGCCCGTCGGCTCCACCCCCCGGACAAGGCGGCGGGCAGCATCAGGGTGGCGGGGAAGAACAACAGGGGCGCGGCCAGCAGATAATAGCCCGGCGGCGCGCCATGGCTCTCATGCCCGCCCGCCACCTTGGGCGCCAGGTCGCCCATGACGGCCTCGCGCCAGAAGCCGCCGTCGGTGGCGATGGTGATGGCGATGGCCCAGGGCCCGACGATCAGGGCCAGCAAGGGCAGGCCCCAACCCCAACCCAGACCCTTGATCCATTTCCAGTCGCGATCCCACAGCGACAGGGCGATCATCGTCAGGGCCGCCACCAGCACCCCGATCGGTCCCTTGATCAGCACCGAGACGCCCAGGGCGGCCCAGAACATCAGCTTGTGCGGCCGTCGCCCCTTCTCCCCCGCGCGCGCGGCCAAGTAGAGACGCGCCAGGGCCGCCATGGCCACGGTCACGGCCGCGCACAGGGCCGCGTCGGTCTTGGCGATGCCCGCCTCGGTCGACAACAGGAAACAGCCGCCCAGCATGGCCCCCGCCAGGAAACCCGCCCGCGCCCCGAACAGGGCCGCGCCCGCCCAGGCGCAGGCCGCCGCCGCGATCATGGCGGCCAGAAGCGAGGGGATGCGATAGGAGGCGATGACCCGATCCTCGACCTTCGAGGTCGCCGAGACCGCCGCCGCTTGCAGCCAGTAGATGCCGACCGGCTTCTTCCAGCGCGGCGTATCCTGGAAGCGGATGTCGACGTAGTCGCCCGACTCCAGCATCTGGGCGGTGGCCTGGGCGAATCGGCTCTCGTCGCGGTCCAACGGCGGCATCAGCAACAGGCCGGGCAAGCCCGCGATCAGCGCCACCAGGGCCGCGAACGCGGGACCGCGCCAGCCCTGGATATACCGGTCGAGATCAGGTCGGTTCATCCGGTCTTCCTATCACGGCGTTTTCGACGGCGTCAGCCGCTGCTAGAGATCGGCGCATGGAAGACACCCCCGACATCTCCGTCGTCGTCCCCGTGCATGACGAGGCCGGCGCCGCCGGTCCCCTGGCGCGCGAGATCGCCGCCGCCTTCGCCGGGCGGTCGTACGAAATGATCTTCGTCGATGACGCCTCCAAGGATGCGACCCTGGCCGAGCTGCGTGCCCTGATGGCCGAGCTTCCGGCCCTGCGGGTGCTGGCGCATTCGGCCAATTCGGGCCAGAGCCGGGCGGTGCGCACCGGCGTTCTGGCCGCACGCGCGCCGATCGTGGTCACTCTGGACGGCGACGGCCAGAACCCGCCTGCAGACGCGCCGAAACTGGCCGACGCCTTGATCGCCGCCCCGCCGACGGTGGCCCTGGTCGGCGGACGCCGCGCCAAGCGCCAGGACAGCGAGGCCAAGCGCTGGGCTTCGCGCTGGGCCAACCGCATCCGCAAACGGCTGCTCAGGGACGACGCCGACGACACCGGCTGCGGGTTGAAGGCGTTTCGCCGCGACGTCTTTCTGCGACTGCCCTATTTCGATCACGTGCACCGCTATCTGCCGGCCCTGACGATCCGCGAGGGCTATGAGAACCGCTATCTCGATGTCGATCACCGCCATCGCGAGACGGGGCGGTCGAAATACACCAACTGGGGGCGGCTGACGGCCTCGCTGTCGGACCTCTTGGGCGTGATGTGGCTGAAGTCCCGGTCGCGCCAGCCCGGCGCGATCCGCGAGTTCTGAACGATAGTCTGGGCCGCCCGGCCAATTCGCCCGATGCGCGAGCGGGCGTAGCGGCGAGCCGCGAACGGAGGTATTCAGGACGGATAGGCGCGGCGGTTTCGACGCCGCCCGTCGCGAAGGATCGACCCATGCTGATCGCCCTGCCGCTGCTGCTGATTCCGGTGGTGCTCTACAACATCGTGGTGCTGACCAACGGCCTGTCCGGGGCCGGCGCGGTGGCGGCCGACGCCGCGCTGCGCGATCCAATGTTCTCGCTGCCCATGGCCTCGGGCGCCAGTTGGAACATCGGGTCGGGCGACCTGATCCTGTTTCTGTCGCTGATCCTGCTGTTCTTCGAACTGCTGAAATCGACGTCGAGCCAGAAGGTGGCGATCGTCAATCACGCCCTGTCGATGATCCTGTTCGTGGTCTGCCTGGTCGAGTTTCTGCTGGTGCGCGGCTTCGCCACTTCGACCTTCTTCCTGATCGTGACCATGGTCATGCTTGACGTGCTGGCCGGTTTCATCGTGACCATCATATCGGCGCGCAAGGATCTGGATTTCGGCGGAGCCTGACCTGGGCCTTCTCCCCCGGGGGGGAGACGACGCAAACTAGCTGAACGCGGTGAAGATCAGGGCGACGACGGCGACGTCGAAGACGCGGGCGGCGAGCGAGAAAAACTGGGACATGGGCGTTCCGGGAAGCGACGGTTCCCCCTCGCTCCAGCAAGCCCCGTGCCGATCCCGGCGTCGGCGTCAGATCTCGGTCTTGGTGGTCTTGCCCGCCGACGGACGACGCTCTTTCGCGCCCGAATATTCCCGCCCCAGATAGGTCGAGCGGGCCGCGTCCAGCACGGGCGCTCCGCCCCTCAGGCCGCGCTTCTGGCCATCCTGGCCCATCAACTGAACCGAGAAGGCCGGATCGGCGGACGGCGGGGGGGCGGCAGGGCTTGCCGGGCGGGCGGAGCTTTCGGCCGGGGCGTCCAGCGGAACCAGATCACGGCTGTTCGCCCGGCGCTGGACCTGGCGACGGTCGCCCTGACGCTGTTCGTCCTCGCCGCTCATCCGCCCTTCGCCAGCCGGTCGAGCTGGGCGCGCATCTCGTCCATCTGGCGGCGCATCTCGTCCAGGGGATCGGCGGCCTTGGACGCCCCCGCCTGGGACGGCGCCGCCTCGCCCGCGCGCTGGGTGGGGGTCATGCCGGGCCACATGCGCATGGCCTGTTCGAACATGGCCATGTTGCGCTTGATCGCTTCGTCCATGATGCCCGCGCCCGGCGTGGCGCCCAGGACCTTGGTCATCTGGCCCCGGAACTGCTCCTGCTGACGGGTGAAATTCTCCAGCGACATTTCGAGATAGCTGGGCAGAACGCCCTGCACCGGATTGCCGTAGAAGCCGATCAACTGACGCAAGAACTGCACCGGCAACAGGGCCTCGCCCCGGCTCTCTTCCTCGAAGATGATCTGGGTCAGGATCTGACGGGTCAGGTCTTCGTTGGACTTGGCGTCGAAAACCTGGAACTCGATCCCGTCACGGACCATTCCCGCCAGGTCGTCCAGGGTCACATAGGCGCTGGTGGCCGTGTTGTAGAGCCGTCGGTTGGCGTATTTCTTGATGATCACGACGCCGTCGTCGGTCTTTCCGCCTTCGGATTTCCTGTCAGCCACGCCCATACTCGTTCTGTTGCGACGCGGCCTTTATCCCGCAGCGCGGCGCGATGCGCCAGCATTCTTCAAATCGCCGCCGGGACCAGCACCACGCCGACCAGCACCGCGGCCCAATGCACGCCCGCGCCCGCCACGACGAATCCATGCCAGATGGCGCGCCGAAACCGCACCTTCGGACTGATGAAGACGAAGACTCCGGCGGTATAGATCAGCCCACCGGCCACCAGCAGGCTCAGAGCGATCGGGTGCACGGTCTCCAGCATCGGTTTCAGGGCGATCACCGCCAGCCAGCCGAACAGGGCGTAGATGACGCTCCAGAACCCGTCCGACAGACGCGGCGCCACCAGCTTGGCCCCGACGCCGCCCAGGGCGATGGCCCAGACCAGCAGGGTGAAGCCGACCGACCACCAGCCCTCGAACCGCTGGGTCGTGAAGGGCGTATAGCTGCCGGCGATCATCAGGAAGATGGCCGCCTCGTCCAGCCGCCGCAGCACCGGCCGCACCGGCGACGGCCGCGTCAGATTATAGACGGTCGAGGCCGACAGCATGGCGATCAGGCACAGGGCGTACACCGCCGTCGACACCGCCGTGCCGACGCCGCCGTAAACCGCGGCCAGCACCGCCAGCACGATCCCGCCGATCCCCGCCAGGATCAGACCGATCAGATGCACCCAAAGGTCGGCCAGCCGCTCGGCGCGAGAGGTATAGTGTTCGATCATGTCCAGGGCGTCGGCGACGCAGACACGGGCGGACAGTTTCTTCATCGCTCGCAGCATGGATTCTCCAAACCGGAAGACGCGTGATCGTTCCCGTAAACATTAGGCAAGCTGGATGACCATCCGCTGAACACGGACGATATTCGGCGTTGTCCGCGGGTCAGTGCGACGATTCGGCAACAGGCGGATTTGCGACGACCCGCGGCCGAGCGTATTCAGCCGGGCTGATTTCCGGCCTGCCGCGCGTCGCGCGACCCAGGGCCATTCTCCCGGAGCTTCTCATGACCGACGTCGTCATCGTTTCCGCCGCCCGCACGCCCGTGGGGTCCTTTCTCGGCGCCCTGTCCGGTCTGAGCGCCGCCGATCTGGGCGCCGTCGCCATCAAGGCGGCGGTGGAGCGTGCGGGCGTGAAGCCGCAAGAGGTGGACGAGGTCATCCTGGGCCACGTGCTTCAGGCCGCGGCCGGTCAGGGTCCGGCGCGCCAGGCCGCGATCAAGGCCGGCCTGTCGATCGAGACCCCGGCCTGGAGCCTGAACCAGATCTGCGGCTCGGGCCTGCGCGCGGTGGCCCTGGCCTATCAGCAGATCGCCCTGGGCGACGCCAGGATCGTGGTCGCGGGCGGCCAGGAGAGCATGAGCCAGGCGCCCCACGCCGCCCAGATGCGCAACGGAACCAAGATGGGCGACGTGTCCTTGACCGACACCATGATCAAGGACGGCCTGTGGGACGCCTTCAACGACTATCACATGGGCCAGACGGCCGAGAACATCGCCGACCGGTCGTCGATCAGCCGCGCCGACCAGGACGCCTTCGCCGTCGCCAGCCAGAACAAGGCCGAGGCCGCCCAGAAGGCCGGCAAGTTCGACGCCGAGATCGCGCCGGTGACGATCAGCACCAAGAAGGGCGACATCCTCGTCGACAAGGATGAATACATCCGCCACGGCGCGACGATCGAAGCGATGGAGAAGCTGCGCCCCGCCTTCACCAAGGACGGATCGGTCACCGCCGCCAACGCCTCGGGCCTGAACGACGGCGCCGCCGCCCTGGTGCTAATGCGCGCCGATGAGGCCAAGGCGCGCGGGCTGGAGCCGCTGGCCCGCATCGTCTCCTGGGCCACGGCGGGCGTCGATCCGGCGATCATGGGCACCGGCCCGATCCCGGCCTCCAAGAAGGCGCTGGACAAGGCGGGCTGGACCGTTGCCGAGCTGGACCGCGTCGAATCCAACGAAGCCTTCGCCGCTCAGAGCCTGTGCGTGCTGCGCGAGCTGGGGCTGGACCCGGCCAAGGTCAACGTCAACGGCGGCGCCATCGCCATCGGCCACCCCATAGGGGCCTCGGGCGCGCGCATCCTGACCACCCTGCTGCACGAGATGAAGCGGTCGGACGCCAAAAAGGGTCTGGCCACCCTGTGCATCGGCGGCGGCATGGGCGTGGCCCTGTGCGTCGAACGGCCGTGACGCGGACGTGACCGACATCCTCTATGGCCGCCCTCCGGCGGTGTTCGATCCGCCCACAGAGGCGACCCAGACCTCGCCCCTGATCCCCGGCGCAGCCGCGCTTGAAGACCTCGCGCCCGGCTCGGTCGAGACGGCCACGATCTACGCCCCGCCTGGCGTGATCGAGCGCCGCTATACCCTGGCCCTGGCCCTGCGCGCCCTGAAACCCGGCGGTCGACTGGATGTCATGGCCCCCAAGGACAAGGGCGGCTCGCGCCTGAAGAAGGAGCTTCAGGGCTTCGGCCTGACCTTCGAAGAGACGGCCAAGGCCCACCACCGCCGCGCCATCGCCGTGCGGCCGGAGACGGTTGTCGGCCTGGACGAGGCCGTCGCGACGGGCGGCCCGCGCTGGATCGCAGAGCTGGACGCCTGGACCCAGCCGGGGGTCTTCGCCTGGGACCGCGTCGATCCGGGCAGCGCCCTGTTGCTGCGACACCTGCCGGAACTGTCCGGCGCCGGGGCCGATCTCGGCTGCGGCTGGGGCGCGCTGGCCCGCGCCGTTCTGGCCTCGCCCAAGGTGACGGGCCTGCGGCTGGTCGATCTGGATCATCGCGCGGTCGAGACGGCGAAACGCAACATCGACGACCCGCGTGCGGCCTTCGACTGGGCCGACGCCCGCCTGCTGCCCGACAGCGGCGACCTCGACTTCGTCGTCGCCAATCCGCCCTTCCACGACGGGGGGGCCGAGGACCGACGACTGGGGCAAGCCTTTGTCCGCAAGGCCGCGGGCCTGTTGAGACCCGGCGGCGTCCTGTGGGTCGTGGCCAATCGCCACCTGCCCTATGAGAATGAGATCAACGCCGCCTTCAAACGCATGACGCCCGTCGCCGACGCCGGGGGCTACAAGGTGCTGGAGGCGACGCGGTGAAGACCAGAACCGCGCGTCTGGACAAGCTTTTGGGTTCGCTGGGCTACGGCTCGCGCCAGGAGATCGCGCGGCTGGCGCGGGCGGGCGGCGTCGAGCTGGACGGGGTTGAGATCACCGACGCCTCGACACGCATCGCCGTCACGCCCGACCTGCCCCGGCGGATGATGATCGACGGACGGCCGGTCGACCCGCCTCAGGGTCTGCTGCTGATCCTGAACAAGCCGTTGGGCATGACCTGTTCGCACAAGGAGGACGGGGCCTTGGTCTATGACGTTCTGCCCGACCGCTGGCGGCGGCGCGACCCGGTCATCTCGACCGTCGGGCGGCTGGACAAGGACACCTCGGGCCTGTTGCTGCTGACCGACGACGGCGATCTGCTGCATCGGATCATCAGCCCCAAGCGGCACGTCAGAAAGACCTATCGCGCGACCCTGGCCCGGCCCTTGGCGGGAACCGAGGGGGTCCTGTTCGCCTCGGGCGAGCTGATGCTGGAAGGCGAGGACAAGCCCCTGGCGCCTGCCGCGCTGGAGGTCGTATCGCCCGGCGAGGCCCGGCTGACGGTGACCGAGGGGCGCTATCATCAGGTGCGGCGAATGTTCGCGGCCGTCGGCAATCACGTCGAGACCCTGCATCGCGAGAGCCTGGGCGAATTGACGCTGCCCGCCGATCTGACGCCGGGCCAGTGGCGGCTCGCCACGTCCCAGGAAGCCGAGGCGATCTTCGCATGAACGCCCAGGCCAAGATCTGCGGGCTGACCACGGTCGAGACGCTGGACGCGGCCCTGGACGGCGGGGCGGCCTTCATCGGCCTGGTGTCGTTTCCGAAAAGCCCGCGCCATCTGTCGCTCGACGCCGCCGCGACCCTGGCCCAGCGCGTACGGGGGCGGGCCAAGGTGGTGGTCGTCACGGTCGATGCCGACGACGCCCTGCTGACCGAGATCGGCCTGAAGGTGCGGCCCGATCTGATCCAGCTTCACGGCCGAGAGGGGCCGGATCGCGCCCATGCGGTGCGGCGGCTGACGGGCGCGGGCGTGGTCAAGGCCCTGCCGATTTCCGGTCCCGAAGACTTCGCCGTCGTCGTGGATTGGGCGCCGGTGGTCGATCACCTGATGTTCGACGCCCGCCCGCCGAAGGACGCGATCCTGCCGGGCGGGGTCGGGGCGGCGTTCGACTGGTCTCTTCTGACCGGTCGCCGCTTCGAGCGGCCGTGGTTCCTGGCCGGGGGGCTGACGCCCGAAAACGCGCCTAAGGCCGTGCGCCTCACCGGCGCGCCCCTGGTGGACGTGTCCTCTGGCGTGGAAAGCGCGCCCGGTGTTAAGGACGCGGGCCGGATCGCAGCCTTTCTGGAGGCGGTGCGACGGCCGTAATTCCGACGCCTCCCCGCGTGAAAGCTTGATCCGTGAACGCCCTGCTTCCCAATGACTACGCCTGGCCCGACGCCCAGGGCCGCTTTGGTCCCTATGGCGGCCGGTTCGTGGCCGAGACCCTGATGCCGCTGATCCATGAGTTGGACGCGGCCTATGAGGCGGCCAAGGCCGATCCGAGTTTCAAGGCTGAGCTGGACGGCTTCCTGACCGACTATGTCGGCCGCCCCAGCCCGCTCTATCTGGCCGAACGACTGACCGAGCATCACGGCGGCGCGAACATCTGGTTCAAGCGCGACGAGCTGAACCACACCGGCGCGCATAAGGTGAACAACTGCATGGGCCAGATCCTGCTGGCCATGCGCATGGGCAAGACCCGCATCATCGCCGAAACCGGCGCCGGCCAGCACGGCGTGGCGACGGCCACCGTCTGCGCCCGCTTCGGCCTGCCTTGCGTGGTCTATATGGGCGCGACCGACGTCGAACGGCAGCAGCCCAACGTCTTCCGCATGAAGCTGTTGGGCGCCGAGGTCATTCCCGTCACCTCGGGCCGGGCGACCCTGAAGGACGCCATGAACGAGGCCATGCGCGACTGGGTCACCAATGTCGAAGACACCTATTATCTGATCGGCACGGCGGCCGGTCCGCACCCCTATCCGGCCATGGTGCGCGACTTCCAGGCGGTGATCGGACGCGAGGCCAAGGCCCAGTTGGCGGCCAAGACCGGCAGGCTGCCCGACGCCTGCGTGGCGGCCATCGGCGGCGGCTCGAACGCCATCGGCCTGTTCCACCCCTTCATCGAGGACGCCAGCGTGCGCCTGATCGGGGTCGAGGCGGCCGGACGCGGCCTGGACGGGCCGGATCACGCCGCCAGCATCCAGGGCGGGCGCCCCGGCGTGCTGCACGGCAACCGCACCTATCTCCTGCAAGACGACGACGGCCAGATCCTGGAGGGTCACTCCATCTCGGCGGGCCTGGACTATCCGGGCATCGGGCCGGAGCACGCCTGGCTGAAGGACATCGGCCGCGCCGAATATCGCGCCGCCGCCGACGTCGAGGCGCTGGAGGCGTTCCAGCTCTGCTCGAAGCTGGAAGGGATCATCCCCGCGCTGGAGCCAAGCCACGCCCTGGCCCGCGTCGGCGAGATCGCGCACGAGGTGGGCAAGGGCGGCCACGTCGTGCTGAACATGTGCGGGCGGGGCGATAAGGACATCTTCGCCGTGGCGAAACATCTGGGAGTGGAACTGTGACCGCCAAGACCCTTCTGATCGCGGCTGTCGCCGCCTTCGGCCTGGCCGGCGCCGCCGAGGCGCAGACGCCCTATACGGCGGCCACGCCCGCACCGGCTCAGGCTCAGGCTCAGGCCGCGCCCGCCGCCGCGCCCGCCCGCCCCCAGGGACAGCCCTGGACGGCGGCGCCGATCCTGACCGGCGCCTCGGCCGCGCCCGATTGCGGCAATCTGCACAACCTAGCCGGTCGCGCCTTCTGCGTCACAGCGCCCCTGGGCCAGATGGAGACCCTGGCCGAGGCCTACATCACCTCGCTGGAGGGTCTGGGCTGGATCGTCGTCGACGGCGACGCCAACCGCGTCGTCTTCATCAAGCGCACCGGCGACGGCGTCTGCGACGGCGTACAGATGATCGCCTTTTACGACACCTCCAAGCCCGCCGTGCCCGAGTCGCCCGCCTGGCTGGGCTTCGCCACCATCCCCGGCAACATCTGCGCCGCGCGCACGGCGACCGCGCCCGCTCCGGCCCAGTAAGCACGCTCGTGACCACCACTCGCATCGACGCCCGTTTCGCCGCGCTGAAGGCCCAGGGCCGCGCCGGTTTCGTCGCCTATGTCATGGCTGGCGATCCGACGCGCGACCAGGCGCTTGAGATCCTGCGCGGCCTGCCCGCCGCCGGCGCCGACATCATCGAGCTGGGCTTTCCGTTCAGCGATCCGATGGCCGAAGGCCCGCCGATCCAGCGCGCCGCCCTGCGTGGACTGAAGGCCGGGCTGACGCTGAAGGGCACGCTGGAGCTGGCCCGCGCCTTCCGCGACGGCGACGTCGACACGCCCCTGATCCTGATGGGCTATCTGAACCCGATCGAGACCTATGGCTATGACGCCTTCGGCCGCGACGCGGCGGCGGCGGGCGTGGACGGGGTGATCGTGGTCGACTGCCCGCCGGAGGAGGCCGGACCCTTGAACGATGCGTTGGACGCCGCCCAGGTGTCGCTGATCCGCCTGGCGACGCCGACCTCGGATGACGCGCGTCTGAAGGTCATCGCCGAACGCACCTCGGGCTTCGTCTATTATGTCTCGGTCGCGGGGGTGACGGGGGTCAAGGAGGCCGACGCCGGGTCGGTCGCACCGGCCGTCGAGCGAGTGCGCCGGGCCTCCAGCCTGCCGGTCGCCGTCGGTTTCGGCATCAAGACGCCCGAACGCGCCGCTCAGGTGGCCCAGGTCGCCGATGCCGTCGTGGCCGGTTCGGTTCTGGTCGATGCGGTGGCGACGGCGCTGTCGCAGAACGCCGACCCGGTCCGGCGCGTTCTGGACCAGGTGAAGTCCCTGGGCGACGCCGTCCGGGGTGCGCGCGTCGCGGAAACGGTCTAAAGGCCCGCCATGGTCGATAAGAACAAGCCGCAGGAACGCCAACGCGGGGGCTGGCTCAGCCGCTTCGCCCCCGGCGTGCGCAAGATCGTCAGCCGCCGCGACACGCCCGACAACCTGTGGGTCAAGGACCCCGACACGGGCGAGATGCTGTACCGTTCGGACCTGGAGACCTCTCTGTGGGTGACGCCGAGCGGCCGCCATATGCGCATCGGCGCCCAGGCCCGCCTGCGCTACACCTTCGACGACGGCGAGTTCGAGGCGATCGACACGCCCGAGGTCGTCGAGGACCCGCTGAAATTCTCGGACGGCAAGCCGTACAAGGATCGCCTGGCCGCCGCCCGCAAGGCCCAGAACGCCAAGGACGTCATGTCGATCGGCGTCGGCCTGATCGACGGGGTCGAGACCGTGGTCATCGTCCAGGACTTCGCCTTCATGGGCGGTTCTCTGGGCATGGCGGCGGGCGAGGCCTTCATCGCCGCGGCCCGCACGGCGGTCGCGCGTGAGCTGCCGCTGGTGTGTTTCACGGCCGCCGGCGGCGCCCGGATGCAGGAGGGCGCCCTGTCGCTGATGCAGATGGCCCGCACCACCCTGGCCGTTCAGGAGCTGAAGACGGCCAAACTGCCCTATGTCGTGGTCCTGACCGATCCGACCACCGGCGGGGTGACGGCCAGCTACGCCATGCTGGGCGACGTGCACCTGGCCGAGCCGGGCGCCCTGATCGGCTTCGCCGGGCCGCGCGTGATCGAGGCCACCATCCGAGAGAAACTGCCGCCCGGCTTCCAGCGCGCCGAATATCTTCAGGAAAAAGGCATGGTCGACCGGGTCGTCACCCGCGCCGAGATGCCGGTCATCCTGGGCCGCATCCTGTCGATACTGATGGACGGGCGCGCACGCGCCGCTTGAGACCGCCCCGAGGAGGGGGAGACGCCGTGCTGTCCAAGGTCGTCCGTTTCCTGCTCGCTCTCCTGCTGGCCCTGCTGGTCGCGGCGGCGGCGACCTTCGGTCTGAACTGGGTGTGGACCGCCGTCATGGGTGGCGGCGACATGACGATCCACGGCTGGATCGCCCTGGGCCTGGGTCTGTTGGGCACCTGCGGCCTGGCCTGGGCCTTGATGGCCCTGGCCTTCAAATCCAGCCGCGAAGGCTGGGACGACCGCGTCGACAACAGCCTGGACCCCGGTCGCGAGGATCGGGAAGAGGATTAGGGTCCGAACTCAGAAACGGGATTAGGCCGCCTGTTCCGCCTCGCGCCTCAGAGCGGGCAGCAACAGCCCCTCGCTCAAGGCCCGCACCACCGGCACGGCCACGGCGTCGCCCATCAGTTTCAGTGCAGCGCTTTCCGATGACGGCAGCACATAGCCGTCGCCCGCCCCCATCAGCCGCGCACACTCTCGCGCCGTCAGCCGCCGCGCGCGGACGCCGCCGCCTTCGCACACGATCACATACTGGCGCGACGACCCGCCCGACGGCGTGCGCAGACAGCCCGCCAACCCATCAAACCGCACTTCCAGCCGCTGGACCTTCTCGCCGCCTTCGACCCGTACGCGGCGGAAGGCCGCCCCGACCGCCCGGCGGCCTGAGGCGACGGCCGCGTCCAACCGGGCGCGATGGCGCGGGGCCAGCAGGGACAGAAGCCGCTCGGTCTCGCCCGGCGCGAACCAGTCGACGGCCGCATCCGGCTGCAACAGCGCGCCCAGATCCAGATTGCGGCGCGGCGGCGCGGGCAGGCGCCACCACGCCCAAGCCTCGCGCACAGCGCGCGGCAGCCGCCCGTGGGCGACGACCAGCCGCGTCGAATGGAAGGCGGCGTCGGGACCGGCGCTTTCGGGCGCGCCGCCATCGCGCAGGCCGACGATGAACAGACGCGGCCGCGACTGGGGCAGCCAATGCGCGGCGTCCATTTCCAACGCTCCGACGCGATAACCCGCCTCGGCCAGGGCCGCGCAGACGGCGGCGAAATCGGTCCCTCCGCCCGAGGTCAACAGGCCGACGACGTTCTCGATCACCACCACACGCGGGCCGCGCCCCTCGGCGTCCAGCCCACGCATCAACCGCCAGAAGCCCCAGAAGGCGCCAGAACGCCGCGCCTCCAGCCCGCCGCGCGCGCCCGCCAGGCTCAGATCCTGACAGGGAGAAGACGCCCAGCACAGGTCGGGGCGGCCCGGCAGGTCAGCCGGGGCCAGGTCCCAGACATCGCCCACCACCGGCGCGATCTCATGGTTGGCGGCGAAGGCGCGGGCCTTGGCCCGGTCCAGGTCATTGGCGAAGACCGTGCGGAAGCCTCGTCCCCCTGCGGCCAGCCCCAGCCCCGCCAGCCCGCCGCCGGCGAAGAATTCGAACGCTGTAGGGGCGGATCGATTCGACATTGGCTCAAGCTAGCGCAGTCCGTCCCGGTTGGCGCCCCCGACAACTGCCTTGACCCTGTCGTCGCCTTGACCCTTCCATGCGCGACAAATCGGAGCCTCGGTCCATGCGCCTGATCCCCATCCTCGCCGTCCTGTCCTTGCTGGCCGCCTGCACCCAGGGGCCGACTGAGGGTCCCGACCGGCCCGAACCGCCCGCACCGTCGCCCGTGCTGGGCGGGGTCGACCTGGGCCAGCCGGTGCGCGCCCTGGGCGCCGAGCCGTTCTGGGGCGTCGACATCACCCCGGCCGGGATCAAATATTCCGGCGTCGACCGGCCCGAACAGACCGCGCCCAACCCCGGCCCGACGATCACCGGCACGACGGCGGTCTATGCGACCCAGACCGTCCAGGGCGACCGGCTGGAGATCACCCTGATCGCCACCGAATGCTCGGACGGCATGAGCGACCGCACCTATCCCCTGACCGCCCGCGTGATGATCGGCTCCGAAACGCTGCAAGGCTGTGCGGCCTCGACCGCCGCCATCATGGGCGGGAGCGAGTCCGGCCCGGTTCAGTAGTCTTCGCCTGTAAATCTCGGGCGTCTTCAGCCATAAGCCGACGATGAAATTCCTCGACCAGGCCAAGATCTATATTCGCTCGGGCAACGGCGGCGCCGGTTCGGTGTCGTTCCGGCGCGAGAAATTCATTCCCAATGGCGGTCCCGATGGCGGCGACGGGGGGCGCGGCGGCGATGTGTGGATCGAGGCGGTCGAGGGGCTGAACACCCTGATCGACTATCGCTACCAGCAGCATTTCAAGGCCCAGACCGGCGCCCACGGCCAGGGCCGCAACATGCATGGCGCCAAGGGCGAGGACGTAGTGCTGAAGGTGCCCGTCGGCACTCAGGTGCTGGACGAGGACAAGGAGACGGTCCTTTTGGACATGGATACGCCCGGCAAGGTCGAACTGCTGCTGAAGGGCGGCAACGGCGGCTGGGGCAACGACCGTTTCAAGGGACCGGTCAATCAGGCGCCGCGCCACGCCAATCCAGGCCAGGAAGGCCAGGAACGCTGGATCTGGCTGCGGCTGAAGCTGATCGCCGACATCGGCCTGGCGGGCCTGCCCAACGCCGGCAAGTCGACCTTCCTGGCCGCCGTCAGCGCGGCCCGGCCTAAGATCGCCGACTATCCCTTCACCACCCTGACGCCCAATCTGGGCATGGTGGACCTCAGCCCCTCGGAGCGGTTCGTCATCGCCGACATTCCCGGCCTGATCGAGGGGGCCAGCGAAGGCGCGGGGTTGGGCACGCGCTTTCTGGGCCACGTCGAACGCTCGGCCTCTCTGATCCATCTGGTCGACGGGACCCAGGATGACGTGGCGGGCGCCTACGCCACCATCCGACATGAGCTGGAAGCCTATGGCGGCGGCCTGGCCGAGAAGCCCGAGATCGTGGCTCTGAACAAGATCGACGCCCTGACGCCCGAGGCGCGCGAAGAAAAGGCCGCCGAGCTTGAAGCCGCCTGCGGGCGCCGACCGATGCTGGTGTCGGGGGTGTCGGGCGAGGGCGTGCCCGAACTGCTGCGCGCCGCCTGGGCCGAGGTGCGCAAGACGCGCGGCGAGGCGGCGCGGACCGAAGAGGAAGAGGTCGTGATCGAAACGCCCGGCGGCTGGCAGCCCTAGGCTGACGCATCGCCCCGTGATAGGTCCGTTTTGAGCATAAGCCCGCGCGAGCCTCGTTCTCTTGCCCTTTTTCCATGCCGGACCCGCGCCCAGGCGCTTCGGTCCCCGCCCTGGCGGGGTGCGTGACGGGCTGGCCCTGATCCCCGGTATGCGGGTCGGTCTGTTCGGCGGATCGTTCAACCCGGCGCACGAAGGCCATCTGCACGTCGCCGAAACGGCCATGCAGCGGCTGAAGCTGGACCGCATCGTCTGGATGGTCTCGCCGCAGAACCCGTTGAAGGACGCCGCCGAGACCGCGCCCCTGGCCGCGCGCATGGACTCGGCCCGCGCCATGGCCCGCGCGCCCGGCATGGTGGTGTCGGACGTGGAGACGCGCCTGGGCACGGTCTGGACCATCGACACCCTGCGCGCCCTGACCGACCGCTATCCGGGGGTGCGTTTCGTCTGGGTCATGGGGTCGGACAATCTGGCCAGTTTCCACCATTGGCGCGGCTGGACCGACATCATGCGGCTGATGCCCATGGCCGTCGTCGCCCGACCCGGATCGCTGCTGGACAGCCGCACCGCCCCGGCCGCCGCCCGCTTCGCCTCGGCCCGCCTGTCGCCCGAAAGGGCGCGGTTGTTGCCCGAGTGCGAGGCGCCCTGCTGGACCTATCTGACGGCGCCCCTGAACCACCAGTCCTCGACCGCCCTTCGGCGCGCGGCGGCGGCGGCGTGACCTCCAGGCCCGTCCGTGCTAGAGAACCGCTTTAGTATGTCCTTCGGAGCCGTAAGCTGACCCCCTCGCCCGCGCACGACGCGCAAGACGCCGCCGCTTCGACCACGGCGCACGAGATGGAGCCGATCGCGTCCATCCGCACCGAAGACGGCGCTCCCCTGCCGACCGGCGGCACGCCGCTGGAACAGGCCATCCTGAACAAGCTGGACGAAGACAAGGCCCAGGACATCGTCCTGATCGACCTGCGCGGCAAGTCGCCGATGTCCGACGCCATGATCGTGGCCTCGGGCCGTTCGCACCGCCACGTCGGCGCCCTGGCCGACCACCTGCTGCGCCTGTTGAAGGATCATGGGCTGGGCAAGGCCAAGGTCGAGGGCCTGCCGCACTGCGACTGGGTGTTGATCGACGCGGGCGACGTGGTCATCCACCTGTTCCGCCCGGAAGTCCGCAGTTTCTACAACATCGAGAAGATCTGGTCGGTCGACAGCGGCCACCGCATCGACAGCCGCGCCTGACTGCGACAACAACGGCGACAGACCTGTGCGCGGGGCGCGGACTCACGCATGGCGGCGCCTCAAGCAGCGAGGTTCCGCGAACCGAGCGGTAGGGCGAACATCATGAAGCTCTCCATCGTCGCCATCGGCAAGCCGGGTCGCGGACCCGAGGCTGAACTGGCCGACGACTACGCCCGGCGCGCGACCCTGGCCGGCAAGGCCCTGGGTCTCGGCCCGCTGGACCTGATCGACCTGGAGCCGAAGAAGGCCGGCAAGGCGCCGGAGGCGGATCTGATCCTGGCCGCCGCCGAAGGGGCGCACCTGATCGCCTGCGACGAACGGGGAAAGACCTTCTCCAGCCGCGCCTTCGCGGACCACATCGCGACCCTGCGCGACCGGGGCGAACGGCGCGTGGTCTTCGCCATCGGCGGGGCGGACGGGCTGGACGAGCGGGTGCGCGACGCCGCCGCCTCGACCCTGGCCTTCGGTCCCCAGACCTGGCCCCACGCCCTGGCGCGCGCCATGCTGGCGGAACAACTGTATCGGGCGGTGACCATCCTGGCCGGATCGCCCTATCATCGCGATTGATGCGCGCCCTGCTGCCCGTTCTGATCCTGGCCCTGGCCGCCGGACCCGCCGTCGGACGACAGTCCGCCGCGCCCGACGTGCGTCGTCTGGAAAGCGAATACCGCGACGAGGCCGTCCGCGCCCGCCGCCTGCGCGCCGAAGCCGTCGCCGCAGGCCGCGAGATCGCCGGACTTGAGGCCCGGTTGGCGACCCTGCGGGCCGAGGCCGACGGCGGCAACGCGCGGATGCAGGCCCAGCGCGCGCGGCTGAGCGAACTGACCGCGCGCGAAACGGCCCTGGTCGCCGAACTGACCCGCGAGCGCGGACGTCAGGGGCGGATGCTGTCGGCCTTGCAGATGATGAGCCGACGTCCGCCGCCGCCCCTGCTTGTTCCGGCCGAGCGCGCGGTCGATACAGTGCGCGCCGCCATCCTGATGAAGGCCATGGCGCCGCAGATCGAAGCCCGCGTGCGCGCCCTGCGCACGCGTCAGGATGACCTGATCCGCATCCGCCGTCTGGCCGTCCTGTCCAGCGAGGCGCTGCTGACCGCCGAGAGCGAGCAGGGCGATCGCCTGGCCGAGATCGAATCCCTGAGCGCCCGGCGCGCCGCCCTGGCCGCCGTTCTCAAGGCCGAGGCGACCGAGGCCGAACGGGCCGCACGCGTACTGGAAGCCCGTCTGCGCGCCCTGGGCGGCGACACCGCCGTGCCGGACGCCGTAGACGAAGCGGTCCAGGGCCTGCCCGCCGGACGCTCGCGCCTGGCCCGGCCGCTGGCGGGCGAACCGGCCCAGACCTTCGGCGACGGCTCCACCGGCTGGCGCTGGCGGGCCGATCGACGCATGGCCGGGGCGCCCGCCGCCGGGCGGGTGGCCTATGCCGGGCCGCTGGCGGGGTGGGGACAGGTGGTGATCCTGGACCTCGGTCCAGGTTGGCGCGCCGTCGTGGCCGGTCTGGACGACCTGACCGTCGCGGCCGGGGCGCGGGTCGAGGAGGGCCAGGCCCTGGGCCGCAGCGGCCCGGACGGCGAGGTCTATTTCGAACTGCGCCGCGACGAGCGCCCCATCGACCCGGCGCCCTGGCTGTCGTGATGTCCGCGGAAGACCTGCGGCCGGGGAATCCGCTTCCCTTCCCCGTCTGACGCTGATTTTATCGATGAGGGGCGGCTCGGCCACGATTCAGCCGCGACCGCCTCGCTTGATGCCCGCCTGTCGGTTCCGCCGGACCCAAGAAAGAGATCGAATGCGCAAATCGCTCGTCGTCGGCGCCGCCGTCCTGGCGCTGGCCGGATCGGCCGTCGCGGTGCAGAGCCAGACGCCCCGCAACGAAACCTTCCGCATGCTGGAGCTGTTCGGCGACATCGTCGGCGCGGTCGAACAGGCCTATGTCGTTCCGGTCGACAACAAGAAGCTGATCGAGGCGGCCCTGCGCGGCATGATGTCGTCGCTGGACCCGCACTCGGACTATCTGCCGCCGTCCGGTTATGGCGAGCTGCGTGAGCGCACCGAGGGCCAGTATTCGGGCGTCGGCATCGTCATCACCTCCGAGGGCGGGCTGATCAAGGTGGTCTCGCCCATGGACGGCGGCCCGGCGGTCAAGGCCGGCATTCAGGCCGGGGATGTCATCTCCCAGGTCGACGGCGTCAACACCGCCGGCATGACCAATTCCGAGGTTTCGGACAAGCTGCGCGGCCCGGCGGGCACGGCGGTCAAGCTGACCATCCTGCGCGACGGCGCGGACTCGCGCGAGGTCGAGCTGGTCCGCGACGTGATCCGCATCGATTCCGTCACCGGGCGGCTGGAAGGCGACCTGGCCTATGTCCGCGTCTCCAGCTTCAACCAGAACACCGGGACGGAGCTGACCGCGGTCATCGAACGGCTGCGGCGCGAGAATCCGAACATCGCGGGCTATGTGCTGGACCTGCGCAACAATGGCGGCGGCCTGTTGCCGGCGGCCATCGCCGTATCCGACGCCTTCCTGGAGCGGGGCGAGATCGTCAGCCAGCGCGGACGCCGACCCGACCAGATCGAGCGCTACGCCGCCACCCCCGGCGACCTGACCGGCGGCAAGCCGATGGTGGTGCTGATCAACTACGGCTCGGCCTCGGCGTCCGAGATCGTGGCCGGCGCCCTGAAGGACCATCAGCGCGCGACCCTGGTCGGCCTGACCAGCTTCGGCAAGGGGTCGGTTCAGACCGTCTTCCCCCTGCGCGGGGGCCAGGACGGCGCCCTGTATATGACCACGGCGCGCTATTACACGCCGTCAGGGCGCTCGATTCAGAAGATCGGCATCGAACCGGACCTGGAGGTGTCGCGTTCGGCGGCCGAGGCGCGGATCATCTCGCGCTCCAACTTCGTCTATTCGGAAGCCGCCTACGCCACCGCCCTGGACGCCTCGATCGGGGCCGAACGGCGCGGGCCGCACGCCGCGCACGAGGCGCCGGGCGCGAACTATCCGGCCGACAAGGACTATCAGTTGGAACGGGCGTTCGAACTGCTCCGCGTCGGCGGCGATCTGAGCCGGCTGCCCGCGCCGGGCGCTGATATCGTCATCGACGGAAACGCGCCCGAGACCGCCGCCGAACCCGCCGCCCAGCCCTAGGCGCAAGCGCGCCCAACGTGGTGAACGGCCCGTTAGGCTTTCTTAACCGGGCCGCCGCACACTGACCTCGCAAGAGGTCCGTTCGTCCCGCCATGTTCGCCAAACGCCAGTCTGCTCTCGCCGCCGCCGCCGGGTCGCCGCCCGCGCCGAAAGGTCCGCTGATTCCCGTCGGCGCGCTGAAGGCGCTGGTCAGGAAGCCGCCGGTCATCGTCGGCGCCGCGGGCCTGTTCCTGCTGGCTGCGGTGGCCCTGTTCGTGGTGGTGCTGGGCGACCCGCGCGCGGGCGCGCCCTCGGCCCGTGTAGCGCTGAAGCGCGCGCCCGTCGCGGCCGCGGCCGCCCCGACCGGTTTCGAGGCCTTCTCCATGGGCGCCATGGACCTGTATCAGGACCTGACCGGGACCGGCGATCCGGCCCTGACGGGCGCGGCCGGCGGCGAGGCCCTGATCACCCTGCCGGACGGCGCCACCATTGCCGGGGGCGCGCCCGTCGCCGCGCCGCGTCAGGCGGCCTCGCCCCTGCCCGCCGCGCCGATCGCCGGTCTCAGCCAGCCCGGTCCGAACGGTCCCCTGCCGGTCATCGCGCCTGACGGCCGCAGTCCCGCAGTGGCCTATGCCCGCCCCTTCCGCTCGAACGGCAAGCCGCGCGTGGCCCTGATCGTCGGCGGCCTGGGTCTGAACGCCGTCACCACCCGCGCCGCCATCGAGCGCCTGCCCGCCGAGGTGACCCTCAGCTTCGTGCCCTATGCCGAGGGGCTGCAAGGCTGGATCGACCTGGCGCGCGCCCAGGGCCATGAGGTGATGATCGAGATCCCCATGGAGCCGACCGGCTATCCCGACACGGTCGATCCCGGTCCCCAGACCCTGCTGGCCGCCTCGACGCCGGACGAGATTCAGGCGCGCATGGCCTGGCTGCTGGGCCGCGCCACCGGCTATTTCGGCGTCACCAACTATCTGGGCGACCGGTTCGCCCCGTCGGACAGCGGCATGAACGCCTTCCTGGCCGTGCTGCGCCAGCGCGGCCTGAGCTTCGTCGACGACGGCTCCATGCGACGGCGGCCCGGCGCCTTCGCCCGCGCCAGCGCCGACCGCATCATCGACGAGAGCCAGACCCCCGCCGCCATCATGGGCCAGTTGAATGCGCTGGAGGCCGCCGCCAAGACGCGCGGTCAGGCCCTGGGGACCGGCTTCAGCTATCCGGTCACGGTCGAGGCCGCCGCCCGCTGGACCGCCGGTCTGGACGCGCGCGGCCTGCAACTGGCCCCGGCGTCGGCGATCACGGCGCGACCGGGACGGTGACGCGCCAGACGTGAAAGGTGCTAGTGAGCGAGAGGTGAGCTTCAGCCTGTTCACCCTCGCTCGCTTTTCACGTTTCACTCTCGCTCGCTTGATCCCATGGACCTTTCCCAGCACCGCCCCAATGTCGGCGTCGTCCTGTTCCATCGCGACGGCCGGGTCTGGTATGGGCGCCGCGCCGGGACCCGGGGGCCGCATGACTGGCAGTTCCCGCAGGGCGGCGTCGACGAGGGCGAGGATTTCGAGACCGCCGCCCGTCGCGAACTGTTCGAAGAGACCGGCGTCCGCTCGGTCGAACTCTTGGCCGCCACGCCCGGCTGGATCGCCTACGACTTCCCGGCCGACTACATCGGCTCCAAGGCGGCGCGCGGCTGGCGCGGCCAGAAGCAGAAATGGTTCGCCTACGGCTTCACCGGCGACGAGACCGAGATCGACCTGGCCGCCCATGAACAGATCGAGTTCGACGCCTGGTGCTGGGGCCGTCTGGACGAGGCCTGCGACCTGATCGTGCCGTTCAAGCGTCCGGCCTATGCGCAGGTGGTGGCCGCCTTCTCGGGTCTGGAGGCGATGCTGAAAGGCGGCTGAGCGATCGCCGCCCGATCAGCGACCATCGCCCGACAGCTTCATCAGCACCAGGCCCGCGACGATCAGCACCGCCGCCGTCACTCGCATGACGCTGAGCTGTTCGCCCAGCACCACAACCCCGACGATGAAGGCGCCGACCGCCCCGATGCCGGTCCAGATCGTATAGGCCGTGCCCAGCGGTAGGGTCTTCATGGCCACCGACAGCAGGCCGAAGCTGACGAACATGGCGGCGAAGGTGGCCAGGGTCGGCCAGGGCCGGGTGAAGCCCGCCGACTGCTTCATCAGATAGGCCCAGACGACTTCGAACAGTCCGGCCAGAAAAAGAAGAGTCCAGGCCACGGTCGGCCCTCCTTGCAAAGGGCCGGGCCGTCCCGGACTTGGCCCGGCGAACCGGGGCGAGGACGTGGCCTCGTCTTGATGCGTGTGCAACGCCGCCAGGCGGCCCATCGGGCCGCCGACGGGTCTTAGACTTCGGCCAGTTCCGCGGCCTGTTCGGCCAGGATGGTCAGACCGGCCGGGGTGACGTCAGCGAAGCCGCCGTGCACCTCGAAGCGGCGGCGCGAGCCGCCGTCGATGACCGTCACCACGCCTTCGCGCAGGGCGGTCATGAAGGGCGCGTGATCGGCCAGGACGCCGAAGTCGCCCTCGGCGCCGGGCGCGTCGACCTGATCCACGAGGCCCGAAAAGACCTCGCGTTCAGGCGAGACGAGCGAGAAGGAGAGTTTCCCGGCCATGGATCAGGCGGCGTCCGCGGCCAGCTTCTGGGCCTTCTCGACCGCCTCGTCGATGTTGCCGACCATGTAGAAGGCGGCCTCCGGCAGGTGGTCGTATTCGCCGGCCACGATGCCCTTGAACGAGCGGATGGTGTCGGCCAGGTCGACGAACTTGCCAGGCGAGTTGGTGAACTGCTCGGCCACGAAGAAGGGTTGCGACAGGAAGCGCTGGATCTTGCGGGCGCGCGACACGACCAGCTTGTCCTCTTCCGACAGCTCGTCCATGCCCAGGATGGCGATGATGTCCTTCAGCGCCTTGTACTGTTGCAGCACTTCCTGAACCGAGCGGGCGACCGAATAGTGCTCTTCGCCGATGACCAGCGGGTCCATGATCCGCGAGGTCGAGTCCAGCGGGTCCACGGCCGGGAAGATGGCCTGGGCGGCGATGTCGCGGCTCAGCACGGTGGTGGCGTCCAGGTGGGCGAACGAGGCGGCCGGGGCCGGGTCGGTCAGGTCGTCGGCGGGCACGTAGATGGCCTGAACCGAGGTGATCGAACCCTTCTTGGTCGAGGTGATGCGCTCTTGCAGATTGCCCATCTCGGTCGCCAGGGTCGGCTGATAGCCCACCGCCGACGGAATGCGGCCCAGCAGAGCCGACACTTCGGAACCGGCCTGGGTGAAGCGGAAGATGTTGTCGACGAACAGCAGAACGTCCTTGCCTTCCTCGTCGCGGAAATACTCGGCCTGGGCCAGGCCGGTCAGGGCGACGCGGGCGCGGGCGCCCGGCGGCTCGTTCATCTGGCCATAGACCAGGGCGCATTTCGAACCTTCGGTCGAGCCGCCGTTCTTGGTCGGGTCCACGTTCACGTTGGACTCGATCATCTCGTGATACAGGTCGTTGCCTTCGCGGGTGCGCTCGCCCACCCCGGCCAGAACCGAGTAGCCGCCATAGGCCTTGGCGATGTTGTTGATCAGTTCCTGCATGGTCACGGTCTTGCCCACGCCGGCGCCGCCGAACAGGCCGATCTTGCCGCCCTTGGTATAGGGGCACATCAGGTCGATGACCTTGATGCCGGTGACCAGGATTTCCGACGAGGTCGACTGCTCTTCGAACGACGGAGCCTCGCGGTGGATCGGGCGGTACATGGTGGTCTTGATCGGACCCTGTTCGTCGATCGGCGCGCCGACGACGTTCATGATACGGCCCAGGGTTCCCGGACCGACGGGGGCCATGATCGAGTTCCCGGTGTCGATGACCGGCTGGCCGCGCGTCAGACCTTCCGACGTGTCCATGGCGATGGTGCGGACCATGTTCTCACCCAGGTGCTGGGCGACTTCCAGGACCAGGGTGAACGGCTCGCCCGTCTTCTGGTCGACGTTCTGGGTCTCCAGGGCCGACAGGATGGCCGGCAGGTGGCCGTCGAACTCGACGTCGACGACGGCGCCGATCACCTGGGCGATGCGGCCCGTGGCGGCGGCGTCAGCCTTGGGCGCCGCCGCCTTGGCGACGGCGGCCTTGGGAGCGGCGGTCTTGGCGGCCTTGGGGGCGGCCGGCTTCTTGGCGGCGGGTTTCTTGGTCGTGTCGGTCATCGGTTCGTTCCGTTCGGAATGTCGTGTCGGTATCGGATCAGAGCGCTTCGGCGCCGGCGATGATCTCGATCAGTTCGGTGGTGATCTGGGCCTGGCGCTTGCGGTTGTATTGCAGGGTCAGGCTGTTGATCAGGTCGCCCGCGTTGCGGGTGGCGTTGTCCATGGCGCCCATCTGAGCGCCGAAGAAGCTGGCCTGGTTCTCGTACAGGGCGGCCAGGATCTGGGTAGTGATGTTGCGCGGCAAGAGCGTTTCGAGGATCTCCTCCTCGGACGGCTCGTATTCATAGGTCGCGCCGTTCAGATCGATCGGCGCGGCGTCGCCGTCGACGACGGCCGGGATCAGTTGCTTGGCCGTCGGCACTTGGGCGATGACCGACTGGAAACGGCTGTAGAACAGGGTCACCACATCGGCGTTCCCCGCCTCGAACTCTTGCGCGATCAGGGCCGCGATCGGCTCGGCCGCCGGCAGGCCGATGACCTTGTGGTCCGACATCTCGAAGGTGTGCACGATGCGGTCGCCGTACAGGCGCGTCAGGCCGTCGCGGACCTTGCGGCCCACGGCGATGATGCGGACGTCCTTGCCGGCGGCGGTCAGGCTGTTGATGCGTTCGCGCGCCGCACGGATGACGTTGGTGTTGAAACCGCCCGCCAGACCCTTGTCGCCGGTGGCGACGACGATCAGGTGCTTCTGATCCTTGCCGGTGCCGGCCAGGAGCTTGGGTGCGCCGTCGCCCGAGACGCCGGCGGCCAGATTGGCGATGACCGCGGCCATCTTCTTGGCATAGGGGCGGGCGCTTTCGGCCTGATCCTGGGCGCGCTTCAGCTTGGCCGCGGCGACCATGTTCAGGGCCTTCGTGATCTTCTGCGTGGACTTCACGCTTCCGATCCGATTGCGCATTTCCTTGAGGCTGGCCATCCGGGCTGCTCTTCCTAGTCCCTAATGATCAGCGTCAGGCGAAGGTCTTGGTGAAGGCGTCCAGCACCGACTTCAGCTCGGCTTCCAGCTCGGGCGTCAGGTCCTTCTTGGTGCGGATGCCTTCCAGCAGGCCGGGGTTCGACGACTTGATGCGGGCCAGCAGTTCGGCCTCGAAGCGGCCGATGTCGGCCACGGCGATGGCGTCCAGATAGCCGCGCGTACCGGCATAGACCGACACGACCTGCTCTTCCATGGTCAGCGGGCTGTACTGGGGCTGTTTCAACAGCTCGGTCAGGCGCGCGCCGCGGGCCAGAAGCTTCTGGGTCGAGGCGTCCAGGTCCGAACCGAACTTGGCGAAGGCCGCCATTTCCCGGTACTGGGCCAACTCGCCCTTGATGGTGCCGGCGACCTTCTTCATCGCCTTGGTCTGGGCCGAGGACCCCACGCGCGACACCGAGATGCCGACGTTCACGGCCGGACGGATGCCCTGATAGAACAGGTCCGATTCCAGGAAGATCTGACCATCGGTGATCGAAATGACGTTGGTCGGGATATAGGCCGACACGTCGTTGGCCTGGGTCTCGATCAGCGGCAGGGCGGTCAGCGAACCCGAGCCGTAGTCGGCGTTCAGCTTGGCCGAACGCTCCAGAAGGCGGCTGTGCAGATAGAAGACGTCGCCCGGATAGGCTTCGCGGCCCGGCGGGCGGCGCAGCAGCAGCGACATCTGGCGATAGGCGACGGCCTGTTTCGACAGGTCGTCATAGACGATCAGGGCGTGCATCCCGTTGTCGCGGAAATACTCGCCCATGGCGGTGCCGGCGAACGGGGCCAGGAATTGCAGCGGGGCCGGCTCCGACGCCGTGGCGGCCACGACGATGGTGTAGTCCAGCGCGCCCGACTCTTCGAGCGTCTTGACGATCTGGGCGACGGTCGAACGCTTCTGACCGATGGCCACATAGATGCAGTACAGCTTGGCCGATTCGTCGGTCGTGTCGTTGACCGACTTCTGGTTCAGGATGGTGTCGATGGCGACGGCGGTCTTGCCGACCTGACGGTCGCCGATGATCAGCTCGCGCTGGCCGCGGCCCACGGGGATCAGGGTGTCGATCGCCTTCAGGCCGGTCTGCATCGGCTCATGCACCGATTTGCGCGGGATGATGCCGGGGGCCTTGACGTCCACACGGCGGCGCTCGGTGAATTGGATCGGACCCTTGCCGTCGATCGGCTCGCCCAGCGGGTTGACGACGCGGCCCAGCAGGCCCTTGCCGACCGGCACGTCCACGATCTCGCCCAGACGACGGACTTCGTCGCCTTCCGAAATGGCGCGGTCTTCGCCGAAGATCACGGCGCCGACGTTGTCGCGCTCCAGGTTCAGGGCCATGCCCTTCACCCCGGCCTTGGGGAATTCGATCATCTCGCCGGCCTGGACGTTGTCCAGACCGTGGATGCGGGCGATGCCGTCGCCGACCGACAGCACCTGGCCAACGTCCGAGACGTCCGCCTCGACGCCGAAGTTGGCGATCTGCGACTTCAGGATGGCCGAGATTTCAGCGGCGCGGATATCCATGGGGATCTCTCTGTCTTCGTCTTCTGGGGCGAGCCGTCAGGCGCGCTGCATTCTTGTTGTCGGCGCGCGCTTACGCACGCTTGAGGGCGAACTTCATTTGATCGAGCTTGGTCTTCAGCGAGGCGTCGAACAGCTTCGAGCCGACCTTGACCTTCAGTCCGCCAAGGATCGACGGATCGACCCGGACGGTGGTTTCGGGGTCCTTGCCCAGCGCCGCGCGGAGCGCCGACTGGATCGACTTCAACTGGGCGGCGCTCAACGCCTGGGCCGAGATCACCTCGGCGGCCACGACGCCCGTCTTCTTGGCGTACAGGGCCTCGAAGGCGCCGATGACGGCGGTCAGGTCGCGGGCGCGGCCGTTGGCGGCCAGCAGCCCGAGAAACTTCTTGGTCGTGGCGTTGAACTTCGCCTTGTCGGCGATCGCCGTCAGACCCTTGCCCTGATCCTCGGCGGCGATGACCGGCGACAGGGCCAGGCGACGCAGGTCCGCGCTCTCGCCCCAGGCGGCGCGCAGCGACCTCAGATCGGCGCGTACGGCGTCCAGCGCCTTGGTCTCGTCAGCGAGGTCGAACAGCGCCTGTGCGTAGCGCTCGCCGACTTCCGTCGTCCTGAAATCATCAGCCACAGATATAATGTCCGCGCGGGTTAGCGTTCGGGTCATGGCCGATGCGAACTCTCGCACCAACCAAAGGCTTGAAATGCTTACAGAAAGCACACCAGGGACGCGCCTTGCGACGCGCCCCTTGGCGAAGCCGGGCGCCGGATAGCACCTATCCCCCCAAACCGCAACCGAGGCAGCAGGCCGCAGGCTCAGTGATCGGCGTCGACCAAGGACGCCGTCTTCCGGGGCAAAAGGTGCAGAACCGCGACGATGATCGCGCCCGCCGCGAGTCCGACGAACGCCGAAGCGACGGCCTGCGCCAACCACCCCGTCACCGGACCCACGAGGGGGGCGCCCGCAGCCCAATGGCCGAAGGTCTCCACCCAGGTCGGGATCGGTCCCAGATGATACTGGTGCATTCCGTGAACCAGGATTCCGCCCCCGACCCACAGCATGGCGGCGGTCCCGATGTTCGCCAGGGCCGCCAGAACCACAGGCATGGCGTGGACCAGCCCGCACCCCAACGCCCGCGTCGCGGCGGATCGCCGACCCGCCAGATGCAGGCCGATGTCGTCCATCTTCACGATCAGGGCCACAACGCCATAGACCCCCACGGTCATCAGCAGGGCCACGACCGCCAGCGCCCCGGCCTGGGTGACGAGCGGCAGGTCCGACAGGTCCGCCAAGGCGATGGCGGTGATCTCGGCCGACAGGATCAGATCGGTGCGCACGGCCGATCCCACCATCTGCGTCTCGCGCGCCTCGGACGCCAACGCCAGATCCTCGACCGGCGTATCGCCGTCGCCGTGACCGTGCAGCATCTCCCACAATTTCTCGGCCGCTTCGAACGCCAGATAGGCGCCGCCGACCATCAGAATCGGCGTCAGCGCCCAGGGCGCGAAGGCGCTGATCAACAAGGCGCCGGGCAGCAGGATCAGGAATTTGTTGCGCAGCGATCCCAGGGCGATTCTGCGGATGATCGGAAGCTCCCGCTCGGGTGAGAACCCCATGGCGTATCCGGGGGTGACGGCGGCGTCGTCGACGACGACCCCGGCGGCCTTGGCGCTGGCCTTGGCGGCCGCGGCTGAGACGTCGTCGACCGAGGCGGCGGCCATCCGGGCGATGGTGGCGACGTCGTCGAGAAGGGCGGCAAGACCGGAAGGCAAGGGCGTTCACCTGCGTGAAGACTATGGCGCTTCCTGCTACGGGAGCCGCCCAGTCCGGTCCAGAGCATCGATACGGTCCCTGCGCCCTACGGTCGCGTTGCTGGACCGGATGCGCGCCGCTAGTCAGCGGGAATGCAAGATATCGCCATTCTCCTGACCGATCCCGCCGTCTGGGCCGCCCTGATCACGCTTGTGGTCATGGAGGTCGTGCTGGGGATCGACAACCTGGTCTTCATCTCCATCCTGTCGAACAAGCTGCCGCCCGAGCAGCGTCAGCGCACGCGCCGCATCGGCATCGGCCTGGCGCTAATCATGCGACTGGGTCTGCTGATGACCATCGGCTGGATCGTCGGCCTGACCGCACCCGTGTTCGACCTGGGAATCTCGGGTCCGGTCAACAGCCATGGCGAACCCAGTTTCGACATGGCCTTTTCCTGGCGCGACCTGATCCTGATCGCCGGCGGCCTGTTCCTGGTCTGGAAGGCGACCAAGGAGATCCACCATACGGTCGATCCGACCCCGACCCACGACATCCTCGACAAGCGGGACGTGGTCATCAACAACATGGGCGCGGCCATCTTCCAGATCATCCTGTTGGACCTGGTCTTCTCGATCGACTCCATCCTGACCGCCGTCGGCATGACCGATCACGTGCCGATCATGGTGGTGGCGGTGATCACGGCCGTCACGGTCATGCTGCTGGCCGCGGACCCGCTGGCGAACTTCATCGAAGAAAACCCCACCGTGGTGATGCTGGCGCTGGGCTTCCTGCTGATGATCGGCACAGTGCTGATCGCCGACGGCTTCGGCGTCCACGTGCCCAAGGGCTACATCTACGCCGCCATGGCCTTCTCGGCCCTGGTGGAAGGGTTGAACATGATGGGGCGGGCCTCGGCGGCCAAGAAGGCGGCGGCGATGGCCGCCCTGAACGACCGCGAAACGGCCGAACCGGGGGTCTAGCCCCCGGTCGTCTCGGCCACGCGCTTGCGCTCGGCCTCGGTCGCCTCGGCGCGGGCGCGCTTCTCGGCCGCCAGACGATGCTCGATGGCGACCAGGTCGCGGTTGTTATCGGCCGAGGCCTCTCCTCGGCTTTGACCCGCCTTGCGCCCGGTGATGTCGGCGATGGCGATCGGGGTGACGCATTGCCGCTTGTCAGCCCACCACCAGCGGCCGCCCTTTTCACAGCGGTCGCCGGGCTGCGCCCAATACACCTGATAGATCCCGGCCCCCGCCGCCAGCACGGCGAAGAGGGCGAAGAACAGCACGCCCAGTCGGGCCGGCGTCAGGAAGCGGTTGATCATGGCGTTCCGTTCGATGCTCCGGGCGTCGGTTTCCCCGGCGTTACGTTGACAGGCCGGATGCGGCGGTCCAATCCCTGCCGCAACAATCCGACGCTTTCATGGATAGGACAATGAAGGTTCTCGTCCCCGTCAAACGGGTGATCGACTCCAACGTCAAGGCCCGCGTCAAGGCGGACCAGACAGCGGTCGATCTGGCCAACGTCAAGATGAGCATGAACCCCTTCGACGAGATCGCCGTCGAAGAGGCCGTGCGCCTGAAGGAAGGCAAGGAGCATCACGCCGCCGGCACGGCCGACGAGATCGTGGTCGTGTCCATCGGCGTCAGCCAGGCCCAGGAGACGATCCGCACGGCCCTGGCCATGGGCGCGGATCGGGGCGTGCTGATCCAGTCGGACGCCGACCTGGAGCCTCTGGCCGTCGCCAAGATCCTCAAGGCCGTGGTCGAGGAGGAGAAGCCGGACCTGGTCCTGATGGGCAAGCAGTCGATCGACGGCGACAACAACGCCGTGGGCCAGATGCTGGCCACCCTCTTGGACTGGCCCCAGGCCACCTTCGCCGGCAAGCTGGTCATCGACGGCGGCAAGGCCGTGGTGACGCGCGAGGTCGACGGCGGTCTGCAAACCGTGGCGGCGACCCTGCCGGCCGTGGTCACCGTGGATCTGCGCCTGAACACGCCGCGCTACGCCAGCCTGCCCAACATCATGAAGGCCAAGAAGAAGGAGATCGCCGTCAAGGCCGTCGCCGACTACGGCGTCGACACCACGCCGCGCCTGAAGGTGCTGAAGGTGACTGAACCGCCCAAGCGGTCGGCGGGCGTCAAGGTCGCCGATGCGGCCGAACTTGTCTCCAAGCTGAAATCCGCGGGGGTGCTGTAATGGCCGTTCTCGTCATCGCCGATCACGACGGAACCGTCGTCCGCGACACCACCAACAAGACGGTGACCGCCGCCCTGGCGCTGTCGGGCGACGTGGACGTGCTGGTGCTGGGCAAGAACGCCAAGGCCGTCGCCGAGGCTGCGGCCAAGATTTCGGGCGTTCGCAAGGTGTTGCTGGCCGACGGCGACGCCGTGGGGCACGGCCTGGCCGAGGCGGTCGAAGCGACCGTCCTGCCGCTGGCCGCCGGGTATGACGCCATCCTGGTCCCGGCCAACACCGACGGCAAGAATTTCGCCCCGCGCATCGCCGCCAAGCTGGATACGGCGCCGATCTCGGACATCGTCGAGGTCGTCTCGCCCGACACCTTCGTGCGCCCGATCTACGCCGGCAACGCCTTGGAAACCGTCCAATCCTCGGACGCCAAGAAGGTGATCACCGTGCGCCCGACCGCCTTTGCGGCGGCGGCCGAGGGCGGCTCGGCCGTCATCGAGACGGTGGCGGCGGGCGATGCGGCCGGATCGGCCTTCGTCTCCGAGGAAATGGTCAAGTCCGATCGCCCGGAGCTGGGCGCCGCCAAGATCGTCGTCTCGGGCGGCCGCGCCCTGGGTTCGGCCGAAGAGTTCCAGGCCGTCATGGACCCGCTGGCCGACAAGCTGGGCGCCGCCGTGGGCGCCAGCCGCGCCGCCGTCGACGCGGGCTACGCCCCCAACGACTATCAGGTCGGCCAGACCGGCAAGGTGGTCGCCCCCCAGCTCTACATCGCCATCGGCATCTCGGGGGCCATTCAGCACCTGGCGGGCATGAAGGACTCCAAGGTCATCGTCGCCATCAACAAGGACCCCGACGCGCCGATCTTCCAGGTCGCCGACTACGGCTGGGTCGCCGACTACAAGACCGCCGTGCCTGAGCTGATGAAGGCGCTGGGGTAGTCGCCTGGCGATGACGCTGAACCATACGGGCCGACGGGAGCGATCCGGTCGGCCCGTCGTCTTGTCTGATGGGCCTCGATCGACTCTGATGGGCCTCGATCGACCCGTGGGGGCGGCGAATGACGACCGAGCCGGAATTCACGGTCGCCCAGGCGACGACGACATGAGCGGTTCGCGCGCCCTTTCCAGGCAGCCCGCCGGGGCCTCGACCGACGTCTCATACCGACCGCTCTCTGATCATGCACAGCCATGGCCACGCTCCACATCCGCCTGACGCCCGGCGCCGCCCATGACCGCATCGACGGCTGGGACGTGGACGCCGATGGACGCCCGGTGCTGAAATGCCGTGTGCGGGCCAAGCCGATCGATGGCCAGGCCAATACCGCCCTGATCGCCCTGGTGGCCGAGGCGCTGGACCTGCCTCGCGCCGATGTGGCCCTGGCGCGCGGCGGCCAGTCGCGGCTGAAGCACCTGTCGATCGCCGGGATCGATGAGTCGGAAATTCGCCGGAGATTGAACACAACTTGACTGTCGACGATTGACGGCGACGGTCGCGGCCCTTTCTAATCCCCCCGCCGTGCGCCGAGGGGCGCCAGGGGGAGCTTCCGATGAGATCATTTCGCCTGACGGGCGCCAGCCTGGCCGCGCTTTCGGCCCTGACCCTCTCGACCCTGGGATTGTCCGCCTGCGCCACCACCGGATCATCGTCTGGCGGCGAAGCCTCCACGGCCGCGCCGCGCGAGCGCGAAACCCTGGCCGCCGGCCTGGACTACGCCGCCAATCCCGACCCCTATCCCTCGACCTACGCCGCCCTGCCGCGCGAGAACATGGCCATCGTCGGCGCCACGGTCCTGACCGGCGCAGGCCAGAAGATCGAGAATGGCGTGGTCGTGGTCACCGATGGCCGCATCACCGCCGTCGGCGGCGCCGGAACCGCCGTCCCGGCCGGTCACCGGGTTGTCGATGCGCGCGGCCGCTATGTCACCCCCGGCGTCATCGACGTGCACAGCCACCTGGGCGTCTATCCCTCGCCCGGCGTCCAGGGCATGAGCGACGGCAACGAGGCCACCAACCCCAACACCGCCCAGGTCTGGGCCGAGCACAGCCTGTGGCCCCAGGACCCCGGTTTCAACACCGCCCGCGCAGGCGGCGTGACCACGCTTCAGATCCTGCCCGGCTCGGCCAATCTGTTCGGCGGACGCGGCGTCACCGTGCGCAATGTGCCGTCCGTCACCATGCAGGGGATGAAATTTCCCGGCGCGCCCTACGGCCTGAAGATGGCCTGCGGCGAAAATCCCAGCCGCGTCTATGGCAGCCGCAACTCTTCGCCCGCCACCGGCATGGGCAATGTCGCCGGGTATCGCGCCGGCTTCATCGCCGCGCGCGAATACAAGGCCAAGTGGGACAAGTGGCGCGAGACCGGCGAAGGCGCCCCGCCGACCCGCAACCTGCAACTTGAGACCCTGGCGGGCGTGCTGGACGGCTCGGTGCTGATCCAGAACCATTGCTACCGCGCCGACGAGATGGCGGTGATGATCGATATCGCCAAGGAGTTCGGCTACCGCATCACCGCCTTCCACCACGCCATCGAGGCCTACAAGATCGCACCGCTGCTGGCGCGCGAAGGCATCTGCGCCGACATGTGGACCGGCTGGTGGGGCTTCAAGATGGAGGCTCTGGACGGCCTGGAGGCCAACGCCGCCATCGTCGACGCCCAGCCCAATAGCTGCGCCGTCATCCATTCCGACGACGCCCAACTGACCCAGCGCCTGAACCAGGAAGCCGCCGCCTCCATCGCCGCGGGGCGCCGCATCGGCATGACCATCCCCGAGGAACGCGCCATCGCCTGGATCACCCTGAACCCGGCCCGGTCGCTGGGCATCGCCGATCAGACCGGCAGCCTGGAGACCGGCAAGCGCGCCGATGTGGTGATCTGGTCCGCCGATCCGTTCAGCGTCTATGCCCGCGCCGATCAGGTCTTCATCGACGGCGCCCTGACCTTCGACCGCATGAACCCCGCCTACCAGCCGGTGTCCGATTTCGAACTGGGCCAGCCCGGCTTCGGCATGAGCGCCGCCACCATCGATCAGGGAGCACGCTGATGCGCCTCAAGAGCCTCGTCCTGGGCGCCGCCGTTTCCGCGTCGCTCGGCGCCCTCGCCCTGACCACGCCCGCCAATGCTCAATCCCTGACCGCCATCACCGGCGGACGGGTGTTGACCGGAACCTCCGTCATCGAGAACGGCACGGTGGTGATCCAGAACGGCCGGGTCGTCTCGGTCGGATCCGGCGCCGCGCCGTCCGGCGCCCGCGTCATTGACGCCCGCGGCAAGACCGTGACCCCTGGCCTGGTCGCCGTCGACGCCGTCCTGGCGGTGTCCGAGGTCGGTTCGGTGTCCGGCGCCAGCGATTCCAGCAACAACGCCAACTCCATCTCGGCCTCGTTCGATGTCTCCTATGGTCTCGACCCCTGGTCGATCGGCCTGCCGGTGGCGCGTCTGGGCGGCATCACCCGCGCCGTCGTCACCCCCAGCCATTCCGGCGGCGGCGACGGCCATGACCACCAGGACGACAGCGACTTCGCCGGCGTCGGCGAGGGCGGCCTGCAATCGCCCGGCCTGTTCGCGGGCCAGGCGGCCATCATCGACCTGGGCCAGGGCGGAGAGATCCTGGTCAAGCCGCGCGTGGCCATGGTCGCGCCGTTCGGCGAGGCCGGAGCCGGCATCGCCGGCGGCGCGCGCGGGGCCGAGTTCGTCCAGTTCAAGGAGACCCTGTCCGAGGTCCGCCTCTACGCCCGGAACCGCGCCGCCTACGATCGGGCCAATCTGCGTCATCTCAGCCTGTCGCGCGCCGACCTGGAGGCCCTGATTCCGGTGGCCGAGGGCCGGATGCCGCTGATCGTCACCGCCCGTCGCGCCGCCGACATCCGCCAGGTCCTGCGCCTCGCCCGCGAGGAGGGAGTGAAGATCATCCTGGACGGCGCCGAGGAGGGCTGGCTGCTGGCCGACGAAATCGCCGCCGCCCAGGTTCCAGTGCTGCTGGACGTGCTGAACAACCTGCCATCCAATTTCGAGATGCGCGCGGCGCGGATGCAGAATGCGGCGGCCCTGAACGCCGCCGGGGTGGTCATCGCCATCAAGGGCAGCGACGGCTCCGGGCGGGTGCGAGAAATGCGCTACAACGCCGGCAACGCCGTGTCACATGGCCTGCCCTATGCGGCGGCCATTCAGGCGATTACCGTCAACCCGGCGCGCATCTTCGGCATGGGCGGCCAGTTCGGCGAACTGCGCCCCGGCGCGGCGGCTGATGTGGTGGTCTGGTCCGGCGATCCGCTGGAGCCGCTGACCCTCGCCGAAGCCGTCTTCATCGACGGCCAGGAGCAACCGATGACCAGCCGCCAGTTCCTGCTGCGCGACCGCTACGCCCGCCCTGGAACGATGCCGCCAGCGTATAATCGCTGAGGAGCAATTCGTGTCGCCCAGATATTTCGACGCCATGTTAGAAAAGAAGCGCCCGCACAGGGCGCTTCAGGTCTATCAAATCCTCTTGGGAACCGCAGCCAACCGACAGATCATCACCTACGGTATGTTAGCCGATATCCTTGGCTATGAGGGAGCTGGCGTATTTGCGGAGATACTGGACCACATCGCCTATTGGTGCGCGCGACGCGGCCTGCCGCCACTGACGGTTCTTGTCGTCAATAAGGACACGGGCCTGCCCGGCGACGGTATTCCAGTGCAGGCTGATATTAACGTCGAACGGGAACGTGTGTTTAGCTTCAAGTGGTATCGTATCCTGCCTCCGACGACAGACGAACTTGAGGCAGCATTTCAGGGCCTTTAAAGGGCGCGGCAGATGACCGCGACCACCCTTTATATCGACGCCGACGCCTGTCCGGTGAAGGACGAAGTCTATCGCGTCGCCCGGCGATGCGGGCTGAAGGTGTTCGTGGTTTCCAACGCCTGGATCAACACCCCGCGCGAGGCGCTGATCGAACAGGTGGTGGTCGACGCCGGTCCCGACGCGGCCGACGACTGGATCGCCGAGCGGGCCGGGCCGGGCGACATCGTCATCACCGCCGACATTCCCCTGGCCGATCGCTGTCTGAAGGCGGGGGCGCAGGCGCTGAAGGCCAACGGTCAGCCCTTCACGGCCGACTCCATCGGCTCGGCCCTGGCCGGGCGGATGATCGGCGAGCATTTGCGCTCCATGGGCGTGGCGACCTCGGGTCCGCCGCCGTTTTCGGCCGCCGACCGCTCGCGCTTTCTTCAGGCCCTGGACGCCGCCGTGGTGCGGGCCGCGAGGGTCGGCCGATGATCCGCGCGCCCGAAGCGGAGCTGGAGTTCCGCTTCTATCGCGCCGGAGGACCCGGCGGACAGAACGTCAACAAGGTCGCCACGGCCGTGCAGATGCGGTTCGACGTCAGGGCCTCGCCCAGCCTGACCGAGGCGGTGAAGGCGCGGCTGCTGAAACTGGCCGGATCGCGGGCCACGCTGGACGGCGTCATCCTGATCAACGCCGTGCGCTTCCGCACCCAGGAGCGCAACCGCGCCGACGCGATCGAACGACTCCAGGCGTTGCTGGACAAGGCCGTCGTCGCGCCGACCTATCGCGTTCCGACCCGGCCGACCCGCGCCTCGAAGGAGCGGCGGCTGGAGTCCAAATCCAGACGGTCGGGCATCAAGAGCGGCCGGGGCAAGCCCAACCTGGACTGACCTTAATTCCCGCGCGGAGCCTGGACGGGCGCGGCTGCGGGAGACGACGGCGTCATCTCGTCCGGCGCCGGACGAAACAGCAACAGGGCGATCTCGTCTTCGGCGTTGAAGCCGATGATCCACTGGGTCCGGGCGTTGGCGAAGTCGAGGGCGAACAGTTCCGCGCCCTGCTCCTGACCGACATAGATGACATCGGTCAGACCGCCGAAGCCCTTGATCAGCGGCCCGATGGTCGCCGCCTGGCCGCGGATGCGGTTCCCCAGGTCTTCGCTGAACATGGAATAGTTCAGCGTGTCGCCCTGGACCCCGGCCACGACGGCGCGCAGGGCGTCCTCGGCGCGTTTGACGTCCGGCCCGACCTCGGCCGCCGGCGCCGGCATGGCGGCGGTCACATCGGGCGGCGCCGTGCGCACATGATCGCCGACGGGCGGGCTGGGACGGTCAAAGGCGTTCGGAAGCGTCGCCGCGGCGTGCGGGCCGTCAAAGGTGTTCGAAATGGCGCCGGCTGCGGCGCTTGCCGGGCGGGACGCGGGCGTGGACGGGTCGACCGATTGCGCCAGGGCGGGGGTCGCGGCCAACGTCAGGCCGAGGACGGCGATCAGGGTCTTCATGGGCGGGGTCTCCCTGGTTCTCAGGACAGAATGCCCGGCCAAAGCGACAAGACAAGGGCGGCGGTCGCCGCGCCCAGCAACAGCGACAGAACCGCCACCATCCAGCCCGGCCCGCGCGGCGGCTCGATCACCACCGTCTGCGGCTGAGGCGGATCCTGCACCAAGCGCGACAGGGCCTTCAGGGTCGCCACGACGTCCTCGACCGTCGCCTTCGCCTGGGCGGCGGGTCCCAATTCGCGACGGATCCAGCGCTCGACCACCGGCCGAGCGGCTTCCCACAGGTCATGGTCGGGGTTCAGGCGTCGCGCCACGCCCTCGACCGAAACCATGGTCTTCTGCAACAGGATCAGTTCGGGCCGCAGATGCATGTCGAACAGGGCGGTGATCTCGAACAACTGGCCCAGCAGACGACCCATCGACACCTGCGACGCCTGTTTGCCGATCACCGGCTCGCCCACGGCGCGCAGGGCCTGGGCGAAGGCCTGGACCGAATGCTGCGGCGGCACGTATCCGGCTTCGAAATGCACTGTGGCGATGCGGTCGTAGTCGCGGCTCAGGAACCCCCACAGGATCTCGGCCAGATAGCGTCGCTCGGCCGGGCCGAGCCGCCCGACGATGCCGAAATCGACCGCCGTCACCTCGGCCGGGGCGCGGGCGAACAGATTGCCTTCATGAAGGTCGGCGTGAAAGGCGCCGTGGTCCAGGGCCTGGCTGAGGAAGGCGCGCACGATATTGTCGGCCAGGGCGTTGCGGTCCAGCCCCGGCTGCTCCACGGCGGCGGGATCGGTCATCGGCAGGCCCGGCGCCCATTCCAGCGTCAGGACCCGCTTGCCGACCCCGTCCCAGACCACGGCGGGCGCCGACATATGGCCGCCGCCGTCCTGGGCCGAGGCGCGCATGATGTCGCCCAGCTCCGACGCCGCCGCCGCCTCCAGCCGCATGTCCAGTTCCAGTTGCAGCGCCCGCGCCACCGTCTCGACGAAGGCCGCCGGCTCCAGCCGCCGCGCGGGCGGAACGAAGCGGTCGGCCAGACCGGCCGCCAGCCGCATGGACTCCAACCCCTTGGCCACACGCCGTTCGACGCCGGGCCGCAGCACCTTGACCGCCACCTTGCGTCCGTCGGTCAGATAGGCCGGATGCGCCTGGGCCAGGGAGGCCGCGGCCACCGGCTCTCCGAACTCGACGAACAGGGCCTGAACCGGGCGGCCCAGGGACCGCTCGACCTCGGCCTTCGCCTCGGCGGTCGGAAACGGCGCCAGACGGTCCTTCAGCCGTCCCAGGTCGGTGGCGAAGACCGGCCCGAAGATATCCGCCCGCGTGGCCAGCACCTGACCCAGTTTGATGGCCACCGGTCCCAGCCGTTCGCAGGCGCGGGCCAGCCGCTCGCCCGGCCGCCCCTGACGCGCCTCGCGTCCGGCGAACAGGTGCAGCAGATGGGCGATCCAGCGCCCCCAGACGGGCAGCAGGGGCGTGATCTCACGCGGCGCCAGGGCGTCATAGCGGACCAGAACCCCCAGCCAGCCGACCAGGCGGAAGGACGCGCCCAGGGGATCGCGCACCGGCTGGGCGCGCGGGTTTTCCGGCGGCGTCTTGACCAGAATCCGGCTCAGATCGCCCACCCGTGGTGGATGGCGGCGATCCCGCCCGACAGATTGGTGTGGGTCACGCGGCTGAACCCCGCCTGCTGAACCATGCGGGTGAAGGTGGCCTGGTCGGGGAAGCGTCGGATGCTCTCGACCAGATACTGATAGCTGTCCTTGTCGCCCGCGACCCAGCCGCCGATGCGCGGGATGGCGTGGAAGGACCAGGCGTCATAGGCCCGGCGCACCGGCTCGGCGACAGGTCGCGAGAACTCCAGGCACAAAAACCGCCCGCCGGGTTTCAGGACGCGCCGCGCCTCTTTCAACGCCCCGGCCACGTCGGACACGTTCCTGATGCCGAAGCTGATCGAATAGGCGTCGACCGAGGCGTCCGGCAGCGGCAGGGCCATGGCGTCGCCGACGGTCCAGCTCATCTCCGGCTCGCCGCCCTTTTCGACGCCCGCCAGGATCATCTCGGCGTTGTAATCCAGCACGATGACCGAGGCGTCCTCGCCGCCCATCCGCGTTTGCGCCGCCCGCGCCATCCTGGAATAGCGCCGCGCCATGTCGCCGGTGCCGCCCGCGACATCCAGGATGACCTCGCCCGGACGCGGGTTCAGCTTGGCCGCCGCCGCATCCTTCCACAGCCGATGCACGCCCGCGCTCATCAGGTCGTTCATCAGATCGTATTTCGACGCCACGCTGTCGAAGACGCCGCGCACCATGCGCACCTTCTCGCGCGCATCCACGTCCTTGAAGCCGAAGGGAGAGGTCGCCGTTTCGCTCATGCGCGCGGTCTAGCCTGTCGGCGCCGTCCCGTCATCCTTCCGCGTGGCCGCAGGCCGTGTCGCGGAGGCGGGCGAAACGCCGAACCGCTCCGCCCGGCGCCTTGCGATCAGAGGCGCGGGCGCGCTACGGCAAGGGGGCCAATCGCGTCGGAGCCTCGCCATGCCCAGTCCCGTCATCGCCGTCTCCGACGCCCTGGCCGACCTGCCGGACTGGCGCCGCGCCGACGATCCGCGCCCGGCCATCGCGCGCAGCCTGATCTTCAGCGACTTCAACGCCGCCTTCGGTTTCATGAGCCGCGTGGCTCTGAAAGCCGAGGTCATGGACCACCACCCGGAATGGTCCAACGTCTACAACCGGGTCGAGGTGTTGCTGACCACCCATGACGCCGGCGGCGTGACCGAAAAGGACCTGATCCTGGCCCGCTTCATCGAGTCCATCGCCGGAGCGGCGAAATGACGGGACGGGTTTCCGGCAAGACCGCCCTGATCACCGGCGCCGCGGGCGGACTGGGCGAGGCCATGGCCTGGATGCTGGCGCGTGAGGGCGCCAGGGTGGCCGTCACCGACATCGACGGCGCGCGCGCCGCCGCCCTGGCCGAAGCGATCAACGCCGAAATCCCCGGCGGTGCCTTCGCCCACGCCCACGATGTGGCCGACGAGGGCCAGTGGGCCGCCGTCATCGCCGCCGCCGTCGACCAGATGGGCGGCCTTTCGGTGCTGGTGAACAACGCCGGCATCGGCGGCGACCTGGTGTTCGTCGAGGGCGACACGGCCGCCAACTGGGACCGCCAGTATCAGATCAACCTGCGCTCGGTGATGTTCGGCTGCAAACACGCCATGCCGCATCTGCGCGCCTCGGCCCCCGCCTCCATCATCAACATCTCGTCGATCGCGGCCCTGGCCGCCGGGCCGGGCATGGGGGCCTACAACGCCACCAAGGCCGGGGTGTGGATGTACACCAAGACCATTGCCCTGGAGGCCGCCAAGGGCGACTGGAACGTGCGCTGCAACTCGGTGCATCCGGTCTTCATCAAGACCGCCATCCTCGACCCTTTCGTCGCCCTGAGCGGCGGCGACGAGACCAAGGCCCACGAACGGCTGGCGCGCGGCATCCCGCTGAAGCGCATCGGCGAGCCGGACGACGTGGCGTACTGCGTGCTCTATCTGGCCTCGGACGAGTCGAAATTCGTCACGGGGTCCGAGTTCAAGATCGACGGCGGCCTGACGGCGCAGTGAGCCTGGATTCCTGTCCCGAAGGCGGGAGAGGGAGGGGTCAGAGACCCACGTCCCACACGCCCGCGTCGCGCATACGGCATTCGCGCGCCTCGTCGGCGCGACCGCTCATCTCACAAGCCATCTTGCAGACCGAGGACGACACCGTGGCCTTGTGCACGCCCGGCACCAGGGCGTGGGTGAAGGCGCAGGCGGACAGTTTCAACAGGCGAAATCCAAACCGTGACGAAGCCGCCATATGTTCGAAATAGGTTTCCTTCACCTGGCGCGGGTGTTCGAGGAACAGGCGGTTCAGCGTCTGGATCATGGGGCGGGATTGTAACGCCATCCGCCCCGCCCCTCTACCCTCGCACGGCGATTTGGCCTAAAGCGCGCCGTTTCCGCGACGCTTAGGGACTTCCGACATGGCCGACGGCTCGAACGCACCCGCCAAGACCTTCCGCTGGGAAGACCCGCTGGACCTCGACGGCCGTCTGACCGACGACGAGACCATGATCCGCGACGCGGCGCGCGCCTATGCCCGCGACCGCCTGTTGCCGCGCATCGTCGCCGCCTTCCGCGACGAGACTTTCGACCGGGCGATCATGACCGAGATGGGCGAGATGGGCTTTCTGGGCGCCATGCTGCCCGAGCAGTACGGCGGTTCAGGCGCCAGCCACGTCGCCTATGGCCTGATCGCGCGCGAAATCGAGGCCGTCGACAGCGGCTATCGCAGCGCCATGTCGGTGCAGTCGTCGCTGGCCATGTATCCGATCTACGCCTTTGGTTCGGAAGAACAGAAGATGCGCTTCCTGCCGCGCATGGCGGCAGGCGAACTGATCGGCTGTTTCGGCCTGACAGAGGCCGACGGCGGTTCCGACCCGGCGGCGATGAAGACCCGCGCCGTGGCCGTCGAGGGCGGCTATCGCCTGAACGGGGCCAAATACTGGATCACCAATTCGCCCATCGCCGACCTGGCCGTGGTCTGGGCCAAGCTCGATGACGTCATCCGCGGCTTCATCGTCGAACGCGGCATGGACGGCTTCACCACCGACAAAATCGGCGACAAGCTGAGCCTGCGCGCCTCGATCACCGGCGACATCGGCCTGAACGACGTCTTCGTGCCGGAAAAGAATCTGCTGCCGGGCGTGAAGGGTCTGCGCGGGCCGTTCTCGTGCCTGAACAAGGCCCGGTACGGCATCGCCTGGGGGGCCATGGGGGCGGCCGAGTTCTGCTTCCACGCCAGCCGCGACTATGTCGCCGAGCGTATGCTGTTCGGACGGCCCCTGTCGTCGCGCCAACTGGTGCAGAAGAAGCTGGCGGACATGCAGACCGAGATCGCCCTGGGGTTCGAGGGCGCCTATGCCCTGGGTCGTCTGCTGGACACCGGCGCCTGGGTCCCCGAGGCCATCTCGATGATGAAGCGCAACAACTGCGGCAAGGCCCTGGCCATCGCCCGGGAGGCCCGCGACATGCACGGCGGCGCCGGCATCACCGGCGAACTGCACGTCATGCGCCACGCCATGAACCTGGAAACGGTCAACACCTACGAGGGCGCCCACGACGTCCACGCCCTGATCCTGGGCCGGGCCATCACCGGCGAGAGCGCGTTCTGAGGCGTCAGCTACTATCAGGCGCGCCGTTTCCGCACCCACGCTAGACCGACCCACGCTCCGCGACTTGTCGTTTCGGCCGATGGCCGTATCGTCGCGGGCAGGCTTGGGGAGGTGGTTTTGACGGACGCAGCGACGGATACCGGAAACGATCCCTTCGCCCAGTTGCGTGCGGTCTTCGCGGACCGGCGCGCCCTGGTGCTGGAGGATGATCCGGCCCTGTCCGAACACGTCGCCGGACGGTTGCTGGGTGCGGGATTCGCCGTGGTGGACCGGTTCGATCGCGGCGAGGACGTGCTGACGGCCGCCGCCGACCGGAGCTATGACGTGCTGATCCTGGATCGGCTGACCGCCGGTCTGGACGGGCTGGAGACCCTGCGTCGGTTGCGCGAGGGCGGCGGACCGTCGGCCGATGCGCCGACCCTGATGCTGACGGCCCTGGGCGGCGAGCGGCAGAAGGTCGAGGGGTTGCTGGGCGGCGCCGACGACTATCTGGCCAAGCCGGTCGGCGACGAAGAACTGCTGGCCCGGATCGCGGCCCAACTGCGACGAGCCGCGCGGCCGGTGAAGACGGCGGGCGGAGACGTCTGCAACGGACCGTTCCGGCTGGCGCCCGGTCCCCGCACCCTGAAACTGGAGATCGACGGCGACAGCCGCCTGATCGACCTGTCGCCGCTGGAATTCGCCATCGTCGCCGAACTGATGACGGCGCGCGGCCAGCCGGTGACCAAGACCATGCTGTGGGACCGGTGCTGGGTGGAGTGGAATTTCCTGCCCGACAATTTCGTCAACATCATCGACGCCCGCATCTCGGCTCTGCGTCGCCGACTGAAGGAACAGGCCCCGGAACTGCCCGAGGAATGGCATCCGCTGATCGTCTCGGCGCGCAGCCAGAGCCTGGTGTTCCGCGACCTGGGCGGGTCCTGAGGTGAAGCCCCTGGCCGCCGTCCGCCGCTGGCTGGCGGGGCGCACCACGACCCAGTTGTCGGCCGCACTGGCGGTCATGGCGGCCGCGGCCCTGTCGGCCTCGCTGTTCGCCACCGGCCTGGCGGCGCGCATGGACCAGCGCGAGCAGGCGGCCCTGGCGGCGCTGGACGACTACGGCGCCATGGTCTCCAAACTGGGCGAGCAGGCGACCCTGACGGCCGAGGCCCTGACGCCGGGCGACGCCGCCTTTCTGTCGGCCTGGCTCAGCGCCTTCCAGAACGGCCCGACCCGCGATCAGCGGACCCTGGAAGAGACCTGCCGCACCGGTCGGGGCGGCGCCGGGGTTCGTTTCATCCGCGCACCGGTCGGCAAGCCCGCGGGCCTGACGGATCTGGAGACCGCCCGCGCCGAGCGCATGCCCCGGCTGGGCGCCGACATCTATCTGGTGCGGCTGAAGGCCGGGACCCTGTGCCCCAACCGCGCGGTCGAGGCGGTAGTGGTCAGCCGCACCGCCGGATCGCTGAACATCATCGTCGGCCGGGTGGTCGAGCCGTCGGGCGAGGCGTGGGGCTGGGCCGTGCTGGCGGTTCTGGCCACGGGGGCGATGATCCTGATCTCGGGCCTGACGGCGGCCGTCTTCGCCCGGCGTCGTCTGACCAGCGCCCTGGCCGAGGTCAGCCTGGCGCTGGATCGGGCCGCCGTGGGCGACTTCTCGCGCCGCGCGCCCGAGGTCGGGGTGGCGCCCGAGTTGACGGAACTGGCGTCGCGCGTGAACCGGACGCTGGATCGGCTGCAAGAACTGCTGAGTTGGCTGCGCGATTCTTCGGACCAACTGGCTCATGATTTCCGCACCCCCCTGGCGCGGGCCACGGCGCGGCTGGAGCAGTTGAAGGAGGCGGGGACCGCCGCCCGGCGTCGCGCCCTGGCCGAAGAGGTCGGCGAGGATCTGCACGCCCTGACCCGGGCCATGAATGACGCACTGGCCCTGCGCGACGGCGAGGCCTGGGTGTTCGAGGACGTGCGGCTGGATCGGCTGCTGCAGCAGGCGGCCGAACTGTACGAACCCCTGGCCGAGGCGCGCGGCGCGATCCTGACCGTCGAGACCGATCAGGCGGTGACGGTGCTGGGCGTTCGAACCCTGTTGCAACGCGCCCTGGCCAATCTGGTCGACAACGCCGTCAAACACTCGCCGCCTGGCGGCCGGATCGTACTGAAAGCCTGGTGCGAGGCCGACGGATGCGCCCTGTCGGTGGCCGATCAGGGACCAGGTTTCGACCCGGCGACGCCGCGTCCGGCCGAGGGCGTGGAAAGCCACGGCATGGGCCTGCCCTTCGTCCGCGCGGTGGTGCAGCGGCACCGCGGTCGGCTGACGATTGATGACGCCCGTCCAGGGGCAGTCGTCACGGCGCGTTTCTATCGCTAGTCTGGCCCGGACTCATACGGGGATCGCCATGCGCCTGCTGACCGTTTCCACCCTGGCCCTGCTGGCGATGGCGGGCGCGGCCCCGTCGGCCCTGGCCCAGACCCCCTATCAGCGCGCGATTCAGAGCGGCCCGGCCACGGGGGAATTCCCCATGCCCTATGACAGCCGACGCGGAGTGTTCAGCTTCGCCGCCGGGCTGGAGCGCAGCCTGCCGGCCGTGGTTCAGGTGACGACGCTGGGCGTGTCGCAAGGCCCGACCAGCGGCGCCAACGAGCCGACCCCGATCTCGGGCGGTTCCGGCGTCATCGTCGATGCGGCCCAAGGGATCATCGTCACCAACAACCACGTCATCAAGGGCGGTCAGAAATTCACCGTCGACATGACCGACGGCCGTCTGTTCGACGCCACCCTGGTCGGCGCCGACCCGGCGACCGACATCGCCGTGCTGAAGATCGAGGCGACCGGTCTGAGCCAGGTCGAGACGGTCGATTCCGACACCCTGCGCACCGGCGACCTGGCCTTCGCGGTCGGTTATCCGCTGGGCCTGGACCAGACCCTGACCATGGGCGTCATCTCGGGCCTGAACCGATCAGGCATGGGCGATGCGGTCGAGGACTATATCCAGACCGACGCGGCGGTGAATTCGGGCAATTCCGGCGGGCCGTTGCTGGACAGCCGGGGTCGGCTGATCGGCATCAACACCTCGATCCTGTCGGGCGGCATGGGCGGCGGCAACGACGGCATCGCCTTCGCCGTGCCCACCCGGATCATGCGCTATGTGGTCGAACAGTTGCGCGAGCATGGCGAGGTCAAGCGCGGCCGCACCGGCGCCATTCTGGGGTCGCTGAACGCCAAGCGCGCCCAGACCCTGGGTCTGCGCATCGTGCGCGGAGCGGTGGTCGATGACGTGGCCCCCGGGTCTCCGGCCGAACGCGCGGGCCTGCGCCGCAACGACGTCATCATGCGGATCGAGGACCGGCCCGTGGCCAACGCCGGTTCGGTCCAGGCCAGCGTGGGCGTGGCGGCGCCGGGATCGTCTCTGCGCATCGTCTATCTGCGCGACGGTCGTGAAGCCTCCACGACCCTGGGCGTCGAGGCGGGCGATCCGCCCCGCGTCATCGTCGGCCGCGACGTGGTGCGCGCCCTGGGCGCCCAGTTCGGCGACGGCGAGGGCGGGGTGGTGGTGCTGACCGTCGAAGGCGGTTCGCCCGCCGCCACGGCGCGCCTGAAGGCCGGGGATGCGGTGACGGCCGTGGCCGGGCGACCTGTCGCGGATCGCGCGGCCCTGGCGGCGGCGCTGGAAGCCGAAACCGGACAGGTCGCGATGACGGTGCGTCGCGGCGGCGAGACGATCGAACTGGCGATCTGAGATCCGGCCCCGGCAGGGACCGGGCGGGCTTCAGGCGATCATGACCGTGCCGAGCAGCAACCGTGCGCCGGGCCGCCCCAGCACCCGGTCGGTGGCCGCCTGAAGGTCGCGGGCCAGGGCGTCGATATTGGGTGGCGCGCCGGGCAGCAGGGCGTTGGCGGCGCGCTGGCAGGTCTCGGCATAGGCGGCGCGCAGGCGCGGCGCGGACTGTTCGGCGCGCGTGCGCAGGGCGGCGTCGGCCACATCCACCCCCGTCTCGACGGAAAAGACCCCGCGTCCGCCGCCAGGCCGAATGACCGTCGCGGTCACCGTGGGAAAGCGCACATAGGTGTTCTGGGACCCGCCGCCGCCGCCGCTCGTCTTGAGAGGCGCGGGCTTCGACAGTCCGATCAGGGCGCGACGTTCCATGGCCGCAGCATGGTCAACGCCCGTTAAGGGCCGGTTACGCCGCCGCCTCGTGCGCGGTCGTCGTCGGCTTCAGGTCCAGCCGGGCGAACAGGGCGGCGTCGGCGTCCTGTTCCGGGTTCGGCGTGGTCAACAGCTTGCCGCCCACGAAGATGGAGTTGGCCCCGGCCAGGAAACACAGGGCCTGCATCTCCGCGCTCATGGTTTCGCGTCCGGCCGACAGGCGCACGCGGGCCTTGGGGCAGACGATGCGCGCGACGGCGACGGTGCGCACGAACTCGATCGGGTCGATCTCTCCCTCGCGTTTCACCCGTTCGGCCAGCGGCGTGCCGGTGACGGGCGTCAGGGCGTTGACGGGCAGGCTGTCGGGATGTTCGGGCAGGGTCGCCAGGGCGTGCAGCAGGCCCGCGCGATCTCGGCGGCCCTCGCCCATGCCGACGATGCCGCCGCAGCAGGTCGCCATCCCCGCCTCGCGCACGTGCCGCAGCGTATCCAGACGATCCTGATAGGTGCGGGTCGTGACGACCTCGGCGTAATAGTCCGGCCCGGTGTCGAGGTTGTGGTTGTAGTAGTCCAGGCCGGCGGCCTTCAACTGTTTCGCCTGGTCGGCGGTCAGCATGCCGAGGGTGGCGCAGGTCTCCAGCCCCAAGGCCTTCACCCCGGCGATCATGGAGGCCAGCTTGGGCGTGTCGCGATCCTTCAGCTCACGCCAGGCGGCGCCCATGCAGAAGCGGTCGGCGCCGCCCGCCTTGGCCGCCATGGCCTCGGCGATCACGGCCTGGGCGTCCATCAGCTTTTCGGCCTTCAGGCCCGTGTCGAAACTGGCCGACTGACTGCAATAGCCGCAGTTCTCAGCGCATCCGCCGGTCTTGATCGACAGAAGCTGGCTCTTTTGCACCTCGGACGGATCGAACCAGCGCCGATGCACGGTCGCGGCGTCATAGACCAGATCCATGAAGGGCCGAGCGAACAGGGCCTGAACCTCGTTCAAGGTCCAGTCATGGCGGGGCGTGGCGAGATCGGGCGTCCGGTTCATGCGCGCTGTGTCGGCCGAACCGGGGCCGCTGGCAAGACCCGATCACCAGGACCGATCCGGCCGCGCATCAGGAAATGAAACCGGCGCCGTCCAGCCCTATATAAAGACATCCTTATGTGTTTGTTGCTCCACTGTGGTGGGCGGGCTATAGGGCCGCGACCCTTTCCCGAACGACGACGAAGGCCGGCCCGAACATGACCGACTACATCATCCGCGACATCGCCCTGGCCCCCTGGGGTCAGAAGGAAATCGCCATCGCCGAGACCGAAATGCCCGGCCTGATGGCGGTTCGCGCGGAATACGGCGCGGCCCAGCCGCTGAAGGGCGCGCGCATCGCCGGTTCGCTGCACATGACCATCCAGACGGCGGTGCTGATCCAGACGCTGGAAGCCCTGGGCGCCGAAGTGCGCTGGGCGTCGTGCAACATCTTCTCGACCCAGGACCACGCCGCGGCCGCCATCGCCGCGAACGGCACCCCGGTGTTCGCCGTCAAGGGCGAGACGCTGGAAGAGTACTGGGACTACGCCCACAAGATCTTCGAATGGGCCGACGGCGGCTATCCGAACCTGATCCTGGATGACGGCGGCGACGCCACCCTGCTGTGCGTGCTGGGTCCCAAGGCCGAGAAGGATCCCTCGATCCTGGACAATCCGCAGAACGAGGAAGAGGAAGCCCTCTACAAGGTGATGAAGCGGTACCTGAAGGAGAAGCCCGGCTTCTATTCGGCGATCCGCGACGCCATCGGCGGCGTGTCGGAAGAGACCACCACCGGCGTGCACCGCCTGTATCAGATGGCCGAGCGCGGCGAGCTGCCCTTCCCGGCCATCAACGTCAACGACAGCGTCACCAAGTCCAAGTTCGACAATCTGTACGGTTGCCGGGAATCGCTGGTCGACGCCATCCGTCGCGGCACCGACGTCATGCTGTCGGGCAAGGTTGCGGTGGTCTGCGGCTACGGCGACGTGGGCAAGGGTTCGGCCGCCTCGCTGCGCCAGGGCGGCGCCCGTGTGATCGTCACCGAGATCGACCCCATCTGCGCGCTGCAAGCCGCGATGGAAGGCTATGATGTTCAGACGCTGGACGACGTGGCGGACAAGGCCGACATCTTCGTGACGGCGACCGGCAACAAGGACGTGATCACCGTCGATCACATGCGCCGCATGCGCAACAACGCCATCGTCTGCAACATCGGCCACTTCGATTCCGAAATTCAGGTCGCGGGCCTGAAGAATTTCAAATGGGACGAGATCAAGCCGCAGGTCCACCACATCGAATTCCCCGGCGGCAACAAGATCATCCTGCTGTCGGAAGGCCGCCTGGTGAACCTGGGCAACGCCACGGGCCACCCGTCGTTCGTGATGTCGGCGTCCTTCACCAACCAGACGCTGGCCCAGATCGAACTGTGGACCAACGCCAAGGCCTACGACAAGCAGGTCTATACCCTGCCCAAACACCTGGACGAGAAGGTCGCCTTCCTGCACCTGGCCAAGCTGGGCGCCAAGCTGACGACCCTGTCGAAGGAACAGGCCGACTACATCTCGGTGCCGACCCAGGGTCCGTTCAAACCGGAACACTATCGCTACTGATCCGCCGACGGCGAACGCGCTAGGGCTGGAAACACATCGCCCTCAAGCCGTGAGCCGCCGCGTGGCGAGCGTTAGGGCCGAAAACATGTCGCCCTCAAGCAGTGAGCCGCCGCGCGGCGAGCGCTAGGGCCAGAAATGAGGGCCGACGGATCTCTCCGTCGGCCCTTTCCTCATGACGCATGAAGACGCACGCCCAGGTCAGGAGGCGAGCGCGCGTCCTCGGTCGGTCAGAAGGTCGCGGTCACCGAAACGAACAGCCGTCGCGGTTCCTGATTGTTGGCGTATTCGGGCGTGTACTGGACCGGCGTCCCATAGGGCAGCAGGCTCACGAAGTCGGTGTCGAACAGGTTGTAGATCGTCGCGTTCACCGTCACCCTGTCGGTGACATCCACAGCGCCGCCCAGATGGACAAGGCCATAGGCCCTGTAGTCGCCCCAGGCGGCGCGGGCCGCGCTGACGGCGCGAAAGCGTTCCGACCGGTATTCGCCGCGCGCCCACAGGTTCAGCCGATCGGTCGCCCGCCAACGGACGCTGCCGTTCAACATATGCTCGGGCGTGTCGGTCAGCGGCAGGCCCGCCGAAGCGCCCGACTTCTGCTCGGAATCGGTATAGGCGTAGTTCCCCTGAACGCTCCAGTCGGGACCCAGCCGCCGATAGGCGGTCACCTCCACGCCCCGGGTCTCGGCCTCGTCGATATTGATGCTCTGACCGAAGGTCGCCACAGCAGGATAGAAGCCCACGTCGACGCAGCCCGTCCGATTGTAGGTTCCGGCGTCATAGACCGGACGGCTGATCCCGGCGGTGCAGTTGGCCACGGGCACGCCGGTGGCGATCTTGTCCTCGAAGGTGTTGCGGAAGACGGTGATGCTGGCGCGGAAATCGTCGCGGTTGTCGTAGAAGACGGCCAGTTCGGTCGAGACGCTGGTCTCCGGCGTCAGGCTGGGCGTGCCGATCAAGGGAATGCGCCCCTGGCCGCCGAAACCGATGACGCCCGGCGCCAACTGTTCGACGCGCGGCGCCTTGTAGCCCGAGGAGACGCCGCCCTTCAGGGTCCAGGCGTCGGTCGCGTTCCACACCGCATAGGCGCGCGGGCTGAACTTGCCGCCGAAGGTCGAATGGTCATCATGGCGCAGGCCCAGGGTCAGGGCGAAGGTCTCGGTGAAGCGCCACTCGTCCTCGGCGAAGACAGCCCATTGTTCAAAGGTGAAGGACGCCGGGGCCACGCCGTCGATCATCTCGGCGTCCCAGTACTGGCCGCCCACGATGAAGGCGTGATCGCGCCACTGGGAATGCAGCTTGGTGTCGAAGATCAGACTGGTGCTCTCGACCGTGCGCGGCTGACCGCCCCTGACGGGCGCCAGGGCCGGAACGAGGCGACCGCGCTTCTCGGTGGTGTTGCGCGACAGGGTGCTTTCCAGCACGCCGAAGGGCAGGCGCCAGTCGTGAGCCAGGACCTGCTGGTCGCGGTTGAACTCCAGCGCCGGGCCATAGCCGCCCGCGACGCCCAGGGTGCCCATCTGGCCCTTGCTGTTGTCATACCACTGGCTGGCCGTATCCATGTCCAGCCACAGGTCGTGATCGAGGTGCAGCATCAACGACAGACGCCCGCCCAGGGACCAGATCTCATTGGCGGTGGCGCTGCGGCCGAAGCCCGCCACCGGCGCCCGAACACCGCCGACCTGTTCAAAGGTCAGCGAGGACTGTTCCCGCTCGGACCAGGCGCCGCGCAGCGCCAGGCCGACCAGGCCGGGGACCAGGGGACCGGCGGCATAGAAGTTGCCGCCCCAGATCGCGCCAAAGGCGTCGTCGCCTTGCAGGGTATAGTGGGCCGTGCCCGTGCCGGTCCAGGCGTCGCCGACCTTGCGGGTGATGATGTTGACGACCCCGCCCATGGCGTCCGAGCCGTAGAGGGTGGCGACCGGGCCGCGCACCACCTCGATCCGTTCGATGGCGCCGACGGGGGGCAGGAAACTGGTCGAGGTTTCGCCGAAGCCGTTCGGGGTGACGTTGCCCGCGGGGTTCTGGCGGCGACCGTCGATCAGCACCAGGGTGTAGTCGGACCCCATGCCGCGGATGTTGATGGTCTGGCCGCCGGTCTTGCCGACCGGGGCGCCGACATCGACGCCCACGACGTCGGCCAGAATCTCGGTCAGGGACACTGCGCGGATCTCCTCGATCTGGGCGCGCGAGATCAGCGTGATCGAGGCTGGCGCCTGTTCGATGCGTTGCTCGAAGCCGGCGGCGGTGACCACCACCTCTTCCAGCTCATGGGTCTCTTCGCTGGGGTCCGGGGCAGGATCTTCGCCCGCCACGACCGGACCGGCGATCGCCAGGACGGCGGCTCCGCAAAGCCAGGACGCCCTGCGACGAAGAGAAAAACGGCCGTTCATGTTCAAACCCCCGATACTGGCGGGCCGTCGATATACGCCCGCATTTGCGAATGCTTCTCAATATCCTTTTCTCGCCCAAGACAAGCGGGTGTGCGATTAGGTCGCAATAGCCACCGTCTCCCATCCGGCTGGCGCGGTCCGCCGGGGGGGCCTATCAAGACGGCATGAATCTGTTCGACATCCTGTTCCTGGCCGTTATCGCCGCAGTGACCGTCACCCTCGCCTTGGGTCTGAAGACCTTGTTCACCGAGGGGTCGGCGGCGCGCAGCCGGTCCAACAAACTGATGCGGCTGCGGGTGGCGCTTCAAGCTCTGGCGGTAATCTTGCTGATCGCGGCCATGTGGTGGCGCTCGTCCCACGGAGGCTGACATGGTCACGCTGAACCGCATCTACACCCGAACCGGCGACGGCGGAGCGACGCGGCTGGCGTCAGGCAAGCCGGTGTCCAAGAGCGACCCGCGCGTCGAAACCTATGGCGCCGTGGACGAGTTGAACGCCGTGATCGGCGTGGCGCGTCTGTACGCCGGCCAGAACGAGCGCATCGACGCCATGCTGGGCCGAATCCAGAACGAGCTGTTCGACCTGGGCGCCGACCTGGCCACGCCATACGCGCCCGAGCCGAAATGGGAGGCGCTGCGCATCACCGCCTCACAGGTCGAACGGCTGGAGGCCGAGATCGACTGGATGAACGAGAGCCTGAAACCGCTGGACAGTTTCATCCTGCCCGGCGGCGCGCCCCTGGCGGCGCACCTGCACGTGGCGCGCACGGTGGCCCGCCGCGCCGAACGCGAGGCGGTGCGGCTGATGGAAGGCGGCGAGACGGTGAACCCGGAGGCCGTGAAATACCTGAACCGGCTGTCCGACCATCTGTTCGTCGCGGCGCGGCGCGCCAACGCCAACGGCGTCGGCGGCGGCGATGTGCTGTGGAAGCCCGGCGCGACGCGGTAGGTCGCCCCGCCCCGTCATCCTCGGATCAGGCCCAGGGGTGACGGCGGAGACCGTCTGGGTTCACAGGAAGCTGTACGGGTCCACGTCCACCGTCAGCCGCACGCTGGTCGGAACCTTCACCCGCGCCAGCCAGGCGCGCAGGAAGCCTTGCAGGTCGACGTCGCGGTCGGCGCGGACCAGCAACCGCTTGCGACGGCGCCCACGGACCAGGGCCAGGGGCGCATCGGCGGGACCATAGACCTCCAGCCGTTCGGCGTTGGGGATGGCGGCGGCCAGGTCGGCGACCGTCTTGTCCAGCGCGGCGGCGTTCTCGCTGGACAGGATCAGGGCCGCCAGCCGACCATAGGGCGGCAACGATCCCATCTCGCGCTCGGCCGATTCGGTTTCGGCGAAGGCGTCGCGGTCGCCCGCGGCCAGGGCCTGAAGCACGGGATGCTCGGGCGTCCAGGTCTGCAACAGGGCGCGACCCGGCCGGTCGGCCCGGCCGGCCCGGCCCGTCGCCTGGGTCAAGAGCTGGAAGGTGCGCTCGGCCGCGCGCAGATCCCCGCCGCGCAGGCCCAGATCGGCGTCGACCACCCCGACCAGCGTCAGGCGCGGAAAGTTGTGGCCCTTGGCCGCCGCCTGGGTGGCGACCAGGATGTCGATCTCGCCGTCGATCATCGCCTGGATCAGGGCGCGCGCGGACTTGGCGTCGGGCACGGTGTCGGAACTGAACACGGCGGTGCGGGCGTCGGGAAACAGCAGGCGCACCTCCTCCTCGACCCGTTCGACGCCGGGACCGACCGACACCAGCGTGTCCTCCGCCCCGCAGTTGGGGCAGGTCCGGGGACGCGGCATGGAAAAGCCGGTCAGATGGCAGACCAGCCGCCCGGTATAGCGATGCTCGACCAGCCAACTGTCGGTGTCGGGCGCCGTCAGCCGGTGGCCGCAGGCGCGGCACAGGACCACCGGCGCATAGCCGCGTCGGTTCAGAAACAGCAGGGTCTGCTCACCCCGCACCAGGGTTTCGGCGACGGCCGTGCGCAGCGGCGCCGACAGCCAGGTCTCGCGATCCGGCGGCGACTGGCGCAGGTCGATCAGCGCGATGTCCGGCAGCACCGCCGCCCCGTGCCGGGCGCGCAGCTTCAACCAGCCGTAACGCCCGGCCTGGGCGTTCGCCAACGTCTCCAGCGACGGCGTGGCCGAGGCCAGGACCACGGCGGCGCCCTCGATGCGCGCGCGGGCCACCGCCAGGTCGCGGCCGTGATAGACCAGCCCCTCGTCCTGTTTGAACGATCCGTCGTGCTCCTCGTCCACCACGACCAGGCGCAGATTGACGAAGGGCAGGAACAGGGCCGAGCGGGCGCCGACCACGATGTTGCAGCGCCCGGCGCGCACCGCCTCCCACACCCGCCGCCTCTGCGGCGGGGCGACGGCAGAATGCCATTCGGCGGGGGCGGCGCCGAAACGATCGGCGATGCGCGCGATCAGGGCCTGGGTCAGGGCGATCTCGGGCAACAGGATCAGAATCTGGGCCGCCGGGTCGGCGCTCAGAATGCGGGCGGCGGCCTCCAGATAGGCTTCAGTCTTGCCCGAGCCGGTGACCCCGTCCAGCAGGAAGGGCGCGAACCCTTCCGCCGAGGCGACGGCGTCGGCGGCCGCCGCCTGGTCCGGGTTCAGGGTCGCGGGGGCGTGGGCCGGGTCCGGCGCGTCGAAGGCGGCCTCGGCCGTGATCTCGACGATCTCCAGCACGCCTTCGTCGATCAGCCCCTTGATCACCCCCGCCGAAACCCCGGCCGCGCGGGCCAGGTCGGCGGCGGTCGTCGCCCGGCCGTCCAGGGCGTCCAGCACGGCGGTTCGCGCGGGCGTGGCGCGGGCTGGGTCGCGGCCGGGAACCCGGCGCACGCGACGCTCGGGCCGGGGCGGCGGGGCGCGCAGTCCTTTCAAGGCGGCGGCGGCCATTTCGCCCGGCGGCGACAGGGTCCAGCGCGCGGCCCATTCGATGAAATCCACCGTCCGTTCCGGCAGGGAGGCGTCGTCCAGCCGCTCCTCGACCGGCCGCAGGCGCCGGTTCGAGCCGGTGGTCTCGCGCACCTCGGCGACCACGCCGTTCAGAAGGCGCGGTCCCAGAGGGACCACGACCCGGTCGCCGCGCGCCAGATCCAGCCCTTCGGGCGCCTCATAGTCGAACGCCTCGGGCACCGGCAGAGGCAGAAGAACAGAGGCGACCTTCATCAAGTCCTCCCCCGACAGGGACGAGGGACCCTCCAAGGGATGCCGGAGGATCGCTGAGGGGCGGGGATCGCGCCGCGCCGCCTGTCCATTGCATGGACAAGAGAAAGGGAGTCGCGCTTGGATCGGGCTGACGGTAAAAGCCGCCTCATGAAACTGTTTCTCGACACGGCCGATGTCGCCGTCATCAAGGATATGCTGCCCACCGGCATGGTGGACGGCGTCACCACCAATCCGTCGCTGATCGCCAAGTCGGGCCGGAACATCGCCGAGGTCATCGCCGAGATTTGCGCCCTCGTCGAGGGGCCTATCTCGGCCGAGGCCGTCGCCATCGACTTCGAGACCATGGTCAAGGAGGGCGATAAGCTGGCCGCCATCGCCCCGAACGTGGTCGTCAAACTGCCTCTGACCTGGGACGGTCTGCGCGCCGCGCGTGTGTTCGCCGACAAGGGAATCAAGACCAACGTCACCCTGTGCTTCTCGGCCGCCCAGGCCCTGTTGGCGGCCAAGGCGGGCGCGACCTTCGTCTCGCCCTTCGTCGGCCGACTGGAGGACCACGGGGCCGACGGCGTGGGCCTGCTGGAAGAGATCCGCACCCTGTACGACATCCACGGCTTCGAGACCGAGGTTCTGGCCGCCTCGCTGCGGAGTCCGGCCCACGTCTCGGCTGCGGCCCTGGCTGGGTCCGACGCCGCGACCCTGCCGCCCGACGTGTTCAAGGGGCTAATCAAACACCCGTTAACCGACAAGGGGCTTGATGCCTTCCTGGCGGACTGGGGCAAGACCGGTCAGTCGATTCTGTAACACCTGATCTCCGGGAGAGGTCTGTTGAGCGGCTCATTGGACCTCGACCCCACGACGGAAGCGGACGCCCTGTCCGAGTCTTCGCTTCACTGGCCGCGCGTGCGGGCCTGGATGCAGGCGCATCCCGACACCCTGACCAGCGACGCCGCCCTGCTGGAGGAGATGGGGCTGGACGTGCGCGGCAAGGTCGTGGACCTGGGCCGCGCCGCCCTGACGAAGCTGGAGGCCGTGGCCGAGCGCGAGGCGGGCGCCCGCAAGCAGATCGAAACGGTGGCCCGCGCCAATTTCGCCGCCCAGACCCAGACCCATGCGGCGGCCCTGGACCTGATGGAGGCGCGCAGTCACGCCGACCTGGCCCGGCGGCTGGATGCAGCGGCCCAGGCCCGATTCGGCCTGGCGGCGGCGGCGATCGCCCTGGAAAAACCCGGCGGCGTGCCCTTCGGCTGGCGCGGCCTGATGGCCGGTAAGGTGGATCGACTGGTCGGCGACGACGGTCTGCATTGGCTGGGCGAGAATTTCGAAGGTCTGGACCTGTTCGGCCCGGCCGAGGATCAGGTGAAGTCCGTGGCCCTGATCCGCATGGCGCCCCAGTTTGCGGGCGGCGCGGCGCGCAACGCTCTGTGCGCCTTCGGTTCGCCCGAGGTCGACGGTTTCACCCCGGCCATGGGCTGCGAACTGGCGGCCTTCATCACCCGCGTCGTGGAACGGATGGCCGAGCGATGGCCGGTCCTGGGATAGGCGCGGATCACGCCGCGTCCGGGGCGCTGGCCGACTGGCTGGCGCACCTGGCGCACGAGCGGAGACTCTCTGGGCGCACGGTCGAGACCTATGGCCACATCGGGCGGCTGTATCTGGCCTTCCTGCAACGCCACCGCGGCGAAGGCGCGTTGAGCGCCGCCGACCTGGGAACCGTCACGGCCGCCGAGGTCCGCGCGCATCTGGCCGAACGACGCAGCGGCGACCGGCCGCTGAACACCCGGTCCCTCAGCCAGACCCTGGCGGCGATCCGCGGGTTTCACGTCTTCCTGGACCGGCGCCTGGGGGTCGCCGCGCCTCAGTTGGCCCTGGTGCGCGGCCCGCGCGTCAAGCCGACCCTGCCGCGTCCGCTGAGCGAAGATCAGACGCGCGGCCTGTTGCAGGAGACCGAGGCCGACCCCGACGCCGAACCCTGGGAGGCGGCCCGCGACCGGGCGGTGCTGACCCTGCTGTACGGGTGCGGCCTGCGGATTTCGGAGGCCCTGTCCCTGACCCGGGCCGATGCGCCCCTGCCCGAGACCCTGCGCATCACCGGCAAGGGCGGCAAGATGCGCATGACGCCGGTCTTGCCCGCCGTCCGCGCGGCGGTGGACGCCTATCTGGCGGCCCAGCCCTTCGTCTCGACGCCCGGCGATCCCCTGTTCCGGGCCAGGCGCGGCGGCCCCTTGCGTCCGCGCCACGTCCAGGCGGCCGTGCAACGCCTGCGCGGACGGCTGGGCCTGCCCGCCTCGGCCACGCCGCACGCCCTGAGGCACAGTTTCGCCACCCATCTGTTGGGCGCCGGGGCCGACCTGCGGTCGATCCAGGAGCTGCTGGGCCACGCCAGCCTGTCGACGACCCAGAAATACGCCGCCGTCGACGCCGCCGCCCTGCTCAGGGCCTATTCAGACGCCCACCCCCGAGCCTGATCCATCAGCTCGACGGGACGGCGATCAGCGGAAACGCGCCGCCGACCAAGGCCGCGCCCGCCCTGGTCGGCGTCAGGACCTCGCCTTCAGGCCTGCATCGTCCAGCCTTCGACGCCCATGGCCGCCTGGCGGACGGCTTCCGAGCGGGTCGGATGGGGGTGGCAGGTGCGGGCGATGTCTTCGGACGCGCCGCCGAAGGCCATGGTCATCACGGCCTCGCCGATCAGTTCACCGGCCTGGGGACCATAGATGTGAACGCCCAGAACCCGGTCGGTGGCGGCGTCGGCCAACACCTTCACGAAACCTTCGGTCTCGTGGTTGATCTTGGCCCGGCTGTTGGCGGCGAAGGGGAATTTGCCCTTCTTGTAAGCCACGCCCGCAGCCTTCAACTGCTCTTCAGTCTTGCCGACCCAGGCCACCTCGGGGGTGGAGTAGATGACGCTGGGAACCAGGTCGTAGTCGACGTGACCGGCCTTGCCCGCGATCAGCTCGACGGCGGCGACGGCGTCTTCCTCGGCCTTGTGGGCCAGCATCGGGCCATGGGTCACGTCGCCGATCACCCAGATCCCCGCCTGGCCGGTCTTCAGATGGTCGTTAGCGATGAAGCCGCGCTTGTCGGTCTCGATCCCGATCGCCTCCAGACCCAGACCCTCCGTGTACGGACGACGACCGATGGCGACCAGCACCACATCGCCGCGCACCGTCTCGGCGGCGCCGCCGGCGGCCGGTTCGACGGTCAGTTCGACGCCCGCGTCATCGACCTTGGCGCCGGTGACCTTGGTCCCCATGCGGAAGGTCATGCCCTGTTTGGTCAGGCCGCGCTGGAAGGCGGTCGCCACCTCGGCGTCCATGCCCGCGCCGACGGCGTCCAGATATTCGATCACCGTCACCTCGGCGCCCAGGCGGCGCCAAACCGAACCCAGCTCCAGCCCGATCACGCCTGCGCCGATGACGATCAGCCTTTTGGGCACGGACGGCAGCGACAGGGCGCCGGTGGAATCGATGATCCGCCCGTCAACGAAATCGACGCCCGGCAGGGGGGTCGGCTCCGAGCCGGTGGCGATGATGATGGCCTTGGCGGCGACGACGCTTTTCGACCCGTCGGCGGCCGTGACCTCGACCTGACCGGCGCCGATGATGCGGCCGCGCCCCTTGATCCAGTCGACCTTGTTCTTCTTGAACAGGAATTCGATGCCCTTGGTCAGGGCGGCCACGCTGTCGGCCTTCTGGGCCATCATCTGAGCCAGGTCGAGTTCCGGCGTTCCCACCTTGATGCCCAGACCGGCGAATTCCTTGCCCGCCTGCTCGAACAGCTCCGAGGCGTGCAGCAGGGCCTTGGACGGCATGCAGCCGACATTCAGACAGGTGCCGCCCAGGGTGTCGCGCATCTCGACGCAGGCGGTCCTCAATCCCAATTGTCCGGCGCGGATGGCGGCGTTGTAACCGCCCGGTCCCCCTCCGATGATCACCACGTCATAGGATTGGGCGGCGTCGGCCATGAAAGTCGTCCTTGGGTCTTGAGCGGCGCTAAAAGCGCGCGGACACTAGCGTTCACCCGGCAAGGGTCAACCGTCGGTCCTCATATGGCGGCGCGATGGCGGCGATGCGAGGGGGCGGGACCCGTTTCAGGCCGCGCGGTCTTCGACCCGGACGACAGGCAGGGTCACCGCCACCTCGGCGCCTTCGCCGGGACCGGAATCGATCGACAACTTGCCGCCCGTCTGGCGGGCGAAGGCATAGGCCTGCGACAGGCCCAGGCCCGCCGCGCCCGGCTTGGTGGTGAAGAATGGCTCCAGCGCGCGGGCGGCCAGTTCGCGATCCATGCCGGGTCCGCTGTCGCGCACCGACAGGCGCAGGCCGCCTTCCATCAAGGTCTCCAGCCGCACGGCCACCGAACCCGCGCCGCCCACGGCCTCTATGGCGTTGGCGGTCAGGGCCTTGACCGCGCCCTCGAAGGCGACCGGGTCCAGACGGACCGGCGCGGCCTCATTGGGGGCCTCGATCATCAGGTCGACGCCGGGACCGGCCAGGGCGCGCAGACGGCTCTCCATCGCGGTCAGCAGCACTCCGGCGTCCAGAACCTGCATCGACGGCGCCTCGTCGTCGCCCTGGGCGAAGGCGGTCAGGCGGCGGGTCAGGGCCTCGCCCCTCTGGCCGGCGGCCAGGGCGGCCTGACCCAGGCGGCGCACGCGCGACGGATCGTCGGCCTGGCGCAGCATCATGTCCAGGGCGCCGGTCATGACCCCCAGCAGGGCGTTGAAGTCGTGGGCCAGGCCGCCAGTCAGACGACCGACGCTCTCCATGCGGCGGCCCCCGGCCAACTCGGCCTCCGCGCGGGCTTCGGCCGCTTCGGCGGCGCGGCGCGCGGCCTGGGCCTCGGCATGGGCGGCCTCGGCCTGTTTCAGAGCCTCGTCTCGTTGGGCCGACAGCTCGGCCTCGCGGGCGGCGGCGGCCAGATCGACGCCGACCTCCGGGATCGCCGCCTGGATCAGCGGCGCGGCCAGCTCGGACGCATCCTCGGCTTCGGTCGCCACGGCCTCTCCCGCCAGCAGCAAGGCGTCCACGGTCCCGGCCGTATCGGTCAACGGCAGGATCGACCAGGACACGCCGCCCGAAACGATGGGCGCCGGGTCGGCGTCGGCCGAGACGCGGGCGACGTGCAGGGCCTGACGCGCCGCCCCGCGCACCGCCGCGTCCAGGAACCGGTCGGCGAAATCCTGATCCGGCGTCGCGCCGCGCTCGGCCGACAAGGCCAGGGCCACAGGATTGGCCTCGCGCACCCGTCCATCGGTCCCGACGATCACCAGGGCGCCGGGCGCGGCGTCGAAGACGCGCCGGGTCAGGTCGTCGGCCGCCGACAACGGCGGGAAGTTGTCGACCGGCTGCATCGCCTCGGGCATGGCCAGGCCCTCGGTCTCGACGATGGCGGCGGTCGAGCCGATCACCTCGCCCAGGTCGTTCTCGATCGGCATGGCGGTGACCGAGACCAGCATCTTGCGCCGCGTGGCCGGGTTGGACAGCAGGTGCTGGAAGCCCTTGACCGTCTGGCCGCGCAGGGCGCGGGCGCTGGGCAACAGGTCCGGCGGCACCGGGCGGCCGTCGGGATAGGTGATGCCCCAGGTCGCCGAGTGGAACCGCAGCCCCAGCAGTTCGGCGTCGCGGCGGCCCAGAAGCTGGTGCGCGGCGCGGTTGGCGAAGACGAATTTGCCCGACCGGTCGGTCTCGACCAGGGCCACGGGAATGGCGTTCAGCGTTTCGAACAGACGTTTGTCGGCGGCCTGGGCGACCTTCTGAACCATGTCCAGCTCGTCGCTGGCGCTGGCGTGCCGAACGCCGCGCGTGACGGCGAAGGCCGTGGCGATGACCGCGATCAGCGTCATGACGCCGGCGAGGATCGCCAGAACCAGAACCCAGTTCACTTCGCCTTCCAAGAACATCGAACGCCTTCACCAATCCCGTTTCGGGACGCCAGGGTCCCTTCGGGAAACACTTTGCAAGGAGCGAACCGTTTCCGGCCCATCTCTCCCGAAAGGCGAGTAGAGGGCGCGCCCTCGGGCGTCCAGCGCCCGACGGTCACTTTGCGGCGACCCGATCTGCGCCGCACCGATGTCGGTCAGGGCCGGTCTCCGGGGACGGCGGCCTTCCGGCGCGGTCTCAATATGCCGCGACCGTGACGGCGGCGTTCGAACAGGTTGATGAAATAGAGACCGAACGGGATCAGCCAATAGGTGAAGCCCGGAATCCAGGGCAGGTCGCGCAGGGGGATGATCCAGGCCAGTGCCGCCGACAACAGGCCCGCGGCGGTGATGACGCCCCAGACGGCGCGGCTCTCCTCGGCCTCGTCGCGATCATCCTCGGCCAGGCCCGCGACCGCGCCACGCTTCAGGACGTGGCCATAGAGCAGGAAATACAGCCAGCTCAGCACGGCGAAGCCGACGCCATAGATCGTATAGACGTCGCGCAATTGACCGATGGACCCGATCAGTTCGCGCCCCGGCAGGCGTCCGCCCGAGAAATAGGCCATGCCCGCCTCGGTCAGCAGCCGCAGCGGGAAGACATAGATCAGGATCATGAAGACGATGGCCAGGCTCAGCGTCGCCGACCAACTGTCGCGGATCGGGGCCAGACGGCCATAGTTGCGGTGACCCAGCCAAAACATGACCACCAGGCCGAACCCGGCGGCGAAGGCCGGAATTCGCCCCAAGGCCCGCAGCAGGTCGCCGAAGTCGTTCAGCGGCTCGGCCCCGGCGATGATCAACAGGGTCACGGCGAAGGCGAAGGAGGCGTCGACGAAGGCGTCCATCCGCTCGGTCTCGACCGGTCGAATCCCGGATGTCGATGCGCCTTGGGCCATGGCGTCCTCCCCCATCGCCGACTATGCGCGAGATCGCGGAGACGACAAGGGCCGCGCCCGGTCGAACACGGCCCGCGTCAGATCTTGAACCCCTTGGGGATTCAGATCAGGCGGCGACGCTGGATCATCACCGTCCCCCCGCCGAGCAGCAGCAGGCCGAACAGGATCATGGCCCACTCCGACAGCGTCGGAATGGAGGTCGGCGCATAGGTGATGACGACCATGCCGTCGCCAGCGCGAACACCACCGGCGGTCGAACCGGCGGTCATGCCGATGTCGATATAGGACGAGCCGCCGCCGCCGGCCGAATGGCCGCTGGACACGCCCCCGCCGTACCAGCCGCCGCCGCCGCCGCCGGCCTAGGGCAAGGTCGGGGCCGTGGCGTTCCCGCCCTGACCGAAGCCGCCGCCCAGAGAACCGCCCGCGATCTGAGAGCCGCCCTGGCCGACCGACCCTCCGCCTGCGGTTACGCCGTCGCCGCCGGTCATGCCCCCGCCGTAGCCGCCCGTCGTGCCGTTGGCCGTCGAACCGCCGCCACCGCCGCCGACGATCTTGCGGTCCGTCAGGGCGAAACCGCCCTGGCGCACATCGCTGGCGCCGCCGCCGCCGCCGACATCCGTCGCGTTAATGCTGTTGTTCACGCCATGACCGCCGCCGTTGAACCCGCCCCCCATGATCACGCCGTTGCCGACGGAGGCCGCACCTTGACCGCCGACATAGATGTAGAGCGTCTCGCCCGGCGTCACCGCCAGCGTGCCGACGGCGCGGCCGCCCCGTCCGCCCAGGGCCGGCGCGACGCCAGTCGAATCGAAGCCTTGAGCGCCTTCCGCCCGGATCGTGACCGAGGTCACCCCGGCCGGAACCACCCAGGTCTGCTGGGCGCCGGTGTAGGTGAAGGTGACGGTCGTCTGCGCCAACGTCGGCGTGGCGAAGAACAGGATGAGGCCCGCGAAGGCGGCCCCCAAGCGACGCGCGACGGCGCCCAGACAACTGAACATCGATACCTCCCATGGCCCCGGATCGAACCGGCTGACAACCCTATCGCGAAAGCGACACGTCGAGAAACCTCTGTTTCCCCCGGTGGTCAAGCAAGGCGCGCATTCCTTGCAGAAGGTTCGGAATTCGGGCGCCGTCGGCGATGGACGCCATCCGGTTGGTTCGGCGCCTGGGCCAGTCGCGTTTCCCTGACCGCACGCCGATCATGTTCATGGTCTGGACGTCGGCGCCAAGGCAAAAGGGCCGCGCCCAGTTGAACGCGGCCCTCGTCAGATCTTGAATCCCCTGGGATTCAGGCCGGGCGGCGACGCTGGATCACCACCGCCGCACCGCCGACCAACAGCAGGCCGAACAGGATCATGGCCCATTCCGACATCGTCGGGACGGCGACGGGAGACGTCGAGGTCAGGCGCAGCGGCGCCCGCACGCTATAACAGCAATCCACCCAGGGCGCGGCATAGTTGTTCAGGTTGCCGTTGGCGGGCAGGCTACTGACATTGCCTTGGGTCACGGTCCCCGACATGGCGTAGTACTGGGTTGTGGCGATGTCCGCCGTGGCCCCGATCAGGTAGGTATTGCCCGGCAGGAGGGTGATGGCGGGAAAGGGATCAGACGCCTTCGCGGTAGGGCCGCTGTCAGCCGGAAACGCCTTGGGCGCGGAAACATAGAGGAAGGTCGTCGTGGTCTGATTGTAGATGACGAATTTCTGATTGTGAGGCGTCGCCCCGAGCGACATTGTTGTGATGCCGGTGATCGCGGTAGGCGCACTGACCGTGACATTCGCGACGACAGGGCGTCCTGCAACTCGCGGCTCAGGATTGGTGGTCATGAGGTTGTCGAAGACCACCTGGGCGACCGCATGATCCGGCCGTGCGATAAAAAGGACAGACAGCAGCGCAAGACCCAGTGCGAGCCGCAACGGGCGGGAAAGACGAACGGTCATTGATGGCCCCCTAATTGAACAGCGCGGGGAAATCCCATCGACACGCCATTTCATGAAATCGCCGCAACCAGTATCACTGGCTTTCGGAGTTGCAAGATTTCTCTGCGATTCAAGCCATTGCGTTTTGAACGGAGCTTCGTTTCCGGGGCGTGTTTTGCAGTGCGACTGCAACAGGCCTTGCTCTGGCGATCCCGTGCAAGGCCCGTCGCAGAGCGAGCCGTCGCCGATCTTGCGACCGGCCCTTTGGAGGCTTTCGACGGAAGCGGGCGAAGCGATTCGAACGCCGACCGTCGCCCTGGCGATCTGGGGCGGGCCGTGGCGCCAAAGCAAAAGGGCCGATCTTGCGACCGGCCCTTTAGAGGCTTTCGACTGGAGCGGGCGAGGCGATTCGAACGCCCGACCCTCACCTTGGCAAGGTGATGCTCTACCCCTGAGCTACGCCCGCGCTTCAGTCGAGGGCGGGCCTATACCGGACCCTCGCGGCCCCTCGCAAGCCCCCTTCGCAAGAATTCCGCGACAATGCGCTCAAGTCGTGAGCGACCGCGTCGCGAACATGGCGCCAGAGGCGAAGCCGATCGCCCTGGCGATCAGCGCGGCGCCAGCCGGATGGCCCCATCCAGGCGGATGCACTCGCCGTTGATGTAGGTGTTCTCGGCCAGATGCAGGGCCAGGGCGGCGTAGTCGGCGGGCGTGCCCAGACGTTTGGGGAAGGGGATCATGGCGGCCAGGGCGTCCTGCACCTTCTGGTCCATGCCGGCCATCATCGGCGTCCACATGATGCCCGGCAGGATGGTGTTGACCCGCACGCCCTCGTTCATCAGGTCGCGCGCGACCGGCAGGGTCATGGCGTAGACGCCGCCCTTGGACGCCGCATAGGCCGCCTGGCCGATCTGGCCGTCCTGGGCCGCGACCGAGGCGGTGTTGATCACCAGGCCGCGCTCGCCGTCTTCCATGGGGTCCAGGGCGACCATGCCGGCCGCCGACTGCGACAGGACGCGGAAAGTGCCGAACAGGTTGATCGAGACGGTGCGCTCGAACTGGGCCATGTCGTGGGCGCGGATCTCTCCGGTGTCCTTCTTGCGGCTGACGGTCTTCTGGCCGGTGGCGATCCCGGCGCAGTTGACGGTCAGGCGTTCCTGGCCATGGGCGGCGCGCGCCTTGACGAAGCCGGCCGCGACGCTGTCGTCGGAGGTCACGTCCACCTTGCAGAAGACCCCGCCGATCTCCGCGGCGATGACCTCTCCGCGCTCCTGATTCAGGTCGAACAGCGCGACCTTGACGCCCTTGGCCGCCAGCGCCCGCGCCGTGCCCTCGCCCAGGCCCGAGGCCCCGCCCGTCACCACCGCCGCGATCGACCCGTCGAGTTTCATGGCCGAAGCCCCTATGTTGTGTGAACCAATAGTCAGTCGCGGGGTTTAGCGGCCATGTCCGCCAAAGCCAAACCGATCCGTCCAGACGAAGCGCTGGACCCCAACAAGGCCCTGGTCCCGTCGGTCCAGCGCCTCAATGAACGTCGCGTGTCGCGCGGCTTCTGGCCCAAGATCACCCGCACGGCGGCGCGCATCCCGTTCGCCGACCAGGCCCTGGCGGTCTGGTACGCCGCGCGCGATCCGCGGACGCCGGCGGCGGCCAAGGGGATCATGCTGGGCGCCTTGGCCTATTTCGTCCTGCCGGTGGACGCCATTCCCGATGTCTTCGCCGGCATCGGCTTCACCGACGACGCGGCGGTGATCGCCGCCCTGATCGCCACCCTGGGGGCCAACATCCGCCCGCGCCACCGCGACCAGGCGGCCGAGGCGCTGAAGCGGCTGAAGGATCAATAAGTCCTCCCCGGCGAGGGAGGGGCTTCAGTAGGCCCGTTTCGCCTGGTCGCGGGTCTGCGGCCCGACCGTCTGGTTCGAGCGCACCCAGCCGACGATGGAATAGCGGAAGCGCGGGGCGAAGCTGGCGATCTCGGTCACCGCGTGTTTCGTCGGCACGTTGAACAGATTCAGGGCGTTGAAGGCCGGAACCCAGCCGTGTTCGATATGGCCGTCGGACCCGTAGAACACCAGGTTGCCGCCCCAGTCCGGTCGCCACTCGCGGGTGAAGTTCAGCACATAGGCGTACAGCCGATTCTTGCCCGCGGAGACGTCGTTGTGCGCTGTCAGGACGTGGCCGGGGCGATAGCGGCTGGCCTGGGCGTCGATCAGGTCGATCCGGTCGTCGCCTGTCACCGCCCGTAGAAAGGCGATGAAGTCAGGGCTGTTCAGAAAGGCGTGGACGGCGTCGGCGGCGTCCTGGGGTCCGTCCGTCTGTTCGGGCCCCAGGCGGCGGGTGTCGAAGATGTACTGGGTCAGGGGGCTGGACCCGTCGACCGCCGCCGCGTCCAGCCAGGCCTGCTTCGACGGATCGGCGGCGCGGGTTCCCTCCAGCGGCATTTCCAGGAAGGCGCCGCCCGCCGCCACCGTGGTCTTCCAGCGCGTCTCGGCCTCCAGAACATCGGCCACGGCCTCGGCCGAGGCCGGCTTCAGGATCGACGGAATGTGCAGACGCCGACTCGGAGCAAAGGCGGCCTTCAGCGCCTCGATGTCCAGACCGGGGTTCAGTTCGATGGGGGGCGCGCTCACGGTCGGCCCGCCTCCGGCGGATTGATCCGCCACCAGCCGGTGATCGACAGGCGCGGCGCGGCGGCATAGGGCGCGACCATCGACACCGAATGCCAGGCGGGCACCTTGAACACGTTCAGGGTGTCGAACTGGGGAACGAAGGTCTCGGCCACCTGACCGTCGGGATCGGTGAACATCAACAGCCCGCCCCAGTCGGCCGACCATTCCGGCGACACGTTCAAGACATAGGCGTAGAGGCGCCCGGCCCCCTCGTGTTCGTCTGTGTGGCCGTTGAGGAAATGGCCGGGAAGAAAGCGGGTCGCCTGGGCGTCGACATAGGCGATGCGGTCGTCGCCGGTCAGGCGCCGCGCGAAGTCCAGCCAGGCGGCGCCGTTGAACACGGCGTGCAGGTCATACAGCGCCTGGGGCACGGCCAGGCCCAGGCCCCGCGCCTGGCCCAGACGCAATCGGTCGAAGATGAACTGAAAGTCGCGCGTCGCCTCCGCATAGGCCATGCCGATCAGCCGGGCCTGCTCCTCGGGCGGCTCGTTCTCGAACACGGCCACGGGAACGTCGGCGTTGTAAGGATTGCGTATGGCCCGGTTCCACAGCATGGCCGGATCGGTCAGGGCCGCATGGATCGCCGCCGACCCCGGACCGAAGATCCCATGCAGGCGCGTTCGGCCCGTCGCGGCCAGCCGATCGGCCGCCGCCGCCACATCCAGGTCGGGCGACACGATGAAGGTCACGCCGGATCGTCCACGGTGACGACGATCTTGCCCAGGGCCTGACGGTCGCCCAGAGCCTTGATCGCCTCGCCCCCACGTTCCAGCGGGAAGGTTCGGCTGACGCGCGGACGGATCCTGCCCTCGGCGTACAGCCCCAACAGCTCGGCCATGTTGGCGGCATGGGCGGCCGGATCGCGCATCACCGCCGCGCCCCAGAAGACGCCGATCACCGATACCGATTTCAACAGGGTCAGGTTCAGCGGCAGAGACGGTATGCCCGCCGGGAAGCCGACGACCAGATAGCGGCCGTTCCAGTCCATCGCGCGCAGGGCCGGTTCGCAATAGTCGCCGCCGACGGCGTCATAGACCACGTCGGCGCCGTCGCGTCCGGTCGCCAGCTTGAACTCGCCCGACAACTGCTTCTGGGCCGCCTTGTCCATCGGCCCTGACGGATAGATCAGGCCGTTGTCGGCCCCCAGGTCCAGGGCGAACTCGACCTTGTCGTTGGTCGAGGCGGCGGCGACCACGCGCGCGCCCATGGCCTTGCCCAGTTCGACGGCGGCGGCCCCCACGCCCCCGGCCGCGCCCAGCACCAGCAGGGTCTCGCCGGGCTTCAGCCCGGCCCGGTCCTTCAGGGCGTAGTAGCTGGTGCCATAGGTCATGATCAGGGCCGCGCCTTCCTCGAAGGACATGGCGTCGGGCATCTTGATGACGGTCTGGGCCGGCACGGCGATGCGTTCGGCCAGGCCGCCCCAGCCGGGAACGGCGATGACGCGGTCGCCCTTGCGCAGGCCCTTGACCCCCTCGCCGACGGCGTCGATCACGCCGGCCACCTCCGCGCCCGGCGCGAAGGGACGTTCGGGCCGGAACTGGTATTTGTCCTCGATGATCAGGGTGTCGGGAAAGTTGATTCCCACCGCCTTGACCTCGATCACCACCTGGCCGGGCTGGGGCGTCGGATCCAGCACCTCCTCCAGCGACAGGGTTTCGGGGCCGCCGGGGGCCTTGGACAGAAGGGCGCGCATTCGGGGTCTCGCATTCTGGGCGTGGCGCCCGAGGTCTGGTGACGCTAATCAGGCCCCGGCCCGTTTGCAAAGAGGCCGAATATCTCGATCGGGAGACGACAGGCATGGGCCGACCCGCCCTCATCCTTCACGGCGGCGCCGGAGCGCGCAAAAGCGTCAACTACGACCGTGAGATCGCCCATATGCGTCAAGTGGTCGAGACGATGAAGCCGCGCCTGCTGGACGGCCTGTCAGCCGCCGACGCCGTGGTCGAGGCCACAGTGATGCTGGAGGATTCCGGCCTGTATGTCGCCGGGCGCGGCGCCTCGCCGAACGCCGCCGGGACCTATGAGCTGGACGCCAGCCTGATGATCGGACCCGACCGACGCGCCGGAGCAGTGGCGGCGCTGCAAGGGTTTCGCAATCCGATCCGCGTGGCGCGCGCGGTGGTCGAGCGGACACCCCATGTGATGCTGGCGGGCGAGGGCGCAGCCCTGTTCGCGGCCGAGCAGGGGTTCGAGACCATCGCTGACGAGCCGAGCTGGTTCACTCAGGCCGGTCAGGGCGACGACAATCATCCGCCAGGCGTGCTGGCCCACGGCACGGTCGGCTGTTGCGTGCTGGACGTCGACGGGCGGCTGGCGGCGGCGACCTCGACGGCGGGGGTGTTCGGCAAGATGCCCGGCCGGGTGGGCGACACCCCCATCCCCGGCGCCGGGTCCTGGGCCGACGCCCGCGTGGCCGCCTCGGCGACCGGCCAGGGCGAATATTTCATCCGCGTGGCGGCCTGCGCCCAGACCGCCTGGCGTGTCGCGGCCGGGGCGTCGCTGGACGCGGCGGCGCGCGCCGTGATCGACGAGATCGGGACCCTGGGCGGCGACGGCGGCCTGATCGCCCTGGACGCCCAGGGGAACATGGCCGCTCCCTACAACAGCCAGGGCATGAAGCGCGCCTGGCTGACGGTCGAGGGCGAGGTCGGGGTGGACGTCTTCGGCCGTTGAAGCCGGATCAGTTCAGGCGGTCGCGCAGGGTCTCGCGCGAACTGGCGATCAGCTTCTCCGACGCCTCAGCCGCCGACGCCTGCCAGGGCGCATCGGCGGGGCGGTAGTTCAGCACGGCCCCCACGACGCCCAGGCCGACCAGCAGACAGGCCCCCGCCAGCATGGCGCGGCGCACCCATCGCACCTCTTCTATGCGCCGCTGGCGGGCTTGCAGCGAAGGTCCGCGACGACGCACGAACACCGGCGGCTCATAGGCCCGTGACGGCCGGATCGGCGCACGAACCAACCGTTCGGCGTCCAGACGCGCACGACGGGCGGGATCTTTCAGCAGGGTGAAGGCGGCGTTGATGGCCTGGGCGCGGTCGGCGTCGGCCCCGGCGCCGACGCGATCCGGGTGATGTTCGCGCATCAGGCGACGATAGGCGGCCTGAATGGCGGCGAAATCCGCCGTCGGCTCAACCCCCAGAACGCGATAGGGATCACTCATTCAGGTCTCTCCCCCTGAGATCCCATCCGGCATCCGATCGCCCCCCGGAGCGAAATCCTTATTCGGAACAATAATCGAGTCCGCTCTCGCGCGAAAGGGTGTCAAGGCTTGGCGGGGATTGGGGGCTGAGGTAAGCGTCAAGTCGTCGGACCGGCCGGGCTGGAGCCGAAACCTGACTTTGGCGTTTGCGATGCGCGGCTTGGCCGCACATCAGGGGGATGGCGCGACGCATGGCCGACGACCGGATTTTCGGCGAGGACGACGAGCCTCGACGCCTGCCAGGCGCGGGTCGCGGCCTGGCCCCGCGCGGACCTGACGGCGCGATCGACGTATGGCGGCCCGAACGGGCCGTCGACGAGCCCGCCATCGACCTGGCCCAATACTGGCGCCTGCTGTTCAAATACCGCTTCGTCATCGCCGCCTGCTTCATCGGCGCGATCGTGCTGGGAGTGGCGGCGACCCTGCTGATGACGCCGATCTATACGGCCACCGCCACGATCCAGATCGACCGCGAATCGGCCCGCGTGCTGGAAACCAGCGACGTCTCGCCCAATGCGGCGGCCATGCAGGCCGAGGAGTTCTTCCAGACCCAGTACGGCCTGATCCGCAGCCGATCCCTGGCCCAGCGTGTGGCCGAGAGCGAGGGCCTGGCCTCCGACCCCAACTTCCTGAAGGCCATGGGCATGGCCCCGAGCGACGGCGCCGCCGCCGGCCCGGCCAGCCTGGCCCGGCGTCAGGACGCTGTGGTCGGCATGCTGCAAGCCAATCTGGGGGTCCAGCCGGCGCGGGGGTCGCGTCTGGTGAACATCACCTTCGACAGCCCGGACCCGGTGCAGTCGGCGCGCATCGCCAACGCCTTCGCCATCAACTTCATCCAGGCCAATCTGGATCGCAAATTCGATTCCTCGTCCTACGCCCGCGACTTCCTGGAGCAGCGTCTGGCCCAGACCAAGACCCGGCTGGAAGAGGCGGAGCGCGCCCTGGTGGCCTACGCTCAGCAGCAGGGGATCATCAACGTCGACGAGACCACGGCGGCTGGCATCGACCCCTCGGGCGCCGGCTCGCGATCACTGGCGGCCAACGACCTTTTGGCGCTGAACGCCTCTCTGGCGCGCGTGCGGGCCGATCGGATCGCCGCCGAGCAGAAATGGAACCAGGTCAATTCGTCCAACCTGATGAGCCTGCCCGAGGTGTTGCAGAACCCCGCCATCCAGCGGCTGACGGAAAACCGCGCCACCTTGAACGCCGAGTATCAGCAGAAGCTGTCGATCTATCGGCCCGAGTTTCCCGAGATGCTCCAGTTGAAGGCGCGCATCGATGAGACCGACAGCCAGATCCGCACCCTGGCCAATGAAATCCGCTCCTCGATCCGCCAGAACTACCAGGCCGTCCTGGGCCAGGAGCGCGCCCTTCAGGCCCAGGTCGACGGCCTGAAAGGCGATGTGCTGGACCTGCGCAGCCGCAGCATCCAGTACAACATCCTGCAACGCGAGGTGGACACCACCCGCAGCCTCTATGACGGCCTGCTGCAACGCTACAAGGAGGTGGGGGTCGCTGGCGGCATCACCGCCAACAACATCTCCATCGTCGACCGCGCCCGTCCGCCGGGCGGGCCGTCCAAGCCGAACATGATGCTGAACCTGGCCATCGCGGCCATCCTGGGCCTGGGGTTCGGCGTGCTGCTGGCCTTCGCCATGGAGGCGTTGGACCAGTCGCTGTCCACGCCCGAGGACGTGGAGTCCAAACTGGATGTGGCGGTGCTGGGCGCCGTGCCGATCCTGCCCCGGGGGCAGACGCCGGTCGAAGCCCTGGCGGACCTGCGATCCGGCTTCGCCGAAGCCTACTATTCGCTGCGCACCGCCTTGCAGTTCTCCACGCCCAACGGTGCGCCCTCGACCCTCTTCATCACCAGCGCCCGGCCAGGCGAGGGCAAGTCGACGACCGCCCTGGCCATCGCCGAGAATTTCGCCCGCATCGGCCATCGCGTGCTTCTGGTCGACGTCGATCTGCGCAAGCCGTCGATGCACCGCCTGCTGGGCGCCAACAATGATCGGGGCATGAGTTCGATCCTGTCCGGTTCGGCGACGCTGAGCGATGTGGTCCAACGGCCCGAGGACGGCGGCCTGTGGTTCATCCCTTGCGGTCCCCTGCCGCCCAACCCGGCCGAACTTCTGAGCGGCGCGCGGGTCCAGGCCTTCCTGGACGAGAGCCGCCGTCGCTTCGACATCGTCGTCATCGACGGGCCGCCGACCCTGGGCTTCGCCGACGCCCCGGCCATGGCGGCCAATGTCGCGGGCACCGTCTTCGTCATCGAGGCCAACGGCACGCGGCGCGGCCAGGCGCGCGGCGCCCTGGCCCGGCTGAGGATGGGCCGCGCCCGGATTCTCGGCGCGGTGCTGACCAAGTTCAACGCCAAGTCCAGCGCCTATGGGGCCTATGACTACGCCTACGACTACGCCTATGGGGCGGATTCGAACGCTGACAGGAAGGCCGACGTTTGAGCCGCGTCGCCGCCCCTGATGCGCGGGCGGCCCGGCGGGCAGCCTGGCGGGCGGCCGGACGGCCGCCGGACGCCCTGGTCTTTCTGGTGATCGTGGCGGGCGTGTGGATCGCCTGGCAGATCCTGCGCAACGCCCTGGTGCTGACGACGCCGCCGGGTCTCGCCCTGCGGCTGGGACCGGACTCTCCCACGGTGCTGACCCGCGCTGCGGAGGTCGAACTGGCGGCCGGGCGCGTCGATGCGGCCCAGCGCCTGGCCCAGCGCGCCCTGACCCGCCAGCCGTTCAATGTCGCGGCCCTGCGCGTGGCCGGCCTGGCCGCGGCGCGCGAAGGCGACCTGGACGCCGCGAACCAGATGCTGACCCTGGCCGGCAATTGGAGCCTGCGCGACGACCCTGCCCAGAGCTGGCTGGTCAGGCATCGGCTGGAGCAGGGCCGCGCGGCCTCGGCCCTGGCCCATGCCGATACGCTGATGCGTCGCCGGACGGATCTTCGGCCGATGTATTTCGACCTGATGATCAACCTGGCGCTGCGCAACGACGTCGAGGCCCAGGGCGCGCTGGTGGCCTTGTTGCGGCGCGAACCGCCCTGGCGGATCGACTTCTTCATCTACGCCCTGGAGCGGCCCGAGGGGCTGCCCGTGGCCGCCGCCGTCCTGATGGCCCTGAAGGACGGCCAGGGTCGATCAACCGATGAGGAAAAGGCGCGGGTGTATGGAACCCTGATCGCCCAGGGCCGGATCGAGGCGCTGCGCGCGGTGATGGCCCGCGCCGAAACAGGACTGCGACCCGTCCTGACCAACGGCGACTTCAGCGATGGCGCAGGCGCGCCGCCCTTCGGCTGGGTCCTGCCCGCCGGCGCCGGTGTCCTGGCCGAGATCGCCAACGGTCCTGAGGACGGCGGTCCGGCCCTTCACGGCCTGGTCTCCGCAACGGCCGAGCGGACGATCGCGGAACAGCTCGTGCTGCTGACGCCGGGCCGGTGGCGGCTGTCGGGACGGTTCCGCGTCGACCAGGGCGACCTGAACGGCCGCATGACCTGGGTCCTGGCCTGCACGGCGGGGGGACGGGTCCTGGCCTCCGCCCCCCTGTCGGCGACCGCACGCGGGGACTGGACGCCCGTCTCGGCGGTGATCGAGATCCCGCCCGACGCCTGCGGGGCGCAGCAGCTTCGACTGGTCAGCCGCGCTCAGGATCGACGGTCTCAGGTCGAGATCTGGATGGACGACGTGACCCTGAGCGCCGTTCGATGACGCGAGAATCGTGCTGAAAGGGAAAACTCAGATTCCTGTTGTTGCTCCGGGAACCATTTTGCCGCATAGGTTTTCGGAACTATGCGGCGCGTTCCGCAAGGTCGAGAGGTTTACGAGATGCGCAAGATCATTGCCGCTTCAGTTGTCGGACTGGCCCTCGTCGCCGGTCAGGCCGTCGCCTCGAACGGCGCGGCCCAGTCGCTGCGCGTCGGCGACCGCGTGGGCGCCGCTCTGGGCGAGCGCGAGGATTTCGCGCTCGGCTCCTGGCTGGCGAACGGCGGCTTCTTCACCGGTTCGGGCCTCGCGGGCGGACTTTTCACGTTGGGGGCCTTCGGTTTAGGCACCTTCAAGGTCGTCGACGAGATTTCCAACGACAACGAAAGCAGCCCGTCCTGACGCGACGCTGATTCCGTCTGAATCCTCTTCGGGCCGGAAGCGGCTGTTGGCGGTCTCCGCCAGCGCCCTTCTGGCCTTTTCAATTCTAATCGGCGGTGCGGCCCCGCCCCGCCCCGTTTTCCTGGCGATCCTGGAGCTTTTGGGTCTTGTCGTCCTGGCCCTGGCCGTCTTGCGCCTGGGCGGCGCCGGGGACGGGCGGCGGTACGGATGGGCCTTGGGCCTGGCCCTGGCGGTGATCGCGGTCCCACTGATCCAACTGATTCCCCTGCCCGCTCCGCTGTGGGCGCGGCTGCCCGGCCATCAGGAGGCCGCGCTGGCGCCGGCCCTGGCCGGGGCGACGCCGGGCTGGGCGGCCCTGTCCCTGACGCCTGACCAGACCTGGACCGCGGCCTTGGGCCTGATCCCGGCCCTGGCGGTGTTCGCCGCCTGTCTGGTTCTGGATGCACGACAGCGTTTCACCCTGGTCGCCATCGTCCTGATCGGCGCGACCTTGAGCATCCTGTTGGGCGCCCTGCAGGTCGCCAGCGGCGGCGACGCCCTGCATACCGACGCCCGAACCGCCGACGGCGCCATGGCGGGCTTCTTCGTCAACCGCAATCATTTCGCCACCCTGATCCTGATGAGCGTACCCTTCGCGGCGGCCCTGGCGGCGCCCAGCCGACGCTGGCCTGTCTCGTCCCGGATGTTGAGCTGGGCCTGCGTCCTGTTCGGCCTTCTGGCGGTCATCGCCCTGGCCGCCGTACGGTCGCGGGCGGGCGTGGTGCTTCTGGCGCCCGCCATGTTGCTGAGCCTGCTGATCGTCGCACGCTCGGGCGAGGCCGGACAATCGATCCGCGCCCTGCGTCTGTGGCTGATGGGCGGCGTCGGCGCGGGACTGGCGGTTCTGGCCTTCGGCCTGTCGCCGTTGATGAGCCGCTTCGAACAGGCCGGCGGGGGACAGGAGCGTCTGGATCGCTGGCCCGGCGTGCTGGAAGTCGCGGGCCGTTATCAGCCGCTAGGTTCGGGGCTGGGGTCGTTCGACGCCGTCTATCGCTCGGTCGAACCCGCGGCCTCTCTGGACGCCGCCTATTTCAACCACGCCCACAACGACTATCTCGAACTGTGGCTTGAGACCGGTTGGCTGGGCATGGCCGTTCTGGTCTTCGCCCTGGTCTGGGCCGCGCCGCGATGGCTGAGGAGCTGGAGCAACAAGGGCGAGGCGCGCGGCGACCCCCTGGCGCGGGCGGCGGGCGCGGCCCTGGTGCTGCTGGCGATGCATTCGGTCGTCGATTTTCCGATCCGGTCCACCACCATCCTGGTCCTGACCGCCCTGTGTCTGGGCCTGATCGCGGCGGCCGATCCATATCGGGCCGCGCCGCGCAAGGCGGTCGTCACGGCCTGAGCGGACGCCCCGCCTGCCGCTCGGCTGCGATCCAGACGTGAAGCCGCTCCAGGGCCGCGGCCCGGGCCGGGGTCGGCGGATGCCCGTCGAACGGCCGACGACCCAGGATCCGCCCCAGCCGGGTCACGAAGGCGGCGGCGCCGGACGTGTCATAGCCGGCGCGAGCCGCCAAGATCAGGCCCGTCCGGTCCGCGGCCTCTTCACGTGCGCGCGAGCCGCGCCGCGCGCCGACGTCTTCGGGGCGGCGCAGGTTGTGCGCCATCTCATGGGCGATGACGAAGGCCAGATCGTCGTCGCGAACGGCATGGTCGACCAGGGCGCTGGACACCGAAATCCGCACGCCGTCCGAAGCGGCGAAGAGGCGCGACGACGGCTCGACCTGCACGGGCCAGGAACAATGATCACGCGGCCGCACGACCAGATCGACGACCCGCCCCTGGCGACGGATGCGCACCGGGATCGGTGCGGGGGCGGTTTCCGCTTCGATGTCGCGCAGCGCCTCGGCCATCGGCGCATGGTCCGCCTGCCGCGTCGTCGGGCGAACGGCGTCGAAGCGGCGTCGCCCCAAGCTCAGAACCACGTCGCCTTCGCGCACCCCCGCCCGCGCCGCCGGGCCGTCGGGCGCCAGGGCCATGACCCCCAGGTCCCCGTCGCTCAACCCGAAGACCGAAGCCGCGGCCGGGCGCAGACCGGGGCGATACTGATCCAGATTGTGCAGGGTCCAGCCCCATCCCGGCCCGGCGTCGCCGCACAGATCGGCGGCGGCCTCGCTCAATCGCCACGCGATGGTCAGGACGCGACGGTCCTGGTCGCGCAGGGCGTGCAGGGCCGCTTGGGACCCGTCCGCGCGCGCGGCCGCGTCAACGACGCCCGGCGCCAGGATCAGGGCGGCGCCGATCGCCAACGCGGCCCGCATCCGCTTCAAAATCGACCGTCTCGGATCGGATCGGGGCTGGTCCGCAGGGACGACGTCTGACGCGCCGCCTGCTGGCGCGCCATGGCCGCATGGGAACGGGCGGCGCGGTCGCTGAACCGCTGAAGCGCGTCCCCGGCCGTGGTGCTGGCCGTCGAGACCAGCAGCAGCCAGGCGAACAGGGGGTGGACGTGTTCGAACCAGCCGACACCCTGATAGCTGGTGATGAAGGCCACGGTCCAACAGGCCCCGGCGATGGCTATGGAGCGCACGTTCGAGCGCGGATGCCGCCGCGCGACCCTGATGGTCTTCAACGCCCGGACAATCAGCAGGCCGCAGAAGGACAGCAGCAGGACAAAGCCGACGACCCCCGTTTCCGCCAGCGTGCGCAGGAAACTGTTCTGGACCTGACCGACATCCCAATAGCGGGTCATGCCGCGAATGCCGGCCAGGTTCTGGGCCTCGGCCTTCAGACCGATCATCGACTGGTTGATGCCGACCCCCCAGACCGGGCTGTCCTGGAAATGCCGCCAGCCGATCTCATAGGACAGCAGGCGCGTGTTCCAGGAATAGACCAGGTGGTCGGACTCCAGCACCGAAGCCACGGTGGGATACAGCCACACGCCGATGACCACGAAGACGATCAGGCCCAGCACCACCACCACGGGTCGAAACCGGGTCAGCGGAATCAGAATCAGCCCCAGCACCAGCATGACCAGGGCGGCCTTGCCGCCGGTCAGCCACAGGGCCAGCAAACAGGCCCCGGCCCACAGCAGGCGCCGCGACACGATGAAATACAGCGCCGGAAAGACGATGACCGGCGAGATGGAGTCGCCCAGATAGCCGAAATACCGCCCCCCCGAACCCGAGAAGGTCTCGCCCAGACCGAACAGCCGCGACAGCAGGCAGTTGACCACGATCACCACCGTGATGACCCGGATCGCCAGATCCCACAGCCGCTCGATACGGTTCAGGTCCCAGGGCACGGCGGCCAGGGTCAGGGCCGGCAGGAAGGCCGCCGCCATGACGACCGCATATTGCAGCCCGAACAAGAGATCGCCGTTCGGGATGACCAGTTGTTGCAAGGTCAGCAAGGCCCCGTACAGAGCCAGGAAGACCATTTCGGGCCGGAACCTGTAACGCCCGGCCATCACGAAGCCGAAGCCCAGGGCCACGGCTCCGACCAACACCACCTTGGGCGCGCGCAACAGGTCGTTGTCGTTCGAATAGGCGAACGGGATAAGGAACAGGAAAAAGACCAACGGCGGCGTCAGGCGCGCCAGCATGGGACGCGAACCCGGATCGGACGCTGGGACGGCGGCTGTCATGGCGCAACCCTGTCGGAAGGCGTTCAGGAAAACAACGCCTAACGCCACGCCGCACGGGTCAGGAACCGACAGTTTCTGAATGCAAGTTTCATATTCGTAGGTTATGCGTTTCGAGGAGAATGGAAGATCCCACACTGACGCCGGGGATTTCGACGGGGGCGGAATGACGGAGGATCACGATCCGCCCGACGAACGGCGGAGGAGCAGCGACCGCCGCGCCGCGGCGGCGTCTTCGCGCGCCGGCGCGATCCGACTGGGCCTGCTGGTGGCGCTGGACGTGGCCTGCGCGCTGGCGGTGCTGTTCGTCTCCATCGCCTGGCAGAAAGAAATCTATCCGAACTGGTCGCTGCCCAACCCCGAACTGAGCGCCGTCGTGCTGGCGCTCATCACCGTCGGCTCGGCCCTGCTCTTGCGGCCGGGACGCAGTTGGGCGGCCGTGACCGAGAGCACCATCGCGCGGCTGATCATTCTGGGGGGCGCCATCACCCTGTTGTGGCTGGTCGCGGAATTCCTGCTGAACCGCGGCGCGGAACTGCCGCGCCAGATGCTGCTGCGATACGGCGTGGGATTGCCGCTGGCGCTGATCGCCATGCACTGGCTGACGGCCACCGTGGCGCGCGTGCTGCACCTGACGACCCCGCCCCAGTCGGGCGCGCCCGCGGCCGTGGTGCTGGGCCGGCCGGGCGACGCCCGCGCCCTGGTCGAATACACCCAGACCCTGCCGGATCGCGGGGGTCTGGCCATACTGGGCGTGGTCACCGACGAGGCCGTGCCGGTGCGCACCCTGGCGTTGAGGGAGGTGCTGGGCGCCGGGTCTGACCTGGTCGGCATCTGCGAACGCTTGGCGACCGAAAGACGGCTTCCGCCCGTCATCCTGCTGGCGACCCGGCGCGACGGTCTGCGCGCCGCGACGCGATCGGCGCTGGACGAAGCGGTCTGCGGACGCGGCCTGACGGTCATCGACGTGGCCGCCGACCTGACCCGCAGTTTCGAAACGGTGACCCGGCGCCACATCGTGCGGCGTCGAACCGTCCCCATCGGCTTGCAGCCGCCGGGCGGCGGTTTCTCGGCCGCGGCCCGGCGCGGTCTGAACGTCGGCCTGGCCGGCGCGGGCCTGATCGTCGCCGCGATCCCGATGCTGGCGATCGCCGCCCTGGTCAGGGTGGCGCTGGGCGCGCCGATCCTGTTCCGCCAGGAACGGGTGGGCCGCGACGGCGAGCCGATCGTCGTGTCCAAATTCCGCACCATGCGGTTCGCCTCGACCGACGGCGGCGACGCCCTGCCTGACGACGACCGCACCAATCCCATCGGCGCCTGGCTGAGAGGCTGGCGGCTGGATGAGACGCCCCAGCTCTGGAACATCCTGGTCGGCGACCTGGCCTTCGTCGGTCCCAGGCCCCTGGTGACGGAACAGGTGGCGGGCCTGCCTGACCGGGGCCAGTTGCGCGGCCAGGTCACGCCGGGCCTGACCGGCTGGGCACAGATCCATGGCGGCCAGGCCCTGTCCCTGGAGGACAAATTCATCATGGACGCCTGGTATGTGAAACATGCGACCCTGGGCCTGGACCTGAAGATCCTGGCGTTGACGGCGATGCGCCTGCGCCATCTGGAACGGGTGGACGCCGCCGAAGCGGCGCGGTGCCGCGCGGAGATCAAGGGCGACATCAAGACCTGGCTGCACGAGACCAGGACGTGACGGCGGACGAACGCCCCTCGGCGTCCGCCCTCTTCGTCGGAGCGGATCTGAAATACATGATCGATTTTCGCGCGCCCTTGATCACGGCCCAGGTCGCGCGCGGACGGCCGGTCACGATCCTGGCCGCGCCGACGCCCGGCTTCGACGACGGCGCGGCCGCACGGCTCGGCGCGCGCTTCGTTCCCTGGCCGCTGCGGCGCACCGCCCTGAACCCCGTCGCCGATCTGTCGGCCCTGGCCGGTCTGTGGCGGGTTCTGCGCCGGGAACGTCCCGGCCTGGTCTTCGCCCACGCCGTCAAGCCGGTCATCTACGCCATGGTCCTGGCGCGGCTGGCGGGGGTTCGGACCCGTGTGGCCATGATTCCGGGCCTGGGCTACGCCTTCGGCCGTGACGGCGGTCTCAAGGCCCGTCTGGTGTCGATGACGGCCCAGGGCGCCTACGCCCTGGCCACGCGATGCGCCGCCCTGGTGATCTTTCAGAACACGGACGACCGCGATGAGCTTCTGGCGCGCGGCGCCCTGTCGCCCAGGACGGCCACGACGGTCGTGAACGGCTCCGGCGTCGACATGCAGCGGTTCGCCCAGGCGCCTTCGCCGGACGGCCCGACCACCTTCCTGATGGCGGCGCGCCTGATCCGCGACAAGGGCGTGCATGACTTCGTCGCGGCGGCGCGACGGGTGCGGGCCGCCATGCCGCAAACGCGCTTCGTCCTGATCGGTGCGACCGACGCCAACCCGAACGCCGTCACCGAGACCGAGCTGGAGACCTGGCGGCGCGAGGGCCTGATCGAGATCCGGGGCCAGGTCGCCGATCCGCGCCAGGCCTTCGCGGACTGCCACGTCTTCGTGCTGCCGTCCTATTATCGCGAAGGCGTGCCGCGCACCAATCTGGAGGCCCTGGCGACCGGCCGGGCCGTCATCACCTGCGACACGCCCGGCTGCCGTGAGACGGTGCGCGACGACGTCAACGGCCTGTTGGTCCCGCCGCGCGACCCCGCCGCCCTGGCCGAGGCCATGCTGGCCCTGGCGCGCGATCCGGCCCGGACGCGGGCCATGGGCGAGGCCGGGCGCGCCCTGTGCGCCGAACGGTTCGAGCTGGGAACCGTGACGCGCGCGACGCTTTCGGCCATGGATGACGCCGAGATGTCGCAAGGCCGCCCCGATGCGTGAGACCCTGAATCAGAGGACCGACTCCCAGGCGCTGATGCAGGCGATGATGGAGCCGCGCCTGACGCCCGAGATGACGGTCTACGACGTCGGTTGCGGCGAGAAGCCCTTCGCCGCCTTTCTGAAGGGGCGCGTCGCCGCCCATGTCGGCGTCGATGTCGACTACGGCTTTTACGACGTCCGCCACATCGATCTGATCGGCAGCGCCGACGACCTGCCGATGGCGGACGGGTCGGTCGAGACCATCCTGTCCAGCCAGGTGATCGAACACCTGCCCGATCCCGACAGGGCCATCGCCGAGGCGGCCCGGGTGCTGAAGCCCGGCGGCCTGCTGTTCCTCAGCTATCCCTATCTCTATCCGATCCACGCCCCGCCGTGGGACTTCGCCCGGCTGAGCGAATTCGCCATGGACCGGATGCTGGCGGCGCATGGGCTGGAACTGGTCGAGCGCCGCACCCTGGGCGGTTTCTGGTACCTGCTGGGGGCCGTGACGCCGATCTATCTGAACGGCCTGCCGCCGCTACGGGCGCTTCGGCTGAGCGGCGCGTTCGGCTGGATCGCCCGGACCCTGTGTCGGGTCCTGCACGGGCTGGAGGCGGCGTCGCTGCGCCTGATGAAGCGCGACGTGGCGCGCTCCCGCATGGCCTGGGCCGTCACCTATGTGCTGGTCGCGCGCCGTGCGGAGGCGACGGCGCCGTGACGATGATGGGGGGCGTCATCGGCTTCGTTCGGCGTGAAGGGCGGGTTCTGCGGCGACTGGCCGGGGACATGGGCAGCCTGACGGCGCAACGGGTGTTCCAGCGCGCCGTGGGCCTGGTCAGCCTCTATTTCGTCGTTCGCCATCTCAGCCAGACGGACTTCGGCCAGTACCAATTCGCCGCCGTCGCCGTGGCGGCCGCGGCCTTCATGGCCCTGCCCGGTCTCGACAATGCGGTGATGCAGTCGGTCGCCCGCGGGTCCGAGGGGCTGTACCGTCGCGCGACCCGCGCCGCCCTGTTCGGCAGCCTCCTCGGTGCGGTCCTGCTGATCTTCGCGGCCTTCGTTCTGCGGTCGCATCGGCCCGAAGCCTTCCTGCCGTTGCTGGCCGCCGCCGTCCTGTTTCCCGCCTACGCCGGCCTGACCCAATGGAAGAGCGTGCTGCTGGCGCGGACGCGGTTCTCGGTCTGGGCGCTGACGGAAAGCCTCGTGTCCCTGACGACGCACGGCTTGCTGATCTCCGCCGTCCTGCTGGACGTGCGGCCGCTGTGGATTTTCGTGGCTCTGTATTTCGGGCCGGGCGCCGTGATGAACGTCTTGGCCAGCGGCCTGTGCTGGGCGCGGATGGACGGACCCGGCGACGCCGACGAGAACGACAGGCTGTTCCGCTACGGCCTGGGCGTCTCGGCGGTCACCATGGTCAGCATGATCGCCGAACAGGTCGAGCGGATCGCCATCTTCCTGTTGCTCAGCCCCGCCGTCCTGGCCGTCTATCTGGCGGGAGACCGCCTGTCGGAGCTGATCCGCAGCGTGGCCCAGGACGGGGCGGCCGTGCTGGCGCCCCGGTTCGCACGGATGACCGCCTATGAGGGCAAGGTCGAAAAGGCGATCTGGCTGATCTGCATGGCCGCCGGGATCGGCATCGTCGTCTTCGCCTTCACCCTGGCCCCGCCGCTGCTGATCCTGATCTTCGGACCAGCCTATGCGCCGTCGATCCCCTTCGCCCAGGCCCTGTTGTGTTCGGTGGCCGTCGGCAACGTCGGCCAGTTCCAGTTCCGTTTCATCCGCTCGCAGTTGGACGGAGAATCGTTCCGCACCGTGACCCTGTGGACCTCGGGCCTGCGCATCGTGGCGGGGTTCGCCCTGGTTTACGCCTTCGGCGTCTGGGGCGCCGTGGCGACGGTTTTCCTGCACAGACTGGCCCTCAGCGCCCTATCGTCGGCCATCGTCAAACGACGGTATCGGTCGGCGGCGAGCGTCGCCCATGGATAGGCGGTCGATGAGGGTGCTGTTCGCCATCAAGCGGCTTGAAGGCGTTTCGGGCGGTTCGGAACGGGTGTTGGCGCATCTGACGGCCGCCCTGGCCGAGCGCGGCCACGCGGTGACGGTGCTGACCTGGGACGCGGCCGGGACTACGCCGTTCTACCCGCTCCACCCGGATGTGCGGCTGGTCAATCGCGGGGTCGGCGACAGCGCGCGACCGACCCGGCCGCGCGAGCTTGCGGCGCGGCTTCCAGACCTTCGCCGCGCCGTGCGCACGATCAGGCCGGACGTCGCCGTCGGCTTCGGCCATTCGATGTTCGTGCCCCTGGCCCTGGCCCTGATCGGGACGGGAGTTCCCGTGATCGCCAGCGAACACGCCGCGCGCGCCCACTATCGCACCCGGCCGATCGACTACGCCCTGTTCCGCCTAATCGCGCGTTTCGTCAGCACGGTCACGGTGACGACCCAGGCGGTCGGAGCCGAGTACACGGCCGATATCCGGCGCCGGATCACGGTCATGCCCAATCCGATCATGATCTCGCCCAGGGCGCCGACGACCCGCAAGGGCCGCCTGGTGCTCAATGTGGGACGGCTCGACCCCCAGAAGGACCAGGGCGTGATGATTCGGGCCTTCGCCCGCGTCGCGCCGCGTCACCCCGACTGGCGGCTACGGATTCTCGGCGAGGGGGCGCTGCGTCCCGACCTGGAGGCCCTGGTCGAGACCCTGGGCATGACCGGACGGATCGACCTGCCCGGCGTGACCACGGACATCGTGTCCGCCTATGCCGAGGCCGACGTCTTCGCCCTGTCGTCGATCTATGAATCCTTCGGACTGGCGACCCTGGAGGCCATGGCCCAGGGCCTGCCCGTTCTCGGCTTCGCGGACTGTCCGGGCACCAACGAAGTGGTGATCGACGACGTCACCGGCCTGCTGGTTCACTCGGAACCGACGACCCGCGACGCCGCCTTCGCCGCGGGCCTGGAGCGGCTGTTTCTCGACCCCGCCCTTCGCGACCGTTTCGGACGGGCGGGACAGGATCGCGCCGAGGCCCTGCGAGCGGACGATACGGCGGTGCAGCGTTGGGACGACCTGTTGGCCGAGGTGGCGAGACCGGCATGAGGACCGCCGTCGCCCAGGCCCTGAGACGCCACGCCGACCGCCCGGCCCTGATGGTCGAGAGCGGCGACGTCTGGACCTATGCGCGACTGGAGACCGAGGCGCGGGCGGTGGCCGCCGGACTGCCCGGCCCGGGCCTGACGGTGATAGAGGGCGGCAACGCGCCGGCGACGATCGCGGCCTATCTGGGCGTGCTGCTGGGCGGCGGACTGGCGCATCTGGCCGAAAGCGGCCGCGCGGCCGCCTTGAAGGCCGCCTTCGGTCCCCTAACCCTCATCCGCTGCGGCGACGCGACAGCGGCGGTCGAGATCGACAGCGACGCGGGTTCGGGCCAAGGGGTCCATCCCGATCTGGTGCTGCTGTTCTCGACCTCGGGCACCACCGGCGCCAGCAAGATGGTCAAGATCACGAACGGCAATATCCGCTCGAACAGCGAAGCCATCGTCGACTACCTGGGCCTGACGGCCGACGACCGGGCGATCACGTCCCTGAAGCCGACCTACACCTACGGCCTGTCGGTGATCCATTCGACCCTGTTGTCGGGCGGCGCCCTGCTGTTGACCGACCGTTCGGTCCAGGACCCGGCCTTCTGGCGTTTCGCGTGCGAGCACGGGGCCACGACCCTGTCGGGTGTGCCTCACACCTGGGAGGTGCTGGCCGATGGCGACGACCTGGAACACACGCCCAGCCTGCGTCTGTTGACCCAGGCGGGGGGCAAGCTGCGGCCCGAACTGGTGCGGCGGTTCGCCGAGCGGGGCCGCAAGGCGGGCTGGGACTTCTGCGTCATGTACGGCCAGACCGAGGCCGCGCCGCGCATGGCCTATTTGCCGCCGCCACTGGCCGGGACGGCGCCCGAGGCCATGGGCGTGGCCATTCCCGGCGGCGAGCTGTCGCTTCAGGACGACCAGGGCCGGACGATCGAGGCGCCGGGCGTAGAGGGCGAACTGATCTATCGCGGGCCGAACGTCATGGCCGGCTATGCGACGCGGCGCGCCGACCTGGCGGCCGCCGAACCCCTGGGGCGGCTGGCCACCGGCGACCTGGCCGTGCGTCGGCCTGACGGCCTGTTCGTCATCACCGGGCGGCGGTCGCGCTTCATCAAGCCCCTGGGCGTCCGCATCGGCCTGGACGAGGTCGAACGGATGCTGGCGGCGCGCGGCGTGACGGCCGCCGCCGTGGCCCAGGGCGAGGGTCTGCGGATCGTGTGCGAAGGCGCAAAGGCGCCGCCTTCCGTCCCCCTGGCCGCGGAACTGGGCCTGCCGACGACCCTGGTCGAGACCCGGCGCGTGGACGCCCTGCCCCGCCTGGCCTCGGGCAAGACCGACTACGGCGCCCTGACGCCGACGGCGCCGGGCAAGGCCTGGCTTGCGGCCCATCCGCTGCGCTTCGCCCAGGAGACGGCCAAGGAGACCTGGCGGTTATTCTCCGTTTCTTTCGCTAAGATTGACGGCAGATTGATTCGATTCAAGGCCACGTTCGGCCAATTAAGCTCGACGCATGCCAGAATTCATCACCACCCAATTATAGGTTCATTTCTGAAAACAGCCATTTACATTCACGAGACAGGCGCATGAAAGAGACTCTTATCTATCTTCTAGTGGCCGCCATTGGTCCCATGGTCGTTTTAGTTCTTATGAAATCCCACGCCCCCTCTTGGGAGGGAGCTGCACGAAGAAGGCCGTGGCTATTACTAGTTTCTATTATAGCCTCTGCAATTCTTGCATTAGTTGTTTTAAGATTAATAATGACTATATCCGATATTATACCGACATCTATCCAGTTTCATCATAGTGATGGCGTATAACCATCCTAGCCGATGTACCATCCAGATCCATCACTCCAGACAGGAACCTTATTTGCTCCGCCGCCAACCACAGCCGATCCAAATGTCGTCGATGTCGAATCTGTAACAAAAGCACGAGCACCAATTCCGGCAGTACCCGCCGATGGGAGTGCGGAAACCGTACTAGATCCTGTAGAAATGATAGACGCCTTAATTGGTGCAAGCCCACTATCATTAGCTAGTCGTATCTCTATTGAGGCAGAAACCCTCTTAATCGCTGGGTAGGATGATGTTGTTCCTCCAGCCTTTAACAATCCATCATTATCAACAATCCACTGAGGCGTGCCGCCAATTTGAAATTGGATAGCCTGACCATCTATGTCTAGCGGGCGTTGCAATCCCCCGCCATATCCACCCGTACGCAAGCAGAAACGGTTTGGCGTTTCTACACCAATCGAAACATACTCACGAACTCCTCCCGGAGTAAATTTACTCGCGACCCACAGCCGCTGTGATTGAGTCTGATTGTCATCATTTCTTATAATAAGCGTCTGAGAGTCGTGCTTGATTAGATATGGTCCTGCATTACCCCACCGTACGTAAGGGGCTGCCGAATTTCTAAAATCTAAGAAAATGCCGTCCGTGTCATCATTATTACGAGCTTGAATTATAGCTCCAGTACCGTTTCCGTTATGTCGAACAGAAAGTTCAGCGGCCGATGTATCAGATTCTCCCAGGTAAAGCTCTAGGCGATTGTCTTTAGATGTCGCACTAGCCCCACCTCCTTGCTTGTAAGCAATGCCAAATTCATACGGCTCGAACCGGCCATACTGTCCCTCACCCCAGCCACCAGCGAAGTCGCGGAACGTCATTTTGAGCTGCCCGTCCTTACGAACGGCGAAAATTTGCCCGCTGTCAGTGACTAGGTTGAACATTAGTGGTCCCCATGGTCGTCTGTTAGATGTCTAGATAGGCACAGAATTCTGACCGCTTAAATCCAAAATTTCCACCCACAGGAATGTGCCCTTCCGTCACCTGTCTTGTCCGCGGCGGACCCGGCGCCTAGGGTCGTTCGATCCGCTTCCCCCGGTCCCAGGAGCGCCCCGACCATGGCCAGGCCGCTGGCGACCGTCGCCGTGACCGCCTTCAACGCCGAGGACACGATCGAACGCGCCCTGACCTCGGCCCTGGCCCAGGACTGGCGGCCGATCGAGATCCTGGTGGCGGACGACGCCTCGACCGACGCCACGGCCGCGCGCGTCGCCGCCATGGCGGCCCGTCATCCCGAGATCCGCCTGATCCGTCATGCTCGCAACCAGGGGGTCGCGGCGGCGCGCAACAGCCTGCTGGAGGCGGCGGCCGGAGAGTTCATCGTCTTCTTCGACGACGACGACGAGAGCCTTCCACACCGGGTCACGGCTCAGATCGCCCGCATCGAGACCTATGAATCGCGGTTCGCGCCGGACGGGCCGGTGATCTGCCATGCGGCGCGTCTCCAGACGGCGCCGGACGGAACCCAGAGGATCGAAACGACCATGGGCGGGCGCGAGGCGGTTCTCGCCCCGCGCGGTCGGGCGGTGGCGGACCGTATCCTGACCGGTCGCCCCGTGGCCGACGGCTACGGCGCCCTGGCGACGTGCAGCCAGGCCGCGCGCCGGTCGACCTACGCCCGCGTCGGCGGCTTCGACCCCGCCTTTCGCCGCAGCGAGGACACCGACTTGGCCGTCCGCCTGGCCCTGGACGGGGCGCATTTCGTCGGCGTGGCCGAACCCCTGGTGCGCCAGACCCTGACCCTGGCGAACGACAAGACCCTGACGGCCGAGAGCGAGGCCATGCTGGCCCTGTTGGACAAACACCGGGCCGTGTTCCAGACCCCGCGCGCCCACGCCTTCGCCCGCCGCTGGACGGCGCTGAAGTTCGACTGGCTGGCCGGGCGGCGCGGCCGGTTCGCCGCCGGTCTTCTGGCCCTGGCCCTGCGTCGTCCGATCGAGACCGGCAAACGCCTGATCTACGCCCTGCCGATGTCGGCGTCGCGGGCCGGGGTGCGGGATCTGCACCGCCACGGCCCTGGGGCGGGAGGCGCCGGATGAATTGGCGTTTGAAGATCGCGGCCAAGGTCGCCCTGTCGCGCCTGGGCCTGCCCTACGACCGGTGGCGCGGGCTGGGCCTGTTCCGCCTGGGCCGGATGGATCGGCCCGACTATGCGTTGAAGATCTTCGACCTGCACATCCGTCGCGCCTTTCCCGACGGACGGCTGGACGGCAAGACGGTGCTGGAGATCGGACCGGGCGACAGCCTGGCCTCGGCCGTCGCCGCGCGCGCGCACGGCGCGGCCCAGACCCTGCTGGTCGACGCCGGCGCCTTCGCCAGCCGGGACGTCGACCTGTATCGGGCCATGGCCGACGCCCTGGCCGCCCGCGACCTGGCCGCGCCCGACCTGACGGACGCCCAGACCCTGGAAGACGTGCTGACCCGCTGCTCGGCCCGCTATCTGACGACCGGGGTCGAGGCCTTCGCCGACCTGGCGGACGGTTCGGTGGACCTGATCTGGTCGCATTCGGTGCTGGAGCACATTCCCCTGCAACAGCTTCCGCGCCTGATGGCCGAAATGCGCCGGGTGCTGAAGCCGGACGGGCGGATGTCGCACAACATCGACTTTCAGGACCACCTGTCCCACGGCCTGAACAGCCTGCGCTTTTCCGAGGCGGTCTGGGAATCGCCGACGATGCGGAACGCCGGCTTCTACACCAATCGCGTGCGCGCCCGGACAATGCACGACCTGATCCGCCAGGCCGGGTTCGACCTGATCGTCGAGGAGTTCGGCCGCTGGCCCGCGCCGCCCCTGGCGCGGCGCGACCTCGACCCGGCCTTCCGCGATCTGACGGACGACGAACTGTCGATCCGCACCTCGCACCTGCTGGCGAGACCGACATGACCCGGGTGACGGTGGGCGTCACCTGCTACAACGCGCGCGACACCATCGCCCGCGCCGTCGCCAGCGCGGCGGCCCAGACCTGGCCGGACGTCGAAATCCTGGTCGTCGACGACGCCTCGACCGACGGCTCGGCCGACGCCGCCGAGACCGCCCTACGCGACCTTCCGAACGGCCGGTTGATCCGGCGGCCGGTCAACGGCGGGGTGGCGGCGGCGCGCAACACCCTGTTGGCCGAGGCGACGGGCCGCTACATCGCCTTCTTCGACGACGACGACGAGAGCGCGCCCGAACGGATCGCGACCCAGGTCGCCCGGATCGAGGCCGAACCGGCGGGCGACGCGCCGGTGCTGTGCTTCGCCTCGGGCGCGCGGCGATACCCCAACGGCTATGAGGTCCAGGCCCCGGCCATCGGCTCGCGCGGCCGCCCGCCCGAGGGCGACGAGATCGTCGGCTATCTGTTGCTGAACCGGCGCGCCCCCGACGCCTTCTACGGCGCCGGAACGCCCAGTTGCGCCCTCATGGCCCCGGTCGTCGCCCTGCGGGCCGTCGGCGGCTATGACCAGACCCTGGGCCGCGCCGAGGATGCGGATGTCGCCATCCGCCTGGCCCTGGTCGGCGGGCGTTTCGTCGGCTGTTCCGAGCGGCTGTATCTGCAACACGCCACTCTCGGCTCCGACAAGACCCCGGCGCGGAACCTGGCGGCCGAACTGGCGGTGGTCGAAAAGCACCGCGCCTGGCTGGAGCGGCAGGGCCTGTATCGTCATGCGCGCGGCTGGTTCCAGTTCCGCGAGGCCTGGTTCTCGCGGCGGCGCGGCGAGGCCGTGGCGCGCGCCATCGGCCTGTTCCTGGACCGGCCGACCCTGACCGTGAGACGTCTTTTGCAATCCGGCCCGGCCCGACTGGCGCACGAGGGCCGCATGAACCGGGACGCCGGTTCGGCATGAGAATCCTATTCAACAGCCGCAAATACGACGGGATCGCGGGCGGCGTGGAACGGATGTCCGTGGTCCTGATGAACGACATGGTCCGACGCGGCCACGCCGTCGCCCTGACGTCGCTGGACCCGCCCCAGGCGCGGACCTTCTATCCGCTGGACCCCGCCGTCGACTGGACCCGCATCGACATCGGCGACCCGTCGCGGCGCGCCTCGCCGAAACAGATTCTGGCCCGGCTGTCGGCCATGCGCGGCGTGATCCGGCGCTTTCGGCCCGACGTGATCATCGGCTTTCAGCAGGGAGCCTTCGTGACCATGGCCGTCGCGGCCCTGGGGACCGGCGCGCCCATCATCGCCGCCGAGCGCAACGCGCCGCACCGCTTCGAGCATCTGAAAGACGGTCACGGGCGCGATTTCCAGTTCCAGAGCTTTCGCCTGGCGCGGTTCGTGACGGTTCAGTTCGACAGCTATCGCGATCACTACCCGGACTTCATCCGGGATCGGATCGTCGCCGTCCCCAATCCGGTCGAAGGCGTCGAGACGGCGGCCGACGCCGTGGGACGCCCCGATGGGCGCAAGACGCTGCTGTGCGTCGCACGGCTCAGCTATCAGAAGAACCAGGCGGCGTTGGTCGGCGCCTTCGGGCGCCTGGCCCAGGCCTTCCCCGACTGGGATCTGGCCCTGGTCGGCGACGGCGAGGATCGGGCGGTGATCGAGACCCTGGCCGCCTCCGCCGCGCCGCCCGGCCGCATCCGCCTGGCCGGCGCCCAGACGGATGTCGGGCGTCATTACCGCGACGCCCAACTGTTCTGCCTGCCCGCGCGCTGGGAGGGGTTTCCCAACGCCCTGGCCGAGGCCATGGCCCACGGTCTGCCCGCCGTGGGCTTCGCCGACTGCGCCGGTGTCAACGCCCTGATCCAGCCGGGCCGCACCGGCCTGCTGGCCGCGCCCATGGGCGACGAGGCGGCCCTGGCCCAGGCCCTGAGCGCCCTGATGGCCGATCCCGCGCGCCGCGCCGCCATGGGATCGGCGGGGCGAGACGCCGTCGCCGACTATGCGCCGGACGTCGTGCTTGATCGCTGGGAGGCCCTGTTCGCCCAGGCGGCGCGGCGATGACCCCGGCGGATCATCGGCGACCCTTGCTCTGCGCCGTCGCGGGTCTAGCCTGACGTCATGTCCAGCCCCCGCCGCCGAATCGCGAACACGCCATGTGCGGCATAGCCGGCGCCGTCTCGGCCAAGACCCCGCCTGAAGCCCTGGCGCGGGCCATGATCGCCACCCTGCGGCGGCGCGGGCCGGACGGCGAGGGTCTGTGGGCCGCCGACGGCGCGGCCTTCGGCCAGGCCCGGCTGGCGGTGATCGACCTGACCGACGCGGGCGCCCAGCCCATGCTGTCGGCGGACGGACGGCACGTCATCAACTTCAACGGCGAGATCTATAACGCCGAAGACCTGCGTCGTCGGCTGGACGCCGAGGGTCCGGCCATTCCCTGGCGCGGCCGGTCGGACACCGAGGCCTTCCTGGAGTGGATCGCCCGTCACGGCGTCGCCTCCGCCCTGGAGGCGGCGGCGGGCATGTTCGCCTTCGCCGTCTGGGACCGGGTGCAGCGCCGCCTGACCCTGGCGCGCGACCGGGCGGGCGAAAAGCCGCTGTATTACGGCTGGGCCGGCGACGTCCTGGTCTTCGCCTCGGAACTGAAGGCCCTGCGCGCGGCGCCCGGCTTCGACCCCGCCGTCGATCCCGAGGCCGAGGCCGCCTTCGCCGAGCGCGGCTATATCCCCGCGCCGCTCAGCATCTATCGCGCCGCGCGGAAACTGCCCGCCGGGTCCTGGCTGAGCTGGGCGCCCAGCGACGGGCGCGCCTGGCCGACGCCCGTCCAGTGGTGGTCGATCCAGGCCGTGGAGGCGCGCGGCGCGGCCGATCCGATCACCGATCCAGACGCCGCCGACGCCGCCCTGGAGGATGCGCTGGGCCGCGCGGTCGAGCGGCAGATGATCTCGGACGTGCCCCTGGGCGCCTTTCTATCGGGGGGGATCGATTCCTCGCTGATCGTGGCCCTGATGCAGGCGCGGTCGGCGCGGCCGATCAAGACCTTCACCGTCGCCTTCGACGAGGCCGCCTTCGACGAGAGCGGCCATGCCGCGGCCGTCGCCGATCATCTGGGCACGGAGCATCACGCCCTGCGCGTCTCGTCGGACCAGGCCTTGGCCGTCGTGCCGACCCTGGCCGACATGTATGACGAGCCGTTCGCCGACGCCTCGCAGATCCCGACCTCGCTGATCGCGGCCATGGCGCGGCGCCAGGTGACGGTGGCCCTGTCCGGCGACGGCGGCGACGAGCTGTTCGGCGGCTACAACCGTCATCGCCTGCTGCCGCGCATCCGGCGGACCCTGGGACCGTGGCCGCGCCCCCTGCGGCAGGGCGTGGCCGGTCTGTCGCGGCGTGCGCCCCTGGGCCTGGTCGAACGACTGGCGGCGGGCGCGGGCGCCTCGGCCTCGGTCGCGCGACGGATCGACGACCTGGCGATCCTGCTGGACGCCGCCGACGAACCGCGCGCCCTCTATGCGGCGGCGCTGCGGGTCTGGCCCGGCCGGGTCGCGCCGGATGCGCCGTCGTCGGACGAAGACGACTACGCCCGCTGGATGATGCTGGCCGACTATCTCGGCTATCTGCCCGACGACGTGCTGGTGAAGGTCGACCGCGCGGCCATGTATCATTCGCTGGAGACCCGCTGTCCCTATCTGGACCCGGACGTCGCCGTCCTGGCTTGGCGGCTGCCGATGGCGTTGAAACTGTCGGGCGGGGTCGGCAAGCGGCCTTTGCGGCGGCTGCTGGACAGATACGCCCCCGCCGCCCTGACCGACCGGCCCAAGGCCGGCTTCACCCCGCCCATCGGCAACTGGATTCGCGGGCCGTTGGCGGACTGGGCCGAACATCTGCTGGCGCCGGAAAGCCTGGCGGGCCAGGCGGCCTTCGATACGGACACGGTTCGGAAACTCTGGGGCGCGCACAAGGCGGGACGCGCCGATCACGGGCGGCGGCTGTGGCCGGTGCTGATCTACGGCGCCTGGCGCGAGCGGTGGGGGGCGGCATGACCAGACGGCTGGCGATCCTGGGGGCGGGCGGCCATGCGCGGGTCGTGGCCGACGCGGCCGAGGCGGCGGGTTGGACCGTGCCCGGCCTGTTCGACCGCGAGGCGCCGCCGGGCGACTGGCCCTGGCCCGTTCTAGGCGACGCCGAGACCCTGATCGCCCAAGCTTCCGCATTCGACGGCGTCGTCGTGGCCCTGGGCGACAACGCCCGGCGACTGGACTGGACGCTGAGACTGGCGGCGCAAGGTCTGACGCTCGCGACCGTGATCCACCCGACGGCCTGGGTCAGCCCCAGGGCGACGCTGGGCGGCGGAACCGTGATCCTGGCCCAGGCCGTGGTCGGGACCGGGGCGCGTCTGGGTCGGGCGGTGATCGTCAATACGGGCGCGAGCGTCGATCACGACTGCACCCTGGACGACGGGGTCCACGTCTCGCCCGGCGCGCGGCTGGCGGGCGGGGTGACGGTGGGGGAACGCGGCTGGATCGGCATCGGCGCCGTGGTGCGCGAGGGACTGAGCCTGGGTCAGGCGGTGCGCGTCGGCGCCGGGGCCGCCGTGATCGAACCGGTCCAGGACGGCCAGACCGTGGTCGGCGTTCCGGCCCGGCCGATCGGAGAGCCGGGATGCTGAACACCCCCTTTTCGCCCTGGCCCAGCTATTCGCCCGACGAGATCGAGGCGGTCGCCGCCGTCCTGAGGTCCAATCGCGTCAACTACTGGACCGGCGACCTGTGCCGGACGTTCGAGCGCCGCTTCGCCGACTGGGTCGGGACCGAACACGCCGTGGCCCTGTCGAACGGCACGGTGGCGCTGGACGCGGCGCTGGCGGCGCTGAAGGTCGGGCCGGGCGACGAGGTGATCACCACCCCGCGCACCTTCGTGGCCTCGGCCTCGTCCATCGCCATGACCGGGGCGACGCCGGTCTTCGCCGACGTCGACGCCGACACTCAAGGCGTCAGCGCCGCGACCATCCGGCCCGTCCTGACGCCCCGCACCCGGGCCGTCATCTGCGTCCATCTGGGCGGCATGCCCTGCGACATGGACCCGATCATGGATTTGTCGGCCCGGCACGGCTTCAAGGTCATCGAGGACTGCGCCCAGGCCCACGGCGCGCGCTATCGCGGGGCGAGCGTCGGCGCCCTCGGCCACATCGGCGCCTGGTCCTTCTGTCAGGACAAGATCATGACCACCGGCGGCGAAGGCGGCATGATCACCACCGACGACCCGGACGTCTGGTCGGCGGTCTGGTCCTACAAGGACCACGGCAAGACCTGGGAGGCGATGTATGAGCGCGAGCATCCGCCCGGCCCGCGCCTGGTGCACGACCGGCTGGGAACCAACGGCCGGATGATCGAGATGCAGGCGGCGATCGGCCTGATCCAGTTGGACCGGATGGCCGGTTGGACGGCGCGCCGGGCCGAGATCGCCGGACGGATTCTGGCGGCCTGCGCCCGCTGGCCCGCCCTGCGCGTTCCGCCCGTTTCGGGCGACGTGACCCACGGCTGGTACCGCGCCTACGCCTTCGTCGCGCCGGACCGACTGGCGCCCGGCTGGAGCCGCGACCGGATCATCGCGGCGATCAACGCCCTGGGCGTCCCCTGCCTGCAAGGCTCGGCCCCCGAAGTCTATCTGGAGCGCGCCTTCGACGCCGTCGGCCGCCCGGCCCAGCGCCTGCCCGTGGCCCGCCTGCTGGGCGAGACCGGCCTGTGCTTCCTGGTCCACCCCACCCTGACCGACGACGAGATCGACCAGACCGTCGCCGCCGTCGACACGGTTATGGGCGAGGCGTCCCGCTAAGCCCCTCTCCCGCTGGGAGAGGGCGTTGGTCCATGAAAAAAGGCCCCGGCGTTTCCACCGGGGCCTCGGATTATTCAGCGATCCGTGCCGCCTATTGGCGGTTGCCGCCCATGAAGGCCAGCAGGAACTGGAACAGGTTCACGAAGTTGATGAACAGGCTCAGCGCGCCATAGCCGGTGGCCACGCCCATCGCCGCGTGATCGCCGCCCAGGGCGTAGTAGGTCATCTTCAGCCGCTGGGTGTCATAGGCGATCAGACCCGAGAAGATCAGCACGCCCAGGCCCGAGATGATCAGGTACAGCGTCCCCGACTGCATGAAGATGTTGACGATCGAGGCGATGACCAGGCCGATCACCCCCATGATCAGGAAGGTGCCCATGCCGTTGAGGTTCTTCTTGGTCGTATAGCCGACCAGGCTCAGCGCGCCGAAGGCGGCCGCCGTGACGAAGAAGGTCGAGGCCAGCGAACCGCCGGTATAGCGCAGGAACAGCACGCCCAGACCCGCGCCGATGGTGGCGACCACGGCCCAGTACAGCATGTTCACCCCGCGCGCCGTCGGGTTCCTCATGAAGAACATCGAGCCGAACAGCAGGACCAGCGGCGCGAACTGCACCACCATGCCCAGCACCGTCATGCCCAGGCGGCCGTCGGCGGTGCGGAAGAACAGCAGTTGCTGCACCTCGGGCACGTTGCCGGTCACCCAGGCCAAGGCGCCCGCGACCACCAGCCCCAGGGCCAGCTTGTTGTAGACGCCCAGCATGAAGGCGCGCAGACCGGCGTCGACCGACATGTCGAGGCTGGCCGGCGCCGGCCGGGCGTAACCGTTGTTGAAATCGCTCATCGCGCGTTTCGTCTCCCAATCGCGAGCGGTCCTCCGCCCGGCGTAAGCGGGGAATATCGGGTCGGCGCCCGGCCGGTGCAAGCGAATCCGGCCTTTGCGGACCTGATCTGGGCCGCTACCAACGGTCGCATGGTCCGCCTGTTCGCCGCCCTGTCGATCCCGCCGGACGTCGCCGAGACGCTGAGCCGACGCCAATCCGGCCTGCCCGGCGCCAAATGGCGGCCGCAGGAGGCGCTGCACATCACCCTGGCCTTCTACGGCGAGACGGACGAGCGGACGGCCGACGAGGTCGCCTCGGAACTGGCCCGCGTCACGGCCGATCCTTTCGACATCGAACTGAGCGGGGTCGGCGCCTTTGGCGAGGGACATCGCACCCATGCGATCTGGGCCGGAGTGGCGGCGAGCGAGCGGCTGACCGTGCTTGCGGGTCGTTGCCGCGCGGCGGGCGAACGCGCCGGGCTGACGCTGGAGAAGCGCGCCTACAGGCCGCACGTGACCCTGGCCTATCTGAAGCCCCAGGCCGACCCGGACCGGATCGGCGCCTGGATCACCGGCCACAACCTGCTGCATTCGCCGCCGTTTCGGATCGACCGGTTCGGACTGTACAGCAGCGTGCTGACCCATGACGGCAGCCGCTACGCCTTGGAACGGGAGTACCCCCTATGACCGTCGTCCCCTACGCGTCGACCGACGGCCCAGTGATCGAGACGGCGCGCCTGACCCTGCGCCCGCCGCGCATGGAGGATTTTCCGCGCTGGGCCGAATCCATGGCGCATGAAAGCGCGAAATTCATCGGCGGCCCGATGCCGCCCGAAACCGCCTGGCGAGGCTTCATGACCATGGCCGGGGCCTGGAGCTTGACCGGCGTCGCCATGTTCAGCCTGATCGAGCGCGACACCGGGCTATGGATGGGCCGGATCGGGCCGTGGCGGCCCCTGGGCTGGCCCGGCAACGAAGTCGGCTGGGGCGTCCATCCCGACGCCACCGGCAAGGGCTATGCGCTGGAAGCGGCGACCGCGTCGATGGACTACGCCTTCGATGTGTTGGGCTGGGATGACGTCATCCACTGCATCGACCCCGAGAACGCGCCGTCCCAGCGACTGGCCGAAAAATTGGGTTCGAGGGTCCTCGGCATGGCCCGCTGCCCGCCGCCCTATGACCACATCGAGGCCGAGAAATGGGGCCAGACCCGCGCGGAGTGGGCCCTCAACCGGCTACGGCTGGCGCCCTGACGCTCAGCCCGCTTGACCGGCGGAACACAAGCGGAACATAAGACCGGATGCCCGACGCCGTCGCCGATCTGGAGCTGGTCTTTTCGCGCCCCGAGACGACGCTGGGCGTCACGCGCGGGGCGGCGCGGTTGATGATCGACATGGGCTATGCGCCCCTGTGCGAGGTGACCCTGCCCAATGGCCGGCGCGCCGACGTCATGGCCCTGGGACCACGCGGCGACATCGTCATCGTCGAGGTGAAATCGGGTGTCGAGGATTATCGCGTCGACCGCAAATGGCATGAGTACGGCCCGTTCTGCGACGCCTTCTACTTCGCCGTGGCGCCCGAGTTTCCCGAAGGCGTCCTGCCCGACGAGCCTGGCCTGATCGTCGCCGACGGCTTCGGCGGGGCCGTGGTCAGGGACGCGCCGCTCACCCCCCTGGCGCCTGCCCGCCGCAAGGCCCTGACGCTGGCCTTCGCCCGCCTCGGCGCGATGCGGTCTGTGAGGGAGTAGGGCTTGGGAAGGTAATATGCAGAGTTGTCGTGATCTCATCGTCTGGCAACGAAGCATGGGATTGGCCGAGGCCGTCTATCGGCTGAGCAAGGCTTTTCCAACGGACGAGCGGTTCGGTCTCACGTCTCAGGCACGTCGAGCGGCCGTGTCCATTCCGGCGAATGTCGCTGAGGGTTACGGCCGGGGCACACGCCCAGCCTATATGAGCTTTGTCCGTATCGCACAGGGTTTGCTCAAGGAGTTGGAGACGCATTTGCTGCTGGCCGAACGGATCGGCTACTGCGCGGCGGCGGGCATTGAACCGGCGCTAACCGACGCCGATGAAATCGGCCGTATGCTTCGCGCCCTGCTGACCAAACTAAGCCCTAAGACCTAGGCGTATATGGATTTGACAAACCCACACTTCGGCGTAACGCTGCTCGCTGGAGATTGAGCGGAGATGTGCCGTGGCTTTGCTTCTTATCGGATATGACCTCAACCGCGAGGGGCCGAACTACTCGGCTAACAACAAACGCCTGCGCGACAAGATCAGCGAGATGTTCGGAACTCGCTGGAACAGCCTCGACTCAACGTGGCTCGTGGTTACGGACATGGAGCCACTCGACGTAGCCAACGCGCTGTGGGCGGTGATGGACGGTAACGACGAGCTATTAGTGGCCCCAATCGCTCCCGGCTCAGCCTATGCGGGCTTCAACGAAAAATCCGCCGCTTGGCTGGAAAAACACCTTTAACCGACCGGCGGAGACTGCGGGTCTCTAGGACGGATGCTCACTCCTAGGAGCCGGGCAAGCATCCAGACGACGAGATACCTCACTCGGGCTTCTCCTCCGGTTTGGGCGCGATCGCCACCTTTCGCACTTTTTCCCCAAAGCGCGCTTCGTCTTCGTCGCACTCCAGTTCGCGGGCCGATTCGCGGAACTTGTCAGCTTGGCTTTTTGCGTGGTCTGCTTCGGTCATGATCGGATTCTACCTGAATGCCTGACAAGTTCATATTCGCCGACGAGGCGGGGGACTTCACCTTCGAAAAGAAGCAAGGGGCCAGCAAACACTTCATCCTCTGCACAGTCGCGATGGACAACTGCGACATAGGCACAGACCTGCTCGCGCTGCGGCGGGAACTTGCGTGGGCTAGGGCGCCGCTAGGTGAGTATTTTCACGCGACGACGGACGCTCAGGTGATCCGAGATGCCGTGTTCGCCCGAATCTGCAAGCACCCTTTCACCGTCCAAGCGACGATCATGGAAAAGACCAAGGCGGAGCCTCAGGTGCGTGTGGACAAGCCCCGATTCTACAAGATCGGGTGGTTTTTTCATTTCAAGTTTGGTGCCGTGAAGCAGCTAAAAGGTGCTACCGAAACCCTCATCACCGCCGCGTCGCTCGGAACTCGGCGAGAGCGACGATCTTTCGAAAGCCCGGTCGAAGATGTGATGCAGCAGACGGTCCGTAATGGCCTTTGGGCCACTGACTTCTGGCCCGCAGGCTCAGATCCATGCCTCCAGGTTGCCGACTACTGCGCATGGGCCATTCAGCGGAAATGGGAGACGGGCTGCACCCGCTCCTATGACCTCATCAAAGACCGCATCACCTACGAATACGACCTCTGGGCGCGAGGCGAAACGCACTATTATTGAGAGAGTGCGCACGGCCCGCGAAATCCGCGATCTTGGCTATCCAAAGAAGCGCCCGGGGGCACTTATCACCAAGCAAGGGCCGTGCTCGACCCATAGGTAAGGGCCGAAACAGTGAACGTCCAGTTAACTTTTTGGTCGCGTCCGCCATCTGGCGGCGCGCCACTTGCCACTAGGCTGCGGCTTCAGTCCGGCAGTCAGGCCCCTTATAGGTGAGGCGCTTGCCAACCACGCCCATCACCGCTCGCATCGCCCGCTCTTGATCGCCGCAGCCGAGGGCGACCCGGTTGCTGTAGCGGAAGTCAAACTCCGCCATGTAGCGATGCAGGTGCTTCTTCGAGCAATGCTGATAGACGCCCTTCATGCCGCGCTTGAAGATCGAGAAATAGCCCTCGATGGTGTTGGTGTAGACATCGCCGCGAACGTATTCTTCGGCGCGGTGACGGACCCATTCGTGGCCGCCGTCAAAGGTCTTGCCAACGCGGATGTAGTGGCTCGCTTCGTCGGTCACGAGGCGGGCTTCCTTGGCGATGTTCGCGGCGAGGATTTCGCCCACGACTTCCGCGTTCAGACGGTCCACCACGAAGCTGCGAACGCGACCAGTGGTGCGGTCCACCAGCGAAAGCACCTTGTTCTTGTTATGGATGCGGGTGTGCTTGGTGGGCGACGGCATATCCGGGTCGTCGCCGAAGAAGGTTTCGTCCGCTTCGACCGAACCGCCGCCTTGACCGAACGGGGCAAGCTCGCCCGAACGCATCGCCTCACGGATGCGGTGAGCGAGAAACCACGCGGTGTTGTACTGGACCTCAAGGGTCCGCTGTAGCTGGAGGGCGCTGATACCCTTCTTGCTCGCGCACATGAGGTAGATCGCCTGTAGCCACTTATGAAGAGGCAGGTGGCTTTCCTCGAAGATGGTGCCCTTGCGGACAGTGAACTGCTGACGGCAAGCGCCGCACTTTTTCAGGCCGTGACGGATCACGCCTTCCGGGTTCTTCTTCGACGGCTTGGAGCGCACATTCTTGAGGGCATAGGCGCGACCGACCACGCCGCAATGCGGGCAAACCGGCTCCAGTCCCCAGATCAGGCCTTCGACGTACTCAAAGGCGGCGGCTTCGTCGTGAAAGTAGGGCTTCGAAAGGATCGACACGGCTGAATCTCCTGTGGATTCAACATAGCCCGTCCTATGGGTTTGTCAACTACGGATACGCCAAGACCTAAGCCCCACCTCCTTCAACGCGGTGCGCGTTTCGCCAATATCCGCTGCAACGTCCGCCGGTGCATGCCCAGACGCCGCGCCGTCTCCGAGACATTGTGGTCGCACAGTTCATAGACGCGCTGGATATGCTCCCAGCGCACCCGGTCGGCGCTCATCGGGTTTTCGGGCGGCTCGGGCGCATCACCGACAGCCAGCAGGGCCTTGACCACGTCGTCGGCGTCGGCGGGCTTGGACAGATAGTCGACCGCCCCGGCCTTGACCGCCGCCACCGCCGTGGCGATGGCGCCATAGCCGGTCAGCATGACGATGCGGGCGTCCTCGCGCCTATCGCGCAGAGCCTCGACCACCTTCAGCCCGTTGCCATCCTCCAGCCGCATGTCGAAGACGCCGAAGGCCGGAGCCTGGTCCTTCAGGATCTGCATGGCCTCGGCCACCGACGAGGCCAGCAGAACCGTGAATCCGCGCGATTCCAGCGCCCGGCCCATGCGGGTGCGCAGGGCCTGGTCGTCGTCGAGCAGCAGCAACGACGTGTCGAGCAGGGCGGCGATACGGGCTTCGAGGTCGGGCATTCGAGTCTCCTGGGCCGCGGGTCGGAAGGCGGCTCCTCGCTTACAGGGTTCAGTGAGCGTCCCGCGACGTTTCGGCAAGAGCTTCGGGCGGCGCTTCCAGACTCTGGCGCGACCAGCGCACGGCGACACGCGCGCCCTTGTCGCCGCGTCGGCCGGCTTCGGGCGCGGCGGGGCCGACGCTGAGCGCGCCGCCGGTTCGCTCCAGCAGGGTGCGGGCGATGAAGAAACCCAGGCCCATGCCGCCCTGGCTGGGGGCGATCGGCGCGGGCTTGGGCGGCGTCTTCTTGCCCCGGAACGGGGTGACGGGGCGCGCGGCGGCGGCGATCTGGGCCGCCAGGGCCTGGCGCGCCTTGCCGTGCGGACGGCTGGTCACATACGGCTCTCCCAGGCGCGGCAACACCTCGGACGCGAAGCCGGGACCGTCGTCGATGACCGCAATCTCGATCCAGCCCGCATCCACGGTGGCCTGGACGATGACCCGGCTTTGGGCGAAGTCGGCGGCGTTCTCGACCAGGGTCGACAGACCGTGGATGATCTCGGGCAGGCGTTTGATGCGCGGCGCGGGACGGCCCGGCGGGGTCAGAACGGCGACCTCGAATTCCAGGTCGAAGCCCCGGTGCGGCTCGACCACCTCTTCCAGGAACGCCTTCAGGCCCACATCGGCGTACAGGGGATCGCCCTGTTCGGGGCGCTGGGACAGGCGCTTCAATATGGTGCGACAGCGCTCGGACTGTTGCAGGATCAGCGCCGCGTCCTCGGCCGCCGGACTGTCGGGCGGCGAGGCGCGCAACAGTTCCTTGGCCACCACCTGAATCGTCGCCAGCGGCGTGCCCAGTTCATGCGCCGCGGCCGCCGCCAGCCCGCCCAGGGCCGCCAGTCTCTGTTCGCGTTGCAGCACATCCTGGGTCGTGGCCAGGGCCAGTTCCAGCTTCTCGGCGTCGGTCGCCACCCGCCAGGCGTAGGCGGCGGTGAACACCACCCCCGTGACCAGGGCCAGGCCCATGCCGAAGCGATAGAGCGGCGGCAGGTCCAGATGCTCGCCCTGGCGCCATGGCAGGGGCAGCGACCAGTAGAACAGCACGCCGGTGGCGATCATGGCCATCAGGCCCAACAGCATGGCCTGGCGCGACGGCAGGGCCGCCGCCGCGATGGTCACCGGCGCGACCAGCAACAGGCAGAACGGATTCTCCAGCCCGCCGGTCAAGGCCAGCATGGTCGCCAGTTGCACGATGTCGAAGCCCAGTTGCGTCGCCGTCTGTCGCCCGTCGGGCAGGCGGTTGTCGGTGCGCTTCAGATGCGAGGTGGCCGCCAGGTTCATCAGCACGCTGGCGCCGATCACCCCCAGGCACGGCCACAAGGGCAGGGGGAAATGCAGGGCGAAATAGGCCGTCAGCACCGTCGCCGTCTGGCCCAGCAAGGCCAGCCAGCGCAGCACGATCAGGGTGCGCAAGGTCAGACCGCGCCCACGCCGGGGCACGTCCCGCCACCCGGTGATCGGCTGCGGCCCGGTCTGCGGCGAACTGAAGGCTTCTTCGAAACTCACCGGCCTTCTATAGACCGGTGCGAACCGAACCGTCAGGGGACCTCATGCCACGTCGCTCCATTCTGATCTTCGCCGCCGCCTGTGTGGCCCTGGCCGCCGTCATCGCCGTTACGACCATCGTCCTGTCCGGCCGCAATGACGCGACGCGCAACGTCCTAGAGGTCAGCGAAACCGGCCAGCCCCTGGTCGGCGGACCGTTTCAACTGGTCGATCAGGACGGTCGGACGGTCGATCAGACGATCCTGAACGGCAAATGGAGCCTGGTCTTCTTCGGCTTCACCTACTGCCCCGACTTCTGCCCGACCACGCTGGGCGTGCTGAAGGCGGTCAAAGAGCAGTTGGGCGATCAGGCCAAGGACGTGCAGATCCTGTTCGTCAGCGTCGATCCCGAACGCGATACGCCCCAGGCGCTGAAAGACTATCTGTCCAGCGACGGCTTCCCCCAGGGCGTCATTGGCCTGACTGGAACCCCGGAACAGGTGGCCGCCGCCGCCCGCGCCTATCGCGCCAGCTACGCCAAGGTCGGCCAGGGCGCCGACTATACGATGCAGCATTCGCTGACCATCTATCTGATGGGTCCCGACGGCCGCTTCCGCGCCGCCCTGGCCCACGACCTGGGACCGCAGCGCTCGGCCGAGGTGATCCGCCGGTCGATGGCGCGGGGTTAGGCGCGGGCCGCGAACCGACAGCCGCGTTCATAATCTCTTTGCAGCCAGGGGCGTTTCATGCTGCCCTGCCGCATTCGGCTTGGGCCGCGTACAGGATTCCATGCTTTATTCGCTACATGAGCTGGCCTACCAGTCGGCGGCTCCCTTTCGGATCGGCGCGCAGGTGGCGCGGACGTTCTGGACCTCTCCCCTAAATCCCTGGTCCGACACGGCCATCGGGCGCACGGCCTACGCCTCGGCCGAACTGTTCGAGAACCTGACGCGCCGCTACGGCAAGCCCGAGTGGCGGCTGGAGACGATCGAGGCCGGCGGCAAGCGGGTCCGCACGACCGAACGGGTGGTCTGGTCCTCGCCCTGGTGCCGTCTGGTGCGGTTCGAGCGCAACCTTTCGGACCTGCGCAAGGCGGGCAAGCCCACGGCGGCCCCCGCGGTGCTGATCGTGGCGCCGTTGTCGGGCCATTACGCCACCCTGTTGCGCGGCACGGTCGAGACCTTCCTCCAGGATCACGACGTCTATGTCACCGATTGGGAGAACGCCCGCAACGTGCCGATGCTGGAAGGCCGCTTCGACTTCCACGACTACATCGACCACGTCCGCACCATGCTGGGCCGTGTGGGACCGGGCGCCCACGTCGTCGGCGTCTGCCAGCCTGGACCGCCGGTCCTGGCGGCCTGCGCCCTGATGGCCGAGGACGAAGATCCGAACCGGCCCGCCTCCATGACCTTCATGGGGTCGCCGATCGACGCGCGCCTGTCGCCGACCGCGACCAATCAACTGGCCGAGGAACGGCCCTTCGCCTGGTTCAAGTCAAACATGATCCACACCGTCCCCCTGCCCTATCCTGCGGTCGGGCGGCGGGTCTATCCGGGCTTCGTCCAGCTCTACAGCTTCATGTCCATGAACGAGGACAAGCACGTCGACGCCCATCAGCGCTATTTCGGCCATCTGGTCGACGGCGACGGCGACAGCGCCCAGAAACACGCGGAATTCTATGACGAATATCTGTCGGTCCTGGATCTGACCGAGGAATTCTATCTCCAGACCATCGACATCGTCTTCCAGCAGCATCTGCTGCCGCGCGGCCTGCTTAAGCATCGCGGGCGCACCGTCGACCTGACGAAGATCGCCGACATCGGCCTGATGACCGTCGAGGGCGAGATGGACGACATCTCCGGCGTCGGTCAGACCCAGGCGGCGCACGGCCTGTGCGCGAATATTCCCGACGACCGGCGCGTGCTCTATGTTCAGCCCGGCGTGGGCCACTACGGCGTGTTCAACGGCCGCCGGTTCCGCGACGAAATCTATCCGCGGGTCCGCGACTTCATCGCCCTGAACGAGGAGGCGGTCGGTGGCCTTTCAGCACGGCCAGCGGCTGCGGCTTGAGGGTCTGACGCAGGCGCCGCTGACCCTGCGGCTGTCGGTCAATCGCCGGGCGCGCCGGATCTCGATCCGCATCGACGCCCGCGTCGGCGAGGCCGTGGTCACCGCCCCCAGCGAGCGGCGGCTGAAGGACGGTGTCGATTTCGCCCGCACCAAGGCGGTGTGGATCGCCGAACGTCTGGCGGCCCGCCCGTCGTCCTCGCCCCTGGCGCCGGGCCAGACCATCCCGCTGCATGGCCGAACGGCGCGGCTTCAGGCGACCGGCGGCGCCGGGGCGGCCCGCCTGGTCGAGACGCCGGACGGCCCGACCATCCTGTCCGGCGGCGAGGGCGAGAGCTACGCCCGCCGGGTCGAGAACCTGATGAAACGGCTGGCCCGCGAGGCCCTGACGGCCCGCACCGAGGTCCATCTGAAGACCCTGGGCCAGCGCCCGGTCAGGCTGTCGATCGCCGATACGAAGTCGCGCTGGGGCAGTTGCAGCCCGCACAACCGCTCGATCCGCTATTCCTGGCGGGTGATCATGGCCCCGCCTGCGGTGCTCGACTACCTCGCCGCCCATGAGGTCGCCCACCTGGTCCACGCCGACCACAGCCCCGCCTATTGGTCGGTGGTCGAGCGCCTGGTCGGCGACCATCGACCCTATCGCAAATGGCTGCGCGACCACGGGGCGTCGCTGCACGCGGTGGGGCGCTGACGCGTCTGCCTTATTAGAAGAACAGCGGGTCGGCCTTCTTCTCGGGCGCGGGGCGGCCCTCGGGCTGCTGGTTCGGCGGATCGCGCCGTTCCGGCTGGGGCGAGGTCGGGCGGATCACGGGCTGGGCGGGCGTGGTCGGACGCTCGGGTTCGGGGCGATAGGGTTCGCCCTGGGCCGGATCGACCGGTTCGGACGCGGTTCCGCCCACGGCGTCGCCGATCTGGCCGATCAGGTCGCCGATGGGGTCCTGGGGCTGCCAGCCCTCAGGCATGGCCGGGCCGTCGGGAATGCGCGGAGCGTTCAGGCGCGGCAGGGCCGCCTCCATGAAGCCCTTCCAGATGGCGGCGGGCGACGAGCCGCCGGTCACGCCGCGCATGGCGCTGTTGTCGTCCTTGCCGACCCAGACGGCGGTGACGAAGCCGCCGGTGTAGCCGACGAACCAGGCGTCCTTGTAGTCCGAGGTGGTGCCGGTCTTGCCCGCCAGGTCGCGCCCGCCGATGGCCACCGATCGCGCCGTGCCCGAGGTGATCACCCCGCGCAGCATCTGGTTCAGATAATAGAGCGGCGGATTGTTGATGGCCTGGCCGGTCGAGCCTTCGCGCACGCTGCGCTGATAGATGACCCGGCCGCGCGGGGTGCGGATGCGGTTGATGCCATAGGCCTCGACCCGGCGGCCGCCGTTGGCGAAGGCGTCATAGGCCGTCGCCATGTCGATCGGCGACACCTCCACCGCGCCCAGGGCCATGGCCGGCTCCAGGCCGATGCGGCTGGTGATCCCCAGGCGGCGGGCGGCGCGCGCCACGCTGTCGCGGCCGATCTGGTCGGCGACCGAGGCGGCCACGGTGTTGGTCGACTGGGCCACGGCCTGGGCCAGGGTCATCTGCCCGGCGAAGGTCCCCGAATAGTTGCGCGGCGACCAGTTGCCGATGCGGATCGGCTCATCCACCACCGGGGTCTGGGGCGTGTATCCCGCCTCCAGCGCCGCCAGATAGACGAAGGGCTTGAAGGCCGAACCGGCCTGGCGCTGGGCGTCCACGGCGCGGTTGAACTGGCTGTCGGCATAGCTGGCCCCGCCGATCATGGCCCGCACCCGGCCGTCGCCGTCCAGAGCCACCAGGGCCGCCTGCTGCACCCCGCGCGAACGATCGCGGTCCAGGATGCGGCGCACGCTGCGCTCGGCGGCGGTCTGAAGGGTCAGGTCCAGCGTGGTTTCGACCACCAGGTCCTCGGTCGGCTCGCCGACCAGGCCGCGGATCGACTTGTCCAGCCAGTCGATGAAATACTGGGCGTGCTGGGTCGCCAGCGTCCGCGACACCCGCACCGGCTCCAGCACGGCGGCGGCGCGCTGTTCGGCCGTGATGACCCCCATGTCCTCCATCTCGTTCAGAACCACGGTGGCGCGCGTGGCGGCGCGCTCGGATTCCGACACGGGGGAATAGCGCGACGGCGCCTTCAGCAGACCGGCCAGCAACGCCGCCTCGCCGACGGTCAACTGTTTGGCGCTCTTGTCGAAATAGCGCTGCGAGGCCGCCTCGATGCCATAGGCGCCCGCACCGAAATAGACCCGGTTCAGATAGAGGGCCAGGATCTCCTTCTTGCTGAACTTCATCTCCAGCCAGACGGCCAGCATCAGCTCCTGGACCTTCCTCTTGAGGTTCTGGTCCGGCGTCAGGAACAGGTTCTTGGCCAGTTGCTGAGTCAGGGTCGAGCCGCCCTGCACGACGCGGCCCGCGCGCATATTGGAGACGATGGCGCGGCTCATGCCGATGGGGTCGAAGCCGGGGTGCCAGTAGAAGCGCCGGTCCTCGATGGCGATGAAGGCCGCCGGCACATAGTCGGGCAGGGATTCCAGATCCGCCGGCGGCGCCTGCTGGGTTCCGCGCGTGGCGATCAGGGCGCCGTTGCGGTCCAGATAGGTGATCGAAGGCTGGCGGTCGATCTCGTACAGGGTCGAGGTGTCGGGCAGATCGCGCGCGAAGACGGCGAAGAAGACGACCAGGAAGATCAGGCCCCAGACCGCCGCCACCGCGCCCCAGTACAGAAACTGTTGCAACCGGGTGCGTCCTTGCGCCCCGCCGCCCTGACCGCCTTGGCCGAATCCCGCCATGGAAACCTCAATCCTGATCCAGCGACCGATCTAGCCGAACGGCGGTCGCGCGGAAACGGCCTACCCGCCTCACGCGACCGTGAAGGGCGTTTCCGCCGAAAGCATGACCGTGCGGGCGATTAATCTAAAAAGGCGTTCACCTCGGCCTCGAACCGCACGGGCTGGTCCAGCATGATGAAGTGGGCGCTGTCGTCGATGCGCTTCAGCGTCGCGCCAGGCAGGTTGCGGAACGCGGCGGCATAGATGCCGTCGACGATAGCATTGGTCATGCGCGGGTCATTGAATTTCACATAGAGCACTGTCGTCGGCGCCGTGATGTCGGCCAGCTCCGGCGTCAGGTCGGTGACGACCAGTTCGCGGAAGGCCGTCGAGGAGACGGCGCGGTCGCTGCGGGCGGCGTCGCGCAAGGGACCGGCGCGTTCTGACTCGGTGTTGATCATGCCGGTCACCGAGGCCGCGGCCTGGGCGCGATAGCCCTCTTCCGGCCCGGCGGTCATGCCCGTGTAGATCTGGTCGGCCATCGGTGTGACGCTGGCGGGCGTGGCGCCCGGCCCGCCGAACATGGCGCCCATGAAGGGAACCATGTCGACGACCATCAGCTTGCCGACGCTGTCGGGGTGGCGGGCGGCCAGCATCATGCCGATGGTCCCGCCCATGGAATGGCCGATGACGGCGGGTTTGTTCAGTCCCTGTTCGGCGATGTATCGGGCCAGGTCCTCGGCCACCGGGGCGGCCACGGGACCCGAGGCGTTGTCCATCGGTTCGGCCCCAGCGAAACCCTGAACATGGAGGCGATGGACGCGATAGCGGTCCTTCAGGGCGTCGGTGATCCGATCGAACACGTGCGGCGAAGACGACAGGCCCGGGATCAGGATGACGTCGCCGATCGGATGTTCCGGCCCGTCGACGCGCACGTGGAAACGGCCCGAGACGAAATTCGCGTGGGCGTGGCCGTGGTCGGCGGCCTGCGTCGCCGAGGCGGCGGGGGCCGCGTGGGCGGCGTGGTCGTGCTCTTGCGCCATCACAGGCGCGGCGGCGGTCAGAAGGGTCGCGGCGGCGACGGCGGCGAACGGTCGGATCATGGGGTCCCCCGAGGAGCGGCACGGGCCGGTTCGCCCGTCTTGTCTGCATGGTCGTAACCGATGACGGCTTTGGTTGCGCCGGGTCAAGACTTCCGTCCCGCGCATCGCTAGGATCGCCGCCATGACGTCCGCCGACCGCGCCCAGACCGCCCCCTCGACGCCCGAGGCCAAGGCCCCGCCGACCGCCTTCGGCAAGGGCTTCGTCATGGACGCCTGGTATTTCGTCGCCCTGTCGCGCGACATCACGCCCGGCTCCCTGCGTCGACAGGAACTGATGGGCGAGCCGGTGCTGATCGGCCGCGCCCGCAGCGGCCAGGTCTTCGCCCTGAGAGACATCTGCCCGCACCGGGCCGCGCCCTTGTCGGCCGGGCGCGTCGTCGACAAGCCGGGAGAGGGCGAGACGGTCGAATGCCCCTATCACGGCTGGCGCTTCCGCCCCGACGGGGCCTGCGCCTCCATTCCCTCGCTGGTCCAGGATCAGGCGTTCGAGACCGACCGGATCCGCGTGCGCGCCTATCCGGTGCGCGAGAGCCAGGGCCTGGTTTTCGTCTGGATGGCTTCGGACCCGCGCAACGCAGCCAAACCGGATCACGAGCCGCCGGTCTTTCCCGGCGTGGTCGGCGGCGAGGCCAAACTGGTCGAATGGATGGATTTCGACAGCCATATCGATCACGCCGTCGTCGGCCTGATGGACCCGGCCCACGGTCCCTTCGTGCACCAGCAGTGGTGGTGGCGATCCGAGCATTCGATGCACGAAAAGGCCAAGGCGTTCGAACCGCGCGAATACGGCTTCGCCATGGCCCGCCATGCGCCGTCGTCGAACAGCCGCGCCTACAAGATCCTGGGCGGCGCCCCGGCGACCGAGATCACCTTCCGCCTGCCCGGCTATCGCTGGGAGCATATTCAGGTGGGCGCCAGACAGGTGCTGGCCCTGACCTGCCTGACCCCGATCACCGAGACCCGGACGCGGATCACCCAGATCTTCTGGTCCGACCACTGGGTCTTCGACCTGGCCAAACCCTTCCTGCGACGGGGCGTGATCGCCTTCCTGAAACAGGACGGCGGCATGGTGAACCTGCAGAACGAGGGCCTGCGCTACGATCCCGCCCTGATCTGGATCGACGACGCCGACAAGCAGGCCAAATGGTACCAGCAGCTCAAGCGGGAATGGGCGAAGAGCCGCGCCGAGGGGCGCCCGTTCGTCAATCCGATCCAGCCGACGACGCTGCGCTGGAAGAGTTGATGCGAAAAGGGCCTCCTGGTCGGGAGGCCCTTCTCAATTCCGAAGTCGCGTTCGAGGACTAGACGGCCTATTTCGCCAACTGGCCGGCCAGGATCATGTCCATCTGCTTGCGCGTGTGCGGCTCCAACTGGGTGATGTCCCAGCCGTCATAGGCGGCGAAGCGGAAGTTCGAGACATAGACGTCCTAGATCATCCGGCCCAGCAGCGGCAGGTTCAGGTCCTGGCGCAGCTCGCCGGAACCGACGCCCTCGCGCAGGATGGCGACCAGGGTCTCGATGATCGGCTTGATGAAGGCGCGCGACCGCTTGTCGGCGTCGTCCGGCTGGAACCAGGAGCGGGCGATGGTCGCCTGCATCAGGGGCAGTTGGTCCAGCGAGCGATGATAGCCCGCGGCCAAGGCGGCGGTCAGGCGCTCGGCCACGGTTCCGTCCTTGGGGACGCCGGTCTGGACGGCCATCAGCAGGTCGCCCAGCTCGTCTGCCAGAACGGTCTCGAACAGCTCGGCCTTGTCCTGGAAGTTGGCGAAGACCGCGCCGGTGGACATGCCGGCGGCCTTGGCGATGTCGCGGATGGTGGCGGCGTCATAGCCGCGCTCGGCGAACAGGTTTCGCGCCGCGTCCAGGACCTTGCCGCGGGTGCGGATCTTGGCGGCCTGTCGGCGGTTCATGCGCGGTTCGCTCGAACCGGCGTCAGCGGCGGCGGGGATTACGGTGTCTCGCATCGAAAAGCGTACTCAACTCAATACGACGGCCGGATTTCCGACGAGCGGAGCCGGGCCGGACTGGAGGGAAATGGCCGGGAAAGGCGGGCCGGAAGGCGGTCCCAGATCATGCAACGGTGACGAAAATGGGTCTTTCGCCTTAACGGAGACTTTCCGTGACGATCCGCCGCGCCGTCAGCGGGGGTCGCGACCCAGGCTGCTGCGCAAGGCCCGGCTGGGCCGAACGGCGCGGTCCTTGGGCGCAGCGGCCTGAAAGATCTTGCGGAATTGTTCGCGCTTTTCATGCACCGAGGCCAGAACCAGACCCATGGGCACCCCCAGGTCGACCAGAGTGTTTTCGGCCAGTTGCAGACTGGCCTCGGTGGTCTCGGGAACGGCGTCGGTGACCCCCAGGGCGTACAGACGCGCCGCGTGACGGTCGTCGCGGGCGCGGGCGATCAGGATCAGGTCGGCGCGGGCGGCGCGGGCGACCCTGGCGACCTCGTCCACCTTGCCGGGCGAATCCATGGTCACGACCAGGGCGCGGGTCGTGTCGACGCCGCAGTTGCGCAACAGGTCGAGCCTCGCGGCGTCGCCGTAATAGGCCTCGATTCCGTCGCGGCGCGCCTGGGCCACGGCGGCGGGATCGGTGTCCAGGGCGATGAACCTCTGACCGTGTTCGCTCAACAGCTCCCCCACCAGACGTCCGACCCGGCCGAAGCCGACGATGATCACCGCCCCATCGGGCCGCGCGCCATCGGGCGACAGGCCGACAGCGGAGACGGCGCCGTCCCCGCCCGCGCCCGCCCCGTTCAGTCTCTGACCCAGCAGGGCCATCAGCGGCACGGTGAACATGCTCAGGGTCGCGGCGGGCAGCACCTGGTTGGCGAAGGCGGGCGAGACCACTCCCTCGACCATGCCCGCGGTCAGGATGACGAAGGCGAACTCTCCGGCCGGACCCAGCACCAGGGCGGTCTCGGCCGCCGCGCGGACCGACAGGCCCCACAGCCGGGCCAGGTTGAAGATGATGGCGATCTTGGCCCCGGTGATGACCGCCGCCATGCCGAACACCGCCAGGGGATCGGCGGCCACGGCGTCCAGATCCAGGCTCAGCCCGACGCCGACGAAGAAGACGCCCAGCAACAGACCCTTGAACGGCTCGATCGAGACCTCGACCTCGCGCCGATATTCGGTTTCGGCCAGCAGGATGCCCGCGACCAGGGCGCCCAGGCTCATCGACAGACCCGCCGCCTGGGCCGCGACCCCGGCCCCCACCACCACCAGCATGGCCGCCGCCAGGAACAGTTCGCCGCCCTGGCCCGGCTTGCGCGCGCGCGCCACCGACCGGAACATGGGCCGCAGGACCAGTCGGCCCAGGATGATCAGCAAGGCCAGGCCGATCGCCGCCGGCACCAGGGTGAACAGGGCCGAACCCAAGGCCGGCGGGTCCAGCTCTCCGCCGGATTGAGCCAGGGTCGCCATGACCGTCACGGTGATCAGGATCGGCGCCACGGCCAGGTCCTGGGCCAACAGCACGGCGAAGGTCGATCGTCCCACCGTGCCCTTCAACCGCCCCCTTTCGGCCAGCACCGGCATGACCACCGCGGTCGAGGACAGGGCCAGACCCATGCCCAGGACGATCGCCCCGACCCAGGGCTGGCCGATCAGCATGAAGCCGCCCGCCAGCACCGCCGTGCAGGCCGCGATCTGGGCCAGGCCCAGGCCGAAGACCAGTTTGCGCATGGCGCGCAGTCGCCCCCACGACAGCTCAAGCCCGATCATGAACAGCAGGAAGGCCACGCCCAGCTCGGACAGTTGGCGCATCTGCGCCTCGTCGTCGATGGTCAGATAGCGCAGCCAGGGCACGGCGTCGGCGAAGCGCGCCAGGCCATAGGGACCCAACAGGACCCCGGCGGCCAGAAATCCCAGCACGGGGCTGATCTTGAACCGGTTGAACAGCGGCACCACCACCCCGGCGGCGGCCAGAAAAACCACCAGGTCCTTGTAGTCGCCCGCGCCGTGTTCGATCATCCGTCCTCCCGATTTCGCGCCATCATGACAGGCGTCGCGCCGGTCACGCCAGGCCGAAATCGGTCGTTCTTAGGCGGAAAGGGTCTCAGGTCACCAGGGGCCGCAGCAGGGGGGCGGCGTTGCGCCCGCTGAAATCGGTCAGGGCGCGCGAGGAGATCGGTCGGCTGAAGGGGTCCGAGGCGAAGCTTTCGATCTCGAACGTCTCGGGTTCCAGGCTTTCGGGTTCGGGCGCGTCCTGCACAGGCTCCGGTCCGGCCGACGGCGTCAGTTCGACGATCGTGATCTGGGTCGAAGGGACCGGGGCAGGTTCGACCGATGCAGGGATGTCGTACGCGGCCTGGGCCGCAGGCTCGGGCGCGACGACTTCAGGCGTCGTCGGCGGCGGCGGCTCGGCGACGAAGGCTGCGATCTGGGCCAGGGGTTCGGCGGCGGGCGGCGCGGACAGGGCGGGCGGCGCCCCGAAACCCTGACCGCGCTCGGGCGGCAGATCCGCGCCGACCGTCCAGGACGTCTTGCTGCGGAAATGCAGCGCCAGCACGGGCGACAGGGCGCCGCAGCGACGGCACACGTCGGCCTGCCGCTTTCGCGACCAGTAGAAGTCGTGACTGCAGATCAGACGAGAGATCGGCAAGGCGGTCATGGTGGTCCCTTCCGCCGCCATCCAAGCCGTTAACCTATTGTTGTCAACCGGCGTTCGTTGGAGAGCCGCCATTTTTCGGCGATCATGATCTTTCGGTGACTCGCGCGGGTCGCCGGAATTCAGTCGATGACGGTGAAGCGGCGGCCGTCGAAGACGCGCAGCACCTGGCCCAGGTCGCGCCCGCGTTTCAGGATCTGTCCGCCCTCGCCGAACACCGCCCATTGGCCCTGGCGCGCCTGGAGCGCAGGCCGTTTCTCGATGCGCCAGGTGGGGGCGTCGCCGCTACGGCGGAAGACGGCGAATTCGGCCGCGTCGCGCCCGTCAGCCAGGGCGTAGTCCCGCGCCTCGGCCGCCGCGACCAGCCGCCCATAGACCGACAGAATCTGCATCAGTTCGCGCCGGTCGAAAAAGACCGGGCCGGGCAGGGGCTGCGCGCCGGAAACGTCGAGACTCATCGGCGATCAGACTAGCCTCGATCCTTGCCCGCGCAACTGGCGGCCCGACACCTGAATTCGGCGTTCGCGAACGACACGAAATGGCCCTGTTTCGGTCCTTCGCCCGCCCGTTTGAAGGGCGAAAAGCCGATCATCGGCTCGTCGGAGTTCGGAACGTCCCGGATCCTGAACAGCCCCCCCAGCCCCCCTGGATTTTCCGACAGGGCTTCGGCGGGCCGATGCTTCCTCCAAGCGAGACGCCCGCTCCGCCCCCTCCCCCCTCCGGCCGAGCGGGCGTTTTGCTGTCTGGATCCCGGTTTCAGTCCCTGGTCGGGTCCGGTTGCGAGGCGTCGCCATAGGTCATGGCCAGGAAGACATCCTCCAGATCGGGATCCTCGGTGGCGATATCGCCGATGGTCACGCCTGCGGCGCGCACGGCGTTGATGACCTGCTCCACCGATGACCGGCCCTTGCGATAGGTCACCGCGAAGGCGCCGTCGGCGCGCGGCGCGACCTCGAAACCCTCCAGCACGGGCGGAGAGATCAGATCGCCCTCGGGCGTGACCACCACGTTCCGCGTGTCCATGCGCCGCAACAGTTGCGACGTCGGCTCGCAGGCGACGATCTCGCCATGGTTGACGATGGCGATGGTGTCGCACAGCGCCTGCGCCTCTTCCAGATAATGGGTGGTCAAGACGATGGTCACGCCGTCGGCGTTCAGCTTCCTGACATAGTCCCAGAGCTGGCGGCGCAGCTCCACGTCGACGCCCGCCGTCGGCTCGTCCAGAATCAGGACCGGCGGGCTGTGCACCATCGCCTTGGCGACCATCAGCCGCCGCTTCATCCCGCCCGACAGGGAGCGGACATAGGCGTCGGCCTTGTCCGACAGGCCGACGGCGGCCAGCAATTCATCCGACCGCCGCTGGTCCTTGGGCACGCCATAGAAGCCGGCCTGGACCTCCAGCGCCTCTCTGGGGGTGAAGAAGACGTCGGCGACGATCTCTTGCGGCACCACGCCCAGGGCGGCGCGGGCGTCGCGCGGCGTGCGGTCGATGTCGCGATTCCAGATGCGGACCCGCCCGGCCGACTTGTTGACCACTCCGGCCAGGATGTTGATCAGGGTCGACTTGCCCGCGCCGTTGGGTCCCAGAAGGCCGAACACGGAGCCACGCCGGATCTTCAGGTCCACGCCCTTCAGCGCCGTCTTGGGCGGCGACTTCTTGGACCCGGCGTAGGTCTTTTTCAGACCTTCGATCTCGATGGCGTTTTCCGGGGCGCCTTCCAGGGCGTTCTCGGGCGGGATCTCGGCTTCGGTCATGCAGGTCCGGGTGTGAAGGTTTGACGCCCGACGGCGCGCCGCATAGGTATGCCGCCGACCCTTCACCGCCAAGGCCGGACCTCCGAAAATGCCGCCTCGCCTCACCGACACCATCCCGTCGCCGCCCGAGGAGATCAAGGTTCCGACCAAGCGCGTCGCCTGTGACGGCGGCGGCGGCGTCCTGGGCCATCCGCTGGTCTATATGGACATGGGCGAGGAAGACTTCGTCGAATGCGGCTATTGCGACCGCCGCTTCGTGATCCGCGGCAAGAAGGCCAAGCCCGAGAGCGACTATCTCGACCCGGCGGCCCGCCCGCCCGAGGCTCACTGAGTTTTTCAGCCGCATCCCCCTCAATGCTGGCGGCTGGCTTCGGCCCGCCGATCGCCGCATGGGCGTGCGTCATGTCTTTTTACCTGAATTGAGTCGGGTTCTTACCCGCTTGTCGCTATAGGAACGCCGCCCGCCCCTCGCCCGGGACTGGAGTTGTCGCCATGCGTTATCTGCACACCATGGTCCGCGTCTCGGACCTCGACGCCTCGCTGCGCTTCTGGCGCGACCTGCTGGGCCTGGTCGAGACGCGCCGGATGGAGAGCGATCAGGGTCGTTTCACCCTGATCTATCTGGCCGCGCCCCAGGACCGGGATCGCGCCGAGGCCGAGCAGTCGCCCGAGCTGGAGCTGACCTACAACTGGGACCCCGAGACCTATGCAGGCGGCCGCAATTTCGGCCATCTGGCCTATCGGGTCGATGACGTCTATGCGGCCTGCCGTCGGCTGATGGACGGCGGCGTGACGATCAACCGGCCGCCGCGCGACGGCCGCATGGCCTTCGTCCGTTCGCCGGACGGCATCTCCGTCGAACTGTTGCAGGACGGCCAGGCCCTGGTCCCGGCCGAACCCTGGACCTCCATGCCGAACATCGGAGCCTGGTGATGAACCGCCTGATCCTCGCTGCCGCCCTGGCCGCGCCCCTGGCCCTGTCGGCCTGCGCCTCGACCACCGAATCCAACACCGGCCGCACGGCGACCGAACAACTGCTGCTGGCCCGGGCCGCCGATCGCGCGGCCGAGGGGCTGATCCTGCCGATCGCGCAAGGGTCGCGCATCTTCGTCGACGACGTCTATTTCCGCGTCGACAGCGGGGCCTATGCCGTCAGCGCCATCCGCTCGGCCCTGTCGGACGCTGGCTACCGCCTGTCGACCGACCGCAACCAGGCCGACGCCATCTTCGAGATTCGCGCCGGCGCCCTGTCGCTGGAGCAGATGCGCCGCGTCGTCGGCCTGCCCGAGGTGCGGGTGCCGATCAATGAGAACCTGAACGTCGTCTCCCTGCCGGAACTGTCGGTCTATTCCCGCCGCGACCGGATCGGCGTGGCCGAGTTCTCGGGCTTCCTCTACGACGCCCGCACCGGCGCGCCCCTGGGCGCGGTCAGCCCGATGATCGGCCGCTACCGCATCCGCAGCCACAAGGCGCTGATGATCGTCGGGTGGGGCCAGCAGTCGGCCAATCCCGGCGAGCGCGACCCCGGCTCGTCCTGGAAGGAATTCTAGCCCCCTTGCGTCCATATCCGGCGCGGACGGCCGCTACAGTGCGCCGGTCGCAGTTCGGCGGGGACAGGACCTAGATTCGATAGACTCCACGGACTCGCTTTTTCATCCGACGATCCGTCGTGCCTGGTCCGGGCGTGGTCTGGGGGCGTCGTCTGGGCGGCGGCGAGCGAGAAGGACGTCTGGACGCGGTCGTTCCAGGCGGCCTTAATGGCTCCATGCGTCCGCTGATCCTCGCCATCGACCAGGGCACCACCTCGACCCGGGCCATCGCCTTCGAGCTTGAGGCCGACGGCGGCCTGTCGCCCGTCGCCGTCAGCCAGATCGAACTGGTCCAGCATTTCCCGGCCTCGGGATGGGTCGAACATGACGCCGCCGAAATCTGGACTGCCGCCCTCCAGACCTGCCGCGAGGTCATCAAGAAGGCCGGCGGCGTGACCCGCTTCGCCTGTGTCGGCATCACCAATCAGCGCGAGACCTCCGTCCTCTGGGACCCCGCAACCGGCGAGCCGCTGCACCGCGCCATCGTCTGGCAGGACCGCCGCACCGCCCCCGTCACGGCCGCCCTGGCCGAGGCCGGTCACGAGCCGGAGGTCCAGGCCGCGACGGGCCTGATCCTGGATCCCTATTTCTCGGCGACCAAATACGCCTGGTTGCTGGACGCCGTCCCCGGCGCCCGCGACCGCGCCGAGCGCGGCGAGGTCAGGCTGGGCACGATCGAAAGCTGGCTGATCTGGAAACTGACCGGCGGCGCCTCGCACGTCACCGACGCCACCAACGCCAGCCGCACCTCGCTGATGGACCTGCGCGCCCGCGAATGGCGCGACGACCTGTGCGCCCTCTTCCGGGTTCCCGGCCAGGCCCTGCCGCAGATCCGGGGGTGCGCCGAACCCCTGGGGACCTGCGACCCCGCCCTGTTCGGCCTGGCCTTGCCGATCGCCGGATCGGCGGGCGACCAGCAGGCGGCCCTGGTCGGACACGGGGCGCTCAACGCCGGCGACGCCAAGATCACCTATGGCACCGGCGCCTTCCTGGTCGCCAATGTCGGCGACGCGCCGGTCCGCTCGACCCGACGGTTGCTCGGCACGCTGGGCTTTGAGGCGGGCGGGGTGGACGCCTATGCGCTGGAAGGCTCCATCTTCTCGGCCGGATCCGCCGTCCAGTGGCTGCGCGACGGGGCGAAAATGATCTCCGAAAGCCGCCAGTCTGAGGCCATGGCCCAGTCCCTGCCCGACAACGGCGGCGTCTATCTGGTGCCCGGCTTCACCGGCCTGGGCGCGCCGTGGTGGCAGGCGGACGCCCGCGGCGCCGTGCTCGGCCTGACCCGAGATTCCGGCCCGGCCCATTTCGTCCGCGCGGCGCTGGAGAGCCTGGCCTATCAGACCCGCGACCTCCTGGACGCCCTGGCCGACGACGGGGCGCCGCGATTGAAGACATTGAAGGTCGATGGCGGCGTCACCGCCAACGCCTTCGCCATGCAATTCGTCGCCGACATCTGCGAGGTCGAGGTCGAACGTCCGGCCTTCCAGGAGATGACCGCTCTGGGGGCCGCCCGCCTGGCCGCCCTGGGCGCGGGGCTGATCCCGGACCTGTCGGCGGCTCCGTCCCAGGCGCCCGCCCGCTGGACCCCGCGCATGGGGGCCGCTGAGCGCGAACATCTGCTGAAGGGCTGGCGCGCCGCCGTCCAGGCCGCCATCATCGCCGCGACATGAGCGACGCCCAGAACCCAACTCAGAACCAGGCCCTGAACGATCCCCAGGCCGCCTTCTCCGGCACGCGCGAGGTCGATCCCCGCCATGCGCTGGACGCCGACCGGCTGGACGAATGGATGCGCACCAAGGTCGAGGGCTATGTCGGTCCCCTGACGATCCGTCAGTTCAAGGGCGGCCAGTCGAACCCGACGTACGAGCTGACCACGCCGTCCGGCGCCTATGTGCTGCGTCGCAAGCCGCCGGGCGTTCTGCTGCCCAGCGCCCATGCGGTGGATCGCGAATACCGCGTCATCTCGGCCCTGCACGGTCGGGGCTTCCCCGTCGCCCGGCCCTATGCCCTGTGCCTGGACGAAACGGTGATCGGCTCGATCTTCTATGTCATGGACCGGGTCGACGGCCGGGTCTTCTGGGATCTGAAACTGCCCGGCCTGACGCCCGACGAGCGGCGGGCGATCTATCACGCCCAGACCGATACGCTGGCCGATCTGCACGCCTTCGATCCGGGTGAACTGGACCTGGCCGACTATGGGCCGCCGGGAAACTATTTCGCCCGCCAGGTCGGTCGCTGGACCAAACAGTATCGCGCCTCCGAAATCGCTCCGATCCCGGCCATGGATCGGCTGATCGCCTTCCTGCCCGAAAGTCTGCCGCCCGAGGCGCCCGCGCGCATCGTCCACGGCGACTTCCGCCTGGACAATATGATCCTGGCCAGGGACGCACCGCGCGTGCTGGCGGTTCTGGATTGGGAGCTGTCGACCCTGGGCGACCCCATGGCCGACCTGTCCTATCTGCTGATCGCCTGGGCCATTCCGGCGAGCCTGCGCAACGGCCTGGCGGGCGCCGATCTGGAGGCGCTGGGCATTCCCTCGGTGGATGAGACGGTCGATCGCTACGCCGCTCGTGCAGGCGTGGCCCGGCCGATGAATCTGGACTGGCTGACCGCCTACAACCTGTTCCGCCTGGCCGCCATCTGTCAGGGCATCGCCGGCCGCGTCCGCGACGGCACCGCCGCCAGCACCCACGCCAAGACCATGGCCGCCCAGGTCGAACCGCTCAGCGCGGCGGCCTGGGCCTTCGCGAAACAGGCCGGGGCCTAGTCCAAATTCACCCGCACGACTCGCGCATGGCGGCGGCCACAATCAGCGAGCGTCCGCGCCGCGAACGATAGGGCCAGGAAAATGATCAGCCCGGCTCGCCGACAAGCGTGAACGGCGCCCAGAAGGCGGGGTGGGTCCAGGCGCGATTGGCGCGCACGGCCCGCATCCCGGCCTGAAGCGCCCGCGCCCGATCGCCGACGTCGCCGCCCGGCGCATCCAGGGCCGCAAAGCTGGCCGTGATCAACTCGGTCGTGGCCGCGTCCGACACCTCCCAGTGCGACACCAGCACCGACCGCGCCCCGGCGTAGAAGAAGGCCCGCGCCAGGCCCGACAGGCCCTCTCCCCCCGGCCGACCGTCCGACGCCGCCGTATTGCAGGCCGACAGGACCACGAACTCGGCATTCAGCCGCAACTGGGCGGCCTCCGAAGCGCTCAGATAGCCGTCGTCGGCCTCGGTCGCCTGATCGGGCGGCGTCATCACCAATCCCGGCTCGGCCGCAGTCGACCCGGCCATCAGACCATGGGTCGAAAAGACCACGAACCGGGCGTTCGCCAGGGCGGCGGCGTCCCCTCGACGCACCGCCGTCTCGGTGGCCTCGGTCCCGATGCGCACCAGGGCGCGCGGATAACGGGTCTTCAGCGCCTCCAGCTCGGTCTTGGAGCCGGGCAGATAGGGCAGGGCCTTCAGCCGCGACACATCGGCCAGCCGCCCCTCGCCCAGGATGGAATCCGCCGCCGGCGCCCCGCGTGAGGCATAGTCGGGCGCTCCCGCCAGGATCGGCGCCCCGAAGGCGGCCAGGGTGAAGTCGCGGCTCTCGGCCCGCGCCGCCTGTCGGGTCGTCGGCGCCGAGGCGGAGGACGGACAGCCGGGGCTGCGCAAGGCTGGGTCGGACACCAGATGGCAGCGCAGGGCTTTCAGGCTCGACACGGACGGCAGGGTGGCCAGGGCGTATCGATCGATCAGCCAGGGCGTCGCCGCCAGGGACTCGGTCGTGTCGGGACCGGTCGGCGCCTCGGTCGACAGCACCGCCAGCGGCAGGGTGGTCAGGGCGCCGGTGACCACCGTGATCAGCGTCGACTTGCCCTCGAACACGCCCTCCACCGGCTTGACCAGTTCGGCATAGAGGCGGTGCGCCTCGGCGCGGTCGAAGGCGGCGACCGGACGGCCCGCGAAGATGGAGGGGTCCAGATCGCTGCGGTTCTGGGCCGCCGTGGTCAGGGATTCGCGCAGTTTGGCGACGGCGGCCGTCATGCCCGCCTCGCCCAAATCTTCGGCCCGCGCCCATTCCACCCGGTCGCGCGACACGCCCCAGACATAGGCCGCCTCGGGATTGACCAGCACCAGCAACAGGGCCTCGTCCGGCTTCAGCAGGGCTTGCGTCTCCGCCACCGTCAGGGCGCGTGGACTGGTCAGTTCGGCATAGGCCGGAAAGCGCATTTCCAGGTCGGCGTCCACGGCCGTCAGTCGGGCGCGCACCCGTTCATAGTCGGCGCGGGCGGCGGCGCGGCGGTCGCGCCCCTCGTCGCCCTGGACGGCGTAGAGCCGCTCCAACTCCAGCTCCAGCGCGTCGCGGCGGCCCAGCAGGGTCTCGCGCTCCTCGGCCAGCCGCCCCAGGGCGTCGTCGCCCTGGGCGAACCGGGCCGAAACCTTGGCCAAGGCGTCGGCGGCGTCCGAGGCGATGGCCCACTGCGCCGCCTCGAAGGCTTCGGCGCGCAGGGATTCGGGCGTGTCCTGAACCTGCGCCGCGCCCGATCCCGCCAACAGCAGACCCGCGCTCAGGGCGACCGCCGCGGCCGCCCGTCGTCCGATGCCCCTCATGCCCCGCTCCCCCTTCCGGCCCTCAGTTGGTCAGGATCTGGACCCGCGTCCAGACCTCGCCGCGATTGACGATATCCACCCGCATCCGCCCATCGGCGCGCGGCTGGGTCGTGCAGACCGGATAATGATCGCCGAAACCGTCGCGGCAGACCAGTGTTCCGGTCGCGTCCCGCAGGGTCAGGTTGATGTCGGTGTCGCCATCGCCGATGGCCGCGACGCGCAACACTTCGCCGCCCCTAGCCTCTACCTCGAACCAATAGGTCTCGCGCGGCTCGATCTGTTTGACGGTGAACACCGGCCCGCGCCCGAACGGCGAACTCAAAACCCCGCGCGTTCCGCCCGCCTTCAGCCGCGCCACCGCGTCCAGCACCGCGGTGTTTCCGTCCGCCAGGCCCGCCGCCTCGTCCAACAGGGCGTCGGGGGTCAGGACCGAAGCGTCGCCGCCGGGACGCACCGGCACTTCGGCCAGAAGCCGCGCGGCCATGATCAGGGCGCCGGGATCGCGCCGCTCGCGGCCCCAGCGGGCCAGCTCCGCCGCCGTCACCGCCTGGGCCACGCCGCGCGCCTCGGCCGCCGGGTCGGCCTGGATCGGCTCCTGCGCCGCCGCCTCGGCGGCGGCGAACACCAGCAAGACCCCTCCAAGGACCTTGGCGAACTGACGCTTGATCACGGACTCGACCCTCGCTCCCCGAGCCGCGCGCGGCGGCTTGTCGAGATCATGCCTCGGATCGCGCGGGTCGAAAACTGATCGAAGATGATCGCCGCGCGCGAGACCCGCGAAACCCGGCGCGATCTTCAGCCGACCGCCGCGCTCAGGATGCGGCGGTCAGCCTTGGCCTGGACCAGAACGGCCACCGCCTCGCCCTCGGCCGCCCCTTCGGGCAGACGGAAAAACGTCGGCCGTCCGCGCCAGTCGCCCAGCCGGGTCAGACTGCGCACGACATTGACGTGGCGAACGCGCTGGCCCCGGTTGTCGCCGCGCGCCACGGCCACCTCCTGGGCGCCGGGGGTGAAGGTCACGGCCCAGACCTCGGCGCCGCCCGCGGGCGCCCGGCCCGACCCCACGCCGACGGCGTCGCCGCTGTCGCGGAATTCGATCTCGGGCGGAAAGACCCGACGCTCGGCCTGGGCGTCGATGGCGGCTTGCAGCGGCTCGGGCCGCGCCTGGGCCTGGCGCGCGCCGTCCAGAATGACCTGGGGCGTCGGCAGGGCGCGCAGCTTCAGCGCCGCGCGATAGGCCCGTTGCCGGGCCGCGAACTCGGGCTTGGCGAAGGTGTCGGTCCAGCCCAGATAGTCCCAGTAATCGACGGCGTAGGTCAGGGCGATGACCCCCGGCTCGGCCGCCACGGTCTCGACCGCACGATTGGCCTCGGGGCAGCCGGCGCAGCCCTGGGCGGTGAACAGTTCGACCACCACCGGCTCGCCGTGAGCGGGCGTCGCCTGAGCCGGACGCGCGCGGCTGGGCTGGGCCGATCCGCCCGCCGCCAGGACGCTGACCGCCATCGCGACCCCGCCCAGAATCCAGCCCCGCGCTTTCATGGCCGGGACTAAATCATCTCCCAGGCGACCCCGCCCCTCATTTTCGCGTGAGGGCGGCCGCCTCAATCCATCAACTGCTGCGCCAGATAGACATAGTGCCGCGCCCAGCGGCGGGCGTTGGCCACCGGATCAGCGTCGTTGGAGTGCCCGCCCGCGGTTTCTTCATAATAGAGATGGTCCACCCCCAGATCGCCCAGGCGCGCGGCGAATTTGCGCGCATGACCCGGATGCACCCGGTCGTCGCGGGTGTTTGTGGTGACATAGACGCGGGGATAGTCCACGCCCGGCCGCAGGTGCTGGTAGCCCGAATAGCGGGCGATCCAGGCCGCCTCCTCAGGGATGCGCGGGTCGCCGTATTCGCCGATCCACGACGCCCCGGCGGGCAGTTCGTGATAGCGCAGCATATCGATCAGCGGGCTTTCGATCACCGCCGCATTGAACAGTTCGGGGTGCTGGGTCACCGACACGCTGGTCAGCACCCCGCCGTTCGACCGGCCGTAGATGCCCAGGTGTTCGGGGCTGGTGATCCCCCGCCGGATCAGGTCGCGCGCGACGGCGGCGAAATCGTCGAAGGCCAGTTGGCGGTTCTCGTTCAGCACCGCCTGGTGCCAGGTCGGGCCGAACTCCCCCCCGCCGCGGATGTTGGCGTTGACATAGACCCCGCCCCTTTCCAGCCACAGCTTGCCCATCTCGGGGATGTAGACGGGGGGCTTGGAGACCTGGAAGCCGCCATAGCCGAACAGAATGGTCGGCGCCTGGCCGTTCATGGCCAGGGTTTTGGGCCGGACCACGAAATAGGGAATCATGGCGCCGTCGGACGAGGCGACCTGGAACTGCTCCACCACGTCGTTCGAAGCGTCGAACCGCGCCGGACCCTGTTTCAGCACCCGCGTCACGCCGTCGTCGACATCCGCCAGGCTCAGGGTCGGCGGCGTCAGAAAGCCTTCGACCGAATAGAAGAAACGGCCCGAACCCTTGGAGGAATCGCCCAGATTGACGCTGACGTTCGCGGGCGTGGCGATGTCGGATCTCGGCCAGCCGAACTCGCCTCGGTTCTGAAACACCGCCAGTCGACCCACGACATTGTCCGAAATCGCCATGACCACGCGATCGTCCATCACCCGGACGCCGCCGATCGACTGGCGCTCGGTCGGTTCGAAAATGACCTCGGCCTGGTTGGAGGTCGGCGCAGGTCCGGTCGTGTCGCGAACGCAGGCCAGACAGACGGCCAGCAGCGCGCCGGCCTTGCGGGTTCCGCCCGGCCGCGCCCAGTCCTCGTCGGGAGAGACGATCAGCGCGCCGTTCTGCACGCCATAGATGGCGACGCGCGCGGGCAGGTTCAGCTTGACCGGACGTCCGTCGACCAGTTCCCAGGTCTCCTGGCGATAGGTGTCCAGCGGACGGCTGATGATGACCGCCAGCACCTTGCCGTCGCGATCGCGATACACCGACGGGCTGACGCCATAGCCGCCGTCCGAGATGTCGCCGCGATAGACCTCGGTCGCCTGGTCCAGCGTCTGGCCGCGTCTCAATGCCTTGACGATGAAGGGATAGCCCGACTCGGTCAGCGTTCCCGCGCCGAAGTCGGTCGCCACCAGCAGGGTGTCGCGGTCCAGCCATTCGATCCGGTGCTTGCCCTCGGGCAGGCTGAAACCGCCGTCGACGAACCGTTTCGTCACGGTGTCGAACTCACGCACGACCACGGCGTCCTTGCCGCCGTCCGACAGCATGATCAGACAGCGGGTCTCGTCCGGCGCCAGGCAGTCGGACCCCTTCCACACCCAGTCGCGGCCTTCGGCGCGGGCCAGGGCGTCGATATCCAGCAGCGTCTCCCAGCGGGTGTCGACCGAGGCGTAGCCGTCCAGCGTCGTGCGCCGCCACACGCCCTTGGGATTGGCTGCGTCCTGCCAGAAATTGCCGATGCCCTCGCCCAGGAAACCGGGGCCCGGAATGCGGTCGGTGGCGGTCAGGATCGCCTCGGCCTCGCGGCGATAGGTCTCATAGCGCGGGTCGCCGGTCAGGGCCGCCAGCGACCGCTGGTTCTCGGCATGGACGAAGGCCATGGCCTGCTCGCCGTTGACCTGCTCCAGCGCCAGGTGGTCGTCCGCGGCGCGCACCCCGGCGGGCGACAGGTCGGTCGGCAGATAGGGCGACGGCGCGGTCTCCGTCGTCGGCGACGACGCGACGGGCGCGGCGTCCATCGTGGCGCAGGCGCCCAACATCAGGGCAGGCAGGGCGGCGGTCAGAAGCAGGCGACGCATGGGTGCTCTCCACATGGGGGCGTCCTCGGCCGAACCGAGAGCTGGGTGTCGTATCAGTCCATCAGGCGGCGTGACAGATAGGCATATTCCAATGCGATGCGCCGGGCCGTCTCGCGCAGGTTGGCGCCCGCCGCATGACCGCCGTCGGTGTTCTCATAGAACAGCACCGGATAGCCCAGCTCCTCCAATCGCGCCGCCGCCTTGCGGGCGTGGCCCGGATGCACGCGATCATCCTTGGTCGAGGTATGGATGAAGACCTCGGGATAGGGCTGGCCCGCCCGCAGGTTCTGATAGGGCGAATATTCCGCGATCCAGGCGCGCTGTTCGGCGATGTCCGGGTCGCCGTACTCGGCCATCCAGGAGGCCCCGGCCAACAGCCGGTGATAGCGCATCATGTCGAACAGCGGCACCTGGATGACCGCGGCGTTGATCAGGTCCGGCCGTTGGGTCAGCATGGTCCCCATCAGCAGGCCGCCCTGGCTGCCGCCGATGACGCCCAGGCGACGCGGGCTGGTGATCCCGCGCGCGATCAGGTCGGCGGCGACGGCCTGGAAATCCTCATGGGCGCGCTGGCGGTTCTGTTGCAGCGCCGCCTGATGCCAACGCGGGCCGAATTCGCCGCCGCCGCGGATATTGGCGCGGGCGTAAACGCCGCCGTTCTCCAGCCACAGCTTGCCGATGGTCCCGGAATAGCCGGGCAGTTGCGACACCTGGAACCCGCCATAGCCGCCCAGCAGGGTCGGGTTCGATCCGTCCAGGGCCATGCCCTCGCGGTGCACGACGAAATAGGGGATCATCGTCCCGTCGGCAGAGCGCGCCTGAAACTGTTCGACCGTCAGACCGGTCGCGTCGAACATCGGCGGCAGGCTCTTGATCTGTTCGACCGCGCCCGTCGCGGCGTCGGCCAGCCACAGGCTGGACGGATTCAGATAGCCGGTCAGATTGACGAAGATCTTGTCGTCGACCTCGCTGGCCGAACCCAGGCCGACCGTGACGTTCTGAGGCAGGTCCAGGCGCGAACGGTCCCAGCCGCCGCCTTCACGCGGGCGATAGACGTAAACTCCGCCGCGCACATTATCGTACAGGGCCGCGACCAAGGTGTTGCGGGTGGCCGTCACCGCCTCGACCGACTCGCGCTCGCCGGGGCGGATCACGATCTCGCCCGGCGCCATCGGATCGGCCAGCCAGGCGTCGACGTCATAGGCGACCACGTCGCCGATGCGGAATGCCTGGCCCGAGGGCGAGGTCCAGTCCTGCAACATGGTGACGATCAGACGGTCGCCGACCATGCCGTCGATGCCGACCCGCGCCGGCAGGGCCATCCGCGTCGTCGCGCCGTCGGCGTTCAGGCGCCAGGTTTCGCTTTCCCAGGTGGTGACCCCCCGGTGCAGCAGGGTCGCCTTCAGGGCGCCGTCCGCGTCGCGCAGGGTGTAGGCCCCGACCGAGACGTCCGCGGGCTGGCCGGTGAAGACGATCTCGGCCTGGTCCAGGCTCTGACCGCGCTTCAGCCGCCGCACCGTCATCGGATAGCCCGAGGTGGTCAGAGATCCCTGGCCGAAATCGCGCGCGATCAACAGGGTGTCGCGGTCGATCCAGGTCGCTCCGCCCTTGGATTCCGGCAGGGCGAATCCGCCTTCGACCCAGCGTCGCTCGACCGTGTCGTATTCGCGGATGACGACCGCGTCCTTGCCCCCGTCCGACAGGCTGACCAGGCAGTAGCGTTCCTGGGGTTGCAGGCAGTCCACGCCCTTATAGACCCAGTTGGCGCCCTCGGCGGCGGCCAGGGCGTCGATATCCAGAACCGTCTCCCAAACGGTGTCGGCGCCGCGATAGCTGCCCAGGGTCGCGCGCCGCCAGACGCCGCGCACATGGTCGGCGTCCTGCCAGAAATTATCGACCGTGCCGTCGCGATTGAATCCGGCCGAGGGAATCCGCGCCCGCGACTGGCTGATCGCCAGCGCCTGGTCGTAGAAGCCCTGATAGCGCGGGTCCGATTGCAACACGCCCAGCGAATGGGCGTTGTGTTCGCGCACCCAGGCCATCGCCCGTTCGCCCTCGACCTCCTCCAGCCACAGATAGGGGTCTTCGGCCTCGGCGGCGGAAGCGGCGGGCGTGGCGGGGGCGGACGCTGCGGTCTGGGCCATGGCGGTCGTGCTCAACAGGGAAAAGGCCAGTGTCGCCAAGGCTGTCGCAGGCAGGGCGGCGCGGGCGGCGGATCGGATCATGACGGTTCCCTGGAGGGTTCGGGCCGCACCTTATCCATCCTTCGGCCAAGCGCACATTACGGGTTCGTCATGATCCCTCGTCGGGGATGCACAGCGGATTGCCGCATGCCTTGCAGTGCACCGCGTCCGGGTCGTGCTTCTGCAAGCCGCAACGGTCGCAGGGAAAGCGCACCTTGTGCGGCCGCATCAACGTCTGCGCCAGACGCAGGAACAGGGTGATGCCGGTCAGCATGACCACGATCGACAGCACCCGTCCCCAATTGCCCGGCAGGGTGATGTCTCCGAACCCCGTCGTCGTCAGGGTGGCGACGGTGAAATACAGCGCGTCCAGATAGCCGCTGACGCCGGGATGGCTGCCCCCGAACGTCGCATAGACGAAACCGGTCACCACGAAGACGAAGGTGACCAGGGCCGCCAGGGCGCGGGTGACCTCCTCCACGCGCGTATCGTCATAGCGGTGTCCGACCGTGCGCCAGAAGAAGTCCGAATCCAGCAGGGTCCACAGACGGATCAGCCGCAGGAAGCCGAAATTGGACAGCCAGGCCGGAAACAGCAGCGTCGCCAGGATGAACAGGTCGGCCCAGGTCGCCGGCTTCTTCAGCCAGTCCCGGATGTCGGTGTGGGCATAGGCCCGCGCCGCCAGGTCCAGCGCCAATATGGCGGCGATCAGATAGTCGACGACATAGAAGACCACCCCCGCCTGTTGCAGGATCGGCGCGGCCAGAAAGAAGCCGATGATGGCGAAGTCGATGACGATGACGGCTAGCCGGAACCGCACCGCCGCCGGGCGGGCGCCGAAATACAGATAGCGCAGGCGCGCGCAGACGCAGACCGCCGGTCTTGTCGGGAGCGGAGGCGGGGACGCTGGGTTCACGGCGCATGCCCAAGCGATAGCCTGATTGATCCGCCGGGCCTATATCCACGGGATGATGAGCAGACCCTTCGTCAAGATGAACGGCGCCGGCAACGACTTCGTCGTGGTCGACGCCCTGACCGCGCCTTTCACGCCCGACGCGGACCAGGCGCGCGCCATCGCCGATCGGACCACGGGCCAGGGCTGCGACCAGGTGATCGCCATCGCGCCGTCCGGTCGCGCGGACGCCTTCATGCGGGTCTGGAACGCCGATGGCGGCGCGGTCGAGACCTGCGGCAACGCCCTGCGCTGCGTCGGCTGGCTTCTGATGCAGGCGAGCGGAGCCGATCGCGTGGTCATCGACACCCTGGGCGGCCTGACGACCGCCTGGCGCGTCCCAGGCCGCGTCGGATCGGGATATCCCGAAGGGTCGGCGAGCGCGGCTCAGGTGAAGGTGGACATGGGCGCGCCCAGGCTGCGCTGGGACGAAATCCCCCTGGCCGAAGAAATGGCGACCTTCGGCGTCGAGCTTCAGATCGGTCCCATCGACGCGCCGGTGATCCACACGCCGGGCGTCGTCTCCATGGGCAATCCGCACGCGGTCTTCTTCATGGACCACACGCCCGACGACGGTTTCGTGCGCGGCTCCGGCTCGCTGATCGAGCGCCACCCCCTGTTTCCCGAGGGCGTCAATGTCGGCTTCGCCCACGTCCTGGCCCCCGACCGCATCCGCCTGCGGGTGTGGGAACGGGGCGCGGGCCTGACCCGCGCCTGCGGCACCGGCGCCTGCGCCGCCCTGGTCGCCGCCCATCGGCGCGGCCTGACCGGCCGTTCGGCGGTGGTCGAAGTCGACGGCGGCGACCTGTTCATCGAATGGAATGCCGAGACCGACCACGTGCTGATGACCGGCCCGGTCGAGATCGAGCGGACGGGAATGCTGGAGGTCTAGCCTCCTCTCCAACGGCATGGAGAGGAGAAGCGGTTGTCCCTGCGGAACGCTCGCTCTAGGAACAGTGGCGAAGCTCAAGAGACCCGCGAATGCCCGACATCACCGACAAACAGACCTTCTCCGACGACGACGCGCTGGAGTTTCACCGCGTCCCCACGCCGGGCAAGATCTCCATGGCCCCGACCAAGCCCATGGCGACCCAGCGCGACCTGTCGCTGGCCTATTCGCCGGGCGTAGCCATTCCGGTCCTGGCCATCGCCGAGGATCCCGACAAGGCCTACGACTACACCTCCAAGGGTAATCTGGTCGCCGTCATCTCCAACGGCACGGCCATCCTGGGCCTGGGCAATCTGGGCGCCATGGCCTCCAAGCCGGTGATGGAGGGCAAGTCGGTCCTGTTCAAGCGCTTCGCCGACGTCGACAGCTTCGACGTCGAGGTCAAGACCACCGACCCGGATGAGTTCGTCACCGTGGTCAAGAACATCGGCGACACCTGGGGCGGCATCAATCTGGAGGACATCAAGTCCCCCGAATGCTTCGAGATCGAAAGCCAGCTTCAGGACCTGCTCGACATCCCGGTCTTCCATGACGACCAGCACGGCACGGCCATCATCTCGACCGCCGGTCTGATCAACGCCGCCCATATCGCCGGCAAGCGGCTGGAGGACATCAAGGTGGTCCTGGTCGGCGCCGGGGCCGCGGGCCTGTCGTCGATCGGCCTGATGAAGGCCGCCGGGGTCAAGCACGAGAACACCGTCATCATCGACCGCGACGGCGTGGTCTATCGCGGCCGCGACAATGTCGATCAGTGGAAGGCCGCCCACGCCACCGACACCCCGCACCGCACCCTGGCCGAGGCCATGGTCGGGGCCGACGTGGTCATCGGCCTGGCCGCCAAGGGCGCGATCACCAAGGAAATGGTCGCCTCCATGGCGCCCAATCCGATCATCTTCGCCATGGCCAACCCCGACCCGGAGATCACCCCCGAGGAGGTGGCGGCCGTGCGGTCCGACGCCATCGTCGCCACCGGCCGCTCGGACTATCCCAATCAGGTCAACAACGTCCTGGGCTTCCCCTACATCTTCCGCGGCGCCCTGGACGTACGCGCGCGCCAGGTGAACCACGAGATGAAGGTCGCCTGCGCCGAGGCCCTGGCCGCCCTGGCGCGCGAGGACGTGCCCGACGAAGTCGCCGCCGCCTATCGCGGCCGCAAGCTGAAATTTGGTCCCGACTACATCATCCCGACGCCGTTCGACCCGCGCCTGATCTGGTACATCCCGCCCTTCGTCGCCCAGGCGGCGATGGACACGGGCGTGGCCAGAAAGCCCATCGAGGACATGGACGCCTATCGCGCCCAGCTCCGTCAGCGCGTCGATCCGTCAGCCTCGCTGATCCAGAAGATCTCCTCGGCCGTGCGCGCGTCGCCGAACAAGCGCATCGTCTTCGCCGAGGGCGAGGAACCGTCGGTCATCCGCGCCGCCTGGGGCTTCAAACAGGCCGAGCTGGGCACCCCCATCCTGGTCGGCCGTGAGGATCTGATCCGACAGAACGCCGCCGAGGCGGGGCTGAATTTCGACGAGCTGGGCATAGAGATCGCCAACGCCCGCCTGTCGCACCTGAACGCCGACTACACCGACTGGCTGTACGAACGGCTGCAACGGCGCGGCTATCTGCGCCGCGACGTGCAGCGGATGATCAACCAGGACCGCAACTATTTCGGCGCCGCCATGTGCGCGCGCGGCCAGGCCGACGCCATGGTCACGGGCGTCACCCGCAATTTCAACATGGCGCTGAAGGAGGTGCGGCGCGTCCTGGACATCACCGACCGCATGATCGGCGTCTCCATCGTTCTGGCCAAGGGACGCACCCTGTTCGTGGCCGACACCTCGATCCATGAACTGCCCGACGCGGCCGAGCTGGCCCAGATCGCCATCAAGGCGGCCGCGACAGTGAAGAAGCTGGGCCGCACCCCGCGCGTGGCCTTCCTGTCCTATTCCACCTTCGGCAACCCGCCGGGCGACCGCGGCGAAAAGGTACGCGAGGCCATCCGCATTCTGGACGGCATGGATGTGGACTTCGAGTACGAAGGCGAAATGCCGCCCGAACTGGCGCTCGATCCCGAGCAGCGCGTCAACTACCCCTTCATGCGCCTGTCGGCCGACGCCAACGTCCTGGTCATGCCGGCCATCCATTCGGCCGCCATCTCGACCCGCCTGGTCCAGGCCCTGGGCGGCGCTACCGTGATCGGCCCGCTGCTGGTCGGACTGGAGAAGTCGGTGCAGATCGTGTCCCTGGGCGCCTCGGTCTCGGAGATCATCACCGCCGCCACCTTTGCGGCCTATGAAGAAGGCGCCGAGAACGAGGGGTGACCCCCGGCCCATGGGCCGGGCCGCCCTCGGCGGCTGTCCCCCAAAGGGGGCGAAGCCCTGATCACGGCCTTGGCGCGTTATCTTCCGCTTCCGCCTCGAACACCTGTGCGCGTTCCGGGTCCGTCTGCATCGCGCGCTGCCGCCTAGCGACATGGAAGGCCAAGAGGATGGCGAAGACGCCGATCGCCGCCGAATAGAAGAAGAAGGTCACATAGCCGGCTCCCAGGCCGGCGGCCGTCGTCCCGCTCTTGGCGGCGCCCTCGACCAGCGAGCCTTCGGGCAGGCCCGTGAACAGGCCCTTCAACGACGCCAGCGGCCCGCCCGCATCGGCCGCCCGGGCCGAGGTCTCGACGATTCGGCCCGATTGCGAGGCCACGATCTTGCCCGGCAGGGCGTACAGCGAACTGAACAGCGCATATTGCGTCGCCGTGAAGCCGATCGAGGTCAGGCTGGACATATAGGCGATCAGGGCCGTGCCCGCGATGCCGGTGGCGACGTTGTCGACGCCGATGGCGATCATCAGGGCGCCCATGTCATGCCCCTGGGTCGCCAGCCAGGCGAAGATCAGGTTCGACACCGGGCTCATGAAGGCGCCGACCACCATGGCCCGGATCAGGCCCAGCCGCGCCACCATCCAGCCCCCGGCGAAGACGCCCAGAGAGGTCATGACGACCCCGAACACCTTTCGCACCTCGGCGATCTCGATCTTGGAGAAGCCCAGGTCCTGATAGAAGGGGTTCATGATGTTCAGGACGAAGTCCGACAGCCGGTACAGGCAGATCAGCGCCAGGATCGGCAGGGCCAGCTTGCCGAACCGCACGAAGAAGTCCTTCAGCGGCGCCCCGAATGATCCGGCTAGATAGGCGCCCGGTCGCGTCCGCACCCCCGGCAGGGGCCAGCAGGCCGCCGCCAGAATGGCGAATCCGACGATGACATAGGCGAACTGGATCAGCACGCCGGTCAGTTCCTTGTCCTCCAGCCCGGCCTTGATCGCCGCGACGGTCGGTTCGCCGACCAGGCCGCCGAAGGCCCAGACGAAGGCGTCGGCCTTGTCGGTCAGTCCGGTGCCGATGACGATGGCGGCCACGAAGATCAGCGCCAGGCGCACGACCCATTCCGTCACTTCCAGCGGCGGCCGCGAAGGGATGTCGCCGACCGGGATCGGCCGCACCACGTGCTGCGTCTCGCGCGGGGCCAAAACCACGCCCAGCACGCCGACGCCCATCAGCGCCGCCATGATGGCGTAGGACAGGTTCCAATTATACAGCTCGGCCAGCACCAGAGGCACGGCGCCCGCCACGATGGTGGCGGCGCGGTAGCCCAGTTGATAGGAGGCGGCCATGGCCCCCTGGCGGCTGTCGTCGGCGACCTCGATGCGCCAGGCGTCGATGGCGATGTCCTGGGTCGCGCCGAAGAAGCCGACCATGACGGCGAAGCCCGCCACGGCCATCAGCGACGTCGCCGGATTCGATCCCGAGATCAGCCAAAGGCCCAGGATGATCAGCCCCTGGGTCGCCAGCATCCACGAGCGGCGATGGCCCAGCAGCCTGGTCAGGCCGGGGATGGATGTCCGGTCCAGCAACGGCGCCCAGACGAATTTCAACGCATAGGTCAGGGTCGCCAGACCGAAGAAGGCGATGACCTCCAGCGTCACCCCCGCGTCGCGCAGCCAGGCCGACAGGGTGTCGAAGATCAGCAGGTTCGGCAGGCCGGCCGCAAAGCCCAGCAGCAGCATGGCCCCCACGCGCCGCTCGCTATAGACGGCCAATCCGCCCAGCCGATTCGCCGGCCGTTCCTTCATCGCGTCCGCCATCTGGGCCTCCCCGCAGGAGCGCCCCCCGGCGCTATCCGACGGCGACCTTGGCGCGGATGTCGCGCTTCGTCCAGCGGGCCAGGGCGGCCTTCAGCGCCTCCGGCTCCAGCGGCTTGACCAGATGGTCGTTCATGCCCGCCTCCAGACACGCCCTGCGGTCTTCGGCGAAGGCGTTGGCGGTCAGGGCCAGGATCGGCGTGTCGTCGCCGCGCGCCCGGATGGCGCGGGCCGCGGCGGGGCCGTCCATGCCCGGCATCCGCATATCCATGAACACCAGATCATAGCGCGCGCGCTTCAGGGCCTGGACCGCCTCCTCGCCCGTGCCCGCCGTCTCGACCACGCAGCCTTCGCGCCGCAACAGGGTCTTGGCCAACAGGGCGCCGACCGGGTTGTCCTCGGCCAGCAGCACCCGCACGCCGGCGAACCGGGCGGGCGTCACGCGGTCATCCTCGGGCGGCGCAGATGTCGGAACCGCGCCCGCTCCGGCGGCGGCCAGAACCCGTTCGGCCAGGGACGCCCGCCGCAGGGGCTTGATCAGATAGCCGTGGAAGCCCGCCGCGCGATAACGCGCGATCAGGTCGCGCTCGGACGGTTTCAGCAGCACGATCGACCGGCCCGACGCCGCCGCCGCCGCCAGCGGCCGCCCGGCGCGAACACCCTCGGCGTGGTCGATCAGGGTCACCGGCGCGGTCTGGGCGATCTCGGCTCCGCACGCCTCCAAATGCGTTTCGGCGGCCGCGCGCACGAAGGGATCGGGCGAGACCACCGCCACGACACGACCTTCCAGCGGGCGCCCGCGCGGTTCGCGCCCGGCCGTCGCGAATTCCGCCTCGACCCGAAAACGCGCGCCGCCGCCGTCCGGCCGGTCCTCGACCGACGCCGTTCCGCCCATGGCCGCCATCAGGCGCCGCACCACCGCCAGGCCCAGGCCCGCGCCGTCGTGGCGCACGGCGTCGCCGCCGACAGCGTGGCCGAATTCCTCAAAGATGCGCGCGCGCGCCTCGGCCGGAACGCCCGGCCCGGTGTCATCGACGATAAAGGCCAGGCGCGGCCGCGCCTCGCTTCCGCCCGCACGCTCGACGGCGATCCGCACCCCGCCGGTCTCGGTGAATTTCACCGCATTTCCCGCCAGGTTGAACAGCACCTGGCGCAGTCGTCCCTCGTCGGCGATCACATCCGGCGCATCGGGCGCCACGGACCAGACGATCTCCAGCCCCTTGTCGTGCGCCCTGGGACTGAGCAGTTCGGCCACGCCCTTCACCAGGGCCTCGACATCGACCGGCGCCGGATCGAACTCCAACCGCCCGGCCTCTAGCCGCACATAGTCCAGCAGGTCGTTGACCAGCCCCAGCATATGCTCGGCCGAGGCCTGGGCCGCCTCCACATAGGCGCGCTGCGCCCCGTCCAGCCGCGTGCGCGACACCAGGCCCAGCATGCCGATGACGCCGTTCAGGGGCGTGCGCATCTCATGGCTCATCAGGCGCAGGAACTGGCGCGGCCCGTCGTCGGCGGTCGTGTCCGCCGCCGCCCCGTTCTCCGCCCCTCGCTCGCCCCGTCGCGCCATCGCCGTCTCCCGCAACCGACTTCGATCTAGAGACGGCACCTTGGCCCAGCATGGGTTAAGGCCGGTTCAACCCGCCGCCTCAGAACGCGCCCGTGCGGTGCGCCTGGCGGCGCTCGAAATCGCCCTGGGCCGCCGGGCCGGCGCGACGATAGATCAGGGCCTCGGCCACATGGCGGCGCAGTACCCCGTCGACGCCGTCCAGATCGGCGATGGTGCGGGCCAGCCGCAGGGTCCGGGTCCAGCCGCGCGCCGTCAGCCCCCCCGCCTCGCCCGCCTTCATCAGCAGGGCGCGGCCCGCCTCGTCCGGCGTCGCGAAGCGATCCAGAGGGTCGCCGTCGATCCGGGCGTTGATCGCCGCGACCGGGTCCAGCCCGGCCGCCACGGCGCGCTCGGCCTGCATCGCCCGCGCCGCCGCCACCCGGGCGGCGGCCTCGGCCGTGCCCTCGGCGGGACGCGGCAGGGCCATATCGGCGGCGGTGACCGGCGGCGTCTCCACCGTCAGGTCGATGCGATCGAACATCGGCCCGGAGATGCGGTTCTGGTAATCGACCTGGCACCGAGGGGCCTTGCCGCAGGCGCCGCGCCCGGCGCCCCCCAGGCCGCAGCGGCACGGGTTCATCGCCGCCACCAGTTGGAAGCGCGCCGGATAGCGGATGTGGTGGTTGGCCCGCGCCACCACGATCTCTCCGGTCTCCAGCGGCGCGCGCAGGGAATCCAGCGCCTGGGCCGAATATTCGGGCAGTTCGTCCAGGAACAGCACCCCATTGTGCGCCAGAGACGCTTCGCCGGGCCTGGCCCGGATCCCTCCGCCGGTCAGGGCGGCCATGCTGGCCGAATGGTGGGGACTGCGGAACGGCCGGGCGCGGGTCAGGGCGCCGCGCTCGATCAGCCCGGCCATCGACCAGACCATCGAGGTCTCCAGCAGTTCGGGCGGCGTCAGCGGCGGCAACAGGCCGGGCAGACGCTGGGCCATCATCGACTTGCCCGAGCCGGGCGGCCCGATGAACAACAGGTTGTGGCCCCCCGCGGCGGCCACCTCCAGGGCGCGTTTGGCGCTCTCCTGGCCCTTGACCTCGCGCAGGTCGGGCGCCGCGCCTCCGGCCGAGACCGGTCCCGGCTCGGGCGCGCGCAACACCTGGCTTCCCTTGAAGTGGTTGATCAGGCCGATCAGCGAGCGCGGCGCCAGGATGTTCGCGCCCCCGGCCCAGGCCGCCTCGGCCCCATTGGCCTCCGGGCAGATCAGGCCCAGCCCCAGGGCCGACGCCGCCACCGCCGCGGGCAGGGCGCCGCCCGTGGCCGCGATACGCCCGTCCAGCCCCAGTTCGCCGATCGCCGCCCAGCCCTCCAGGTCCGCCGGGGCGATCACCCCCATGGCCGCCATCAGGGCCAGGGCGACGGGCAGGTCGAAATGCGATCCCTCCTTGGGCAGGTCGGCGGGCGCCAGGCTGGCGATGATCCGTTGCGGCGGCAGGGCCAGGCCGATGCCGGCGAAGGCGCCGCGCACCCGTTCGCGGCTCTCGGCCACCGCCTTGTCGGGCAGGCCGACCAGGGTGAAGGTCGTCGGTCCCGCGCCGCCGACCAGTTGCACCTCGACGTCCACACGCCGGGCCTCGACCCCTTCGAAGGCGAACGTCGTCACCCGCGCGACCATGCCGACCTCTCCCGTTCCGGGAGAGAACGAAGCACGAACATCAGCGTTCGGTCAAGTCGATGGTCTCAGCCGCCCCGCTTCGCCTCGATCACGTCCCACAGCATCGCCCCGGCGTCGACGCCGGTGAACTGCTTCAACTGCACCGCGCCGGTCGGCGAGGTGACGTTGATCTCGGTCAGATAGTCGCCGATCACGTCGATGCCGACGAACAGCAGGCCGCGCTTCTTCAGTTCGGGTCCCAGGACGGCGCAGATTTCGCGGTCGCGGGCGGTCAGTTCGACCGGCTGCGCCACGCCGCCGACGCGCAGGTTGGAGCGCACGGCGCCCTTCAGCGGCACGCGGTTGATGGCCCCGGCGACCTCGCCGTCGACCAGGATGATGCGCTTGTCGCCCGCCGAGACGGCCGGGATGAATTTCTGGATCACCAGCGGATCGCGCGAACCGGTCGCGTGAATTTCGACCAGGGCCTCCAGGTTCGGGTCCCCCGCCTTCAGCCGCACCACCCCCGAACCCGCCGCCCCGTGCAGGGGTTTCAGCACCACGTCGCCGTGCCGTTCGTGAAAGTCGGCCAAGGCCACCACATCCGACGAGATCAGGGTCGGCGGCTGCAAGCCCGCGAACCGGGTGGCGAACAGTTTTTCCGGCGCGCCGCGCACCTCGGCCGGATCGTTCACGACCAGGGTTTTCGGATGCACCGTCTCCAGCAGATAGGTCGCGGTCACATAGGCCATGTCGAACGGCGGGTCCTGACGCATCAGGATGACGTCGATGTCCTGACCGAGATCCAGCCTGACCTCTTCGCCCAAGGTCACGTGGTCACCCAGAACTTGACGCACCTGGGCCGGACGCGCCCGGCAGGACAGCCGCCCATCCTCCAGCGCCAGGGTGCGGAAGTCATAGACCCACAGGCGATGCCCGCGCGCCTGGGCCGACATCGCCAGCAGGAAGGTGGTGTCCCCTTCGATGTTGACCGCCTCTATGGGGTCCATCTGGATGGCGACTCTAAGCATGATGCTGGCCCTAACGCTCGCGACGCGGTCGCCCGCTACTTGAGGATGCTCGGCGCCGGACGCAACCCTCTCCTCGCCCGTCACGGGGGAGCCGCCGACGAAACGAAAGAGGGGTACGGACGCGCGCGGTCCCTAGTTCAGCCGCAACCGCACCCGTTCATAGCTGCGGCGCCGCCCGGTCTCGTCGGGCGTGTCCAGGCCGCGCGCCCGGTCCAGCGCCTCCAGCGCTCCGGCCAGGCCGCCCTGTTTCTCGCGCGCGGCGGCCACATCCAGCCACGGCCGGTGATCCTCGGGATCCAGCAGGGCGCGACGCAGGGCCGCGCGTTCGGCGGCCTGATAGTCCCCGGAATGAAGGGCGCGGTTGAACAGCACGCTTTGCAAGCGGATCAGGGCCTGGCGATCCGATACCGGCGCCATCAGCAGGTCCAGCCGGTCGGCCACATGGGGCGTCAGCCCGGCCCGCAACGCCCGGCGCGTCAGTTCGGAGGGCAGGACCAGCCGCCCCTGACTGAACGGGTCCAGGGCCACCGGTCCCTCGGGCGTCTCGACCCGCACCATGAAATGACCGGGGAAATCCACGCCGCGCGCCTCGATTCCCGCACGCCGTCCGCAATGCAGATAGAAGACCGCCAGGGCCGCCGACAGGCCGCGTCGGCGCTCGGCCACGTCGATGACGTCGGTGTTGGCCGGATCGTCGTGGTGCATCAAGTCGCCGTTCAGCCGCAGGTCGGCGGCCATGGTCTCGGCCAGGGCGTCGTCGGGGCTTTCGCCGTCGACCCGTTCGCCCAGCCGCGCCACGGCGTTCCGCGCCAGGACGCGCACCGGCTCGGGATCGCGCAGCGGATGATCATGGATGGCGCAGGCGATGGCGGCGTCCAGCAACGGAAAGGCGTCGTCCTCGGCCCGACCCGCCGTCTCCAGAACCTCGACCGCGTCGTTGCGCGTCACAGTCCGCTTCCCCCTACGAACCCACGCCTCGACGATGGCGCGGAAACCGGCCGGGCGCCAGCGCCACGATGTCCAGGCGGATGTCCAATGACTGCAAAGCTTTACGTCCATGCGCCACCTGTTGCGCGGCGGCCACGAGGCGGGCCGTCTGGCGGGGCGTCAGGGCGCTCAGGGCCGCCTCCAGCGTCGCGCGCCGCTTGACCTCGACCACCGCCAGCACCCGGCCGCGCCGGGCCAGTATGTCGATCTCGCCCGCTCGGCTCTTCAGCCGGAAGCCCAGGATGCGATAGCCCTTCAGCATCAGCCACAGGGCCGCCAGCCATTCCGCCCGATGGCCCTCGCGCCAGGCCCGGCCGCCCCGCTCCCCGCGCGACGGCCGCCCGCTCATCCCCGACCCTTGATGGCCAACGCCCGCTGATAAAGCGGCTTTCTGGGCAGGTTCAACGCCTTGGACACCTCGGCCGCCGCCTCGCCGGGCGGCAGTCGCGTCAGGGCTTCGCTCAGGGCGGCGTCGATGTCGGCCTGGCCCGCCGTCTCGATCTCGCCGGGTCCCACGACGATGACGATCTCGCCCTTGGGCGCCTGGCAACGCGGATCGACGGCCAGCTCGGCCAGGGTCCCGCGCACCGCCTCTTCATACAGTTTGGTCAGTTCGCGCGTCACCGCGGCCGGGCGCTCGCCCAGCACCTCGGCCATGTCGGCCAGGCTGTCGGCCAGGCGCGGGCCGCTTTCGAAGAAGACCAGCGTCTGACGGCCGGGCCGCAAGCCTTCCAGCACCGCCTTTCGCGCCGCCGACTTGGGCGGCAGAAAGCCCTCGAACAGCACCCGATCCGTCGGCAGACCCGCCAGGCACAGCGCGGCCAGCAGGCTCGACGCGCCGGGAATGGGATGCACCGGCAGCCCCGCCGCGATCACCGCCCGCGCCACGACATATCCGGGGTCCGACACCAGGGGCGTGCCCGCGTCCGAGACCAGGGCCACCACCTGACCGGCCGCGATCCGTTCGACGGCCGTTTCGGCGGCGCGGGCCGAGGCGTGGTCGTCGCACCGCTCCAGCCGGGCCTTCAGGCCATAGGCGGCCAACAGCTTGGCCGTCACCCGCGTGTCCTCGGCCAGCACCACGTCGGCGGCGGCCAGCACGTCCAGCGCGCGCAGCGTCATGTCGCGCAGATTGCCGATCGGCGTGGCCGTCAGATACAGGCCCGGCGTCACCGCGCGCGGCGGCGGGGCGGTCGGCGGAAAGAGGGGACGCTCGGTCATCGAATCCCTCCTACCATGGCCCGCGCCCGGCGCTTAGGCCAGCAGGGCGCGCGTCACCCCGTCCAGCACCGGCCGCGCCCTGGCCGTCGCCGCGATCCGCCCGTCGCGTCGGACCAGGAAGCCGTCCCGGATCAGCCCCTCGACCCGGTCGTCCAGGCCCAACCGCGTCAGGGCCGCGTCCTGAACCCCCTCGACGGTGCGCAGACCCAGCAGCGCCCGTTCTTCGTCCGCCTCGGTCGGGCTTAAGATCATCCGGTCGGCCCAGGGCGCCCCCGCCTCGGCGCCGATGGCGTAGTCGGTGATCGCTCGGTGCGCGACCGTCGCTGTTCGGGCGCCGCCCAGGGTCAGCCGTCCGTGCGCGCCCGGCCCGACCCCGACATAGTCGCCGCCGCGCCAGACGTGCAGATTGTGCGTTGAGCGCGCCGCAACGCCGTGCGCATGGTTGGACACCTCATAGGCGTCGAATCCGGCGGCTTCGAGCACCTGCTGGGTGGTCTCGTACAAGCCCGCCGCCGCCTCTTCGTCCGGCGTGACCAGGGTTCCACGCGCCGCCGCCCGGCCGAAGGCCGTACCCCCCTCTATGGTCAGTTGATAGGGCGAGACGTGCTCGAACCCCAGGTCCAGGGCGCGGGCCAGTTCATCGGCCCAGCCCGCTCGCGTCTGGCCGGGCCGGGCGTAGATCAGGTCGATCGACAGCCGACGGAACGCCGCCCGCGCCACGCCGACGGCGCGAACCGCCTCAGCCGCCGAATGGTTGCGGCCCAGGGTCTTCAGACTGGCGTCGTCCAGGGCCTGCACGCCCATCGACAGACGGTTCACCCCTGCGTCGGCCAGGGCCGAGAACCGACCGGCCTCGGCGTCGGTCGGATTGGCCTCCAGCGTGACCTCGATGTCGCCCTGCGGCGCCCACAGCGCCTTGGCCCGTTCGATCACGGCGGCGGCGGCGACGGGGTCCATCAGCGACGGCGTGCCGCCGCCCAGGAAGATCGACGCCAGCTTTCGGGGACCGGTCAGCGCCCGCTGCGCCGCCATGTCGGCCAGAATCGCCCGGACCAGCCGCGCCTGTTCCTCGATCCGCCCCCGGTCGCGCACGACGTTGAAGTCGCAATAGGGGCAGATGCGCGAACAATAGGGCCAGTGGACATACAGGCCGACCGCCGAGCCGGGGTCGAGCGGGTCAGTCAATCAACGCCGCCTTCAGCTTTGCGAACGCCAGCGCCCGGTGGCTGAGCCGGTCCTTCAGCGCCGGGTCCATCTCGCCGAAGGTTTCGGCGTGGCCGTCCGGGATGAAGCAGGGATCGTAACCGAAGCCCCGTTCGCCGCGCGGCGGAAAGGTCAGCCGACCGTCCACCCGCCCCTCGACCGCCACCACGGGTCCATGGGGCCAGGCCACGGCCAGGGCGCTGGTGAACCAGGCGCGGTCGTCGCGGCGGCCGGTCTCGTCGATCCGCTCCTCGACCCGGCGCATGGCCATGGCGAAATCCTTGTCCGGGCCGGCCCAGCGCGCCGAATAGATTCCCGGCGCCCCGTCCAGCGCCGCGACCGACATTCCGCTGTCATCGGCCAGGGCGACCTCGCCCGAGATATCGGCCGCATGGCGCGCCTTCAGCACGGCGTTGCCGACGAAGGTGCTCTCGGTCTCGTCCGGTTCGGGCAGATTCAGCTCTCCGGCGGTTACCACGACGTAATTTCCGTCCAGGAGCGCAGCGATCTCGCGCGCCTTGCCAGGATTATGCGTCGCGGCCACCAGCCGCATCCCCTTGATAAGTCTAAGCTTCGTCATCGATCACGCACCTGAAACAGTCCATTACCAAGGTTTAATATCGTTAAACGATACGTAACATGACTTCCTGTCGAGCAAGGTCTATCTATCGCCCTCAAGAACGGGGGCCGCGACGTTCCTAACATTCTCGCAACGAGCAATGAATGTGCGGCATAAAATAAGATCGGAACAAAAAATGACCCCGATCAATCGACGGAGAAACATGATGTACACGATGAACGTCTCGCAGTGGATGGACAAGGTCGGCAACGCCTTCGTCAACACGGTCCTGCTGGCCGCCCTGCCGACCGCCATGGTCGCCATTCTGGTCCAGGCTTTCTGACGGCCCTTTCCTTTCCCGACACTGCGGCCCACGCCGCGTCGGGTCGAGAAGGCGGCGCCTTCCGATCGCGACGTACAAGGGCGCCCGCGTCGGATCGGAAGATCCAGAAGGGCCGACCACAGCGGCCTGCAAACAAGAAAGCGTTTTGACCTCATGGGTGAACACCGCGAAGAATGACGTCGCGTTCGGACCGGCCGGGTCCGAACGCGGCGATCTCGCCCCCACCCCGGCTTTTTTGAGGCCGAATCCCATGCGCCTGCCGAACCTGACGCCCGTCGGCATCCGCAAGCTTCGCATTCCCGGAGTCCGCACGCTCGGACCGGGTTCGGTGTCCAGTCTTCTGAAGATCGCCCTGGATGTGGCCTATTGGCTGCTGGCCCTGATCACGGGCGTGCTGGTGGTCATCTTCTTCGTCTCGATGTTCATCCCGCTGGAGAACCTCAACGTCACCGTGTCGGACGATTCCGGCGGCATGGCGTTGCCGTTGACGCGACCGTTGCTGCTGTTCGCGGTCGGCGCCTTCTCGGCCTATTTCGGCGGCTTCATGCTGATCCTGCGGAATCTCAGGATGATCTTCCGCACCCTGACGATCGGCGATCCGTTTCAGCCCGGCAATGTGCGGCGTCTGCGCCAGATCGGCCTGATCCTGGCGATCGTCACCGGCGGCGTGTGGATCGCCCAGGGGGTCGTCGCCACGCGACTGGCCAAGGGCGTGATGGAATCCCAGGGGCTGGGCGACCTTTTGACGCCCGGCTTTTCGGTCATGATCGTGCTGGTGCTGGCCGAGGTCTTCCGCGAGGGCGCCCGCCTGCGGCGCGAAGCGGAGCTGACCATATGATTAAAAGGCCCCGCCTTTTCGACCCGGCGCGCGGCGGGTAGAGACCGTTTCATGGCCATCCGCGTCCAACTCGATCGAATGCTCGTCCAGCGGCGCATGTCGTTGACGGAACTGGCCGACCGCGTCGGCGTGACCGTGGCCAACCTGTCCATCCTCAAGACCGGCAAGGCGCGGGCCGTGCGGTTCTCGACCCTGGACGCCCTGTGCCGCGAACTGGATTGCCAGCCCGGCGACCTTCTGGTCCATGTCCCCGGCCCGGCTGAACCGGTCCAGGACGACCCCGACGCCGACGCCTGATGGCCCGCCGCGGCCCGCCGCCGATCTCCGACGACGACCGCCGCATCTGGGCGCGCGTCACCGGCACCGTCACCCCGCCCCGCGCCCGCAAGGCCGTCAGGATCGCCGTCGACGCGCCCGAGGCGGCGCCCCCGCCCCCCGCCGCCGCCGCCAAGGACGCCCTGGCCGTCCGCCCCGCCCTGCCAGCGCCGCCCAAATCCCCGACGCCGCCGTCTTCGGCCCCGCCGCGCCCGCCCAGCCTGCGCGTCCCCGACGTACTGGAGCCGCGCCGACAGCGGCGCCTGTCGCGCGAACGCGACCCCATCGAGGCCAGCCTGGATCTGCACGGCTTTGGCCGGTTCGAGGCCGAGGACGTGTTGCGCGCCTTTCTGACCTCGGCTCAGGCGCGGGGTCTGCGCGCCGTCCTGGTGGTTACAGGCCAGGGGCGGCGCGGCGGCGGGGTGATCCGCGCCTCGATCGTCGAGTGGCTGCACGCCCCAGCCTTGCGCGCCGTCGTCTCCGGCTTCGCCTCGGCCCACCGTCGGCATGGCGGCGATGGGGCGATCTATGTGACCTTGAAGCGCCGGTCCTGACTCATCCCAGCGCCAGGCCGTTCGTCTCGGCCAGCGCCTTCAGCCCCGTCATCGGACGCGGTCCCCAGTGAGCGATGACCTCCGAGGCCGCCAGCGAACCCAGTCGCCCCGCCGCTTCCAGCGGCAGGCCGCGCGCCAGGCCCAGAAGGAAGCCGGCGGCGTACTGGTCGCCCGCGCCCGTCGTATCGACCACCTTGTCGACCGGATAGGCCGGAACCGCAACCCGCCCGGCGCCGCGCAGGATTACCGAGCCTTCGGCCCCGCGCGTCACCGCCGCCGTGTCGACGACAGCCGCCAGCCGGTCGCAGGCGGCGTCGAAGTCTTCGGTCTCGAACAAGGCCGTCAGCTCGGCGTCATTGGCCAGAACGATGTCGGCCGAGGCGACGATGAAGTCCAGCAGCTCGGCGCGCCAGCGGCCGACCACGAAACTGTCCGACAGGGTGATGGCGACCTTGCGGCCCGCCGCATGGGCGGCCGCCGCCGCCTTTTCGAACGCCGCGCGCGCCGGGGCGGGATCGAACAGATAGCCTTCCAGATAGACGATGGCGCTGTCGCCGATCAGACCCGTGTCGATGTCGTCGACGGTCAACTGGTTGGCGGCGCCCAGGAAGGTGCACATGGTGCGCTGGCCGTCCGGGGTGACGTTGATCAGGCAACGGCCGGTGCCTGCGCCGCCGATCAGGGCCGGTGTGTCGAAATGCACGCCCGCGGCGCGGATGTCGTGGGCGAAGACCTCGCCCAGGGCATCGTCGGCCACCTTGCCCAGATAGGCCGCGCGGCCGCCGAACGAACCGACGCCTGCCACCGTATTGCCCGCCGAACCGCCGGAGGCTTCGACCCCGGCCGCCATGGCGTCGTACAGGGCCGCGCTCTGGACCTCGTCGACCAGTTGCATCGAGCCGGGCGTCAGGCCCTGCGTCTCCAGGAAGACGGGTTCGCAGGGGGCCAGGACATCGACGATGGCGTTGCCGACGGCGCAGAGATCGAAGCGGGCGGGGGCGTTCTGTGTCATGGCGCGCCCCATACCCGGCCTTTCCCACCACGGCAAACGCCCTTAGGCGTCGGGGGATGACCCGCATCGCCGTCCTGACGCCCGATCCCGCCGATCCGTCCTACGCCGGCCAGTGGCCGGGCGTGCTGGCCCGCCTGTCCGACGCTCTGGCCGTCGAGGGGATCGAGACCGTCGCCAGCCCCTGGACCGACCATGCCGACGACGCCGACGGCCTGGCCGAGTTTCCGCTGATCCTGCCGGTCGTCGCCTGGGGCTATCATCGCGACCATGACCACTGGCTGCGGGCCTGCGCCACCTGGGCGGCGGCGGACCTGCCGGTCGCCAATCCGCCCTCGGTCCTGGCCTGGAATTCGGACAAGGCCTATCTGGGCCGTCTGGCGGACCGGGGCGTTCCCATTCCGATGACCGTCTGGACCGAGACCGTGACCGCCGATCTGGTCGCGGCCGCCTTCGCCCAGACGGGCGCGCCGCGACTGATCGTCAAACCGACGGTGTCGGGCGGGGCCTGGCGCACCCTGCGCCTGTCGCCCGGTCAGGCCCTGGTCGACCCGCCGGTCGGGCGCGCGATGATCCAGCCCTATCTGCCGACCATCGAGAGCGAGGGCGAAACCAGCCTGCTGTTCTTCGGCGGCCGTTTCAGCCATGCGGTCAACAAGCGGCCGACGGACGGCGATTTTCGCATCCAGGTCCAGTTCGGCGGTCTCTATACGCCCCTGGCCGCCGCCCCGCCCGGCGCGCTTGAGGCGGCCGAGCGGGTGTTGGCCGCCATCGACGAAGACCTGCTCTACGCCCGCATCGACCTGGCCCCCGACGGGACCGGCGGCTGGCTGCTGATGGAGGCCGAACTGATCGAGCCGGACTTCTATCTGGCCTACGATCCTGCCCACGGCGCGGGCTTCGTCCAGGCGGTGAAGGCCCGGCTCAGCACGTCTCGCTCATAGACCGAAATCGGTTACGCTGGGCGCGGTCCGACTCGGCTCAGATTTCGGTCCGGCATCATGCGAGAGCCGCCAGCCCGGCCCGGGACGGGCACAGGTCCGAGATCACGCATCCGGCGCAATTCGGCTTCCTGGCCGTGCAGACATAGCGTCCATGCAGGATCAGCCAGTGATGGGCCTTGGGCAGGAAGGCTTCGGGCACGACGCGATGAAGCTGGTCCTCGACCTTGTCCGGCGTCGCCGCATTGGCCAGGCCCAGCCGGTGCGAGACGCGAAAGACGTGGGTGTCGACCGCGATGGCCGGTTCGATCCCCAGTTCGTTCAGCACCACGCTGGCCGTCTTGCGCCCCACGCCCGGAAGGGCCTGCAAGTCCGCCCGGTTCAGCGGAACCTGGCCCCCGTGCTGTTCGATCAGGATGCGGCTCAGGGCGATGACGTTCCGGGCCTTGTTCCGGTACAGGCCGATGGAGGCGATGAAGGGAATCAGCCCCGCCTCGCCCAGCGCCAGCATCGTCTCGGGCGTGTCCGCGACCGCGAACAGCTTCGCCGTCGCCTTGTTGACCGACACGTCCGTCGCCTGAGCCGACAGGGCCACGGCCACCAGGAAGGTGAAGGGGTTCGAATATTCCAGCTCGGTCTTCGGGTCCGGCATCACCGCCGCCAGCCGCTCGAAGATCGCCTCGACCCGGTCGGGATCAGGCGGCCAGCGCAGCGTCGGAATCGACGCGCCGGTCATGACGGCGGGGCGTTTGGCGGGACGGGTCACAAGTCGAAACATGACGTGTTCTCGACCGCTTACAAGTCAAGTTGATTTTTGGACGATCGTGTCCATTTTACGCGCCGCCCTCTCCCCGGTCCTTCCTCATCTCTCAGAGACGCCTCCCATGGCCTTGCCGTCCGCCGTCAAGAAACGCCTGCCGCTGATCGTCGCCGTCGCGGTCGGCCTCGCCCTCGTGATCGGAGGGTTCGTCTGGTGGCAGGGCAAACAACGCTGGGAGGCGACCGACAACGCCTTCGTCCAGGCGGACACCACCCTGATCAGCCCCCAGGTGGACGGCTATGTCGTCCAGGTGCTGGTCCAGGACAATCAGCGGGTCCAGCCCGGTCAGATCCTGGTCCGGCTGGACGACGCCGACGCCAAGGCGCGCCTGGCCCAGGCCGAGGCCAATCTTCAGGCCCTGACCGCGGCGGTCGGCAATGTCGATGCTCGCGCCGTCCAGGAGCAGGCCGCCGTGGCCGCCCGCGCCGCCGCCGTCGGCCAGGCCGAGGCTCAGGCCGGTCTGGCCCAGGCCCAGGTCGATCGCTATGGCCGCCTGGCCCAGCAGGGCTGGGTCTCGCAGCAACGCATCCAGACCGAACGCGCGGGCGCCCAGACCGCCCAGGCCGCCGTGGCCGAGGCGCGCGCCGCCCTGACCGCCGAACAACGCACCGCCGCCGTGCTCGGCTCGTCTCGCGAACAGTCGGTCGCCGCCGTCGAACAGGCGCGCGCCGTGGTCGAACAGGCGCGCATCGCCCTGGACCGCACCGTCATCCGCGCGCCCGTGGCCGGCGTCGTCGGGGCGCGCAGCGTGCGTCCCGGCCAATATGTGCGCCCCGGCGGGCAGTTGATGTCGATCGTGCCCCTGACCGACACCTATGTCGTCGCCAACTTCAAGGAGACCCAGGTCGGGCGCCTGCGCATCGGCCAGGAGGTCGAGATCACGGCCGACGCCTTCCCGGGTCGTCGCCTGCACGGCCGCATCGACAGCTTCGCCCCGGCCACGGGGTCCGAGTTCGCCCTGATCCCGGTGGAGAACGCCACCGGCAACTTCACCAAGATCACCCAGCGCGTGCCCGTGCGCATCGTCATCGACGACGCGGGGGCCGCCCTGCGCCCCGGCCTGTCGGTCGAGGTCAAGGTCGATCTCAAGAGCGGCGCGGCCGGTCCGACCTTCGCCGAGGCCGCCATGGGCGAGACCCGCCTGGCCGAGGTCGCGCCCGCGCCGTCCACGACCGGTCAGGGGCGCGCCCGCTCGTGAGTCCCGCCCCGACCAAGGCCGACGGCCAGGTCGACTGGACGATGCTGCTGCTCGGCTTCGCCGGCATGGTCATCGGCCAGTTCATGGCCATCCTGGATATCCAGATCGTGGCCGCCAGCCTGCCGCAGATCCAGGCGGGCGTCGGCGCTTCGGCCGACGAGATCAGTTGGGTCCAGACGGCCTATCTGATCCCAGAGGTCGTGATGATCCCCCTGTCGGGCTATCTGTCGCGCCTGTGGGGCACCCAGAGGGTGTTTCTGGTCAGTTGCGCGGGCTTTCTGATCATGAGCGTGGCCACCGGCCTGTCGTCGTCGATCGACATGATGATCGTTTTCCGGGCGCTGCAAGGCTTCATCGGCGGGGCCATGATCCCGACCGTCTTCGCCGTCGCCTTCACCGCCTTCCCGCCCGAAAAGCGAGTCACGGCCAGCGTGGTCATGGGTCTGATCGTGACCCTGGCGCCGACCGTCGGCCCGACCCTGGGCGGCCACCTGACCGAATGGCTGAGCTGGCGCTGGCTGTTCTTCATCAACGTCGCGCCCGGCGCCCTGGTGCTGTTCCTGGTCGGCCGTTACGCCCACTTCGACAAGGGCGATCCGTCGCTGGCCAAGGGGTTCGACTGGTGGGGCCTGGGCCTGATGGCCGTCTTCCTGATGAGCCTGCAATTCGTGCTGGAGGAAGGGGCCAAGAACGACTGGTTCGCCGACGATCAGATCCTGTTGCTCAGCCTGATCGCCGTCGTCACCGGCCCGGCCTTCGTCTGGCGTTCGCTGACCTACCGCAATCCGATCGTCGAGCTGCGGGCCTTCGCCAATCGCAATTTCAGCGTCGGCGTGGTCATGACCTTCACCGTCGGAGCGGCCCTGTTCGGGGGCACCTTCCTGTTGCCGCTGTTTCTGGCGCGCGTGCGCGACTATTCCCCGGCCGAGGTCGGAACCACCATGGTCGTCTCGGGCTTGGCCATGTTCGCCACCGGTCCCTTCGCCGGACGGCTGGTGCGGCGCCTGGACCCCAGGGTCCTGATGTTCGTCGGCTTCATGATGTGCGCCTGGGGGATGTGGGACGCCCACGCCCTGACCGCTGAATGGGGCTTCTGGGAATTCGCCGGGGTTCAGGCCATGCGCGGGGTCGGCGTCATGCTGGCCATGATCGCCTCGCAGCAGGTGACCATGTCGACCCTGCCGCCGCACATGGTCAAGAACGCCTCGGGCCTGGTGAACCTCAGCCGCAATGTCGGCGGCGCCTTCGGCCTGGCCTTCCTGAACACCTCGCTGATCACCGGCACGGCCGTCCATTATGGCGAGCTGACGTCGCGCATCGATCTGACCAACGGCCGGATGACCGAGCTTCTGGCCGGCATGGCGGAACGGTTTTCCGGCTCCATCGACCCCCAGGGCGCGGCGATGCAGGCCCTGAGCGGCATATTGCTGCGTCAGGCGACGACCCTGGCCTTCGGCGACGCCTTCGCCATCCTGGCCGCAGCCTGCGCCTTCGCCGCCTTCGTGACCCTGCTGTCGCGGCCGGTGAAGGCCCAGGCCGGCGCCGCGCCTTCGGAGGTCCACTGACATGCCTCGCGCGGCCGGACAGATCGACGAGGCCAAGACCGAGGCCATCCTCGAAGCCGCCGCCGTCCTGTTCGGCGAAAAGGGGCTGAACGCCTCGATGGACGAGATCGCGCGCCGCGCCGGGGTGTCGAAACAGACCCTCTACAATCGCTACGCCTCCAAGGCCGAGATCGGCCGCGCCCTGGCCGCGCGGCGCAGCGACGCCATCACCGCCCCCCTGCGCGCCGGAGGCGACGTGGAGACCGTGCTGACGGCCATGGCCGCCTCTCTGATCCGGCGCGTCCGCGACGCCGACAAGGGCGCCTCGCTGCGCGGCGTGGTCCTGATGTCGCCCGAGGCGCCGGACCTGGCCCGCGCCATCTACGCCGCCGGGCCGGGCGAATCCCTGCGCCGCATCTCGGCCTGGCTGAGCGAGCAGGACCGGGCGGGACGTCTGACCGTGCCCGATCCCGATCACGCGGCCGAGATGTTTTCGGGCATGGCCGTGGGCCACGGACATCTGCGCAGTCTGCTGGGCGTGCCCCGCCCCGACGCCGACAGGACCGAGACCCGCGCCCGTGAAACCGCTCGCCGCTTCATCCGCGCCTTCGCCCCCGAAGGCTGACACACCGGCCGGATCGGCCTAGACCGGACCCCTGTTCCAAGGAGTTCCTCCATGCTGATCCACCTGTCGTCCTGGCCCGAGATCGACGCCCGGCTGAAATCCGGGGATCCGCTGGCGAAGACCGTGGTCGTGCCGATCGGCTCCAACGAGCAGCACGGGCCGACCGGCCTTCTGGGCACCGACTGGCTGTGCCCCGAGATCATCGCCCACGATCTGGAGGCCCAGGCCGACCAACTGATCGTCGCCCCCACCTTCAACATCGGCATGGCCCAGCATCACCTGGGCTTTCCCGGCACCATCACCCTGCGGCCCTCGACCTTCATGGCCGCCATCGGCGACTGGGTGTCGTCCCTAAACCGGCACGGGTTCGAGCGAATCTATTTCCTCAACGGCCACGGCGGCAACATCGCCTCCATCGAGGCCGCCTTCGCCGAGATCCACGCCGAATGGTCGTTCGCGGACGAACCGATGGGCTTCGCCTTGAAGCTGAAGAACTGGTGGGACCTGCCGGGCGTCACCGCGCTGTGCAACAGCCTGTTCCCGACCGGCCACGGCTCGCACGCGACCCCGTCCGAGATCGCCGTGACCCAGGCGGCCTATCCCGACCGCATAAAGACCGCCGACTACAGCCCCAGGATCGCGCCGACCGGTCCGATCCGCGACGCCGCCGATTATCGCGCCAGATTCCCGGACGGCCGTATCGGTTCCGATCCGGCCCAGGCCAGCCCGGAAAGGGGTCGTCAGATCATAGACGTGGCCAAGGTCGGCCTGCTGGACGACGTCACGGCCTTCGCGGCGGAACGCCTGCCCGCCCTGTCCTAGGCCGTGCGGACGATCCCACCCTCGACCCTGACCGGCCAGGACGTCAACCGTCCGCCCGCGCACGGCCCGGCCACGCACAGCCCCGTCAGCGGCTCGAACGCCGCCCCGTGCCAGGCGCACAGGATCAGCGACCCGTCCGGCGTCAGATAGCGGTCCAGCTCGACCGCCAGCGGATTTCCGGCGTGGGGGCAGCGGTCGACGTACCCGGCCACCTGGCCGTCCTTCCTGACCACGAAGCCGTGGAAATAGGTCTCGCCGATCTGCAAGACGAACGACCGCGCGCCCGGGTCGGCGATGTCGCCCTCGGCGCACAGGGCCACATTGGGCGGCGTCTTCCAGACGCGCGGCCGGTCGGCGGGGATCGGCTCGCTCATTCCCGCTCGGTCTTCAGCGGCCGCGACAACAGGTCGTCGATCACCTGGTCCACTGTCGTCTCGCCGCTGAGCAGGTCCGAGACCGCCAGGCAGATCGGCATGTCGACGCCCATCTTGGCGGCCAGTTGGCGCACGGCGGGCGCGCTCTCATAGCCCTCGGCCACCGACCGCTTGCCGGCCAGGGCCTCCTGGACCGTCTGGCCCTGGCCCAGGGCCAGACCCAGGCTCATGTTCCTGGATTGCGGGCTGGAGCAGGTCAGCACCAGATCGCCCAGGCCGCACAGGCCCGCCACGGTTTCGGCCTGACCGCCCATGGCCACGCCCAGACGGGTCATTTCGGCGAAGCCGCGGGTGATGATGGCGGCGTGGGCGGATCGGCCCAGGCCGCGGCCCTCGCTCATGCCGCAGGCGATGGCCAGCACGTTCTTGATCGCCCCGCCGACCTCGGCCCCGATCAGGTCGGCGGCCAGATAGGGCCGGAAACCGGGCGCCGACAGGGTCCACATCAGCTCCTCGCCCAGAGCCTCGTCGGCGCAGGCCAGGGTCACTGCGCTGGGCAGGCCGCGCGCCACCTCTCCGGCGAAACTGGGACCCGACAACACCGCCTGCGGCGCCGCGGGGATCGTTTCCGACAGCACGTCGGTCATCAGCTTCAGCGAGCCGCGCTCGACGCCCTTGGAGCATAGGACGATCGGAACCTCCGCCCGATGATGCGGGGCGAAGGCTTGCAGCGTCGAGCGCATGAACTGGGCCGGCGGCACCGCCAGGATGACGTCGCACGCCCCCAGGTCGGCCAGGTCGGCCGTCACCTTGACCCGGTCCTCCAGGATCACGCCGGGCAGAAAGGCTTCATTGACGCGGTGCTCGCGGACGCTCTGGACCACCTCCGGCTCGCGCGCCTGCAACAGCACGTCCAACCCCGCGCGCGCCGCCACCTGGGCCAGGGCCGTGCCCCAGGCGCCCGCGCCGATCACCCCCGCCGTGCGAAACTCCATCCGGTCTTCCCCGCTCACGCCTTGGCGCCCTTGCGCCCCGTCTTGGCATGGACAGGATCGGCTGTCGCGCGCGCCTCGTCCAGCGGCCATCGCGGACGGGCCGCCACATCCAGGTCCGAGACCAGTCCCTTCGCCAGCCGTTCCGCCCCCGCCAGGGCGATCATGGCGGCGTTGTCGGTGCAATAGGCCAGGGGCGGGGCCACGAAGTCGAAGCCGTGCCTGGCCGCCGCCGCCTCCAGCGTCCGCCGCACCGTCTTGTTGGCCGCCACGCCGCCCGCGACGACGAAAAGCATCTTGTCTGGCCCTATCGCCCCGCTCGCGGAGCGAGGCGGCTTGAGGGCGGGGGCGTGTCGTTCCGCATAGGCCTGCATGGCCCGTTCCGAACGTTCGGTCAGTTGCCGAGCGATGGCGGTCTGGACGGCGTCGGCCAGGTCGGCGCGGTCCTGATCCGTCCGGCAGGTGTCGACCAGGCGCGAGGCCGCCGTCTTCAGGCCCGAAAAGGAGAAGTCGCAGTCCTTGCGCCCCAACAGGGCGCGCGGCAGGGCGAAACGCGATCCGTCGCCCGTCTCGGCCAATCGCTCCAGCGCCGGACCGCCGGGATAGCCCAGGTCCATGGCCTTGGCGATCTTGTCGAAGGCTTCTCCGGCCGCATCGTCGATGGTGGTGCCCAGTCGGCTCATGTCGCCGATCCCGCGCACCTCCAGAAGCTGGCAGTGCCCGCCCGAGACCAGCAGCAGCAGAAAGGGATAGGCGATCTCGGCGCCCAGGCGGGCCGACACGGCGTGCCCTTCCAGATGGTTGACCGCGATCAGCGGCAGGTCCCGCGCCAGAGCTGCGCCCTTGGCGAAGCTCAGCCCCACCATCACCCCGCCGACCAGCCCCGGCCCGGCGGTGGCGGCGACGCCGTCCAAGTCGCCATAGTCCAGCCCGGCCTCGGCCAGGGCGCGGGCCGCGACCCCGCCGATCATCTCGACGTGACTGCGGGCGGCGATCTCGGGCACCACCCCGCCGAAGGCCGCGTGTTCGGTGATCTGGCTGTACACCACCGACGACAGCACCTCGGCCCCCGTCGCCGACAGCCGCACCACCGAGGCGGCGGTCTCGTCGCAACTGGTTTCGATGCCCAGCACGGTCAGGGCCTCGGTTGCCGCCCCGTCCGCCCTGCTGTAGTCCGCGCCTGTGTTCATCGGGTCGAGGTAGCGACCCCCCACCTTCAGCGCAACGGTTCGGGCGACGCCCATGATCTCCACCCACGGCCCCATCCGCATCGGCACGCGCCGCTCGAAACTGGCCCTGGCCCAGTCGGGCATGATGCAGCGCGCCGTGGCCGCGACGGCGAACCTGCCGATCGAGCAGGTTTGCCTGGTCGAGATCGTCACCACCGGCGACCGGGTTCAGGACCGTCGCCTGCTGGAGATCGGCGGCAAGGCCCTGTTCACGAAAGAGATCGAAGAGGCGCTGCTGGACGGCCGCATCGACCTGGCTGTCCATTCGATGAAGGACGTGCCCGCCGAACAGCCGCCGGGCCTGGCCATAGCCGCCATCCCCGAGCGGGAGGACCCGCGCGACGCCTTCATCGGCCGTCATGTCGCCGCCTTCGACGACCTGCCGCCGGACGCTGTTCTGGGCACCGCCTCGCTGCGGCGCCAGGCCCAGGCCCTGGCCCTGCGCCCGGACCTGAAGATCGAGATGCTGCGCGGCAATGTCGACACCCGTCTGCGTCGCCTTCAACAGGGCGATTTCGACGCCATCCTGCTGGCCTCGGCCGGCCTGTCGCGGCTGGGCCTGGCCGAGGCGATCGGCGAGCGGCTGTCGGCCGACGCCTTCCTGCCTGCGCCGGGTCAGGGCGCCCTGGCCCTTCAGAGCCGGGCCGAAGACGCCGACGCCCCCTGGCTGAAGGCCCTGAACCATGCCGACACCGCCCTGTGCGTCGCCGCCGAGCGCGGGGCCATGACGGCGCTGGAAGGCTCGTGCCGCACCGCCATCGGCGCCCTGGGCGCCATCGCCGACGGCCGTCTGCGCCTGACCGTCGAGATGCTGGCCCCCGACGGCTCGGCCCGCTGGCGTCGCGCCGGGGAAATGTCCGCCGACGCCGGACCCGAGGCCGCCCACGCCCTGGGCCTGGAGCTGGGCCACGCCGTCCGCGCCGAGGCGGGCGACCAGCGGATAGACCTCTGAGACCGATCCGCCAGGTCTGGATCACCCGCGCCGAACCCGGCGCCGCCCGCACGGCCGCCCGGCTGGCCGACATGGGCTTCGAACCGATCGTTCGGCCGTTGCTGCGGATCGAGACCCTGTCTCCGCCGCTTCCCGCCGCCGCGCCCGACGCCCTGGTCTTCACCAGCCGCAACGGCGTCGCCGTCTGGGCCGGGCTGGACCCGCGCCGCGACATCCCCGTTCTGGCCGTGGGCCAGGCGACCGCCCAGGCCGCGCGCGCCGTCGGCTTCCTCGCCGTGCGCGCCGCCGGGGGGGATGTCGCGACCCTGGCCGCCCTGATCCGCTCGGATACTGGCCTGACGGGCGCGCGGCTGTTGCACCCCGGCGCCGAGATCCCCGCGGGAGATCTCGGGGGCCTCGTCGCCCCCCATGCCCGGATCGAGACCCTGTCCGTCTATCGTGCAGTCGAAACCGGCGACGCCCCGCCCGAAGGCTTCGACGCGATCCTGATCCACTCGCCGCGCGCGGGCCGCGCCCTGGCCGAGACGGCGGCGCGCGGATCGCTCGCGGGCCGTATCGCCTGCGCCATCTCCGCCAATGCGGCCGCGCCTCTGCAGGGCCTGGGCCTGGCCGAAACGCGCACCGCCCGCACGCCGGACGAAACGGCGTTGCTGGCCTGTCTTGGCAAGCCGCCCGCCGCCGTATAAAGAGCGCGGCTCGCGCCGAGGCTCGCCCCGGCGATCCGGGCCGCTTTAGCTCAGCCGGTAGAGCACCTCATTCGTAATGAGGGGGTCGCGTGTTCGAGTCACGCAAGCGGCACCACCACTCCTACATGGGAAGGATACACCGCTGGGCGCGGAGGCGCTTCTGCTTGGGCGTCGGCTGGGTCCCAACTGGGTGCCGCCCTTGAGTACCGACGGCAGTCAGGCGGGGCTGCTTGAGGCGGGAACGTCGGCCGCCCTAAGGCAGACTTAAGCGAAGGCCGTGCGGCCAACCAGCAAGCCAATGGGGAAGTTCTCAGCCTACAGCAAGCCCTGACGACCGTTGCGGGTATCGTTCGTGAAGGTTTCGACTAGGGCGTAGTCGGAAATCTTGGAGGGCGGGTCGACGTTCTCGAATATCAGAAACTGCGCGCCAGCGCCAAGATGACCGAGGTGCTCGAAGAAGCGCTCCTTCAGATCCGTGTTCCGAACCTCCTCCTCGTCGGGGCTCAAGCTGTCACCAAGTTTTTTGAATGGATCGCGGTAGGTCAGGAGCGGGGTGTCGAGCACCAGGAAGCCGGGGTGGGGCAACTCACGTTCGCGACAGTAGAGCAAAAGCGCAACTTTATAGGCCGCATGGGTGATCGCGCGCACGCCCTTGCCATTATGGCGGCGCTCTTTGCCATCAATCACGAGATCATATGTCCCGGGGTCAAAGAAGACCTTCTGCTGTCCCGGAAAGCCCCACTCGAAAAGAACCTCTGAGACGACCTCGGCGAAATCTTTGGCGGTCTCTGAGCTCAAGCCGCTCTGCAGCGTCTCCCCCCGCTTGGGCGGTTTGGACGCTTCGACCCGTGCCTTCTGCTCGGCCAGACCGCTGCGGCGCTCAAGCAACTCTAGGCCGTGCCGGCACCGATCCCGACGCGTCAGGAGTTCCGCCAGCTTCAACTGATGGGATTCGAAATTCGGCGTCGCCTTGAGCAGCTGCGCCTCAACGTTTGCCAAGGATTCGCGCATCTCAGCGGTCACATTAATCAGCCGAAGCGCTTCGCTCTCGGTGTCCTGAACGGTCGCGACAAGGTCGTCGCGTTGGCGATTGATCTTCTGGATTTCCACTTCGGCAGCTGTACGGACCGTTTCGATCTCGGGGAGACCATGCGTGTGGGCCTGTGATTCAGGAGCCGCGCCACAGACAGGACAAGGACGCTGACGTGCCCCTGAGAATTTCCTCCACGCGGAGCTAGAGTCCGGCCCTTGAAAGGACGGACGGAATGAAACGAGCGAGATTCACGGAAGAGCAGATCATCGGGATCCTGCGGGAGAACGAGGCCGGC
>Ga0209571_1000113_pt1 | contig 183895 bp, 178 predicted proteins | sample EBPBio102011_DNA_FD_185866 | JGI IMG/M metagenome (GOLD analysis project Ga0209571, IMG submission 185866) | Wastewater treatment Type I Accumulibacter community from EBPR Bioreactor in Madison, WI, USA - Reactor 1_1/10/2011_ DNA (SPAdes)... | ecosystem: Engineered > Bioreactor > EBPR >...
GCCGGCCTCGTTCTCCCGCAGGATCCCGATGATCTGCTCTTCCGTGAATCTCGCTCGTTTCATTCCGTCCGTCCTTTCAAGGGCCGGACTCTAGCTCCGCGTGGAGGAAATTCTCAGGGGCACGTCAGTCAGGGCGCCCGCGACCAAGAGGCCGCCGACGAACATGCCGGTCATGGCGCGGCGGTGCTGGAGCACCCTGTGCTTGCGCGCGGCGTACACCGCCATCGGCAGGGCCACGATGGTCCAGCCGCTGAGCAGGTGAATCAGCGAAAAGCTTCCGCCATTGATCTGGCGGATGAACAGGCTGCTGACCGCCGTCGCCGCCATGGCGATTACCCAGGTCCAGCCCAGGGTCCGATGCAGGGCGTTTCCCTTCACGCCCAGTAGCAGGACCGTGCCGATGATCAGAGCCGTCGTCGCCCCCGCGACATGGACCTGAACCGCCGTCGTCGCCTCGGCCAGCAGGCCGAGGTCCGGCGCATGGACCCGTCCCGCCAGGGCCGAGGGGTCGCGCGCCAATTGGATCAGATAGCCCTGGATCACGCCGAACCCCAGAATGCCGCCCACGGCGATCGCGCCCAGGACGGCCCCCGGCGCGATCCGGCGGCGGCGGGCGGTTTCGATCTGTTCGGTCATGACGGCTCTTCCTTGTGGCGACGCTCCCATCCGCCACGCCGCGCGGCCGCCGTCAGCCGCGTCTTCGCGCGCGGCCGCCAGGGTTTCGCGAACGGCCGCCCGCGCCATTGACGAAGCGCGAACGCCCCGGTTTCGTTCGGCGGCAAATCGTGGTCTCAAGCGGGCATGACCGCCAAGGTGATCCAATCGCTGAAAGAGATGACGCAGGGCCTGTTGCTCGCCTCGGCGGCCGGCGCCTTCCTGGCCCTCTCGAACGCCTTCACCCAGGGCCAGCCGCCGCTGACCCTGCGACTGGCCTATTGGATTCCCCTGATGATCACGGGGGGGCTATGGGGTCATTTCTGCTCCTTGCTGGCCTGTCGCTGGATCGACCCGGCCGAGCGGCCCTGGCTGGCCTCGGCCGTCATGTCGGCGATGATCGCCCTGCCGATGACGGTCGTGGTCTGGGCGGTCACCGGCCTGGTCTATGACGGTCGGGTCTATCCGCTGGCCTGGCTGCCGGCCTTCCTGCTTCCGGTCACCATCATCTGCGCGGCCATGTGCGTGTTGAACGTCTTCCTGGCGCGCGGACGCACGATCCAGACCCATGCCGCCGCGCCCGGCGCCGCGCCCGCGCGCTTCCTCGACCGGCTGCCGCCCCGCCTGCGCGGCGCGCGGTTGATCGCGGTCCAGGCCGAAGACCACTATCTGCGTCTTCACACCGACCGTGGCTCGGACCTGATCCTGATGCGGCTGTCGGACGCCGTGGCCGAGCTGGAGGGGCTGGAGGGCGCCCAGGTCCATCGAAGCTGGTGGGCGGCCAAGGGCGCCGTGCGCGACGTCAGCCGGGGCGACGGGCGCGCCGTCCTGACGCTGGAAGGCGACCTCAAGGTGCCGGTCAGCCGCGTCCATGCCCGGCGTCTCCGCGCCGAGGGCTGGTGGTGATTTTCAGGGCGTGGCCCGGCGCAGGGTTTCAGGACCAATGACCGGGATCAGCCCGTTGTCGGCCTGCAATTCTCCGAGCGGCGGAGCCCGCGTGGCGCACATCGCCGATCCGGCGACCCGGCTCCTGAAGGCGAAGCAAACCGCTTTCGTGATCGCCGCCCGAATGTCAGAAACATCGTCTGCATGATTTGGAGACCTCGCATGTCGCTTTCCAGGCGCATCGTCCTGGGGGCCGCCGTCGGCACGGCAGGCGCGGCCTTCAGCGCACCGGGCCATGCCCAATCCCCGACGCTTGGCGCGGCTGTGGACACCGCCGTGCGCGCGGCGCTGGACGCCGGGGCCTGTCCGGGGATCGCCGTCGCGATCGGTCGGCGGGAAACGCCGCTGTTTGTCCAGAACTACGGCTTGGCGAACCTCGAGACAGGAACGCCTGTCGACAGCCGCAGCATCTTTCGGATTGCCTCCCTGACGAAGCAGTTCGCGGCCGCCGCCGTGGTGAAGCTCGCGTCGCTTGGCAGGCTGGATCTCGACGACGCCGTCCAGAACCACCTGCCCGCCTTCGCCTCGACCGAGCGGTTCAGCCTTCGGGAGCTGATGACCCATACTGCCGGTCTCAGCGAGCAGGCGTCGCCTTCGTCCGCCGCAGACGCCGAAGGACCGAAATCGTCCATCGCCTTGGCCCAGGCCATCGCGGCCCAGCCCAAGCTGTTCGACTTTCCGCCCGGGACGGCCTGGCTCTACAGCAACGCCAACTACATCACCCTTGGCGCCGTCATCGAGCAGGTCACAGGCCAGCCGCTGGCGGCCGCCATGGAAGCCTTGATCTTTCAGCCCTTGGGTCTGGAAAGTCTGGCCTTCGACACGGCCAGCGCCGTGGTCCCGGGGCGGGTGAACGGCTATTCGCCGACCGAAGAGGCGACGCGGTTCATCAACGCCGCCCACATCGAGATCGCGGACGCGGGCGCCGCTGGCGCCATGCGGGGGACCGCGGCCGACCTTATGCGATGGCATCATCTGCTGCTGTCCGGCGCCCTGTTCGATCAGGCGCACGTGCGCGCGCTTTTGACGCCGGGTCGCCTGAGAGACGGCCGACTGAGCGGCGCGAACCGCTTCAGCGCGCAGGACGCTGGCTATGGCGACACCCAATATGCACTCGGCCTGCTTGTGGCCCCGCCGTCGGAACTTGGTCCGATGATCCAGCACTATGGCTATATCAACGGCTTCTCGGCGTGCCTGGAGACCTACGTGGCCCACGGCGTGACCATGGCGGTCCTGTGCAACGGCGACGTCGGTCCGAATACGCCCTTCCGCGGCGTCCGTCGCGCGGTCATGGCGGCGTTGGCGGCCTGACGCCCCCGCACGAGACCGCGCAGGCGGCGTTGGGCAGGCGGCGTTGGTAAGGCCGCAGCCGTGGTTCGCCGCCCCACGGCCCACCTTCGCCGGATCCGCTTCCGAGGCCCAGGATCACCGGGTTCCGCCGTCGCGGGCGTGGTCTAGCCGCCGACCCAGGCGCCGTGGAAGGTGGCCGGCAGGGCCACGTCGGCGCTCCAGGTGGCGACCGGCCCGTCCTCGACATGGGCCAGATCCAGCACATGCAGTTCGGTCGCCCGCGTCCGCAGATTGAGGGTCGAACCGACCAGCCAGGCGTCCGCCTCATCCGTCGCGCCCGTCTTGGGGACATAGACCATTTCGTCGGCCACGTGGTCGGGACCGAAGTCGAAGGCGCGGGTCCGGCCGCTCGACCAGTCGGTCACCCCCGTTCCGCACGCCAGCGGGCGGCTCGACGTGTCGCCGATGGTGTGCACGCTGAAGCGTCGCGCCTGGCCCGCCCGTCGCGGGTCGCCGCGCGGAAACTCGGCCACCGCGCCGGTCCGCTCCAGCCGCCCCGGCCCTGACGGCGGCAGCACCGCCATGGCCAGCTCGGCCGGTTCGTCGCCGGTCGGCACGCCGTTCAGAAGCTGGCGAGCGCCGCGCGCGGCGAAATCCATGTCCTTGTGGACGCAGACGTCGAAGCGAAGGGTCCCGTCCGCCTCCTCCCAGGCGTCGCCCAGATGGAAGAAGCCGAAGGCCGGCAATTCATGCACGCGACGGCGGCTCAGGTCATCCTTGTCTATCACCAGCACTTGGGTCCCGGTCTCGGGGCGCCAGTCGAAGGCGCTCGAAAAGGGCATGACGTTGCGTGCATGCACCCAGGGCTGCAACACGATGACCAGATGGCGCGCCGTGGCGGTGAAGTCGTGGATATAGCTGGCGCGCGGCAGGGCGATCATCTGGGCGTCCTCCAGCGTCCCGTCCGCCGCCAGACGCCAGACGACGGCCTGGGCGCCGCCCAGGCCCAGGTTCCACACGCGGCCGTCCGGCTCGATGCGCGGATGGGCCAGGAAGGGCATGGCCTTCAGGTCTGGCCTCAAGGTGACGAAGCCGCGCGTCTCCAGGGTCACGGCGTCCAGGGCCATGGGCGACCCCGCCTCCCACAACGCCCAGACCGCGTCCCCGACCGGCAGAACCGAGGTGTTGGCGGCGCTGGCGTCGTCGGCCGAGCCGATCTGGGCGCGCGGATCGGACAGGGTGCCGAAGCCGGGCATGACCATGGCGTCCAGCCGCGTTTCCTGGCGCCGCTTGGGCGTATCGGCGAAACGGGCGGCCAGGGTCGCGCGGCCGTCCTCAAGGCTGAACCGACGGATCATGCCGTCGCCGTCGAACCAATGGGCGGCGCTGCCGCCCGGTCGACGGAATTTGGCCGGGCCGTTGCGGTACAGCACGCCCTTCAGTCCCTCTGGCGCGCGGCCGCGGATCAGGGTCAGGGCGCGCGGCGCGATATCGGTCTCGATATCGGCCGTGGCCAAGGCCCAGTCGGGCGCGCCCGCCTCGACCGCGCGCAGGGCGGCGGCGGCGAAGCTCTTCTCGGGGGCGGCGACCGCGGCCGAAACGGCGGCGGCGCCCAGCAACAGGGAACGGCGAGACGGGATCATGTGAAAACTCCTCGAAAATCACGGCCTCGGGCGACGCCTTCGCGGCCTTCGCGCAGGCCCGCCGGAACAGCCTCAAACAGCGCGCGGCCGCGCTGCGGGCGTCGGGTCGGTTAGCGGATGCGAATGGTCTGGGCGGCGTCGCCCGAGACGGTGAATTTGGCGCGGTCCCAGCCGGCCGGACCCATGTTGCCCACGGCGTTGTTCGAAAAGGCGTAGGGTTCGATCGGCATGCCGAACGGGTTGACGTCCATGGTCCCGTCCCCGTCCACGTCGTGGAAGGCTTTCATGCCGTAGTCGCCGGGGGGCAGACCGTCGAAGATCGCAGCCCGATCCCCGGCGGCGACGTCGACCTTGGCGACGCGCACCGGGCGGCCGCCGGAATAGGCCGCCTCGCTGTCGTACAGGGCGACCATGACCGCGCCGGTCTCGGCGCCGACGTCAAAGGTCATGGCGATGCGGGCGGGGGGGGCCGACTGGGCCAGGACCGGTCCGGCCAACAGGGCCAGGGCGGCGGCGAGAGCGAAGGTCTTCATGCGACGTTCTTTGGATCCGTGAGGGAACCCGACCGCCGGGTTCCGATGGCCGAACCCTGGCCGCCGCGGCGCCGCCGCGCCATCGGACTTGCGGCGAGAACCGCCCCGACTTCGCCAACGACCAGCCGATGTCGTTCACGAAGCGCCAGCCGCCGCCTTCACTCTCCGGCGGCCGCCTCGATGGCGTCGATGTCGTCGTCGGACAGGCCCAGATGGTGGCCGATCTCGTGGATCAGGACATGGGCGATCAGGTCGTACAGGCCGACGTCGCCGCGCTCGCACCACTCGTCCAGGATCGGCCGCCGGTACAGAAACACCCGCGACGGCTCCGCCGCCGGTCCCATGGCGTCGCGTCGGCCCAGATCGACGCCGGAATACAGCCCCGTCAGGCCGAACGGATCGTCGATCCCCATCTCGTCCAGGGTCTGGTCGTCGGGAAAGTCGTCGACGCGGATCACCACCTCGCCCGCCGCGTCGCGGAACACCTGGGGCAGGTCGTCGAACGCCCGCCGCGCCAGGGCCGCGAAGTCGTCGAGAGAGGGCGCCGCCCAGTCGGTCCAGTCCGTGCTCATCCCCGGCATATCGGGGCGAATGGGCGCCGCCGCAATGCGTCGGTTTCGCCCCCTCGGCGCGTGGCCGAATTGCCGTATGGTGAATTCGATTCGTATCGACCGATTTCGATCTGGCGGGGTGGAGGGAGATGGCCGAGGCCGACATCGCCTATGCAGCCACCGCGGGCGCCTGCGGCCTGGCCCTGGCGCTCAGCGTCTGGGCGTGGCGCGCCCGCGCGCGCCTGCTGGCCCGCGAGGCCGCCGCCGAGACCGAGACCGCCGACGCCCGTCTGGCCCTGGCCCGGCGCGACGGCGCCCTGGCCGCCTTCGACGAGGTGCGCCTGTCGCTGGACGGCCTGGCCGATCCGCTGGGACCGCCCGAGCGCATCGCCGCCCTCTACGCCGCCCTGGGGGTCCAGGACCCGGAAATCGCCCGCGAGACCCTGTCGCGCCTGCACGCCGAACCCATGGCCGCCCTGATCGAACAGGGCCAGCCGTTCGACGCCGTCCTGCCGGCCGAGGACGGGCCGTGGCGCGTCTCGGGCCGCGCCGTCGCGGGCCAGGCCTGGCTGAAACTGTCGCCGCTGGACGCAGTCGGCGCCGACCCGCGCACGGGCGCCCTGGCCGGGGCGGTCGAGAGCGGCCTGGGTCTGCTGGCCGACGCCTCGCCCTCGCCGACCTGGGTGGTGGACGCCGCCGGACGCCTGGCCTGGGCCAACCGCGCCTGGCTGGCCGAGGTCGGCGCCGCCGATCTGGATACGGCGCGCGACAGGAACCTCAGCTTCGATCGCGGCGTCGAAAGCCTGACCGCCGAGGCGGGCCGCAGCGCCATGCGCCAGGAGGGCTTCCGCTGGACCTCTTCGGGGGGCCGTCGCCGCGCCTGGAAGGTCGTCGCCGAACCCGCGCCCGGCGGAACCGGCGCCGTCATCGCCTTCGCCATCGACATGACCGACGCCGAAGAGACGCGCGACACCCTGCGCCGCCACGTCGAGGCCCATGACGAGACCCTGAATCACCTGGCCGACGCCGTGGCCATCTTCGGCCCGTCCAAACGGCTGGCCTTCCACAACACCGCCTTCCAGACCCTGTTCAACCTGGACCCGGCCTGGCTGGACGACCGCCCCACCCACGCCGAACTGCTGGACCGCCTGCGCCAGCGCCGCCAGATTCCCGAGGTCGTCGACTATGCCGGTTGGAAGGCGCGCGAACTGGCCTTCTACGAGGCGGCCGAGGCCGCGCCCGACGACGGCTGGTCCCTGCCCGACGGCCGCACCCTGCGCCTGGTGCGCCAGCCGCACCCGCTGGGCGGCATCCTGCTGCTGTTCTCGGACATCACCGACGAACTACAGCTCCGCAGCCGCTACAACGCCCAGATCCAGGTCCAGACCGCAACCCTGGACAAGCTGAACGACGCCGTCGCCGTGTTCGGTTCGGACGGCCGCCTGCGTCTGCACAACGAGGCGTTCGAGACCTTCTGGGGCCTCACCGCCGATCAGTTGGAGCAGGCCGGAGACTTCGGCGCCGTGGCCGAGGCGTGCAAGGCGGTCCTGCCCGATCCCGGCCTGTGGATGGGGCTGAAGGCGCGCGTCGCCGACCCTGATCCCGAAAGTCGCGTGGCCGTGGCCGGAGAAAGCCGCACCGCCGACGGCCGCATCGCCGCCTGGCGCACCCGCCCCCTGCCCGACGGCGCCACCCTGGTGGCCTTCTCGGACGTCACCGCCCGACGCGAGCTGGAACAGGCCCTGTCGGCCAAGGAGGCCGCCCTGGCCGAAAGCCAGGCCCTGAAGCGCGAATTCGTCGGCAGCGTCTCCTATGAACTGCGCACCCCCCTGACCACCATCGTCGGCTATTCCGAACTGCTGGAGTCCATGGGCGACCTGCCCGAACGCAGCCGCCAGCACGCCGGCGCCATCCGCGTCGCCGCCAGCCAGTTGGCCCGGTCGATCGACGACGTCCTGGACATGGCCCAGATCGACGCTGGCGAGATGGAGCTGGGTCTGCACGACGTGCGCGTGCGCGATCTTCTGGACCAGGCGGCCGAGACCATGCGCGCCAGAGTCGAAGGCCGCGGCGCGACCCTGAGCGTGAACAGCGACGCCGCCCTGCCGTCGATCCGAGCCGACGCCGCCCGCATCCGTCAGGCCCTGGACCATCTGCTCGACAACGCCGCCCGCGCGGTGTCCGAGGGCGGCGCCGTGACCCTGACGGCCGAGGCTTCGCCCTCGGAGATGCGCATCCGCGTCGCCGACACCGGGCGCGGCATCCCCTATCACCTGCAACCCCATGTCTTCGATCGCTTCGTCCGTCGCGAGCGGGGCGGTCCCGGCGTCGGCCTGGCCCTGGTCAAAGCTCTGACCGAACTGCATGGCGGCTGGGCCGAGGTGGAAAGCGAACCCGGCAAGGGCGCGGCCTTCATCCTGCACCTGCCCCTGGGCGTCGCCTCCGACGCGGGGACGCCGGAGCTGAGCGGCGAGTGGCGAGTGGCGAGTAGCGAGTAGGTGTTCGCGCCCTTGCGCTTTGACTCGTCCCTCCGCCTTCACTAACCACTCGCCACTCGCCACTCGCCACTGGAGGCCGCATGGCCGCCCCTTTGAAGACCGCCCTGATCTACGACTTCGACGGCACCCTGGCGCGCGGCAATATGCAGGAGGTGACCTTCATCCCCTCCGTCGGCATGGGCATCGGCGACTTCTGGGGCGAGGCCGACCGGCTGACGCGCGAATCCGACGGCGACAACATCCTGATGTATATGCAGTTGATGTTGCAGCGCGCGCGCGAGAACGGCGAGCCGATCACCCGCAAGATGCTGCGCGAACACGGCCAGGACGTGAAACTGTTCGACGGCCTGAAGACCGACCTGACCGGTCCCGGCTGGTTCGAGCGCATCGACGCCTTCGGCCGCCAATACGGTCTGGAGATCGAGCATTACATCGTCTCGGCCGGTCTGGAGGAGATGATCGACGGCTGCCCGATCCGCGGGGCCTTCCGCCACGTCTTCGCGTCGAAATTCGTCTATGACCGCGACGGGGTCGCCATCTGGCCGGCGGTGGGCGTCAACTACACCACCAAGACCCAGTATCTGTTCCGCATCAACAAGGGCGTGCTGAACCACTACGAGCATGAGCAGATCAACAAATTCATGCCCGACGCGGAACGGCCGGTGCCGTTCGATCGGATGATCTTCATCGGCGACGGCGACACCGACGTGCCGACCATGAAGATGATGCACACCAAGGGCGGCTTCTCGATCGCCGTCTATGATCCGCGCAATTCCAAGCGCGATCAGGACAAGATCTATGGCCTGATCTCGGAAGACCGGGTCAATTTCGTCGCCGCCGCCGACTATCGCGAAGGCTCGCCCCTGGACCTGATCGTCAAGGGCCTGATCGGCCGCATCGCCATCAATTCCGGGACCATGCCCGCGGCGTGAGGCGAGCCGCATCCATCCGGCGCATCGGCGACGACTGACTCCTGAATGCGGAAAGTCCGCGAACGGGAGACCCCGATGTTTCACACGACCCGCCGCCTGTTCGGCGCCCTGATCGCCGTCCTGACGCTAGGGACCGCCGCGCCTTTGGCGGCGCAGGAGATCACCAGGACGCCGATCGCGGGCTTCCCTCACGCCGCCGCCTGGCGTCTGGCCGACGACACGCCCCGCCCCGTGGTCGTCATCCTGCACGGCGCAGACGGCGGGACCGAGGCGGGCGAACGGTTCGGTCCGATCCTGGCGCGCCTGGGCTATGTCGCGGTCGGCCTGCCCTATTACTCGCCCGACTGGGGCCAGTACGGCCCGCCCAAGGCCTTGCCCGAACTGGCCGGCAGTTTCGTCGACATACCGGTCGATCAACTGGCCCGCCTGCGCGACACCGTCGCCGCCATGCCGGGCGCGGACGTCGAACGCTTCGGCCTGTTCGCCGGCTCCAAGGGGTCCGAGTTCGCCCTGATCGCCGCCAGCCGTTACGACTGGATCGACGCCGTGGTCGCCTACACCCCCTCCGATATCGTCTGGGAAGGCTGGGGGCTGGAGACGGTTGAAGCGGAGGGGACCCGGTCTTCCTTTTCTTTCGACGGTCAGGCCCTGGCCTTCATGCCCTATCGCGGCTTCGTCGAGGGGCTGCTGGCCGGTCCCGCCGCCGACCTGCGCGCCATCCACGAGAACGGGCGCGCCGACCATCCCGAGAGGGAGGCGTTGGCCCGTATTCCGGTCGAGACCTATCGCGGCGCCCTGATGCTGATCGCGGGCGGCAAGGACGCCCAATGGAATTCCGTGCGTCAGGCCGAGAACATCGTCGCGGCGCGCGCGGCGGCGGGCCGAACGACCGTCGCCCTGATCTATCCCGAGGCCGGTCACGACCTGATCGGCGACGGCGGCCCGCGCAATGGCCATCGTAGCGGCGGGACCCCCGAAGCCGACGCTGCGGCGCGGCAGGACGCCTGGCCCAGGGTGACGGCCTTCATGGCCGAGGCGCTGAACCCCTAACCCGCCTTCAGCGGGATCTTCAGATACCGTCGCCCGGACGGTTCGGGCTGCGGCAATCGCCCCGCCCGGATGTTCACCTGCAACGCGGGCAACAGCAGGGTCGGCGCCTTCAGGGTCGCGTCGCGCGCCTGGCGCATGGCGACGAAGTCGTCTTCTCCCCGCCCGCCGCCGACATGGATGTTGTCCGCCTTCTGCGCCGCCACCGTGGTCTCCCAGCGAAAGTCCGTGCGGCCCTCGGGCAGGTAGTCGTGACCGACGAAGACGCGCGTGTCCTCCGACAGCGCCAGGACCCTGTGAATCGACCGGTACAGGGTCCGCGCATCGCCGCCGGGAAAGTCGCATCGGGCCGAGCCGTAGTCCGGCATGAACAGGGTGTCGCCCACGAAGACGGCATCGCCGATCACATAGCTGACGCAGGCGGGCGTATGGCCGGGCGTGTGCAGCACCTCGACGGTCAGTTCGCCCAAGGCGAAGCGGTCGCCGTCGGCGTACAGGACGTCAAAGGCTTCCGGCGTGGCGTCCTGAGCTTCGAAGACGGGGGCGAAGGTCGCCTGCACCTCGCCGATCCGCCCGCCGACGCCGACGGGGACGCCAGTGCGCGCCTTGATCTCGTGCGCGCCCGTCAGGTGATCAGCGTGGGCGTGGGTCTCCAGCACCCGGTCCAGCGTCCAGCCCCGCTCCGCGATGCGCGCCAGCACGGTCTCCAGCGAGCCGGTCGAGGTCCGCCCCGTCGCCTGGTCATAGTCCATCACGGGGTCGATGACGACGGCGCGTCCCGTGGCCGGGTCGGCGGCGATGTAGGTCAGGGTGTGGGTGGCCGGGTCGAACAGACCCTCGACGATGGGGGAAGCGGTCATGCTGGGTCTCTGTTGATCGTCATTATATTAGCTTTTACTAAATTAGTATTTACTGATATAGACGGCACATGATCGCACTCGACCTGCTCGGCCTGGACCAGTTCCAGTCCCGGGCGAATGACGCCGCCCGACTGATGAAGGCGCTGTCCAATCGTAACCGGCTGATGATCCTGTGTCGCCTTACCGGTGGGGAACGGCAGGTCGGCGATCTGGCGGCCGAGGTCGGCCTGTCGCAGTCGGCGCTGTCTCAGCACCTGGCCCTGCTGCGCCAGGACGGGCTGGTCACGGCCCGCCGCCAAGGCGTGGCTATGCACTACGCCATCGCCGACCCGGCCGTGGCGCGGGTCATCGCCTTGCTGGCCGAAATCTACTGTCCCCCGGAAACCCGAGGTCCGTCATGAGCACCCTGATCCCCCTGTCCGCCATCGAGGCGGCGAACCGGTTGAAGACCGGCCGCGCCGTCCTGGTCGATATCCGCGAACCGGACGAGGTCGCCCGCGAACACATCGCCCAGGCGGTCGCCGCCCCCCTGTCCGCATTCGAGACCGCGCGCCTGGAGCTGCGGCCCGGTCGCGAGGTGATCTTCATGTGCCGCACCGGAAACCGCACCGGCGCCAATTGCGACCGGCTGGCCGCGCGCTTCGCCGATACGGCCTATGTGCTGGACGGCGGGCTGGAGGCCTGGAAGGCGGCGGGCCTGCCGACCCTCGTCAACCGCAAGGCCCCGCTGGAGCTGATGCGTCAGGTGCAGATGGCGGCCGGGGGGCTGATCCTGGCGGGGTCCGCCCTGGCCCTGACGGCCCATCCCGCCTTCTGGGGCGTGCCGATCTTCGTCGGCGCGGGCCTGTTCACCGCCGGCGTCACCGGCTTCTGCGGCATGGCCCGACTGCTGGCGCTGGCGCCGTGGAACCGTCGAGCGGCCGCGGTCCTTTAGCGACCGCCCGCCCGCAGCCAGGCTTCGCGCGCCTGGGTCAGTCGCGCCGGGACCAGGCCGCCCAGCCGGGTCTGGCCCGCCCGCTTCAATCCCGCCTCATGACCGTCGCGCCGGATCACCCGCGCCTCGTGCGCCAGGCCCGCGCCGATCTCGACCACCGTCACCTGTTCGGGCAACGACAGATTGCGGCTCAGGCGGACGCGCATACCGGTGTCGGACAGGTCCACGATCACGCAGCCGACCTCCAGTCCCGAAGCCACCACCACCCCGGCCAGATTGACGCCGCGGCGCGGCTCGGCGCGACGTTCGGGGCGATCGGATGAAAACCAGCTCATGGCGCCCATCAACGCACGACGAAGGTGGATGCGCGGTGAACGCTCTCAGTCGACGGCGACGATCTCGATCGTCTGGTCCGCCGCCAGGGCCTCGTCTCCGACCCGTCTGCCCATCAGGGCGCGCGCCAGGGGCGAGACGTGGCTGACGCTGCCCTTGGCCGGATCGGCCTCATCCTCGCCGACGATGCGCCAGGTCTGGACGCGCCCGTCCTCACGCTCGATCGTCACGGCGCCGCCGAAGCGCACCCGGCCGTCCGGCGCGATCTCGACCAACTGGGCCGAGGCGCGGCGCGCCGACCAATAGCGCAGGTCGCGCGTGGCCCGGGCCATGGCCGTGCGATCCGCCTCGATCGACCCCTTGGCCTGGGCCGCCGCATAGGCTGCGCGCGCCGCCGCCAGCTCCGCCTCGATGGCCGCCAGGCCCCGGGGCGTGACCCAGTTCGGATGCAGCGAGACGGGCCGGTCCGGCAGGTCCGCCGCCGTGGCCTCCAGATCTTCTTCGCGTGTGAAGGCGACGCTCATGACACGCAGTCTATGCCGTCGCGCGCCGTTCCGGTCTAGGAGAAGGGCATGAACGCCCCCGCCCCCATCGCCCACGTCGTCGGCGCCGGTCCCTCCGGGCTGATGGCGGCCGAGCGGCTGGCGACGGACGGGGTCCGCGTCGTGGTTCACGAAGCCATGCCCTCGGTCGCGCGCAAATTCCTGATGGCCGGGCGCGGCGGGCTGAACCTGAGCCATTCCGAGCCGCCGGAACGGTTCGTCGCCCGCTACGGCGGCGCGCGCCGGACCGTAGAGAACTGGCTGGCCGCCTTCAGCGCCGCCGATCTGCGCGCCTGGGCCGACGGCCTGGGGGCCGAGACCTTCGTCGGCTCTTCGGGACGGGTGTTTCCCAGGGCCATGAAGGCGTCGCCCCTGCTGCGCGCCTGGCTGGCGCGGCTGGCCGCGCTGGGCGTCGAGATTCGCGTCCGCTCGCGCTGGGTCGGCTGGCGCGACGGCGCCTTGGTCTTCCAGATGCCCGACGGCGAGCGGCTGGAACGCCCCGACGCGGTCGTTCTGGCCCTGGGCGGCGGCGCCTGGCCGCGTCTCGGTTCCGACGGCGGCTGGCGCGCATGGCTGGAGGAAAAAGGCGTCGCCGTCGCCCCCTTCGCGCCGTCCAACGTCGGTTTCGACGTGGCCTGGTCGTCGGTGCTGGTCGAACGGTTCGCGGGCCTGCCGCTGAAGACCGTCGCCCTGACCCACGGCGACCGCACGGTGCGCGGCGAGGCCCTGCTGACCCGCTATGGGCTGGAAGGCGGAGCAATCTACGCCCTGTCGGCCGATCTGCGCGACGCCCTGGCCCGCGACGGCGCAACCTCCCTGACTGTCGACCTGCGCCCCGATCTGACGGTCGAGACCCTGGCGGCCCGCCTGTCGAGACCGCGCGGCAAGGACAGCGTCTCCAACTGGCTGAGGAAGGCGGGCGGCCTGTCGCCCGCCGCCGCCGCCCTGCTGCGTGAAATCCCCGGCGACGTCCCCGAAGGCGCCGAAAAGCTGGCTCGCCGCATCAAGGCCGTGCGGCTCAGGATCGTCGGCGTCCAGGGCCTGGAGCGCGCCATATCCTCGGCCGGGGGCGTCGCGCTGGATCAGGTCGACGACCGGCTGATGCTGACCGCCCTGCCCGGCGTCTTCACGGCGGGCGAGATGCTGGACTGGGAGGCGCCGACCGGCGGCTATCTGCTCCAGGCCGCCTTCGCCTCCGGCGTCGTGGCGGCGGCGGGCGCGGCGGCCTGGCTTAGCGCGGGGCGAGGAGTCCCTGCCATCGGCGACGGGATGGAATAAGGAGACCGCCATGGATCCGATCGAAATTCACGGCGTCTGCCCGCCGAATCTCATTCCGGTGAAGGACGCCTTCGCCGCCAATTTCACCGATGCGCCCGAGGGCCTGAACGAACTGGCCGCGCGCTTTTCCGTCTGCATCGACGGCGAGCCGGTGCTGGACCTGTGGGGCGGGTACGCCGACACGGCCCGGACCCAACCCTTCACCGACCGCACCCTGGTCCCCGTCTTCTCGACCGGCAAGGCGGTGATGGGCCTGCTGATCGCCATGGCGGTCGAGCGCGGCCTGCTGGATTACGACACGCCGGTGTCCGCCTATTGGCCCGCCTTCGGCCAGGCGGGCAAGGACCGGGTGACGGTCGGTCAGTTGATGTCGCATCAGGCGGGACTGCCGGGATTCGCCACGACGGTCGAGCCGAGCATCTGGTTCGACCGCCAGGCGGTGCTGGACGCCCTGTGCGCCCAGGCGCCGATGTGGCCGCCAGGCACGGCCAGCGGCTATCACCCCATCACCATCGGCTATCTGGCGGGCGAGCTGTTCCGCCTGGTCGACGGCCGCACCATGGGGACGGCCCTGCGTCAGGACTTCCCCGGCCTGGACCTGTGGATCGGTCTGCCCGAGGCCGAGCACGGCCGCGTCGCCCAACTGCGCAAGCCCTCGGCCGCGCCGGATCTGGGCGTCATCGACGCGATCAAGACCGCCGCCTTCCTGGATCGCGGCTCGGCCCCCGGCGGGCGCGGCTCGACCGAATGGCGCATGGCGGAAATCCCCTCGGCCAATCTGCATGGCGCGGCGCGGGACCTGGCACGCATCCTGGCGGTGCTGACCGACGGAGCCTTCGAGGGCCGTCGGGTCCTGTCCGAGGCGACGCTGGACGCCGCGCGGCGCCAGCGCATCTTCGGCCAGGACAGGGTGCTGCCCTTCGTCATGGGCTGGGCCGCGGGCTGGACCCTGAACCGGGACCTGAACATCTTCGGCCCGAACGCGCGCGCGCTGGGCCACTGCGGCTGGGGCGGAAGCTGCGCCTTCGCCGATCCGACGACGGGCGTCTCGGCCGCCTATGTCATGACCCGCCAGTCGCCCCATCTGATCGGCGACCCCAGGGCGCTGCGCTTGATCGACGCCCTCTATGGCGCGCTCTAGATCGGCTCGGCGCTGTCGGCCAAGGCCCGCCGCTCGGCTCGGCGACGCATCAGGGCGCCGGTCGCGAACACCGCCGCGCCGCCCCAGATGAAGATGAAGCTGACGGCCCTAAGCGGCGTCAGCGCCTCGCCCGCCCAGACGCCTACGGCGAACTGCAACGTCGGGGCCAGGAACTGGATGAAACCCAGGGTCGACAGCGGCATCCGTCGCGCCGCCCAGGCGAACAGGGCCAGGGGCAGCACCGTCGCCGGCCCGTTGGCGACCGCCCACAGCAGATGGACCGGATCGTCGAAAGCCACGCCCTGGCCGGTCCAGGTCAGCCAGGCCACCCAGGCCAGGCCGAACGGCGCCAGCAGCAGACATTCGACCAGCAGCCCGGCCTGAGCCTCGACCGGCACGCGCTTGCGGATCACGCCATAGGCGGCGAACGACACCGCCAGGATCAGCGAGATCCATGGCGGCCGTCCCAGGGCCAGGGCCTGCAACACAACCCCGACCGCCGCCAGGCCCACGGCCATCCAGCCGAACCGATCCATCCGCTCACGGAACAGCCACAGCCCCACCACCATGTTGAGCAGCGGATTGATGTAGTAGCCCAGGCTGGCCTCCAGAGTCGCCTGATGCGTCGTGGCCCAGACATAAACGCCCCAATTGGTCCCGATCAGCACGGTCGACAGGGCCAGCCAGCCCAGGGTCCGGGGATCGCGGAACGCCGCCGCGACCTGGCCGCCCTGTTTCGCCGCCATCACCAGCAGGGCCGCCACCGGCGCCGCCCAGACGGTGCGGTGGGCCAAGATTTCCAGCGCCCCGAATCCGGCCGCGTGCTGGCCCATGAACAGCAGGGGCATCAGCCCCCACAGCACATAGCAGCCGAAGGCCGAGATCAGGGCGGCGCGAGAATTGTCGGACGAAAGGGCGGTCATCGACTGTCTGAAGCTTCGGCTCCTTCTCCCCCCGGGGGAGAAGACGTCATGCGACGCATGACGGTTGAGGGAGGGGGCGTCGGCTGAACCCTCTTCACTGGACGCGTTAGGCGGTAACCGGCCCCCCCCGTCCGAGCGCCTCTGGCGCCCACCACCTCGCCCAAGGGGAGAAGGAAGCGAATTACACCGCGATGGACCTGTAGCCGTCCGCGGGTTTGATGACCCCGGTCTCGTCCAGCAGTTGGGCGATCTGCACCGCGTTCAGGGCCGCGCCCTTGCGCAGATTGTCCGACACCACCCACAGGCTCAGGCCATGCTCGACCGTCGGGTCCTTGCGAATGCGGCTGACATAGACGGCGAATTCGCCCGCAGCGTCGATCGGGGTGACGTAGCCGTCGTGTTCCTGCTTGTCGACCACCTGCACCCCCGGCGCCTCGCGCAGGATGGCGCGCGCCTCGTCCGGCTCGATCGCGCGATCGAACTCCAACGTCACGGCTTCCGAATGGCCGACGAAGACCGGCACGCGCACGCAGGTCACCGTCAGCTTGATCGACGGGTCCAGCATCTTGTGGGTCTCGGCCCACATCTTGGCTTCTTCGTCGGTATAGCCGTCGTCGCGGAAGTCGCCGATGAAGGGGATGACGTTGAAGGCGATCTGTTTGGGGAATTTCTTCGGCGTGGCGTCGCCCAGGCCGTAGATGGCCTTGGTCTGGGTCCACAGCTCGTCCATCCCCGCCTTTCCGGCGCCCGAGACCGACTGATAGGTCGAAACCACCGCCCGCTTGATTCCGGCGGCGTCATGCAGCGGCTTCAGCGCCGTCACCAACTGGATCGTCGAACAGTTCGGATTGGCGATGATGTTCTTCTTGGTCGCGTCCTTGATCGCGTCCGGGTTCACCTCGGGCACGATCAGCGGCACGTCCGGGTCCATGCGGAAGGCCGAGGAATTGTCGATGACGATGGGTCCGGCCTTGCCGATCTTCTCGGACCAGGCCTTGGAGACCTCCTTGCCCGCGCTCATCAGCACGACATCGACCGTCGAGAAGTCGAAGCTCTCCAGGTCCTGGCATTTCAGGGTCCGGTCGCCGAAGGCCACCTCGACGCCCTTGGACTTGCGCGAGGCGATGGCGTGCATTTCCGATACCGGAAATCGCACCTCCTCCAGGATGTTCATCATCTCCTGGCCGACATTGCCGGTGGCGCCCACGACGGCGACGCGATAGCCCATTGTGTTGATCCTTCGGACGCCCTGACGCTCGCGCCGCGGGCGCTCGCTGCTTGAGGGCGGGAATGTTGGGTGGCGAAGCATCCGATGTAGGCTTTCGCAGACGCGAAGCAATACGCTTTTCACCCCGCGCGGGCGCCTTTATTCGGGGATCATGCCTTCCCGCATCCGCCGCGCCTTCGATCAGCGTCTGAAAGACGGTCGGCTCAGTCCCGATTCCGCCCAGGACGCGGCGCTGGGCGCGCTCGAACGGCTGGAGCGCGATCTGACGAAGAAGAGCCTGTTCGGGACCCGGCCCGAGGTGCGCGGCGTCTATCTGTGGGGACCGCCGGGGCGCGGCAAGTCCATGCTGATGGACCTGTTCTTCGCCTGCGCCCCCGAACCCCGCAAGTCCCGCGCCCATTTCCACGCCTTCATGGCCCGCGTCCACGGTCTGATCGGCCAGTGGCGCAAGGGCGACAGGAAGACCCGCCAGGCCGTCTTCGGCCAGTCCAAGGGCGACGATCCCATCGCGCCGGTCGCGGCCCTGATCGCCGCCGAGACCCGGCTCTTGTGCTTCGACGAGCTTCAGGTCTCCGACATCGCCGACGCCATGATCCTGGGCCGCCTGTTCCAGGCCCTGTTCGAGGAAGGGGTGGTGTTGGCCGTGACCTCCAACCGAGAGCCGGGCGACCTCTATCGCGACGGCATCAACCGCCAGCTCTTCCTGCCCTTCATCGATCTGATCCGCGAGCACTGTCAGGTGGTGGCGGTGGCCGGAGAGCGCGACTGGCGCCGCCGACGTCTGCGCGGCCGGCCAGTCTGGTTCAGCCCCGAAGACGCCGCGAACCGCGCCGCCTTCGAGATGCTGTGGTCCGAACTGAAGGGCGAAGAGACCGAGGAACCGGCCCATCTGACCGTCCTGGGCCGCGACGTGGTGATCGCGCGCACCGCCGGGGGCCTGGCCCGCGCCGACTTCTCTGAACTGTGCGCCCGGCCGCTGGGACCGCAGGACTATCTGGCGATCGCCGCCCGCTTCCACACCCTGTTCCTGGACGGCGTGCCGCGCCTGTCGCCGGCCAACCATCACGAGGCGCGCCGTCTGGTCACCCTGATCGACGCCCTCTATGAGGCCAAAACGCGCCTGGTGGTCCTGGCCGAGGCGGCGCCCGACGCCCTCTATCCCAGCGGCGTGGGGGCCTTCGAGTTCGAACGCACCGCATCCAGACTATCGGAAATGTCCGGCGCCGACTGGCTGGCGTCCGAGGCTGGCTGAGCGCTAGATAGCGGAAACTCGGAGTCTTCGACCATGCGCCTGATCCCCCTCGTCGCCGCCCTGTCCATCCTCGCCGCGCCCGCCCTGGCGCAAGAAACGCCCGCTCCCGCCGAGGCGCCGACCCCGGCGGCCGCCATCGGCGTCGCGCCCGCGGCCGTCTCGGACTGGCTGAAGAGCATCGGCGCCATCGTCGGCGAAACCCAGCAGAACGCCGGCCGTCGCTACATCCCCGTCTATGACGGCCGCCTGGACTGGATGCTGTGGTTCTACACCTGCGGCGCCGAGCTGTGCGACGACATCCAGTACTCCAGCATCTTCACCGGCGGCCAGATCACCCAGGAGAAGGTCAACGACTGGAACCGCGACAACCGGTTCATCAAGGCCTTCTACATCGCCCCCGTCGGTGACGTCCCGGCCCGCGCCGTAGCCCAGTTCGACGTGCTCTTGACCACCTCCGGCGTCGCCCAGATCAACGACGTGACCGCCACCTGGGCCAATCAGTTGGATAAGTTCGCCAACGCCATGGGCTTCGCCGCCCCGGCCCCGGCCGCCACGCCCGCTCCGGCGCAGTAGGGCGCACGAAAAAGGGGCCGCGTCGCCGCGGCCCCCGATCCGTTCGAATCTCGCGGCCGATCAGGCCAGCGACGGGTCGGCCTGTTTGCAGGCTTCGATCAGCCCCTTCACCGAGTCCACCGACTTGGCCAGCATGGCCCTTTCGTTGTCGTCGGTGGTGAATTCCACGATCTTCTCCACGCCCGCGGCGCCGATCAGGGCCGGGACCCCGACATAGAGGTCGCTCAGCCCGTATTCGCCCGACACCCAGACGGCGCACGGCAGGACGCGCTTCTGGTCCAGCAGATAGGACCGCGCCATCGCGACCGCGCTTTCGGCCGGGGCGTAGAAGGCCGAACCGGTCTTCAACAGGGCCACGATCTCGCCGCCGCCCTTGCGGGTGCGGTCGACGATGGCGTCCAGTTCGGCCTGAGTCATGAAACCGGCCTTGACCGCGTCGGGCAGCGGCAGGCCGCCGACGGTCGAATGGCGCACCATCGGCACCATGTCGTCGCCGTGGCCGCCCAGGGTCCAGGCGTGGATGTCCTGCACCGACACGCCGGTCTTCTCGGCCAGGAAATAGGCGAAGCGGGCCGAATCCAGCACCCCGGCCATGCCGACGACCTTCTCCTTCGGCAGGCCCGAGAATTTCTGCAAGGCCCAGACCATCGCGTCCAGGGGGTTGGTGATGCAGATGACGAAGGCGTTCGGGGCGTGGGCCTTGATGCCCTCGCCGACGGCCTTCATGACCTTCAGATTGATGCCGATCAGGTCGTCGCGGCTCATGCCCGGCTTCCTCGGCACGCCCGCGGTGACGATGCACACGTCGGCCCCGGCGATGTCGGCATAGTCATTGGCGCCCTTCAGGGCCACGTCCTGGCCGAAGACGGCGGTGGCCTCGGCGATGTCCAGCGCCTTGCCCTGGGGCGTGCCCTCGGCGATGTCGAACAGGACCACGTCGCCCAGCGCCTCGCGCGCGCAGATGTGGGCCAGGGTGCCGCCGATCATGCCGGCGCCGATGAGGGCGATCTTCGCGCGAGCCATGGGATGTCTCCGTCTAAGGCGGTCCATATTCGCGACGCGGTCGCTCGCGACTTGAGACCGTTGGGCTTCGGGGAAAGGTTTCGGGGGTCTAGACCCGGCGGCGCTTGGCTGCAAGGCGGGCGATTGCCGTTCCGCCGTCGGTGTGGGAGCGTCGTGGTCCGTGACGGGAGAAAACGCATGATCGGCTATGTCACCCTGGGGACCAACGACCTGAAGCGGGCGGCGGAATTCTATGACGCCATCGCCGCCGAACTGGGGACGTCGCGCATGATGGAATGGCCCGGCGCCATCGCCTGGGGAACGCCCGGCGCCGGGGCGGGTATCGGCCTGACCAAGCCCTTCGACGGCAATGCAGCCACCGTCGGCAACGGCGTCATGGTGGCGCTGGAGGCCAAGGACAGGGATCAGGTCCGCCGTCTGCACCAGATCGCCCTGGCCAACGGCGGGACCTGCGAAGGTCCGCCCGGCCCGCGCGGAGACGCCTTCTACGCCGCCTATTTCCGCGATCCCGACGGCAATAAGCTGAACGCCTTTCTGATGACCGACGGCCAGGCGGCCGGAGAGGCGGCCTGAGACGCGATCTGATCGCCGCGCTTTTGACACGCCGCCGTTCGACCGTCGGCCTTCCCCTTCCTGATGGAGACCTGTTCGATGCGGAACGTTCTGATCCCGGCGCTCGTCGCCGCCCTGTCGGTCCCCGTGGCGGCAAGCCCGGCCCTGGCCCAGACCCCGCCCGCCACCATCGGCGACCGCTATGTGCCCGCGCCCTGGTGGATGCGCGATCCGGTGATCGCCTCGATCGGCTATGTCCGGGTCCAGATTCCGGCCAATCGGGCAGGCTTCCAGGCCGGATTCCAGGCCGTGGACCGCAGCGTGGCCGAAGCCTCGCGCAAGGCCGCCGATCAGGTCCGCGCCCTCAGCCAGGCCCTGGCCGCCTATGGCGTCGACAAGGTGCGGGTCGAGACCAGCCTGGCCACCCAACCCCTGTATGACCAGTATCGCGACGAGAACGGCGTCCTGCGCGACAACACCCGCGCCGACCGCATCGAACGCTATCAGGCGGTGGCGACGGTCAATGTCGCCATTCGCGACACAGCGGTGCTGGAGCGCGTCTACGCCACCGTCGTGGCGGCCCAGCCGACCATGATCGGCGCGGTCTGGTTCAACCTCGAACCCGACAATGTCGCAAAGACCAACCTGGCCAATGCCGCGGTCAAGGACGCCGCCGATCGCGCCCGCGCCGCCGCCGAGAACGCCGGAACCCGCCTGGGCGCCGTGCGCGTCATCGACCCCACGGGCCGCGCCTGCCAGACCGACGTGCTGGCCGGCTGGCCGTCCTATGCATCGGGCGGCGGCCTGCCGACTGATGTGAACGCCGACGTCGTGGTCACCGGCTCGCGGATGAGCGCCATGGCTTCCCCGCCCCCGCCGCCGCCGCCCGTGGGCGGCGCGGCGCCGTCGGAAGAGGCCATTCAGGCCGCACGCCTGGCGCTTCAGCCGCCCTTGCGCGAACTGACCGACCAGGCCTGCGTCGTCTATGGCCTGGGCTGAGCAGGCCCAGGAAAGGTCAGAGGGCCAGGTCCTGTCGGCGGCGGCTCAGCCAGATCGCCCCGCCGCCGACCAGCATCAAGCCGAACAGGATCACGGCCCATTCCGACATCGTCGGCACGCTCGGCGCCGGCGAATAAGAGACGCGGAAAGCCATGTCGAACGACTGGACGAACCAAGGGTCGGTCAGGCTGTTGTTATTGTCAGCCTGTGTAACAGATGAACCCAATGCATAGGTGGTGTTATTCGAGTAAACACCCAAGGCGACGCTTCCGGCCGTCGCATCCTGTGTCATGGTCACCAGGATCGCATACTGCTGACCCGGCGTCACCGGAACCGCGCCGGTGTTGATGGTGGTCAGGCTTGCGGGATTGGTCAGGGGACCGCTGTCGAAGATGGCCGCGCCGGACACGCTGTTCGTACCGTTCCAGGGAAAGATCATGGCCCTGAAAACGGGGGCGCCGGAACTGGCGATGGTCTCGAAACCAATCGTATTGATGAAGCCCTGGCCCGCCGGCACGGTGATCACCTGGCCCATGGCTTCAAGCCCCGGCAGTGCAGGATCTGAGATCGTGGCGTTGTTCCCTGGTCCCGGCCTGTTGTCGAAATTCTGGGCCAGGGCCGCATTCGCCATTAGACAGGCGGCGATCAAGATCGCAAAAAATAGAGACTTGTACATGATTCTTCTCGAAACAGGCGCAGTGCCGATCGTAATCGTCGATACCAAATAACCTTATCGTGTTTTTGTCAAATTCGTACTCCTTAAGGATGCAAATACTGGTTCGATACATCCATGAATAAATCCGAATTCTGGCCTTAACGTCTCAATTGATGTACGAAATCTGATGCTCGATTTCACTGATGTTCTGATTGATCCCGCCTTCGCCGCCGGATCTGTCTTCGCCGCCGACTGGCCCTTGTGTCATGTCCGGCTGCAGGACGACGCCCGCTTTCCCTGGCTGATCCTGATCCCGCGCCGCCCCGGCGCCGTCGAGATCGCCGACCTGGTCCCGGCCGACCGCGCCCTGTTGATGGACGAGATCGTCCGCGCCGGAGAGGTCGTCCGCGCCGTCGGCCTTTCGCTGGGCCGCCCGATCGACAAGCTGAACGTCGCCGCCCTGGGCAATGTCACCGCCCAGCTTCACGTCCATGTCGTCGGCCGTCGTCGCGACGACGGCCTGTGGCCCGACCCCGTCTGGGGCCGCCCCGGCGCGACGCCCTGGCCCGAGGCGATGCGGGTGCGGCTTCTGACCCTGACGAGCGGCTGATTACGGGACCGCTGTCGCCCTGGCCGATCCTCTTGGTGTAGGAAGAGGAAACGCTTGCGGGTCCCGGCCCTTGCCGGGACGGGCGGAGACCGAATGGCCAGGACCAAACCCTTCCACGCGCCCCGCAACCAGGGCTTCGTGCGCGTGGCCGCCGCGACCCCGGTCGTGCACATCGCCGATCCGGCAGCGAACATGTCGCAGCATATGGCCCTGATCGAACAGGCGGGCGCGCAAGGCGTCGACCTGATCGTCTTTCCCGAACTCAGCCTGACCGGTTACGCCATCGACGACCTGTTGATGCAGGACGCCCTCTTGGCCCAGGTCGAGACCTGCATCACGCCGCTGGCCGCCGCCGCCCGGGCCGCGGGCGTCATCGCCGTGGTCGGGGCGCCGATCCGTCAGGGCGACGCCCTGTACAACTGCGCCCTAGTCCTGGCCGGAGGCCGGGTCCAGGCGGTCGTTCCCAAGACCTATCTGCCGAACTATCGCGAATATTATGAAAAGCGCTGGTTCGCGCCCGGCGGCCAGGCGCGGGGCGCAGTGCGCATCGGCGGCGACTGGGCGGCCCGGTTCGGAACCGATTTCGTCATCGAGGTCGCCGGGCGGCCGGGCTTCGTCTTCGGGGTCGAGATCTGCGAGGACTATTGGGCGCCCCTGCCGCCCTCGACGCGTCAGGCCCTGGCGGGCGCGCGCATCCTGGTCAATCTGTCGGCCTCCAACGTGCTGATCGGCAAGGCCGAGGACCGCGAGCGGCTCAGCGCCGGTCAGTCGGCGCGCGCCATGGCGGCCTATCTCTTCACCGCCTCGGGCTGGGGCGAGAGCACCACCGACCTGGCCTGGGACGGGCAGGCCACGATTCACGAACTGGGCGCCCGCATCGCCGAGGGTCCGCGCTTTTCGATGCAGCCGCATCTGACCGTCGCCGACGTGGACGTGGAGCGGATCGGTCTGGAGCGGATGCGCACCGGCACCTTCGCCGACTGCGCCCGCGACGAGGCGCGCCGCGCGGGCGAGGATGAGCGCATCGGCCGCCTGCTGATCACCGAGGAGGATGCGCCCAAGGGACCCCCGTCCGGTCCCCTGATGCGCGCCGTCGACCGCTTCCCCTTCGTGCCCGACGACGCGGCGCGGCTGGACCAGGACTGCTATGAGGCGTTCAACATCCAGGTCCAGGGCCTGATGCGGCGGATGACGGCGACCCGGGCCGAGCGCGTCGTCATCGGCGTCTCGGGCGGTCTGGATTCGACCCAGGCCCTGCTGGTCGCCTGTCACGCCTTCGACCGGCTGGGCCTGCCCAGGACGGACATTCTGGCCTATACCCTGCCCGGCTTCGCCACCTCGGACGGCACCAAGGCCAACGCCTGGGCCTTGATGACCGCCCTGGGCGTGACCGGCGCCGAAATCGACATCCGTCCCGCGGCCGAGCGGATGCTGGCCGACATCGACCACCCCCACGCCCGGGGCGAACCGACCTACGACATCACCTTCGAGAACGTGCAGGCGGGCCTGCGCACCGACTATCTGTTCCGCCTGGCCAATCAGAACCGGGCCTTCGTCCTGGGCACGGGCGATCTGTCGGAACTGGCCCTGGGCTGGGCCACCTATGGCGTCGGCGACCACATGAGCCACTACAACGTCAACGGCGGGGTGGCGAAGACCCTGATCCGTCACCTGATCCGCTGGGTCGCCGAGCGCGAGATGAAGGATTCGGAGGCCGCGCCGGTGTTGCGCGCCATCCTGGCGCAGGACATCTCGCCCGAGCTGACGCCCGCGGTGGACGGCAAGCTGCAATCGACCGAGGCGACGGTCGGTCCCTATGCGCTGAACGACTTCTTCCTGTTCCACATCACCCGTTACGGTTCGGCCCCGTCCAAGGTCGCCTATCTGGCGCATCAGGCTTGGGGCGACGTCGCGCGCGGCGCCTGGCCCGAGGGAACGCCCGAGGACGAGCGGGTCGCCTACGACCTGGGGACGATCAAGACCTGGCTGCGGAAATTCCTGATTCGCTTCTTCCAGACCAGCCAGTTCAAACGCTCGGCCCTGCCGAACGGACCCAAGGTGGTGACGGGCGGGTCGCTCAGCCCGCGCGGCGACTGGCGCGCGCCGTCGGACGGTTCGGCCAAGGTCTGGCTCGACGAACTGGACGCGAACGTCCCCGATTAGGTCCCGCCGCCTTGGAGCCAAGACCGAGGATGACGAAGGCGGGATGATCGGTTAGACCGTCCGCATGACTGACGAACCCACCAAGGACTCCAACGGCAATCTGCTGGCCGACGGCGACAGCGTGACCCTGATCAAGGATCTGAAGGTCAAGGGATCGGGCGGGGTGACGCTGAAGCGCGGAACCCTGGTCAAGAACATCCGCCTGACCGGCGATCCCGACGAGATCGAGGCCAATGTCGAAAAGGTGCGCGGCCTGGTGCTGCGGACGGAGTTCGTCAAGAAGGCCTGAGGTTCCCTTGTCCCCTGGGGGAGAAGGACCAGGTCACGGCGCCTGGTTCAGGAATTCGAAGATCGCGGCCTTGGCTTCCGGCTCGTCCAGCATGGGCGCATGGCCGATTCCGGGGACTTCGGCGAACCACATCTTCCTGGCCGTCTTCTGCATCCGCGCAGCGATGTCGGGGCTGAGCAGGTCGGAGGTCTCGCCGCGGATCAGCAGGGTCGGACGCCCCTTGGCCAGGCGGCTGAAGAAGGGCCACAGGTTCGGGACCAGGGCCTTGGCTCCCGCAGCGCGGATCGGGACCGAGATGTCGGGATCATAGTCCAGCACCGGCGCGCCCTCCGTCCCTTCACGGAAACAGCGGCGGGCGAAGGCGTCCCAGAAGGCGTCGTCGCGGCCTGGAAAGGCGATCTCGTTGTTGCGTCGGACATAGTCGCGGGCGTCGGCCCAGGACTGCACGTCCACTGGCTGTCCGGCATAGGCGGCGATGCGGGCCAGGCCCTCCTTGGCCACTTCCGGTCCCACGTCGTTGATGACGGCGGCAGCCACGGCCTTGGACTTGATCGCCGCCATGGCCATGGTGATCAGCCCGCCCATGGAAGTGCCCAGAAAGATCGCCCGCTCGATACCCGCCGCGCTCATCAGCGCCAGCATATCCTTGGCGTAGTTGGGCGGCTGATAGGTCATCGGATCGGGCGCCCGATCCGACAGGCCGCGCCCGCGCACGTCGACGGCCAGCACCCGGCGGCCGCTCTGGGCGATCAGGGGGGCGATGGTCTCGAAGTCGGCGCTGTTGCGGGTCAGGCCGTGGATGGCGATGACCGGCAGCTTCGCCGGGCCGTCTGCGGGGGCGTAGTCGCGGGCGTACAGCGACAGGCCGTCGGGCGATGTCCAGCGGCGGTCGGCGTAGGGTTTGCTCATGACCCCACTGTGACGCCGCGCGAGACCGGTTTCAACGGGCGATGACCGCCCTCAGTGGCCCAAGAGGTCGCGCACGAACCGATCCAGGTCGCCGCCCTCGAAACGGAAGCCCGAAACCCCGGCGCGACGGGCCGCCTCCAGGTCGCTGGGCTGGTCGCCGATCAGGAAGCTCTTTTGCGGGTCGATGTCGTGTTCGCCGATGGCGCGCAGGATCATGCCGGGGTTGGGCTTGCGATCCGGGTGGTCGGGGTGGCGATAGCTCTCGACCTTGGCCTCGGCGTGATAGGGGCAGGCATAGACGGCGGCGATGCGCGCGCCCTTGGCCGCGAACCGGCGCACCAGGGCGTCGTTGAACCGGTGCATCTGATCCAGGGTGAACAGGCCGCGCGCCACGCCCGACTGATTGGTGACGATCACCGCCAGATAGCCCAGCGTGTTCAGCCGCCGCACCGCCTCGGGCGCGCCCGGCGTGATGCGCATCTCCGATTCGACGTGCGGATAGCCGGTGTCCTCGATCAGGACCCCGTCGCGATCCAGAAAGACGGCGGCGACCCCGCTCATGTTTCGGAATCCAGCACGGCGGTGAAGGCGGTCATCAGGTGATACAGGGTCGAAGCGGGCACGCGGGCGTCCATCGGGCGGTCGTCGACGTCATAGCTGTCCATCCACAGGCCGGGAACAGCGGTGTCCAGGTGGGTGTCGAACACGGCTCGAATCAAGGCGACGGCGCGTCCGGTCTCGCCCAGCAGCAGATGGGTGCGCAGGGTCTCGGTCTGCGCCCACAGGCGGCGGCCGCCGTCGATCGCCCCGCCGTCGCGGGCGAATTCCCGGATGGCGAAGCCATCGCCGTCCAGTCCGCGTTCGATCGCCGTCGCATACAGGGCGCGGGCCGGGCCGTCGCGCTCGCCCATGCCGGCCGTCCGCGCCCGGTCCAGCAGCCAGACCCACTCCATATGGTGCCCCGGCTCGACGACGCGGCCGGGATCGCCCGGCGCCACGGCCCAGTCCTCGGTGAAATATTCGCCCAGCACCCGGTGTTCGACGTCGAAGAAGGCCCGGTCGAACAGGCCCAGGCTCTCGGCGGCCATGGCGTCCCAGGCCGGGGCCGGGGCGATGTCGCGCCAGGCCAGCATGGCCTCCAGCAGGTGCATATGCGGGTTCTGGCGGCGCGGCAGGGCGGGCGGGATCGCTTCGTCCCAGCCGCCGTGAAGCGAGGTCATCCGTTCACGGATCGACTGCACCGTGCGTGCGGCCAGCGGTGCGGCGCGGGCGTCGCCCAGCACCCGGTGCGCCGCCGCCAGGGCGAACAGGACAAACGCCTGGTCGTACAGGTCGACGCCGTCGTCCAGCGCCTGTCCGTCCGCGTCGGTGGTCAGCCGCCACAGGCCGTCATCGCGGCGGCAGGCGGCGACCATCCGGTCCAGCCCGGCGCGGGCGATGTCGGCGCCCGGCGCCCAGCCCAGGGCGCTCCCCTGGGCGAAGGCGTAGATCTGGCGCGCCTGGACGCGGGTGCGGCGGGCCAGGTTCGCGACCGGCCGCCCTTCGAAATCCAGCGCCTCGTGGAAACCGCCGTCAGCCGCCGCGCCGCGCGCCGCCCACAGCGGCAGGGCCTGGTCGAACAGCCAGGCGCGCACCCTTTCCCGACTGGCCGAAAGCGACGTCACGCTGCGGGCTTACGGTCCAGACCGCGATTTGCCAAGCCGCCCGCTGTTGCAACCGGCAACGGGAAGTGACCCTGTCGCGTTTGGCGTGGCGGCGAGCCGTTTGATAAAGGGCCGCCAGACCCCTTACCGCCGCGCGCGGCGCCGATCCGAGACCCGCATGATCCCCTTCATCGACCTTCAGGCCCAACGCCTGCGCCTGAACGGCAAGATCGAGGCCGCCGTCCAGCAGGCCGTCGTCGGCGGGGCCTGGGTCATGGGACCGCAGGTGCGCCAGTTCGAGACCGATCTGGCCGCCTTCGGCCGGGCCAAGCACGCCCTGGGCTGCGCCAACGGCACCGACGCCCTGGCCCTGCCGCTGATGGCCTGGGGGATCGGGCGCGGCGACGCGGTGTTCACGCCGTCCTTCACCTTCGCGGCCACGGCCGAGATCGTGCCCTGGTTCGGCGCCGAGCCGGTGTTCATCGACGTGGACGCCCGGACCTACAACATGGACCCGTCCCATCTGGAGGCGGCCATCGAGGCGACCAGAGCCGAGGGTCGCCTGACCCCACGCGTGGTCATCGCCGTCGACCTGTTCGGGCAACCGGCCGACTATCCGGCCATCCGGGCGATCTGCGACAGGCAGGGTCTGAAGCTGATCTCGGATTCGGCCCAGGGTTTCGGCTGCACGATCGACGGCGTCCATCCGCTGACCTGGGCCGACGTCACCACCACCAGCTTCTTCCCGGCCAAGCCTCTGGGGTGTTACGGCGACGGCGGGGCGGTGCTGACCAACGACGACGGCCTGGCCCAGTTGATGGATTCCATCCGCGTGCACGGCAAGGCGGTGGCCCGCGACCTGGAAGGCCGCACCTTCGATCACGATCCCAAATATCTGAACATGCGGATCGGCCTGAACAGCCGCCTGGACACCATCCAGGCCGCCGTCCTGATCGAGAAGCTCAAGGTCTTCGGCGACGAGATCGCATGGCGCAACCGCATCGCCGCCCGCTACAATGCGGGTCTGCGCGACCATGTCGCCGTCGTGCCCGACGTGCCGACCGGCAATGTTTCCAACTGGGCGCAGTACACCATCGAACATCCGAACCGCGACAGCCTGGCGGCGCACCTGCGCGAACAGGGCGTGCCGACGGCGGTCTATTATCCGATCCCGCTGCACCTTCAGCCGGCCTATGAGATGTATCCGCGCGGACCCCAGGGCCTGCCCCAGACCGAGCGCCTGAAGGACGTGGTCATCAGCCTGCCGATGCACGCCGACCTGGACGAGGCGACCCAGGACCGCATCATCGCCGCCGTCGCTTCGTTCAAGGGCTGATCCGCATGACCCAGCACCCCGCCCCGCTGAAGATCGGCGTCGCCGGCGCCGGCGTCATGGGCCGCAACCATGCGCGCGTGGCGTCTGAGATCCGCGACTTCGACCTGACGGCCGTGTTCGACATGGACGCCGTGACGGCCCAGGGCGTGGCCGCCGCCTATGGCGCGACCGGGGTCTCGACGGTCCACGCCTTCCTGGACTCCGGGCTGGACGCCGCCATCGTGGCCACGCCGAACCGCACCCACGCCGACCTGTCGGTGGCCCTGCTGGACAAGGGCGTCCACGTGCTGGTCGAAAAGCCGATCGCCGCCACCGTGGCCGACGCCCAGCGCATGATCGACGCGGCCAGGGCCAATGACCGGGTGCTGATGGTCGGCCAGGTCGAACGCTTCAATCCGGCGGTCGAGGCGGTCAAGCGCGCCATCGCCGACGAACAGGTCGTCTCGATCCAGATCACCCGCGTCGGTCCCTTTCCGCCGCGCATGGGCGAGGTCGGGGTGGTCATCGACCTGGCGGTGCACGACATCGACATCATCCGCCACCTGACCGGCTCGGAGATCGTCGAGGTCCAGCCGCAACTGGCCGCCACCCACGGCCACCGCGAGGACACCGCCCTGTTGCAGTTCCGGCTGGAAAACGGGGTCATCGCCCACATCACCACCAACTGGGTCACCCCCTACAAGACCCGCACTCTTCAGGTCGCGACCCAGAACAAATTCGTCGTCGCCGACCTGATGACCCGCCAGGTCACGGAGTATTTCGGCCAGCAGCCCGACGGCAGCTATTCGACGCGCGGCGTCATGAGCTGGCCCAACGAGCCGCTGAAGAAAGAGCTGGAAGCCTTCGCCCACGCCATCCGCACCGGCGAGACCCCGGCGGTGACGGGAGAGGACGGGATGCGCAATCTGGAAGTGGCCTTGCGGTGTCTGGGCGAGGGGTGATCAGCCCAGGGCGCTGACCACGTCGGTCCTGGCGAAATCCTCGCCGACGTACAGCAGCGGACAGTCGTGGGTCTTGGCGACGGCATAGCTGAAGCAGTCGCCATAATTCAGCTCGGCTTCGTGAAAACCCTTGCCCCACCGCCCATAGGCATCGGCAGCGGCGTGCGCGACTTCCGCCGTGACGTCTATGACCTGAAGCCCAAGCAGGTCGATCAATACGTTCATGCCCGGCAGCGCCCGTTTGCGGCGGGCGACGATAAGACATTCCGCCAGAGTGGCGGCCGATATCAGAATCGGCTGATCGGTTTGCAACGCCGCCTCGCACGCCTGACCCAACGCCTCTTTGCGGAGAATGGCCATCAGCGCCGAGGTGTCGACGGCGATCACGCGGGCAGACCGTCTTCGTCGTAGAGGAAGTCCTGGCTGCGTGCGGCGCAGGTTTCGTCGAACACGACGTCTTTCAGGGCGATGTGCGCGGCCTCAATGGCGCGCGCGCGCTTTTCGGCCAGGCCGCCCTCGATCACGACCTCGATCCGAGCGACCGGACGCCCCTCGCGCGTCAGCACCACTTCCTCACCTGCCTCGGCGCGGCGAACGAGATCGGTCAGGCTCACTTTCTGGGAAAAGATCGGAATGCTGGTCATGCGGCGTGCTCCCGTCATACCGAAGATGAGGTATGGCGTCCCCCGCCGCAAGTCACTCTACCACCTGCATCCCCAGCCACTCGGCGATCAGGGCGGGTTTGTCGGCGCCGTCGATCTCGACGGTCAGTTCGTGTTTGATCAGCCAGCGGACGCCGCCGCCCGGCTGGGCGCCCTTGTTTTCGGCCGACAGGAGTTTGAACCGCCCGCGCACCCGCGATCCGGCCGGGACCGGGGCCAGGAAACGCAGCTTGTCGAAGCCGTAGTTGACCCCCATCACGACCCCGTCCAGCGGCTTGACCGCGTCATAGCTCATGGCCGAGGCCAGGCTGAGGGTCAGGAATCCATGGGCGATGGTTCCGCCGAAGGGCGTCTGTTTCGCGGTCTCGGGATCGACATGGATGAACTGATGGTCCTCGGTGACGTCGGCGAAGGCGTCGATGCGGGCCTGGTCGATCAGGAACCAGCGCGAGACGCCGACCTCCTGGCCGATCAGGGCGGACAGTTCGGACGGACGGGTCATGGCTCAGGCTCCGGCGGGGGTGAAACGGTCTTCGATGATGGCGGCGAACAGGGCCGGATCGACATTGCCGCCCGACAGGACGACGGCGGTGGTCAGGCCCAGGGTCTCGACCTTGCCCGCCAGCAGCGCGGCCAGCGACACCGCGCCGCCCGGTTCGACCACCAGTTTCAGCACGTCGAAGGCGTAACGCATGGCCGCCGCGACCTCGGCGTCGGTGACGGTGACGACCCGCTCCAGCCGCCGGTTGATCGGAAACGTCAGCTCGCCCGGCCGATCGGTCATCAGGGCGTCGCAGATCGACGGCTGGGAAACCGGCGGATAGGTCAGCCGCTCCCCGGCCGCCAGCGAGATCTGGGTGTCGTTATAGGCCGCCGGTTCGACGCCGATGACGCGCGTGTCCGGCGAGCGCGCGGCCAGGGCCAGGTTGATCCCCGCGATCAGACCGCCGCCCGAGGCTCCGCACAGCAGTTGATCCAGCGGCCCATCCGCCTGCTCCATGATCTCCAGCCCCACCGTGCCCTGACCCTCGATGACGAAGGGGTCGTCGAACGGCCGCACCAGCACCGACCCGCGCGCAGCCGCGATCGCCTCGCCGATGGCCTCGCGGCTCTCGCGATAGCGGTCATAGGTCCGCACCTCGCCGCCGAAGGCGATGACCCCGTCGACCTTCACCTTCGGGCTGTCGGAAGGCATGACGATGACGGCCGAGGTTCCGACCCGCCGCGCCGCCGCCGCTACCGCCTGGGCGTGATTGCCCGAGGAATAGGCCACGACCCCGCGCGCCTTCTCCTCGTCCGTCAGACGGCTGATGCGGTTGTAGGCGCCGCGGAATTTGAACGCCCCGGCGTATTGCAGGGTCTCAGCCTTCAACAACACCCGCCCCCCCAGCCGTTCGTTCAGGGCGGGACTTTCGATCAGAGGGGTGCGGACGGCCTGACCGGCGATCTGGCGGGCGGCGTCCAGGACGCCATGAAACGACGCGGTGTGCATGCCGCCCAGTTAAGCCGAAGCCGCGCCTCGGCCCAAGAGACCATCAAGAGACGATCAAGAGACGATCTGGGCGATGACGGCGCGCGCGGGCGCCGCTAGGGTCCGGCCCATGACCGATACGCCCGCCGCCGCCGCCGACCCTTCCGCCATCCGGCTGTGGCTGATCGACGCCTCGGCCTACATCTTTCGCGCCTATCACGCCCTGCCGCCTCTGACGCGCAAGTCCGACGGCCTGCCGGTCGGGGCGGTCCAGGGCTATTGCAACATGTTGTGGAAGCTGATCCGCGACATGAAGGGGGCGGACGGCCCGACCCATCTGGCGGCCGTGTTCGACCATTCGGAAAAGACGTTCAGGAACGACCTGTACGATCTGTACAAGGCCAACCGCTCGGCCCCGCCCGAGGACCTGATTCCCCAATTCCCCCTGGTGCGCCAGGCGACCAAGGCGTTCGGCGTCCATTGCGTCGAGATGGCCGGCTATGAGGCCGACGACCTGATCGCCACCTATGCCTGCCGAGCGCGCGACGCGGGCGGAGAGGCGGTGATCGTCAGCTCCGACAAGGACCTGATGCAGTTGATCGGACCCCACATCGTCATGTGGGACCCGATGAAGGAGCGGCGGCTGGGCCAGGACGCCGTGATCGAGAAATTCGGCGTCACCCCGGACAAGATGGTCGATCTTCAGGCCCTGGTCGGCGACAGCGTCGACAATGTGCCCGGCGCGCCCGGCATCGGTCCCAAGACGGCGGCTCAGCTTCTCAACGAATACGGCGACCTGGACACGCTCTTGGCCCACGCCGACGAGATCAAACAGCCCAAGCGGCGCGAGACCCTGATCGAACACGCCGATCAGATCCGCCTCAGCCGCGAGTTGGTCAAACTGGTCTGCGACGTTCCTGCGCCCGAGCCGATCGCTGACTTCGTGGTGCGCGACCCCGATCCGGCGACCCTGTCGGCCTTCCTGGACGAGATGGAGTTCCGCTCCCTGGCGCGGCGCGTCGGCGACGGCAAGGCGAGCGCCCACGACGGCTCGGCCTTCGCGCCCAAGCCGATGTCGGCGCCGGTCGCCACGCCGCGCCACGCCCCCGCCGAGACGCCCGCGCCGGTCCAGGACCAGGCTTTCGACGCCGACGCCTATGTGTGCGTCCAGACCCTGGAGGCGCTGGACGACTGGATCGCTCGGGCGACGGCCGCCGGAATCGTCGGCTTCGACACCGAGACCGACGCCCTGTCGTCCACCCACGCGGGTCTGTGCGGCTTCTCCCTGGCCATCGGGCCGAACGACGCCTGCTATGTGCCCGTGGCCCACGAACACCCCGACGCAGCGGGAAACGACGGCGGCCTGGACTTCGGCGACGGCCCGGCCAGGCCGCCGATCCAGCAGATCGGCGAGGCGACGGCCCTGGCCCGGCTGAAGCCCCTTCTGGAGAATCCCGCCGTGCTGAAGGTGGGCCAGAACATCAAATACGACATGGCCGTCATGGCGCGGCGCGGGATCCGCGTGGCCCCGATCGACGACACCATGCTGATCAGCTACGTCCTGGACGGCGGCAGCCACACCCACGGCATGGACGAGTTGTCCAAACGCTGGCTGGGCCACGAGCCGATCCCCTTCAAGGCGGTGACAGGAACGGGCAAGGCGCAAAAGAGCTTCAAGCACGTCGAGCTGGTTCCCGCCACCCGCTACGCGGCCGAGGACGCCGACGTGACCCTGCGGCTGTGGCGCGTGCTGAAACCCCGCCTGGCGGCCGAAGGCCTGTCCACCGTCTATGAGACGCTTGAGCGGGGAATGCCGGCCGTCCTGGCCGATATGGAGCTGGCGGGCGTCCGCATCGACCCGGCCCGGCTGAAGCGTCTGTCGCATGCCTTCGGCCTGCGCATGGTCGAGCTGGAGGACAAGGCCCAGGCGCTGGCCGGCCGCCCGTTCAACCTGGGCAGCCCCAAACAGATCGGGGACATCCTGTTCGGCGAAATGGGCCTGCCCGGCGGCAAGAAGACCGCCACCGGCCAATGGGCCACCGACGCCAGCGTGTTGGAAGACCTGGCCCTGACGCACGAACTGCCGCGCACCCTGCTGGAATGGCGCCAGTTGTCCAAGCTGAAGGGCACCTACACCGACGCCCTGACGGAGGCGGCCGATCCGAACACCGACCGGGTCCACACCAGCTATCAACTGGCCGCCGCCTCGACCGGCCGCCTGGCCTCGTCGGACCCCAACCTCCAGAACATCCCGATCCGAACCGAGATCGGCCGCCAGATCCGTCAGGCTTTCATCGCCGCGCCCGGCCACGTCCTCATCAGCGCCGACTACAGCCAGATCGAGCTGCGCCTCCTGGCCCATATCGGCGACATCGCCGAGCTGAAACGCGCCTTCAAGGCGGGCCAGGACATCCACGCCGCCACGGCGTCCGAGATGTTCAACGTTCCCATCGATCAGATGGATTCCGAAACCCGTCGGCGCGCCAAGGCGATCAATTTCGGCATCGTCTATGGCATTTCCGCCTTCGGTCTGGCCGCCCAGCTCGGCATCGACCAGGGCGAGGCCGCGGCCTACATCAAGACCTATTTCGAGCGCTTCCCCGGCATCCGCGACTATATGGAGACGACCAAGGCCCAGGTGCGCCGAGACGGCTTCGTCTCCACCATCTTCGGCCGTCGCATCCACATTCCGGCCATCCATTCCAAATCGGGCGCCGAGCGCCAGTTCGGCGAACGCGCGGCCATCAACGCCCCGATCCAGGGCGCCGCCGCCGACATCATCCGCCGCGCCATGATGCGGATGCCGGACGCCCTGACCGGGGCGGGCCTGAAAACCCGCATGTTGATGCAGGTCCATGACGAACTGGTGTTCGAGGCGCCCGAGGCCGAAGCCGAAACCGCCGTGGCCCTGGTCAAGCGCGTGATGGAATCGGCCGCCGAACCGGCCGTGGCCCTGACCGTGCCGCTGATCGTCGACGCGCGCGCCGCGCAAAACTGGGATGACGCACACTGATGACCGACCTGAACGACGCCCCCATCCGCGACGACCGCGAGGCGCGTCGCTACGTCCTGGACTTCGACGGCCAGAGCGCCGTGGTGATCTATAACGAGGCGGGCGGCGGCCTGCTGATCACCGAGACCCTGGTCCCCCAGGCCCTGGAAGGGCGCGGCGTCGCCAGCCGCATGGCCCGTCACGTGCTCGAAGACATCCGCGCGCGCGGGCTTCTGGTCCTGCCGACCTGCCCCTTCTTCGCCGGCTATCTGAAGAAGCACCCGGAATGGACCGACATCGTCCACCCCAGCTACCGCATCGCCCTGGGTCTCTGAGGCACGACCTGAACCAGGCCTCTTGAATTATCGCTCATAGGTTGCATAACTATCGCCGTTCTGCGAGGGGACGGGGATGGACGCCAGACGCTTCATGGGCGTGGTCATCGGGGCGGTCGTGACCACAGCGCCGGTCGTGGCGACGGCTCAGGACTGGAGTCGGACATTCCTGCTCAGCGCCGATCCGGTCTTCGGCAATGAGGCCGATGCGCCCTTCGGCGACACCATTCGCGACGAGGCGGAATACAGCGCCGGCGCGAGGTTCGACCGCAAGCTCGGCGGCGACGTCGCCCTGACCATCTCGCCGTTCTTGAAGATAAATCCCAACCAGTTCGATGACGACGACCGCGCTTCGTCCGCAGGAATGGAGATCGACATCCGGCGTCCGTTCGAAGTCACTCGCTATGTCGGCGCGACGCCGCAGGACAAGATCAGCCCGTTCGCGACCTACAGTTACGGCAGGACCTTCGAGGGCGAATTCCGGCATCAGCGGGGGTCTTCGCACACCTTGGACGTCGGCCTGACCTATGAGGATGTGCGGACCTTCGCCTGTCTGACGGAGGGGACGACCAAGGCGCGTATCAGCACGCCCGAGTGCGAAGTCGGCTACCTCTACCGCTTCACGGGCGCCTATCAGGTCGTGCAGTCCTCGGAGGATCTGGAGGACCTGCAAGGCCCGCGTCTGGAAGCGGTCATAGAGACGCCCAAATGGCGCGGGGTCAGCCTCAATCTGAGCGGCGCCTGGCAGGAGATGAATTTCGACTACGCCCTGGGATTGGGCGGGGTCGAGCGACAGGATCGGCGACTGCGGCTGACGGCCAGTCTCAATGTGTCCAGCCTGGTTCAAACCCTGTTTTCCCGCCTTCCCGACACCCTGACCGTGTCCCTGGGCTTGCGCTATGCAGAGAACGATTCAAACGCGCCCGGAGCCGATTACGAACGTCGCTATTTCGTGCCGTCCATCGGCTGGAAGCGGACCTTCTAGCTGCATACGACGCCTGTCCCCGGCCACGGCTTTCCGCTAAGCCCCCCCGATGCGGACCTTTGACACCCTGATCGTCGGTGCGGGGGCGGCGGGCATGATGTGCGCCGTCGAGGCCGGGCGGCGCGGACGCCGGGTTCTGGTCGTCGATCACGCCTCGGCGCCGGGCGAGAAGATCCGCATCTCGGGCGGAGGGCGGTGCAATTTCACCAATCTGGGCGCCGGACCGCAGGCGTTTCTGGGCGAGAATCCGCGCTTCGCCACCTCGGCCCTGAGGCGGTTCACCCAGCAGGACTTCATCAAGCGCGTCGATGCGGCGGGCATCGCCTGGCACGAAAAAACCCTGGGCCAGTTGTTCTGCGACGGCAGCGCCAAGCAGGTCGTCCGTATGCTGACCGACGACATGGCGGCGGCGGGGGTCGAGTTGCGGCTGGGCGTGGGGGTCCAGGCGCTGGACGCCGAGGGCGACGGGTTCCGCGTGCGCCTGTCGGACGGTTCGCGGGTCACGGCCGCCAGTCTGGTCGTCGCTTCCGGCGGCAAGTCGATCCCCAAGATGGGCGCCACCGGCTGGGCCTATGAGACGGCGCGCCGGTTCGATCTGCGCGTCACCGAAACACGACCCGCCCTGGTTCCCCTGACCTTCGAGCCGGGCCTGCTGGCCGAGACGGCGCTCCTGGCGGGCCTGTCGGTCGATGCGGTGGTCGGCCACGGCAAGACCCGGTTCCGCGAGGGCCTGCTGTTCACCCACCGGGGCGTCAGCGGGCCGTCGATCCTGCAAATCAGCAGCTACTGGCGCGAGGGTCAGGCGATCACCCTGTCCATGGCGCCCGATGTCGATGTGTTCGAGACCCTGCGCGCGGCGCGGGCCGAAAACGGGCGCCAGGCGGCGGCGACGGCGCTCGCCCGCATCACGCCTCGGCGTCTGGCCGACGCCGTGCTGACGCGGCTGAAGATCGGCGGCAATCTGGGCGACCTGTCGGACAAGGCCCTGCGAGCCGTCGATCAGGCGGTCAACGGCTGGACCCTGAAGCCGGTGGGATCGGAGGGCTATCGAACGGCCGAGGTGACCCTGGGCGGGATCGATACGGCGGCCCTGGATCAGAAGACGATGGCGGTTCGAAACCGGCCCAATCTGTTCTTCATCGGCGAGGCGGTCGACGTCACCGGCTGGCTGGGCGGCTATAATTTCCAATGGGCCTGGTCTTCGGGCTGGGCCGCAGGCCAGGTCTGCTGACGCAAGGCGCCTGGGCCGTTTGGTCGCATGGGCGAACGGTCTCTGGGCGCCCAAGTCTTGGGCATGACACGGAGACGCCCATGCCCCTTCTGATGTGCCCCAACGACAATGCGCCGATGCAGACGCTGGAACGGTCCGGCGTCCAGTTCGACATGTGCCCGACCTGCCGCGGCGTATGGCTGGACCGGGGCGAGCTGGAAAAGCTGATGGAGGCCGCCGCCCACGACGCGCGCCCCGCCGCGCCGCCGCCGCAGGCGGCCGCCCAGCCCTATCCGCAACAGCCGCCGCAGCCCTGGGGCGGGCCGCCGCAAGGCTATCGCGACGACCGCTATCGGCGCGACGACGACTATCACCACCGCAAGAAGAAGAAGCGGTTGGACATCTTCGACATCTTCGACTGAGCCGACCGCCCCCTTGGCGGACCAGCTCCGAACGAAAAAGGCGGCGCCCGATCCGGACGCCGCCTTCTTCATGTCAGGCTTGAAGCCTTCGATCAGTCGCGACGACGACGGCCGCGATCGCCGCCGCGATCACCGTCCCGCTTGGGACGGCCGCCGGTGTCCTCGGCCAGGGGCGGCTCGCCCCGCTCGGCGCGTTCGGCGTTGATCTTGTCGGTCAGGTCCTCGCCGGTGACCTGGTCGACGACCTTCATCGACAGCTTGGTCTTGCCGCGGTCGTCCAGGCCCAGGAATTTGACCTTGACCTCCTGGCCCTCCGAAACGACGTCGGCCGGGTTGGCGACGCGCTCCAGAGCCATCTGCGACACGTGGACCAGGCCGTCCTTGGCGCCGAAGAAGTTCACGAAGGCGCCGAAGTCCACGACCTTGACCACCTTGCCGGTGTAGATCTTGCCCACCTCGGCCTCGGCGGCGATGGAGTTGATCCAGGTCTTGGCGGCCTCGATCTTGTCCTGGTCGTTGGCGGCGATCTTGATGGTGCCGTCATCGCCGATGTCGATCTTGGCGCCGGTCTTCTCGACGATCTCGCGGATCACCTTGCCGCCCGAACCGATCACTTCGCGGATCTTGTCGACCGGGATCTTGACCGTTTCGATCTTCGGCGCGAACTCGCCCAGTTCGGCGCGCGGCGCCTCCATGGCCTTGTCCATCTCGCCCAGGATGTGCAGGCGACCGGCCGAGGCTTGGGTCAGGGCCTGCTTCATGATCTCCTCGGTGATGCCGGGGACCTTGATGTCCATCTGCAACGAGGTGATGCCGTCGCGGGTGCCGGCCACCTTGAAGTCCATATCGCCCAGATGATCTTCGTCGCCCAGGATGTCCGACAGGATGGCGAACTCGCCCGACGGCTCCAGGATCAGACCCATGGCGATGCCCGAGACCGGACGGGCCAGCGGCACGCCCGCGTCCATCAGCGCCAGCGACGAACCGCAGACGGTGGCCATCGACGACGAGCCGTTGGACTCGGTGATCTCCGACACCAGGCGGATGGTGTAGGGGAATTCCTCCGCCGACGGCAGCATCGGACGGATGGCGCGCCAGGCCAGCTTGCCGTGGCCGATCTCGCGACGGCCGGGCGAACCCATGCGGCCCGCTTCACCCACCGAATAGGGGGGGAAGTTGTAGTGCAGCAGGAATTTCTCTTTGTAGGTGCCAGTCAGGCTGTCGATGTACTGCTCGTCCTCGCCGGTGCCCAGAGTGGCGACGACCAGGGCCTGGGTCTCGCCGCGGGTGAACAGGGCCGAACCGTGGGTGCGCGGCAGGACGCCGACTTCCGAAACGATGGCGCGGACCTTGTCCAGGGCGCGGCCGTCGACGCGGTGACCGTTCTCGATGATGTCGCGACGCAGAACGTCGGCCTCGCACGCCTTGAAGGCGGCCGAGAAGGTCGAGCTGTCGACGCCGTCGGGGTTCTCGTCGGTCTTCACCAGGGCGGCGGCGGCGACCTTCTTGGCCGCGTCGACGCCCGAGCGGCGGTCGTATTTGCCGGCGTGGGCATAGGCGGCCTTGATGTCTTCGCCGACCAGCTTCTTGATCGAGGCGACGACGTCCGAATAATCCTCGGCGACGAAATCGAACGGCTCCTTGGCGGCGTGCTCGGCCAGTTCGATGATGGCGTCGATGACCGGCTGCATGCCCGCGTGGGCGAACATCAGCGCCTTCAGCATGGTCTCTTCCGACAGCTCCTTGGCCTCGGACTCCACCATCATCAGGGCGTCGGCGGTGCCGGCCACGACCAGGTCCAGGGCCGAATCCGGCATCTGGTCGATCGTCGGGTTCAGAACCATCTCACCGTCGATCAGGCCGACGCGCGCGGCGCCGATCGGACCCATGAAGGGCACGCCCGAGATCGTCAGGGCGGCCGAGGCGGCGACCATGCCGACGATGTCCGGGTCGTTCTCCATGTCGTGCTGGAGAACGGTGACGACGACCTGGGTCTCGTTCTTGAAGCCCTTGACGAACAGCGGACGGATCGGACGGTCGATCAGGCGGCTGACCAGCGTCTCCTTCTCGGTCGGGCGGCCTTCACGCTTGAAATAGCCGCCGGGGATGCGGCCCGCGGCGAAGGTCTTTTCCTGGTAGTTGACGGTCAGGGGGAAGAAGTCCAGGCCCGGCTTGGGCGCACGGCCGTAAACGACGGTGGCCAGGACCACGGTGTCGCCATAGGTGGCCAGGACGGCGCCGTCGGCCTGGCGGGCGATGCGGCCCGTCTCCAGCGTCAGCGGGCGGCCGGCCCATTCGATCGTCTTGCGTTTGATGTCGAACATATTTCGTCTTTCGTAGTCCGGGCGGCGTATTCCGGCCGGAATCCCATCAGTGGGGCGGAGCGTCGGGCGTTAGTCCTTCGGTCCATGGGCGGCCGCGCCATCGCGGCGAACCCGGGAAGATGAGGACCGGCATCCAGCCCTCGCGTATGCGCCATACTCCCGTGGCGCGCGGGTCGCGTAGATACGGAAAGAGGCGCGGACATGGCCCGCGCCTCGAATTCCGGTTCCAGGCGCGCTTAGCGGCGCAGGCCCAGTTTGGTGATCAGGGCGGTGTAACGCGCCTTATCGACCTTGATCAGGTGGTCCAGAAGGCGACGACGCTGCGAGACCATCTTGAGCAGGCCGCGACGCGAATGGTTGTCCTTCTTGTGGGTCTTGAAGTGTTCGGTGAGGTTGGCGATGCGTTCCGACAGGATCGCGACCTGAACCTCGGCCGAGCCGGTGTCGCCCGCGCTGCGGGCGTTGTCGGCGATGACTTCCTGCTTGCGTTCAGCAGTGATCGACATCGGTATTCCCTTTCTTGCCCTATCGCTCGCCTCGCGGAGGCTCGCTGCTTGAGGGCGTTGGGCGTCCTTTCGGTCCCTTTCGGGGCGCGTCAGGACAGGTTGAAAACGCGGTCGGGTTCAAGCCGACCGGCCCGCAACGAACCGAGCGCGACGAGCGTCTGACCCTGAAAGGCGGAAACGGTGCGCGAGCCGCCCGAAAGCCGACTCTTCAACATCTCAACCTGTCGGGGGAGCAGTACGATCGGCCGTCCCTGCCGAAGCGCGAAGGCGTCCTGTTCCGTCACGGCCAGCTCCGGGATGTCGTCCAGGGCGGTCGAAACGGGCAAGAGGCCCTCAAAGGCGGCGTCCCTATGCACCAGATCGGTCAGGAAATCCAGCGTCACCGCGTTTTGCGTCGAAAAGGGTCCCACCCGCTCGCGCCTGAGGGCCGAGACGTGCCCTTCGGCGCCCAGAACGGCGGCCAGGTCGCGGGCCAGGGAGCGCACATAGACGCCCTTGCCCGTCTCGATGCGGATCTCGACCCAGTCCTGGTCCCCGTCGGTGTCCGGCGCGGCCGACACCTGGGCCGAATGCACGGTCACGGCGCGCGGCGCCAGTTCGACCGCCTCACCGCCGCGCGCCAGGTCATAGGCCCGCTCGCCATTGATCTTGATGGCCGAAAAGGCCGGCGGAACCTGCTGGATCTCGCCGACGAAGGCCGGCAGGGCCGCGCGCACCGCCTCGACCGTCGGCCGCACGTCCGAGCGCCCGATCTCGCGTCCCTCGCGGTCGACGCTGTCGGTCGAGACGCCCCACTGGATGGTGAAGCGATAGACTTTGCGCGCTTCCATCATGAAGGGCACGGTCTTGGTCGCTTCGCCGAGCGCGATGGGCAGTATGCCGGTGGCCAGGGGGTCCAGGGTGCCCGCGTGCCCGGCCTTGTTGGCGTCGAACAGGCGCCGCACCCGCGTGACGGCCTCGGTCGATCCCATCTCCAGCGGCTTGTCCAGACAGACCCAGCCATGGATGTTCAGGCCCGACTTGCGCCGTCCCATCACAATGCTCCGAACAGCCTTCTCCCCCCAGGGGGAGAAGGTTGGATCCGGCGGATCACGCCTCGTCCTCGTCATGCTCCAGATCGGCCCGCACGCGCGGCTCGTTGAACAGCCGGTCGATGTGGCTGGCGTTGTCGAAGCTCTCGTCGTGGCGGAATTTCAGATCGGGCGTGAACTTCATGTCCAGCTTGGGACCCAGGCGACCGCGCAGGAAGCGGGCGTGGGCGTTCAGCGCCTTGATGATCTCGTCCTCATGGCCGGTGGTCTCGGCCGCATCGACCCCGGCGCCCAGCGGCTCGACGAAGCAGGTGGCGTGGCGCAGGTCGGGCGACATCCGCACCTCGGTGACGGTGATCGACACGCCCTCCAGAGCGGCGTCGTGGATATCCTCCTCGCGCAGCACGTCGACCAGGGCATGACGGATCAGTTCGCCGGCGCGCAGTTGGCGCTGGGACGGACCGTGGGGTCCCGATGCGTTTCGGGTGTGCTGCTTGCGGCCCATGGCGCGCCTCCTTGTCTCGCCGCCGGGGATCGGACCCGGCTGAAGACGCCTGGCCGCATCGGGTCGAAAAGACGAAGCCTTTTAACCGCGGCCGAAATGAAAGAGCGGGCGGTCTAGGCCCCTTGGCCCGCCCTGTCCAGCGAGGACCCGCCCGGTGACGCCCTGTCCACCGAAGCCCTGTCCACCGCCGCCAGAAGCTCGGCCGAAACGATCGAGCGGAACGGCCGCACCGCCACGCCGCCCGCGTTCAGCATACCCGCCGTCCAGTGGTTGCACAGATGCCCGATCCAGAAGGTCTCGACCGAGGCGAAGAAGCGCGCATCGTCACCCGCCCGCGCCGCCGCCAGCACCGGCGCCCCGTCCGGCGCCGCCAGCGACGCCTCCAGCCGGGCGCGCAGGGCCGCGAACCCCTGGCGCGACAGGCGCAGCGTCCGGCGCCGCTCGGGCGCGCCCAGGCGGGCGGGATCGCGCGGATGGGGGTCCAGCATCACCACCGAGGCGTTGCCGGGGGCGAAGAAGGCCCGCGCCCCGTCCGCCAGCCGGTTCAGAATCGGGCTTTGATCGACATAGAAACGGGCGTCGCCCCAGCCGACCAGCACCCAGTCGCCCGGCGGCGTCCGCGCCAGGGCCTGGGCCAGGACCCCGCCCCCTTCGGCCAGGGCCGCGCGCGGTACGGCCAGGTCGGTGTGAAAGCCGTTGTCCAGCAGATAGGCCGTCACCGTCGCCTCGTCGCGCGTCGCCGGAAACGGCGCCTCGCCCGGCCGCGTCCAGCTCATCAGGGCCGCCGCGAACCCCAGAAGGGCCGCCGCGCAGATCCCGATCAGCGACGGTAGTTCAGGATGGCGCACGGGGCCTCGGACGAAGCGGCGGGGCCGGGCGACGGCCCGGCGCGAAAGGCGATCAGGGTGACCCGCGCGCCGTCCTGCCGCAAGCCGATCCAACCGGGCGCAACGCCCTGGCACAGACCGGCGGTCGATCCGGCCAACACCTGGCGCAGTTCGATCTGGTCGTCCGGTTGCGCGCCGTACAGCCGCCCCAGGGCCGCCTCGCGCCCGAAGGCGATGCGGTGCGGCCGGGTCTTCAGCTCCCCGCCCCGGGCGAAGCGCAACTCGGCGCGGATGAGGTCGACCTGACCGGTCGTCGTTCGGGTCGGCCCGTCGGCGGCGGCGAACGCGCCTTGCAAAACGGAACCGTTATCGGCGCCGACCCTGGTCCGGGCCGGCTGCCCCGGCGCCCACTGGGCGCGCACCGCGCTCCAGCCGGCCGAAACGGCTTCGGCGACGCGGCCCCAGGCAGCCACGGCCGTAGGTTCGTCCAGCGCCAGCAGGGCCACCGCCAGGGTCAGGGGAAACAACAGGGCGGCCAGGGACTTCTGGCTGTTGCGGCGGCGGACGGCGGCGGTCATCGCCTCGAGTTTAACGCGGGATCGCGCCGGGGATACAGCTATCGCGCGTCAGGGGCGCCGCTCGGCCCCGCGGGCGGCAAGGCCCATTCGCCGCGATAGCTGTATTCCAGCGTCACACAGTGGCGCATCGTCCCGTCGGCCCAGCGCCCGACGGCGTGCACGGTCAGGGGTCGCCCGGCCCGCACCCGGCCCAGCACCAGAAAGGCTTGGTCCGACCCCGGACACAGGGCGCGCGACAGGCCGCGCCCGTCGCCCTCGGTCGGAATCGTATAGATCGTCGCCTCGTCCGACCCTGGCGGCAGGGACCGCCGCACCGCGTCCGGCCCGCCATAGTCGATGCGCGCCGATCCCCGCGCGGTGGTCGAGATGATGCGGCGCACCGACACCCCGCCCAACAGGCCGCGTCTGACCTCCAGCGTCACTCCCCGCGTCAGGGCCTGGGTCACCCGGTCGGCGGCGTCATAGGCCAGGAAACGGGTCTCGGCCCGCGCCGGGCCGACGACGCTGATCAGGGTCAGGGCGGCCAGGGCGACCGTCGAAACCGTATGGGCTGTCGTCTTCATGGATGCGACCATACCCCCGTTTACGGCGAAAACGCGGAGGCGTCTTTGGCCTTCCGGCGGGCGGCGCACCGCGTCACCGCTCCAACGCCGCGATCACCAGCCCCTCGGTCAGAAGTTGCGGCAGGATGCGCGGCTCGGCCTGGCCGGGCCGATACACCAGATACAGCGGCACGCCGGAGCGGCCATGCCGTTCCAACTCGCGGCTGATGGCGTCGTCGCGGCGGGTCCAGTCGCCGACCAGATAGACGGCGTTCGCCTGCGTCATCGCCTCGGCCAGGCGCGGCGACGACAGGGCCGTCCGTTCGTTGATCTTGCAGGTCACGCACCAGTCGGCGGTGAAATTGACCAGCACCGGCCGTCCTTCGGCGACGGCCGCTGAAACGGCCTGCGGCGACCAGGGCCGGGACGCCAGGGCCGCGCCCTCGCCGGCCTGGCCCGGCCCCGACATGGCCGCGGGCGCGGGCGGCGTTCGCGCCGCCATGACCACCAGGGCGAAGGCCGCGATCAGGGCCAGGACGGCGGAAACCGCGCTGAGCGCGGCAGGTCCGCCTTCGGACCGACGCGCCTGATTGACCCCGAGCAGCCACAGGCCGAACCCGGCCAGGACCACGGCGATCAACAACAGGCCCAGGGCCTCGCCGCCCGTCTGGCGGGCGAAGACCCACACCAGCCAGGCCGTCGCCCCGTACATCGGAAAGGCCAGGACGCCCCGCAGCCGCTCCATCCACGGACCCGGCTTCGGCAATCGCCGCAACAGGCCGGGCGACAGGCTGACCGCCAGATAGGGCAGGGCCAGGCCCAACCCCAGCATCAGGAAGACGGCCATCGCCGCGGGCCACGGCATGACCAGGGCCGCGCCCAGGGCGGCGGCCATGAAGGGGGCCGTACAGGGCGCCGCGACCACCACCGCCAGAACGCCGGTGAAGAAGGACCCCGCCCCGCCCGACAGACGCGCCAGGGGACCGCTCCCCGCGCCCTGAAGCCCGGCGCCGACGGCATAGACGCCCGACAGATTCAGCCCCACCGCCAGCATCAACAGGGCCAGGGTCCCGGTCGCCAGGGGACTCTGAAGCTGGAAGCCCCAGCCCGCCGCCTCGCCCCCCGCGCGCAGGGCCAGCAACAGTCCCGCCAGGACGGCGAAGGCCGCCAGCACGCCCGCCAGGAACAATACCCCGTCTTGCCGCGCCGCGGCCGGATCGTGCGCCCCCTTGGCCAGGCTCGCCGCCTTCATGGCCAGGACCGGAAAGACGCAGGGCATCAGGTTCAGCACCAGTCCGCCCGTCAAGGCCAGCAGGGCCGCCTGCAACAGGTCGACCGCCGACAGGCCGCCGTTTCCGGCCCTGCCCGCGTCAGGGTCGGCCAGGGCCGCGCCCCCGCTCGCCCCCTCCGGCGCCGCGCCGGGTTCGGCCGTGACCTGCCAGGTCCCGCGATCGGTCTGCAACAGACCCTCGATCCCGGCCGCGACCGCCTCGGGCGTCAGGCCGCGTCCGGGTGTCAGCATCAGGGTCAGGCCGCGCGGTCCCGCCTGGCCCGCTTGCGCCGCCGCATGGTCGATCAGTCCGCCCTTGAAGGGAAAGAAATAGGCCCATTTCACCGCGCCTTCGGCCAGCGGCCCTCCGGCGGCGGCCAGGCTCAGGCCGTCCCCTGTCCGCGTGATCCGCGCCGTGATCGGCGCCGGACGCGGGGCCTGACCCAGGGTCTGTTCGATCGCCGCCCCATGGGCCGGGTCCAGCGGCGCCGCCCCCTCGGCCACCGGCAGAACCAGCGACAGGGTCAGCGGCTCGGGCACGCACATCTGGTCGCTGCACACCAGAAACAGGGCCTCGGCCGTCAGCGTCAGGGATGTCCCCGGCCGCGCCGTCGCCGGAACCTGGATCGGCACGGGCAGATAGACGGTTCCCGAATAGCCGTAGTTCATCAGCCCCAGCAGCCGTTGCCGCTGCGGCGTCGGCCAGACGATGTCGCCCGCCGTCACGCCCTGAGGCAAGGTCCAGGCCAGGGTCGTCGCCCCGCCCGAGTCGCCCGGATTGCGCCAATAGGTGTGCCAACCGGGCGCGATCTTCTGGCGCACGGCCACGATCGCCGTCGATCCCGGCGCCGCCCAGCGGCTCATCGGGACCAGTTCCGCCTCGATCCGCTCGGTTCGCTGCGCCCCCAATCCCGGCGTCACGGCCACGCCCTGGGCGGCGGCGGAACCCGCGACCAGGCTCAGCGACAGAAAAAGAAACAGGGCAGCCAGGCGCAAGGGGCGGGTCTCGTTCGGGGCGGGGCGCGACCTTAGCCGCGCGTCCCGCCGACCGCCACCGGGACCTGGCGACGCATGGTCGGCCTCCGAAGGGCGCGGCCAGGCGTCAACGCCGGCCGAGGTCGCGCCCGTCTCGCCCGCGGCGTCCAGTTCAAAAGCCGGCGCCGGCCACCCGGCCTCGGTCAGGGCGCGCGCCGTCGCCTCGGCGCGGCGTTCCGACAGAGTCAGATTGGCCGCGTCGCCGCCCCGCGCATCGGCCAGGCCGATGACCCGCACCTTCTGGATGTCGCAACCCCGCAGACGCCCCGCGGCGGCCGTGACCGCATGCCGCGCCGCCGGCGTCAGCCCGGCCTCGCCGTCGGCGAAATAGACCTCGAACCGATGCGACGCGCACACCGGCGGCGCGGCCACCAACTGGTCCCGACGCAGGAACCGCCCGGCGCTCTCGCATCCCGCCAGACCCGCGCCGCCCAAGCCCGCTGTCAGCACGACGATCAGAATCTTGCCGCCCAAGTCCGACTCTCCCGTTCCGGCACGAAAAGGGCGGCTCGTCGCACGACGAGCCGCCCTGACCGCGAAACGGCGGCTCGCGCCCCGCTCGATCATCGCAGCCTAGTAACGACGCTGCCCGTTCTCCCAGTAGCATTCGCTCTGGCGGTTGTCGTAGCAGTAGTAGTACCGGCCCTGGCTGTCGCGGTAGCGCTGCTGGTTGGCGCGGTCCTGGGCCGAGCCGCGCACGGCGCCGGCGACGCCGCCGAGAGCCGCGCCGATGGCCGCGCCGGTGGCCGCGTTGCCGCTGCCGGTGTTGTTGCCGATGATGGCGCCCGCCACGGCGCCGATGGCCGCGCCGGCGGCGCCCTGACGGACCGTTTCATTGGGTCCCGAATTATAACCGTATGGGTCGCTGGCGCAGGCGGTCGCCAGAAGACCGGCCCCGGCGATCGCGATGATGGCCTTGTTCATGGTGCTTTCCTTCAATCCCTATGGTTCGCCCCGGAGGAGAGAACGCTGGATTATGGCACAGGTTCCCCGGCTATTCTCAAGGATAAGGCTGTATTAATGTGTCCAGCCATCGGTCGGCGGCGCGCCCATGCGTGTCGTGTTTGGAGTTGAGGGGGCTTCGTATGCGTTTTCCTGAACCTGTCCGCATGGCGGACGACGGCGATCACGGTCCGGTCTGGGCGCGCCGAGGGCGTCGTTCCGGCAGCAACCCCATCGTCGGCCTGTTGGTCACCCTGCTGGCTCTGTTCGGCGCCGCGTGCCTGGTCATGGGGATCAAGGAGCGGTCCCTGTCGGCTGGCGGCGCGGTGATGGACGGCTGGGTCTCGGGCGCCTGGAACGGCGTGCGCGGTCTGGCGGGCCAGGCCCCGCAAGCCGCTGAAAAGGCCGCCGACGAAGCGGGCGAAGCGGCCGCCAAGACCGGCGACGCCCTGGAAGCCGGCGCCGAGAAGGCCGCCGAGGAGATGAAGGCCTCCTGACGGTCGAGGATCTTCAGGAACATCGCCGCCCGGCGCGCGTTCGGGCGGCATGTCCGCAACCTTGACCGATAGAGACGCGGACGCGAGGCCCCCCGCCGCCGCGTCCGAAACCCCGACCGCCGCGCCGCGCGCTCTGACGCCGCACGCGACGCTGAAACGCGTCGTCCTGCTGCTCAACCCCATGTCGGGAAGCGTCGGCCAGAACGCCGAGGCCGAAGCGCGCGCCATTTTCGCCGACTATGCGCTTCAGGCCGAGGTCCGTCCGCTGGACGGTGATTTCGACGAGGCCGTCGTCGCCGCCTTCGCGCGCAACCCGGACGCCGTCTTCGTGCTGGCCGGAGACGGCACGGCGCGCGCCGTGGCCGCCAGGGCCGGGCCGGACGGGCCGCTGATCGCCCCCCTGCCGGGCGGCACCATGAATATGCTGCCCAAGGCCCTGTACGGCACGACGGACTGGAAGGTCGCCCTGCGCCAGGCGCTGGAAGCGGGCGAACCCCAGTTCGTCGTCGGCGGCCGCATCGACGGCGAGGAGCCATTCTTCTGCGCCGCCATCCTCGGATCGCCCGCGCTCTGGGCGCCCGCGCGCGAAGCCTTGCGCGCCGGCAAGTTGAAACTGGCGTGGGATCATGCCCGACAGGCCGCGAAGCGGGCCTTTTCTGGCCGCCTGCGCTACAGTCTGGACGGGGCGCGAGGCAGGCGGACCGGGTCCTTGGCCCTGATCAGTCCGGTGGTCTCCAAGGCCATGGAAGAGCCGGTCGGCCTGGAGGCCGCGGCCCTGGACCCGGCCGACGCGGCCGAGGCCGTTCGCATGGCCGCCCACGCCCTGTTCGACGACTGGCGACGCGATCCCGCGGTTTCGACCCGCCCGGCGCGGCGGATCGCGATCAAGGCACGATCGCGCATTCCCGCCGTGATCGACGGAGAGCCGACCCTGCTGGATCGCGAGGCCGTGGTGATCTTCCTGCCGCGCGCCTTCCGCGCTTTGGCCCCCCGATCGACCGCATCCGAGACCGCCGATTGATGGGGCGGCTACTGCAATTCTCGGATGTGCATTTCGGCTGCGAGCACGGGCGCGCCGTCCAGGCCGCGCTGGACCTTGCTCATGCCGCGCCGCCGGACCTGATCCTGATCACCGGCGACATCACCCAGAAGGGCCGACCGGACGAATTCGTGGCGGCGGGCGACTGGGTCCGCGCCCTGCCCCAGCCGGTGTTCGTCACCGTCGGCAATCACGACGTGCCCTACTGGGACCTGGCCGCCCGCCTGTTCTGGCCCTGGCGCGCCTTCGAACGGGCCATCGGCCACCCGGCCCATGATCATGAGTTCAAGTCGGACGCCGTCATGGTGCGCGGGGTGACGACGGCGCGCGGCTGGCAGGCGCGCCTGAACTGGTCCAAGGGCGTCATCGACCTGGACCAGACCCGGCGCGCGGCCGAGGCGCTGCGCAACGCGCCGGTCGGCGCCTTGCGCATCCTGGCCTGCCATCATCCGCTGATCGAGATGATCGGCGCCCCCGTGACCGGCGACGTCAGACGCGGCGACGCCGCCGCGCGCATCTTCGCCGAGGCGGGGGTGGACCTGGTGCTGACGGGCCACGTCCACGTGCCGTTCGCGGCCCCCATCGACCTGTCGGACCGTCAGTCCTACGCCGTCGGTTGCGGGACCCTGTCGCATCGCGAACGCGGGGTTCCGCCCAGCTTCAACCAGATCGAATGGGACGCCGAGACGGTGACGGTCACGGCCATGGCCTGGATCGACGGCGTCTTCGCCCCGCATCGGACATGGAGCCTGCCGCGCCGTCAGGATACGCGACGCGCCGAGACGGCGCCCGATCCGGCGGTTCCGGGCGAACTGGAGGCCGCCGTCCGCTGAGACTGGCGACGCAGGTCGAGAATCTCAGGCGCGAGGTCCGCCGCGCCGCAGGTCGGTGGTGATGAAGGACACCGTCACCAGCAGCAGGAAGACGAGAAACAGACCATAGGCGACGCTCATCGAGGGCGCGCCGATCACGCCGCCGACGCCCAGGACGCCCGTCGCCAGGGCCAGGACCAGAAACACAAGGGCCGCACGCAACATGAAACCCTCCTTTGGACGGATGGGGGGATCAACGCTACTGGGGTGGCGACGTTCCAGTGATCCGCTGCGACGGTCAACGTCGGCGGCGTTGCGGCCTCTCGGTGAAGGCCGCCGCGACCATGGTCGCCAGAGCGGGGTTGCGCAGGAAGATGAACCCCCCCGCCAGGGCCGCCGCCGCGCCCAGGATCGGGCGTTGACGGAACAGGGCGAAGGCGCGTTCGCCCAGGCCCGCGGGTTCGATGTCTTCGTCCTCCTCGTCGTCGCGGGCCAGATAGATCAGGGCCGTGGCCATGGCGAGAACAGCGAAGGTCAGGGCCGTCAAGGCCGCGGCCGCCAGCGGCGGCAGCACCAGGCAAAGGGCGTAGAACTCCGTCGCCCCCAAGGCCACGATCACCACAAAGGCGCATGCCGCCACGACCGCTGCGGCGACCGCCTTCTTCACCAGCCCGCGCCCGAACATCAGCGGCGACGGCCGGCCAGGAGCAAACCCAGGATCAGACCCACCCCCAGGGCGATAGCCGTCGACTGGACCGGACGCTCCTGCACCCGCTCGGTCAGATAGCGCTGCGCCTCGTCCAGGCGCTCGGCGGCGTCGTCGTAATATTCGCGACCGCGCACGCGAGCCTCTTCGTAGTAGCCGCGCGCCTGATGACCCAGCTCTTCGCTGCGCGCGCGCAACTGGGCGCTGGTTTCGGCGGCCTTTTCACGAATGCGGGCCTCGGCGGCGCCGGCCTTCTCACGCAGACGCGCGGTCTCTTCGCGCGCCCCGACCTTGAGATCCTCCTTGAGGGTCTTCAGGTCGTTCTTGATGTCTTCTCTCGCCTTGGTGGTGGCCATGATGCGCGCTCCGGTCATAAGCTTGACGGTTAGATAAGCAACCCTGCCGGAAAACGCCACACCGCCGCGACGGTTCCCGCAATGCAACATCGTCGCGGGCGTTGACAGGGGCGGCGGCGGCCGCCACGCCTCGATCCCATGACTTGGCCCATGACCTGGCTGTTCCCGCCCGCCGCCGTTCCGTCGCTGCCCATCCTGGGCCAGGACGCACGGTTTCCCGTCCGCCGCATTCTGTGCGTGGGCCAGAACTATGCCGCCCACGCCCGCGAGATGGGCCATGAGCGGGCGGAACCCTTCTTCTTCTCCAAACCCGCCGACGCCCTGGTCACGGATGGCGCGGACCCGGTCTATCCGCCCGCCACCGCCGATCTGCATCACGAGGTCGAACTGGTCTGCGCCCTGGGCGAAGGCGGACGGATCATCGGCTGGGCTGTCGGTTGCGACCTGACCCGGCGCGACTTGCAGGCGGCGGCGAAGGCCAAGGGGCGGCCTTGGGACGCGGCCAAAGGGTTCGACCAGTCGGCCCCGTGCGGCGCCCTGACGCTGGGCGACCTGCCCGATCCGGCCGCCGCGATCCGTCTGTCGGTGAACGGCGAGGTCCGCCAGTCGGGTCGATTGGACGACATGGTCTGGACTCCGCCCGAGATCGTCGAAAAGGCGGGGACGCTCTGGACCCTGCGGCCCGGCGACCTGATCTTCACCGGCACGCCCGAGGGCGTCGGCCCGATCCATCCCGGCGATCGGGTCCAGGCGCGCATCGACGGCCTGTCGCCCCTCGACTTCACGGTGCGCCCATGATCCTGCACGGCTATTGGCGCTCGGGCACCAGCTACCGCACTCGCATCGCCCTGAATCTGAAGGGTCTGACCTATGAACAGCGCGGGGTCGACCTGCGAGAGGGCGACCAGCGATCGGCGGCCTATCTGCGCCTGAATCCGCAAGGGCTGGTTCCGGCGCTGGAAGTCGACGGGACCGTCCTGACCCAAAGCCCGGCCATACTGGAATGGTTGGAAGAGACCTATCCGACGCCGCCGCTGCTGCCGACCGATCCGGTCGCCCGCGCCCAGGTCCGGGCCATGGCGGCCCTGATCGGCTGTGACATCCATCCGCTGAACAACCTGCGCGTCGGCAAGGCCCTGCGTAAAGATTTCGGCGCCGATCAGGCCGCCGTCGACGCCTGGGCCGCGCATTGGATCGCGCCGGGCTTCGCGGCGCTGGAGAGCCTGGTCGCCCAATATGGAAACGGCTGGTGCTTCGGCGACGCCCCCACCCTGGCCGACTGCTATCTGATCCCGCAGATCTACTCGGCGCGGCGGTTCAACGTCGCCCTGGGGGCCTTTCCGCGGCTGCTGGCGATCGAGGCGGCGGCGGACGCCGACCCCGCCTTTCAGGCCGCCCATCCCGACCGCCAGCCCGACGCGGACTGATCCCGACCCGCGTTCGCTGGGTAAGGGTTCGTAAGGGTCTCGCAGACGGTCCCTTAAACATTGTCCGGCAATGTCGGAGGGTGAGCTTCCCCTCCTCGCCCTCTCCCGTCGACCGCCTGGCCCTGGCGGTTGTGACCGAGCCGGAGCGCGCCCTTCCGGCGCCCGCCGGCGCGCGCGAAGACGCCATGCGCCATCTGTTGCAGACGGCGGCCGAGGCCGGGGTCGGCCTGATCGCCACCCGCCCCGACGGTGACGGCGAACGGTTGCTGGGCCAGGCCTGGCCCTTCCCTTCGCCCTTCCGCGTCAGCGCACGCACCGTCTCCGTCTCCGAAGGCGTCGACCGGGTCGAGGCCCGCGCCCGCCGTTCGCTGGAGCGGCTGGGCCTGCCGCGCGGCGACCTGTTGCTGGTGTCCAGCGTCAACGACCTGGCCGGGGCCGAGGGCCGCGCCCTGTGGGACCGTCTGACCGCCTTGAAGGACAAGGGCCTGTTCCGCCGCATCGGCGTCTGCGCCGAGATGGACGACAGCCCCGTCGCCCTGGCCCGGCGCCTGTCGCCCGACGTGGTGCAACTGCCCTGCAATCTTCTGGACCAGCGCGCCGCCACCGAAGGCGTCATCGCCGCCCTGGCCGCCCAGGACTGCGCCGTTCACGTCTCTTCGGTCTTCGCCGGGGGCGTGCTGTTCGCCGACAGCGAGGGACTGCCGCATCATCTGAACGGGCACGCCCTGGCCCTGTCGCGCACGCGGCGGCGTCTGGCCGAGGCCCGGCTGGACCCGATGCAGGCGGCCCTGGCCTTCGCCCTGGGCCTGGAAGGCGTCTCCGCCGTCGTGGCCAGCGTCGCCTCGGCCGCCGAACTGCGCGCCATCCTGGCCGCCGCCCACGCCCCGCACCCCGATCTGGACTGGTCGGCCCTGGGGCTGGAGGCGCCGGCGGCCTTCGCCGCCGACGCCCGCGCCGTCGTCAGTAGCGCAGCCTGATCCCGACATAGGCCGAACGGCCCGCCTCGCCGTAACCCAGCAGTCGCTGATAGTGGGTGTCGGTCAGATTCTCGATCCGCGCCGTCAGGCTGACCCGGTCATTGATCGCCCAGGCGCCGTTCAGGTGAACGACGGTGAAGCCGTCGCGCATCCCGCCCGAATCCGGCATTTCGCCTTCGGCCCGCACGGTCAGGGCGCCCGACAGGCGCTCGCCAGTCCAGCCCAGGGTCGCCGAACCCGAATGCTCGGCCACGCGCAGGATCGGCGTTCCGACGCCCAGGTCCGTCGCGTCGGTCCAGGCATAGGCCAGATTCAGGCCCCAGCCCCCGCCCAGGTCGGCGAAACCCTCGAACTCCAGCCCCTCGGTGCGGGTCCGGTCGATGTTGACGTAGTAGAACTCCCACGTCCCCGGATTGAAATAGCCGTCGATCTGATCCTCGACCTCCAGCCGGTACAGGGTCAGCCGACCGTCGATCTTCCGGTCGGCCGAGGTCCAGCCCACCGCGATCTCGCCGCCCCTGGCCGTTTCCGGCACCAGGGACGCCGGATGGGTGGTCGGCAGAACGAAGCAGAAGTCGCATACCGACTGCGCCACCGACGGCGCCTTGAAGCCGGTCCCATAGGCGCCCGACAGGATGAAGCCCCGGTCCAGGGCGAACGCCGCCGAGACGCGGCCAGTGGTCTCGCCGCCGAAGTCGTCGGTGTCGTCATGGCGCAGGCCCAGGTTCAGGGTCAGCCGCTCGCTGGGCCGATAGCGCGCCACGCCGAACACCGAAGTGGTCCCCAGCCCGGCCGACCGGCCGTTCAGATCGGCCTTGGTCTCCTCGCGCTCGGCTCCGAAACTGTAGGCCAAGAGCGCCGCCTGATCCCGGCTGTCGGCCTGCCAGCGCCACAGGTCGCGCTCGCCCCGATAGACGGAAGGAAAGGCGCTGACGCTGTCGCGCTCGATCTCGGAGGCGGCGACCGCGATCTGATGATTCAGGCCCAGAACGTCGTCGGCGCGCAATCGGGCGAAACTGGAACGGGTCTCGGTCGCAGCCGTGTCCGCCGCATCGACCGGCCCAAAGGCGTCCAGCTCGGCGAAGCTGTCGGACCAGCGCAGACGGCCGTCGATCGACAACCTCTGATCGAAGGCGAAACGGCCGTTCAGGCCGACGGTGGTGTTTTCGAAACCGTCGTCCTCGGTGTTTCCATTGATCTCGTCGGCCGCCGAGACGCCGTCGGTTTCGAAACGCGAGACAGAGGCGCCCAAGGCCCAGCGATCATTGGCCCGGCCAAGGGCCAGCCGTGCGCGCCGGGCGCCGTATGACCCGGCCTCGGTCTCGGCGCGCAGGCCGTCCAGCTCGTGGCTGGTGAAGGCGATGACCCCGCCGATGGCGTCCGAACCCCACAGCGACGACTGCGGCCCGCTGAGCACCTCGATGCGCTCGATGTCGCCCAGGTCGAAGCCGGAGAAGTCGAAGCCGCCGGCCGGTTGCGAGGCGTCGTTGACCGGCACGCCGTCGACCAGCACCAGCGACTTGTCCTGGCTGACGCCGCGAATGCGCACCGAGGCCACCCCGCCGAAACCGGCGCGATAGACCGACAGACCGGGGATGTCGCTCAGGATGTCCGTGGCGAAGATCGCGCCGCTTTGCTCGATGCGCTGGACGTCGATGACGCGGGCGCCGGGCGCGGCGGCGACGACGGCGGGCAGGCGCGTGACCGTGACGATGACCTCAGGCAGGGTGTCTGGATCGGTCTGCGCATGGGCGGCGGACAGGGGAAGGGCGGTCGCAAGCGCGACCGTGGTCAAAAGGATGGACCGCATGGGTTCCGTCTCCGTCAGGCCCGGACGCGGCGCGCGCCTGGGCGTCGAGGATGCGACCGATCCGCCGGTCCCTGAGCGGGCCGGACGACGCCGGATCGGGTCGCTTCGACGGACAGCAAGTCCCCGCGCCTCTGCCTGGTCCCGGACAGCGAACGAGCGACGTCGGCGGCCAGGTTTCCTGGCTTGCGGGTCATCCCCCGCCGTTCACGCCTTCCCGGTCTCCCAGTGGCGCCGGGGATCGCACCCCCGGATCGAACGACGACGTCGCCGCCTACAGTTGCGGGCACAGCCGCGGCGTCTGACCGCGTTCCCTTAACCGCCTGAGGGGCTTTTGGCAGGACCAGGCGTCGTAGGCAATCTCAGAGAGGGTCCTGGCCTTGATCCGTCCAGCCCTGCTGAGACGGGACGTCGGGTCGGGTGCGCCCCTCAGCGATCAGGCGGGTCTGATTGCGGCTGATCCGGCGGATCAGCGGGATCAGCGTCAGTCCGGCGCCGATGCTGGCCAGGCCGGCCAAGCCCTCGCAAACCGTTGCGATCCTCAATATGCCGACCGTATCCGCCATCATGCCCAGCCGGGTCGATGTCGTGGCGAGGACGTTGGAAGCGATCCAGAAACCCCACCACCAGCGCATGGCGTCGGGCGGCGGACGGCGTTTCCAGTCGTCGGGATCGGCGCTGACCCTCCAAGTCTCGCTCATGGCTCCGAACGGCTTCCACAGATAGGCGATGGGCACGAAGAACCAGCCCACGGCCCAAGGAGGCGGGGTCTTGAGTCCGCGGGCGAACGCATGGGCGTTGCGGCTGGCGCGGTAGACCCATTTCAGCACGACGAAAGCCGTGATGATGTGGATGAGGATTTCGGGAAATCGACCCAACCCCGTCAACACCGAAAGCCCGGTCGGATCGGGAAAGGAGCCGAACTCGGTCAGCGGCTCTGAATCGGTCAGCCCCGACATAAGATCAAGCTCAAGGCCCACCAAGCCGAAGCTCGCCAGCTCGGCGAGCACAGTCAGCGCCAGCCAGACGACAGCCGCTCCCGCCAGCCTGTCGATAGGGCGCGAAGTGTAGGTCTTGTTCTTCTTGGCCATCGGCTTCCCCCAACCGCACGTTGCGCATGAGGCGATCAGACGTGCAAGCCGCTTGAGCCGGGGCCGCCGATCCGTCACCTTGCGGCCGACCCATGAACGCCCCGCTCGTCCCACCGCCCGTTCCCGCGTCCTCCAAGGTCGCAGACGCCCAGACCACGCCGGTCATGGCGCAATTCCTGGCGGCCAAGGCGGCCCAGCCGGACGCCATCCTGTTTTTCCGCATGGGCGACTTCTATGAGCTGTTCTTCAGGGACGCCGAGATCGCCGCCGCCGCCCTGGGCATCACCCTGACCAAGCGGGGCAAGCACGGCGGCGAGGACATTCCCATGGCGGGCGTCCCCGTCCATGCGGCCGAGGGCTATATCGCCCGCCTGATCCGTCAGGGGTTCCGCGTCGCCGTCTGCGAACAGTTGGAAGACCCCGCCGAGGCCAAGAAACGCGGATCGAAAGCCGTGGTCCGGCGCGACATCGTGCGCGTCATCACCCCCGGCACCCTGACCGAGGACAGTCTGCTGGACGCGCGCGGGGCCAATCGGCTGGCCGCCGTGGCCGTGCGCCGGGGCCGGGCCGCCGTGGCCGTGGTCGAACTGTCCGGCGGTGCGGTCGACAGCGTCGCCTGCGCACCCGAAGATCTGGCCGCCACCCTGGCCGCCTTCCGCCCGTCCGAGGTGCTGGTCCCCGATCGGCTGTTCGCCGACGATCAGGCGCGCGCGGCGCTGAACGGATCAGGCGGCGTCGCCCAGGCCTTGCCCGCCGCCCTGGCCGAACCCACGGCGGCGCGCGACCGCGTGCAAAGACTGTATGGGGTCGCGGCGCTGGACGGCTTCGGCGCTTTCGAGGAGGCCGAGGTCTCGGCCCTGGGCCTGATCGCCGCCTATCTGGAGACGACCCAGGCGGGCAGGGTCCCGGCCCTGTCGCCGCCGCGCCGCGCCGCCGAGGCGGGCTGGATGGCCATCGACCCCGCGACCCGCCTGAGCCTGGAGATCGACCGCACCCAGCGCGGCGAGCGCGAAGGGTCGCTGCTGGCCGCGATCGACCGCACCGTCACCTCGGGCGGCGCCCGGGCCTTGGGCGAGCGGGTCGCCCGGCCCCTGACAGATCCGGCCGCGATCAACCGGGGGCTGGACGGGGTCGAATGGCTGCTGGACCGTCGTGACCTGCGCCGCGACCTGCGTCAGGCCCTGCGCGCCTCGTCCGACGTGGCGCGCGCCGTCTCGCGCCTGGCCCTGGGGCGGGGCGGACCGCGCGATCTGGCCGCCATCCGCGCCGGCCTGATCACCGCACAGTCCATCGCGGGCCTGTTCGCCGTCAGCGGCGATCCGCTGGACGGGCCGCCCGTCCGCATCGCCGACGCCCTGGCCCGCCTGACCCCGCCGACCGAGGTCCAGCACCTGCTGGAATCGCTGATCGAAGGTCTGGTCCAGGAGCCGCCGCACCTGGCCCGCGACGGCGGCTTCGTGGCCGCGAACCACCGTCCCGAGCTGGACCAGACTCGCGCGCTTCGCGACGACAGCCGCCGCGTCGTCGCCGAGCTGGAGGCGCGCGCCTGCCGCGACTCCGGTGTGGCCTTCAAGGTGCGCCACAACGCCGTGCTGGGCTATTTCCTGGAGACCACGGCCAAGGCTGCCGAGCCGCTGATGCGGGCCGGTCCCGACAGCCCCTTCATCCACCGTCAGACCCTGGCCAATCAGGTCCGTTTCACCACCGTCGAACTGTCCGAACTGGACGCCAGGATCAGCCAGGCGGGCCACCGCGCCCTGGCCATGGAGCAGGAGACCTTCGAAGGCTGGCGTCGCGCGGTTCAGGACCAGGCCCGCGCGCTTCAGGCGGCGGCCGAGGCCCTGGCGGCGCTGGACGTCGACGCCGCCCTGGCCGAATGGGCCGAAGAGACGGGCGCGGTGCGCCCCCTGGTCGACGACAGCCTGTGCTTCACCGTCGAAGCCGGTCGGCACCCGGTGGTCGAGGCGGCGGTCAAGGCGGCGGGCGATCCCTATACGCCCAATGACGCCAGACTGGACGGCGCGGGGGCGAACGGCGCGCGGCTGGCCATCGTCACCGGCCCGAACATGGCGGGCAAGTCGACCTTCCTGCGCCAGAACGCGCTTCTGGTCGTGCTGGCCCAGGCGGGATGTTTCGTGCCCGCCCGGTCGATGCGGCTGGGCGTGGTCGACCGGCTGTTCTCGCGCGTGGGGGCGGGCGACGACCTGGCGCGCGGCCGCTCCACCTTCATGATGGAGATGGTCGAGACCGCCGCCATCCTGACCCAGGCGACGCCGAGAAGCTTCGTGGTGCTGGACGAGATCGGCCGCGGCACCGCCACCTATGACGGCCTGGCCATCGCCTGGGCCGTGGCCGAGGCCCTGCACGAGACCAATCGCGCCCGCACCCTGTTCGCCACCCACTATCACGAGTTGGCGCGGCTGGAGACGCGGCTGGACCACGTCCGCAACCTGTCCATGAAGGCCAAGGAGTGGAACGGCGAACTGGTCTTCCTGCACGAGGCCGCGCCCGGCGCCGCGGACCGCAGCTATGGCGTGCAGGTGGCGAAACTGGCCGGGGTTCCGCCTGCGGTCGTCGCCCGCGCGCGCGGCGTGCTGGAGCGGCTGGAGGGCGAAAAGGCCGCCGCCGGGCGGCTGGACGACCTGCCCCTGTTTTCCATCGCCGAACCGCCGCCTCCGCCGCCGTCCTCGGCCGTGGACGACGCCCTGGCCGACATCCATCCCGACGACCTCAGCCCGCGCGAGGCGCTGGAGGCGCTGTATCGTCTGAAGGGGCTGGCGAAATGATCCTCCCCCATCGCGATGGGGGAGGATCCGATGGCTGAAGCGCTCGACGCCCGTCTGGCCGAGGCCGCCTCGACCCCGGACAACCGCGCCGCCGTCGCGGCGATCCTGCGCGATCATTGGGACGCCGGCCGCGCTCGCGCCGCGCAGAAGCTGACGGCGGGCCTGGGCGGGGTCGAGGTGGCGCGGCTGTATTCCGCCGTCGCCGACGAGGCGCTTGACGCCCTGTGGCGGGTCACGACCGAGGTCCTGTACCCCGCCCCCAACCCCACCGAGGCCGAACGCCTGGCCCTGCTGGCCGTCGGCGGTTACGGGCGCGGCGTCCTGGCGCCGTTTTCCGATCTGGACCTGCTGTTCCTGCGGCCGTGGAAACCGACGCCGCGCATCGAACAGGTGACGGAGTTCATCCACTACGTCCTGTGGGACCTGGGGCTGAAGATCGGCTCGGCCAGCCGGTCCCTGGACGAGGCCCTGTCCCTGGCCAAGCGCGACATGACGGCGCGCACCGCCCTGCTGGAGGCCCGGCTGCTGGCGGGCGACGCCGCCCTGGCCCAGACATTGACCAGTCGATTCCGCAAGGCGGTGAAACAGGCCGACGCCCGGCCCTTCATCGCCGCCAAACTGGCCGAGCGCGACGTGCGGCATCACAAGGCAGGGGCTTTTCGCTATTCGGTCGAACCGAACGTCAAGGACGGCAAGGGCGGACTGCGGGACCTCAACACCCTGTTCTGGATCGCCCGCGCCCTGGACCCCGACAGCGCGCGCGGGGCGGCGGCCCTGGCCGATCTTTTGACGCCGCGCGACGGGCGCGCCTTCGACGAAGCCTTCGACTTCCTGTGGCGGGTGCGTTGCCACCTGCATCTGATCGCGGGCCGGGCCGAGGAGCGGCTGACGTTCGATCGCCAGCCCGAGACGGCGCGGCGCATGGGGTGGCGCGGACGCGGCGACGAACCCGCCGTCGAACGCTTCATGCGCCGCTATTTCCAGCACGCGCGCGACGTCGGCGCCCTGACCCGCGCCGTCTCGGCCCAGTTGGAGGCGCGCCAGCAGAAGAAGGCCATGGGATTGTCGCGCCTGTTTCCGGGCCGCACAAAGAAGCTCGATACGCCCGGCTTCCTGATCGACCAGGGACGGCTGTCCGTCGCGGGGCCGCAGGTCTTCACCGAAGACCCGACCCGGCTTCTGACCCTGTTCGTGGCCGCCGACGACCACGACCTGGACCTGCATCCCGACGCCTTCGCCGCCGTGCGCCGGTCGCTGCCGCTGGTGACGCCGCGCCTGCGCCGCGACCCGATCGCCAGCCGCGCCTTCCTGGATGTTCTGGCCCAGGGGCAACGCCCCTATCGCGTGCTGTCGATCATGAATGAGACCGGGCTGCTGGGACGGTTCCTGCCCGAATGGGGCCGCATCGTCGGCCAGACCCAGTTCAATATGTACCACGCCTATACGGTCGACGAGCACACGCTCCAGGCCATCGGCCTGATCAACGACATCTGGCGCGGCAAGCTGAAAGACGACCATCCGCTGGCCAGCGACATCGTGCATCGGATCGACGATTTCGAGGCCCTGATGCTGGCCATGCTGCTGCACGACGTGGGCAAGGGCGGCGACCGGGGTCAGGTGGAGGACGGCGCCCTGGCCGCGCGCCGGGCCTGCGAACGGCTGGGCGTCGACAGCCGCCGCATCGAACTGGTCTGCTGGCTGGTGCGCCATCATCTGGTGCTGTCGGACTATGCCCAGAAACGCGACGTGTCCGACCCCGCGACGGTGCGCGCCTTCGCCGAGATCGTCGGCGATCCCGAGCGGCTGCGCCTGCTGTTGGTCCTGACCGTGGCCGACATCCGGGCGGTGGGACCGGGCGTGTGGAACAGTTGGAAGGGCCGCCTGATGCGCGACCTCTATGCCCGCACCGAAGCCCTGTTCCGGGGCGAGACCGTCGACGCGCCCGATCCCGCCGCCGAACATCCGACCCTGGTCGCCCGCGCCGGGACTGAAGGCGTCGCGGTCCAGGCCCTGCCAGTCGAACCGGACGAGGCCGTCGCCCGCGTCGCTGTCGCCGCACCCGACCGGCCCGGCCTGTTCGCCGACCTGGCCGCCGCCCTGGCCGCCGCCGGCGCCGACGTCGTCGGCGCCCGCCTGGCCACCACCGCCGAGGGCCTGGCGTTGGACGTGTTCGACCTGCATGACGGCGCCGGTCTGCCCTATGGCCGGGCCGAGCCGCGTCGTCTCTCGAACCTGATGAAGGCCCTGGACGCCGCCGCGCGGGGACGCACGGTCCGCGCCGTCCCGACCGCCCCGGCCGTCAATCCGCGCCGCGCCGCCTTCGCGGTGGCGCCGGTGGTCATGGTCCTGCCCGAAGCCGGACAGGGCGCCGCCGTCATCGAGGTCTCCGGTCCTGACCGGCCGGGTCTTCTGGCCGACCTGGCCGCCGCCCTGACCGATGCGGGCCTGTCGATCCGCTCGGCCCATGTCGCCGCCTTCGGCGCCCGAGCCGTCGACAGCTTCTATGTCACCGATGCGGCGGGCGGCCCGCCGGGCAAGCACCGCCTGGCCGCCGCCCATGACGCCCTGACCGCCGTACTCGACCGGCCCGCCCCGCCGCGCGCGGTCGCCTCGGCTCGCGCCGGCACGCGCGACGTCTCCGACATCGGCCCGTTTCGTCCGGCCCGGAAGCGCGCTAAGGGCTAGACCGTCTCCCCCTCTCCGGCGTCCCCTGCATGAGCCTCGCCCGCAACACCCTGGTCCAGGCGACCCTGACCCTGGGCAGCCGCCTTCTGGGCTTCGCGCGCGACATGGTTCTGGCGGCGCGGTTCGGACAGGGACCGCTGATGGACGCCTTCACCACCGCCCTGATGCTGCCCAACCTGTTCCGGCGCCTGTTCGCCGAGGGCGCCTTCGCCCAGGCTTTCGTGCCCGTCTATGGCGGGGTGCGCGAGCGCGAGGGCGAGGCGGCGGCGACGGTTACGGCGTCCGAAGCCCTGTCCTTCATGCTGGCCGTGGTCGCGGCCTTCTGCATCCTGTTGCAGGTGCTGACGCCCTGGCTCATGCCGTGGCTTCTGTCGGCCTATCGCGACCAGCCCGCCCTGATGAAGCTGGCGGTCACGGCGACCCAGCTCGCCATGCCCTATCTGGCGTGCATGACGGTCGCCTCCCTATTGTCGGGGGTGCTGAACACGGCCGGGAAATTCGCCCTGTCGGCGGGCGCGCCCGTGCTGCTGAACGTCTGCACCCTGATCGCCCTTCTGGCCCCCGGTCTGATGCCGGGGATCGATCTGGACGCCGTGCTGCTGGCGACCAGTGCGGCCGTCACCGTCTCGGGTCTGTTGCAGGCCGCCCTGCTGTGGTGGGGCGTGCGGCGTCTGGGCGTGCGGCTGAAGATCGGGCCGCCGCGCCTGACTCCGGCGGTGAAACGCGCCCTGGCCCTGGCCGTGCCCGGCGCCCTGGCCGGCGGCGCCATGCAGATCAATTCGGTGGTCAGCCAGCTTCTGACCGGATCGGACGAGGGCGCGCGTTCGGTGCTGTACAACGCTGACCGCCTGTACCAACTGCCGCTGGGCCTGGTCGGGGTGGCGATCGGCCTGGCCCTGGTGCCGCGCCTGACCCGCGCCTTCGTCGCCGGGGATCATGCGGGCGGCAAGAAGACATTGGATGACGGCATCGCCCTGGCCATGGCCTTCACATTGCCGGCGGCCACGGCCCTGTTCGTCATTCCCTTCTTCATCATCGACGCCACGGTGACGCGCGGGGCCTTCACTTCGGCCGACGCGGCGCGCACGGCCGACGTCTTGCGCCAGTTCGCCTGGGGGGTTCCGGCCTTCGTCCTGGCCAAGGTGCTGACCCCGCCCTTCTTCGCCCGCCAGGATACGCGACGGCCGATGATCTACGCCCTGGTCGCCGTGGCCGTCACCGTGGTCGTCGGGACCGCCCTGTTCCTGGGCCTGAGCCGCACGGGCCACGACGGCGTGCTGGGCCTGGCGATCGCCACCAGCCTGTCGGCCTGGATCAATGTCGCCCTGTTGGCCGGGACCCTGATGCGCGAGAACGCCTGGCGTCCGACCCTGCCCTTCGTTTCGCGCCTGTCGCGCATCATGGCCGCCAGCGCGGTCATGGGCGCGCTGCTGCTGGCCTGCGGGATCGCCTATCCGACCCTTGCGCGCGTCTTTTGGACCAAGGAAATCGCCATCGTCCTGGTATGCGGCGCGGGCATGGTCGTGTACGCCCTCGCCGTCGTGCTGTTCCGCGCGACCAGCGTCTCCGAACTCAGGGCTGTACTTAAGCGTGAGCCGGGCGGCGCCCCTGTGAGCATGGATTGATGACCGAAGAGATCACCTACACCGGCCCCCGCCGCATCCTGTCCGGCATCCAGGCCTCCGGCGCCCTGCACCTGGGCAACTATCTGGGCGCGCTGAAGCGGTTCGTGGCGCTCCAGGATCAGGGCGCGCCCTGTTTCCTGTTCGTGGCCGACCTGCACGCGATCACCGTCTGGCAGGACCCCGCCGTCCTGACCGCCCAGACGCGCGAGATCGCCGCCGCCTATCTGGCCTCGGGCCTGGACCCGGCGCGGTCGGTCATCTTTCCGCAGTCGGCGGTGCGCGCCCACACCGAACTGGCGTGGATCTTCAACTGCGTCGCCCGCCTGGGCTGGCTGGACCGCATGACCCAGTTCAAGGAGAAGTCGGGCAAGCACAAGGAGCGCTCGTCCGTCGGTCTCTACACCTACCCGGTGCTCCAGGCCGCCGACATCCTGGTCTATAAGGCCACCGAGGTGCCGACCGGCGAGGACCAGAAACAGCATCTGGAGCTGACCCGCGACATCGCCGCCAAATTCAACAACGACTTCGGCGTTCCCGGCTTCTTCCCCCAGCCCGAGCCGCTGATCCAGGGACCGGCCCCGCGCGTCATGTCCCTGCGCGACGGCTCGGCCAAGATGTCCAAGTCCGACCCGTCGGACCAGTCGCGCATCAACCTGATGGACGACGCCGACGCCATCGCCGCCAAGGTCAAGAAGGCCAGGACCGATCCCGAACCCTTGCCCGAGACTTTGGACGCCCTGGACGCCCGCCCCGAGGCCAAGAATCTGGTCGCCATCTATGCGGCCCTGGCCGACCTGAGCCGCGAACAGGTGCTGGCCCAGTTCGCCGGTCAGGGCTTCGGCGCCTTCAAGCCGAAACTGGCCGAGCTGGCGGTCGAGAGCCTGGCCCCGATCACCGCCGAGATGCGCCGCCTGATGGCCGCCCCGGACGAGATCGACCGCGTGCTGAAGGACGGCGCCGAACGCGCCGCCGCCATCGCCGATCCGGTGGTCGAGGAAACCAAGCGCATCGTCGGCTTCTGGGGGGCCTGATGTCCGTTCACACGGCCACGGTGGAATGGAGACGCGGCGATCAGGTCTTCACCGACCGCCGCTACAGCCGGGCGCACCAATGGCGCTTCGACGGCGGCGCCGTGGTTCCCGCCTCGTCCGATCCGTCCAGCATACCGCCGCCGTTGAGCGATCCGGCCGCCGTCGATCCCGAGGAGGCCCTGGTGGCCGCCGTCTCGGCCTGCCACATGATGTTCTTCCTGGCCCATGCCGCCAAGGACGGGTTCACGGTCGATTCCTATGTCGACCAGGCCGAGGGCGCCCTGGGCCGCGACGAGCGCGGCAAGACGGCGATCACCGCCGTGACCCTGCGTCCGCGCATCGTCTGGTCGGGCGAACGCACGCCGACGCCCGACGAGGTCGCCGCCCTGCACCACCGCAGCCATGACGACTGCTTCATCGCCAACTCCATCCGCGCCCCGGTGCGGATCGAGACCGTCTGAACCTCCACGGCGGCCAAGACGGTCTAGGCGACGTCTTCCAGCAGGGCCGCGAACCGTCTCAGGGCTTCATCGGCCAGGGCGTCGTCATAACGCATGGGCGGGGCGTTCATCGGTTCGTCGAAACTGTGGGTGCCCTCGGCGATCCAGGTCTCGACCTCGGCGCCGCAGTTTCGGATCATGGCGTTGACCTGCTCGGCGTTCCTGACCGTGGTCAGGTGGTCGCGCCGCGCGATGACGGCCAGGACCTTGGGACAATGCCGCCACGGCCGCATCCGGTTGACCGCCGCGAAGCCGACATAGGCATAGGCCAGCCAGACCGCCCTGACCCCGGACAGGTCGCAGGCCGCTGCATCGCGCAGACCCGCCGCGCCCGGCGCTCCCGGGTCCAGGCTCATCGCCTCCATGATCGACCAACCGCCATGGCTCCATCCCGCCAGGGCCAGGCATGACGCATCCACGTCGGGCCGCTGCGACAGGCCGTGAATCGCCGCCAGCACGTCGCCTGACCGTTCGCCGCCGCGCAGGATCAGACCGGTGCAGACAAAGGCCATGGCCGCCGAGCGGCTCAGCCCTCGCGGTTCATAGGAATCAAGGATGCACGCGCGCCAACCCACGGCCTTGGCCGCCGCGGCGTAACGCGGCAGATGATCTCTCAGTCCGCCGCAGCCGTGGAACAGAATGACGGTCGGCCGTGACCGGTCGTCGTCCGGCCCGACCAGGGTCATGTGCGGCTCCAGTCGGGTCCAGCGTTCGGCAAGCGTGTCCATGAACGCAGCCTAGACCGCGTCGGGTCTCAGCCCCAAGGGCCGCGCGGCGTTTGCGTCACCGGCACGCCGGTCGCGGCCGGGCGCGACGGCTCGGGCGCGGCGAAGGCGCGGGGCGTCACGCCCATCCGGGCGCCCATCTCCATCAGCGCCCGCACCCGATTGCCGGTGGCCGGATGGGTCGAGAACAGATTGTCGGCCCGCTCGCCCGCCAGGGGGTTGATGATGAACAACTGGCCCGAGGCCGGGTTGCGCTCGGCCGTCGGATTGTGAATCCGCTTGGCGTAGGCCTCGATCTTCTGAAGCGCGCTGGCCAGGGCCTGGGGATCGTCGGCGATCTCGGCGCCGACGCGGTCGGCTTCATATTCGCGGCCGCGGCTTATGGCCATCTGCACCAGGCCGGCGGCCATCGGCGCCAGGATCATCAGGGCCAGGGTCCCGATCAGGCCGCCGGACCGCTCGCGATCATCGCCGCCGCCGAAAAACATGGCGAAGTTGGCCAGCGCCGCGATGGCCCCCGCCACCGTCGCCGTGACCGTCATGGTCAGGGTGTCGCGGTTCTTCACATGGGCCAGCTCATGCGCCATCACGCCCCGGATCTCCTCGCGCGTCAGCATGTCCAGCAGGCCGGTGGTCGCGCACACCGCCGCATTGGCCGGATTGCGGCCCGTGGCGAAGGCGTTGGGCTGGTCGTTGGGTATGATGGCGATGGTCGGCTGGGGCAGGCCCGCATCGGCGGCCATCTGTTTCACGTCGGCGACATAGTTGCGCACCACGGCGTTCGGATGGGCCGCGTCGACCGGCTGGGCGCGATACATCTTCAGCACGATCTTGTCGGCGTTCCAGTAGCTGAACAGATTCATGCCGCCCGCGAAGATCAGGGCGATGACCATGCCGGTCGCGCCGCCGATCAGATAGCCGACGCCCATGAACAGCGCCGTCAGCGCCGCCAACAGGATGAAGGTCTTCAGATGGTTCATGCTCAACGGATGACGTAGTGGGACAGACCCTCTATCTGAGGACCTCGCGCCCGCCGCTCAAGAGACGCCCCCTGTGACCGAACAGCCCACCCCCGAACCCGTGGACACGCCTCGGTTGAACGCCGACGTGCCCGGCGCCACGCCGTCCAGGCCCCTGTCCGAGGCCGCCCGTCGCGCCCTGCTGGAGGCCGAGGCCCGCCGCCGCGCCGCACCCGCCGCCGATCTGCCGCCCGAGGACGGCGGGCCGCGCGGACCCGAACCGACCCGCTATGGCGACTGGGAGAAGAAGGGCCTGGCGGTCGATTTCTGAGCGACCCCCTACAGGCGAACCTTAACCCTGATCGTCGCCCGCCGGGTGCGAAGGCCCGACCCAGGGGGCGCGCGGACCTAGACTGACCGTCGCAAGCGGAGTCTCGTTCATGCGCGTCCTGACCTCGGCGGCGCTCGCCGCCCTGATCCTGTCCAGCCCAGCCGTCGCCAGCGAGCGCGGCGGCGGCCATCGTCCGTCCCCGCCGCCCGGCGCCTGCTGCCATCCGCCGGTGAACGCCAACGTCAACGTCAATGTGAACGCCAGCGCATCGGCCTCGGCGCGGTCGTGGATCAACGCCCGGGCCTATTCGTCTTCGATGGCGCGCGGCTATGTCGGCGGCGGGACCGTCGTCTATGGCGGCGGCCATGCGGGCGACTACGGGTTCGCCGGGGATTGGGGCGTCGGCGGCGGCTATGTCCATGTCGACGACCGCGACCTGGTCACAGCCCCGGCCAGCGCGCCGTTCGGCTATGTCGTCCAGGGTTTCGGCCGCGACTATCGGCTGGGGGGACGAACGATCCGTCGCGACGACCGTTACGGCCGCGAGGGGCGCTGGCGCGACGAAGGCGGCCACGTCTCATCGAACCATTACGAACGCTGGGAACGCAGCGAAGCCTATCGACGCGAGACCGAGGCGGCCTGGGAGCAGGAGATCGTCGAGCGCGAAAGCCGCGCCTATGACCGGGGCTATGACCATGGTCGTTCCGACGGGCGCGCCGACTGCGATTGCCGCGGCCCGGACCCGCGTCCAGAGCCGCGGTACGAACCCGATCACGGCACGCCCTATTATGGCGACCTGCCCCCGCCGGACGCCCCGCCCATCGGACCGCCGCCGCGTCACGGCTATCGCCAGGAACCGGGCGAGCGCGGCTGATCGACGGGTCGCGGGGTCTTACGCCCCGGCGGCGAACTCGCTCAGGGCGTCGACGACGGCGCGGTTCTGGTCCTCGGTCCCGACGGTGATCCGCAAGGCGTCGTGCAGGCCATAGCCGCCGACCGGCCGCACGATGATCCCCCGGCTGTTCAGATAGGCGTTGGCCGCCTGACACCGCTCGGGATCGCCGAAGCGCACCAGGACGAAATTCCCCGCCGATGGCAGGACATCGAAGCCGAAGCCGCGCAGGGCCTGGGTCAGGCGCGGCCGCCAGGTCTGGACCAGCTCGCGCGAGGCCTTCTGATGCGCCTCGTCGCCCAGGGCCGCCGTCGCCGCCTCCAGTCCGGGGACCGAGACGTTGAACGGCAGGCGGATGCGGTCCACCGCCTCGGCGACGGCCAGGGGCGCATAGCCGAAGCCGATGCGCAGGCCGCCCAGGCCGTGAATCTTGGAGAAGGTGCGGGTGACCACCAGGTTCGAGGCGTCGCGCGCCAGCGGAATGGCCGTCTCCCAGTCCGGTTCCGCGACATATTCGGCATAGGCCTCGTCGATCACCAGCAGGACGTTCGACGGCAGGGCCGCATGCAGGCGGCGGATCTCCTCGCCCGAATTCCAGCTTCCGGTCGGGTTCGACGGATTGGAGACATAGACGATGCGGGTGCGGTCATCGACCTCGGCCAGCAGGGCGTCGACCTCGGCCTTGAACGCCGGTTCGGGGGCCAGTTTGACGATCCCCTCATTGGCCTTGGCGCTGATGCGATAGGCCAGAAAGCCGTACTGGCCGGTGACGATATTGTCGCCGGGGCGCAGATAGGTCTGGTTCAGCAGGGCGAAGACCTCGTCCGAGCCATTGCCGAAGATCAGCCGCTCCGGCTCGATCTGATGGTGTTCGGCCACCGCCGCGCGCAACTTGGCCGCCCGGCCGTCGGGGTACATGTGGATGCCCGACATCGCCGCCTGGAAGGCCGCGCGCGCCTTCTCACCGGCGCCCAGGGCGTTTTCGTTGGACGACAGCTTCATCGGCTCGGCCACGCCTTCGATGCGCGACTTGCCGCCGACATAGGGGGCGATGTCCAGGATGCCGGGCTTGGGGGCGGGACCAGGGGTCATGACGGAGCCTTCAATAGACGGGGGCGGCGCCGATGACGCCGGTCAGGTCGCCGGGCGCGCCGCTCAGCCGCCCGTCCTCGGCCTGCACATAGCCCGCCAGCATGAACAGCTTCAAGCCGCCGCCCTGAAGCAGGGGTTGCCCGACCAGTCCCGCCTCGCCCAGCCGCGCCGCGATCTCCACATCCGCCAGACGGCTGTCGGTGACCCAGAAGGTGCGGTCGTCGCCGGTCGGGCCGGGCGCCTGGCGTGAGACGATCACCGCCCGGGGCCGCGCACCCGGATCGTCGGGCAGGGCGGCGACGATCTTCAGCTCCGGCCGGGCCAGCAGCCGACCCCACCAGGGCGTGCGCGGCGTCAGGTCCAGCACGGCCCGCGCGCCCTTTCTCGCCTCGTCCAGCGCCTGGTCCGGCTCGGGCGCCAACCGCCCCGACAGGCCGAACCGATCCGCCGCCAGCAGTTGCGCCGCCGCACCCCAGACGACCAGGGCGGACTCGGTCGCCGACAGGCGGCCCCAGACCGCCTTCAGCACCGTCGCCTCCATCGGCCCGGCGTCCTTCAGAACGTCACGCAGGGCCAGGGCCTCGGCATCCGGTCGACCGGCCGCGCCCAGCGACAGCCGCGCCTTCAGCGCCGCCCCCAGAGCCGCTCTCAGCGCCGCGTCGCGCGCCGTCCGTTCCGGGTCCTCGGGGGGCGCCTCCAGCATCAGAACAGCTTGGGCGCCGGGGCCAGGGCGAAGGGACCCAGATAGGTGCGGCCGTCCCGGAACACGACGGTCAGATCGACGTCTCCCTGTCCGCCGGTCGCCGCCGAGGCCGCCGCCGCGCCCGCCGCGCCGACCTGATTGACGGCGCCGCCAGCCGAACGCGCCAGGCCAGAGATGGCCGACAGCGGCTTTTCGGCCTTCAGCGCCACCTGGCCGACCAGCCGACCGTTCGCATCCGCCGTCAGCCCCTCGCTGGAGATCAAGGCCCGGCTGTCGCCCGCCGCCGCCTCGCCCCGGATGCGGCTGAAACGTCCGCCCGCGCGGGTCCAGGCCGAGAAGATTCCGGCCTCGTCCATGCCGCGCAGGGCGTCGGCCTTTTCCACCACGCCCTCGATCTGAAGCGTCATCCGCCCGCCCTGGGCCAGACCCTGGACCGGGCCGCTGTCACGCCCCTCGGCGTCGATCAGGCGGAACATCATATCGACGGCGTCATTCGGCCCGCCGTCGGTGGTGCGGTGCGGCCGGGTGTAGACCTGCACCTTGCCCGCGCGCTGGATCGGGAACGGCTCGGCCCCCGGGTGCGGCGTGAACTGGGGTCGGGTCAGATCGATGGCGATATTGGGCCAGGTCTGGGTCAGGCCGTGCACGCTCATGCGGATCGCCTCGCCGCGCACATTGACCTCGCCCTTGCCGACCCGGGTCAGGGTCAGGCCGTCGGGCGCGACCAACACCCATTTGTTCGGATTATAGGCGTTGGCCTCGGCCACGATCCGCGGCGCGGCCAGCGCGTGGCCCGAGGGAGCGGCCACCGTCACCTGATCCAGCGCCAGACGGGTGCGGAACGGCCAGCCGGACATCCCGCCCGCGACATAGCGGACGGTCCATCCCTGGCCGCGCAGGGCTTCGGCCTGGGCCTTCAGCCGCCCCTCGATCTGACCGGCCAGCCAGAACCACCAGACGGTCCAAACCGCCAGCAGGACCAGAGCGATGATCAGCGGCGCGAACAGGCCGCGGCGGCTGTGGCGGGGGGCGGGGACGTCGGTCATAGCGGCTCCTTAGCAGACGGGCCGCACCGGTGCAGGGCCGGAATGCGTCAAGGCGCCAGGAACCCCCGCGTCACCTCGACCGCCTCGGCCAGGCCCAGCCGCATCACCTCGGCGCCCGACGGCAGGCCGCCGAACAGGCGGGTGGGGCAGGCGGCGTCCAGCATGACGAACACCCCCTTGTCGTCCGCGCGCCGGATCAGTCGACCGAACGCCTGGGCCATGCGGCCGCGCGCCAGGGCATCGTCATAGCCGCGCCCCCGGTCGAACAGGCCGCCCAGCCGTTCGCGCCGCGCCTTGTGCAGCAGGTCCGGTCGGGGCCACGGCACGCGATCGAACACCAGCAGGCGCAGCGACCGTCCCGGCACGTCGACCCCGTCCCTGACCGCATCGGTGCCCAGCAGGCAACTGTCCCGTTCGACCCGGAACATATCGACCAGGGCGCCGACCTCCAGCGGATCGACGTGCTGGGCGTAGAGCGGCAGATGCGCCTTGGCCAGCTCGGGTCCCAGCCGCTCGTAAACCGTCCGCAGCCGCCGGATCGCCGTGAACAGCCCCAGCGCCCCGCCGCCCGAGGCCAGGAACAGTTCGCGCATGGCCGCCGCCGTCTGGCGCGGATCGTCCTTGGCCACGTCGGTGACGACGATGACCCGGCTGTTGGCCGCATAGTCGAAAGGACTGTCCAGCTTCAGCGTCCGGGCCGGTTCGATCAGCCGCGCCGCGCCGGTGCGCATCCGCGCCAGGTCGAAGGGATCGGACCCTTCCGCCCCACCGGGGTCCGACAGGGTGGCCGAGGTCACCAGCACCCCGTGCGACGGGGCGATCACGGCGGCCTCCAGCGGCACGGTCGGGTCGATCCAGTGCCGCCTCAGGGCCACGTCATGAATACGACCGAACGCCGTCTCGGCCGACAGCCAGTCGACGAAGTCGGGATCCGGCTCGTCGCCGCTCTCCTCCAGCGCCGCCAGCATGGAGCGCCAGCCGGGCAGGGTCATGCGCGCGCGCCGGTCCAGACCGCGCAAGGCCCCTTCGATCCGCGCCCGCGCCGACCCGTCCAGCTCGACCGCCTCGTCGTCGAGAATGTCCTCCAGATGTCGCGACAGGGCCAGCAACGGCGCCTCGACGTTCGCCAGGGCGCGCGCCGCCTCGCGCGCCGTCTCCAGCACCGGATCGGTCACGGGACGGAGCGCGCATTCCAGCCCGAACTCAGTCCCGCCCGACGCTTCGGATGTCCGCGCCCTGAGCTGGTCCAGCGCCGCCGCCAGGAAGCGTTCGATCGGCCCGATGGGATTGACCTCGCCGGTCGCTGGGGCGATGCGCGCCGACACGCCCTCGCCCGGAAGTTCAGCCGCCGCGCGGATGGCGTCGTTCAGGGCCTTGGTCGCCGCCTCGCTGTCGGCGCACAAGTCGCCCAACCGCTGCTCCAGGCCGCGCCCGCGCCGCCCGCGCCCCTCAGGCCCGCGAATCCAGCGCCGCAGCTCGGCCGCCTCCTGGCCCGAAAGACAGGCGGAAAAGGCGCTGTCGGCGGCGTCGAACAGATGGTGGCCCTCGTCGAAGACGATGCGTTTCAGCGCCGCCGTCTCGCCATCCTGTTTCAGGCCCCGCGCCGTGCGCGCGCCGTCGAAGGCGGCCTGGGTCATGACCAGGGCGTGGTTGGCGATGACCAGATCGGCCCGGCGGCTGGCGCGGATGGTCTTTTCGACGAAACAGACGCGATAGTGGGGACAGGCGGCGTGGACGCATTCGCCGCGCCGGTCAACCAGATTGGCCGCACCCGCCTGTTGCGGCGGGGCGACCGCGAACAGACCGGGCAGCCAGCCGGGCCAGTCCCCGCCGGTCATGTCGCCGTCGCGGCTGTGCGAAGCCCAGCGCGCGGCCAGGGCGGTCCCGGTCAGGTCGCCGGTTCCCAGTTGGGCGCTCTGGGTCATCTCTTGCAGGTTCAGCAGGCACAGATAGTTCTCGCGCCCCTTGCGCACGACCGCCTTGCGCCTGCGCTCGGCCGGATCGGGCCACAGGCTGGCGCTCTCGCGGTCGATCTGACGTTGCAGGGCGCGGGTGTAGGTCGAGACCCAGGCCGCCCCGGCGTTGCGTTCGGCCCACAGGCTGGCGGGCGCCAGATAGCCCAGGGTCTTTCCCGTGCCGGTGCCCGCCTCGGCCAGCAGCATACGCGGCCGCCCTTCATCGTCGCGGGGCGAAAAGGCGTAGGCCGCCTCGGCCGCATAGTCGGACTGGGCCGGACGGGCCTCGTCCAGACCCGAGGCCTGGAGCAGCCTTTCCAGCCGGATGCGGGCGGACTCAGAGTCCACCGGGGCCGAACCCGCCTCGCCGCGCGGCGCCTCGTCCTCCCATTCCGGCAGACGCGACCAGACATCCAGGCCCGAACCGCGATGCTGGCGGTCGCGTACCGGCTGGGACCGCAGGGCGTCCAGCACGCGCGGTCCCCAGGCCCAGCCGGCTCGGTCCATCGTCTCGGCCAGCGTCACCGCCGCCTCGCGCCCCGGATAGCCGGGGTCGGCCATGTCCTTCAGCAGCAGCCCCGCGCTTTCCATCAGGGCCTCGGCCTGGGCTTCCGCCCCTCTCGGCTCCGCCAGACCCAGGGCCAGGGCCAGCCCCGTCGGCGAGGGGGCGCAGAAGCGCGCCGGCCGCACGAAGGCGAACAGCTCCAGCACATCCATCAGCGCGCGGCTGCGCGGCGGCGGGGCCAAGCCCAGCCTTCGCGCCGTCAGGGCCGCATGGGCCACCAGCACCGGCCCGCCGGTCAGCAACCCCTCGGCCGCGCCGCGTCCGATCCGGCGTACGCCCTGATCGTCGCACACGGCCCCGGCCCCCGGCGGCGTCGCCAGCGCGGGCGGCAGGTCCAGCCAGGGTTCGGCGCCTTTGACGGCGGGGGTCGTGGTGGAAGGGTCGGAAATCACTTGCGGAAGATAGCGCGCGCCGGGGTGAAACGGAACGGGAACGTGCTATATCGCCTCCGTGCCGCCGCCCGCCGCCCTCGCAACGCTTCCGCCCCTGTTCGCCGACTGGTTCGCGCGGCGCGGCTGGTCGCCCCGGCGGCATCAGTTGGAGATGATCGCGGCGGCCGGGGACGGCGGTCACGCCCTGCTGGTCGCGCCGACCGGCGGCGGCAAGACCCTGGCCGGTTTCCTGCCCAGTCTGATCGACCTGGCCGAGCGCGGCCCGCGCCCCGCCTTCGGGCCGGGCGGCGGGATCCACACCCTGTATCTGTCGCCGCTGAAGGCCCTGACCACCGACGTCGAGCGCAATCTGATGACGCCGATCCGCGAGATCGGTCTGAACATCCATGTCGAAAGCCGCACCGGCGACACCAAGGCGTCGAAGAAGCAGCGCCAGCGCGAGCGGCCGCCCGACATCCTGCTGACCACGCCCGAACAACTGGCCCTGTTCTGCGCCTGGGACGGGGCGAGGGCCTATTTCGCCGATCTGAAATGCGTGGTGCTGGACGAGGTCCACGCCATCTGGAGCGGCAAGCGCGGCGATCTTCTGAACCTGGGCCTGGCGCGGCTGCAATCCTTCGCGCCGGAGATGCGGCGGACGGCCCTGAGCGCAACCGTCGACGACCCGCGGATGATCGCCGACTGGCTCAGCCCCGGTCCTCCTCTGGCCTTGGGGGGAAGTCGTGACGTCCGCATCGTCCGCGGCGATCCCGGCGCGCCGCCGGTGGTCGATATGCTGATCAGCGAGGGCCAGACCCCCTGGGCCGGGCATACCGGCCAGCATGCCATCCCCGAGGTCTATGACGCCATCCGGCGCGCGCGGATGACCCTGGTCTTCGTCAACACCCGCTGGCAGGCCGAGTTCGTGTTCCAGCAACTGTGGGCGATCAATGAGGACGCCCTGCCCATCGCCCTGCACCATGGCTCGCTGGCGGCCGAACAGAGGCGCAAGGTCGAGGCGGCCATGGCGCGGGGCGATCTGCGCACCGTGGTCTGCACCTCGACCCTGGACCTGGGCATCGACTGGGGCGACGTCGACCTGGTCGTCCAGCAGGCCGCGCCCAAGGGGGCCAGCCGCCTGGTCCAGCGCATCGGCCGCGCCAACCACCGGCTGGACGAACCCAGCCGCGCCCTGATGGTCCCGGCCAGCCGGTTCGAGATGCTGGAATGCCAGGCCGCGCGCGAGGCGGTGGCCGAAAACGCCTTCGACTGGGAGCCGCATCACGTCGGAACCCTGGACACCCTGGCCCAGCACATCATGGGCGTGGCCTGTTCCGAACCGTTCCGGCTGGAGGACCTCCATGCCGAGATCACCGGCTGCGCCCCCTATCGCGACCTGTCGTGGACGACGTTCGAAGAGGTGGTCGATCTGGTCGCCACCGGCGGCTACGCCCTGCGCGCCTACGACCGTTTCGCCCGCATCGTGCGCGACCGCGACGGCCGCTGGAGGGCGCGCGACGCCGAGATCGCCCAGAACCACCGCATGAACGTCGGCACGATCACGGCGGCGGCGACCCTGAACGTGCGCATGGCCTCGCGGCGGGGCGGGGCGTCTCGGCAATGGGTCGGCGGCCGCAAGATCGGCGAGGCCGAGGAGCATTATTTCGAACAGATGACCCCCGGCGATCCCTTCGTCTTCGCGGGGCGGGTCTGGGCCTTCCAGGCGGTCGTCGGACTGGACGCCCTGGTCACGCCGGCCCCGGACCGAGAGCCGAGAATCCCCTCATGGGGCGGATCGAAATTCCCCCTTTCACGGTCTCTGGCCGAGCGTGTCCGGGCGATGATCCAGGATCGCGACCATTGGCGCGTCCTGCCTGCCGACGTGCGGGAGTGGCTGGCGCTGCAAGAGATGCGCTCCACCGTGCCCGCCGCCGGGGACATGCTGATCGAGACCTTCCAGCGCAGCGGCCGCCACCATCTGGTCGCCTATCCGTTCGAGGGCGCCCTGGCCCACGGAACGCTGGCCATGCTGCTGACCCGGCGGCTCGACCGACTGGGCGTGGGACCTCTGGGCTATGTCGTCACCGACTATGCGCTGGCGATCTGGTCGATCCGGCCGATGGACGATCTGGACTTCGCCGCCCTGTTCGAACCGGACATTCTGGGCGACGACCTGGAGGCCTGGTTGCAGGAGAGCTTCATGATGAAGCGGTCCTTCCGCAACTGCGCCCTGATCTCGGGCCTGATCGAGAAGCGGCGGCCGGGAACCGAAAAGACAGGACGACAGGTGACCTTCTCGACCGATCTGATCTACGACGTGTTGCGCCGCCACCAGCCGGATCATCTTTTGCTGCGCTGCGCCCGCGCCGACGCGGCGGCGGGTCTGCTGGACGTCGCCCGGCTGGGCCAGCTTCTGACCCGCGTCCAGGGGCGCATCGTCCATCGGGCGCTGGAGCGGCCTTCGCCCTTCTCGGTGCCGGTGCTGGTCCAGATCGGGCGCGAGCGCGTCGGCGGCGGCGAGGCGGCCGACATGATCCTGGAAGACTCCGCCGAGGCCCTGATCGCCGAAGTGATGGACGAGGTCCCGGCATGAGCCTAGACCCGCGCCAGGCCCTGTCGCCGGTGCGTCGTCCTTGCGGCGCGTTGCGCCTGATCGTGGCGGGCCAGACCTGCGTGCTGCGCCGCTCGGGCGCCCTGTGGCTGCCGGACCATTCGGCCCTGGTCGCCGGGGATCTGCATCTGGAAAAGGGGTCGGCCTTCGCCGCGCGCGGCCAGATGCTGCCGCCCTATGACAGCCGCGCGACCCTGGAGCGGCTGGCGGTCGAGATCGCGGACCTGAACCCGCGTCTGGTCGTTTTGCTGGGCGACAGCTTCCATGACAGCCGCGCAGTCGTCCGCATGGCCGGTGACGACCGCGCCCGGCTGGACGCTCTGGCGCAGGGCCGAGACTGGCTGTGGATCGAGGGCAACCATGACCGCCGCGCGCTGGAACAGGCCGATGTCGCGGCCCTGGCCCGCCTGCCCGGACAGGTGTTGGGCCATCTGACGCTGGGCGGTCTTCATCTGACGCATGAACCGTCGGCCGCGCCGCAGTCGGGCGAGGTCGCGGGTCATCTGCACCCCGCCGTGCGCGTCGCCGCCTATGGCCGAGGCGTGCGTCGGCCCTGTTTCGTCACCGACGGACGGCGTCTGATCCTGCCCGCCTTCGGCGCCTTCACCGGCGGGCTGAGCGTGCGCGACCCCGCCATCGCCGCCCTGTTCGAGACTCCGCCCCTGATCGCGGCGCTCGGCAGGGACAAGGTCCACGCCATCGCCTGGAGCCGAACGGCCTAGCTGCGCCGGAACACCCGGCTGGCCCCATAGCCGGTCAGGGCCGCCAGCAGCACGCACAGCACGCCATAGCTCCACGGTCGCCGATGTGCGAACTCATAGACCTCGCGTTCGAAGCCGACCTTTTCGACCGTCAGGGTCAGGTTGCTGACCGACAGCGGCTCGCCGTCCTGGAACAGCCAGACCTCGGTGTAGTAGCGCCCGGTCGGCGCCGTGGCCGGCAGGGTCACCTCGGCGCGGAACAGGCCGCGGTCGACGAACTCCACCCCTTGCGGATCGGTGTCGTAGAGCTGGGCCGCCTCCTTCAGCCGGATCACGGCGCGGCGCCAGTCCAGGTAGTCCTCGCCCAGACGGCTGACGACCACGTCGCGCACGCCATAGCGGGTGACGGTGCGGCTCTCCTCCGGGGCGTTGATGCGTAGGTGGTTCACACCCACGCCCAGCCGACGAAGCTGGCCGAAGTCGGCGATGTCGGACAGGGACCGGGTCGAGGCGGTCATGTAGAAGCCGGGCGCCCCCTCGAACAGCACCGGGCGGCTGTTCAACCATACGCCCATGTTGCGGGTCTTCTTGACCAGGCGGATCGGTTCGTCCGGTCCGCGCACCACCACCACCACGTCGGCGGGCCGGTCCGTCGGATTGAACACCGCACCGTACAGCACGATCGACGCGCCCCGGAAACTGGAATCGACCCGCACCTGCGCGTCGGTCAGGGCGGCGGCGACGCGCAGCTCTCGGGTGGTGGCGACCGACCGTTCGGGCGCGGCCGTCTCGGCGATGACGGCGGGCGGCGGCGGCGGCAGAGGAACGGCCATCAATCCGCGATCCCCGGCGCCAGTTGGAAGATCTCGCCAGGCCGCACGAACAGCTCCAGCCCCATATAGAGACCGACCGCCAGCACGATGACGCCCAGCAGCGCCCGCAACTCCTCGGCCCGCAGCCGACCCGACATCCGCGCGCCCCACTGCGCCCCGACCACTCCGCCCAGCAGCAATATGGTCGACAGCACGACATCGACCGTCTGGTTGCGCCCGGCCTGGAGGATGGTGGTGATGGCCGTGGTGACGATGATCTGGAACAGGCTGGTGCCCACCACAACGCTCGCCTTCATGCGCAGCACGTACAGCATCACCGGCACCAGGATGAAGCCGCCCCCCACCCCCATGACGGCCGACAGCACCCCGGCGAAGACGCCCAGTCCCAGCGGCGGAATGGCCGAGATGTAGAGGCCCGATTTCGGGAACCGCACCTTCCACGGCAGGCCGTACAGCCACAGGGGACGGCGACGGTCCTTGCGCTTGGGCGGCTCGCCGCGTCGGCGGCGCAAAATCTCGGTCAGGCTCTCGTTCAGCATCAACGAGCCGATGACGCCCAGGAAGATCAGATAGGATAGGGCGACCATCAGATCGGCCTGGCCCAGCAGACGCAGATAGCGGAACAGCTCGACCCCCAACAGAGCGCCGACGGCTCCGCCGAGGGCCATGACCCCGCCCATGCGGAAGTCGACCGCCCCCTGGCCGGAATAGCGGATCACGCCCGAGGTGGAGGAGGCGACGACGTGGCTGGCCTGGCTGGCCACCGCCACCGACGGCGGGATGCCCAGCACGATCAACACCGGCGCCATCAGGAAGCCGCCGCCGATGCCGAACAGGCCGGACACGAATCCGACCCCCGCTCCCAGCAGAACCAGGACCGGCCAGTTCACCGAAACCTCGGCGATCGGCAGATAGATATCCAAAGGACGCGCCTTCGGCTGGAACGGTGGATCTCAAGGCGCCGGAAGGCGACGGTACGGTCTTAGCGAGCGTCGCCTCCGCCCGCCAGCCGATACCCGCTCAGGGCTAGAGACGGGGTTAATCCGTCACCCGGCCAGGGGTTCGACCTGAAAGGCCTCGGCGGCGCGACGGGCGGCGCGGACGGCGTCGGGCGTGGACTGTTCGCTCAGCCGCGTCACGGCGGCCGGGGCTTCTTCATCCCCGCCGCGGGCGGCGATCATGTACCACTTCAGGGCCTCGGCCGGGTCCGCCGCGATGCCCTCGTCGCCCATCTCGAACAGGCGTGCGACATTGTACTGGCTGTCGACCAGTCCCTGTTCGGCGGCCGACAACAGCAGGCGCAGGGCCTCGGGCCGGTCGCGCCCGCCGCCCAAGCCGTCATACAGATACATGGCGTAGGCGTGCCGACCGCGCGGATCGCCGCTCTCGGCGGCGCGACGCGCCCAGGCGCGGGCCTGGGCCAGGTCCCTGGGCGCCCCGGCCTCGCCGTCCTGATACAGTTTCACCAGATGAAGCTGCGCGGCCGGTTCGCCCATCTGGGCGGCGCGCTTCATCGTGTCCAGGCCCGTCGCGTCGCCGGCGTCCAACTGCTCAAGCGCCTGGGCGTACAGGCCCTGAGCCTGTTCCAGGGCCGCCGCCGTCGGCGCTTCGGTCGGGGTCAGGGTCAGGGCCACCGGCGCGGCTTCGGCGGCCGGGGCGTCGCCGCCCAGGCCCGGAATGGCCAGGGTTCCGTCGGTCAGGCGCGAATAGCCATAGACGCCGCCGGTCAGGGCCACGGCCGTGACCGAGGCCAGCAGCGCCTTGCGCACGGTCGAGCCGTCCTTGGCCGCCTGTTTGTCCAGCCGTTCTTGCAGCTTGGACTTGCCGCCCTTCTTGAGGTTCAGGCCGAAAGAGGCGCGGGCGGGCGCTTCCGGCGTCGAGGTCGCCATGGCCGCACGGGCGGCGTCGATGGCGCCGCGGGTCGATCCCGACGCGGCGCGTCCGGCGGCGGCGGCGGCGCCCATGCTGGCGCGCAGGGCGCGCGGATCGACGAAGTCGGTCTCTGCGGCGAAGTCGTCGTCGCCGAAATCGCCACGTCCCTCGAAGGCGGCGGCCGCGCGCCGCGGCGTCGAGACCGGCGTTTCGATAACCTCGGCGGTGGCGTCCAGAACGTCCCGCACATCGGCGCCGCCGAAGGCTGCGAACGGCGGGGGCGCGCCGAAGGGCGTGGTCTCGTCGACCGGGTCGGCCGCGGTCTCGAACGCCGGGGCGAAAGGCGTCGTCTCGTCCTCGGCGAAGGCGGTCGGCGCGGCGTCCCCGGCCGCATCATCGGTCCAGCCGGTCGTATCGAAGCTCGGGTCCTGGAAGGCGGTGGAGCGCCAGTCGGGGGTCACCACCGTCTCGTCGCGCGTCGGCGACGGCTCGGCCGACGTCATGGACGCCAAGGAAGACGGCGCGGCGACCTCGGGATCCGGCAAGGACGCGGGCCGGGATCCGTCGACGCGGCGTTCGATGCTGTCGCGCGCCTCGGCCAGCAGTTTGGCGGTGCGTTCCTCGGACAGGCGCATCCGTTCGGCCAGTTCGCCTGAGGCGCGGTCGTAACGTTGCTCGATCTTGTCCGAACTGTCGGCCAGACGCTTGCCGATCTCTTCCAGGGCCTGAGCCGATTTGCGTTCCGACTGGGCGATCCGTTCGGACAGGCGATCCGAAATGCGGGTGATCTCGCCGCCCAGCTTCTCCAGCGCCAGAGCGTGCCGATCGTCGGCGGAAATCAATCGTTGCTCGACAGCCTGGGCGTAGCGGCCCAGGTCGCGTTCGACCTTGCCGGACAGGGTCTCGCCCAGCCGCGCCACCTGCTCGGCGCCCGCGCTTTCGGCGCGTTGCATCCGTCCGTTCAGATTCTGGGCGATGCGCAGCACTTCGCGGCCCAGGGTCTCGATCGACTGGGCCGCGCGTTGCTCGGCGGCCTTGGCCTGGTCGCCGACCGACAGCAGGGTGCGCTCCAGCCGGTCCATCCGACCTTCCGCCTCGGCCGCATCCATCCGGCGCATCATTTCGGCGCGGTTGGATTCGACTTGCCGGGAAAGCGTCTCGGCCAGTTTCTCGAAACGGGCGGTCTCACGCGCGCCGGCCGGCTCCATCCGCGTCTCGGCGGCGCCCAGGCGGCGGTCCAGGTCGGCGAATGATCGTTCCAGCCCGCGCAGGGCCTCGGCCGTGCGATGCTGGGCCTGGTCCAGGCGCGCGCCGACCTGATGCAGCAGGTCCTGACCCGGCGCGGCCTTTTCGACCGCATCCATCCGCTGGCGCAATTCGTTGACGGAGGTGCGCTGCCGCTCTTCCATGTCGTAGAGGCGGCCCGCCAAGGCCCCCAGGGTCGTCTCGACCTTGCCGAAGGTCTCGGCCGTCCTCGGCCCGGTCTCGGTCTCGAACCGGCGAAGACGCTTGTGGCCTTCCTTCAGCTCTTCCGAAATGTCGTCAATGCGGCGGCCCCAGGCGCGCTCGCCCACGGTCTGTTCGTCCAGGCGCCGCACCAGACCGGCCACGGCCTGGTCCACGCCCTGGATGGCGGTCTGCGCCCGGCGCTCCGACGCCTCCAGGCGCGCAGCCAGAGCCTCGACCGAGGCCGACACCCGCTGCAGACCGTCCTCGCCCGCGCCATAGGCGTCTTCGACCCGGCGGCTGCGGCCGCGACGCTCATAGCTGTCGGCGGCGTGGGCGCGGCGCGGCAGCGGCGTATAGCCGTCGTCTTCGCCGTCTTCGATGATCATGGAGTTCAGCCATTCGCCCAGGGTCATTCCCGACCGGCGGGCCAGGTCCTTGGCGATCTCGCGCGCCTTGGGGTCGATCCCCTTCACGCTCCACGGAGCGGCTGCGCTCACTGATTCGCCTCCCGACCTATACGCTTTACGCTAATCGCCCAGATCAGGGGTGTAAACGCACCGTTAACCCCAAGATGTTGGGGCCGACCAACGATCTGTGGAAATCCCGTCGGCCGACCCCAACGGATCGCCCGGACATGGTTAACGCGGCGTGAAGATTAACTTCCAGGCAAGGAATTCCGCTTGCGCAAGCGGGCCGCACCCGCCACCTCCGCCGCATGAACCTGACCCTGACCTTGATCCTGCTCGCCGCCAGTCTGGCCCTGACTGTTCTGGCGGGCTGGCGCGGCGCCCAGCCGCCGAACCTGATCAAGGGTCCCCGCATGGTGCCGTGGCGCTTCCTGATGGTGATGGGCGCGGCCCTGGTCATGCTGCTGCTGATCCACCTGGCGACCCTGGGCGGCATGAGTCGACCCGACTGGATCTAGGGCGCCCGTCAGTCCTCGCCTATCCCGCGAAACACCACGCCAGCACCGCCTTCTGGGCATGGATGCGGTTTTCGGCCTCGTCCCAGACCAGCGAGCGCGGGCCGTCGATGACCGCGTCGGTCACCTCCTCGCCTCGGTGGGCGGGCAGGCAATGCAGGAAGACCGCGTCCGGGGCCGCCGTCTCCATCAAGGTCTCGTCGACGGTATAGGCGTCGAAGGCGGAAAGCCGGGCCTCATAGTCCTGGTCGCCCATCGACACCCAGGTGTCGGTAACCACCACATCGGCGCCCGCGACGGCTTCGCGGGGGTCTGAGGTCAGCATGACGTGGTCGCCGCCCTTGGCCAGGTCCATCAGGTCGGGATGATATTCCGCCGGGCAGGCGACGTTCAGCCGGAAGCCGAATTTGGGCGCCGCGTGGATGAAGCTGTGACAGACGTTGTTGCCGTCGCCGACCCAGGCGATCGTCTTGCCCGCCACCGGCCCGCGATGCTCCTCGATGGTCAGAAGATCGGCCAGGATCTGGCATGGGTGCGACCGGTCGGTCAGGCCGTTGATCACCGGCACGGTCGAGACGCGGGCGAAGCGTTCGACATCTTCATGGCTGTTGGCGCGGATCATCACCGCATCGACCATGCGCGACAGCACGCGGGCAGTGTCCTCGACCGGCTCGCCGCGGCCCAGTTGCATATCCCCGGCGTTGACGATGATCGCCTGGCCGCCGAGCTGGCGGATGGCGGCGTCGAAGGAGAAGCGGGTGCGGGTCGAATTCTTCTCGAAGATCATCGCCAGCACCCGGTCGCGCGCCGGAGCATCCGCGTCGACCCGGCCCTGCGGCCAGCCCTGACGGGCCTGCTTGCGCGCGTGGGCGTCGTCCAGAATGGCCCGCAATTCGGGCGCTTCCAGCCGATGGATGTCGAGGAAATGCCGCACCATTCGTCTGCTCCGCGGACCCCCGACACGACGGGGATCCAGTGCTTTGGGCGTTGGGTCGCCACAAGGATTGCTCGGCGCTCGTCCCGGCGTCGGCCCTGGCGAGACCCCTGCCGGGTCCCCGCCTTGGCGGGGGATGAGCGGGTGTTGGTTCAGGCCGCCGCCGCCTTGGCCCGCGCCGCGTCCAGCGCGCCCTCGAATTTCGAGATCGCCAGCCGCGCCTCGTCCAGCGTCAGGTTCAGCGGCGGCAGGATGCGCACGCAGTTGTCGCCGCCGCCCGCCACCAGCAACTGCTGCGTATCGCGCGCCAGGGCCATGAATTCGCGGTTGTTGGGGATCAGCTTGACCCCGATCAGCAACCCCTTGCCGCGCACGTCGACGATCAGGTCGGGATAGCGTTCGGCCAGGCCGACAAGCTGTTGCTTCAGATAACCGGCGACCTCGTTCACATGGGCCAGGGTCTCGGGCTTGGAGACCTCGCCGAAGGCCGCCAGGCCGACCGCCATGGCCAGGGGGTTGCCGCCGAAGGTCGAGCCGTGCACGCCCACCGTCATCCCCTTGGCCGCGTCCGCCGTGGCCAGGCAGGCGCCGATGGGGAAACCGCCGCCCAGGGCCTTGGCGACGGCCATGATGTCGGGCGTCATGCCCGCCCATTCGTGCGCCCACAGGCGGCCGGTGCGGCCCATGCCGCACTGGACCTCGTCGAAGATGATCAGCACGCCGGTCTCGTCGGCCTTTTCGCGCATCCAGCGCAGGTCCTCGACCGGGGTCTCGCGACAGCCGCCCTCGCCCTGGACCGGCTCCAGGATGACGGCCGCCGTGGTCGAGCTGTTGAACGCCGCCTCCAGGGCCGCCCTGTCGCCCCATTTAAGCTGGTGGAAGCCCTGCATCGGCGGGCCGAAGCCGTCGGTGTAGTTCGGATTGGCCGCCGCATTGATCGCGCCATAGGTGCGGCCATGGAAGCTGCCGTCGAAGCCGTAGATGTCGATCCGTTCCGGCTGGCCGTTGGCGACATGATGCTTGCGCGCCGTCTTCAGCGCGCATTCGACCGCCTCGGTGCCCGAGTTGGTGAAGAAGACCACGTCGGCGAACGACTTTTCACACAGGGCGTCAGCCAGCGCCTCCTGGCCCGGAATGCGGAAGATGTTCGACACGTGCCACAGCTTTTCGGCCTGATCCTTGACCGCCTGGACCAGCACCGGATTGGCGTGACCCAGGGCGTTGGTCGAAATGCCCATGACGCAGTCCAGGTATTCGGTCCCGTCCCTGCCCCACAGGCGGGCGCCCTGGCCGCGCTCAACCTCCAGCGGCGCGCGGTTGTAGACACCCATCAGATGGTCGGACATGTCGGTCTCCGAAAAGCGAGACGGCCCCGGCGCGGGAGGCGTCGGGACCGCTTGAAAAAAGGGGTCCGGCCTTGTCGGACTCTAACGAGGGCTAGTCAACACCAGCCGCCCCGCGCTCCGTCACCTTCGGGACAAGCCTGAGGGTGACGATATCTGGAGGGCGGCGTCGAGATCGCTCGCCAGATCGCCCTTGCCCGTCGTCTCCACCCGCTCCAGCCCCAGCCAGTCGGCCATCAGGACCAGTTCCTGCGCCAGCCGCGCCGCGGTCTCCGGGCCGGTCTGTTCCTCGCGCCAGGCCGCCTGCACCCGCAGCACGCCCGCCTTGCGGTCGGCCTTCAGATCGACACGGGCGGTGATCGCCTCGCCCTCAAGGAACGGCAGGACATAGTAGCCATGGCTGCGCTTCTCGGCCGGGGTGTAGATCTCCAGCCGCACCTTCACCCCGAACAGCCGCTCGGTGCGGTCGCGGGTCCAGATCAGATTGTCGAACGGCGACAGCAGGGCCTGGGCCTCCACCCGTCGCGGCCGTTTCGCCTCGGCCCAGACATAGGCCGGATGTCTCCAGCCGCGCACCCGAACCGGCGTCAGCTCGCCCGCCTCGACCAGATCGCGCGCGGCCTGCCGCGCCAGATCGACCGGCAGGCGGAAATAGTCCCGGATGTCCGCCTCGGTCGCCACGCCCAGCGCCCGCGCCGAGATCCGCGCCAGATCGCGACAGGCGTCGGCCTGGTCCGGCGTCGGCGCATCGCGCACCGCGCGCGGCAGGACCCGGTCGGTCAGGTCATAGACCCGCTCAAACCCGCGCCGGGTCTTGGTCGTGATCTCCCCGGCCCAGAACAGCCATTCCAGCGCCCGCTTGCCGTCCGACCAGGCCCACCAGCCGGGCGCCCCGCGCGGACCCTCGGCGAAGTCGCCGCCGACCACCGGCCCGCGCCGCTCGATCTCGGCCAGCACCCGCTGGATATGGTCGCGCCGCTCGCGCCCGAAACGGGCCAGGCCGGTCCACATCCGGCCCTCGCGCGCCTGGGCCATGCGCCAGCGCAACAGGGGCTGGGATTCGACCGGCATCAGCGAGGCCTCGTGGCCCCAGTATTCGAACAGGCTGGGGGTCTTGCCCCAGGCCTCGGCCTCCAGCGTCTCGCGCGGATAGGCGCCCAGCCGCGAGAAAGGCGGCAGATAATGGGTGCGGCTGACCACGTTTACGCTGTCGATCTGGATCACGCCCAGCCGCCGCGCCGCATCCCTGAACTGTCGCGTTCCCGCCGCGTCCGGCCGCGCACGGGCCAGACTCTGGGCCGCCAGGGCCATGCGGCGGGCGGCGTCCGGGCCGATCTCCTCGGGCGCCGCCACTGATCCTAGCTCTTCAGTCGCCAGCCCGAGCGGAACACCGCCCAGCACGCCCAGGCCAGCACCAGGGTCAGGCCCCCGCTCATGACGACGCCGATCGCCACACTACCCTCCGCATGGCCGATGAAGCCGGCGCGGAACCCGTCGATCAGATAGAAGAACGGGTTGAACCGGCTGATCGCATCGAACGGCGCCGGCAGGTTCTCGACCAGATAGAAGGTGCCCGACAGAAAGGTCATCGGCATGACGACGAAATTCTGCACCGCCGCCAGGTGATCGAACCGCTCGGCCCACAGTCCGGCCAGAACCCCGGCCATGCCCATCATCAGACAGGCGATCAGGCCGAACCACAGGACCAGACCCAGGTTGGCCACGCCCAATTTGGCGAAGGGCAGCACGCAGATCGCCGTCACCACCCCGACCAGCAATCCGCGCGTCGCCGCGCCCAGCGAAAAGCCGATCGTCAGCTCCAGCGGGCTGAGCGGCGGGGTCAGGAAATCGGTCGCCGTGCCCATGATCTTGGCCTGGATCAGGCTGGAGGAGGCGTTGGCGAAGGCGTTGTTCAGCATGGCCATCATGATCAGCCCCGGCGCCACGAACTCGGCGAAGGGCGTGCCGTGCAGCGGCGGCCGCGCGCCCTTCAGCGCCACCACGAAGACCAGCATGTAGAGCAGGGTCGTGACCACCGGCGCCAGCACCGTCTGGGCGCCGACCTTCCAGAACCGCAGCACCTCCCTTAGATACAGGGTCCATACCCCGATCCAGTTGATCCCGTCATAGCGGCGCGGTTGGAGAGGCGTGATCGCGGCGTCGGTCATGCCCCCGCAGATGCGCGCGCCCAGCCCTTTGCGCAAGTCGCTCATGCAGCGAGCCGCCGCGTCGCGGGTCTTGGCGACGGCGGGGGCGACGGCGGGGAGCGCGGCTTCGCCGAACGATGATTCAATATCTTGTTTCTGTGGACAGGGTGATTCGCATATCTTGCGGTCATTAAGGTCTCGTTTACGATTAGTGGTGGGCGCCGGGCGCTGAGAAAGCCACCGACCCCACATATTGAATCCACCGCCCGGGAGGGGACGTCATGACCGCAGGCTGGACCGAAGACCGCGTCGGCACGTTGAAAAAACTCTGGCTGGAAGGCCAATCGGCCAGCCAGATCGCCAAACAACTGGGCGGCGGCGTCACGCGCAACGCCGTGATCGGTAAGGTGCACCGCCTGGGCCTGTCGGGCCGGGCCGCGCCGTCGCAACCGGCGCGCACCACCTTCCGCGCCGCCCGTCCGCGCCCCGAGGCGCCCGTGACCCGCGCCCCTTCGGCCCCGCGCCGCATCGAGGCGGCCCAGCCGCGCCCGGCGGTTCCGGCCGCCCCGGTCCCGCCGCCCATGCCCGACCTGCCCGGCACGGCCACGGTCATGACCCTGGGCGCCCATATGTGCAAATGGCCGATCGGCGATCCGTCGTCGCGTGAGTTCAGCTTCTGCGGCCGCCGCGCCTCGGAGGGCGTCTATTGCGTCGAACACGCCCGCGTCGCCTACCAGCCCCAGGTCAAGCGCGGCGGCAAGGACGGCGCCTCCGAACTGGCCCGCAGCCTGCGTCGCTACATTTAAGGCCCTACCGCTCGCGACGCGGTCGCTCGCTGCTTGAGGACGCCGCTATGCGCGAGTTCGCGCCACGCGCACGAAAAACAAACGGCCGTCATGTAGCCGTTACAGACGCCCCGTAGAGGGGCCGCCTTCCCACTCGCCGGTCGCGTCAGCGGCCGGCGAGACTCCAGGGGGCGAGGCTGCGGTTCTCCGGGTTGACGCAGCCTCGACCGCCTCGCCTCGACCGTTTCAGCAGGTTCGGGTTCCGCCTTCGGGACCCGGCTGAGAGGCTGGCGGCGCGGCCGACGACAGGACATCTCCGCGATCCGCCGACCCGACCGGGGCGTTCCGCAGCCGCGGACTGATCCAGCACAGCGCCAGGGCGGCCGCCAACATCGCGGAATTGGCCACGAACGGCGCCCATTCGGCCCATTGGTACAGGGCCACCCCGATCACCGGCGGCGCCAGAAAGCCGATCCCGGCCAGCGACATGATCAACCCCGCCACGGCGCCCTGTTCGCTGGCCCCGACCGACAGCGACGATCCAGCGGTGAAGCCAGGGCGGGCGAACCCGACCCCCATCGACACCACCGCATAACCGATCACCACGCCGTAATAGCCGGGCGAGACCATGCTGACGACATTGCCCAGAAGGGCCAGCCCGGCCCCCCAGCGGATCAGGGCGCGCGGCTCCAGCTTCAGCAGGGGGATCAGCCCCCACTGCACCATCAAGGTTCCCACGGCCCCTGCGAACATGGCGATGGCCACGAAATTCTGGGCCTGGCCCACGCCGACCCCTGTCGCCGCCATTTCGTCGATGACATGGAAGCCCAGCACCGAGATGTTGATGGCCTGCGAACCGACGATCAGCAGGCCATAGAGCAGATAGTCCCTGACCCTGGGATCCCGCCACAACCCCTTCTTGGCCTCGCCCTTGGTCGGCGTCGGAATGCGGGTCGCCTCGCCGCTGGGCAGATAGCGCCACACCGCCGCCAGGGTGACCGCGCCCAACAGGGCGAAGGCGTACAGCGGTCCGGCCAGGCCCACGAACGGCAGGACGAACAAGGGCGACAGGACAGGCCCGATCACCGTGCCCAGGCCCTGGGCCGAGGCCAGCAACGACATGGCCTGGGTGCGCGTCGCCGCCGTCGTCCGATCGGCGACATAGGCCTGGGACGCGATCGGCGCGGCCGATCCGAACACGCCATAGAGGGTGCGCGCCACCGCCATCAGGCCAAAGGCGACCAGCGGCGCCAGCCATCCCTCCAGCCCCGCCGTCGCCGCCAAGCCGAACCCGGCCATCGAGGCGACGAAACCGCCCAGACCGATCAGCACGATCCGCTTGCGCCCCAACCGATCCGACAGCCGCGCCCAGAAGGGCGAGGTCAGGGTCCACATCAGGGCCGAAATGGCGAAGGCCCCGGCTACCAGGGTGTCGGCCAGTTCGAACTGCCGACCGATGGCCGGCAATACGGATTGCAGCCCCATATTCCCCGCCGCCGCGATCAGGCTGACGGAAAACAACATCATGAAAGCAGGCGAGGTCGGCTTCATCTCCTTCGCATCACCCTGTTCGTCCGCTTGCGCAAGCGCGGGCGTCCTGACCAGATGACCGTCGCCATCGCAAGGATCGCCGTCATGCCCCGTCGTCTCGCCGCCGCCACGGCCCTCGCCGTCGCCCTGATCGCCCCGCCCGCCCTGGCCCAGACCGTCGTCCCGGTCGAGACCGTCGCCCGCGCCGTCGAGGCGGTGACCCCTCGGGTCGTCGCCTGGCGTCGCGATCTGCACGCCCACCCCGAACTGGGTTTCAACGAGACCCGCACGGCCCAGGTGGTCGCCGATCATCTGCGATCCCTGGGGCTGGAGGTGCGCACCGGCGTCGGCAAGACCGGCGTCGTGGGCGTGCTGCGCGGCGCCCGGCCCGGCCATGTGGTCGCCCTGCGCGCCGATATGGACGCCCTGCCGGTGCAGGAGGCGACCGGCCTGCCCTTCGCCTCGACCGCCACGGGAACCTATATGGGCCAGACCGTTCCCGTCGCCCACGCCTGCGGCCACGACGCCCATGTCGCCATGCTGATGGGCGCCGCCGAGGTCCTGGCCGGGATGAAGGACCAGATCGCCGGAACCGTCGTCTTCATTTTCCAGCCCGCCGAGGAAGGCGCCCCTCCCGGCGAACCCAAGGGCGGCGCCGCCCTGATGATCGACGAGGGTGCGCTGGAGGCCCCGGCCCCCGAAGCGATCTTCGGCCTGCACGTGGTGCCGGGACGGCCGGGGACGATCTTCTATCGTCCGCGCGGTTTCATGGCCGCCTCTGACCGCATCGACATCGCCCTGAACGGCCGCCAGACCCACGGGGCCTGGCCGTGGAAGGGCGTCGACGTCATCGCCGCCACCGCCCAGGTGGTCCAGACGATCAACACCCTGACCGCCCGCACCGTCGACCCGACCATCACCCCGACCGTTTTCACCATCGCCACCCTGGACGCGGGCGTCCGCTACAACATCATTCCCGACCGGGCCGTGATGTCAGGCACCTTGAGAACCTTCGACGTGGCCCAGCGCGACGCCCTGGTCGCGCGCGCCCGCGCCGCCGTCGACCATGTGGCGGCCACCTATGGCGCGACGGCCGAGTTCGGCGTCCGCCAGAACGCGGCCCTGGTTTTCAACGACCCCGAGCTGTCCGGCTGGCTGGCCCCGGTGCTGCGCGAGGCGGCGGGCGTCGACAACGTCGATCCGGCGACGCCTCCGACAACGGTCGCCGAGGATTTCAGCTTTTACCAGCACAGGATTCCGGGCGTCTTCTTCCATCTGGGCGCCTCGGCCGACGGCGTGGACCCGGCGGCCAGCCCGCCGAACCATTCACCGACCTTCGACGTCAACGAAAAGGTCCTGCCCGTCGGCGTCCGGGCGCACGTCTTGACGGCGCTGCGCTTCCTGGAACGCTGACACTCTCCCTTCTCCCCTTGCAGGAGAAGGGTCAGGAAAGCCGTCCCATCACCGTTTCGATCACCCGCTGATAGACCCGCGCCAGGGTCTCGATCTCGGCGGTGGGGGCGCGTTCGTCGATCTGGTGCATGGTCTGGCCGACCAGGCCCAGCTCCAGCACCGGGCACATGGCGCGGATGAAGCGCGCGTCGGACGTGCCGCCGGTCGTGGACGCCTCGGGCCGCCGTCCCGTCTCGACCTCCACCGCATCCTGCACCGCCGCCACGAAGGCCCCCTTCTCGGTCAGGAAGGCTTCGCCCGAGCACAGGTGCTCCAGTTCGATCCTCAGGCCCGAGGCCGCCTGTTCGGCGCCCGCCTCGCGGTTCAGCCAGTCGATCAGCCCGTCGCCCGTCTGGGCCGGATTGAAACGGATGTTCAGCCGCGCACGCGCCTCGGCCGGGATCAGATTGGTCGCCGGATTGCCCACGTCGACGGTGGTGATCTCCAGGTTCGACGGCTGAAACTCGGGATAGCCCTCGTCCAGCGCGTGCGCGTCGAGCCGCGCCAGCAGACGGGCCAGGACCGGAACCGGATTGGCCGCCCGGTCGGGATAGGCGACGTGGCCCTGTTTGCCGTGCACCGTGAACCAGGTGTTCAGCGAGCCGCGTCTCCCGATCTTGATCATGTCGCCCAGCACCTGTTGCGACGATGGCTCGCCGACCACGCAGGCGTCGATGACCTCGCCCTCGGCCGTCAGGGCCTCGACCACCCGCTTTGTGCCGTGCAGGGCCGGTCCTTCCTCGTCGCCGGTGATCAGAAAGGACAGAGATCCCTGCGGCTCGCCCTCGGCCAGCACCCGCGACACCGCCGCGACCCAGGCGGCGATTCCGCCCTTCATGTCCACAGCCCCGCGCCCGTACAGCACCCCGTCCCGGACCTCGGCCTCGAACGGCGCGGCGGTCCAGGCCGCCTCGGTCCCGGTCGGCACCACGTCGGTGTGACCGGCGAAACAGAGATTGGGCGAGGCCGTCCCGCGCCGGGCGTACAGGTTTTCGATCCGCGCGTCCTGGCCCTGGCCGGTCGGTCCCTCGAACACCATGCGGCGACAAGTAAAGCCGAGGTCCGTCAGCACCCGCTCCAACACGTCCATGGCCCCGGCGTCGACGGGCGTCACCGACGGTCGGCGGATCAGGTCTCGGGTCAGTTCGACGGGATCGATGGCGGCGCTCATGGACCTATGCTTTAGGAGGAAGCGTCAGCGGAAAGAAGCCCATGCCGAAGATCGACATCGACGCCGCCCCGACCGGCCACGGCACGTCCTATCCCGAGGAATTCGCCGGTCCGTGCAAGCCGCGGCGTCGCTGGCGGCTGGGCGATGCGGTCGGGCTGGACCAGTTCGGCGTCAATCTGCTGCGTTTGCCCGCGGGCGCCTGGTCCAGCCAGCGCCACTGGCACGAGACCGAGGACGAATTCGTCTGGGTCGTCTCCGGCGAGGTGGTGCTGGTCGAAAATGACGGCGAGACGGTGCTGAAGGCGGGCGACTGCGCCGGCTGGAAGGCCGGGGTTCCGAACGGCCACAGCCTCCAGAACCGCTCCAACGCCGAGGCCGTTCTGCTGGAGGTCGGAACGCGCAATCCCACCGGCGACGGCGCCGACTATCCCGATATCGACATGGTTCTGCCCGCCGGGGTCGACCGCTATCTCCACCGCGACGGAACGCCCTACCCCAAACATGACCGACGCACCTGAGGCGCCACAGCCGATCACCCCGTCCGTCGCCGAGGCCGCGAAGGCGGCGTATGGCGACAATCCCTGGCGACTGAACGACTTCCGCCTGCTGTGGTTCGGACGGATCGCGGCCGTCCTGGCCATCCAGGTCCAGTCCTCGGCCCTGTTGTGGCAGGTCTATGAGATCGCCCGCCGCGACCATCCGGTCGAACAGGCCAGCCTGTATCTGGGCCTGGTCGGCCTGGTGCAGTTCATCCCGCTTCTGGCCCTGACCCTGCCAGCCGGGGAAATGGCCGACCGGCGCGACCGCAAGACCACCGTGGCCGCCTCCATCGCCGTCGAGGCCCTGTGCGCCCTGGCCTTCCTGGGCATGGCCCTGAGCGGATCGCCGCCGCTGTGGGGCCTGCTGTCGGTCGCCTGCATCTTCGGCGCCGCCCGCGCCTTCCTGGCTCCGGCCAGCCAGGCCTTCCTGCCCATGGTGGTGGGCCGCGCCGCCTTGCCGCGCGCCATCGCCGCCCAGTCGATCGCCTTCCAGACCGGGGCCATCGCCGGACCCGCCCTGGGCGGGGTCATCGTCGGCGTCTCGACGCCCTTGGCCTATGGCGTGTCGTTGGCCATGTTCCTGCTCGGCCTGATCGCCTTTTTGCTGATCAGGACCAGCGGTCGCCCAGCGATCACGCCCGAGGCCGCCCACGGCCGCTGGCGGGCGGTGCGCGAGGGGCTGAGATACGTCTGGACCACCAAGGTGGTGCTGGGCGCCATTTCATTGGATCTGATCGTGGTGCTGTTCGCGGGCGTGGCCCTGCTGACGCCGATCTTCGCGCGCGACATCCTGCACGTGGGACCCGAAGGCTTCGGCCTGTTGCGCGCCGCCTTCGGGGTCGGGGCGCTGAGCATGGCCGTCTATCTGGCGCGCTTCCCCATCGTGCGGCGCGGCGGCCTGTGGATGTTCGGGGCCGTGGCCCTGTTCGGCGTCTGCACCCTGACCTTCGGCCTGTCCAAGATCGTCTGGCTGAGCGCCGCCGCCCTGTTCGTCGGCGGGGCGGCCGACATGGTCAGCGTCAATATCCGCCAGACCCTGATCCAGCTCTCGACGCCCGATTCCATGCGCGGGCGCGTCAGCTCGGTCTCCATGTTGTTCATCGGCGCGTCCAACGAGCTGGGCGAGGCCTATTCCGGCGTCGTGGTCCGCATCCTGGGTCCCATCGGCGCAGCGGTCTTCGGCGGCATCGGCGCGCTGGCGGCGACGGGCCTGTGGGCGGCCATGTTCCCGGCGTTGAGGAAGGCGGACCGGTTGAGCTGACGACGGACGGCCGGACCGGTTGCAGAGGTCTTCCTGAAAAACCCACGCGGAGCTTGTGCCGATCGACCGCTCGCGCGATCATGCCCAGAGTGGTCGGCGCCGGTTAATGCGTCATCGAATCAATGGTACCCGTCATGCGTCTTGCGCCCGTCGCCGCCGGTCTGGCTCTGGTACCGGCTCTCTTCGCCCTTCCCGCTTCCGCCCAGGACGGCGGCTGGAGCGGCTGGTATGTCGGCGTCGGCGTCGCCACAACCGGAGGTCGCAACGGGGATATCGAGGCGTCCATCGATCCCGCGCGCGACAACCAGATCACCTATCTCGGGACCGTTGCGGGCCGCACCTTCACGCGGGAACGCAATCTCGACCGCGCGAACGTCTTCAACCTCAAGGCCGGACGGTTGATGGAGACTGGCCGGTGGGTTTGGGGTTTTGAAGGGGAAATCCAGACCGGCGGACCCGACGCGCCCTTCACGGTCGCGCCCGGAAGTTTCCGCCGCACGGATGTTCTGACCCAACGACCCTATGTTCCCCTGTCCTGGGGCTATGTCGATACGACCGATGTCCTGAAGGCCGACTTCGAACTCCGCGGCGAGGCTTCGATCCGGGCCAGGGTCGGCCTTCCGGTCAGCAACCGCGTGCTGGTCTCGGCTTTCGCCGGTCCGTCGGTTGTCCAGGCCGACCTCGGCTTACGTCAGAACAGTTCCGTCTTTCGCCTCCTGCCCTTTACGGATGTCCTGCACAGCCGCATCGTATTCGACGGGGGCACGCGGGAGTTCTCGGTGGCTAGCCGGAACAGCGACACCCTTGTCGGAGCCGTCGTAGGCGCCGGGGTCGACGTCCAACTGACCGGCGGTTGGCGGATCAACGGCGAGGCCAGCCTCGCGCGCTACGACGCGATCGAAACGGTCGCCCCCGCCTATGCCGGGACCGGCAGCCGGTTCTCCTATGAACCGACGCTGTATTCGCTCAGCGTCTCACTGATCCGGCGCTTCTGACCTCCACTGCGAGCGGATCACCACGGCCTGAAGTGTTTGCTCAGCTTCAGCCCCTGCCTCTGATAGTGGCTGCCGCCTTCGCCATACAGGCGCGTGGGACGTTCCGTCAGCGGCTCATAGACCAGCCGGGCCACGATCTGGTCATGCTCCAAGAGGAAAGGCGTGTCGTGGGTCCGCACCTCCAGCACGCCGCGCGAACCCGCGCCGTGCGCCTCGTCGGTGCCGAAGCCGGGGTCGAAGAAGCCGGCATAGTGGACCCGGAACTCGCCCACCGACGGGTCGATCGGCGTCATCTCGGCGGCCTGATCGACCGGGATCTCGACCGCGTCCGAGGAGGCCAGAATGTAGAACTCGCCCGGGTCCAGCAGCAGTTCGCCGCGACGTAGGGACAATGGCTCCCAGAAGTCGCGCGGGTCGTGGCCGTCGATGTTGTCCAGGTCGATGACCCCGGCGTGGCGGCGGCCGCGGAAGCCCACCACCTCGCCGCCCTGAAGATCGACGCCGACGCTGCGGGTCTCCAGCTTGGGCGGCTCGCCCGCCTTCAGGCGAAGCTGGTTCAGCCGCGTGCCGGGCCGCACCAGGATGGAGAAGGTCTGGGGCGCGATCTCCAGGTACAGCGGCCCGTCATAGCCCTCGTCGACATCGTCGAAACTGGCCCCCGCGTCGGTCAGCAGGCGCACGAAGACGTCCACCCGCCCGGTCGAACTTTTCGGATTGGCGCGGGCGATCAGCCCCTTGGGCAGGGCCAGCCGTTCCTGTAGCCGGGCGATATAGACGCAGCCCTTTTCCAGAACCACGCCGTCCGACAGGTCGATCGTGTGCATGGCCACGTCGGCGATGCGGTCCTCGACCTTGCGCTTGCCGGGCAGGAAGCTGGCCCGCACCCGCCAGGCGGTGTCGGACAGGCGCAGGTCCAGACTGGCGGGCTGCACCTGGTCGGCGTCGAACGGCGTCTCGGCGGTGATCGCGCCACCGGCGATCAGGGTTTCGATGGACTGACAGGGCAGAATGCCCGAACGGGCGGAATGAAAGACGTGCATCAGGCCCGTTTACACGGTTTTGGCGCGCGTCACGCCCCCCGGTTCGCGCACGGAGCGGCGGCGCTTGACCTTGCCGCAGGCTCGGCGACCATGGGGGCATGAACGACGATCCCGCCTATGAGGCCGAAAGCGCCGGAATCCGCGTGCGCGTGCGGCCCAGCTATCTGGCCGGCCAATCCGACCCCGAGGCCGGGCGCTGGGTCTGGGCCTATCAGGTCGAGATCGAGAACCGGCGCGAAAGCCAGGTCCGACTGGTCGCCCGCCATTGGGTCATCACCGACGCCACGGGCCATGTCGAGGAGGTGCGCGGATCGGGCGTGGTCGGCGAACAGCCGGTGATCCAGCCAGGCGACCGCTACGCCTATGCCTCCGGGTGCCCGCTGTCGACGCCGTCCGGCTCCATGGTCGGCAGCTACGCCATGACCGACGACCTGGGCCGTCCGTTCGAGGCCGCCATTCCCGCCTTCAGCCTGGACGTGCCCGGCGGTCGACGAACCCTCAACTGATCCGTCTCCCGCAGGGGGAGACCGGAAAATCAGTCCAGCGCACAGACATCGGGCAGGCCGCGCAAGGCCCCGGCGTGATCCAGCCCGTAGCCGACCAGGAAACGGTTCGGCGCCTCCCAGCCGACGAAGTCCGGCTCGGGCGCGCGCGGCAGGGGCCAGGGTTTCTTGGCGAAGACCACGGTCAGCACCTCGGACGCCCCCTTCTCCGTGGCGATCCGCACGGCCTCGGCCAGCGACAGGCCGGTGTCGAACACATCGTCGATGATCAGCACCCGACGCCCGGCGATCGGCCGCTGGAAGTCGGCATGGACGTCGATCCGGCCCCGGCTCGACTGTTCATCGCCGTAAGAAGCCAGCCACAGGGCGTCGAAGCGGACATTGCGCCCGACCCGCGACAGGGCGCGGGTCAGGTCGGCGGCGAACCACAGGCCGCCGGTCAGCAGCACGGCCGCCACCGTCTCGTCATCGATGACGGGAGCGATGCGGACAGCCAGGTCGTCGACGATGCGACGGACCTCGGCTTCGGGAAGCAGGACGGTGGGCGTAAGGGTTGCGTCAGCCATGATGAGGGGCGGATACCGCCTCGACCGGCGCCGCGTCCAGCGGCGTCGCTTCGACGGGCGCGCCCAAGGGCGTTTCGATCGCCTCGCTCATGGCCGGGCGCAGGCCCGCCTCGGCCGCCGCCGGGGGCCGGCGCACGGCCGGACGGGCCGTCGGTTCGGCAGACCGGCGGACGGGTTCGGCCGCGTCCAGAACGAAATCGACGCCGACGCCCGACGCCTTGCCGCCCGGATCGGGAATCCGCACCGCGAAGCCCTGAACCTTGCCCGGCAGCACGGGGGCGGCGTCAATCCTGACCACCTCATGGCCGACCTCAGCGCCGTGGGCGTCCAGCAGGGCGACGCGCACGGCCGGCGCCACGATCTCGCGCTCGCGCACATTTCTCAGGGCGCCGGACACCAGAACCACGCCCGGATCGTCGGTCAGAGCGCGGGCGCCCACGGCCTCGAAATCCAGACCGGTCGGATTCACCTTGGCCCCCACGGCGGCATAGGCGCTGGCGGCGCGGGGATACATTTCGACCACATCGACCCGGAACAACCATCCGGCTCCGAGAATGGCCACAAAGACGCTGGCCAGCCCCGCCCAGACGGCCCCGTGCGCGGCGGCGCGGCGCAGGCGGCGCTGTTGTTCGGCGCGGGCGCGGAAGGCCCGGGGCAGTTCCGGCGCGGGCGTCTCGGCCAGGGTTTCCGGCTCGGCGTCGAAACTGGGCGTCGGGTCGGGGCGCGGGGTGAAGCCGGGCGCGGGCGCCGCGGCGGTCAGCTCCAGCGGCTCTTCGGACATCGCCTTCCAGGTCTCGCCGCATGATTGGCAGCGCACCTTGCGGCCGGTCGGGCCGATCGCCTCGTCGGGGGCGAAATAGCTGGTGGCGCAAGCGGGGCAGGTCAGTATCATGTCGTCTGACTGCGAGGCGATCCGCCCCCTCCCGCTGCGGCGCGCGACGGCTCCGCTGACCAAATTTTGAAACCCATGACGCCCGAACCCCGCCGCGCCGAGACCGCCGCCTCGCCCGTGACCGCCCGACTCCAGGGCGTGGGTTTCGGCTATGCGGACGCGCCCGACGTGCTTCGGGGCATCGACCTGACATTGCCGCGCGGCTCTTTCCACTTCCTTACCGGGCCGTCGGGGGCCGGAAAATCGACGCTGCTGAAGCTGCTGACCCTGGCCGAGCGGCCGACAGCGGGGCGAATCACCCTGTTCGGCCAGGACGCGACCGAGGCGCCGCGTGCGCATCTGCCCGCCTTTCGCCGCCGCATCGGCACGGTGTTCCAGGATTTCCGCCTGCTGGATCACCTGACCGCCTTCGACAACGCCGCCCTGCCGCTGCGGCTGGCGGGCGACCGCGACCACGCCGCCGATGTCGAGGAGATGTTGCGCTGGGTCGGTCTGGGCCGTCGCATGAACGCCCGTCCGCCGACCCTCAGCGGCGGCGAGAAGCAAAGGCTGGCCATCGCCCGCGCCGTTCTGGCCCGGCCCGATCTGATCATCGCCGACGAACCGACCGGCAGCGTCGACAAGGCCATGGCCGAGAAACTGCTGCGCCTGTTCCAGACCCTGAACCGCCAGGGAACCACCCTGTTGATCGCCAGCCACGACGAGACCCTGGCCAGACGCTCGGGCGCGGCCGTGCTGCGGTTGGATCAGGGACGGTTGGAGACCGTGCGATGACCGCGTCGCGTTCTCGGTCCAGCCTCCTGCCCCGCGACGCGGCGGGCGAGCCGTGGCTGGCGGCGGTGATCGCCGTGCTGTGCTTCCTGGCCTGCCTGGCCGCCGTCGGCGGAGCGGCGGCCGACCGCGCGGCTCATGGCTGGGCAGGACGGCTGCGCGCCGAGGCCACGGTCCAGGTCCGACCCCGCGCCGGCGAAAGCGGCGACACCGCCGCGGCCCGCGCCGCCGAAACCCTGTCGGGCGTCGACGGCGTCGCCGAGGCCGAGGCCCTGGACCGCAAGGCGGCCGAAGCCCTGCTGCGGCCGTGGCTGGGCGACGCCATTCTGCCCGACCTGGCCATCCCCATGCTGGTGGTCGTCAGGCTGGACCCGGACGCGCCCGCCAGCGCCCCGACCCTCAGCCGCGCTCTGGCCCAGGCCGGGCTGGACGCCTCCGTCGACGACCATTCCCAGTGGCGCGGCGAGGTCCAGGGCGCCGCCGCCCTGATCACCGCCCTGGCCGCCGCCGCCTTCCTGCTGGTCGCGGGGGCGGCGGGCGCCGCTGTCGTTTACGCCGCCCGCGCCGGTCTGGCCGCCAATCGCGCGGTGGTCGAGACCCTGAGTCTGAACGGCGCGACCGACGGCTTCATCGCCGGACAGTTCATGGCGCGTTACGGCCTGCTGGCGGCCGTGTCCGGCCTGATCGGGGCCGGGGCGGCGGCCGCCCTGGCGACCGGCCTGCGGCTTCTGGGCGGGTCCGAGGGGCTGACGCCCGCCCTGCCGGTGGCCTGGTCCGATCTGATCCTGCTGTCGCCGGTTCCCCTGGTCGCCGCGACGGTGGCGGTTGTCGCCGCGCGTCTGGCCGTGATGCGCGATCTCGGCCCGCGCGGCCTTGGCCCCGGCGTTGGGGGGCGATAGGAAGGAGCGATGAAGTTTCTCGCCCTCCTCGGCATCGTCGCCCTGGTCTGGCTGGTGGGGCTGTTCGCCTTCGCCGAGCGAGTGCGCGGCCTGACGCCGGCGCAGGAACCGGCCCGCGCCGACGCCATCGTCGCCCTGACCGGCCCCTCGGCCGAGCGCGTCAACGCCGCTGTGCGTCTGTTGGAACAGGGCAAGGGCCGCCGCGTGCTGATCTCGGGCGTCAATCGCGAGGTCCGCCGCCAGGAGTTGCGCGCCCTGACGCCCGGGTCGAACCGTCTGTTCAACTGCTGCGTCGACCTGGGTTTCGAGGCCGAGACCACCACCGGCAACGCCCAGGAGATCGCCGCCTGGGCGCACGCCAAGGGCTATGACAGCCTGATCGTGGTCACCTCCGACTATCATATGCCGCGCAGCCTGGTGGAGATCCGCTCGGCCGCGCCGGGGATCGAACTGACCCCCTACGCCGTCTCCACCCCGTCGCTGGACGACAGCCGCTGGTGGCGCGCCGCCGTGACCGCCCGGCGAATGACACTGGAATATATGAAGTATTTGGCTGTCCTGACCCGCGAGGGCGTGCGCAAGCTGACCGGCGGCTCGGTCGATCCCCAACCGGCCATGGAGGCCGCGGCTGAAACGGCGGGCGTGACGTCGTGATCACGGCCCGATCGCTGGTCTTCACCCTGTGGCTCTATCTGTCGATGCCGATCTTCGCCATCGGCCTGTCGCCGGCGTTGCTCCTGCCGCACAGGGTCGCCATGGGGGTCATCAAGCTGTGGGCACGGGTCGTGCTGTTCAGCCTGCGCTGGATCGCGGGCGTCCGTGTCGAATTCCGGGGGCTTGAGCACCGTCCCGCGGGTCCGGCCCTGGTCGCGGGCAAGCATCAGGGCATGCTGGATATGGTCGTGCCCTTCGCCCTGCTGGCCGATCCCTGCATCGTCATGAAGAAGGAGCTGATGCCCCTGCCCTTCTTCGGCTGGTTCGCCTGGAAGACCGGAATGATCGCCGTCGATCGCTCGGCCCACGCCAAGGCGCTGAAGGACATGGTCAGACAGGCCCGCGCCCGCCGCGACGAAGGCCGCCAGATCGTCATCTTCCCCGAGGGCACGCGCAAGCTTCCCGGCGCCGACCCCGACTACAAGCCCGGCATCGCCGCCCTGTACCGCGACCTGGACTGCCCCTGCTGGCCCCTGGCGACCAATTCGGGCGTGCACTGGCCCGCCCATGGGTTCAAACGCCATCCCGGCGTGGTGGTGTTCGAATTCCTGCCGCCCATCGCCCCCGGCCTGAAGCGGGCCGAGTTCATGGCCGAGCTGGAAAACCGGCTGGAAGCGGCCTCGACAGCCCTGCTCACGCCCCCGGCCTGATCCCCGCCATCTCCGCGACGATCCGCGCCGCCGCCGCTCTGGGATCGGGATCGGCCGTCACCGGACGCGCCGCCACCAGATGGCTGGCCCCCGCGTTCAGCGCCTCGGCCGGGGTCGCCACGCGCTGCTGGTCGCCCCGGTCGGCGCCCGCCGGACGCACGCCGGGAGTGACGATCAGGAAGTCCGGCCGACCCGCCGCATCGGCCATGGCCCGCGCCGCCGCCGCCTCCAGCGGACTGGACACCACGCCGTCCACGCCGCACGCCAGCGCCTGGCCGACCCGTCTGGCCACCAGTTCGGCCGCCGTCGCGCCATAGCCGATGGCCTTCAGGTCGGCGTCCGACAGACTGGTCAGCACCGTCACCGCCAGGATCTGGGTCCCCGTCCCCCCGGCCCCCTTGACCGCCGCCGTCATCACCTGAGGCTGGGCGTGGACGGTCAGGAGATCGCAGCCGCCCTCGGCCACGGCGCGGGCTGCGCCTTCGACCTGGGCGCCGATGTCGTGCAGCTTCCAGTCCTGGAACACCTGTTTGCCCTCGGCCCTCAAGGCATGGGCGAAGGCCACGCCGCCGGGCCGGGCCAGAAGGGTCAGGCCGATCTTGTAGAAGCCGACCGCGTCGCCGATACGGTCCACCATATCCCGGGCCGCCTCGACCGAGGGCAGGTCCAGCCCGACGATCAGACGCGGGTCATGCAACGGCGGCGAGGTCATCGACGGCTCCCGTCCGCTCCGCTAAGCAACGGTAACGGCGCAATTCGGTTTTAGAGGCGAGGGCAGGTCATGAACGCGGTCGATCTGGGGGTCAACCTGTTCGTGGCCCTGTTCGCCCTGGTCGATCCGATCGGCAACATCCCCATCTTCGCCGCCGCCACTGCCGGGGCCTCGATGCGTCAGCGCCTGTCGGTGGCGGGCCTGATCTGCCTGTTCGTGGCGGCCTTCCTGACCTTCTTCTTCTTCACAGGTCTCAGCCTTCTGCAATTCTTCGGCATTTCGCTGGCCGCCTTCCGCATCGCGGGCGGCGTTCTGTTGCTGTTGCTGGGCCTGGACATGACCAGAGAGGACTTTTTGAAGTCCTTCACCGATTCCGACGCCGCCCACGACGCCATGGACGTGCGCGGCTACGCCCGGCGGCGGTTCCAGCGGCTGGTGGTGCCCTTCGCCATCCCCTTGATGATCGGACCCGGCGCCATCTCGACCATCATCATCCAGGCGGGCGAGGCCCAAAAGGTCGGCCCGGCCGGTCAGGCGGCGGGCCTGATCGCCATCGCCGCCGCCGCCGGGGCCAGCTTCCTGTGCTTCGCCCTGACCGGGCCGCTCAGCCGCATCCTGGGCGAGGTCGGCATGTCGATCATCGTGCGCGTCCTGGGCCTGATCCTGTGCGCCCTGGCCATCCAGTTCATCCTGATGGGCCTGTCCGAGGCCCTGCCCGGCATGATCAGCTCGGGCGTGACCAAACCCTATCCTCAGGGCGGCCACTGACGGGGCGGAACCGGCCGGTCCCGTCCGTCCGCCGCGGGCTTGCCGGCGCCTAGAGCCGCCCCAGGCGCCTCGCATGGCCGCTGATCATCCTCAGGGCCACACGGTCCGGCAGATACTGGGCCAGACCCGCCAGCACGTTGTTCATCACCCCCGGCGTCACGCTGGCGCGATTGGACTCGACCGCGTTCCAGCCGATCCGCGCCACATCGGCCGAGCGCATCCACATCCAGCGCGGATAGGCGGCCGACACCTGCTCGCGCGTGCCATTGGCGTCGTGGAATTCCGTCAGCGTATATCCGGGGTTCAGGACGGTGACATGAACCGGCGTTCCCGCCATCTCCAGCCGCAACCCCAGCGACCATTTGATCAGGAAGCTCTTGATCGGCCCATACAGGGTGTCGCCGCCCGTCGCCGGCATCCGTCCGGCCAGGGAGGCGACGTTCAGGATGCGGCCATAGCGCCGCTCGACCATGCCCGGAACGAACAGGCGCGTCAGTTCGATCGGCGCCGAGAGCATGACCCGGACCATGGCCGCATGGTCGGCCGGATCGGTGTTCAGAAAGCCCGAGGTGCGTGAAAAGCCCGCATTGTTGACCAGGCCGTCGACCCTCAGCCCCCGTTCGGCGATCCGCGCCGCCAGACGTTCGGGCGCAGCCGGATCGGCCAGGTCCTCGGCCAGCACGGTCACCTGTGTCGGACCGCCGATCTCCTTGGCCAGGGCCTGCATCGGCGCCTCGCGGCGGGCCGTCAGGATCAGGTCGTGCCCGTGTCGGGCGGCTTCTCGGGCCAGGTCGGCGCCGAGGCCGGACGAGGCGCCGGTGATCAGGATGGTCGGTCTCATGCGGGCGCCTTCATCGAAGCCCCGACCGGGACCTTGATCCCGGCAAGGCTGGCGGGGTGTTCAGCCAGAAGGTCGGCGATGGTCACCCTGGACAGGGCGTCCGACGCCGCCTGGTCGGCCGCCGTCAGGGCCTTGGCCACCTGACGCGGAATATGCTCGCCGATCGGGCAGCCCTTGGCTCCCGCCGGGGGCGAACCCAGGTGGGCGCAACCGTTCACGGCCCGCAGCACCTCGTCCAGATGGATATCCTCGGGCTTTCTCAACAGCCACGATCCGCCCGACGCGCCCGAGCGGGTGGCGATCAGCCCGGCCTTGGCCAACATGGCCGTGACCCGCCGGATCACCACCGGATTGGTCGGCACCGAGGCCGCCAGCACCGCGCTGGCCGCCGCCTGGGCAGGCGCATAAGCCCCCCTGTGGGCCAGATAGGCCAAGGCGTGGGCGGCGACGGGAAAGCGCTGACTGTCGGACATGATGCTGGCCTATACTTAGGCGCGCGGCCAGGGATTCACAAACCCGCCCCCATACAGGGCGTGACCGTGTCGTGGGCGTCGGCTTCAAAACAATGTCCGTCGGGCCACGATTGAACCGGGCGCGGAAAGGGGCTATCAGCCCGCGGCTCTTGATCGGCCCGCCCGTCCCCGGCGAGGCCTGGAGATACTGAATGGCCGGGCCAGACGCCCGCGGCGACAGCGAAGCTTCCGCCGCCTCCCCCTCCTCATCGCCTCTTTCGCCGCCGTCGCACCCCGCGACGCCCGGCGACGCGACCGCGCACGACAGCGGTCACGGCCACGGCGGCGGCCACGGCGGCGCGGGTTTCCGCGCCCTGGTCATCGGCGCCATCGGCGTGGTCTTCGGCGACATCGGCACCAGCCCGCTCTACGCCATGCGCGAGGCCCTGCATCATTCGCGCAGCGGCGGCGCGGCCGAACTGGCCGTTCTGGGCGTGGTGTCCCTGGTCTTCTGGGCGCTGATCCTGGTGGTGACGTTGAAATACGTCGTCTTCCTGATGCGGGCCGACAACAAGGGCGAAGGCGGCACCCTGGCCCTGATGGCCCTGGCCCAGCACGCCATCGGCCGAAGATCCGGTCTGATCTTCCTGTTGGGCGTCTGCGGCGCGGCCCTGTTCTACGGCGACGGCGTCATCACCCCGGCGGTGTCGGTTCTGTCCGCCGTCGAGGGCCTGAAGGACGCGCCGGGCATAGGTCCGGCCCTGGCGCCCTACATCTTGGCCATCGCGGCGGGCATATTGATCGCCCTGTTCATGGTCCAGTCGCGCGGCACCGCCAGCGTGGCGAAATTCTTCGGTCCCCTGACCGCCCTGTGGTTCCTGATCCTGGCGGGGCTGGGCCTGTACCACATCTTCGACGACCTCTCGATTCTGCGCGCCTTGTCGCCGCACTACGGCGTGCTGTTCCTGATCGACAACGGCTTTCTGGGCTTCGTCATCCTGGGCAGCGTCTTCCTGGCCGTGACAGGGGCCGAGGCGCTGTACGCCGACATGGGCCATTTCGGAAAGGCGCCGATCCGCGCCGGCTGGATCTGGTTCGTCCTGCCGTGCCTGACCCTGAATTACCTGGGCCAGGGCGCCCTGGTTCTGGACCATCGCGCGGCGGCCGAGAATCCGTTCTGGATGATGGTGCCCCAGGTCGCCTATTGGCCTGTGCTGGTCATGGCCACCATCGCCACGGTCATCGCCTCGCAAGCGGTGATCACCGGCGCCTTCTCGGTGACCCAGCAGGCGGTGCAACTGGGCCTCCTGCCCCGCATCGACATCCGCAACACCTCCGAGAGTCAGGCCGGCCAGATCTTCGTGCCCTCGGTCAACATGATGCTGATGGTCGGAGTTCTGGTCCTGCTGTTCGCCTTCAAGACGTCTTCGGCCCTGGCCGCCGCCTATGGCATCGCCGTGACCGGTTCGATGTTCGTCGACAGCCTTCTGGCCTGGTTCATCGTCCGGCGCCTGTGGAAGTGGTCCATGCCACTCAGCCTGGCGGTGATCACCCCCCTGGTCTCTTTGGACCTGGTGTTCCTGACCTCCAACCTGCTGAAGATTCCCCAGGGCGCCTGGATGCCCATCGCCCTGGGCGGGGTGTTGCTGCTGATCATGTGGACCTGGGTGCGCGGCTCCCAGATCCTGTCGGAAAAAACCCGCAAGGACAGCCTGCCCCTGACCGATCTGATCGAGATGCTCCGCGCCCGGCCGCCGCATCGCGCGCCCGGCACGGCGGTGTTCCTGACCTCCGATCCCGACATCGCCCCGGTCGCCCTGATGCACAATCTCAAGCACAACAAGGTGCTGCACGAGAAGAACATCATCCTGACCGTCCGCACCGCCGACCGGCCGCGCCTGCCCGAGGACAAGCGCGTCGCCTTCGAGCCGATCAGCGACGACTTCAAGCGCATCGTCGTCACCTACGGCTTCATGGAGACGCCGAACGTGCCGCGCGCCCTGGGCATCTGCCGCAAGCAGGGGCTGAAGTTCGACATCATGTCGACCAGCTTCTTCCTGGGCCGCCGGTCGGTGGTGCCGTCGGCGCGTCAGGGCATGCCGCTGTGGCAGGACCGGCTGTACATCTTCCTGATGCGCAACGCCGCCAATCCGACCGACTTCTTCCACATCCCGCCCGGCCGTGTGGTCGAGATGGGCGCCCAGGTGTCGGTTTGAGCCGTCCGCCCCGGCCGGGGAAAAGCTCCGACGCGCGCGGCCGCCGCATGGCCGAAAGGGCGCGCGGGCCGCGTCCGCCTCGCCGCGAGGTCGCCCCGCGCGAGGACGAAGGCTCTGATATCGGGGTCGAGGCCCGGATCGCCGCCGGGGTGTTGCTGAACGCCGCGCTGGAGAAACGCAACGGCCTGGACGAGGCCCTGTCCTATCGCGAGGTCGCCGCCCTGCCGCCCCAGGACCGGGCCTTCGCCCGCGCCACGGCCATGGCCGCCCTGCGTCGCCTGGGCGAGATCGACCAGATCCTGGCGCGCCGCCTGAAGACCAAACCGTCCGAACCGGTGATGACCATCCTGCGCGTGGCCCTGGCCCAGACCCTGGTGCTGGAGACGCCCGCCTTCGCCGCCGTCTCGACCGCCGTGAAACTGGCCGAGCGTGACGCCAAGACCCGACCCTACAAGGCGCTGGTCAACGCCGTGCTGCGCACCATCGGCCGCGAGGGTCCCGGTCTGACCACCGCGGAGTCCAACCTGCCGGACTGGATCGCCGCCCGCTGGCGCGCGACCTATGGCGAACCCGCCGTGGTCGGCCTGGCCCTGGCCGGCCGCGACGAGCCGCCGACCGATCTCAGCGTCAAGCCGGGGATCGACGCTCCGGCCCTGGCCGAAAGCCTCGACGGCTTCGTCCTGCCCGGCGGCACGGTGCGAACCGGCCGTCGCGGCGACATCGCCCAGTGGCCCGGCTTCGACAGCGGCGACTGGTGGGTCCAGGACGCCGCGGCCGCCGTTCCCGCCCGCCTGTTGGCCGTCCGACCCGGCGAGACCGCGCTGGATATGTGCGCGGCCCCCGGCGGCAAGACGCTGCAACTGGCCGCCGCAGGGGCTTCGGTCGTCGCCCTGGACCGCTCCGAGACCCGGTTGAAGCGGCTGTCGGCCAATCTCGCCCGCACCGGTCTTTCGGCCGAGATCGTCGCCGTCCCGGCCGAGGACTGGGACGATCCGCGCATCTTCGACGCCGTGCTGCTGGACGCGCCCTGCACCGCCACCGGCACCTATCGCCGCAATCCCGAGGTGTTGCGCGCCACCCGCCCCGCCGACGTGGCCAAGCTGGCCGATGTGCAGCACCGCCTGCTCGACGTCGCCGGCGAACGGGTCAAGCCGGGCGGCCGTCTGGTCTATTGCGTCTGCTCGCTGGAGCGCGAGGAGGGCGAGACCCAGGTCCTGGCTTTCCTGCGCCGCAACCCGGCCTTCCGCACCGTTCCGGCCGACCCTGCCGCCGTCGGCGCCCCGCCCGAGGCCCTGACGCCCGAAGGCTGGCTGCGCATCCTGCCCTCGCAATGGCCCGAATACGGCGGCCTGGACGGCTTCTTCGCGGCGCGCCTGGAGCGCGTCGGCTAGGCTTTCGGTTTGCGCCGGGCAGGTTTCGGCAACTCCCCGGACTGCCGTCTTAGCTCAGCGTACTCCTGGTCCACGCGGATCTTTTCGGCGGCCTTCCGCCTTTGGTCGAAGAGCTTGTATTGACTGCGCGCCTCGACATCGGCGCGATCCTTCCTGACTTCGCCTCCGTGCGTCAGCGGAATGCGGCCCAGTTGACGCAACTGCTTGTCCAGCAGCACTTCCGCTTCTGTCATGGTCGTCAGCCGCCCGATCTCAAGCTGATCCTCGAAGATGGACAGCAGGATGTCCGTTAGGCGGTTCAACTCCTTGATCTCTGGGGGACGCAGGTAGTTTTTGGCGACCGTGACATCCGCAGCCTTCACCGCATCGCCTGACCAAACCTGCAATCCCATATTCTCTTCGCTGGCGTCCGCACGCGACACAATGACCTGTGCGGGCGTCAGGTTCGTCACGGCGTAGCAGAGCTTGGCTTGAGTGTTGCGATAGAACTCCCGCCACCGATCCGACTTCGGATCGTAGTCTTGGCATAGCGAGCAGATCTGGCGAATCTCGGCGTAGACATTCGCTTCCGAGCCGCGGATGTCGCGAACGATCTCGCGCAGTTCGGCGACGCGATCCTGTTCGCCGCCCGACTTCAGCCGTTCGGTATCGATCACGAATCCGCTTGTGGCGAACCGCACCAGCACCGCCGTGGCCCAGCGACGAAACAGCGTCGCTTGGGCGGAACTGACCCGATAACCGACCGAGATCACCACATCGAGGCTGCAGGCCGTTACGGTGCGCCCGGCTGGTCCCTTAATTTGCAAAAAATGCAAATCGGGACTTTCCCCCAGTTCATTCTCCTCAAGGATATTCGCGATATGCCGGGAGATGACCGACACGTCCCGGCCAAACAACTGCGCCATCTGCGCCTGCGTCATCCAGAGCTGTTCGCCGTCGAATTTCAGCTCCGCCCGGACGCCCTTTGCAGTGTTGTAGATGAGAAAGCGGTCCCCGGAGTCCTCGTCTTCAAATACACGGACAGGCTCTGCGCCTGTCAGGACGGGTATGGAATCGTCGGCGTCATTCATGGAACAAGAGTAGAACACGGATTGTGCTGTGGTCCAAGTCGCCTTGCCCCCCGGCGCGACCCGCCTTATCCCCGCAACATGGCCGCGCCCCTGATCTGTCCCTCGATCCTCGCCAGCGATTTCGCCCGTCTGGGCGAGGAGGTGCGCGCCCTGGAGGCGGCGGGGGCCGACTGGATCCATGTCGACGTCATGGACGGCCATTTCGTGCCCAACATCACCCTGGGACCCGACTTCGTGAAGGCCATTCGGCCGCACACCGCCCTGCCGTTCGATGTGCATCTGATGGTCGCGCCGGTTGATCCCTGGCTGAAGGCCTATCGCGACGCTGGGGCCGACATCCTGAGCGTCCATCCCGAAAGCGGGCCGCACCTGCACCGCACCCTGGGCGCCATTCGCGAACTGGGGGCCAAGGCGGGCGTGGTCTTCAACCCCGGCACGCCCCTGTCGATCCTGGAAGAGGTCGTCGACGTGGTCGATCTGGTGCTGATCATGTCGGTCAATCCGGGCTTCGGCGGCCAGAAATTCATCCCCTCGGCGCTGGACAAGATCGCCCGCGCCCGCGCCATCCTGGATCGCGCCGGGTCCAAGGCGCATCTCCAGGTCGATGGCGGCGTCACCGCCGACACCGCCGGCGCCTGCGTGGCTGCGGGGGCCGACGCCCTGGTGGCGGGGACCGCCGTGTTCCGGGGCGGGCCGGGCGCCTACGCCGCCAATATCGCGGGACTGAAGGCCGCCAAATCCTCGGCATGAGTCCGTTCGGTCCCTTCTCGCGCGAAGAACCTTCGGTCGGGCCGGGACAGATCCCGGGCCTGCACGGCGCGCCCATGCGCACCCCGATCAAGCCGACCGGAGCGGTCACCGGTCCCGGCCTGTGGCCCGCTATCGTCAGCCGGATGCTGACCCGCCAGTTGTGGATCGAACTGTACGGCCTGCCCGGCTACGCCCTGACGCTGAAGCCGCCGGTCGCCACGGCCTTCGCCGCCACCCCGCGCGACTTTCGCCCCGCCGATCCGGGCGTCGGCAAGCTGATCCTGTCCAACCGCTTCAGCCTGGCGGGCCTGAGCCAGGACCTCGAACCGGGCGGCGACCCCTGGAACCGGCCCAGCCCCAGCCGCGCCTTCGCGGTCGAGTTGCACGCCTTCGCCTGGCTGCCCAGCCTGATGCTGCACGGCGAGCGCGGCGCGCGCGAGGCCCTGCGCCTGACCCTGGCCTGGGGCGATCATTTCAGTCGTTGGTCGCCCTTCGCCTGGGGACCCGAAATCCTGGCCCGCCGGGTCATGAACCTGTCCTGCGCCGCGCGGCGCATGGGCCAGGTCGCCGCCGAGCCTGAACGTCTGCGCCTCGCCGACCTGTTAGGCCGTCAGGCGCGTCAACTGTTGCGTCCTCCGGGCGGAACCGCCGGACGAGCCGAACGTCTGACCGCCGCCGCCGTGGCCGGGTGCGTCCTGGCGGGCAACCCTGGCGCGGGCGTCCGCAAGGCGGCCTTGCGCGACCTGCCGCGCGCCCTGCGCCAGGCCGTGGCCGCCGACGGCGCCCACGCCACGCACGCGCCCGAGATCGGCCTGGAGCTGCTGCTCGACCTGCTGACGCTCGACGACGCCCTGGCCCAGCTCAGCGAAGCTGCGCCCGAGGCGGTGTCCGAGACCATCGCCCGCCTGACCGCCGCCTTGCGCGTGCTGACCCTGCCCGACGGCCGGATGGCGACCTTCCAGGGCGGCGGGCCTTCGACCGCGATCCGCGTCGCCGCCGCCCGCGCCCACGACGACCATGGCGACGATCCCTACGCCCCCGGCGCCTCGCCGGGCATGCAGAGCGTCGGCGGCTTCGTGCGGCTGCGCAGCCCGTTGTTGACCGTCATCGCCGACACCGCGCCGCCGCCGCGCGGGTCCTGGTCCGGCGCCGCCTGCGCCCAGCCCCTGGCGCTGGAGATCGCCTGCGGCCGCGACCGCTTGATCACCGGTTGCGGCTGGACCCCTCGCGCCGCCGACCGCCAGGGCCTGCGCCTGACGCCCGGCCATACCACCCTGACCCTGGGCGAACAGTCGATCGGCGAGCCGCTGGGTGGCTGGAAAGCCGAACTGCTGGGTCCGCGCCTGGTCGGCCGACCGGTTCATGTCGAGGTCGAGCGCCGCGAGGGCGAGGGCGCCCTGTGGCTGGAGATGCAGCACGACGGCTGGGCCGCGCCCCACGGCCTGCTGCACCAGCGCCGCCTCTATCTGGACCAGCGGCTGGACGAACTGCGCGCCGAGGAACGACTGCATCCCGTCCCGGGCCAGAAGGACGTGGTGCGCGCCATCGCCGCCCCCTACGCCATCCGCTTCCAGCTCGAACCCGGCGTCTCGGCCAGCCTGGCGCGGGACCGGCGCTCGATCCTGTTGCGCGGCGCCTCGGGCCGGGGCTGGTGGTTCCGCACCGACGGGCCGGACGTGGCCATCGAACCCAGCGTCCATATCGACGAGGGCCTGACGCGGCGCTCGTTGCAGGTCGTCGTGCGCGGCTCGGCCCGCACCGACGCCGAGACCAAGATCCGCTGGAAGCTCAGCCCGGCGGGCGCGCCGGGCGATCCGGCGTGAGACCCGGCTGACGCCGCCGCCGCCGCGTGCTAGAGGCGCGGCGACTCCCCTTCCCCATCTGTCGAACGGACATCTCCCATGCCCGCCGCTCCCGATTTTCCGCCCGCGCCCGACCGCGTGGCGCCGCAGCGCGCCCTGATCTCCCTGTCCGACAAGGCGGGGCTGGAGGGCGTCGCCCGCGCCCTGCACGCGGCGGGGGTCGAATTGGTCTCGACCGGCGGCACCCGGGCGGCCATCGCGGCGCTGGGCCTGCCGGTGAAGGATGTGGCCGAGCTGACCGGCTTCCCCGAGATGATGGACGGCCGGGTCAAGACCCTGCATCCAGTGGTCCATGGCGGCCTGCTGGGTGTGCGCGACGCCCCGGCCCACGCCCAGGCCATGACCGATCACGCCATCGGCCCGATCGACATCGTCTGGATCGACCTCTACCCGTTTGAATCAACCATTGCCTCGGACGGGGGTTTCGAGGCGGCGGTCGAGAACATCGACATCGGCGGCCCGGCCATGATCCGTTCGGGCGCCAAGAACCACGGCTATGTCGCCGTCTGCGTCGACCGCGCGAGCGCCCAAGAGGTCGCCCAGGCCGCGTCACAGGGCGGAACCACCCTGGTGCAGCGCAAACGCCTGGCCGCCGCCGCCTTCGCCCGCACGGCCGCCTATGACGCCGCCGTCTCGGCCTGGTTCGCCGATCAGGTCGGCGACGCCGCCCCGGCGCGCCTGTCGATCTCGGGCGCCCTGGCCCAGACCCTGCGCTATGGCGAGAACCCGCACCAGTCGGGCGCCTTTTACCGCACCTCGGAATCGCGCCCCGGCGTCGCCAATGCACGCCAGCTTCAGGGCAAGGAACTGGGCTACAACAACATCGCCGACGCCGACGCCGCCTATGAGCTGGTCGCCGAGTTCGAAGCCCCGGCCTGCGTCATCGTCAAACACGCCAACCCCTGCGGCGTGGCGGTCGGCGCCGATCTGGCCGACGCCTATGTCCGCGCCCTGGAATGCGACCCGGTCTCGGCCTTCGGCGGGGTGGTGGCCGTCAATCGGTCCCTGACAGAAGCGGACGCGCGCCTGATCACCGACATCTTCACCGAGGTGGTCATCGCCCCCGGCGCCGACGAGGCGGCCCAGGCCGTCTTCGCGGCCAAGAAGAACCTTCGCCTGCTGCTGACCGACGGCCTGCCCGATCCGCTGGCGCCCGGCCGGGTGTTCCGTTCGGTCTCGGGTGGTTTCCTGGTCCAGTCGCGCGACGCCGCGCGGATCACGGCCGCCGATCTGAAGATCGTCACCCGCCGCCAGCCGACCCCGACCGAGATCCAGGATATGCTGTTCGCCTTCACGGTGGCCAAGCACGTCAAGTCCAACGCCATCGTCTACGCCAAGGACGGCCAGACGGCGGGCATCGGCGCCGGCCAGATGAACCGCAAGGACTCCGCACGCATCGCCGCCATCCGCGCGCGTGAGGCCGGTGCGGCCAAGGGCCTGGCCCATTCTCTGGCCCAGGGTTCGGCCTGCGCCTCGGAAGCCTTCTTCCCCTTCCCCGACGGCCTGCTGGAAGCCGCCGCCGCCGGGGCCACGGCGGTGATCCAGCCCGGCGGTTCGCTGCGCGACGCCGAGGTCATCGCCGCCGCCGACGAGGCGGGCCTGGCCATGGCCTTCACCGGCATGCGGGTGTTCAGACACTGATTTCCTTCTCCCCTTGCGGGAGAAGGATCAATCGCGCGGGACCAGCCGCCACATCCGCAAGGGGTGACGCACGGCCCCGGCCTCCAGCCCGGCCTGTTCGCCCCGGCCCAGATAGAGGTCGGCGCGCACCGGACCCCGGATGGCCGAGCCGGTGTCCAGCGCCATGACCAGGCCGCTATAGCTCGCCCGCGCGCCCGCTAGATTCCCGGCGTCGGCCGAGATCCACACCGTGTCGCCATAGCGCCAATGCCCCGGATCGACGGCGATGGCGCGGCGTTCGGGCAGGGGAATTCCCGCCGCCCCGTTCGGCTGTCCCCCGTCGTCGGCGTCGAGCCGGAACCAGATGTAGCGGGGGTTCAGAGCCATGATCTCGCCCGCCTCAGGCCCGCGGTGGGCGGACAGCCAGGCGCGAATGGCCTCGCCGCTGGTCCCGTTGGCGGGCAGCAGGCCGCGTTCGGCCATCGGCCGGGCGATCCCGGCGAAGGGCTGACCGTTGTCGGCGGCGTAGGCGGCGCGGACCCGGCCTCCGTCCTCGAAGGTCAGATAGCCCGATCCCTGGATCTGCATGAAGAACAGGTCCTCGGCCCGCATCCAGGCGATCGCCTGTTCGGGCCGCGCCGCCGTCTCGATCGCCGCCCGGTCGTCATAGGGGGCCGTCGAACCGTCCGGGCGGCGGCGCACGAACCGGCCCTCGATCCGCTCCAGATCGGCGGGCCGGGCCAGAACCGGCTTGTCGAACTCGGGCGTCCAGGCGCGCCGCGCCGGATATTCAGGGGCGAAATAGGCGGTCAGCAGACCGGACCGCCCGTCGGCGGTCCGGGCCTCGGCGGCGACGAAATGGGTTTCGAAGAAACGGCGCGCCTCGCTGGGGGTCGGCAGGCGCGCGGCCGCCATCATGGCCTTGGCGAGATCGCACACGTCCCGGCCCTCGCGACCGGCGCCGCAACCCCGTGCATAGCTTTCCAACGCCGTCAGGTGGTTCTCCTGATCCCAGCCCGGAAGGTCGGCGACCGCCACCGTCTGGATCGCCGGACGCGGCGACGGCGGTGGAAGGTGGGGACGGGCGGACGCGGGCGTCGGCCCGGGCGATGTCGCGCAGGCGGCCAGCAGCGCCGTCAGGGCGACGGCCGCGAACCGGACCCGCGCGGCCCTCACGCCGAGGCCGGCTCGACGCGGGCCAGGACCCAGTTCGGGTCACTGGCGTTCAGCGACCGTTCGAAGGTCCAGTGTTCGGCCGTGCGGCGTTCGTCGACCGTCTCGGTCCCCCCCTTGACCAGGGTGTTGCGCAGTTCGGCCAGGAACCGCACCTTGGCTACGGCGCGATCGCCCTCGGCGGCGGCGGTTTCCAGGTCGGCGCGCGGCGGGTGGATGAATTCGACCTGTTCGGTCTCGCCCCGACCCTCGCGCGCGGTCATGCCGCTTTCGAACGAGGCCATGACGGCAGGGGTCAACAGCGGCTTCAGCGCCTCGCGATCGCCCTGGGCGTAGCCGCGCACGATGGTTTCATAGGCTTGACGCGCGCCGTCCAGGAAGCGGGCCGGATCGAACGACGGATCGCGCGCCTTCAGCCCGGCGGCGGCCGACAGGGCGGCGGCGTCCAGCGGCGACGGACGCTGGACTTCGGGCGTGGGACCGGCGGGCAGGGGATTTTTCGCATCCTCCTCGGGCTGACGGCCGACCTTCTTGCCCAGCACATTATAGAGCTGGAACAGCACGAAGGCCGCGATCACGGCGAAGACGACGATGGAGAACTGTGTGGGCAACGGCTTGCGGGGGGTCAAAAGCGGCGGAGGCGCGCACCCTCAGGATTAGGCGCCCGTCTCGCCCGGCGCAAGGCGCGGCGTTGCGGCGTGACGCCGCCCCGTGCTAGTCGCCGCCCTCGTTCCTTTTCGCCTCCAGGCTCCGAAACACCCATGACCGACGCCACGCCGCCCGCCGAACCCCCCGCCGCTCCCGAGCAGGGCCAGCCCGCCGGTCCCGGCTTCCGCATTCTGGCGCAATACGTTCGCGACCTGTCGTTCGAGAACCCTCGCGCGCCCGAGAGCCTGCGCACCGACGGCAAGCCCCAGATTGACATGGGCGTCGAAATGAACGCCGGCGGCCGCCCCGACGGCCTGTTCGAGGTCGATCTGAAACTGTCGGTTCGCGCCGTTCACGAAGACAAGCCGGTCTTCCATATCGAGCTGGTCTATGGCGGTCTGTTCGCCCTGTCGGGCGTTTCCGAGCAGGACATCGAGCCGATGCTGCTGATCGAATGCCCGCGCTATCTGTTCCCGTTCGCGCGCCAGATCATCGCCTCGGCCACCGCCGACGGCGGCTTCTACCCGCCCTTCATGGTCGACCCGATCGACTTCGCGGCCATCTACATGGCTCGTCAGGAACAGATCGCCCGCAGTCCGGCCGAACCCGGACAGGCCTGAGATCAAGACGCCTCGGCGATCTTCACGCCATAGCCCGCCCACAGCGAGCCGTCCTTGAGCTGTTCCGCCAGGAAGGCGATATGGGCGGCCCGCTCGGTCTCGGTCGAGCCGACGGCCAGCGGTCGGGGTCGCGGCGCATAGCCGCCCTGGGCGGCCGCTGTCGCGGCCGCGCGCGCGGTCGGCCCGCCCGACAGGTCCAACGCCCGTTCCTTGCCGCCCTTCAGCTCCAGATAGACCTCGGCCAGCAGCCGCGCGTCGATCAGGGCGCCGTGCAGAGTGCGCTCGACCAGCGAGACCTTGAAGCGCTTGCACAGGGCGTCCAGCGAATTGGCCATGCCCGGAAACCGCTTCTGGGCCAGTTGCAGCGTGTCGATCCAGCGCGATCCGTCGATCAGCGGGCGATCGCAACGACGGCACTCGAAGTCGATGAAATTGCGATCGAACTGGGCGTTGTGGGCGATGATCGGGGCGTCGCCGATGAAGGCCATCAGATCGTCGACGATCGCGGCGAATTTCGGCGCGTCCTTGACCTTGTCGTCGGTGATGCCGTGCACGGCGATGGCCCCAGGCGGGATCGACCGCTCCGGGTTGACGAAGCGATGGAAGGTGCGGCCTGTCGGCAGCAGATCCTCGATCTCTATACAGCCGACCTCGATCAGCCGGTCGCCGGTCTTGGGGTCGAAGCCGGTGGTTTCCGTATCCAGAACGATCTCGCGGGCCATGACCCTCTATTGGCCCGCTTCGGCGTCGGGGTGAAGCCTCCGGCGCGGCGGCGTCCACAGCGGATCGGTCACCGTCGCGACGATCCGGTCCACGGCGTCACGCGCCGCCTCGATCCCGTGGCCGGTGTCGATGATGAAGTCGGCCAGGCGGCGCTTCTCGGCGTCGGGCGTCTGGCGCGCCAACAGGGCGTCCAGCCGTTCGCGCGTCATGCCGGGCCGGGCCAGGACCCGCGCCGCCTGAACGTCGGGGTCTGCGGTGACCACCACCACCGCATCGACCAGGGCGTCCAACCCCTTTTCGAACAGCAGGGGGATGTCCAGCACCGCCAGTTTGAACCCTTCGGTTTCGGCCTGGGCCAGGTCTTCCAGCCGGTGTGCGCCGACCAGAGGGTGCACCACCGCCTCCAGCCGGGCGAAGGCGTGGGCGTCGGTCCCCAGGGCCTGGGCCAGCCGATCGCGATCCACGGCCCCCTTCACGACCACGCCTGGGAACAGGGCGCCGACCGGTCCGACCGCCGCCCCGCCCTTGGCATAAAGGCGATGCACGGCGTCGTCGGCGTTCCAGGTGAAGGCTCCAGCCTCCGCGAACAGGCGCGCCGTGGTCGACTTGCCCATGCCGATCGACCCGGTCAGGCCCAGCACGATCACGACGCCGCCTCCAGGGCAGGGGTCCGCACGTCCACGACGGGCGGGGCGAGACCGAACAGAGCCTCGAACGACGGCCGCGCCTGTCCGATCAGCATGGCCAGCCCATCGACAGTCGTCAGGCCGCGCGCCCGCCCGGCGGCCAAAAAGGGGGTGATGACGGGGCGATAGCTCATGTCCATCAACACCGCGTCGGGTCTCAGGCCCGCCATGTCCAGTTCGGGCCTTACCGAGAGGGCGTTGACGAGCAGCCGGGCCTCGCGGACGGTTTCGATCCCGCCAGCCGCCGCGCCCAGGTCGGCGGCCAGGGCCTCGGCCCGATCCCGCGTCCGATTGACCACCGTGACCCGCGCCCCCGCCTCGCTCAAGGCCGCGACCGCCGCCCGTGCGGCCCCGCCCGCGCCCAGCACGACCGCCGCCGCCCCGGCCAGGTCCAGCCCCGGCGCCTGTTCGACCAGGGCCGCCATCAGGCCGCGCCCGTCGGTGCTGTCGGCCCACAGACCCCCATCGCGCCGAACCAGCAGATTGGCCGAGCCGCAGCGGCGCGCCGTCTCCGACACGCCGTCGGCCAGGGCGAAGGCGGCCGTCTTGAACGGGGCGGTGATGTTCAGCCCGGCCAACTCGCCCGACCGCGCCCGCGCGACCAGGGCGGCGAAGGCGGTCTCATCGATCGGCTCGAAAGCGTCATAACGCGCATCCAGGCCCGCCGCCGTGATCCATATCCCGTGGATCAGCGGGCTGAGCGACTGGCCGATCGGGCGGCCGACGACGCCGGCGATCCGGGTCATGTCGCGATGATCCCGTGACGCCGCAACTGATCCAGAACCGTCCACAGGGGCAGGCCCAGAACGGTGAAATAATCGCCCTCGATCCGCGCGAAGAGTTGCGCCCCCATCCCCTCCAGCCGGTAGGAGCCGACACAGGCCAGCAGCGCCTCGCCCTCGGCCGCCAGATAGGCGTCCAAGAAGGCGTCCGAGAAGTCCCGCACCCACAGTCCGGCCGTGTCGACGCCGGACCAGACCACCTGACCGTCTCGGGCCAGGGCGGCGCCGGAATGCAAGTGATGGACCCGGCCGCGCATGGCCGCCAGCCGCGCCCGCGCCTCGTCCAGGTCGCGGGCCTTGGACACCAGGCCGCCGTCGAAGGCCAGGGTCTGATCGGCGCCCAGAACCCAGGCGTCCGGCGCGGCGCGCGACGCCGCCAGAGCCTTCGCCCGCGCCAATTCCTCGGCCAGGCCCGCCGCCTCGGCCGGATCGAACCTCGCCTTGACCGCCGCCTCGTCGACGTCGGCCGCGCGCACGTCGAACGGCACGCCCGCGCCCGTCAGCATATCGCGCCGCGCGGCGCTCTTGGAGGCCAGGATCAGCCGGGTCACCAGTTGCTCGCCAGACTGCGGCTGCGGCGCTCGCTCAACAGGTTGATGATGGCCGCCGCCGTCTCCTCGACCGAGCGGCGGGTCACGTCGATGACCGGCCAGCCGCGTCGCTCGAAGGCCCGGCGGGCCTTGACCGTCTCTTCGCGCACGGCGTCATGATCGACATAGCTGGAGGCGCGCGAGGCGTTCAGCCCGTCCAGGCGGTTCTTGCGGATCTGAACCAGGCGGTCGGGCGACACCGTCAGGCCCACGACCAGAGGATTGCGCAGGGCCGTCAGCCGTTCTCCGTCCTCCTGGCCCGGGACCAGGGGCACATTGGCCGCGCGGATGCCGCGATGGGCCAGATAGATGCAGGTCGGAGTCTTTGAGGTGCGGCTGACCCCGCACAGCACCACGTCGGCGCCCTCCAGCTCGTCCGTCGCGCCCTGGCCGTCGTCATGGGCCATGGCGAAGTCCAGGGCGGCGATACGGTTGAAATATTCATGATCCAGCGCGTGCTGGGCGCCGACCCGGGTCGACAGGGCCGCGCCCAGATAGCGCGACAGGGCGCCGACCAGAGGGTCCAAGGCCCCGATCTGCGGCATGTCCAGGCGGCGGCAGCCGTCTTCCAACTGTTCGCGCAGTTCGCGGTCGACGATGGTGTGCAACACCACGCCCGGCGCATCGGCCACCTCTTCCAGCACCCGCTCCATCTGTTTGGGCGACCGGACCAGGGCGTAGATGTGCTCGATGGGGATGACGCCGTCGAAACGGGCCGTCACCGCCTTGGCCATGGCGTTCAGGGTTTCGCCGGTCGAGTCCGAGACCAGATGGACATGGAAATAGGTCGCCAGGCGGCTCGGGCCGGTGCGGGAAGGGCGGGCGGGCGTCATGCGGCGACGAGAATCCTGTGGGCGGGCTGTGGGAGTCCGTGCGGGTCCCTGGGCGCCGATGACCATAGCGCCGGGTCGCGACGGCGGCGAGGGTGGAGCGAAAGGGACAGGCGTCCCCTCCTGATCCCGCTTCATCCCCCTAGGCGCCGTCGTCTCTGACGCGCGTGGGGAAAACCTTAACAAATCCCTAACGGCGCCCAGGCCGGGGCGCGGCGGAAGGCCCGCGGATTAAGACTTCCTTAACCCTTATCCCCGGTTTCGACAGCCTGGGCGAAACCGCGTCGCAAACCGGGCGTCGGGCGTGCAAAACCGGGTCGAACGGTCGGTGAATCCGCCGGTCATCCCCGTCATCCCGCGCCCTACCAACCCCTTCCATTCCTCTAATTCGTCTTTGAACTGGATTAGGGTTGAGCCTGAACGGCGGGGACCGTATCCAGCGTGGCGATGAGCACGCCCCTTCTGATCCGCGTTCTGAACGGCGAGACCCCGGCCCGGCCTCCGGTCTGGTTCATGCGTCAGGCCGGGCGCTACCTGCCGGAATACCGCGCGCTTCGGGCCGAGGCGCCGGACTTCATCAGCTTTTGCCTGAATCCGGAGATGGCGGCCGAGGCGACCTTGCAGCCGATGCGGCGGTTCGGCTTCGACGCGGCCATCGTCTTCGCCGACATCCTGCTGATCCCCGGCGCCCTGGGCCAGGATGTCTGGTTCGAGGCGGGCGAGGGACCGCGTCTGGGCGCCCTGCCGGACCTTCAGGCCATGCGCGAGCGAGCGCCTGACGCCGGTCAGGCGCTGTCGGCGGTCGGCGAGACCCTGAGCCGCGTGCGCGCGGCGCTGGAGCCGGAGCGGGCGCTGATCGGCTTCGCGGGCGCGCCTTGGACGGTGGCGACCTATATGCTGGACGGCGAGGCCCGCACGATCGGCAAGGGCGAACGCGCCCAGGCCCGCACCTATGCCTATGCCGAGCCTGAAACGGTCGCGGCCCTGCTGGACGTGCTGGTCGAGGCCACGGCCCACTATCTGCGTATGCAGCAGGACGCCGGGGCGCAGGTGCTGAAGATCTTCGAGAGCTGGGCCGAGGGCCTGCCCGACGACCTGTTCGAGACCCTGGTTCTGGCGCCGCACCAGGCCCTGATCCGCCGCGCGCGCGAGCTGGGCGTGACCGTGCCGATCATCGGCTTTCCGCGCGGTTCGGCGGCCCTGGCCGAACGCTATGCGCGTGAAGCGGGCAGTCAGGGCGTGGCCTTGGACACCGCCTGTCCGTTGGAAGTCGGCCGCCGGGTCCAGGCGATCAAGCCCATCCAGGGGGCCTTGGACCCGCTGCTGCTGCGCGCCGGCGGCCCGATGCTGGACCGGCGCATCGATCAGCTCAAGGACGCCTGGGGGCAGGGACCTTGGATCTTCAACCTGGGCCATGGCATCCTGCCGGACGTGTCGATCGACCATGTCCATCAGGCCCTGAAGCGGATCGGCGCCGAATGAGCGGCCGGGACGGACGAAGGATCGCCATCGTCCTGTTCAACCTGGGCGGTCCCGACGGCCCGGCGGCGGTGAAGCCCTTTCTGGCCAATCTGTTCAGCGACCCGGCCATCATCGACCTGCCGGGCCTGATCCGGCGGCCATTGGCGAATTTCATCGCCGCCCGACGCGAGCGGTCGGCCCAGGCCAACTACGCCGTCATGGGCGGCGGTTCGCCCCTTTTGCCGGAGACCCGCAAACAGGCTGACGCCCTGGAGGCGGCCCTGGCGGCGACGCGGCCGGGCGAGGTGGTGCGGACCTTCATCGCCATGCGCTACTGGAACCCGCTGACCGAACAGGCGGCGGCCGAGGTGGCGGCCTTCGCGCCTGACGAGATCGTTCTGCTGCCGCTGTATCCGCAGTTCTCGACCACCACGACGGAATCGTCGCTGAAACGCTGGGCCGAGGTCTATCGCGGGCCGGGCCGGTCGCGGACGGTCTGCTGCTATCCGCGCGCGGACGGCTGGATCGCGGCCCAGGCCGAGGGCGTCAGGGCCAGGCTGGCCGAGGCGGGCGACGCCCCGGTGCGGGTGTTGTTCTCGGCCCACGGCGTGCCGGAAAAGATCATCGCCGGGCGCGGCGATCCCTATCAGGAGCAGGTCGAGACGACCTGCGCCGCCATCGCCGAGGCTGCGGGCCTGGTCGACTGGGCGATCTGCTATCAGAGCCGGGTCGGGCCGCTGAAATGGCTGGGACCGTCGACGGCCGAGGCCATCGAACAGGCCGGCGCCGACGGCGTGGGCGTGGTGGTGGCGCCGGTGGCCTTCGTTTCCGAACACGTCGAGACCCTGGTCGAGCTGGATGTCGAATACGCCGAATTGGCGCATCGTCTGGGCGTCGCCCCCTATCTGCGCGCTGCGGCCGTGGGTGCGGACCCGGCCTTCATCGACGCCCTGGCCGGGGCGGTGGATCAGGCCCTGGGCCGAACGGACGTCGGCCCCTATGGTCCAGGCTGCGCGGGTCGCTGGGCGGCCTGTCCGTGCCAGAAGGAGGCGGCGTGAGCATCGGCGTGTTCGAGATCGTGCGCGGTCTGCACATCCTGGCGGTGATCGCCTGGATGGCGGGCATGTTGTTCCTGCCCCGGCTCTACGCCTATGACGCCGAACAGGCCGACAAGCCCGAGCCGCTGCGCTCGGAGATGCGCGCCCTGCTGCGCGGCTGGCAGAGACGTCTTTTGAAGATCATCATCAATCCCGCGATGATCGCGACATGGGCGCTCGGGGTCTGGATGATCCTGATCCACGTCTATGGCTTCGGCGAGGGGTGGGGTTTCGTGCTCCAGCCGTGGATGGCGACCAAGCTCGTGGCCGTGACCGCGCTCAGCGCCTGGCACGGCTTCCTGGCTGGAGAGCTGAAGCGCATCGCCGCCGGAACCTCGACCCGTTCGGGCCGGTTCTGGCGCATGACCAATGAAATCCCCTTCGTCATCGCCGTCATCGCCGTGATGTCGGTGACCACCCAGTGGACCTTTTAAGGGCGCTACCGCCTGGCTCGCGGAGCCGCGCTGCTTGAGCGTTTCTTTTGGGGCGCTACCGCTCGCGACGCGGTCGCTCGCTGCTTGAGCGCAGTCTAGGTGCGTTATCGCTCGACGCGTGCGGCCGCGCCGCTTGACCTGACCCCCTGAAGCGTGGTTTCGCTGGCGGCGAACCGATCCTGGCCTTGCCGGACGGTCCCTCTCTTACAGCGATGCCGCCTCCTTCGACTGCCGAGGCGGAGTCCATCGTTCCTCCCGGCCGCGAGGCCAGACATCGTCAGACCTGCCCGCGCCGCGAGACCTGTCCCGCGGCCGTGCCCGTGAGCGCACACCATGACCGACCCGACCGAAACCCCCGAAGCCGACATCGACACCACCCGCGCCGACCAGGTCGTCATCGACCAGGAAGCCGACGAGGACGACGACGGCGAACCCATCGTGCCGAACGGCCGCATCACCCTGGCCGAACTGAACGAGAAATCGCCGGCCGATCTGGTGGCCTTCGCAGAGGGGCTGGAGGTCGAGAACGCCTCGAACCTGCGCAAGCAGGACCTGCTGTTCGCCATCCTCAAGGCCCTGGCCGAGGAGGAGGTCGAGATCATCGCCGACGGCGTGCTGGAGATCCTGCCCGACGGCTTCGGCTTCCTGCGCAGCCCGGACGCCAATTATCTTCCGGGTCCTGACGATATCTATGTGTCTCCCTCGCAGATCCGCCGCTTCGGTCTGCGCTCGGGCGACACCATTCATGGGGCTGTGCGCGCGCCGCGCGAGGGCGAACGCTATTTCGGCCTGCTGAAGGTCGACACCATCAATCTGGAAGACCCCGAGACGGTCAAGACCAAGGTCCTGTTCGACAACCTGACCCCGCTCTATCCCGAAGAGCGGCTGAACATGGAGATTCAGGACCCGACCCTGAAGGACCGTTCCGGCCGGGTCATCGACATCGTCGCCCCCCTGGGCAAGGGCCAGCGCTGCCTGATCGTGGCCCCGCCGCGCGTCGGCAAGACGGTGATGTTGCAGAACATCGCCAAGTCGATCGAGGCCAACCATCCCGAGGTCTTCCTGATCGTGCTGCTGATCGACGAGCGCCCTGAGGAAGTCACCGACATGCAGCGCACGGTCAAGGGCGAGGTCGTGGCCTCGACCTTCGACGAACCGGCCAGCCGCCACGTCGCCGTGGCCGAGATGGTGATCGAAAAGGCCAAGCGCCTGGTCGAGCACAAGAAGGACGTGGTGATCCTGCTGGACTCCATCACCCGCCTGGGCCGCGCCTACAACGCCACCGTGCCGTCGTCGGGCAAGGTGCTGACCGGCGGCGTCGACGCCAACGCCCTGCAACGGCCCAAGCGCTTCTTCGGCGCGGCCCGCAATGTGGAGCAGGGCGGGTCGCTGACCATCATCGCCACGGCCCTGATCGACACCGGCAGCCGCATGGACGAGGTGATCTTCGAAGAGTTCAAGGGCACCGGCAACTCCGAGATCGTGCTGGACCGCAAGGTCGCCGACAAGCGCATCTTCCCGGCCATCGACGTGCTGAAGTCGGGCACCCGCAAGGAAGACCTGATCACGCCCAAGGATCAGTTGACCAAGACCTATGTCCTGCGCCGCATCCTGAACCCCATGGGTCCGCAGGACGCCATCGAATTCCTGCTCGACAAGCTGCGCCAGACCAAGAACAACGCCGACTTCTTCCAGAGCATGAACACCTGATGCGGCGGGGTGAGGGGTGAAGAGTGAGCAAGGCGTGAGCCAGGCGGGGATCGCTCACCTCTTGCTCACTCCTCACCTTTCACCCTTTGAGTGTTTCACGTGAAACAGGAGGCGTTTCGATGAAGGTCAATGTCGAGATCGACTGCACCCCGGCCGAGGCCCGGGCCTTTCTGGGCCTGCCCGACGTGGCGCCGCTGAACGAGGCCATGGTCGCCGAGATGCAGAAGCGGATGCAGGCCAATGTCGCGGCCATGCAGCCGGACGAGCTGATGAAGACCTGGACCAGCTTTGGTCTCCAGGCCCAGGACCAGTTCCGCCGCCTGATGGAATCGGCCGTCGCCGGCGCGGCCAAGCCCTGAGGCTGTGACCGACACCGTCTTCGCCCTGGCGACGCCGCCCGGCCGGGGCGCGATCGCCGTCATCCGCCTGTCCGGGCCGGAGACCCGCCAGGCGCTGGCGGCGCTGGGCGTCGAGCGGCCGAAACCGCGCACGGCCCTGCTGCGCGACCTGGCCCATGACGGCGTCCATATCGACCAGGGGTTGGTGCTGTGGTTCCCCGGCCCGGCCTCCTATACGGGCGAAGATTGCGCCGAGCTGCAACTGCATGGAAGCCGGGCGGTGGTCGAGGCGGCGGGGAGGGCGCTGCTGGACCTGGGTCTGCGCCTGGCCGAACCGGGCGAGTTCACTCGCCGCGCCTTCGAGAACGGCCGCATGGACCTGGCCCAGGCCGAGGCCGTGGCCGACCTGATCGACGCGGAAACCGAGGCCCAGGCGCGTCAGGCCCTGGGTCAGTTGAGCGGCGCCCTGTCCCAGGTCTATGCCGGGTTCCGCGCCGACCTGCTGCGCGCCCTGGCCCTGATCGAGGCCGAGATCGACTTTCCCGACGAGGAGGTCCCCGACAATCTGGCGCGTACGGCCGGACCGGTGCTGGACGGGGTGGCCGCGCGGCTGGAAGCGGCCCTGGCCGATGGGCGGCGCGGCGAACGGGTGCGGCAAGGCTATCGCATCGTGCTGATCGGCGAGACCAACGCCGGCAAGTCGTCGCTGTTCAACGCCCTGGTCGCGCGCGAGGCGGCCATCGTCACCCCCATCGCCGGCACCACCCGTGATGTGCTGGACGCCGAACTGGTGATCGGCGGCTATGCCGTGACCCTGTCGGACACGGCGGGCCTGCGCGACAGCGCCGACCCGGTCGAAGCCGAGGGCGTGCGCCGGGCGCGGGCGCGGGCCGAGGCGGCCGATCTGAGGCTGTGGGTGCGGGCGCCGGGCGATCCGGCGGGGGCGGCGGCCGACCATGCGCGCCCCGGCGATCTGGTGGTTCTGAACAAGGCCGATCTGGGCCGGGCCGATCCGGTCGAGGGGTTCGAGACCCTGACCGTCAGCACCGAGACAGGGCTGGGGTTGTCCGTGCTGCATGACTGGATCGCGGCCCGTCTGGCGCGCGACCTGTCCGGCGCCGACTTCCCGGCCGTGACCCACGAACGCCACCGTCGCCGACTGACCGAGGCGCTGGAAGCCGTGCGGGCAGGGCGGGCCGTGCTGGACCGCGCGCCGGAAATGGCGGGCGACGACCTGCGCCGCGCCGTCGAGGCCCTGTCGCGGGTCACCGGCGGCATCGGGGTGGAAGAGATCCTGGGCGAGGTCTTCGCCAACTTCTGCATCGGCAAGTAGTGAAGGGGGAAACGGGAGCGCAGGGGTGAGCGCATAGGCGAGGGTCCGCTTACCCGACTTCCTCCGCCCACCCTCGCCCCGACCGTCTCGATGTTTCACGTGAAACATGCCCCAGGTGGCGTTTTCGGCCCGTTTCGCCTATGTGCGCGCCATGAGCACCTTCGACGTCATCGTCATCGGCGGCGGACACGCCGGCTGTGAGGCCGCGGCGGCCTCGGCGCGTCTGGGCGCACGCACCGCCCTGTTGACCCAGAAGCTGGCGACCATCGGCGAGATGAGCTGCAACCCGGCCATCGGCGGCCTGGGCAAGGGCCATCTGGTGCGCGAGATCGACGCCCTGGACGGCGTCATGGGCCGCCTGGCCGATCAGGCGGGCATCCAGTTTCGCCTGCTGAACCGGTCCAAGGGCGCCGCCGTGCGGGGGCCGCGCAGCCAGATCGACCGGAAACTTTATCGCCAGGCCATGCAGGCCGAAATGGCAGCGACCCCGAACCTGACCCTCGTCGAAGGCACGGCCGAGGGTCTGATCCGCGACGGCGGCCGTGTGGCAGGGGTCGAACTGTCCGACGGGCGTCGCCTGACCGCCGGAGCCGTGGTCCTGACGACGGGCACCTTCCTGAACGGCGTCATCCATCGCGGCGACGAGCGGCGGGCGGCCGGACGCGAAGGCGATGCGCCCTCCACCGGTCTGGCGGAGGACCTGTATGGAACCGGCCTGACGATGGGCCGCCTGAAGACCGGCACCCCGGCGCGGCTTGACGGCCGGACCATCGCCTGGGGCCGGCTGGAGATGCAGGCGGCGGACGACGAACCCGTGCCCTTCAGCTTCCTGACAGACCGGATCGAGGTTCCACAGATCGCCTGCGGCATCACCCATACGACCGAAGAGACCCACGCCATCATCGCCGGAGCCTTGAGCGAGAGCGCCGTCTATGGCGGTCGCCTGTCCGGCCGCGGGCCGCGCTACTGCCCCTCGATCGAGGACAAGGTCGTGCGTTTCGCCGACAAGACCAGCCACCAGATCTTCCTGGAGCCAGAGGGGCTGGACGACCCGACCGTCTATCCGAACGGCGTCTCGACCTCGGTGGGCGAGGCGACGCAGATGGCCTTCCTGCGCACCATTCCGGGGCTGGAGGCGGTCCAGGTGTTCCGCTTCGGCTACGCCATCGAATACGACTATGTCGATCCGCGCGAACTGACGCCGGGACTGGAGGTCAAACGCCTGCCCGGCCTGTGGCTGGCCGGTCAGATCAACGGCACCACCGGCTATGAGGAGGCGGGCGCCCAGGGGCTGATCGCCGGGACCAACGCCGCGCGGGCGGCGGGCGGCGGCGATCCGCTGATCCTGGGGCGCGACCAGGCCTATATCGGCGTGATGATCGACGACCTGGTCACACGGGGTGTGACCGAGCCATACCGAATGTTCACCAGCCGGGCCGAGTATCGCTTGACCCTGCGCGCCGACAACGCCGATCAACGGCTGACTCCGCTGGGCGTCAATGCCGGACTGGTCGGTTTGGGACGCCGCGCGGCCTATGAGGCCAAGGCGACGGCCCTGGCGGCGGCCTCGGCTCTGGCCCGCGACACGCGCTTCACGCCGAAAGAGGCGCAAAGTCTCGGCGTGGCGGTCAACAACGACGGCCAGCGTCGGTCGATCCGCGACCTTCTGGCCTATCCGGGCGTCGACCTGACGGTGTTCGAGGGGACCTATCCCGCCATCGCCGACTGGAGCGCGGCCGTGCGCGAACAGGTCGAGATCGAGGCGGGCTATGCCGGTTATCTGGACCGCCAGGCCGCCGACATCGCGGCCCTGGCCAAGGAGGAGGCGCTGAGCCTGCCAACCGACATCGACTATGCCGCCATCGCCGGACTGTCGCACGAACTGCGCGAGAAGCTGAGCCTGGTCCGGCCCCAGACCCTGGGCCAGGCCAACCGCATCGAGGGCATGACGCCGGGCGCCCTGACGGCCTTGTTGGGCCATGTGAAACGTCGCGACGCCGCCTGATGGACGCCGCCCAGTTCCAGACCCTGACCGGCGCGTCCGACGCCGCCGTCGCCGACCTGGAGACCTTCCGCCTGAGGCTGGCGGAGGCGAACGAGCACATGAACCTGGTCGGCCCGGCGACGATGCCCGACTATTGGAGCCGTCATGTGCTGGACAGCGCCCAACTGCTGGATCACGCGCCGGACGCCGTGACCTGGGCCGATCTGGGCGCGGGGGCGGGCTTTCCCGGCGTGGTCCTGGCCATACTTTTGAAGGGACGGCCGGATGCGCACGTCTGGCTGATCGACAGCCTGGGCAAGCGTTGCCGCTTTCTTCAGACGGTGGTCGACGAGCTGGATCTGCCCGCGACGGTGATCTGGGGCCGGGCGGAGGCCCAGACGGTGACGGTCGACGTCGTCACCGCCCGCGCCGTGGCCGCGATGGACAAGCTGCTGGGTTATGCACAGCCCTATTTCGATCGCGGTGCACAAGGCCTGTTCCTGAAGGGGGAGAGCGTCGAGACGGAGTTGACCGAGGCCCGGAAATCCTGGCGTTTCGAGAGCGAATGGGTCCCGTCGCTGAGCGATCCCCGGGGCCGCGTCGTCAAGGTCGGGAGTGTGCGTCGTGTCCGCTGAACGAAAACCCATGCGGGTCCTGGCCGTGTCGAACCAGAAGGGCGGGGTGGGCAAGACCACCACGGCCATCAACCTGGGCACCGCCCTGGCCGCCATCGGCGAGCGGGTGCTGATCGTCGACATGGACCCCCAGGGCAATGCCTCCACCGGTCTGGGCGTTCCACGTGAAACGCGGCGGGTGACCATCTATGACGTCGTCGTCGACGGGCGATCCATCGCCGACGCGGCGGTCGAAACCACCGTGCCGGGCCTGGCCATCGTGCCCGCCGACGCCGACATGTCGGGCGTGGAGATCGAGCTGAGCCAGGCCGATCGGCGCTCGTACCGCCTGCGCGACGCCCTGGAGGCGCACGCCCGTTCGGGTCAGACCGGGTATGACTATGTCCTGATCGACTGCCCGCCCTCATTGAATCTGCTGACGCTGAACGCCATGGCGGCGTCGGATGCGGTGCTGGTGCCGTTGCAATGCGAGTTCTTCGCTCTGGAGGGCCTGACCCAGTTGATGCGGACCATCGACATGGTGCGTCAGAGCCTGAACCCGGCCTTGGAGATCCAGGGCCTGGTCCTGACCATGTACGACCGCCGCAACGCCCTGTCGGGCCAGGTCGCCAACGATGTGCGCAGCCATTTCGGCGACAAGGTCTATGACGCCGTCATTCCCCGCAATGTGCGGGTGTCCGAGGCGCCGTCCTTCGGCAAGCCGGCGTTGATCTACGATCTGAAATGCGCGGGCAGCCAGGCCTATCTGCGGCTGGCCCGCGAGGTGGTGGCCCGCGAGCGCCTGCGTCGCGCCGCCTGAATGAAACGGAAACGCTGAATTGTCTGAACGTCAAAGAGGTCTGGGTCGCGGTCTGTCGGCCCTTTTGGGCGAGCCGGTGGCGGCCGAAGGCGCGGTGGCGCCCGCCGCGGGCGTTCAGCTTGCGCCGATCGAGAGCCTGAAACCCAACCCGGATCAGCCGCGCAAGGCCTTCGCGCGCGAGGAGCTGGAGGAACTGGCCGCCTCGATCCGCGACAAGGGCGTGCTCCAGCCCATCCTGGTCCGCTCCCAACCAGGCGAGGACGGCGTCTGGCAGATCATCGCCGGGGAACGCCGCTGGCGGGCCGCGCAACAGGCGCGTCTGACCCAGGTCCCCATCGTGGTCCGCGAGATTGACGACCGCGAGGTGCTGGAAGTCGCCATCATCGAAAACGTCCAGCGCGCCGACCTGAATCCGGTCGAGGAGGCCCAGGCCTATGGCCTGTTGATGGAGCGTTTCGGCCGCACCCAGGACGCCCTGGCCGGGGTGGTGGGCAAGAGCCGCAGCCACGTGGCCAACACCATCCGTCTGTTGCAACTGCCCGAGGCGGTGCTGGAGCACGTGTCCGACGGGCGTCTGTCGGCCGGTCACGCCCGCGCCCTGATCACCGCGCGCGACCCTTCGGCCCTGGCCGAGGCGGTGCTGAAGGATGGTCTGAACGTGCGCCAGACCGAGGCCCTGGCCCGGCGCTCGGCCGAGGGTCCGAAGGCCGCCAAGGCGAAATCGGCCGCGACCGGCGCCGCCAACGCCGACCTGGCCGCCCTGGAGCAGGACCTGTCCGACGCCCTGGGCCTGAAGGTCGCCCTGACCTACAGGGGCGGCAAGGGCGACCTGACCATCCGCTACGACGCCCTGGAGCAGTTGGATGACCTGTTCCGCCGCCTGATGCGTCCCTGATCCGCTCCCTGCCTCAATCCTGCCCTTGCATCGGGGGGCGTCTGGCCTTTTAAGCGCGACGCCTCCCCGCGTTCGCTCAAGGATACCGCCATGTCGAAAGCCTCCCCGAAAAAGGTCGTCCTCGCCTATTCCGGCGGGCTGGACACTTCGATCATCCTGAAATGGCTGCAGACCGAATACGGCGCCGAGGTCATCACCTTCACCGCCGACCTGGGCCAGGGCGAGGAGTTGGGACCGGCGCGCGAGAAGGCGCTGAAGCTGGGCATCAAGCCCGAGAACATCTTCATCGACGACCTGCGCGAGGAGTTCGTGCGGGACTATGTCTTCCCGATGTTCCGGGCCAATGCGGTCTATGAGGGCCAGTATCTGCTGGGCACCTCGATCGCCCGGCCGCTGATCGCCAAGCGCCAGATCGAGATCGCCCGCCAGATGGGCGCCGACGCCGTCTGTCACGGGGCGACGGGCAAGGGCAACGATCAGGTGCGGTTCGAACTGGGCTACTACGCCCTGGAGCCGGACATCCGGGTAATCGCGCCGTGGCGGGAATGGGAGTTCCGGTCACGTGAAGCCCTGCTGGACTTCGCCGAGAAGCACCAGATCCCGATCTCTAAGGACAAGCGCGGCGAGGCGCCGTTCTCGGTCGACGCCAACCTTCTGCACTCTTCGTCCGAGGGCAAGGTGCTGGAAGACCCGGCCGTCGAGGCCCCCGAATTCGTGCATCAGCGCACTCTCAGCCCCGAGGATGCGCCGAACCGGCCGACGGAAATCGAGATCGGTTTCGAAAAGGGCGACCCCGTGTCGATCAACGGTCTGCGCCTGTCGCCGGCCGCCCTGCTGACCGAGCTGAACCGTCTGGGCCACGACAACGGCGTCGGCCGTCTGGATCTGGTCGAGAACCGCTTCGTCGGCATGAAGTCGCGCGGCGTCTATGAGACCCCCGGCGGAACCATCCTGCTGGCCGCCCATCGCGGGATCGAGTCCATCACCCTGGACGGCGGAGCCATGCACCTGAAGGACGAGCTGGCCGTCAAATACGCTCATCTGATCTACAACGGCTTCTGGTTCAGCCCCGAGCGCGAGATGCTGCAAGCGGCCATCGACCATAGCCAGCAGCGCGTGAACGGAACCGTGCGGGTCAAGCTGTACAAGGGCAATGTCACGGTGATCGGCCGCGAAAGCCCTGACAGCCTGTACGATCAGGACCTGGTGACCTTCGAAGAGGGCGTTCAGGCCTATGACCACCGCGACGCCGAGGGCTTCATCAAGCTGAACGCCCTGCGTCTGCGCGTGCTGGCCCGCCGCGACGCGCGGTCGGCGGGCTGATAGACTGTTCGTCTGTTTATGGAGTCGCCCATGCGCCGCCTGATCCTGACCGCCGCCTTCGCCGTCCTGACCTCGCCCGCCCTGGCGCAGGAGACCCCGGCTTCGCCCGCGCCCGCCGCGGCGCAGGCTGCTGCGTCTGAAACCCCGGCCCCGGCAACGTCGGCCGAGGAACTGGCCATCGAGACCGAGGCGGCCGCCTTCAGCGCCGCCATGAAGGTCATGCAGGACGAACTGGTCAAGACGACCACGCGAGAGGAGGCCGACGCCGTCGTCGCCAAATACCAGCCCCAGGCCGACGCCCTGGCGGACCGCATGAGCGCCTTCCTGCTGGCGAACGCCGACCGGCCGGAAAACGCCGCCGAGCGGGAGGAACTGCTGACCGAGGCGGCGCGGGGCGTCCGGTTCGTGCGCGAACTGCCCGCCTTCATTCGAAGCGCCATCGACCAGGCCGTGGCGCGCGGAAACGCCCTGGCGGCGGAGGAAGCCGCCCCCGCCCAACCGGCGCCCGAATCCGTCCGGGCCGACCCCTCGGCCTGAACCGCACGGATTCCAGCCTCGGGCGACGAACGACATGGACGCTTGGCGCTCACCGGCCTAGGCTGGGTTTGGCCGCATGTCCTCACGGGGACGTGTTTCCGGCCGGGTGGCGCCGATTGCGCTCGGATTATAAAGACTTGCCCTCAAGCGGAACCTTGGCACCCGGCCGTCGTTCCGCAGAAAACGCCCATGTTTCGGGCCTCGCCCGTGCAGGAGACCCCCATGTCGTCCTTCGCCCGCCCCGCGCTCGTCCTGGCCCTGGCCGCTGCGGCCTTGAGCGCCTGCGCCACCGCCACCCCCTATCAGCCCGCCGGACAGGGCAGCCGCTATGGCTATGCCGAGCAACGGCTGGAGCGTGATCGCTACCGCGTGAGCTTCGCCGGCAATTCCGTGACCTCGCGCGAGCAGGTGGAGATGTCGCTGCTGTTGCGCGCCGCCGAACTGACGGCGCAGAGCGGATACGACTGGTTCTCGACCGCCAATCGCGCCACCGAACGGGACACGCGCTACTCGGTCAGCCCCAGCCCGTTTTCGACCGGCTACGGCCGGTATTGGATCCCCAACTGGCGCTTCTATCGCGGCGGGTTCTGGAGTTCGCCCAGCCCCTTCTGGGACCAGGACGTCGATGTCCAGCGCATCGACCGCTATGAGGCGTCGGCCGAGATCATCATGGGCCGGGGCGCCAAGCCGACGGGCGATCCCGACACCTTCAACGCCCGCGAAGTGATCGAGAATCTGAGCGGCCGCGTCCCGCGCCGGATGTAGATTTTCAAGCGTCGTCACCCTAGGGCCTGACCCGAGGACTAGACGTTGCGCGGGCTTGTCGTCATCGAAGAGCGACAGGCGCGACCTGTCTGGCCGATGGTCCGCCCTGACCCCCTGACCCCCTGACCCCCTGACCCTCCAGGTCCCCGGATCAGGCCCGAGGATGACAGGCAGGACTGAGCCTAGCCCAGGCGGGGCGTCTTCATGCGGCGCTTGTTGACGTGGGTGTCGGGGGCGAGGCCCATGTCTTCGGGCAGTTCACCCTTGAAATAAAAACGTTGCCAGGCTTCTTTCGCCGCATCGGGATCGCCGCCGGCCAGGCGCTTGTTGAAGTCCGTGCGCTGGCGGTTCCAGGCTTCGAACTGGCCGTGCATGACGGGGTTCGATTCCAGCGAACGAATGACCGGCTGCATCTGCTCGACCTTCTTGTGTTCGACCGGCAGGATGAAACAGAAAGGTTCGCCCTTTTCGAAACGAATTCGTCCTGGCCGGGTGAAGATCCAGTTCATGGTGAAGGGGAAGGGCAGCCAGTCGGTCTCGACCAGGCCGACCAGGGGCTGAATGCCGTCCTTCACGTGATTGGGCGAGCCGGAAACCATCAGGTCCCAGCCCGGCGGCGTGCGGAACAGATACTGGGGATGCATGGTCAGCACCCCGCGCGAGAAATGCGAGACGACGAAGGATTTCAGGTCCGGCACCGGCCGGTCGGGCTTGACGGTGATGTCGTCCTGGCTGGGACCGCCGGTCCACTCTGCAGTGAAGGCGTAGGGGCACAGAATCTCCCAGCCGGTGGTGTTGGCCATGTTCAGCGGCAGGCAGCGATAGGGGTGTCGACTGGCGAAGGCGTCCATCCAGTCGCGCGACTGCCGACCGGGCGCCAGGTCCGGCGGCTGGGAGATCATGGGATAGCATTCCAGTTCCAACGCGGCGCTCCGGGCGGTATCGACGAACGGACCTCTTCCCTAGCCCCGCCGCCGCGCTCGCGTCAAAGACCCCGATGACTTCCTTCACCCCGCCCTATGACCGCGACCGCCTGCTGGCCTGGATGGCCGAGCGGGGGATCGCCCAGACGACGACGGATCATCCGGCCGTGTTTCGGGTCGAGGAGGGGCTGGAGCTGAAGGCCGCCATGCCCGGCGCCCACACCAAGAATCTGTTTCTGAAGGACAAGAAGGGCCGGTTGTGGCTGATCTCGGCCCGGCAGGACACGGTCATCGACCTGAAGGCGGCGCCCAAGGTCATCGGCTCGGATCGGCTGTCGTTCGGCAATGAGGGCCTGATGTGGGAAACGCTGGGCGTGCGGCCGGGTTCGGTCACCGCCTTGGGCCTGATCAACGATGCTGAGCGGCGCGTCGGCTTCGTGCTGGACCGAAGACTGTGGGAGGCGGATGTCGTCAACTTCCACCCCCTGACCAACACCGCGACCACGGCGCTGGACCAGGCCGCCTTGCGCGCCTTTCTGACGGCGATCGGGCGAGAGCCGCGCGTGATCGACTTCGCCGCCGAACCGGCTTGAGAAGCGACGCGCGCGCGACCATCTAGGTTCTATCGCGTTATCGTCCGACAGGAGCCTTCATGACCTTCGCCGACCCGACCCGCCCGCTCGAAGACCTGATCAAGGAAGGCTCGGACGCCAGCTTCATGGCTGACGTGGTCGAGGCGTCCAAGACCCAGCCGGTCATCGTCGACTTCTGGGCCACCTGGTGCGGACCCTGCCGCCAACTGACCCCGGCGCTGGAGAAGGCCGTGCGGGCGGCGCAAGGTGCGGTGAAACTGGTCAAGATCGACATCGACAAGAACCCCGCCTACGCCCAGCAACTGCGGGTCCAGTCGATCCCGACGGTCTACGCCTTCGTCGACGGCCAGCCGGTGGACGGCTTCCAGGGCGCGGTGCCGGACAGCCAGTTGAAAGCCTTCATCGACAAGCTGGCGGGGGGGGCGGGCGTCAATTCCGACGTCGAACAACTGTTGTCCCTGGGCGAGGAATCTCTAACGCTCAACGACATGGGCGGCGCGGCCCAGGCCTTCGCCCATGTGCTGTCGATCGAGCCGGACAATGAAAAGGCCATCGCCGGATTGGCGCGGGTCTATCTGGCGGGCGGCGATGTCGATCAGGCGCGCCAGACCATCGCCATGGCGCCCGACGACTCCAAGGAGCCGGCGGTCCAGAGCGTGCGCGCCCAACTGGCCCTGGCTTCCTCGGCCCCCGTCGGCGCCTCGGCCGAGCTGGAAGCGAAGGTCAAGGCCGATCCGAGCGACCATCAGGCCCGCTTCGATCTGGCCCAGGCCCAGGCCGCCTCGGGCGATCTGAAGGGGGCGGCGGACAATCTGCTGACCATCGTCGCCGCCGACCGCGATTGGAACGACCAGGCCGCGCGCAAGCAACTGTTGACCGTGTTCGAGGCCGCCGGACCGATGAGCGAGGTGGCGCGCGACGGACGCCGTCGCCTGTCTTCCATACTGTTCGCATAAGGAAAACGGTCTCAAGCCGCGAGCGTCCGCGACGCGAGCGTTAGACCAGGGAGAACGGTCTCAAGCAGCAAGCGTCCGCGACGCGAGCGTTAGACCAGGGAGAACGGTCTCAAGCAGCAAGCGTCCGCGACGCGAGCGTTAGACCAGGGAGAAAGACTTGCCTCAGGGCTATGTGAAGGGATCGGATCTGCCCCAGGTCATACCGGTCTTTCCCCTGGCCGGGGCCATCGTCCTGCCGCGGGGGCAACTGCCCCTGAACATCTTCGAGCCGCGCTATCTGAACATGGTCGACGACGCCATGGCGGGGGACCGGATCATCGGCATGATCCAGCCGATGGGCGGTCCCCAGGCCACGCCCGCCCTGTCGCCGGTGGGCTGCGCGGGGCGGATCACCAGTTTCGCTGAGACGTCCGACGGCCGCTATCTGGTCACCCTGACGGGGATCAGCCGCTTCCGTGTCGTGTCCGAACTGCCCAGCGCGGCGCCCTATCGCCAGGTGCGCGCCCTGTTCCAGCCGTTCGAGGCGGATCTGGCGGCGGCGGCCGATGACGGCGCCTTTGAACGTCTCCCCTTTCTGGAGGCCCTGAAAGCCTATCTGGAGCACCGGGCGCTGGAGATCGACTGGGAGGCGGCCCAGGCCGCGCCCAGCGAGGCCCTGATCAACAGTCTGGCCATGGCCCTGCCGTTCGAGGCGGCCGAGAAACAGGCCCTCTTGGAGGCCGCAGCCGTTGGGGACCGCGCCCTGGTTCTGGCCACCCTGTTGCGCATCGACGCGGCGGGATCGGATGACGCCGTCCGTCTGCAATGATCGGCGCCGAGTGGCGCACCGGGCGCCGGGCCGCTATGACAGGCGCATGAGCGACGCCTTCAACACCCCGGTCACCGTGGATCCGCGCCTTTTGGAGATGCTGGTCTGTCCGGTCACGCGCGGGCGGCTGACCTGGGATCGGACGACCAATGAGCTGATCTCGAAGGGGGCCAAACTGGCCTATCCGATCCGCGACGGCGTGCCGATCATGCTGCCGGAAGAGGCGCGGACGCTGGACTGAGCGGCCGTCAGACCGGTTCGCCCTTCAACAGCCGCGGCAAGTCGCCCGTCGCCCCGCCGGCTTCGTGCATGAAGGCGCGGCGCAGGGGCGCGATGCGGTTGACCGCCGCCATGCCCAGGTCGCGCGCCAGCCGCACCGGCGGCAGATCGTTGGAGAACAGCCGCACGAAGGCGTCGAAGCCCGCCGCCAAGGCGGCATTGTCGAACCGCCGCCAACGGGCGTAGCGGTCCAGCACGGTCTCGGACCCGATGTCCTCGCCGTTGCGGGCGGCCTGGATCAGAACCTCGGCCAGGGCGGCGGCGTCCTTCAGCCCCAGGTTCAGCCCCTGGCCCGCCACGGGATGCACGCCGTGGGCGGCGTCGCCGATCAGGGCGATGCGGTGCGTCGTCAGCCGCTCGGCCAGCGACAGGGACAGCGGATAGACGAAACGCGGACCCTGCACCGTCACCTCGCCCAGGAAATCGCCGAACCGCCGCATCAGATGGGCGTGGAAGGCCTCGTCGGATGCGGCCTTCAGGGCTTCGGCCCGGCGGGTGCTCTCGGTCCAGACCAGGCTGGCGCGCTGATCGGTCAGCGGCAGGATGGCGAAGGGACCGTCGGGCAGGAAATATTCATGCGCCACATTGCCGTGGTCGCGCGCCATGCCCACCGTCGCCACCACCCCCGACTGGCCGTAGCCCCAGCCCAGGGTGTTGATCCCGGCCGAGGCCCGGACCCGCGACCCGCGACCCTCGGCCCCGACGACGAGCGGGGCGCGCAGCCGCGATCCGTCGCCCAGGATCACCGTCGCCACACCCGCCTCGGTCTCGACCGCCGCGACGGTGGCGGGCGCGCGCACCTCCAGCCCCGTGCGGGCCACCGCCTCGGCCAGGGCGGCGCGGATGCGGCGGTTCTCGACCATATAGCCCAGCGGCTCGCCGTCGGTTCGGTCGGCGATCTCGTCGGCGTCGAAACGCAGGAAGGCGGACGAGGGGGCGCGGCTGGCGGCGCCGGGGCGGCGGCCGTCGGTGACCAGGATGCGGTCCATGCGGCAGGCGTGGGGCCGCATGGAGGCGCCCACGCCGATGGCGTCCAGCATACGGAAGGTGGCGAAGGCGATGGCGGTGGACCGCCCGTCGAAACTGGGCGCCAGTTGGGCGTCGAACGGCTGGGGGTCGATCATCACCACCTTCAGCCCGCCCTGGGCTGCGGCGAGACCGAAACTGGCCCCCGCCAGTCCGGCCCCGGCGATGACGATGTCGTAGCGTTCGGTGACGGTCATGGCCCTTCTTCGCGCCGCGAGGGGCGTCCGTAAAGCGCGCCCTTCGTCACAGGCCGTCAATCGCTGCGTGGTGAACAACCCCTTAACCCTGTGCGGGCGAGGATGGCGGCGAATTCCGTCCGTTTCGGAGACGCCGCCTCCATGTCCGCCGCCCTCGTCCTCGGCCGCCAGGCCTGGCTCAGCGCCCGCATCCTTTGGGGCGCGCCGATCGTGGTGCGTTTCCGGGGGATGCTCCAGGCCCTGCTGGCGGCCCTGCTGCTGGTCGTCATGGCCTCGTGGAACCCGGCTGATCCCAGTCTGAACGCCGCCTCGACCCAGGCGCCGACCAACTGGCTGGGCGGATCTGGCGCCGTCTTCGCCGACATCGCCATGCAGTCGCTGGGCCTGGCCGCCTGGATCGCGGCCCTGCTGACGGGCGCCTTCGGCCTGGCCTCGGCCCTGGGCGACGCGCTTCAGCAGCGGCTGAAACCGACGCCCCTGAAGGCCCTGACGGCCGTGGTGGGGGTGCTGGTCCTGGCCGCCGCCCTGTCGTCGCCGACGGCGCCCGCCGCCTGGCCCCTGGCCACGGGTCTGGGCGGAATCTGGGGCGATGCGGTGATCGGCCTGACCGGGGGCGGGATCGAGGGCCTGGGCCTGCCCGGCGGGCGCTGGATCGTCGGCGCCCTGTTCGCCGTGATCGGCCTGTGGGCCATAGGCTGGGTGGTGGGTTTGCGGGTCTCGGACCTGTCGGACGCCGCCGGTTGGACCCGGTCTCTGCGCGCCCCGCCCGCCCAGCCGCCCGCGCCGCGCCCCCACAAGGCCGCCGCCGTGACCCGTCGCCCCCGGCCGGAGCCGGAACCCGACGCCCTCGACGCCGCGGACGATATCGACGACGCGCCGCCGTGGGCGCCGGAACCGGTCGCCGCGCCCCCCGCCGCGATCCGGCGCGGCCCCGCCGAGGTCGAACCCAAGGTGGCCGCCGCCAAGGCGCCCAAGCCGCGCAAGGTCGACGATCGCCAGGTCGCCTTCGACTTCGGCGGCGAGGGCGGCTTTGACCTGCCGTCGCTGGGCATTCTGGCCAAGCCCCAGGCGCGCGCCGCCGCCGTCGACGAAACGGCCCTGAAACAGAACGCCAAGATGCTGGAGGGCGTGCTCCAGGAATTCGGCGTGCGCGGGGTGATCGACCAGATCCGCCCCGGCCCGGTGGTCACCCTGTACGAACTGGTCCCGGCGCCGGGGGTCAAGCATGGCCGGGTCGTGGCCCTGGCCGACGACATCGCCCGCTCGATGAGCGCCCGCGCCTGCCGCATCAGCGTGGTCCAGGGCCGCAACGCCATCGGCATCGAACTGCCGAACTCGAAACGCGAGACCGTCTATCTGCGCGACCTCCTGGCCTCGACCGAATACGACAAGCCGGGGCATCTGCTGCCGCTGGCCCTGGGCGAGACCATCGGCGGTGAACCCTATGTCGCGGATCTGGCGCGGATGCCGCATCTCTTGATCGCGGGCACCACCGGCTCGGGCAAGTCGGTCGGGGTCAACGCCATGATCCTGTCGATCCTGTACCGGCTGACGCCCGAGGAATGCCGCTTCATCATGATCGACCCCAAGATGCTGGAGCTGTCGGTCTATGACGGCATTCCGCACCTGCTCAGCCCCGTCGTCACCGACCCCAAGAAGGCGGTCGTGGCCCTGAAATGGACGGTGCGCGAGATGGAGGACCGCTATCGCCGCATGTCCAAGCTGGGGGTGCGAAACATCGCCAGCTACAATGAGCGCGCGCGCGAGGCGCAGGCGAAGGGCGAGCATTTCGAACGCACGGTTCAGACCGGGTTCGACGAGGCGGGGCGTCCGGTCTACGAGTCCGAGAAGATCCGGCCCGAACCCATGCCCTATCTGGTCGTGGTCATGGACGAGATGGCCGATCTGATGCTGGTCGCGGGCAAGGATGTGGAGGGAGCGGTCCAGCGCCTGGCCCAGATGGCGCGGGCGGCGGGCATCCACCTGATCATGGCCACGCAGCGCCCGTCGGTGGACGTCATCACCGGAACCATCAAGGCCAACTTCCCGACCCGGATCAGCTTCCAGGTCACCTCCAAGATCGACAGCCGCACCATCCTGGGCGAACAGGGCGGCGAACAGCTCCTGGGCCAGGGCGACATGCTCTACATGGCCGGCGGGGGGCGGATCACCCGCCTGCATGGCCCGTTCGTGACGGACCAGGAGGTCGAACAGGTCTGCGCCCATCTGCGCGCCCAAGGCTCGCCCGACTATCTGGACGCGGTCACCGACAGCGACGACGAAGATGAAGGCGGCGACTTCGGCGGCGGCGAGGGCGGGTCCGGCGACGACCTGTATGACCGCGCCGTGGCCGTGGTCACCCGCGACCGCAAGGCTTCGACCAGCTATATCCAGCGTCGGCTCCAGATCGGCTACAATCGCGCCGCCAGCCTGATCGAGCGGATGGAGAAGGAAGGGCTGGTCACCCCGGCCAACCATGCCGGAAAGCGCGACATCCTGGCCGGACCGCCGCCGATTATTTAGGGCGCTCCCGCTCGCTGCTTGAGCGCGGCCGCTATGCGCGAGTCCGCGCCCGGAAGGTCAGCAGCGTCCGACGGTGCGGGGCGCGCGGCCGATCACGCGGTAGATCGGGACCACCCCGTCGTCGGCGATCGGAACCAGGCCGACATGGACCTGACTGCCGACCGAGTCCGGCTCCAGCGAGGCGGCGATGATCGATGAGGTCGGCTGGTTCATCGGAACCCAGAGCCAGCCGACGCCCGGCGCGACCTCGCGCGCCTCCAGCCGCACCTCCAGGGCTTCGGACAGGGTCGAGGCCTCACGCGTGGCGCGGGTGACCGGCTGGGTGCGGGTGACGTGGAAGGCGACGGCGGTCATCGTCTGGGGTGCGGCTTCGCACAGCTTGACCCCCTTCAGGCGCAGAGCGTCGATGGCGGACTGGGCGTCGGGCGCCAGCAGATAGCCGCGCGGCCGAAGGCGGGTCTCGGTGACGCGGAGATGGCGGGAATCGAGCAGGTCGATGGCCTCATGGCTGGGTTCGCCGGTCTCGCGATCCATCAGGGCCAGCTCGCCGGGCAGGATCGACGGCTCATAGGCGATCGCCAGGGGGCCGCGTTCGCGGGCCAGGTCGCGCCGGGCTTGGGCCGTGGTGCGGCGCAGGGTGCGGCCGTCGCGGGCGGCGGTCTCCAATACGGCGGCGGCGGCCAGATAGTGGCTGGCGACCCGGCGCTGGAAGGCGTCGCGCTCTCCGCCCGAACGCGATTCCAGCAGAAAGGAGACGGCGCCGGTCAGGCCGTAATAGTTGCGTGAAATGCCGGGCGCCGTGCCCCCGGTCGGGATGGCGCCGGTCTGGGGCATGCCGCTGAGATAGACGGCGGAACTCAGCCCCGCCGCCGCCAGGCGCGCCTCCATGGCCGGCAGATAGGCGTCTCGGGCCAAGGCCGTGCTGCGCGCCGGGACGCCAGGATGGGTGGCGTCCAATATGGTCTGGTCGGCGGCGGCCAGACGGTCGAAGCGACGCAGCGGGCCGGTCGCGCCGTATTCGTGGGCGTCGACCACGGCGTCGGGCGGCAGCAGGGTCATGGCCCGCTGGAGACCCTGGGTTTCCGGCTGGGCGGCCAGCAGATGGTCGCGGTTCAGATCGTAGTCCAGGCCGTTGCGACGTTGGAAGGCGGCGGCGCCGTCGGGATTGACGCGCGGCACGACCACCACGGCGACGCGGTCCAACAGGGGCTTCAACTCGCCGTCGGCCAGGGCCGAGGCCAGGGCCAGCATGGCCTCGCCCCCCGCCGGTTCATTGCCGTGCTGCTGACCCACCAGCCAGACGACCGGGCGGTTCAGGCGGCGGACGGCGGCCGGGTCTTGCAGACCTTCCTTGGTGAAGATCAGCCAGGGGATGTCGCGGCCCTGGGCCGTGCGGCCCAGAGATCCCAGGAAGACGCCGGGCGCGCGGGCCTTGATGGCGGCCAGATGGGCCAGCATCTCGTCCTGGCTGGTGAAGGTGGTGCGGCCCGGCGCCAGGCCCGGAGCATCCAGGGCGATGGGAATATCGGGCAGGCGGGCCAGCACGGCCTGGGGCTGGCGGTAGGTCTGGGGCCGCTCGGCGGACGGCGGGGCGACGTCTGGCGTCTGGGCCAGCAAAGGGCCGGGCAGAGCCGCCGTCATCAAACCGATGGCCGTCCAGATTCGCCGTCCGCGCATGGTCGTTCCCCCGAAAACACCTGACGAAAACACGTGATATCCACGTTGGTAGGGCGCCGCTCCGTCGCGCGCCACCGACGCAGCGACGGAAATTCGCGACCCGGAACGATGAACGGCGCTTCATCGCGGCGCCGGAATATGGTCAGGCTGGCGTCACGCCCTCGCCCCGGCCCTGGGCTAAGAGACCTGCTTGGATCCGTCGTTCCCACGGGAGACCCTGATGACCTTGACCCGCCGCGCCCTTGCTTTCGGCCTGCCCGCGATCGCCGGACTGGCCGCCGCGCCCGTCCTGGCCCAATCCGGCCTGTCGGCCGAGGATCAGGCCGTGCTGGCGCGCGCCCAGACCTATCTGCAGGGCCTGACCTCGGCCCAGGGCGATTTCGTCGAGACGGGACCGGGCGGCCAGACGCGGCGCGGCCGCTTTTGGCTGCAACGCCCCGGCAAGATGCGGTTCGAATACAGCGATCCGGCGGGCCTGCTGGTGGTGTCGGACGGGTCGAACGTCAAACGCTATGACCCGCGCCTGAACGTCTTCCGCCAGGTGCCGCTGTCGGCCACGCCCCTGTCGACCTTCCTGGCCCGCACTGTGCGGCTGGACCAGGGGGTCCGTATCGACCGGGTCACGCGCATGGCGTCCGGCGCCTTCGCCATCACCGCCCGCGACGCCCGTCGGCCCAATGAAGGTTCGGTGATCCTGGCCTTCGCCGGCAGCCCATTGCGCTTGCAGGAATGGACCATCACCGACGCCCAGGGCGCCAGGACGCGAACCCAGTTGACGTCATTGACCCCCGCTTCGGGCCTGGCCGCCAGCCTGTTCCAACTGCGCGATCCGACGCGGCGTCCCGGACGGAACTGACCAGACGCTCCGTGTTCTGCCGGGCACAGGCCAGAATCCGACGTGCGCCCATTGACGTTTTTCGCCAGACGTGACACTTTGAACACAGGACGGCGGCGGCCGTCCGACCGCTACGGATTCATCCCCCTCCCGGCGGCGAGAAAGAACACCTTGAGCGCCCGGCTTCACCGCCGGGCGCTTTTTTCTGGCCGCGAACCAGAGCGTGCTAGAGGCGGGACATGACCCTCAGAATAGCTACTTGGAACATCAACTCCGTCCGCCTGCGCATCGACCAGGTCGCCCGTTTCGTCGCGGAGCGGCGGCCCGACGTGCTGATGTTGCAGGAGATCAAATGCACGGCGGACCAGTTTCCGCGCCAGGCCTTCGTCGACATGGGCCTGCCCCATCTGAACGTGCAGGGGCAGAAGGGTTGGCACGGCGTGGCCACGGCCTCGCGCCTGCCGATCGAGGAGACGCCGGGGCTGGACGTCTGCCGCGAGGGCCACGCCCGCTGCGCCTCGGTGACGGTGGCGGGGGTGGAGATGCAGAATTTCTACATTCCGGCGGGCGGCGACGTGGCCGACCGGGCGTTGAACCCCAAATTCGATCACAAGATGGACTTCTACGAGCGGCTGACCGCCGAGATGGCGCGTCGGGACCGGAGCCGACCGCTGGTGCTGGCGGGCGACTTCAACATCGCACCCAGCGAATACGACGTCTGGAACCACCGTCATATGTCCAAGATCGTCAGCCATACGCCGATCGAGGTGGAGACTCTGTACCGGCTTCAGGACGCGGGCGGGTTCGCCGACGTGATCCGCGACGCCTTCCCGGAGCCGCAGAAGCTGGCCTCGTGGTGGAGCTATCGCGCCCAGGACTTCCGCAAGTCGAACCGCGGGCTGCGGCTGGACCACATCTGGACTTCGCCGGGCCTGACGTCGGCTGTGACCAAGGGCACGGCGAGGATTCATGACGACGTGCGCGAATGGGACCGGCCGTCGGACCACGCCCCGGTGACGGTCGAACTGGACGTCTAGGTCAGGGTTGCAGCCGGTATCCGCCCGCGTCGGTCAGCAGCAGGCGGGCCTGACCCGGCTCCGGCTCGATCTTCTGGCGCAGGCGATAGATGTGGGTTTCCAGCGTGTGGGTGGTGACCCCCGCATTATAGCCCCAGACCTCGGTCAGCAGCTCCTCGCGCGACACCGCCTTGGCCCCGGCGCGATAGAGGTATTTCAGGATATTGGTCTCTTTTTCCGTCAGCCGGATCTTCTTGCCCTTGGGGTCCAGCAGCACCTTGGCGGCCGGGCGGAACTCATACGGACCGATGGCGAAGACGGCGTCTTCGGACTGTTCGTGGCTGCGCAGATGGGCGCGGATGCGGGCCAGGAGCACGGCGAAGCGGAAGGGCTTGGTCACATAGTCGTTGGCCCCCGAATCGAGACCCAGAACGGTATCCGCCTCGGACCCCTGGGCCGTCAGCATGATGATCGGGGCCGACAGGCCGCTCTGGCGCAACAGCTTGCACGCCTCGCGCCCGTCCATGTCGGGCAGGTCGACATCCAGCAGGATCAGGTCGGCGCGGACTTCGCGGGCCTGGCGCACGCCGTCGCCGGCGGTGGCGGCCTGGACGGTGCGGAACTCTTCGTGCAGGGCCAATTGCTCGGCCAGGGCTTCGCGCAGGTCGTCGTCGTCGTCGATGATGAGCAGGGTCTTGGGCGTAGGCATGGGGCAGAGAATGGCGACCCGCGCCGCCGACGCAAGGCGAAAGGACGAGATTTCAGCCCTCGGCGGTCTCGCGGGGCGGGTTTCGGTCTCCGAAAAGCGCCGAACCCAATCGAACATGGGTCGCGCCCCGGGCGATGGCGACGGCGTAGTCGCCGCTCATGCCCATCGACAGGACGCCAAGGCCCAGGCGGGCGGCCAGATCGCGCAGTCGGGCGAAATGGGGCGCGGGATCCTCGTCGGCCGGGGGAATGCACATCAGACCCTCCACCATCAGGCCGTGGGCGCGCGCCAGGTCGAGCAGGGTCGGGACGTCCCCGGGCGCGGCTCCGGCCTTTTGCGGCTCCAGTCCGGTATTGACCTGGATCAGGCAGCGGGGGCGTCGGCCGGTCCTGTCGGCGGCGCGGACCAGGGCCTGGACCAATTTCGGCCGGTCCAGGGTTTCGATCACGTCGAACAGACGCACGGCGTCCTCGGCCTTGTTGGTCTGGAGCGGGCCGATCAGGCGAAGCTCCAGGCCGGTCCGGTCGCGACCGGACCAGCGGCCTTGCGCCTCCTGCACCCGGTTCTCGCCGAAGACGCGCTGACCGGCGGCCAGGGCGGCGTCGATCGCCTCGGGCGGCTGGGTCTTGACGACGGCGGTCAGGGTCACGGCGTCCGGCGCGCGTCCGGCGGCCTCGCAAGCCTGGGCGATCGCCGCGCGGGCGGTCTCGATCCGCTCCGGGATGGATCGGCCGGTGGACGCGGCGGACGCGGCGGGCGATGAGACGGTCATGACGGCGGAGGATCTCGGCGAGAACGCGCAGCGGCTGTGGCGACAGGCCCAGGCTCTAAACCTGCGGGCGGCGGCTGTCAGCCCGGCGGCGGGGCGGCTGCCGCCGCTGCTGTTCTTCACCGACCCCGAACGGACGCCCCGGCCGTGGGAGACGGCGGCGCGGATGCCGGCCGGGTCCGGGGTGGTGTTTCGCGGCTTCGGACGGGTCGAGGCGGTCGAGACGGCGCAACGATTGAGGGCCGTGACCCGGAGCGCCGGAGTTCGACTGTTGATCGGGGCGGACGCCGGTCTGGCGGCGGCGGTCGAGGCCGACGGCGTTCACCTGCCGGAGCGGCTGGCGGGCGAGGCGGCGCGGCTGCGGGCGGCGCGCCCGGACTGGCTGATCACGGCGGCGATCCATGCGACGCGGGCGGAGTTTCCGGTCCAGGGGCTGGACGCCCTGATCGCCTCGCCGGTGTTTCCCACGACCAGCGCCTCGGCGCGGCCGGTCTTGGGGCTGGACGGGCTGGCGCAGGTGACGGCCCTGGGGTTGCCGACCTATGCGTTGGGGGGAATCGATGCGGAGACGGCCGGACGGTTGACGCGCAGCGGCGTCTGCGGCCTGGCGGCCGTGCAGGCGGTGCGGGACGCCTTCAGCGGGGGCTGAACGCCTCTTTCGCCAATCCAGGTCTGCGGCGCGACGCGCCGTGGCCCGCAAACGGAATTCAGAATTTGAAGATCGATTCCAGACGCACGCGCGGCTGGGCGCGGCCGTCGGTTTCAGGCGCGCGGGCCGGGTCGGTGCGCGGCGCGCCCAGGCCGGCCGACGCCCCCAGGCGCAGACGCGGGCTGAGCCGGTAATAGGCCCCGGCCTCGACATCGCCCCAGTCGGCCTCGCGGCCGACCGGTTGATTGAGATTGAAGTCCAGGCCCCAGCGACCGCCGTCGATCCAGCGCAGGTTGCGGCGCTGGGGTTGGGCGGGTGCGGGCTGGGCGCGCTGGGCGTCGGTCAGGCTGAGGGTCGAAGCGGTCGAGCGGGATTGCGCCAAGGCGGCGTCGGCGAGGCACAGGGTCCCCGCCAGAACCAGCGTTGCTGCGACGCCGCCGAAACGCATTTCCAGTCCCCTGGAGCCGCCGCACGAGCGCGGCCGCTTGATATCACTCGCGATTAGACACCCCTGGGCGGCCGGGTCAATCAAACACGGCGACGGGAGCGCCGTTCCAGGCGACTCTGGATCGCGCCTGTGGCGCAAGCGTCACGGGAAAAGACCCATATCGGGACTCGCCCAGGGCGAGAGTCGGGCGGCTGCGGCCGGGATCGGGCGAGAAGGCGGCGCTTCGCCTTGTCATCGCCCCTTTTCACCGTGTTATAGAGCCTCCTTGCGGCGCTTCGGCGGCGCGGCGCCGTCCGTCGGACGGCCCCCGCCCTGGCGCACTTTCGAACGGAGACGGCTCTGATGGTTCCCTTCAACCGCGCGGCCAGCGGCGCCGCCCTGGCTCTGATCGCCTCCAGCCTGGCTCTGGCCGGCTGCGGCGGGGGTCCCCGCCTGCCCTTCACGGGCGGGGCGGGCAAGGCGCGTCCGGCGGCCCAGACGGGCATCGGCGTCAACGCCTATCTGTGGCGGGCGACCCTGGACACGCTGAGCTTCATGCCGCTGCTGACCGCCGACCCGTGGGGCGGCGTGGTCAATTATGACTGGTACGTGAACCCCCAGACCCCGAACGAGCGCTTCAAGGCGACCGTCTTCATCCTGGACACCCGCCTGCGCGCCGACGCCCTGAACGTGTCGGTGACCAAGGAGGTCAAGGACGCCTCGGGCGCCTGGGTCTCGGCCCCGGTCGCGGCCCAGACCGAGACCGATCTGGAAAACGCCATTCTAACCAAGGCGCGCCAACTCAACCTCGCCAACGCGAGCTGAACACCCTCCCCGACTAAAACGCCTCTTCGGGCCTGATCCCTGAGGCTTGCTTCAGGATAAAGACCCGTGGCCCGCTACGAGCCTAAGATCGCCGAACCCCGCCAGCAGGCCCGCTGGGCGGCCGCCGACGCCTTCGTCACCCCGACCGGGGAGACCGGGCGGCCGAAATACTATGTGCTGGAGATGTTTCCCTATCCGTCGGGCAACATCCACATGGGCCACGCGCGCAACTATGTGATGGGCGACGTGGTGGCCCGGTTCAAAAGGGCGCGCGGCTATGACGTGCTGCACCCGATGGGCTGGGACGCCTTCGGCATGCCGGCCGAGAACGCGGCCATGGAGCGGGGCGTCCATCCCGGCGACTGGACCTGGTCCAACATCGCCGCCATGCGCGAGCAGTTGAAGCTGCTGGGCCTGTCGCTGGACTGGTCCAGAGAGTTCGCCACCTGCGATCCGGCCTATTACGGCAAGCAGCAAGCCTGGTTCCTGGAGCTGTATCGGCGCGGTCTGGTCTATCGCAAGGACGGGGTGGTCAACTGGGACCCGGTCGACAACACCGTGCTGGCCAATGAGCAGGTGATCGACGGGCGCGGCTGGCGTTCGGGCGCCGTGGTCGAGAAGCGCAAGCTGAACCAGTGGTTCCTGCGCATCACCGACTATGCCGACGAGCTGATCGACGGCCTGGCGACCCTGGATCGCTGGCCCGAGAAGGTCCGGCTGATGCAGGAGAACTGGATCGGCCGATCCAAGGGCTTGCAGATGACCTGGGCCTGGGTCGGACCCGCGCCGGAGGCGGCGCCGGACGGGCTGGAAATCTACACCACCCGACCCGACACCCTGTTCGGGGCGTCCTTCATGGGCATCGCCCCCGACCATCCGGTCGCCAAACAGTTGGCCGACGCCGATCCGGCCGTGGCCGCCTTCGTCGCCGAGTGCCGCAAGGGCGGGTCCAGCCAGGCCGAGATCGAACAGGCCGAGAAGGTCGGCTGGAACACCGGACTGAAGGTGGTGCATCCGTTCGACGGCCGCGAGGTCGAGGTGTGGATCGCCAACTTCATCCTGTCCGAGTACGGGACCGGAGCGATCTTCGCCTGTCCGGCCCACGACCAGCGCGATCTGGACTTCGCCCGCAAATACGGCCTGCCGGTGATCCCGGTGGTGCGGCCCGAAGGCGCCGGCGACGATTTCACGGTGACGGACGAGGCCTATGTCGGGCCGGGCGTGATCTTCCATTCCGATTTCCTGGACGGGCTGGACATCGAGACGGCCAAGGCCGAGGCGATCCGGCGCATCGAGGCCGCCGGTCAGGGGCGGGGCGCGACCATCTATCGCCTGCGCGACTGGGGCGTGTCGCGCCAGCGCTACTGGGGCTGTCCGATCCCGATCATCCACTGTCCGAATTGCGGGCCGGTCGAGGTTCCGGCCGATCAACTGCCGGTCGTCCTGCCTGAGGATGTGACCTTCGACGTTCCGGGCAATCCGCTGGACCGACATCCGACCTGGAAACACGTGGCCTGTCCGTCGTGCGGCGCCCCGGCCGTGCGCGAGACCGACACCCTGGACACCTTCGTGGACTCCAGTTGGTATTTCGCCCGTTTCACCGATCCCAAGGCGGTCGAGCCGATCGACAAGGCGGCGGCCGACCACTGGATGCCGGTGGACCAGTATATCGGCGGGGTCGAGCATGCGGTGCTGCACCTGCTGTACGCCCGCTTCATCAGCCGGGCCTTGTCGGATGCGGGGCTGATGGACGTGCGCGAGCCGTTCGCGGGTCTGTTCACCCAGGGCATGGTGGTGCACGAGACCTATCGCCGGGCCGATGGGGCCTGGGTCGAGCCGACCGACGTCGAGATCATCACGACCGACGGCCAACGGACGGCCCGTCAACTGTCGACCGGCGAGACGCTGATCATCGGCGACATCGAGAAGATGTCCAAGTCCAAGAAGAATGTCGTGGCCCCGCAGGAAATCCTGGGCAGCCACGGCGTGGACGCCGGGCGTCTGTTCGTGCTGTCGGACAGTCCGCCCGAACGGGACGTGCAATGGACCTCGGGCGGGGTCGAGGGCGCCGGGCGTTTCGTCCAGCGCGCGTGGGCCGAGTTCGATGGTTTCGACGCCGACAAACCCGGCGATCCCGAGCAGAACGCCTCGTTGCGTCGCGAGACGCACAAGACGATCAAGGCGGTGACCGAGGGGGTCGAGACCTTCCGCTTCAACTCGGCCATCGCCAAGCTATACGCCTTCCTGGGCGTGCTGAAGGCCCATGGCGAGGCGGGCGGCGAAGCCAAGGCCGAGGCCCTGTCGGCCTTGGCCCGGCTGATCGCGCCCTTCACGCCGCACCTGGCGGAAGAGGGCTGGACCCGCCTGGGTCAGGCCGGAATGGTGCTGGACGCGCCCTGGCCGGACTATGACCCGGCCCTGGCGGCCGACGACGAGGTGGTCCTGCCGATTCAGGTCGGTGGCAAGCGGCGCGGCGAGATCGCCATGCCGCGCGGGGCCGACGCCGCCGCTGTCGAGGCCGCGGCCCTCGCCAATCCGGCGGTTCGGGCCTACCTTGCCGCCAACGGACAGTCGGTCCGCAAGGTGATCGTGGTGCCCGATCGGATCGTCAATCTGGTGGTCGGCTGATGCGTGCGGCCGCCCTGTTGGTGATGGCCGCGGCCGTCGGCCTGTCGGGCTGCGGCTTCACACCCCTGTATGCCGAGGGCGCGGCCGGAACCGAGGTCTCGCGCATCGCCGTCAACACGCCGGACGACCGGCTGGGCTATCGCCTGCGTGAACAGCTTGAAGACGCCCTGGCCGTGGATCGCGGCGCGGCGCCGACGCGGACCCTGGATGTCGAGGTCGAGAGCGCGCGCCGTCCCCTGGGGCGCCGCATCGACGATACGGCCACCCGCTATGAGTTGACCGTGCGCGCGGCCTGGACCCTGACCTCGCCCGGCGGGGGCGATCCCGTCGGCGGGGTGGAGACGGCCACCGTCACCTACGCCGCCGCCGATCAGCCCTATGCCGCCATCGCCGCCCAGCAGGACGGCGAGGACCGCGCCGCCGCCGACCTGGCGCGTCTTCTGCGGATCGACATCCTGAGGACGCTGTCGAGCCGATGACGGCCCGCCGTCCCAGACCCTTCCCCACCCTTCGGAGGATTCCGCTCTCGCTGCGGGGGAGGATCAAATGAACCTCTCCAAACGGCCGGAGATCGACCGTTTCCTGAAATCGCCCGATGCGGGGGTGCGGGCGGTGCTGATCCACGGCAAGGACCGCTCGGGCGTGGCCGAGCGCGCCGAGATCCTGTGCAGGACGGTCGCCCCGGACCTCAACGACCCCTTTAATGTCACCGTCCTGACCGACAGCGACGTCGAAGGCGACGAGGGGCGGCTTGAGGACGCCCTGACCGCCCTGTCGATGATCGGCGGGCGGCGGCTGGTGCGGGTGCGGCTGGGGGCCGAGAAGGCGTCCGTCGACAAGAGGCTGGCGGGCGCGCTGAAGACCCACGCCGAAGGCGGCTTCAACCCCGACGCCATGCTGGTGATCGAGGCCGGAAGCCTGGGCCGCGATTCCGCCCTGCGCAAGGCCGCCGAGACGGCGGCGGGCGCGGCGGGCATTGTCTGCTACGAGGACGAGGTCGGCGACATGGCGCGAATGACGCGCGAGGCCCTGGCCGCCGACAAGGTGGGGCTGACGTCGGACGCCCTGGAGCGGTTCGTGGGCCGCCTGCCCAAGGAGCGCGGCCTGATGCGCCAGGAGATCGAGCGGCTGGCCCTGTATATCGGTCCCGGTTCGGGCCGCACCATCGACGCCGACGAACTGGACAAACATCTGGGGGTCGAGCCGGACGCCTCCTTGCAGGACGCGGCGCTGCAAGCCTTCGGCGGTCGCCCGGCGCCGGCCCAGGCGGGCCTGCGCCGGGCGCTGGCCGAGGGCGAATCCTCGGTCATGGCGGTGCGCCAGGCGGCCCTGCACCTGGGCCGGTTGCGGCGCATCAATGTGCTGCAAGCCTCGGGCGCCGGGGCCAAGGAGGCGGCCAAGGCGGCCGGGGTGTTCTGGAAACAGGAGGCCGAGATGCTGCGTCAGGCCCGCAACTGGAGCCTGGCGGCCCTGGACGAGACCCTGGACAGCATCAACACGGCGGACGTGGCGACCAAGACGACCGGCTCGCCCGATCATCTGATCGCCGAACGCCTGTTGCTGGAGATCGCCGGCCGGGCGCGGCGGCTGGGCCTGTGACCCTTCTCCCCCGAGGGGGGGAAGGATTCTGATCATCGCCGCCGCATGCCGCCCAGTATGCCCCGCAGAAGTTCACGGGTGATCGTCGATCCGGCGGTGCGCAGGACCGACTTGGTCAAGGCGTCCATCGGCGTCTGACGGCTGGAGGCGCGCGGCCGCGGGGCGGCGCGTTCGCGGTCATAGCGCGCCTGTTCGCGGGCCTCGGCCTTGGCGCGGGCCTCGGCCGCCTTTTCCGCCTCCTTGGCCGCGGCGGCGTCGGCCTTGGCCCTGGCTTCGGCCAGTTTGGCGTCGGCGGCGGCGCGATCGGCCTGGCCGCGACGGGCGTCCAGCACCTCCTGGGCCGACTCGCGGTCGATCGGCGTGTCATAGACGCCGCGCACCACGCTGGTCGCCATGACCTGGGCGCGTTCGGCGTCGGTGGCCGCGCCCAGACGCGAGTCCGGCGGACGGATACGGGTGCGGGCCACGACGCTCGGCGCGCCCTTTTCATCCAGCACCGAGACCACGGCCTCGCCGACGCCCAGGGCCTGGATGGCCTCGGCCGTGTCGAAGGCGGGATTGGCGCGGAAGCTTTCGGAGGCCGCCTTCAGGCCGCGCTGTTCGGCCGGGGTGTAGGCGCGCAGGGCGTGCTGGATGCGGTTGCCCAACTGGGCCAGGACGGTGTCGGGAATATCGGCCGGGTTCTGGGTGATGAAATAGACGCCGACGCCCTTGGAGCGGATCAGGCGGACGACCTGCTCCACCTTCTCCAGCAGGGCCTTGGGCGCGTCGCGGAACAACAGATGCGCCTCGTCGAAGAAGAAGACCACGCGCGGCTTTTCCGGGTCGCCGATCTCGGGAAGCTGTTCGAACAGCTCGGACATCAGCCACAGCAGGAAGGCGGCGTACAGGCGCGGGCTGGACATCAGCTTGTCGGCGGCCAGCACATTGACCTGGCCCCGGCCGTCCAGACCGGTGCGCATCATGTCCTCCAGCTTCAGCGCCGGCTCGCCGAAGAAGGCCGCCCCGCCCTGTTGCTCCAGTTGCAGCAACGCCCGCTGGATGGCGGCGATGGAGACCGGGGCCACAGCGCCGACCTCGCGGCCGATGCGCTCGGCGTTCTCGCCGACATAGGCCAGAAGGCTGCGCAGGTCGTCCAGGTCCAGCAGCAGCAGACCCTCCTGATCGGCGACGTGGAAGGCGACCGCCAGCACCCCCTCCTGCACCTCGTTCAGGTCCAGCATCCGGGCCAGCAGCAGAGGGCCGATCTCGCTGACCGTCGTGCGGATCGGGTGGCCCTTCTGTCCATACAGGTCCCAGAAGACGACGGGCGCGGCCCTGGGCGTCAGGGTCAGGCCCATTTCGGCGGCGCGGGCCAGAAGCTTCTCATTGGGCGAACCTGGCTGGCTGATGCCCGAAAGATCGCCCTTCACATCGGCGCAGAAGACCGGGACCCCGGCGTCGGAGAAGCCCTGGGCCATGATCTGAAGCGTCACCGTCTTGCCCGTGCCGGTGGCGCCGGCGACCACGCCGTGACGGTTGGCGCGGTCGAAACGCAGGACCTGGGGCTGGGCGCCGTCGTCGGCGAGGGATTGGCCCAGGAACAGACCGGGCAGGGCGGCGTCAGGCATGAAGGTCTCCGTGGATCAGGACCGACTTAGCGTATTCGCGGGTGGCTCGGAACCGGTCTCGAACCGGGCGGCCGCACGCCGTTCGTCAAACCGCATTGACGCTGGACCCGACCGGCCCGACAACCGTCGACATGAGACCCGCCATCGCCGTCCCGACCTCGACCGTCGCCCGCAACGCTCTGGTGCTGATCGCCACCGTCGCTGGCGGCGCCGCCCTGTACTGGCTGCGAGACATCCTGACCCCGCTGGCCATGGCCATCTTCCTGATGATCATGATCGACGGGGTGAAGCGATGGATCGAGACGCGCACCCGGCTGAATTCGCACTGGGCGGGGATCGCCGCCCTGTTGGTAGTCGTGGCGGGCTTCATCGCCTCGATCTGGATCATCGTCGACGGCGCGTCGAGCTTCTTCACCGACGCCTCGGGGGTCAGCGCCAACATCGGCCCGCGGCTGGACCAGATCATCGCCGACGTCGCGCGCGTCTTCGGCGTGACGACCGCGCCGACCGCACGCGACCTGATCGCGGACATCGATCTGAAGGATTATCTGACCCAGTTGGCGGTGCAGGCTCAGGGCACGGCCTCAGGCGCCTTCTTCGTCATGGTCTATCTGGGCTTTCTCCTGGCCTCGCAGATCGGGTTCCGGCGCAAGCTGGTCGGCATGTTCCCCCAGCGCGAGGCGCGCTCGGAGGCCATGGAGGTGTTCGAACGGGTGCGCGGCGGGGTCGAGGGCTATCTATGGGTCCAGACCGTGACCGGGGCCATGATCTGTCTGGCGGCCTGGATCCTGATGCGGGCCGTGGGGCTTCAGAACGCCGAGTTCTGGACCTTCGTCATCTTCATCGTCGGCTTCATTCCGGTGCTGGGCGGCGCCGTGGCGGGCTGTGCGCCGCCGTTGTTCGCCCTGGTTCAGTTCGACACCTATTGGCAGGCGCTGATCCTGCTGGTGGGCTTGCAGACCATTCTGTTCATCAGCGGCAATCTGATCCAACCGCGGATGCAGGGCGACAACCAGAACATCGATCCCGTGGTGGTGCTGTTGTCCCTGGCCCTGTGGGGCAAGATGTGGGGCGTGGTCGGCATGTTCCTGTCGACGCCGCTGGCGGTCATGGCCATGGCGATTCTGGCCGAGTTCAAGGGGTCGCGTTGGATGGCCATCCTGCTGTCGGGCGACGGCGCCCCCTATGCCGACGAGGAGTCCAAGACGGCGTCCAAGGGGCGCGGCGCCGTGTCGCGGGGCAGGGCGGGCGGAAAGTCCCCGCCCGCCGCTTGAAGGCCCCGAGCGATCGCCTATCTACATCCGAGACGACGGGGACCCCCCTCCCCCTCAAGCCCCGCCGTCCAGCGAGCGCCGCCTCCTCCTTCTCCTCCCGGAGACGGCTCGCCAGGCCGCCGAGCGCCCCGCGCCCGGCGGCCTTGTCATATGCGGATCGGGCGAACGGCGCTCGGGACGCTTTTCGGCCTTCCCCGAAACGCCTTGCTGGCCTAGTCAGCGGTTGCGGCACGTTCCGCCGCGTCAGCCGACCCTGTCCATCATGACCGCCGCCGATCCGCGCCCCGCCGCCGCCCAGACCGTCGATCTGGAGATGTTGAGGGCCGCAATGGCGCGCAGACTGGGGGTCAAGACGCTGGACGAGCGTCAGGACCTGTTCCTGGCCCAGGCCTACGAAGACTATGCCCCCGACGAGACGCCGGAGCTGGACAGCGAGGGCTTCGCCGCCCTGTTGGCCGAGGCCTGGAAAGCCGCCGAGGCCCGCGTCTGCGGATCGCCCGCCGAGATCACGGTGCGTCCGCTGCGGTTCGAGGGCGACCGGTCCGGCTATGATCTGGTGCAGATCATTCAGGACGACAGCGCCTTCCTGGTCGACAGCGTGATGGGCGAACTGGCCGAGGCCGGTGTTTCGGCGCGCGCCTTGTTCCACCCGGTCACGCCTGAGGCGGGCGGCCTGGAGTCGGTGATATTGGTGGTCGTCGATCCCCTGCCGCAAGAACGCCGTGACGCCCTGGCCGAGGCTTTGGCCGCGACCCTGGCCGACGTTCGCGCCGCCGTGACCGATCACGCCGCCATGATCGAGCTGATGAACCGCTCGGTGGCCGAGCTTGAGGCCACGGCGCCTCAGACCGACCCGGACCTGGTGCGCGAGCAGCTCGATTTCCTGCGCTGGCTGACGGCCGATCATTTCGTCTTCCTGGGCGCGCGCGACTACGACTATCCGCGCCGACCCGACGGCTCCTACGAGGCCGAGGCGCCGCTGAGCCAGGCGGGCGAGGGCCTGGGCGTCCTGCGGGATCCGAACCGCACCGTGCTGCGCCGCTCCCACGAGCCGGCGGTGCTGACCAAGCAGATGAAGCGCCAACTGGATCTCGGCGATCCGGTCACCGTCGCCAAGGCCAACGCCCGCTCGCGCGTTCACCGCCGGTCCTACATGGACTATGTCGGGGTCAAGCGGTACGGCGCCGACGGCAAGCCCTCGGGCGAGACCCGCTTCGTCGGCCTGTTCACGGCCGAGGCCTATGACAAGGCCGCCTTCGAGATGCCTCTGGTCCGCCGCAAGGTGAAGAACGCCCTGATCCGCGCGGCCAAGGCGCCCGGCAGCCACAATGAGAAGCGGCTGAAGAACATCCTGGAGAACTATCCCCGCGACGAGCTGTTCCAGGTCACCGAGGACGAGCTGCTGAACATCTCTCTGGGGGTCCTGCACCTCTATGACCGGCCGCGCATCCGCATCTTCACCCGCCAGGACCCGTTCGACCGCTTCGTCTCGGTTCTGGCCTATGTGCCGCGCGAACGCTACGACGCCTCGGTGCGCGAACGGATCGGCCAGATCCTGGCGCAGGCCTATGGCGGGCGTCTGTCGGCCTGGTATCCGCAGTTGTCGGACCAGCCGCTGGTGCGCATCCACTACATCATCGGCGTCGAACCCGGGAAACATCTGAACCCCGATCTGGCGACGCTGGAGGCTCAGGTGGCCGAGGCCGGACGCGGCTGGGTCGACCGGTTCGAGAGCGCCCTGCGTGACGCGGCGTTCGACGAGGCCGCCATCGGCCCGACCAGCGCCAAATGGGCCGACGCCTTCCGCGCCGGCTATCGCGACCGCTATGACGCCGCCGAGGCCGTGCGCGACCTGGAGGCCGTCGATCGACTGAACGCCACCGGCGAACGGGACGGCGGCGAACCGGTGGCCGTGCGCGCCTTCCGCACCGCCGCCGACAGCGCCCTGCAACTGCGGTTCAAACTGTATCGCCGGGGTGCAGCCGTGCCGCTGTCGGACGTGCTGCCGATCCTGGCCGACATGGGGCTGAAGACGCTGGAAGAATGGGGTCACGCCATCCGTCCGGTCGGCGACCCGGAGATTCATGTCCACGAATTCCTGCTGGAGGACCCGCGCGGCGAGACCCTGAGCTTCGACGACGTCCGGGGACCGTTCGAGGACGCCTTCGGCGCCGTCTGGGACGGCCGCACCGAGAGCGACGGGTTCAACCGCCTGGTGTTCGAACTGGGTGTCGACTGGCGTCAGGCCGCCCTGGTGCGCACCCTGGCCCGCTATCGCCAGCAGACCGGCCTGGACCCCAGCCAGGCGGTGCAGGAGGAGGCCCTGCGGGAATATCCCGACATGGCGCGGCTGCTGCTGGACCTGTTCGCGGCCCGCTTCGACCCCGACAGCCCGGCGGCGGAACGCGAGAAGACCTCAACCGATCTGGTCGAAAGGGGCCTGGCCCTGTTGCAGGACGTCAAGTCGCTGGACCACGACCGGGTGCTGCGCCGGTTGATGCTGCTGATCCAGGCGGTCATGCGCACCAACTTCTATCAGACGGCGGCCGACGGCGGTTTCAAGCCGCACATCTCGATCAAGATCGCCTCGCGCGAGTTGGTGGATCTGCCTCTGCCCAAGCCCTATCGCGAAATCTTCGTCTGGGCGCCGCACATCGAGGGGGTGCACCTGCGCTTCGGCCCGGTGGCGCGCGGCGGCCTGCGCTGGTCGGACCGCCGCGACGACTTCCGCACCGAGGTGCTGGGCCTGGTCAAGGCGCAGCAGGTCAAGAACGCTGTCATCGTGCCGGTCGGCTCCAAGGGCGGCTTCTTCCCCAAATGCCTGCCGCGAACGACCGACCGCGACGCCATCCAGGCCGAGGGCGTGCGCGCCTATCGCACCTTCCTGTCGGGTCTTCTGGACATCACCGACAACATCGGTCCTGACGGCAAGGTGATCGCGCCCCAGCGCGTGGTGCGGTGGGAAGGCGACGACCCCTATCTGGTCGTGGCCGCCGACAAGGGCACGGCGACCTTCTCGGACATCGCCAACGGCATTTCGGCCGACTACGGCTTCTGGCTGGGCGACGCCTTCGCCAGCGGCGGATCGGTCGGCTACGACCACAAGGTCATGGGCATCACCGCCCGCGGCGCCTGGGAAGCCGTCAAGCGCCACTTCCGCGAGATGGGCAAGGACATCCAGACCGAACCCTTCACCGTGGTCGGCGTCGGCGACATGTCGGGCGACGTCTTCGGCAACGGCATGCTGCTGTCCAAGGCCATCAAACTGGTCGCCGCCTTCGACCACCGCGACATCTTCATCGACCCGAACCCCGATCCGGCGTCGAGCTGGTCCGAGCGGGACCGGATGTTCAAACTGGCGCGCTCGTCCTGGCAGGACTACGACGCATCCAAGATCTCCAAGGGCGGCGGCGTCTTTTCGCGCAGCGCCAAGTCGATCGCGCTGTCGCCCGAGATCAAGGCGGCGCTGGACATCTCCGAGGACGCCCTGGATCCGGCGGCCCTGATGAAGGCCATCCTCAAGGCCCCGGCCGAACTGCTCTACCTGGGCGGCATCGGCACCTATGTGAAGGCCCCGCACGAGACCGACGCCCAGGCCGGCGACAAGGCCAATGACGCCGTCCGCGTCGACGGGCCGGAGTTGCGGGTCAAGGTGGTCGGCGAAGGCGCCAACCTGGGCCTGACCCAGGCGGGGCGGATTTCGTTCGCCCAGGCGGGCGGGCGCATCAACACCGACGCCATCGACAATTCGGCCGGGGTCGACAGCTCGGACCATGAGGTCAACATCAAGATCCTGACCGGGGCGGCCATCGCCTCGGGCGCGCTGAAACAGGCCGACCGCAACGCCCTGCTGGCCTCGATGACCGACGAGGTGGGCCTGAAGGTCCTGGTCCACAACTACGACCAGACCCTGGCCCTGACCCTGCAACAGGCCGAGGGCGCCGCCGCCCTGGACGCCCAGCAGCGGTTCATGCAGTGGCTGGGCGCCAAGGGTAAGCTGGACCGCAAGGTCGAGGGTCTGCCCGACGACCTGAAACTGGCCGAGATGAAGGCTTCGGGCGCCGTTCTGGTCCGGCCCGAGCTGGCGGTCCTGACCGCCTATTCCAAGCTGGAGCTGTTCGACGAGATCGTCGCCTCGACCGCGCCGGACGATCCCTTCTTTCATCAGACTCTGGTGCGCTACTTCCCCAGTCCGCTGGCGAAGTTCGACGCCGACATGGAACGGCACCGGCTGAAGCGCGAGATCATCTCGACCGTGCTGTCGAACGAGATCGTCAACATGTGCGGGGCGACCTTCCCGGAACGCCTGCGCCTGTCGGCCCAGGTCGGAACCGGGCCGATGACCGTGGCCTTCGAGGCCGCGCGTCAGATCTTCCGTCTGGACGAGGCCTGGGATCAGGTGTCGGCGCTGGATCTGAAGATTCCGGCCGAGGCCCAGACGGCCCTGTACCGCGAGATCTCGACCGTGCTGCGCCGCCAGACCTATTGGCTGTCCAAACGGGCGGCGCGCGAGGGGGCGACGGTCGACGGCCTGATCGCCGCCTATCGGCCGGTCGCCGACGCCCTGCGCGGCGCGGGCGCCGGGGTGCTGAGCCGGTTTGAACAGACACGGCTGGGCGAACGCATCGACGCCTTCCGCGGCTTGGGCGCGGCCGACGACATGGCGCGCGACTTCGCCATGCTGCGGCCCATGGTGGCCACCGCCGACATCGGCGACCTGGCGCGCGAGACCGGCTGGGCCGAACCGGCCATGGCCATGCTGTACCACCAGGTCGGCGCCGCCTTCGACTTCGACCGGCTGCGCGCCGCCGCCGGCAAGACGCCGTCGGGCGACCATTTCGACCGTCTGGCCGTGCGTCGCCTGATCGAGGATCTGATGGACGAACAGGTCGTTCTGACCCGCGCGGTGGCCCAGTCGACCACCGCCGCCGCCGGGGCCAGCGAGAAGAAGGCCGAAACCGCCGTCGACGCCTGGATCGGGCCGCGCCAGGCCGTGGTCGAGGGGGTGCGCGCCTCGGTCGATGAGATCGAGGCCTCGGGCGCGGGCTGGACCTTCGCCAAACTGACCATCGCCAACGGAGCCATCCGTTCGGTCATGGCCGCGCTGTAGGGATCGGGCCGGGGGAGGGCGCCGTGCCGAGAAAATTCCTCGTCGTCGTCGACGACAGCCCGGAACTGGACGCGGCCTTGCGGTACGCCAGCCGCCGGGCGCGTTCGACCGGCGGGCGGGTGGCCCTGCTCAGGGTCATTCCGCGCGGTTCGGACGAGCACTGGTCGGGCGTGCGCGAGGCGATCGAACGCGAACAACGGCAGGAGGCCGAGGCGCTTCTGGCCCGGCTGGGCGAAGAGGCGGCCGAACGCTCGGGCGCCCAGCCGCTGTTCCTGATCGAGGAGGGAGAGGCGACCGAGGCGATCCGCAAGGTCGTGGGCGAGGACTCCGAGATCAAGATCCTGGTCCTGGCGGCCGGAAGCGGCGCGCGCGGTCCCGGTCCCCTGGTCACGGCCGTGCTCAAACAGGGCGCGACCTTCGCGGGGAGAAAGCTGCCCGTGACCATCGTGCCGGGCGAACTGACCGAGACGGACATCGAGGACCTGGCATGACGTCAGGACGCCTTGCGCCGCGCTGACGCGCGTTTCGCGGAGCCTGGCTGTTCGAGCACGACGTGTTTGCGGACTTGAACCGATGACGGCGCGGGCGCATCTGAGCCTAATGTTCATCCAGACCGAAGCCACGCCCAATCCCAATGTGCTGAAATTCCTGCCCGGCCGCGTCGTGTCGCCGGACCGGCCTCTGGATTTTCCCACCAAGGCGGAGGCCGCGGCCTCGCCCCTGGCGCGGGCGCTGTTCGAGATCGACGGCGTCAGCGGGGTCTTTTTCGGGGCCGACGCCGTCTCTGTGACGCGCCTGGCCGAAGGGCCGTCCTGGAGCGAGATGAAGGCGCCGGTTCTGGCCGCCGTGATGGACCATTTCACCTCGGCCGCGCCCCTGCTGATCGGCGAGGCGGCGGAAGTCGACGTCGGAGCGGACCTCGGCGAGGACGATGAGGTCGTGGCCGAGATCAAGGCCCTGCTGGACAGCCGTATCCGCCCGGCCGTGGCCCAGGACGGCGGCGACATCCTGTTCGACCGGTTCGAGGCGGAGACCGGCGTCCTGTACCTGCGGATGCGCGGCGCCTGCGCCGGCTGCCCCTCGTCCTCGGCGACGCTGAAGGCGGGGGTGGAGCAGATGATGCGCCATTATGTTCCCGAGGTGGAGCGGGTCGAACAGGTCCTCTAGTCCCGCCCCAATGCTCGCCGCGGCGGCGGCCGTTGTCTGCGGGGCGCCTCTATGCGCGTGTTCACCCCCGCCGTTTGGCTGATCGGCGAGCTGAAACGAATTCGTTCTCGCATGGGGCGGCGCACGGCGCCATGATGCGGGCATGGTTCGTTTCTTCTCCGATGACGACGCCCGCCGCTTGGGTGAGGCCCTGGCCGATCTGCGGCGCGAAAGGGGTTTGAGCCAGGCCGAGGCGGGCGCCCGTCTCGGCATGACCAGCCAGGGTTGGGGCCTGTATGAATCCGGCCGCCGCTCTGGTCTGTTTCGCCCGGATGTTCAGCGGCGCCTGACCGGCGCCCTGGACACCACGCCGGAGGCCCTGGCGTTGCGGCTTCAGCCCGGTGAAACGCCCCCTCCGGTTCCTGCATCGGGTGTCGAGGCTGGGGCGCGGGCCTTTCGTCCGCCGCCGTCCGGCGAGATGCGGATGATGCAGTTGACGTCCGATGACATGGCGCCCTGGGCGGGTGCTGGCGTGACGGTGGCCTACCGACCGGGTCAGGCGCCGCGTCCGGGCCAGGGTTGCGTCCTGCGGCTGGCCGACGGGCGTTTGATGGTGCGGCTGTACGACACCGAGGACGCCGAGGGCCTTCACGTCCGCCTGGCGTCCGGCGAAAGCCAACGGGTCGCCCGCGTCGATATCCTTGAAATTTCAGCCGTTGTCGGCCGACTGGAAGATCGATGAAACGAAATGGTTGCCATCAGTTTCGTTTCATGAAACATTCTCGTAACAGCCGGACGAGGACTGCCGATGGCCCGGAATACGCAGAGGAACGCCGACGCCGTGGATCGCGTGGTCGGTCGGCGCATCGCCGAACGCCGGACCGCCCTGGGCCGGTCGCAGACCGCCCTGGCGCAGGACCTGGGGATCAGCTTTCAGCAGCTTCAGAAATACGAGGCGGGTCTGAACCGGGTCTCGGCGTCGCGGCTGCATCATATCGCCCGGCTGCTGGGCGTGCCGGTGGGCGAGCTGTTTCCGAAACCCGAGCGCGACGACCCGACAAGGCCCGAGCCGCCGCCAGGACTGGGCCGAGAGGGACGGGCGCTGCTGGCGGCCTTCGAACGCATTTCGTCTCCGCCGGTGCGCCGGGCGGTGACGCGCATTGTGGCGGCCCTGGCCGGGTGAACGGGCGCGCCCGATGAGGGTTCTGGTTCTCGATACGGCCCTGGGCGCCTGTCAGGCGGGATTGTTTGACGGCGACACGGCCCTGGCCGTTCTGGAACGTCCGATGGAGCAGGGCGGCATGGAGCGGATCGCGGGCCTGACCCGGGACCTGATGCGGACGGCGGGGGTCGGCTTCGACAGTCTGGACCGCATCGGCGTGACCACGGGTCCCGGCTCGTTCACCGGCCTGCGTGTCGGACTGGCCTTCGCTCAGGGCTTGGGCGCGGCCCTGGGACGGCCGGTGATCGGCCTGTCCAGCCTGGACGGCCTGGCCGCCTCGGTCATGGCGCAAGGCGTCGTCATGGCCGCCATCGACGCCCGGCGCGGCCAGGTCTATGCGCGCGTCTTTCGCGACGGCGCGGCCGTCGGCCCGGCCGAGGCCCTGACCCTGGCGGAGGCGACGGCGCGGGCGGCGGCCCTGGGACCGGATCTGCGCCTGGTCGGATCGGGCGCGCCCCTGTTGACCGAGGGGCTGGATCGGCCGCAAGTCGTCGGTTTGGCTGCGCCGTCGCTGGCGGCCATGGCTCGTCTGACCCGTGCGGCGGACTCGGAGACGGCGCCGCCCCGGCCGCAATATTTGCGCGCACCCGACGCCAAGCCGCCGACGCGTCGGCCCGGTGCGCCCAGGCCGACGACGTGACCTCGTCCGAGACCCAGACCCAAGTTCAGGCCCGATCTGAGGCCCAGGCTCTGGCCGAGACCCTGGCGGCCCTGCATGCGACGGCCTTTCCGGCGCCGTGGGGGGCGGCGGCTCTGGCCGATCTGCTGAGCCAGCCCGGCGTCGTGGCCGAGACCGCGGCCGATGGCTTCATCCTGATCCGGGTCGTCGCCGACGAGGCCGAGATCCTGACCCTGGCCGTTCGGCCCGATGCGCGCCGCCAGGGGTTGGGCGGGCGGCTGGTCGCCGCCGCCGCCGCCCGCGCCGCCGGCCTGGGCGCGGCGCGCCTGTTCCTGGAGGTCGCCCAGGACAATGCGGCGGCCAGGGGTCTGTACGCCCGAAACGGCTTCGTCGAGGTCGGCCGCCGTCGGGGGTACTACGCTCGGCCCGGCGCGGCGGCGGCCGATGCGCTGACGCTGGCGCTTAACTTGTCGGCATGACTTCCCACGACGAGAGGCGCGCCCTATCCTCGACCGCCATGGACCGGATCGAGAAACTCTGCGCCGAGCGCGGCATGCGCATGACCGAACAGCGGCGGGTGATCGCGCGCGTGCTGTCCGCAGCGGAGGACCACCCTGACGTGGAGGAGCTGTATCGTCGCGCCTCGGCCATCGATCCGCACATCTCGATCGCAACCGTCTATCGCACCGTGCGCCTGTTCGAAGAGGCGGGCGTGGTCGACAAACACGACTTCGGCGATGGCCGCAGCCGCTATGAAGAGGCGGGCGACGACCACCACGACCACCTGATCGACACCCGTACCGGCGAGGTGATCGAATTCTTCGACGCCGAGATCGAAAAGCTGAAGGACGAGATCGCCAATCGACTGGGCTTCAAGCTGATCGGCCACAAGTTGGAGCTTTACGGCGTGCCGATCGACGGCGCCGAACCGGGCGCCCGCGAGGGCCTGATCTTCAAGCGCCATGGCGCGCGCGACGACGACGCTTGAGCGCCGGGATCGTCGCCTTGCGAAGGGCGCCGTCGGCGACCATAAGCGGCCGATGACCGATACGCTGGAAAAGCCCCAGGTCGGACAGGCGACCAAACGCCTGTTCATCAAGACCTACGGCTGTCAGATGAATGTCTATGACAGCGAGCGCATGGCCGATGTGCTGCGTCCGCTGGGCTATGCGCCGACCGAGACGGTCGAAGACGCCGACTTCGTCATTCTGAACACCTGCCACATCCGCGAGAAGGCGGCCGAGAAGGTCTATTCCGAACTCGGCAAGATGCGCGAGCTGAAGGACGCCAAACAGGCCCAGGGCCTGGGCGCCATGACCATTGCGGTGGCCGGCTGCGTGGCCCAGGCCGAAGGCGAGGAGATCATGCGCCGTCAGCCCGCGGTCGATCTGGTGGTCGGACCGCAAGCCTATCATCAACTGCCCGAACTTCTGACCCGAACCGCGCGCGCGCGCGGCGAGCGCATCGGAGCGGACTTCGCGCCGGTGGACAAGTTCGACGCCCTGCCCGCCGCGCGCGGCGGCGACGGGGTGACGGCCTTTCTGACGGTTCAGGAAGGCTGCGACAAATTCTGCACCTTCTGCGTCGTGCCCTATACACGCGGGGCCGAATGGTCGCGGCCGGTGGCGGCGGTGCTGACCGAGGCCCGCGCCCTGGCCGAGCGGGGCGTGCGCGAGGTCACCCTGCTGGGCCAGAACGTCAACGCCTATGATGGCGAAGGCGCGGACGGAAAGCCCTCGACTCTGGCGCGTCTGGCCTACGCCCTGGCCGAGATTCCGGGACTGGACCGCATCCGCTACACGACCAGCCATCCCAACGACATGGCCGACGAATTGATCGCCGCCCATGGCGATCTGGACGCCCTGATGCCCTATCTGCACCTGCCGGTTCAGTCGGGTTCGGATCGCATCCTGCGGCTGATGAACCGGAAGCACGGGCGGACGAAATATTTCGAACTGATCGACCGCATCCGACAGGCTCGCCCGGACATGGCGATGTCGGGCGACTTCATCGTCGGCTTCCCCGGCGAGACGGATCGGGACTTCGAGGACACGCTGGATCTGGTGCGGCGGGTGAACTACGCCAGCGCCTTCTCCTTCATGTATTCGCCACGGCCCGGCACCCCGGCGGCGGGCATGGCGGCCCAGATTCCGGCCGAGGTCATGAAGGCGCGGCTCCAGGCGTTGCAGCAACTGCTGATCGAGCAACAGGTCGCCTTCAATGAAAGCCAGGCGGGCAGGACCCTGCCGGTGTTGTTCGAAAAGGTCGGGCGCCATCGCAACCAGGCCATAGGCCGGTCGCCCTATCTGCAATCGGTGCACGTCGAGGATGCGCGCCATCTGATCGGAACGATCGCGCCGGTGACGATCGTCAGCGGTCAGCAGAACAGCCTGACCGGCGTGCTGGCCGCGTCTGTCGGACCCGCCGCCTGATGGCCCGAGACACCGACTTCATCCCGCTGAACGCCGCCGAGCTGGCCGCCGTCATCGGCCCGACCAGCCGCCACATCGCCCTGATCGAAGACGCCTTCAAGGTGTTGATCGAACAGCCGGGCGCGGGGGTCTCGGTCAACGGCTCGGCGCGCGACCGGGCGCAGGCCCGGCGGGTGATCGAGGATCTGGCCTCGCGTGCGGCCATGGGCGCCGAGGTGACCGAGGCCGATGTGCGCGCCGCCGTGGGCGCCGTCATGGGCCGGGCCATGCCCTCGACGCGCGGCGGCGGGCCGGGGCCGACGCCGGGAGCGGGGGCGGGCGCCGTGGCCCTGCCGGTCGGACGGCGCGGGGCCATCGTGCCCAAGACCGCCGCCCAGGCCCGCTATCTCGACATGCTTTCGCGTTGCGAACTGACGTTCGGCGTTGGTCCGGCGGGCACAGGCAAGACCTTCCTGGCCGCGGCCTACGGCGCCAGTCTGTTGAAACGCGGCCAGGTGGACCGGCTGGTCGTCACCCGCCCGGCGGTCGAGGCGGGCGAAAAGCTGGGCTTTCTGCCCGGCGATCTGAACGAGAAGGTCGATCCCTATCTGGCCCCGATCTGGCAGGCGCTGGACGACATTCTGGGACCCGACGAGGTGCGTCGCCGCCGTGACAAGGGCGAGATCGAGGCCGCCCCCATCGCCTTCATGCGCGGCCGCACCCTGAGCCACGCCTTCATCATCGTCGATGAGGCCCAGAACACCTCGCGTCTCCAGATGAAGATGGTGCTGACCCGCATCGGCGAAGGCTCGCGCATGGTGGTGACCGGCGATCCGTCGCAGGTCGACCTGCTGAACCCGCGCGATTCGGGCCTGGTCCACGCCCTGCGCATATTGGAGGGGGTCAAGGGCGTCGGCGTCGAGACCTTCAAGGCCGAAGACGTGGTGCGTCACGCCATGGTCGAGCGGATCGTGCGCGCCTATGACGCCGATGCGGCGAAACGTCGGCCCGCGCCCGACCTGGAAGACGCGGACTGACGCCTGTGATCTGGGTCGAGATCGAGGACGAGGCGTGGACAATGGTCGCGGCCGACGCCGAGGCGCGGGTCGTCGCGGCGGCCCAGGCGGCCCTGACGGGTCTGAACGGCGAGGTGGTGGTGCTGCTGACCGATGACGCGACGGTGCAGGATCTGAACGCCCGATTCCGCGACAAGGATCGGCCGACCAATGTGCTGTCTTTTCCCGCCCCGGAGACGGCGCGGCCGCACCTGGGGGATCTGGTCCTGGCGTGCGGCGTGTGCGTGGTCGAGGCGGCCGAACAGAGCAAGACGGTCGGCGATCACCTGAGCCATCTGGTCGTGCACGGAGTGCTCCACCTGTTGGGCCATGACCACGAAGACGAGGCCGAGGCCGAGGCGATGGAGGCCAGGGAGCGGGCCATTCTGGCCACCTTGGGCGTGGCCGATCCCTATGCGGGGCAGCGATGAGCGGACGGCGGATCGAGACGGTGCTGGCCCATCGTTGGGCGCGGATCGGTCTGGCCCTGACGGCGGGCGCGGCGGCGGCCCTGGCGCATACGCCGTTCGGCGTCCTTCCAGGGATGTTGGGCTATCCGCTGCTGATGCTGCTGGCCGAGCGGTCGACCCGCGTGCGGGGCGCGGTCTGGATGGGCTGGCTGGCGGGCTTCGCCTATTTCGGGATCGGCTGCTGGTGGGTGGCCGAGGCCTTTCTGGTCAATCCGGCCCAGGCCTGGATGGCGCCTTTTGCGGCCAGTCTGTTGCCCATGGGGTTGGGCCTGTTCTGGGGGGCGGCGGCGGGGTTGTATCGCCGATATGCGCCGTCGGGCGTTGCGCGCGTGCTGGTCTTCGCAGCCGCCTTTGGCCTGTTGGAATGGCTGCGCGGCCATGTGCTGACGGGGTTTCCGTGGAATCCGGCAGGGGCCGGGTGGAAGGCCGGGTCGGCGGCGTCGCAGTTCGCGGCCGTGGCTGGCGTCTATGGCTTGGGCGTAGTCACGGTGGCCGCCGTGTCGGCCTTCGGGCCGTTGGCCGTGGCGGGCGAACGACGCGGGCGGATCGTGGCGGCGGGTCTGGGCGCGGCCGTTCTGGCGGCCCTGGTGATCGGCGGGGCGGTGCGTCTGGGCCAGGCGCGACTCGGTTTCACCGACACCACGGTGCGCATCGTTCAGGCCGATATCGACCAGAACTATAAATGGTCGCCGGACGCCTATCGCTCAATCGTTGAGCGCTACCTTGATCTCACCGCCCTGCCGGCGGCGCGGACGCCCGACATCGTGGTCTGGCCTGAAGGAGCCTTGCCGACCACGGCGGCCCAGGTGTTCGCCGATGGCGCGCCCGAAGCGGCGGCCCTGGCGCAGGTGCTGCGGCCGGGTCAGAGCCTGATCATGGGTCTGAGCCGGGACCAGGCGGATGCGACGGCCGAGGGCGGGGCGCGGTATTTCAACAGTCTGTTCGTGCTGACCGACGAGGGGGAGGCGGGTCTGAGGATCGCCGCCGTCTATGACAAATACCGGCTGGTGCCGTTCGGCGAATACCTGCCCTTGGGATCGCTGATGAGCCGACTGGGCGTGCGTAGCCTGGTGCACGTGCCGGCCGATTTCAGCCCTGGTCCCCGACCCGCGCCGATCCGGGTTCCGGGCGTCGGGCCGGTGCAGCCGCTGATCTGTTACGAGGGTCTGTATCCGGGGTTCACGCCGGCCGGGCGCGGCCGACCGGAGTGGATTGTCAACATCTCCAACGACGCCTGGTTCGGGGCCACCTCCGGCCCGATCCAGCATCTGAACCTGGCCAGCTATCGCGCCATCGAGACCGGTCTGCCGATCGTGCGGTCGACCCCGACGGGAATTTCGGCCCTGATCGACCCCTGGGGTCGGGTGGTCGGCGATCACAGTTTGGGTTCGGGCCAGAGCGGGGTCATCGACGGGCGTCTGCCCCGCCCGACCTCTGCGACCCTGTATGGCCGGTTCGGCGACGGCCTGTTCTGGCTGCTGATTCTCTCCGGGTTCTCGGCCCTGGCGCCCTGGTCAAGGGCGATCCCCTGGTTGAAATCGAGGCTCGATTCCTCTAGGGATCGACAAGCTTAGCCATAAAAGGGCAATTACCGTCCCAACCCGGCAAATTCCCGTGACAGGGCCGTTTTTCGGGCGCATTTCAAAACCACATCGCGTTTTTCTATAGCAGGACGGAACGATGATCATGCCCAGAGGCGGGGAAGACGGCCCCCATCCGGTCGACCGTCATGTCGGTCGCCGCGTTTGCGAAAAGCGAATCGGCTTGGGATACAACCAGAGCGATCTGGGTCGGGCCTTGGGTCTGACCTTTCAGCAGATCCAGAAATACGAGAAGGGCGCCAATCGCATTTCGGCGTCCAAGCTCTGGGACATCGCCCGGTTCTTCAAGGTCGATATCGGCTATTTCTTCGAAGGTCTGGCCGTTCAGCCCGGCGTGGGCGAGGGCGACGCCCCGGCCTTCGACCATGACTTTCCGGCCACGCGCTACACCATAGAAATCTCTCGCCTGGCCCCGACCCTGTCGGCGCGCAAGCAGAAGCTGGTGCTGGAGATGGTGCGGGAAATGGCCGGCGTTCCGGGCGGCGAAGACCCGGCCTGAGCGGCGGCCTTCGCCCCGGCCGGACCTAGTTCTCGCCGCCGCGTCGCCGCCCGAAGGTCGGAGCGCGGGCCTTCTGCTCGGCCCAATAGGCCGCGCCGTCATCCGGCTTGAACATGGTGCGCGGCGTGCCGTCGCGCGCCACCACGGCGAAGGTGTTGGTCGAAGCCTGGTAGATCAGGGTGTCGCCATTGGGCCGTTTCACCGTCTCGGCGTCGCGCGGCGGCCGCGTGGTGAAGGCCTGAACCTTGTCCAGATAGTCCTGGGCCGAACGGGCGCCGAAGGCCGCGCCGTTGCGGCGATACAGACGCTCGATCTTGGCGTCGACCGTCTCGCGGCGATTGGCGGTCACGGCGGGCCGGGTTTCGGCGACGTCTTCCGCCGGAGCCGCCTGGGCCGTCGAACCGGCCGTCATGACGGCTTGCTCCGCCGGAGCCTCGCGGTCGCGCGTCTCGACCGCCGAGGATCGCTCGCAGCCCGCCAGAACCAGGGCCGCGACGGCCGCCGTCGTCATCATCCTGATGGTCATCCCACCCTCCTGTTTCGTCCCACCAGGGGCATCTAGGCACAGGAACGATGTTCTTGCAATGTTCCAATTCGCACCTCGCCTCGACGCTGGCGTCGCCGGCCGCTAAACCGTCGCCATGAGCAGGGACGCATTGAACGGCCGCAGAGTCTTGCTGATCGTCGGCGGCGGCATCGCCGCCTACAAGGCGTTGGAGTTGACGCGCCTTATCAAGAAGGCCGGGGGTCAGGTCCGTGCGGTGCTGACGGCGGGAGGGGCGGCGTTCGTGACGCCCCTGTCGCTGGCCGCCCTGACCGGCTTTCCGGTGCGCGAGGGCCTGTTCACGCCCGACGACGAGACGGCCATGGGCCATATCGAGTTGTCGCGCTGGGCCGATCTGGTGCTCGTGGCGCCCGCCACCGCCGGTCTGATCGCCAAGGCGGCCAACGGCCTGGCCGACGACCTGGCTTCGACCACGCTTCTGGCCACCGACAAGCCGGTGCTGTTCGCTCCGGCCATGAATGTGCGGATGTGGCTGCACCCGGCGGTCAGGGCCAATGTCGCCCGGCTGGACGGATTCGAGGGCGGGACCGGCGTTCACTGGGTCGGGCCGGATGAGGGCGAGATGGCCTGCGGCGAGTTCGGACCCGGCCGCATGGCCGAGCCGACCGCCATCCTGGAGGCGGTCGAGACCCTGTTGGCGGGTGCGGCCGACCAACCGTTGCGCGGGCGGCGCGCGATCGTCACCGCCGGGCCGACCTTCGAGGCCGTCGACCCGGTGCGCGGCCTGACCAACCGGTCCAGCGGCAAACAGGGCTATGCGATCGCCGCCGCCCTGGCGGCCCTGGGGGCGGAGGTGACGCTGGTGTCGGGTCCCACGGCGCTGAGCGCGCCGCCGGGCGTGAGCCGCGTCGACGTCGAGAGCGCCCTGGAGATGCAGGCGGCGGTTCGCGCCGCCCTGCCGGCCGACATCGCCGTGCTGACCGCCGCCGTGGCCGACTGGCGGGTCGACGGGGTCGCCTCGGGCAAGATCAAGAAGGCCCCAGGAGGCCCGCCGACGCTGCGGCTGATCGAGAACCCCGACATCCTGGCGGCCCTGTCCAAGCCCGGTCCCGAGCGCCCGGCCCTGGTCATCGGCTTTGCGGCCGAGACCGAGGATCTGATCGCCAACGCCCGCGCCAAACGATCGCGCAAGGGCTGCGACTGGATCGTGGCCAACGATGTGTCCGACGGCGTCTTCGGGGCCGAGGGCAACGCGGTCACCCTGATCTCCCCGTCAGGAGAGGATGTCTGGCCGCGCCAGCCCAAGGCCGCCGTGGCCCGCGCCCTGGCCGCCCGTATCGCCGATCATTTCAGGACCCCCGCATGACCACGCTCCGCATTCAACGTCTGCCGCATGGCGAAGGACTGGACCTGCCCGCCTATGCGACGACCCAGGCCGCGGGCCTGGATCTGCGCGCGGCGGTGGCCGAGGATGCGCCGGTGATGCTGGCGCCCGGCGCGCGGGGTCTGATCCCCACCGGGCTGAAGATCGCGCTGGAGCCGGGGTTCGAGGCCCAGGTGCGGCCGCGTTCGGGCCTGGCGCTGAACCACGGGATCACCTGCCTGAACACGCCCGGCACCATCGACAGCGACTATCGGGGCGAGGTCGGGGTGATCCTGATCAACCTGGGCCACGCGCCGTTCGTGATCCGGCGCGGCGAACGCATCGCCCAGATGGTCATCGCGCGGCATGAACAGGCGCGGATCGCCGAGGTCGAGACCCTGGACGAGACGGCGCGCGGCGCGGGCGGTTTCGGCTCCACCGGGCGCTGAGGCGCACCCTTTTCGGCCTTGAGGCGTTAACCCTCCTTAGCGGTCAAGCTTGATCGTCTTGCGTAGGAGGTCGGTGTGGAAGCGTTCTTTGGTCAAATCGGCGCCCTGTTGGGCGGGGTCTTCAACCTGACCCAGGCCGGGTTCGACGGCGTCAACCAGGTGATGGGTCTGCTGATCGCGGTGATCGCCGCCCTGATCATGCCCGCCTGGAACCGGTTGTGGGCCACCGCCCTGGGCGCGGCCCTGGTCGACCGGGCGATCGTGGCGATCCGGCCGGTGCTGGACGGCGGCGACTTCGCGCTGCCGCCGTTGCTGACGCTCGGCTTCTGGATCGTCGTGTTGGCGTTGTTCCTCGGCTACGCTGTGGTGATCGCGGTGTTTTTCTTCATCAAGCGCCTGCTGAGCGGCCGCAAGCACAGCCCCGCGCACTGATGCGAGCGGCGGCGCCCAGCCGCAGCCTGCCCAGGCTCAAGCTTGTCTGAAGCCCAGCACGTCCTGCATGTCGTACAGGCCCGGGCGGCGGTTTCGGACCCAGGCGGCGGCGGCGACGGCGCCCTTGGCGAACAGGCTGCGATCGATCGCCGAATGGCTGAGGGTCAGGACTTCGTCCTCGGACGCGAACATCACCGTATGCTCGCCGACGACGCCGCCGGCGCGCAGGGAGGCGAAGCCGATCTTGCCCATCTGGCGCGGTTCGCCGACGCCGTCATGGGGGGCGGCGCGCACCTCGGCCAGATCGACGCCGCGCCCGTTGGCGGCGGCCTCGCCCAGCATCAGGGCCGTGCCCGAGGGCGCGTCGACCTTGCGCCGATGATGGGTCTCCAGGACCTCGATGTCCCAGTCGCGGGCGTCCAATCGCAGGGCGGCGTGTTCGACCAGGCCGATCAATATGTTGACGCCCAGCGAAAAATTGCCGCTGCGGACGATGGCGACCTTTTCGGCGGCTTTCAGGATCTCGGCGTCCTGCTCAGGCGTGAAGCCGGTCGAGCCGATGACCAGGGCCGGGCCGCCCCGCTCGGCCGCTTGTCTGGCCAGGGCCACCGAGGCCTCCGCGGTCGAGAAGTCGATGACCACGTCGCACAGCGACAGATCCGGCGTCTCGCCCCAGTCGAATCGGGCGGCCACCACGACGTCGTCGCGGGCGTCCAGCACCTGGGACACCGCCCGGCCCATGCGGCCGCGCGCCCCCGAGATGCCGACGTGGAACAGATCGCTCACGCCGCGCCCGCCTTGTCCTGATCGGCGCCCAGGATGTCGGCCCAGAAGCGCTTGGCCTTGCCGGTGAAGCTGGTGTTTCGCGGCGTCTGGGTTTCGCCCAGGCTGGCGGCCAGTTCGGCCAGCAACTCCTTCTGGCGGGCGGTCAGGTCGGTGGGCGTTTCGACGAACAGTTCGACCACCAGGTCGCCGCGCTGGCGGCCGTTCAGGTGGGGCATCCCCTTGCCCTTGATGCGCACGGTCTTGCCGGTCTGGGCGCCGGCGGGCACCTCGACCGGGGCCTTGCATTTGCCGTCGCAAGCCTCCGACGTCAGGCAGGGGGCGTCGACGACCCCGCCCAGGGCCGCGGTGGTCATGGGCACCGGCACGGTGACCAGCAGGTCCAGGTTGTCGCGTTCGAACAACTCGTGCGGCCTGACCGACAGGAAGACATACAGGTCGCCGCGCGGGCCGCCGCGTTGGCCGGCGTCGCCCTCGCCCGACAGGCGGATGCGCGAGCCGTCATCGACTCCGGCGGGAATCTTCAGGCTGAGGTTGCGGGTTTTCCGCACCTGGCCGTGGCCGTGACAGGCGGCGCAGACGTCGGCGGCCGCCAGATGCTGGCCCGCCCCGCCGCATTGGGGGCAGGTGCGCTCCATCTGAAAAAAGCCGTTGGCCTGGCGGATGCGTCCGGCGCCGTTGCAGGCGCCGCAGGTCCGGGGCTTGGCGCCCTTCTTGGCGCCCGAGCCGTCGCAGCTTTCGCAGGTCGCGGTCGCGGGCACGGAGATTTCGACGTCGGCCCCGCGATAGGCCTGCTCCAGGGTGATCTCCAGGTCATGACGCAGGTCCGAGCCGCGACGCGGGCCGCTCTGCTGCTGGCGTCCGCCGCCCGCCCGGCCGCCGAAGACGTCGCCGAAAGCGTCGCCGAAGACCTGCGAGAAGATGTCGTTGATGTCGTGGAAACCCGCGCCCCCGGCGCCGAAGGGGTTGCCGCCCGCCCCGCCGCCATTCACGCCCGCATGGCCGAACCGGTCGTAGGCGGCGCGCTTGTTGTCGTCAGACAGGACGCCGTAGGCTTCGGACACTTCCTTGAACTTGGCCATGGAGTCTTCGGACCCGCCATTGCGATCCGGGTGATGCAGCATGGCCAGTTTGCGGTAGGCGGCCTTCAGGCCCGGCGCGTCGATCGTGCGCTCGACGCCCAGGATTTCGTAATAATCACGCATCGCCATTCGGCGCTAATCCTCTTACCCCGCCCTTCGACGCGCCTCTTGCCGGGCGCCGATCGAAAGGCTTTCGACCCGATCGAGACATGGGGACCGGGGCGCTTGATGCAAGTTTCACAAAAGCGAAACCCCCGCCTGCGTGGCAAGCGGGGGTCCCGTGACGCCTGAATCGATCAGGCTTCCTTCTTGTCGTCGTCGCCCGAGACTTCTTCGAACTCGGCGTCGACCACGCCGTCGTCGGCGGGCTGTTCAGCCGAGGCCTCGCCGCCCTGTTGGGCCGCGTACATGGCCTCGCCCAGCTTCATCGAGGTCTGGGCCAGGGCGGTGGTCTTGGTGCGGATGGCCTCGGCGTCCGTACCGTCCCGGGCCGACTTGAGGTCCTGAACGGCGGCCTCGATGGCCGACTTCTCCTCGGCCGAGACCTTGTCGCCGTGTTCGGTCAGGGCCTTTTCGGTCGAGTGGATCAGGCCGTCGGCGGCGTTCTGGGCCTCGACCAGCTCCTTGCGCTCCTTGTCGGCCGTGGCGTTGGCCTCGGCCTCCTTGACCATCTTGTCGATGTCGGCGTCCGACAGGCCGCCGTTGGCCTGGATGCGGATCGACTGCTCCTTGTTGGTCGCCTTGTCCTTGGCCGAGACGTTGACGATGCCGTTGGCGTCGATGTCGAAGGCGACCTCGATCTGAGGCATGCCGCGCGGAGCCGGCGGAATGCCCATCAGGTCGAACTGACCCAGGAACTTGTTGTCGGCCGCCATCGGACGTTCGCCCTGGAAGACCCGGATGGTCACGGCCGACTGGTTGTCGTCGGCGGTCGAGAAGGTCTGGCTCTTCTTGGTCGGGATGGTGGTGTTGCGCTCGATCAGGGGCGTGAAGACGCCGCCCAGGGTTTCGATGCCCAGGGTCAGGGGCGTCACGTCCAGCAGCAGCACGTCCTTGACGTCGCCTTGCAGCACGCCCGCCTGGACCGCGGCGCCCAGGGCCACGACCTCGTCAGGGTTGACGCCGGTGTGCGGCTCCTTGCCGAAGAATTTCTTCACCGCTTCCTGCACGGCGGGCATACGGGTCATGCCGCCGACCAGGACCACCTCATCGATATCCGACGCCTTCATTCCGGCGTCGGCCAGGGCCTTCTTGCACGGCTCGATGGTGCGGGCGATCAGGTCCTCGACCAGGGATTCCAGCTTGGCGCGCGTCAGCTTGATGTTCAGGTGCAGCGGACCCGAGGCGTTCATGGTGATGAAGGGCAGGTTCACCTCGTACTGGGTGGTGAACGACAGTTCCTTCTTGGCCTTTTCGGCCTCTTCCTTCAGGCGTTGCAGGGCCAGCTTGTCCTGGCGCAGGTCGATGCCCTGCTCCTTTTTGAACTCGTCGGCCAGATAGTCGACGATGCGCAGGTCGAAGTCCTCGCCGCCCAGGAAGGTGTCGCCGTTGGTCGACTTCACCTCGAACACGCCGTCGCCGATCTCCAGGATCGAGACGTCGAAGGTGCCGCCGCCCAGGTCATAGACGGCGATCTTCTGGCCGTCGTTCTTCTCCAGGCCGTAGGCCAGGGCCGCAGCGGTCGGCTCGTTGATGATGCGCAGAACTTCCAGGCCGGCGATCTTGCCGGCGTCCTTGGTGGCCTGGCGCTGGCTGTCGTTGAAATAGGCCGGGACGGTGATGACCGCCTGGGTCACCTTTTCGCCCAGGTAGGCTTCGGCGGCCTCCTTCATCTTGTTCAGGATGAAGGCCGAGATCTGCTGGGGCGAATAATCCTTGCCGTGGGCGCGCACCCAGGCGTCGCCGTTGGGGCCCTTGACGATCTCATAGGGCACCATGCCCTTGTCCTTGGCCACGACGGGGTCGTCGTAGTTGCGGCCGATCAGGCGCTTGATGGCGAAGAAGGTGTTGGCGGGATTGGTCACCGCCTGACGTTTGGCGGGCTGGCCCACCAGGGTCTCGCCATCGTCCTGGATCGCCACCACCGACGGGGTGGTGCGGTTTCCTTCGGCGTTTTCGATGACTTTGGGATTCTTGCCGTCCATGACGGCGACGCACGAGTTGGTCGTGCCGAGGTCGATGCCGATGATTTTGGCCATGGGCGTTCCGTTTCTCTCTTCGTGTCGGCGGGCGATGCGGCGGCCTTCGAAGAAGCGCCGCGCGTGACCGCCCCCAGGGGTTTAAGTCGTTAAATGGCCTGATCGGCCGGGTTGGCCCCGATATGGGAAAGTCCGCAGACCTCGCAAGGGCTTTCGTCGCAGAACCATGAAATCCCTGTCAGACCGCGTCAGGTGCACAGGTCGCGAAAGTGCGGCATAACAGCGTCATCGCTTCTCTGCATCGGGAGAAGCCGTTTGGAGAGAATGAGATGATCCGCCTGAAGTCCGCGGCCCTGTGCGCCGCCGCAGTCGCCACGGCCCTGGGCGCCATGGCCTTCGCCCCGGCTCCCGCCGCGCCCGCACCCGAGTCCAAGGTCGTCGTGACCCAGGTGTCGCGCGACGGCTACAACCGCCGCGTCCGCATCCACAATCAGACCGGCTGGACCATGCTGCGCTTCTATGCGTCGGACTCGCGCAAGTCGGATTGGGAAGAAGACATCCTGGGCGACAGCGTGCTGAACAACGGCCGCAGCGTGACCATCAACATCGACGACGGCTCGGGCGCCTGCGTCTATGATTTCCGCGCCGAATTCACCAACGGTCAGGTCCTGACCCGGATGAACATCAACGTCTGCCAGATCGCAGATTACTACTATACGCGCTAAGCCGCTGCGCGGCCTGGCCTGCCTAGGCTCTAACGCTCGCCGCGCGGCGGCTCGCTGCTTGAGCGCATAATGCGCGCCTCTATGCTTTGGGCATGACCGCGCGGCGTGAAATCGAGACCGGTTTCGAGGGCTTTCGGCTGTGGCCGGAAGCCCTTCGCCTTGTCGAACAGGCGGCCGTGGTCGCCCAGGTGCGGGCCGCGGTCGCGACGGCGCCCTTCTATCGACCGGCCACGCCGGGCGGAAAGCCCCTGTCGGTGCGGATGACCAATCTGGGATCGCTGGGCTGGGTCACCGATCGCAGCGGCTATCGCTATCAGGCGACACACCCCGACACCGGCCGCCCCTGGCCGCCGATCCCGACGCGGCTGACCGAACTGTGGGCCGCGCTGCTGGGCGGGCCGCCGCCGGACGCCTGTCTGGTCAATCTGTACGACGCCGAGGCCCGCATGGGCCTGCATCAGGACCGCGACGAGGTCGATCTGGGCGCGCCAGTGCTGTCGATCTCCCTGGGCGACGAGGCGGTGTTCCGCATCGGGCCGCCGGGACGGGGGCCGACGCGGACCTTCCGGCTGCGATCCGGCGACGTCTGCGCCCTGACCGGCCCGGCGCGCCTGGCGCGGCATGGCATCGACCGGGTGCTGGGCGGGTCCTCGGCCCTGATCCCCGGCGGCGGGCGGCTGAACCTGACGCTGCGCCGCGCATCGTGACTCGACGGGGGGCGAGGCGGGAGGCAAGGTCCCGCCTCCATCGCGCGCAGGAGGCCGTCATGACTGTTCTGACCCGTCCCGACGGGACCGAGCCTGAGGATCTCCATGTCAGCCGCCGCCTGTTGGGCGGGCTGGCCTTCGCCGGTTACGCCACGGCCGCCCTGGCCCAGGACGCCCAGCCGATCACGACGCCGTCCGACGGCCTGACGACCGAGACCGTGACCTATCCGGCGCCCGACGGCTTCGACCTGCCCGCCTATGTGGCGCGGCCCGCCGGCGACGGTCCCTTCCCCGTGATCGTGGTGGTGTCCGAGATCTTCGGCCTGCACGAATACATCCGCGACGTCTGCCGCCGTCTGGCCCAGGCGGGCTATGCCGCGATCGCCCCAGCCTTCTTCGTTCGCGTCGAAGACCCGGCGCCGCTGTCCGATATGCGGCGCATCATGAGGATCGTCGCCGCCGCCAGCTACGAACAGGTCATGGGCGACATCGCCGCCACCCTGGACTGGGCCAGCGGACAGTTGTGGGCCGACGCCGACAAGGTCGGCATCACCGGTTTCTGCTGGGGCGGCAAGGTGGTGTGGCAGGCGGCGGCCCGGTTCGCGGCCATTGACGCGGGCGTGGCCTGGTATGGTCGCCTGGCGCCGTCGGCCGAGGCGACCGAGGCGCAGATCGCGGCGGGCCGCCCCTGGCCGGTCGACCTGGCGGGCGACCTGAAGGCGCCGGTGCTGGGCCTGTACGGCGGCCAGGATCAAGGCATCCCCAACGCCACCGTCGAGACCATGCGCGCGGCCCTGACCCGCGAAGGGGCGGTCGGCAGCGACATCCACCTGTATCCCGACGCCCCGCACGGTTTCCATGCCGACTATCGCGCCAGTTATCGGCCAGAGGCGGCGGCCGACGGCTGGCGTCGCCTGCTGGTCCATTTCGACAGCGCTCTGAAGGGCTGACGTACGCGCATGGCCAATCCCTATTCCGGCCTGCCGGACCATGCCTTCTGGTCGCGCGCGGTCGCGGGCCGTTCGCCGGATCAGGTGCGCCCGGCGGCCCGGCCGGGTTTCGCCATCCGCCCCGAAGACCGCGTCGCCACCGCCGGAAGCTGTTTCGCCCAACATATCAGCCGCGCCCTGACCGCGCGCGGCTACGGCTATCTGGTGACCGAGCCGGGACCCGAGGATCAGGGCTATGGCGTCTTTCCGGCCCGGTTCGGCAACATCTATTGCGCGCGCCAGCTCTTGCAGGTGTTCCAGCGCGCCTATGGCCTGTTCGACCCTCAGGAGACCGCCTGGCGCACCGCCGACGGGCGGGCGGTCGATCCCTTCCGCCCGCGCGTCCAGCCGGGCGGTTTCGCCGATACGGCGGCCATGCTGGCTGACCGCGAGATCCATCTGGCGGCCGTGCGGCGCATGTTCGAAACCCTGGACGTTCTGGTCTTCACCCTGGGCCTGACAGAAGCCTGGGTGTCGGACCGCGACGGGGCGGTCTTTCCCCTGGCGCCGGGCGTGGCGGGCGGACCGGACGACGCCACGCATATCCGGCCGCACAATTTCACCGTCGCCGAGACCGTCGCCGACCTGACGTCCGTCATCGCCATGGCGCGGGCGATCCGGCCGGACCTGAGGGTGCTGCTGACGGTGTCGCCGGTGCCGCTGAAGGCGACGTTCGAAGACCGCCACGTGCTGGTCTCCACCGGCTACAGCAAGGCGGTGCTGCGTGTGGCGGCGGGCATGGTCTGCGACGCCCTGGATGGGGTCGACTACTTCCCCAGCTATGAGATCGTGACGGGAATTCAGGCCGGATCGGGAATCTGGGCCGAGGATCTGCGCACCGTGACCGGGGACGGGGTGTCGCGGGTCATGGCCGAACTGGCTCGGGCCTATCTCGAACAGGCCGAGACGCAGGAGACTGCCCCCGCCCCCGCCGTCAGGGCGGCGCCCGCCTCGCCCAGCGCCGACCAGCGCGCTGAACAGGCGGCCCTGGCCCAGGTGATCTGCGACGAAGAGGCGATCGAGCCGTGACCCGCGCCTGCGTCATCGGCAACTGTCAGGCCGACGGCCTGGCCGATTGGCTGGGCGTGCTGTCGCCGAGCCTGACGGTCGAGGCCTTCAGCGTGGCCGGGATCCAGCCCGACGACCCCGACGCCTGGGTGCGATGGCGCGCCCTGCTGGACCGTTCGGACTGGGTGGTGATGCAGACCGGCCCGGAGCACAGGGTGCGCTTCGGCCTGCCCGAGCCGGAGGCTCTGCGCGCCGAGGGACGGCGCGTGACCCTGGCGCCGTGGATCATCTTTCGCGGCTTCCACCCGGACTGCGCCTATCTGTTTCACCGGGGCGCGCCGATACCGGGCGCGGCGGGTCCGTTGCAGTCGGCCATCGCCCTGGCGGCGCGGCTGGAGGGCTTGCCGCGGGCGCGGGCGCTGCGGCTCTACAACGCCTATGTCTATGCCCGGCTGGGCTATTTCGACGCCTACGGCGCCGGTCTGGACCTGATGCGCGAGGAATGGGCGGCGCTGGGGCTTGATCCGTCGCCCTGGCTGGCGCCGCGGGCCGAGCCGTTCATGTACACGATCAACCACCCGATCCCCGCCATGCTGGAGGACGTGGCCCGGCAACTGCTGTCCGGCGCCGGTCTGCGGGCGGAGGCGGTCCCGTCCCATCGGCCCCCCGATCGCCTGGTCGGAGGCGGGATCTGGCCGGTCTATCCCGAACTGGCCGAGCGCCTGGGATTGAAGGGCGGAACCGCCTATCGCCGCCCCGGCCTGCCCGATACGCCGTTGGAGGCGACGGTCAGGGCGGCCTACGACGGCCTGGACGCGGCCCTGGCCGACGGCTTCGTCTTCGAAGCGGCGGCCTCGCCCCTGATCGCCAGGGCGCGCGCCTTCCTTCGGGACGAGGTGATCTGATCGACGGGAAAAAGCGGCGCCGCTTGCGTGACTGGAACACGCGACCCCCTCATTACGAAATCCTGTCAGCCATGCGGCCAGAAGCCTTGTGGCGCATGGTTTTGAGCCACGTTTTTCGAGGCGGTCGGCTGACGACCCATCGACTACCCAGACCCGGCCAAGACCCCTTTTCGGCGTTCCCAATTCGAAGTGTTTCGCGGTGGGCGAGATTTCAAATTCGACCTGCGCCAGACCTGCGACGCCGATCGGCATCATGACAAAGACATCCCCAGACCAATCCACAACTTTGGATTGTATTACAGAAAGTTAACGTGTGGCGCGAACGTCTGGCTGGGAAGCTCTAAAAGACAAAGCTCTCCATCTTTGAACGAGACGAAGAAGCTTGCCGTTCTGAGGGGGGACGTGAATGGAGGCCGAACAGCGACTTTTTCGGCCGGAAGCCATCTCGCACCTCGACCGTATCGGGAAGCCTTTCGCCGCCGCGGGTATCTCCGGCTGGGTGATCACGCTGTTCATGGCTTCCGCCGTGTTTGCGGCCATAATCTTCGCCGCCACGACCGCCTATGCCAGGAAGGAGACGGTCGTTGGATCCCTCATGTCGACGTCGGGCATGCAGCAGGTTGTCGCCCCGAGAAGCGGCTCAGTCGTGGCGGTGCTTGCTCGCGAAGGGCAAGCGGTCAGGTCTGGTGATCGCTTGTTGGAGCTGAGTTACGACGGCGAGACGCGGGATGGCCTTCACCTATCTCGCCTTCGCGCCTTGGCGATGGACGCGCAGGGGCAGGCGCAAGATGAAGCATTTGCTGCGCGGATGAGTTCGGTTGCGGCCCAGTCTCGTGAACTGGCCGTCCGTAAGCAGAACACCCTCGCAGAGATCGAGGCCATCGCTGACGACATCCTCCTTCAGGTGCAGCGGGTCTCCCTCGCCCAGCAAACGGTCGATGCGGCGGCATCCTTGGTCGATCGGCAGCTCATGGCGCCGCTACAGATGCGGCAACGCCAAGAAGCGCTCATCGCGGCGCAACAGCAGTTGAGCGCCCTGAGGCGGGAGCAGCGACGCTTGGCCGGAGAGCGCGAACAACTGGTCGTTCAGGCAACTCGTATGCAGGCTGAAACCGAGGCGCTGAAGGCCCAAGCGGCCGATGTCCAAGCCCAGATGGATGAAAGAGAGGCCGCTGTGCTGGCCGATGCAGGAGGGACATTGAGCGCGCAGGTCGATGGCCGCCTCGCGTCCCTCGACGTCCGCGCAGGTGCAGCAGTCCAAGGCGGTCAGGTCCTCGCAGCCGTTGTTCCTGCCGATGCCGTACTTGAGGCGGAGCTTTGGTTGCCGACCCGTGCAGCCGGATTTGCGCGGCCGGGGGACACTGTTCGGCTGATGTATGACGCTTTTCCCTACCAGAAGTTCGGTGTCGGCATCGGCCGGATTAGGACCATAGCGACGGCTCCTTCCAAGTTGCCGCCTTCCCACGCCAACCCAAACGGCGAGCCAATGTATCGCGTGGTGGTGTCGCTCCAAAAGCAGCATGTCGACGCATTTGGACGCGCATGGACGCTGGCGCCGGGCATGGCTCTGTCCGCCGACTTGGTGCTGGAGGAGCGGCCCCTTCTCTCTTGGCTCTTTGAGCCACTGCTGCGCTTGCAGCAGCGCAACGCGAAAGCCTAGGCGGCATGAGGCCTTATCTCCAGGCGGAAGCCGCCGAATGTGGGCTCGTCTGCCTGGCTATTGCTTCAGCGGCGTTAGGCGCCCCGGTCGAGCTGGCGGAGTTGCGGCGGCGATATCCCGTTTCGACCCGAGGACTCAGCCTAGCCGAGATTGTCCAGGTGGCTGCGGGCCTCGAGCTTTCAACTCGCGCCGTGAGATGTGAGATCGAGGAGCTCAAAGACCTGTCGCTTCCGGCGATCTTGCATTGGGGGATGAACCACTTCGTGGTCCTCACGAAGGTTCGGTGTTCATCGATAATCGTTGATGATCCCGCTACGGGAAGGCGCACGGTCTCAATTTCGGACGCCTCCGCACATTTCACAGGCGTCGCACTAGAGGTGACGACGGCGCCAGCCTTCAAACGTCGCAAGGCGCCATCCCCGCTCAGCATATGGTCGCTGATCAAATGGACGAAGGCCTTGCGTGCTGGCCTGATTCAAACCCTGCTCCTGTCCTTGATGGTGCAGCTGTATGTCCTTGTCTCACCCTTCTACATGCAGATGGCCATCGACGAGGCTGCGCTAAAGGGCGACGAAGGTCTTCTCGCCGCGCTCGCCATTGGCTTTGGTCTGTTCGCCCTGTTCAACGTCGGCGCGGAAGCATTGAGGGGAATCGCCCTGCAAAGGGTCTCGGCGCTCGTGAGCTGGGACATGACGGTTCGGCTTTACAGGCACCTGATTCGTCTTCCGCTTCCGTGGTTTCAGCGCCGGCGCTTGGCCGATACGTTGTCCCGGTTCGACTCGATCCAGCCGATACGGGCCATCGTTTCCAATGGTCTGGTCGCAAGCCTCATCGACGGACTGCTCGCGTGTACGACGCTGCTCATGATGTCGGTGTTGGCGTGGCCGCTCGCGGTGATCGTTGCAGTCGGCGCCGCCGCCTACATCGCCCTGAAGGTGGCCACCGTATCGACAGCGATGCGCACGGGATCGGCGGCCCTCGCCGCCATGATCGCGGAGGAAGGCAAGCGCATTGAGACGCTCCGGGCCATTCAGACAATCAAGGCAATGGGCGCTGAGGTCGAGCGTGAAACGAGCTGGGCAAACCAGAATGCAGCGCTGATTAAGACCACCCAAACGGATGCCCATCTGCAGATCGCGATCCGCGCGGCCCAGGGAACTATCGAGGCCGCTGTATACGTGTCGATCATCTACTTCGGTGCGAAGATGGCCATGACGCAGGCCATCACGATCGGGACGCTCTTTGCTTTTATGTCATATCGACAGCAGTTCTTGGCGCGATCAACGGGGCTGATCGACGCTCTTCTGAACTGGCGACTGTTGGACATCCACTCGGACCGGCTGGCTGACATTGTTCTGACCCCGGTGGAAGAACGGATAGACGCGGCCGCTATCGATCTGCCTGACACGGGTTCGATCAGCGTGCGGAACCTCGCATTCTCCTATTCGACATTCGACAGGGCCGTTCTGCGAAACGTTTCCTTTGAGTTTCGACCAGGAGAGTATGTTGCGATCACCGGGCCATCAGGCGGCGGAAAGTCGACGATCCTAAAACTGTTAGCCGGCTTATACCCACCGACGGCCGGCGAGGTCCTGCTCGATGGTCGCTCACTGAAAACATGGACCCCGAAGGCCATTCGTCAGTGCGTTGTTTCGGTTCTGCAGGACGACGAACTTCTGTCGGGAACCATCGCCGAGAATGTCGCCTTCTTCGACCCTCACATCGATTTGGCTCACGTCAAAAAGTGCCTTTCGGACGTTGGCCTGCTCGACGAGGTGATGTCCATGCCGATGAGAACAGAGACTTATATCGGCGATATGGGCGGGTCGCTTTCAGGAGGTCAAAAGCAGCGACTGCTGTTGGCGAGAGCGCTGTATCGTCGCCCCAAGGTTCTTCTGCTGGATGAAGCGACGAGCCATCTCGATTTGGAGAACGAGAGAATCGTGAATGAGGCGCTCCAGCGCCTGTCCATAACGAGAATTGTAGTCGCCCATAGGCCAGACACTATCGCCTCTGCTGATCGCGCCATTCTGATTGAAAACGGGACAGTGGGCCAAGGCGGGCGCGCAAAATTGGATATCGCCGCCCTGATCTCGAAAACGACGGTGACTGATGCGCCACAGAAGGGGGTTGTCGGATGATCAATAAACAGAATGAGCCTCTAATTTCTGAGGTCGGGCTATCATTCCCTCCGCTCTACACAGAAAATGTAAACTACGGACCCGATCATTGTTCTCCCTATGTAATGTCGGAGAATCAGTTCTCGCAAAAATTTGCAGACTCTAAAGAAAAGAGAGAAATGTGGATTCTGTTCTGTGCGCTTCTCCGTGATCTCCGGGAAGGAGGATTTCAGCCCGTCATGGCGCTTCTGGGCGGTAGCTTTCTCGTATCAGAACGCCCCAGAGATTTGGACGGAGTAGCTTTTTACAAGCCTATACAAATTTGTGATTACGCTCTGGTAAATAAATTTTCGGCAGCAGCTAAGACAAAGCCGCTCGACGTGTCCCTAAGGCCTATCGATTGTGATCACGTGATCTTGGCAAAGGTTCTAATTTATTTTCATACACAGTTTTCGCGCGACCGAAGCTCGACTGATAACTGCCGCGGCAGCATAAGCGTTTCGCTAGAATAGCCTAACTAAAACAACTTGGAGGAACCTATGAGGGCTCTTACGGCTGACGAATTGCGCCTCGTGGCTGGCGGCTACAGCGAACAGCAAGGCGACTATAATCCGGGCGACGTCTATGTGTACGGCACCGGCTACGATCCCTATAATCCAAATTATGACGACCAGAATCCTGATGACCCGGATGATTCTGGAGGCGGTGACGGAGGAGGCGGCGACCCAGGTTGGCAAGATCTGACGGATCAGGTTACGGGCCTCAATCCCGTCGACAACGCAGTCTATGTGGTGCCCGAAGGAATTACTTCAGAATACCTGATCGCCGCGATGAACTTCCTTCGTGACATTGCCGATCCAGTCCAGAAGCTGATCCAATTTAAAGCAATGTATGAGAACCCCGCTCACCCGCACTTTTTGGATTTCAAGGAGTTTGCGGGGCCGCAAGTGACTTATTTTAGTGATGCTGCTGGGCGTAGTATTACATCTTCGGCCTTCGAGCCATTTGGCAATTTCTTGTATGGATTCATCGGATACCTTGGGGGGATAAGCCCCGACATTTTGAGGGGGGCTGCCGCCGTTATGCAGGAAGGGCAGGGCGGCTTGATGACGCGTTTCTTGAATGGAGAGATGGTGGATGCCCCCGAGGATATTCCTCATGTTGAAGCAGGCATGGCCGCCGCTGCCCAGTTCACGCTTCTGCCAAGCTCAACCGGATTCGTGTTCGGTATTACACAAGACTAATGTCACGAAGAGGAAAGAGTCAGTGAATCGGACAATAATAGCGGCTTTGGTATTGTGTGGATTCGGTGCATCATCTTGTTCGGTGAACGGGCAGGGTAGCGTTAGGCCCATGAAGCTGTGTGGAGAAATAGTTAGCGTGGATGGTGCGGTCACCGCTCGGCTCATGTCGTATTTGGCTGACGTTGGAGGGCGGGACACAACACAAATCGCGGTGTGCCGCGCTGACAGATGTGAGCCCGTTTTCTCAATGTCGGATCAAAAGCAGGTTGCGGCTCGTTGGCTGCCAACTGGTCGGTTGGCCGTTGTCACAGATAGCGAGACCGGAATGGTTTTGAGGTCGAGCGCCGACGTTGAGGTTGAGCTCACTCGACGAGCAGAACAGAACTTGGGTAGGGGGGCTCTCGTCCCCATGCTTCCCGGCACGGGTCGCTATCTGGATCTAAGCACTGCAATCTGTTCTGCTGCCCAATGACCTAAAATCTAACGTTAAGATGGGGCGGTCGTCTTCACCAGGGTGGCCGCCCCTGCGCAAGGCCGACTGACAATAGGTGCTGCCCGTGAAGAGGCCGCAGGTTTCAAGGCCGGTCTTCACCTTCCGGACGCAGGTCCAGTCCTTCACCCAGACGCCGGCGAAGAAGGCCAAGGGGTCAGGGTCGTCGCCAGCCAGCCTGAACCAGATCGGCCGTGACGTGCCCCTGAGTTTTCATCCAGCGGCGACCAGAGTCCTTGGGTTAGTTACGCCTCGCAGCGTGGGGTGAGCAACAGGCCGGGCCGCGCAGCTTTCATCCTGCGCAGCGGGTCGGCCTGTTGCG